>Ga0163159_1000001_pt1 | contig 670994 bp, 543 predicted proteins | sample BioMet9_FD_108702 | JGI IMG/M metagenome (GOLD analysis project Ga0163159, IMG submission 108702) | Microbial communities from bioreactor (seeded with sewage sludge) at Lawrence Berkeley National Lab, California, USA - Biofuel... | ecosystem: Engineered > Bioreactor > Anaerobic > Unclassified ... | reverse complement strand
GGTTTATGGTACTGGCGGTTATATGCTTAGTGTTAATAAAGCCTTATCATATAAACAAGATGCAATCGGAATTGGGAGAAAAGGCACAATTGATAGACCATATATATTAAAGGCACCATTTTGGACTGTAGATACGCTGTTTTACTGCATTCCCACGCTAAATTATGACCTTAACTTTATAAACTGTATATTCCAGAATACTGATTGGAAAAGTAAAGATGAATCAACTGGTGTCCCAAGTCTTTCAAAAGCAATTATTAATACAATTGAAACAAATATTCCACCTCGTGAAGAGCAGCAACGTATAGGCTCATTCTTTCATACCCTCGATACCGCCATCACTCTTCATCAGCGTGAGTCTCATTTTTTTCAATCAGGAGGTATTGAATGGGAAATGAAACTCTGAAAAACACACTGTTCTGTGACTACTATTCGCAGTGGATCCGTATGTACAAGGAGGGTGCAATACGGAAGGTGACAATGGACAAATATCTTCTTACAGAGGGCTGGCTAAAGAAGCTTGTGCCCTGCCTTTCCGTTGGAGATCTTTCTCGCATTGCTTACCAGAAGCTCCTGAACGATTATGCTGAATTCCATGAGCGTCAGACTACGATGGATTTTCACCATCAGCTTAAGGCAGCGATAATGGATGCTGTAGATGAGGGGCTGATTCCGCGCGATCCCACACGAAAGGCAGTGATAAAGGGCAGGAACCCTGCGCGGAAAAAGCCGAAGTTTCTGAATCAGTATGAGCTTCAGACACTGATTGCGAATCTTGACCTTGGCACAACGGTGAACTGGGACTGGTTTATTCTGCTTGTAGCCAAGACGGGAATGCGCTTTTCGGAGGCTCTGGCGCTGACGCCGCGCGATTTTGATTTTGCACATCAAATGCTATCAATTAGCAAGACATGGGATTACAAGGGAGCGGGCGGATTCCTGCCGACCAAAAACCGCTCCTCCGTAAGGAAGATCCAGATTGACTGGCAGACGGTTATCCATTTTTCGGAACTGTTGAAGGGTATGCCTGACAAGGAGCCGATTTTTGTCCACGGAAAGGTCTTTAATTCGACAGTGAATGACGTACTTGCGAGGCACTGCAGAGAGCTTAAAATTCCAGCTATTTCAGTGCATGGGCTGCGGCACACCCACGCATCGCTGCTTCTGTTCGCAGGAGTCTCCATTGCGAGTGTGGCAAGGCGGCTTGGCCATTCAAGTATGAATACGACGCAGAAGACCTATCTGCATATAATTCAGGAGCTCGAAAACAAGGATGTCGATGTCATTATGCGGTCGCTTGCCGGTTTGACGAATTAGCCTGTGCCCTAAGCCACGCTGATGAAGGGTGATACGCTGCGCGGCCTGCGGACCAGCGGCAATTTCTATTCAGCAGGAAATTAATGGGCTCCAGCGGATGGAGCGCGTCGGGCCCTTATACCATGCCTTTCCCTGAATGCCCCGATTGTGGCCATGCCTTCGGCGGAGACGGGTTTTATCCACCTGCCTGAGTACAGGTGGCGCTGCATGAGGAAGTAGCGGATGGGCTCGTCGCAGTAGCAGAGGGCAAAGACGAGGAGGAAGGGCGCCTTGAAAACAAAATTGCCGAGATAGACGGCGGGGATGACCATGCCGAACATAAAGGTGATTTCGAGGATGGAGCCGAAGGCGGCGTCGCCGGCGGTCCGGAAGGTGTCGTTCTGTGCCCAGTTGCCCATGCGGATAATCGCGGCTGCGCTGTAGATGATGAGAAGCCCTGTGCCGATGCCGAAGGACTGGCCCGAAAGGCCGAGCACATGGAGCAGCGGGGTATGCAGGCAGATGAGCAGCAGGCAGACAAAGGCGACGAGACCGCTGCAGAGGTACACGATCCGTATCGCCCGCTGATAGGCTTTTTCGTGATTGCCGGCGCCGACTTCTTTGCCGACGAGGATGCTCGCGGCATTTGAGAAGCCGGCGAAGAAGGAGATGACAATGCCCTCGAGCGTGCGGAAGACGGCGACGGCGGCTATAGCGGGCTCTGACTGTCTGCCGAGCACAATATTTATAAGCATGTTGCCGACGCCGATAAGGGCTTCATTGCAGAGTATGGGGAAGCACTTTGTGAGATAGATGCGGAGGAAGCCCCTGTCCCTGTGGAAGAGTTTGGAGAACTCAAGGGCATAGGGTACATGGCGCCTGATGACGAAAGCGGCGATTACGATAACGTTTACTATGGCAGAGATAATGGTGCCGATGGCTGCGCCGCGGGCTCCGAGGCGGGGCATGCCGAATTTTCCGAAGATAAGCAGATAATTGACAAAGCAGTTGGTAAGTACACCCGCGATGCTGCCATAGAGGGGAATCTTTACCTTTTCGGTGGATCTGAGGCAGGCACTCATAGCCATGGCGAGTATCTGAAGCGGATAGGAATAGGCTACGATGCTGAGGTATTGGACGCCGATCTCCTGGATGTTCTTTTTATCGGTATAGAGGCTCATTACAGCTGAAGGAAAGACAGCCCCAAGTACGGCAAAAACCGCCGCGACGGACATCATAAAGAGAATGGTGAGGCCATAGGATTTTCTGATGCCTCCGCTGTCTCGGGCGCCCCAGTACTGTGACATGAAGAGCATGCCGCCGCCGACAAAGCCCCAGTAGCAGGAGAACATAAGGGTCGAAAACTGGGCGCAGAGGCCTACGGCGCCTATGGTGTTTTCGCCGAGGGAGGCGAGCATGATGGTGTCGACCATGCTGCCTGTGGTGCTCAGGAGATTCTGCAGGGCCACGGGCACAGCGATTATGGCGACGGCGGAGAGGAATTCTCTCCACTGGAATTGAGGCCTGTTGAGGTTTGTATCCTGAATGCTCCGCATTTCTGATATCCCTTTTTATTATGAGCCGGTTTTAACCTGGTGCGCTCTGTGGCGCAGCACCTGAGCAGTGTACGGTGTATTGGCCTCCCCGCCTAGGAGGTCTGCGGCGGGGAAAGGCAGGGCGCGCAGGAAATGGGCTGCCGCGGGGACCGCGGCAGGCTCGCGGCGGGGGTCAAGCCCTGCCGCTGTGTGCAGTTTCGGGCAGCGCGGAGAAATGGGAGCGCCTGCTCTGGTGGCAGGCATGGGCGCGGGCGGCCGGGCGCGGATGGAGACATGAGGGGGCGGCGTTGAGAGGCTGGCGGGAGCCAGCCTGTGCCTTCGAAATTACTGGAGATAATTGTACTATATGTACTGTTTTCTTTGGAATGAAGCCGGCTGCGGAGAGCTGCAGGTTTATTATAAGATGAAAGTTTGCAAAGCGCGGTTCCATAAACTAGCATTGGTAGAGGCAAAATTGTCCGGAGCCGGAGGCTGCGGGCTAATCCTATGTGCTGGTGAGGCTGATATGAAGATGAAGAGGATGGTTGGAGTGTTGATGGCTTTTGTGTTTGCGCTTCTTGCGCTGAACGGCTGCTCCAAAGGCAAGGCGGCTCAGTCGGGCAAACTGATTAAGGACACGGTAAAGGTTGGCTTTGTCTATATCGGCTCCATCCACGATGAGGGCTACACGCAGGCTCATGATAAGGGGCGGCTTGCGCTTGAGGCTGAAGGGATTAAATGTATGTATGTTGAGAATGTCCCTGAGAATGCTGACTGCGAGAAGGCCATCCGCGATCTGATCGACCAGGGCTGCAATGTCATATATACGACGAGTTTTGGCTTTATGGACTGGACGATAAAGGTCGCAAAGGAATTTCCAGGTGTGAAGTTCGGGCACTGCTCGGGCTACAAACGGGCTGACAATGTTGAAACTTACTTTGGCCGCATGTATGAGGCGCGATATCTTGCAGGTATTGTGGCGGGTCTCAAGACAAAGGCGAACAGGATTGGCTATGTGGCGGCCTTTCCGCTGCCTGAGTGCATCCGCGGCATAAACGCCTTTGCCCTCGGGGTGCAGTCGGTGAACAAGAGTGCAACTGTCGAGGTTATGTGGACGAATACCTGGTTTGATCCGGCTCTCGAAAAACAGGCGGCACTCGAACTCCTGAACAAAGGCTGCGATGTGCTCGAACAGCATCAGGATTCGACGGCTGCCCAGCTCGCGGCCCAGGGAAAGGGTGCCTTCGCGATTGGCTACAATACATCGACGCCCGATGCGGCGCCGGCTGCCTATCTGACAGCGCCTATTTTTAACTGGTCTGTTTTCTACAAGGAAGATATGGACGCTCTTCTGAATGGCAGCTGGAAAAGCCAGGCCTACTGGATGGGGCTCTCGAACGGCATGACCGATCTCGACAAGCTGAGCCCCCTCTGTGCGCCGGGCACGGCTGAAGCGGTGGACAGAGCGAAGCAGGGTATTATCGGCGGCTCCCTCAAGGTGTTTGCCGGACCGATCGCCGATCAGAGCGGAGCGGAGAAGATTGCTGCCGGTACCGAGATGAGCGACGATGATATCTGGAACATGAAGTGGTTTGTGAAAGGTGTTATCGGGACTATCCCGAATAATTAGTATTATTGACTGATGCCAGCCGCCCGCTGCGGCCGGCGGAAGCGGGGAATAATGGACGCGGTTGTCGCGCGGGGGCTCTGCAAGTCATTTGGCAGCGTAAAGGCCAATAATGATATAAGCCTGACTGTACGGAAGGGTGAAATACTCGCGCTGCTCGGCGAAAACGGGAGCGGCAAAAGCACGCTGGTGAATATGCTGGCCGGCATCTATGCGCCAGACAGAGGGTCGATTTATATCGATGGCAAAAGGCGCTATTTTGCCTCGCCCGAAGAGGCGATAGCCGCCGGCGTGGGTATGGTGCACCAGCATTTCAAGCTTGTTGAGGTAATGACAGGGCTTGAAAATGTAACGCTTGGCGAGAGACAGGGCGGCTTTTGGCTGCGGCGGGCGCGCATCAGTGCGAAGATCGATGCAATCGAAAAGCAGTTCGGCTGCATGGTTGATATGAACCGCCGCGTCTATTCGATGGCTGTAAGCGAAAAGCAGACAGTCGAAATTTTAAAAATTCTCTACCGCGGAGCGAGGATACTGATTCTCGATGAGCCGACTGCAGTGCTGACTCCGCAGGAGACAGACAGGCTTTTTGAGATTCTGCGTGTTATGAAAAATGATGGCTGCTCGATTATCATAATTACACATAAACTTGGCGAGGTAATGCGCATAAGCGACCGTGTGACGGTGCTGCGGAAAGGCCGCTGTGTGGGGACGGTAAACACGGCTGAAACATCGGAGCAGCAGCTCGCGGAGCTTATGGTGGGGTCTGCTGTCGAGCTGGATATAGAGAGGGTAAGGGCGCAGCGTTCGGAAAGGCCTCTGCTCGAGGTAAAGGGACTGTGCTGCAGGGGCGCGGATGGCCGGCGCAGGCTCAAGGATGTCTCCTTCGATCTCTATGGCGGTGAGATTCTGGGTGTGGCGGGCATTGTAGGCGCCGGGCAGAAGGAGCTCTGCGAGACGATTACCGGTATGCAGAAGACAGAGGCGGGCTCGGTGCTGTTCTGTTCTGAGGAGCTTCTGCCGCTTTCGCCGCTGCAGATAAAGCGCAGGGGCATTCGGAGCAATTTTATCCCCGAGGACAGACTCGGCATGGGGCTCGCGCCCAGTATGGATATAGCCGACAACCTGATTCTGCGCTCCTATGACAAATGCGGAGGCTTCTTTGTGGACCGTTCCTACGCGGCAGAAAACGCGCGGAAAACTGTGGAGCGTTACGCGATTTCTACTCCATCGATACACAGCATTGTGAGGAAACTCTCGGGCGGCAATATCCAGAAGGTTCTGCTGGGCCGCGAGATTGGGATGGAGCCGAAGCTGCTTATAGCCTCCTATCCTTTCCGCGGGCTCGATGTCGGGGCGGTAAACACTATAATAGCTATGCTCAATGAGGAGAAGAAGAAGGGCGTCGCGATACTGCTTATGGAGGAGGATATAGATCAGCTGCTCGCGCTGGGCGACCGCCTTATGGTGCTGCACGACGGCTCTGTTATGGATATTGTGGATTCGGCCAGCACGACGAAAGACGAGATTGGAATGATGATGATGGGAGCGGGGCATAAAATGGCCGCAGCTTCGGGAGGTTCACAATGATTGGCGTTGCGCTGCGTCAGGAACTCTCCCCGAGGCGGGAACTGGGGGTCCGCCTCGCGGCATGCGCCGCAGCCATTATCGCTTCCATGGCGATTATGGCTTGTATGCGGCTGGATCCTTTTGCTATTTACCAGAAGATCATCGAGGGCTCAGTGGGCAGTGCCTACCGCATCCGCGGAACGGTGACAAAGGCTGTGCCGCTGATTATGCTGTCGCTGGGCACCGGCCTTGCCTTTAGAATGAAGTTCTGGAATATCGGTGCCGAAGGCCAGTTTTATATGGGCGCCTTTGGCGCTTCGATAGCGGCTTTTGCATTTCCGGATATGACTCCGGCCCTGCTCCTGCCGCTGATGGCGCTTCTGTCTCTGATCTTTGGCGCGCTCTGGTGTCTTGTGCCGGCAGCGCTCAAGCTGCGGACAGGGGCGAATGAAACTCTTGTTACACTTATGTTCAACTATATCGCCCAGAAATGGGTGAGCTATCTGCAGTATGGTCCCTGGCGGGATCCAGCTGGCAATGGCTTTCCGAAGATAGCGAGGTTCAGCCCGAACGCTGTGCTGCCTTCGGTCTTCGGTGTCCATATCGGCTGGATTATCATGCTGGTGACCGCTCTGCTGCTCTATATTATGATAAAGCGGACAAAGCAGGGCTATGAGATTTCGGTTGTGGGCGACAGCCCGAACACGGCGCGCTACGCAGGCATAAATGTGCCGCGGGTTATCCTGATAACCGTGGCGCTGAGCGGCGGACTCTGCGGTCTCGCGGGTATGATGGAGGCTTCGGCTATTGAGAATTCTCTTTCGGAGAATCTTTCAGGCGGCCTCGGTTTTACTGCGGTGATTACGGCCTGGCTTGCGCAGCTGGACCCTCTCGCGACGGTTATTGTCTCCTTTCTCTTTTCGATGCTGATTCAGGGCGGGCGGTTCCTGCAGAGTTCGCTGCAGATTCCTGCCTCGATGTCCCAGATTCTCCAGGGCATAATTATCTTCTTTGTGCTGGGCAGTGAGTTCTTTGTACGCTACCGCCTTGTGCGGAGAAAAAGCGGAAGATTTCCCTGGGACTCCGAGGAGGAAACAAAATGACTTTTCTGCTTGGGCTGGGGCTGTTTCTGCAGGTCGCCGTGCAGATGGGCACGCCGATTCTCTATGGAACGCTCGGCGGCATTATGTGCGAAAAGGCCGGCAATACCAATCTGGGCATCGAGGGAATGATGCTGATGGGCGCCTCGCTGGGCTATTATGCCGGTGTGGCGACGGGCAGCCCTATTCTGGCAGGCCTCTCTGCAGGGCTTGCGGGTGCGCTGGGCGCGCTTATCTATGCCTTTATTACGGTAACGCTGCGGGGCAGCCAGGTGGTTACGGGGCTGGTGCTTACCATTTTTGGCACAGGCGTGGCCGGCTTCCTTGGGGCGGATCTCTCGATGCATCCCCTGCCTGTGTCGGTGAGCGGGGCCTTTGCGGCTCAGCCTGTTCCTCTGCTCTCCCGTATCCCTGTTCTGGGGCCGATGCTCTTTGATCAGAGTCCCTCGGTGTATATTTCTATACTAATTGCTATTATTCTTGCTGCCTATTACAGCAAGACCCGCTGGGGACTTAACGTGCGGGCTGTCGGCGAAAATCCTGCGGCTGCGGACGCTTCGGGCATTAATGTGTCGCTCTGCAAATATGTTAATCTGCTCTGTGGCGGATTCCTCTGCGGGCTGGGCGGAGCCTACTTATCGCTTGTGTTCGTACCGCGCTGGCAGGAAAACATCACGGCGGGGGCCGGCTGGATAGCGGTGGCCTTTGTGATTTTCAGCGGGTGGAATCCGATAAAGGCGGTGTTCGCGGCCTGGGCCTTCGGAGCGCTCAAGGGACTTACCTTTAAGTGCCAGAATCTGGTGGTAGCGGGGCAGACAGTGGCTGTTTCGTCCCAGCTGCTCGACATGGTGCCCTATATTGTGACGGTTATAATACTTGTGATCATGTCCAGAAAGACGAAGAAGGAAAACCAGAGCCCGGCCGGGCTTGGCAGTCCGTATTTCCGGGAAGACAGATAGACGGCGGCCCGTCCAGCGCGGCCGGAGATCCCGGCTGCGGCCGCGCTGGTTGTGGGCCGATGGCGCCGGCCGGCCGCGCACAGCTTTTCAGCCTTTGACCGCGCCCGCGGTGAGACCGGCAATAAACTCCTTGGACATGGCGAGATAGAGGGCGATGACAGGCACTGCCGAGAGCGTGAGTACAGCGAGGACCTTGGACCAGTCGGTCTGGTACTGGCCGAAGAGCCGGGTGACGCCGAGGAGCAGGGTCTTGGAGCGTTCATCGGTGATAAAGATGAGCGGGAACCAGAGATCGTTCCAGAAAGGGACGAGGTTGTATATTCCGACTGTGGCGAGGGCGGGCCTGATAAGCGGAACAATTATCGTGCCGAAAATTTTAAAGCGGCCAGCGCCGTCGATAATCGCGGCCTCGGTGAGCTCGGCAGGTATCTCCTTTATAAACTCGGTGAGCACAAAGACCGCTATGGGTATGCCCATGGCAACGTAGATGGGTATGAGGGAGCCGATTGTATTGAGCAGGTGGAGCTCCCGCATCATATCGAGAAGTTTTATCGAGGCGATTTTAATCGGCAGCATCATGCCGGCGATAATAAAAAAGAAGAGGGCATTTGAAAGTCGGCTATGCCAGTTTGCAAAGGCAAAAGCCGCGAGGGCCCCGACTATGAGCACAAGGCTGAGCGATATAATAACAACTATAAAAGAATTGAGGAAATAATTCAGGAAGTCGCTGTCGCGGAGGATGCTCGTGTAGTTCGCGAAGTTCCAGCTCCGGGGCAGGCCGAAGGGATTTTCGTAGATGGACAGGCGGTCCTTGAATGAGTTGATGACCATTACCCAGAGCGGAAAAAGGACGATTAGCGACCACAGGATGAGAACAATATGGGCGCCGATATGTCTGCGCTGTCCTGACAGCGAATGGCCTGCTGTTCTAAGTGTATTCGGCATTGGCTTACTCCTTTGTCTGGGTCTTGATGAGCGTTGGTATGACGCCGGCGCAGAGCACGAAAAAGGTTATGGTTGCGATAGCCGCGCCAAGGCCGGGATCGGGAATGCCGACTGGATGCTGGCCGGCTATGCCTACCCGGTAAAAGAGCGTGCCAATAAGGTCTGTGGAATAGGCCGGGGCGCCATTGACGTTTTCCATGGCAAAGACAACGTCGAAGGCGTTGAAGTTGTTTACAAATGTGAGAATCGCTATCATCCCGATAACAGGGAGAATTATCGGAACCTTTATTTTGGTGAAGATTGTCCAGCCGCTGGCACCTTCGACACGGCAGGACTCGATTATCTCTTCGGGCACATTCTGAAGCGCGGCGGTAAACATCATGGTGGGTATGCCTATCCACTGCCAGCAGGACACAAGGGCGACAATGGGGAGGGCAGTCTTTTCGCTGCCAAGCCAGGGCTGGGCCAGAAAGCCAAGGCCGATTCTGGCGAGGGCCGGGCCGGACCAGACGGGGTTGAGAATGAGTTTCCAGAGATAGCCTGTAACGAGAACCGCGAGGGTTGTGGGCAGAAATATAATAGTGCGGTATACAGATGCACCGCGCATTGTTTTATTTGTAAGCAGGACGGCAAAGAGCATGCCGAGTACGTTCTGTACAAGCATATGTATGGCAAAGAAAATCCAGGTATGGCCGAAGGCGTCCCAGTAGCGCGCGGATTTTTCGGCGTCGGTAAACAGCGTGATATAGTTGCTGAATCCGACAAAAACGCGGTTGCCGGATGTCGTGCCACTGTAAAAACTGAGCTTTATCGAGTCGAGAAGAGGATAGGCCATAAAGACTGTATAGATGAGCAGTGCGGGCAGCAGGTACCATATCCAGTTGCGGCCTGAAGAGTACTGTCGGTTTCTCATTTGATATGCGCTCCTCGCATGATATGCGCCTCTCACAGAAAAGAAAAATTGAGCAGATATCTGAAAAATGGAGTCAGGAGGGTATTGAGCTCTCCTGACTCCGGAAAGTGCCCAGAACTGTTTATTTCATTTTAGCCTGAACTGAATCGGCGGCCTGCTGGGGAGTCATGGATCCCTTCATGACCGCGATGACAGCCTGGTTCATCGGCGCATAGAGGTCCATGAGGGCCGGCCATACAAAGCGGGCGTCTGTTTCCCTGCCCTGATTGAGGGCGAGGAACTCGTTCGCGTGCGGATCATCAAGCTTGATGTTGAACTTGATCATCGGGAAGTAGCCGACCGGCAGATTCTTGGATGCTGTCGTGGCTCCCTCTTCGGTGCAGAGCCAGGCGAGGAAGGCCTTGGCCTCTTTGGGATGCGCGGTCTTGGTGTTCATGGTGAGGGCCATATCGGGGTGGAAGCAGATCGCGGTGCTGCGTCCGGCGGGGGCGGGCAGGGCGAAGAGGCCCCAGTTGAAGGTCGCGTCTTTGTAGACGCCGGCTGTCCATGAACCATCCATGAACATGACGGCTTTCTGGGTGTTGAAGAGGACCTGGCTGTCGTTATAAGTGACAGACTCAAAGCCCTTCGGGCAGTACTGAGCGACATCGGCCATAGCCTTGTATGCCGAGACAAAGGCGGGGTCGTTCAGCTTCTTTTCGCCGCTCTCGTATTTGACGCGCTCGGAGGCACCGCCGACAAAGTCGGGCACCACGCCGCCGAGGAAGAAGCACTCGAGAATGTCCCACTCATCGGCGACGCCGTTGGCGAGCGGTGTATAGCCCTTGGCCTTGAGCGTCTTGCAGGCGGCGAGGAAATCCTCCCAGGTCTGGGGCACGGCAATGCCCTCTTTCTCGAAGATGTCCTTGTTATAATAGACCGCGTGCGAGACCGCGGCGAAGGGCACGGCGAACATCTTTCCATCTTTGGTCATCCAGGGAGCCCTGTTGGTCTCGCTGAAGTTGTCCATGAGTCCAGGGATATCGCTGCAGTCGGCGAAGAAGCCGGCCGTATAGAGTTCCTGGCCTGTCGCATAGGAGCGGGCGTACATAAGGTCGGGGCCGGTACCGCTGTCGAGCTGAAGGCGGAGTGTCGCGTTGTAGTCCGACGGATTTGTGGGTTTGAACTGGATCTCGACATTAGGGGCAACTTTCTTGTACTCGGCAAGAAGGTTGTTCATCTGGGTGACGTCGTCTGCGCGCCAGGAGCCCATGGTGAGCACCACTTTTTCTTCGGCTTTCTTGCCGCAGCTGGTCAGAAAGACACAGGCGGAGACAAGCGCCATGGCGATGAGCAGAATGCTTTTGGCCTTTTTCATCTTTTCCTCCCTCGAAAAAAAATACTCCGTATATTCTGAATGCAAATCAGCGATTTGTGTAGCCAATTTCGGAAGATTCCTGTATGCAGAGGCTGGATGATGGGAAAGTATGAATAAATTACTATTTGAAAGAAAATAAAGCTGAGGACTGCTGCTGCTAAAAGCCGGGTACAGGAAGCCTGCGCTGCGGCGGCCAGAAACCGCGGCACCATAAAAGGCCCGGCGCGCAGGGCCGCAGGCTCCGCCCGGCAGAAAGGCCAAGCCGGGCCGCTGTGCGCGTTTATGGTGGCGGCTGGAGGGGGCGGGGCGCTGGCCTAAGCTGGCCGCCTGATTCCGGGCCCAGCCGCGCGGAGGGGCGCTGGGGCGGCGGCATGGCTCCGGGGCGGCGGGCACGCCGCCCTGAGCCCTTCAGTCTCTATGTATTGGAATCTGTTTTTTCCTCATGCTGAAGTCCGGCTGCTTTTGCGCCGAAAATAGAGTACGGGCGGAAGACTGCCCTGTGGGAGTACCTATGAAAAAGAACATTCTGATTGCTTTGATGCTCTGTGCCGCGGTCACCGGGATCGCGGCGGCGCCTGATGCTTCGAACCCTGTGGCGCTTGGTGTATCGCTCGGACCTACCTTCCCGCTCAGCGGCAGCGGACAGACGATTGCAAATAACGGCACAATTAGTTTTAACTGGGGTTTCTATGTGAATATCCCGCTTGTGTACGCTTTTGATCTGATGCCTTCTGCAGAGCTCTACCGCTTTGAGTCGATGCAGGCCACCGATATAGACCTGGCCTTTAAGTTTCTTGTGCCTATTGGGTCCGGCTCGGTCTATGTGGGCTTTGTGCCGGGGCTGACTGCTGTGTCCGAAACCCTCGCGCCCCATGTGGGCGGTCTCGCAGGCGTATCGTACCGCATTATAAGCAATCTGAGCGGCTTTGTGCAGGGCAAGTACAATGTGCTTTTTGACGGCAGCTCAAATATTAAAGTAATACATATTAACGCTGGCATTCTGCTGGCGTTCTAGGCGCGGGCAGAGAAGGCGGAGGGCCGTAAAGGCCCTCCTTTTTTTAGGTTTTTAGGCGCCTGCCGCGCGTGCCTCTAGATCTCCGCGGGGCTGTCTGCAAAGACAAAGGGCTGCTCCCTGCCGTGTGCACATGGCTCCCCCACCGCCCCGGCCCGCAAGGCCGCAGCTATTTTCCAAAATATTCAGCTATTTCCTTTATGCGGGCGCTCTGTATGACGCCGAAGGGGCAGCGTGAATCGCAGTGGCCGCAGCCGATGCAGGCATTGGCCTTTACCGAGAGCTGCCTGTAATGGCCGGCGGCGCGTCCGTCGCCGATTTTGGCAAGATCGTAGTATTTGTTAACAAGTCCGATGTCGATGCCTGCGGGACAGGGCGCGCAGTGATTGCAGTATACACAGCGTCCAGCTGCGCCGGGCGGGGTGGCTTTGGACAGCACGGAGTAATCGCGCTCCGCAGCGCTGGCTTTGTAATACTTGAGCATGTCATTTACGTCAGCGGCGCTTGTGGCACCGGGCAGGCATGCGAGTACGCCCGGCCTGTCGAGCACATAGTGAATGCACTGAACGGGGCTCAGCTTGATGCCGATTGGAGAGAGTTCGGCGGTGAGCAGCTGGCCGCCCGCGAAGGGTTTCATGGCGCTTATCCCTATGCCTGCCTGCTCGGCCTCGCGGTAGAGCGCGGCTCTTTCATCGATGCCGCCATGAGAGTATTCGCCTTTCGCGTAGTCGTAGGCCGCGTTTATGCTGAACATGAACATGTCGACTTCGCCGGTCGCAATAAGACGGCGGGCGACCTCGGGCGTGTGCGAAGAAAAACCCAGATGCCGCAGAATGCCCTGCGCCTTAAGTGAGCGCATATAATCGAAAAGGCCGCCCTTTTTCATGACGGATTCAAAATCGCTCATCTCGTCGATGCAGTGAATATAGCCAAAGTCTGAATATCCGATTCCGGCTGCACCGAGTACTTTTTCGAAAGAGCGTTTAATTAGGTCTAGGTCGCGGCTGAAGCCGTATTTGTCGTTCTCGTAGACTGCACCGAAGTGCATCTGTGTATATACTTTATCGCGGCATCCAGCCACTGCCTGTCCGAAAACGCGGAATACCTCGACATTGTCGCAGCAGAGATCGAAGAAATTGATGCCGCCTGCAAGGGCCGTGCGGATGGCAAGCTCTGTACCCGCCCCGGCAATATTGCCCATGCCAAAACCAATTGTACTGAGTTTTTCTGTGCCATGCGGCAGCTGTCTGTATTCCATTGGAGCCTCCAAGTTTATTAAAGACTACACCTTAAAGCTGAGTTTAAGTCAAGCATGAACGGGGGCCTGTATTGCTGGTATCTGGACCAATAAGTTATAATCACTACTATCTGGTTCTGAGATAGGAACAGAAAGGAGTCCGAATGGACATACGCCGGGCGACATTGGCCGATTTTGAACAGATAGCAATAACTATTAATAAATTTAAGCTGGAGGTGGGAGAAAATCCTCTGACGGCACAGATGGAGGCTGCAGTTCGCGGTGCCTTTGAAAGGGGCGCGATTGATTTTTACATAGTGTGCGAGGACGGGGTGGTCCTGGGGATCTGCTCGCTCAGCCGCTGCTTTTCGACCTATGCTGCGGCGCCTGCTGCCCTGCTCGACGATGTATATATCGCCAGGGAATGGCGCAAAAAAGGTCTGCTGAGAAAACTTGTGGAATGTGCGCGGAATGATGCCGCAGCAAAAGGCATAAGTTCGATTATGCTTGGGGCCTCAGCAGGCGATGTCGGTATGTACAAGTCCCTTGGTTTTGATATCGAGCTCGGCACAATGCTCGCGATGGGGCTCGCTGATAAATATTGAGGGCGCGGGCGGTGTGGAGAGCGCTGACTGCCGCCAAGGCGTGCAGCCGCCCGCGCTTTGCACAGAACTGGAGCGGGGTGCGGGCCTGCCGCCCTAAAACGATGCGCGTGCCCTAAACGCCCGCTTTTCCTACTGCGACGATTTAAGCGCGGCCTCGATAAGTTTTGAGGAAAGGTCCCAGAGCCGGGCGCCATCAGCCTTGCGGCGGCTCAGCAGCGAGGAGGCTTTTGCTTTTGCATCGCGCCAGTAAAGCCCGGAGGGCGCCTCGTCTGAAGGCGCGGAGGCGAGGGTGGCAATGCCGCGCGCGGGCCGCTCTGGACTTGTGCCCCGGCGGCGGTGCAGGCTCCAGAACACGCTTGAAATTCCGTGTCCATGCTTCTGTCCCATGTCGGTATTCACAAGGCCGGGATCAATCAGGTATACGGCAGGCCGCGGACGGGTCTGGGCGTCCAGCGCGCCCACGGCTGAATGACCGGCGTGGAGCCGGCCATCGGCGAACCGCCGGTCGAGTTCGTAGCCCAGAAGAACATCGGCGAGTTTGGACTGCTCATAGGCCCAGAGACCCAGATAGTGGCGGCTGAAAAGCGGATCGTGCCAGCGTATCCAGCCATAATAATGCGAATTGGAACTAACTATAAATATGCGTGAGTCGCGTGCAAGAACCGGAAGCAGATCCAGGGTGAGCCTGTAGGGCGCGAGGTAATTTACGGCGAACTGCATTTCGAGGCCTTCGTCTGTGGCCACGCGCTGCGCGCTGTAATACCCTGCGCAGTTTATAAGGATATCAAGCGAAAGCGAGGCGGCAGCAATGCGCTCAGCGAGGGCATCAACCTCGCGCATCTGCGAAAGATCGGCAAGCTCAATTTTGGGAGTGGGGGCGCCGGCGGTAGCTGCGGCCTCGGCAACAGACGCGAGGGCTTCGACGCCACGGGCGAGATCATGTCCGACAATAGTCGCTTCGGCGCCGAGCCCGGCGAGGGCCCGCGCAGCTGCAAGACCGATACCCGAGGTTGCGCCGGTTATGACGCAGCGTTTGCCGATAAGCGGCTGTGTCTGCATAAAATCTCCTTTGCTGTATCTGCGCCGTGGCCTCTCGTGCGCTGATGATCCGCGGGTTAAGCCCGCGGATCTGATTTAAGTCAGGGTCTGAGATCTTCCTCTGCCATGGCGGCGGTGTCAATGGCCTTTGCGAGTGTCTTCATCGCAAGCTCAGGATTATGGAATCCCATCGAGTTGGATGATGCGATATAGTCCCAGTACCACTGGGCAGTACGGAGATCCGCACGGGCTTTTTCGAGCTTTGCGGGACTGAGACCCGCGGCGGCAATTGCCTTGTGTGTGGACTCGATACGCAGCCCCGCAAGCCGCTGAGTCTCGAAAACAGAACTCTGGATATAACTTACCCGGGCCTTGAGCCAGTCTTCGGTCCGGTCCTTGTGGCAGGCAAAACAGGAAGCGCTTGTCTTATCGTTTGCGCGCTTGGTCGAGGTGATTTCTTTCCAGGTATACACATGCCCGCACGGCGTCTGGAAGCTGAGCGCGAAGGCAGAACATTTATAATTGGTCTTATATTCAGGCTGAGCGGGAGAACGGTCCTTCTGAATTGAGCCGCCATAGCCCGGAGGGCGAGGCTGTCATTTCGAGCCTTCAGTATAGGCAGAAAAAGACCCGGCGCAATAGGTGGATTTGTCTTGGCTCTTAATAGGCGCGCAATTCAGGTTAAAGTACTCGAAACTTTAGACTCTGAATCGGGCGCGATGCCCTGGGCGGCGCATAAAAAGGCGCCGCCCGGCGTGTTCCTTTGCTAATAGCTGTTAATTGTTAATCTCTATTAATTCCTTGGGGAATTTATTGAGCGGCTCGGGGCCCTTCTCGCTTATATAGACTGAGTCCTCGATGCGGACGCCGCCTTCACCGGGGACGTAGACGCCGGGTTCATCGGTGACAACCATGCCGGCGGCAAGGCGGTCCTTGCAGTTGCGGCCCATAAAGGGACGCTCGTGAATTTCGAGACCGGTGCCGTGGCCGAGGCCGTGGCTGTATTCGGGGAGGCCTTCCTTTGCGATAATCGCGCGTTCATCGACATCGATCTGTTTTCCGTCGCCGCCGGGGACCATCTCTTTAAGGCCGGCGAGCTGGGCGGCGAGTGTTGTGCTGTAGATCTTTTTCTGGCGCTCGGTGGCTCTGCCGAAGACAAAGGTGCGCGTTATATCGGCGTGATAGCCTTCGTAGAGTGCGCCGAAATCGAGGAGAATAAAGTCGCCTTTTTTAAGCTTTGTATCGGCGCTGGGCACGGCGTGGGGCATTGATGAATGGGCACCGAAGGCAGCTATGGTCTCGAAAGAGGGACCGGCGGCCCCATGTGCAACCATCAGGGACTCGAGCTCGCGGGCCATGGTGAGCTCGCTCATGCCTTCATGGATTTTCGGCAGGAGATCCTTGAGAGCAGCGTCGGAGATTTCGGCGGCTCTGCGGAGTTTGGCTATTTCGTCTGCGCTTTTAATAAGGCGGAGGTTTTCGACGATGCTGTCGGTTGGCACCAGCTCGTAGGCCTTCTGCTTTGCGGCTGTATCGCGGAGTGTTTCGTACTGGCCATAGGTGAGGTGGTCTTTTTCGAAACCGATCTTCTTAAAGCCATTCTCGAGAGCGAGCTTCGCGATAACCTCGTCGTAGGGCGGGCAGGGATTGCGGTGCTGAACTGTCTTGGCCCGCCGGCACTCGGCCTCCGACTGCTCGGTATAGCGCGAGTCGGCGATAAGCCAGCTCTTGTCGCCCGAACTGAGCAGGTAGCATTCGCTGCCGGTAAAGCCTTCGAGATAGCGCTGATTTGCGTCCCGGCTTACAATAATCGCGTCAAGCTTTGCCTCCTTAAGCGCGGCAGCGAGGCGTTCCTCGGGATCCCTGAGAGATTTCTGTGCGGAATTCATGAAAACCCCCTTTTACCTTGGACAATAGACAGCTGTCAGTATAGCAGATTGCGGACCTGCCGGCAGGGATAAAAAGCGCCAGCTGAGCCGGCCGGCCGCGCCAGGCCAGAAGCGGGCCAGACACAAGGCCGTCCGGGCCGGAGCGCTTTCGCGGTTGCCATATCTGTATTCTCCGTATATAGTAATTCCCTGTGCGCACAACATCCTCGACTGTTCTCATGACAGAGGGCTCAATCTACAAAAAGATTGTGGCCTTTGCCCTTCCGATATTCTGGGGCAATCTTTTCCAGCAGATGTACAATGTGGTCGACTCCCTTGTACTTGGAAATTTTGCCGGCCGCAACTCGCTCGCCGCTGTCAGCGCGACGGGTTCGCTTATCTTTCTGCTTGTCGGTTTTCTAAATGGCATTTTTATGGGCGCTGGAGTTGTTATCTCCCGCTACTTTGGCGCGCGCGACAACGAAAAAGTCCAGGCGGCGATCCACACGACAATCGCTTTTGCGCTTATTGCCGGAGCTGTCCTCACTGTCTTCGGCGTGCTCTGCACGCCGCTCATTCTGCGCCTGATGCAGACCCCCGAGGATGTCTTTCCCAAGGCGGTCACCTATGTGCGGATCTACTTTGCCGGCATTCTGACAATAGTGCTCTACAATGCGGCGAGCGGCATCCATCAGGCGGTGGGCGATTCCAAACATCCGCTCTACTACCTTATTGCCGCCTCTCTGGTAAATGTCGTGCTCGATATTGTCTTTGTGGCTGTCTTTAACTGGGATATCGGCGGTACGGCCATCGCCACGGTTATCTCCCAGGGGGTAAGCGCGGTACTTTCGTTCAGGCATCTTTTCAAGTCGAAAGAAGTCTATCAGGTCAGGATCAATAAAATCAGGATTGACCGCCAGATACTGGGATCAATTATAAAAATCGGTCTGCCCTCGGGGCTGCAGAATTCGGTGATCTCTCTCGCCAATGTGGTTGTCCAGTCCAATATAAACGCCTTTGGCGCAGCGGCGGTGGCCGGCTGCGGAGCCTATTCGAAGGTTGAGGGATTTGTCTTTATACCTATAACGAGTTTTGCGCTTTCGATGTCGACCTTTGTAAGCCAGAATCTCGGCGCGAAGCAGTATGACCGCGTAAAGGAAGGCGGCCGCTTTGGCGTTATAGCTGCACTGCTGCTCGCCGAAACCTTCGGTATTGCCTACCGTCAGCTGGCGCCTTTTTTTATCGGGCTTTTCTCGCGTGAAAGCGAGGTTATCGCCTATGGCACTTCGCAGGCCCATACCATAACACTCTTTTATTTTCTGCTCGCTTTTTCCCATGTAGTGGCGGGCATCCTGCGCGGAGCGGGCAAATCTATTATCCCCATGTTTATAATGCTTGGCTGCTGGTGCGTATTCCGCGTGACCTATGTTACAATCGCGACAAGCTATATCCACGATATACGTGTTGTCTTCTGGGCCTATCCGATTACCTGGTCTCTCAGCTCCATCTTCTATCTGATATTCTACCTTAAGCGCGACTGGGTATATGGTTTTGAAAAGAAGACTGCCCCTGAGGCCGGGATCAGAGCATAAAACCCGGGCCTTCAATCAGGCTCGGGCTCTAATCACCTGAACGGGCGGGGCTATTCTTCGTCCTCTTCTCTTTCGACTTCGGGCTGGTGTTCGGGGTCGGGGACTTCGACCACCAGCAGCTTGTCGATACGGTTGCCATCCATGTCCATAACCTCGAAGAGGAGGCCATCCCAGCGGCATTTATCGCCCGCGCGGGGTATGGATCCCATCCGGTCGAGCACGAGGCCCGCGACCGTCTCGTAATCGCCTTCATCGGGCATCTCGTGGAGCTTGAGTCTGTCGAGAAATTCATCGATGGGCAGGGCGCCGTCGACAAGCCAGGAGCCGTCGTCCCTGTGTATCATAGTCGGTTCATCGGGATCGCCTGTCTGGGGCAGATCGCCGACGACGGCCTCCATGAGGTCGGAGAGCGTTACAAGGCCCGATACGCCGCCGTATTCATCTATAATAAGAGCGGTTTTCACGCTTCCATTCTTTATGGCCGTAAAGGCTTTGAGCGCAGTAAGGCTCTCGGGAATTACGACTGGTTTTACAAGCAGGGCGTTGGGATCGTCGAAATGGCCTTCGATAATGGCGGCAAGAGCTTTCTTTTCCGGGAGCATGCCGACCACACGGTCGAGGTCGCCATCGACCGCGGGGATATAGGCATAATTGGTGTTGTCGAGGACGATCCGGCGCGCAGCCTCAACGCCGTCGCTGAGATCGATAAAGACAACCTCGGGCCGGGGAACCATAAGTGAGGTGACCCGTCTGTCATCGAGGGAGAGCACGCCTTCGACCATTTCGCGCTCGCGGGCATCGAAGACGCCGGCCTTGGTCCCCTGGGCTATAAGAACCTTTACCTCGTCTTCGGTGACGGGCGGCTCTTCCTTGTTTTTCAGTCCGAGCAGGGAGACAATTCTGTCGGTGCACCAGGTGAGGAAACGCGCTATCGGGCCGAGCAGGGCGGAGATAAAGCGCATGGGCCTGATTATGGCGGCTGAGATCGCCTCGGGATTGCGGAGCGCTATGGCCTTGGGCACGAGCTCGCCGCAGACCACCGAGACAAGGGTTGTGAGCACTACGACCAGAGCGACGGCCAGGGGGCCGGCGATGGGAGCCAGAAAGGCGATTTTTGCGAGGGCCTTCTGCAGCGCCTGCGCTATCATCGCATCGCCGAGGGCTCCAGTAAGAATTCCAATAAGCGAAATCGCCACCTGTATGGTGGAAAGGAATCTGCCTGGCGACTCGGCTGCATTCAACGCCAGCTTGTAGGTTTTACGGCCTTTTTCGGCCTCGTTCCGCAGCCGCGCCTTGCGGGCGGAGACAACTGCCATCTCGGCCATCGAAAAGAAGCCATTGACGAGGATCAGGGCAAAGAGGATGAGGATTTCAGCCCACATATGTCCCTCCCCGCATGGCTAAAAACACGGCGGGCGCATAAAAACACCGGGTACCCCTTAGGGGCATCCTCGGATGTCTGCGCAGGCCTTGCGGCCCCTTACGGTCTGGAACTTCTGTATCGCAAGATGGGGGTTGAGAATCGTGACTGCTGCTACTTTGATCGTTATCCATAATGTAACTATATGAATACCATATATCCGGCCAATTAGTCAAATTGTCTTCCGGAGCCCGGCGAAAACTTGCGCTTGCCCCTTGTTCCGTCCATCAGTATCATTTATCAAAATGAAACGCTGTCCCTGGTGCGGGGAGAACGACCCGCTGTATATCGCCTACCATGACACCGAATGGGGGGTCCCGGTTCATGATGAGCGGAAGCATTTTGAGTTTCTTCTGCTCGAAACCCAGCAGGCGGGGCTCTCGTGGATCACAATTCTCAGGAAACGCGAGGCCTACCGCCGCGATTTCGCCGGCTTTGATCCTGAAAAAGTCGCGCGCTTCGGCGATGCGAAAATCCAGAAACTTCTTGGAGATGCCGGCATTATCAGGAACAGACGCAAAATTGAGGCTGCGGTAAAGAACGCCAGAGCCTTCCTCGATATAGAGGAGAAATTCGGCTCCTTTGACAGCTATATCTGGAGCTTTGTGGATGGCCGCCCGATTGTAAATGCCCGCCGCCGTCTAGCCGACCTTCCGGCGACGACGGAGATCTCCGACCGGCTCAGCGCCGATCTCAAAGCGCGGGGATTCTCATTTGTGGGATCGACGACAATCTACGCCCATATGCAGGCGGTCGGTCTTGTAAACGACCACCTTGTAAGCTGTTTCAGATACAGTGAGCTCGCTGGCGGGGAAGCCGCTCATTCCATGGAGGAAAGATGAACATTTCGCTTGAATCAATACGGCTGAGGAGCTCGGTACGGAGTTACAGCGCCGTGCCGCTTAGCGCCGAAGAGGAACGCGCTGTCCGGGAGGCTTTTGATGAAGCCTGCCCGGGGCCCTTTGGCGGCAGGCCCCGCTTTCTGCTTACGCATCAGGCTGAGACTGGGCTGAGCGGAAGAGTCGGCACCTATGGCCTTATAAAAAACGCACCGGCCTTTATTCTGGGTGCCATCGAGCGGGGCCCCCATATGAATGAAGATTTCGGCTACTGCCTTGAAGGCGTCGTACTCAAGGCCGCCGAACTCGGCCTCGGTACCTGCTGGCTGGGCGGCGCCCTGCACCGCGATCAGGTAGCCGGAATTATCGGGCTCAAGAACAGCGAGTGCATTCCCGCGATCTGCTCGATAGGCCACGCATCGGAAGATCGGAGTCTTGGCGAAAGGCTTGTCCGCAGTTTTTCCCATGCTTCGACACGGAAACCGCAGTCGGAGCTCTTTTTTGCGCTTCCGCCGCCCGGCATTTCGCCCGCGGCTTCAGGGCCAGAGGCATATGGCGATCCTCTGCCTCCGACCTGGTTTGACAGCCCCTGGGGTGAGGTTCTCGAGGCGGTGCGCGTCGGCCCCTCAGCCTCGAACAAACAGCCCTGGCGCATTACCGTGGGCGGCAGCTCCGATAAGCCCGAGTTCCATCTCTATCTGCATGAGGATAAGGCGTACAATTCGGCGATGGGCGAGCTCAAAATGCAGAATGTCGATATGGGCATTGCGATGCGGCAGTTTGAAGCTGCCGCGCAGGCCAAGGGCTTCCCTGGTGCCTGGCATGTGCTTAAAAAGGGGCCGCTTGCGGTCCTGCCGCCCGAGCACTATATCGCGACCTGGGACTGAAAGACTGCGGAGAGGCCGGCTATTTTATTTTTATTCCGAAACAGTCCAGAAGATTGAGCACATCGGGGGCGCTGAAAACAGCGCCCCTTATTTTATTGACCCGCGGATCGATGCTGTAGCCGTGGGCGCCCTCGAAAGAGGCCTTTTCGAGATCGGCTTCGTGAAAGAGGCAGCCGGCAAATCCGCTGTCTTCGAATGAAGCCTCGACGAGATAGCTCGAGCCGAAGTCGCAGTCCTCAAGCGCACAGCTTTCAAAGCGGGCGCGCTTCATTTTAAGCTCGCTGAAATTGCATTCGACGAGCCTGCAATGGCTGAAAACAAAATCGAAGGCCATCTGTTCGCAGTGGTAGAAATTGAGACCGGCGATTTTGCAGTTTTCAAATCTGATATCTATAAACCGCGCCTTGTCTATAATCGGATTTGAGAGATTGCATCCTGAAAAGACACAATTGTCAAATTCTGTTCCGGAAAGATCGGCGCCGGAAAAATTACAGTCTTCGAAACGGCATTCGGAAAATGAGCGTCCACAGAGCTTTTCTGTCTTTAAGTCGAGGCCTTTGTATCCGCGGCCGCTGTACTCGTCTCCGCCGAATTCTTTCATGGCAGAAGGATAGCGCCCGCCGCGGGATTTGAAAATGGCTCTGCTGCGGCCTGTGGGCCTTGAGCCCCCACGGTCTCGGGCGCAATACTTGGGATATGGATACTTCCACTTCTCTCTCTGGCAGAAGAATACTGATTACGGGCGCAAGCTCCGGGCTGGGCAGGGCCATGGCGCTTGAGGCGGCTGGGCAGGGCGCGCGGCTCGCCCTCTGCGGGCGCAGCCCCGAAAAGCTTGCGGCGGTGGCCGCACTGATCGGCCCCGAGGGCAGCAGCCTTTTTTCGCGCGCCTTTGATGTGACGGACGAGGCGGCGGTCAGGGATTTCGGCCGGGCCGCGGTACAGAAGCTGGGCGGCCTCGATGTACTTATCAACTGCGCGGGGGCGAACAGGGCCCGCGGCCCGGTCTCGGAGCTGAGCCGCGCTGACCTCGAGGCGATGATGCAGCTTAACTGCTACGCGCCGCTTGCTTTTATGCAGGTTCTCCTGCCCGCGCTTTCGGAATCAAAAGGACTGATTGTCAATATTCTCTCGACCTGCTGCCTTTTCGCCAATGAAGGGAATGGCGCCTATACGGCGTCAAAGGCGGCTCTCGATGGTCTTGCCAGGGTTTTCCGCAAGGAAGCCCGGAAACAGGGGGTCCGGCTGTGCTCGGTCTATCCTGGTGGAATCAATACCGCCTTCCGCGCTCAGGCCCGGCCAGAATATCTCGATCCGGCGGCCGCGGCCTCCGCTGTCCTCTCTCTTGTCGCGCTGGATCCCGCTCTGGCCCCCGATGAATTTGTTTTCCGGCCTCTCTGCGAGAGCAATTTCAGCTGAATCTGACTAAAAAGGAAAGGCGCCCGGGCTCCGCCTGTTCGGCCTTTTTGGGCAGGCAAAACTTGACAGTAAAATTGGAAAACATAGTATTTACAGTATGAGAGCCGCAGTTCTCTGCGCTGTCTCCGCAGGGATGCAGACTCTGTGAAAGGCTCTGCCAATGAAGTTGCTTAGTTCTTTCCGGTCTCGCCTTTTTATCATTATCGGGCTTGTTATCGCGGCTTCCTCTGTTTTTTTCTCGCTCCTCACTCTGCGCGATTCAAAGACTATAACGGTGAGCGTATATGCGCAGTCAGGGCTCAACACCGCCAAGAGCGCTGCCGCCCTCGTCGATCCCGACGTGTTCCTAAAAATCGCGGCAGCCAAGGATATGAATGATCCTGACTATCAGTCCCTCTATCAGCAGTTCAGGCTGATCAAGCAGTCCTCTATCTGCCGCTACCTCTACTCCATGGTCCAGGTAGAGGGAAATAATTTTGAATATGTAATCGATGGAAGCTCGACTCCCGATGATAAAGACAATTTTTCAGCGCCTGGCGATATGGAGGATATCAGCTCCTATGCGGCCGACCCGCTCCGCTGTCTCGCCGAAAAAAAGCCGGTTGTCTCCGATCTGGGCTACTCGAAGGAGTGGGGCTGGACTATCTCTGTCTATGTGCCTGTCCTGGCTTCCAACGGGGATGCGGTGGGTTTTGTTGCCTGCGATTTCCAGTCGGATGAACTGGCTGTCCTGCTGCAGCAGGAGCGTACCAAGATGATGCTGATCTGTGTGGGCTGCATTGCCCTGGGGCTTGCAGCTCTCTTCCTGGTATCGAAACCATTTTTTGCCTCGCTTTCGCTGGTGTCCGGCCGGCTCAGGCAGATAGCCTCGGCCGAGGGCGATCTGAGCGCAGAGCTGCCAGTGCCCCGGCTCTATGAGGTAAAAAATCTGGCTGTGAGCTGCAACTCCGTCATTCAGAAGCTGCGCAATATGATGGTGGTGATCAAGAAGGAGAGCGCGGGGCTGGCCGCGATGAGCGGCAGTCTTGTGGATCAGGCTGCCGCCGCTGACAAGGCAGTGGATATCGCGGTGGCGGGCGTTGCGGATATCGGCAGGACAGCCGGGCAGCAGGATGCCCTCATGGACAGCGTCTATAAAGGCGTGATGAGCGCCGGGAAGGAAATCGAGAAGGTCGACAACCAGCAGCAGGAGCAGACCTCGGCGATCAGGGAATCCTCCGCGTCGATGGAGGAGATGACCTCAAATATTGAATCGATAGATGCGGGGCTCGAACGCATTGCCGGCCGCTATGCCGACCTTGTAAAAGCCTCGGAAAAAGGCCGCGAGCTGCAGGATACGATGGGCGCGCAGATACATGTTATAGCCGAGCAGTCCAAGGATCTGACTGAGGCGAACGCGGCTATCACCGAGATCGCGCAGAAGACCAATCTGCTCGCCATGAATGCGGCAATTGAGGCAGCGCACGCGGGCGATGCAGGCAAGGGTTTTGCCGTTGTCGCGGACGAAATCAGGGCGCTCGCTGAGAGTTCGGCGGAGCAGTCGGGCAGCATCAACAAGCTCCTTACCGGTATCGCCGAGGCGATTGGCGGCGTAGTGAGTTCCTCCGCCGACTCAACTTCATCCTTTAACAGCATGGAAACCCAGATACACGAGATCGACCGGATGATGCAGGAGATCCGTCAGGGCATGCAGGAGCAGGAGCAGGGTATCAAGGAGATGCTTGCAACCACGAGAGTGATAGCCGATTCCGCCAACAGCATAAATGAGGCATCCAAAAATATGAGGCAGGTGAGCTCTGAGTCCTTCCAGGGCTTTGATGCACTCAAGGACAATTCGGCGGAGATCCGGCAGAGAATGCAGGAAATCGCCACGAAGATGGACGAGATGCACGGACTGGTTGAATCAGTCTCCGATGCCTTTGGCAGGAACAGTGAGACAGCGGCCAAGATGTCGGCCTATGTGAATTCCTTCAAGACAGAGAGCGGGGAATAGCGGGGGATCCGTCGGGATTGACAGTAAAGGCGCAAAAGGGTAAGTTTTTTTGGTTCCCATCGCTTCTCCAAAGGTGCCAGCCATGAATTACTCTGATCCCACTGAGCTTGGAATCCTCGCCTGTCCCGGGGGCGAGGCTTTGGCAAATCAGGTCGTTCGGCGCCTGGGCGCAATCTACCGGCACCGTTTCGATAAAAAGACAGCCATACTTGCCTCGCGCTATAACATGAGCCAGGAAGAAGTTGTCAGACAGATCAACCTCCGGGACGACATCGATTCCAGCCTCCTCTATATTCCGGGCAATATCAACCATTACCGGGCGCCCAAGTTCAAAGTAAACGCACGCCACACTTTCTTTGCCAACGGCGAGGTCAAGACTGAGATTCTCGACTCCATCCGGGGCAAGGATATCTATATTTTTCAGGACGTTGAGAATCACGAGCTGATCTCCCTGAATGATGGCTCTGACGAGAGGATATTCTCTGTCAACGATCATCTGATGTCCCTGCTTGTCACTATCGATGCGGTAGCGCAGGCCGGCGCGGGAAGGATTACTCTTGTTGTCCCTGTCTTCCCCTATTCCCGCCAGCATAAGAAAAAAGGCCGGGAGGGGCTTACGGCCGCGCGGGTCAGCCAGATGTTCGAGCATCTCGGCGTTGAGCGTGTAATTACCCTCGATCTGCATAACCGCGAAATTGAAAACGCCTTCGACAAGATGCGGCTCGAAAATCTGCATGCGTCGATGGAGATTATAGAAAAGCTCATATCTATTACGGATATTTCGGAAGAGGATTTTGTCGTGCTCTCGCCGGACACCGGCGCGGTGGACCGCAATAAATTCTACGCCAACGCGCTGCAGCGGCCGCTCGCTCTGCTCTACAAGGAGCGCGACTACTCCAAGGTTACAAAGAACGCGGAGAACTCCAACATCACCGATATGAAGCTGCTCGGCGATGTGCGCGGCAAAACCGTGTTTATGGCCGACGATATGATCGGCACAGGCGGCACCCTTCTTAAGGGTATGAGGAACATCCGCGATCTCGGCGCCTCCCGCATTATCTGCGCCGCGACGCTGCCGCTTTTCTCGGGCAGGGCCATAGACGATTTTGATGCGGCCTATAAGGCCGGCCTTTTTTACCGCATAATAGGTACCAACGCTGTGTACCATAAAGAGCTCCTCAGCCGTGAATGGTATGTGCAGGCCGATGTAACGGGGCTCTTTGCCCAGATTATCAGCCTGCTGCACCACAACCGCTCGCTGTCTTCCATGCTCGACAACCGCGAGCTTGTGGCGCAGCGGATCAAGCGGCAGATCGAGAAGAAAGCCAGCGGCCAGGGAGAACTTGGGCTTGATGTGGGACAGAGCTCCGGCACAGATGCCGCCGCCGGCCCGGCCGGAGAGGCGCGCAGTTCGGACTCTGCGTCCGGGACTCACTCCTGAATAAGGACTAAATATGAAGATATATGCCCTCCCTCCGGAAAACCGCGGGAAGGGCCTTCTTTTCGATTTTGACTCAACGCTCTATACAAACCCCGCCTATCAGAAATTCCAGAATGATGTGCTTATAGACCGCTTTGCCCGGCTGCGGGGCATAAGCTCCGCTGAAGCCCATAGTCTTGTGGATCAGAAGCGGGAGGCTGATGCGGCCGCAGGGCTTGGACGCACGAGCCTCGGGAATGTGCTTCTGAGCTTTGGTATCCCGATCGGGACAAGTGTCGCCTGGCGCGAGGAGCTGATACGGCCAGGCGACTGGCTCAGGCCGGATCCACAGCTTGTATCGGCGCTCTCGCTGCTCAAGGCGCGCTTTGCGCTCTGCCTTGTTACAAACAATCCGCGCTCTGTGGGGCGTGCTGGCCTTGAAGCACTGGGCGCGGCCGGACTCTTTGACGCTGTTATCGGCCTCGATGATACTCTGAGGTCAAAACCTGATCCCGCGCCTTACCGGGCGGCGGCGGAGGCCCTGCAGCTGTCTCCCACTGACTGTATATCGATTGGCGACCGCTACGATGTCGATCTCGCGCCGGCTCTTGCCCTCGGCATGGGCGCTATTCTCGTGGATGGCGCCGCTGATGTATATGGCCTGCCCGGGCTTCTGCCCGGCGCCGGCTCCCGATAATTACTGTTGTGAACAAGGGAGTTGCTATGAAAATGAAACTGCTCCGGGGCTCTGCCCCGCGTGCTGCCGCGGCCCTTCTGCTCGCGGCTGTATTCTGCTTCGGGCTCTGCCCCTGCGCCGCGCAGGAGAAAAGCGGCGCGGACCCGGCTGGCTCTGCGGCAGCAGCCGGCCTGGAGCCGGCAGCCGTCCAGCCTGCGGCAGCCCTGCCCGATCTGTCGGCTCTGCTCCCGGCGAAGGCCGTGGCCGACATGGGCGGCAGCGATAAGGCTGTACGCACAAGCGAAAAGGGAGATCTTATCTATCTGCCCGATGAATCGGCAGCGGGGCCGCTCGCGGCAGGGCTGCGCGAGGCTCTGGCGGCGCAGAAACCCGGCATTCTTGTCGAAGCCGCCTTTGTGCTGCGCCGGAAGGCGCCTGCCGCCTCTGAGCTTGGCTCTATCTGGGGAATTCTGTGCTCGCTGCACTCGCTCGAGGGTATTCAGTACTGGTCGGCGACACGGAAGAGCTGGAGGACCTTCTATGCTGAGTCCTACCGCATAGACGGGCCCACGACAAAAAAACGCATAGCGGATCCGCCCTTCCCGGCTCCCGGCGCTGAACTGCCCGCGAAGGAAACGCTCTATGCTTTCCAGCGCGATCTGTCTTTTGGTTCCAATGTCTACCGCTATACCTACGAGAGCTCGGCAAAGGCTGTGGGCTTTGAATGCCGCAATCTGACCAATATGAGCTATGGCATTATTCCGGCGGTAGGAGCCAATGAGCTCTCCACAAGGGTGCTGATAGTGCCGGCCTCGGATGGCATCCTTTTTTATGCCGTAAGCGCGACCAAATCGCCGGGGCTCTCCTTTCTGAAGGCAAAGATGCTGACTTCTTTTGGAAACAGGGCGGAAGCCCTCTTTAAGTGGTTTTCGGCGCAGCATGCCGCGCTGAAGTAGACCATCCGGAGGAAAAGGGGCAGCAGACAGGACGGCCGCGTGGCCGCCCTGTCCAGCCGCTAGGACTGGGACTTGGGTGTGGTCTTGGCTGCCGTCTCTTTGTCCGCGGGCAATTCGCTGCTCGCGTCTTCAAGATCGCTTATGCTTATCTCGCCGCTCCCCGGCTCGGATGTGGCGGCGGCCGTCTCTGGCGAACCCGCGGCCTGCGCGACTGTTCCGCCGCTCATCGCTCCCGGATTCGGGACGGTGAGTACAGTAAAATTCCTCATAATTTTGATGAACTGGGAAATGCGGTCACGGTCGGTCTGTATCTGGGCCAGTATTTCGCGGTGTCTGCCCCCGCCGATGCTGTGGATATTGGTTATGAGCTCCGGACTCTGGCGCTTGCTGTCTGCGACGAGATCGGAGACGGCGTCGCCCAGCATCACATAGAGGCTGCATTCCTCATCGACGATTTTTTTAGCGCGCGCATTGATGCTGTCGAGAAGCCTGTCCAGATAGGCGCTGATGTCGCTGCCGACCTTTGCCTCTTCCGCATAGCGCTCGACAGTCATAATTGAAATTCTGCTGTTGCCCGCGAGCTGCTCCTCAAAACTCTCAATATGGGAGAGGGAACGCTCGCACTGATAGAGAACATTTGCGAGATTGTTCTGAAATGCCTTATTGTCGAAATAGCCCTCGACCAGCACCCGCTTCAATGTCTCTTCGATAGAAGGCGAGAAGACCAGCACTATAAAGGTTTTGAGCAGGCGGAGCGGTTTGATCCACAGGAAGCCATTGGGCCATTCGCGGCGGATTTTGGCATCCTCTTCCTCATTGTAGCCTTCGAGCTGGGCGATCTGAGACTCGCCGAAAAGCGCCTTTACATCGGCGGCGATCGCGCTTTCGTGCCTCTCTCTTTGAATGCGGTCGCGGTTGCGTTCGAAGAGCTGCTTAAGCCTGCGCTTGTAGGCTTCCATAAAGTCGCGCTGCTCGCGCTCCGATTTTAGCTGTACATCGGGATCGCCCTTTGTTGCCCTGACAAGATCGAACAGAATATTCGTATTGAGGGGGCCTGAGCTGAATTTATCCAGCCTCTCGATAATGCCGTTGATTTTCTTGGTCTTTGCGCTGTCGACAGGCGCAAGGGAGCGCCGTTCGAGGAGACGCATGATGTTCTCCTTAAGGGCCGAGTCGAATGAAAAATCCTCAAAGAGATAGTAGAGGTCCACGAGTTCGGGGTTGAGAAGCTCGCCCTGGGCAGGCGAGAAATCGGGCTTATAGCTGGCGAGGGCGAGATTTACGCTCGGATCGAAGAGGCCGAGGGGCCTCTCATAATCGAAACGGCAGATCTCGATAAAACGGTCCATCTGATTGAGATCGAGGTTGATGGCCTCGGAGCCCAGCGCGTCGATTTCGCGGAGGCAGCTCTGGAACTCCTGGCTGAGTTTTTCGATCTCCTCGCCGGCGTCAAAAGAATTGAGAAAGCGGGCGTTCATGGCGTCATAGGAAAAGGAGGCCAGCTGATCGCGGGCTGACTTGGGCAGCCTGCTCTCGATCAGAAAGTCAAAATAGCGCAGTGCTGTCTTCGCGTCCGAATTGGCGATAGTTGCCCGCGTGACCTCGATCAGAGGACGGAGCGTTACGCAGTAGCTGTAGAGCGTCTGTGCAAAGGATGGAAGTACCTGATTTGTCTTGGGTCTGTAATAGGCGGGATGGATGCCCGCGAGCTTGGCGTAGAGATGCTTGAGCTCTGTGCGCCGGCGTGCTTCCGCTGGATCTCTCGCGAAGAGCCGTGAAAAGAACAACTTTATGGCTGCTAATAAATTCATGCGATCATTGTAAGGAAGGACAGGCGGCCCTTCAAGACGAGGAATCGGACAGGTTAGAGCAGCGGTAATAGTATGGCGCTGGAGTGCCGCCCGCCGACGCACCCGAGGCAAAACGCAGAGATTCCTCCGCTTCTCTGCTCGGGGAGAGCAGGCAGGTGGCGGCGAAAATAGGGGCTTTGAGCCTGAGAGCCAGAGCTATCGCATCCGAGGGGCTCAGATCACGGACACGCTGTGTTCCTTCCCTGGAATAGAGAATGTGGGCCTCGATCGGCCCTCTGCCCCTGCGGAAGATGGCGGCCTCCTCGAGTACGAAGCCTCCCTCGGTAAAAATTGAAGCCAGAAGGTCGTGTGTAGGCAGCTGGGCCTGACTTATCCCCTCCATATTGAGGATGATATCGGCGGCGCCGGAGGGGCCCATCGGGATGGACAGGCCCCGTTTTTCATCGTGGTCCAGAAGAAGAGCCAGCGGCGAACCGCCAGAGGGCGAGACAGCGAGGCCCCGCAGATGGACTTCGATGAAGTTTCTGTTCATGCTCATAAGTATATCGCAGATATGCCGATTATCATGAATGCCAATTCGTTCTGGATCCGAAAAACCGTTGCTATTGACACCTCTATCCTCGGCGCCTAAGCTTTTACTGATAGGTTCCGCGACCAGAACGGGCGGAGAAAGGCCGTATAAGCCCATGTCCGAATTTCTTAGCGATGCAGATTTTGAGCTCTACCGCAAACTGATCTACGATGCCAGCGGCATCTCCTTCTCAGAGACAAATAGATCCATACTCGAGAGCAGGCTCAAAGAGCGGCTCCGCGATAAAAAGATGGACAGCCTCAGTGAATACCATAAGCTCATTATGGGCGATAAGGAAGAATTTAAAACTCTGCTCGATTCGGTGACGACCAATCTGACCCGTTTTTTCCGCAATCAGCCCCACTTTGACGCTCTTGAGCACTATGTCGTGCCCGAACTGCTTAAAATCAAGGCGGCTTCGCCCGAGCACAGGATCAGAATATGGAGCGCCGGCTGTTCGACCGGAGAAGAGCCCTATACTATCGCCATGCTGCTCACGCAGATTCTGCCTCCCCCATGGACCGTCGAAGTGCTTGCATCCGATATCAGCCTTAAATCCCTGATGGTCGGCAAGGAAGGCTTCTATCCCGAGGCCCGCATGCAGGGTGTGCCGGATGCCTATGTGGCCAAATACTTCGATAAAAAGGCAGACGGCTACCAGATCAAGAACGATATCAAGAAGCTGGTGCGTTTCGACTACCATAATCTGAAAAACGATTCCGGGCTCCGCGATCTCGATGTTGTTTTCTGCCGCAATGTCCTTATCTATTTTGATGAAGCCGCGCAGAAGGCAGCTATAGACCGCTTCTGGGATGCCATGTCATCCAGGTCATTCCTCTTTATAGGGCACTCCGAATCGCTTTTTGGCATGGAAACAAAATTTGAATTTCTGAAGACAGACTGGGCCTGCTTATACCGAAAATTTATCTAGGAGAAAAGTCGTGCCGGATCCTGTTTCTGTCCTTGTTGTCGATGATTCCGCGCTGATGCGCAATCTTGTCTCAAAAATTATCGAAGCCACGCCCGGCCTCAAGGTAGCGGACAAGGCGATGAACGGCATCTTTGCGCTTCAGAAAATACCTCACTGCAACCCCGATGTGATTGTGCTCGATCTCGAGATGCCCGAGATGAACGGCATCGAGTTCCTAAAGGAGAGAAGGCGTCTCGGCCTTGAAATGCCGGTGATTATCCTCTCCTCGGTGGCCACCGAAGGCGCGGCCATTACAATGGAAGCTCTGTCGCTGGGCGCCTCGGACTTTATTACCAAGCCCTCGGGCTCGGTCTCCTCGGATATCCATATGGTCGCAGAGCAGCTCTCGCGGCTGCTGCTGGCCTATGGCTCGCAGTATCAGAAGCGCAAAGGAAAGAATCCGCCGCACTATGAGTTTGAGGCGCCGGAGCGGATGTTCGAACCCGCCCCCGTCCTCGAGGAGAGAGCTGCGGCCAGGGCCCGGCCGCAGCCGCCCAGGCCGCTGAGAGCTCCTGGACGCTGCGAGATTATCGCGATAGGCATCTCGACGGGCGGCCCGAACGCCCTCCGCGAAGTTTTCGCGAAGATAGCGCCGGATCTGCCCCAGCCTATTGTTGTTGTACAGCACATGCCGCCCGGGTTTACCGAGGAATTTGCAAAGAGCCTTGACCGCATCTGCCCGCTCGATGTCAAAGAGGCGGCCGAGGGCGATATCATCAAGCCGGGCCGCATCCTGATAGCGCCCGGCGACAAGCATATCGAGGTAGCCAAGCGGCCTCTCGGCATGGTCGCCCATCTGACCGATGATCCGCTTGTTAACGGGCACAGGCCCAGCGCCGATGTGCTCTTTGCGAGCGTGGCCAAATACTATGGCAACCACGCGATGGCCGTGATTATGACCGGCATGGGCCGCGATGGCGCGCGCGAAATCGGCTCCATCTACCGCGAGGGCGGCATCACTCTGGGCCAGGACGAGGCCTCGAGCGTCGTGTATGGCATGCCCAAGGTCGCCTTCGAACTCGGCAACATCACACAGCAGGTGCCGCTCGCCGATATGGCCGACACAATTTCGCGGCTCGCCAAGGAACACGCCAGCGCATAAAAAAAGCCGCCCGGTGCCCAGCCTGCAGCAGGCAGGACAGCGCGGCGGCCTTTTTGACTGGAGCCGGGCTCAGACCTGGACAACTTCCTTTACTTCGGGAATCGTCTTTTTGAGGTAGCTTTCGACGCCCTGCTTGAGGGTCATGATAGCCATCGGGCAGGAGCCGCAGGCCCCTGTCAGCCTCACTTTGACCGTGCCGGACTCATCGACAGAAACAAGCTCAATATCTCCCCCATCCGCCTGGAGCGAGGGGCGTACATCCTGAATGGCGCGCTGGACTTTCTCTTTGAGCATAGAGCTCTCCTTTGATTGTTCCAATGTACAAAGGGCCGGCTCTCAAGGTCAAGCTTTGGCCGGGCTTGGTCAATCGGGCCGAATTGTGATAAACTACGGCCAATCCCGAGGAAGAGGTCCCGATGGCTCGCACACTAGTGTTTGTAAATCAGAAAGGCGGGGTTGGAAAAACCACCACTGTCATAAACCTCGGGGCCTACATGGCTCTGCAGGGCAAGCGCACTCTGATGGTCGATTTTGACCCCCAGGCCAACCTCACAAGCGGCGTGGGATGCAAAGCGGGCAAAAAAGGCATCTACGAAGTTATCAGCGGCGAAATTGGCATAAAAGATGTAATACAGCCCACAAAGGTAGAGGGGCTTTCGCTCGCGCCTTCCTCGATCGATCTCTCCGGGGCCACCGTTGAGCTCGTCGACAAGGAAGACCGCAACAGCTACCTTAAAAATGTGCTCGCCGGGGTCCAGAATGATTTCGACTATATTCTGATTGACTGCCCGCCTTCGCTCGGGGTGCTCACGCTGAACGGTCTTGTGGCCGCCGACGAGGTGATTATCCCGCTGCAGTGCGAGTATTTCGCCCTCGAGGGCCTCTCTCTGATTCTTCAGACTGTAAGCCTTGTGCAGAAGAGCATGAATTCCAGCCTCAAAGTGGGCGGCATTGTCTTTACCATGTATGATTCACGTACCAAGCTGGCCCAGGAAGTAGTCCAGCAGGTCACTGAATATTTCAAGGACAGGGTATACAGGACGATAGTTCCGCGGAACATCCGCCTCTCTGAGGCGCCTTCGCATGGCATGCCCGTCTGTCTCTACGATCCCTCCTGCATCGGCGCCAAGAGCTACGAAGCCCTGGCCAGGGAGCTTATCGCCCGGGAAGAGGGCGGAGAGCTGCCGCAGATCAGGGGCGGAAAGGGCAAGCAGTCCGATAATCCCGGCCTCTTCTCCGAGGACGGCGGGGGCTCAGCCAATGCCTAAGCAGCAGTTTGGCCTTGGCAAGGGTCTGGGCGCCCTTCTGCCCGATCCTGAACCTGTACCTCTCACTCTTGAGCCCGGCAGGCCCGAAGTGGAGCCCGAAAGAGAGAAGAACAGCAGGGGCGAAGCCGAGGCTGTTCTCCGCCTGCCCATAGACAGGGTGGAACCGAACCCGGAGCAGCCCCGCAAGACCTTCTCCGAAAAATCGATCGCCGAACTCGCCGATTCGATACGGCGCCATGGCGTTATCCAGCCGCTTATTGTCGAAAAGAGCGGCGATGAGCGCTACCGGATCGTAGCGGGCGAGAGACGCTGGCGCGCTGCTACAGCCGCCGGGCTCAAAGAGATCCCCGTTATAGTCCAGAAGTTTACCCCCGAGCGCCGTCTCGAGATAATGCTGATCGAGAACATCCAGCGCGAGGATCTGAACCCGGTCGAAGAGGCCGAGGCGTATAAGGCGCTGATGGATCTGACCGCCTGCACGCAGGAAGAGGTGGCCGACAAGGTCGGCAAGTCCCGACCCGCTGTCGCAAATGCGCTGAGACTTCTGCGTCTTTCGCCGGACGCGCTTGGAGCACTCAAGGAGGGCAGAATAAGCGCCGGACACGCGCGCGCCCTCCTCGCCGTTCAGGATCCGCATTCCCGCGATATCCTCTTTAACCGCCTGATCACTGAGAGCCTCTCGGTCCGCCAGGCCGAATCGGCGGCACAGGATCTGAACCGCGGCAGCAGGAACGGTACGGCCGCCATTGTGGCCAGCAGCAATAAACCGCAGGACAGCCGCGAGCCCGAGCTTGTCCAGTTTGAGCAGCAGCTTATCGGCGTATTCGGCACCAAGGTGTCGATCAAGGGCGACCTGAAAAAAGGCTCAATTGTCATAGATTACTATTCGGCCGATGATCTTGAGCGTATTTTTGAGGCCGTGCAGCGGGAAGGCAAGTAGGCTTTTCCGGTTTCGCACAACCGCAGAGTGGAAAATACTTCCGGGAAGCAGGCCTTCAGCCTTGACGAGGGACTGTCTCTACGGATAGTCTTTTATCGGATTCAAATGGAATATACGCTCGGAAAAGAGCGAAGGAGAGAGCCATGAGCACAATTGAATATGTTGAAGGCCGTGAGATTCTTGATTCCCGCGGCAACCCCACTGTAGAGGTTGATGTCGTCCTTGAGGATGGCTCGATGGGCCGTGCCGCTGTTCCCTCTGGCGCTTCCACTGGCGATTACGAGGCCGTTGAGCTCCGCGATGGCGACAAGAAGCGCTATCTCGGCAAGGGTGTTCTCAAGGCCGTTGAGAATGTAAATACTACGATCGCCTCCGAGATCTGCGGTCTCGACGCGCTTGAGCAGGTCGACATCGACAAGACCCTTATCGATCTCGATGGCACCGAAAATAAGGGCAAGCTTGGAGCCAATGCCATGCTCGGCGTCTCCATGGCTGTGGCCCGCGCCGCCGCCGATTTCCTCGGTATCCCTCTCTATAAATATCTGGGCGGACCCCACACCACCCTTCTTCCCACCCCGATGGCCAACATCCTCAACGGCGGAAAGCACTCCGACAACAAGGTCGATTTCCAGGAATTCCTTGTTATGCCGGTTGGTGCCGAGTCCATGCGCGAAGCTGTCCGCATGACAGCCGAGGTCTTCCATAACCTCAAGTCCCTGCTCAAGGATGCCGGCCAGATTACCTCTGTCGGCGATGAGGGCGGTTTTGCCCCGAACATCGGCAACGAAGAGGCCCTCGATTACATTATGAAGGCCATCGAGAAGGCCGGTTACAAGCCCGGCGAGCAGGTGGCCATCGCCATCGACTGCGCTTCTTCCGAGCTCTTCGAAGAGGGCGGCAAGAAGGGCTACAAGTTCTGGAAGTCCAACCCCGACAAGCTCTTTACCGCCGACGAGATGATCGACCTCTATAAGAAGTGGGTCGCCAAGTACCCGATTATCTCCATCGAGGACCCCCTCGACCAGGACGACTGGGCCGGCTATGCCAAGATGACCAAGGAGATGGGCAATAAGATCCAGATTGTCGGCGACGATTTCTTTGTCACCAACACAAAGCGCCTCGCCAAGGGTATTGAGCAGGGCTGCTGCAACTCGATCCTCATCAAACTGAATCAGATCGGCACTGTGACCGAGACCATCGAGGCCATCGATATGGCCAAGAAGGCCGGCTATACCGCCGTCGTCTCCCACCGCTCCGGCGAGACCGAGGATACCTTTATCGCCGACCTCGTCGTCGGCCGCGAGACCGGCCAGATCAAGACCGGATCGATGAGCCGCACTGACCGCATCTGCAAGTACAATCAGCTGATGCGCATCGAGGACGAGATGGAGGGCATCTCCCAGTACGCTGGAAAGAGCGCTTTCTACAACCTCAAGAAGTAATTGTGACAGATTGATGCCGGCCCGCCTGCGCGGTGCCGGCGCGGCCAGCAAAACCGAAAAACGCGCTCCGGGACAGTCCGGGGCGCGTTTTTTTTGGCTCAGGCTGAATCGGCACCGAGACTTGCCAGCGTAATAGAGGAGGAATACCATAGCTTTGAAGTTCAATAAGGAGCAAATTGCATGAAAACAGAACAGATCGTGCTCATAGTGCTTGCTTTTTGCGCATGTCTGACTGCCTGTGGCCCCAGTAAGGCCAAGGAGGCACAGACGGCTGAGGATGCCTCAGGCACTGCGGCCTTTGATTCTTCTGCATCAGGTGCGGCAGCCTTTATGCCGGGCGCTTTGAACCCTCTTGTTCCGAAACTTGCCGCTCTGAATATGAGCGGCTTTAAAAATTACAGTCTCAGCACAAAAGCATTTTCTACCGCTGATCACGCGGCCCATCTCGGCGATCCAATGAAATTTGTCCCCCTGCCCGACCAGGGGCAGGGCAAAGGCAGGACGGCTGTTGTAGGCAGCCGGGTCTGTTCCTTCTATCCAAACGCCAGAATCACAGGTGCGGCCGATCTGGCTTCGCTGAACAGCAGCATAATAATACCAATTGGAACTATAATATCAATCAGCGGAGACAGGGTGGGCAATAGCGCCGATTCTGATCATGACGCCATGTTTGAATTCCAGGAAAACTGGAACTGGTTCTATCCAACAGTCTATAAGGGACAAAAGGGGCTTGTCTTTGGAGCCGATCTCTATGGCATTGACGACAGCAATGAATCAAACCAGATAACGGCGCGGCTCTATCAGACTGGCGGCAGAGAAGATCAGTTCTATCCGGTGCTGGGCTACCATCAGCTGCCCGCGCAGATAACTGAGCGTATCGAGAAAGAAAGAATAGCGATTCAAAAAGTCGGTATGGATGAATACAATCTGAGCGGATACAGCTCGGAACCAAACCCCGACGATATGATCGCTCTCTATAATATGCATTATGATGGATATCCAAATCCGCAGAAGGACTGGAGCCGGCGCACACCTGTTTTTATTACAACGGATCTCGCCGCCCATGCCCAGCATCTGATGTTCGACCGGACTCTTCAGTATCTCGAAGAAGCGTTTTTCCTGCCGCGGCTCCAGGTGCTGAATCAGGGATTTATCGATGATCTGCAGAAAAGGCAGCAGGAAGGCACGGCCTCCGGCGAGACGGGCGAAAAGGCTCTGCTCTATTTCCAGGTGGCGAAGGCTCTGCTCGAGCTCGCTCCGGAACGCTGCGATAACAACTCAGATGACTATACTGCCGATAAAATAGTCTACAGAGACGTTGACAGGGGGAAGGTGCTCTCCGCCTATCCCGAGGCTGTGCGCGAAGAAATAGACAAAATCGACAAGGCCGACAAACGCGAGGAGTCGAGCGTTTTCAGTTTTGCCAGCGGCGAAAAGGCCCTGGAAGATTACACTCAGTACAAGCCCCGTGGCCATTATGCAAAGAATGGGGCCCTGGGTGCTTACTTCCGGGCGATGATGTGGTTCGGCCATATGCATTTCCTCATCGCATCCGAGGGACCGACGCCGCTCCGGACAGTCAATGGCACTTCCTCCGATTCCACCTCGCTTACGCTCAAAATGGAGCCGGTGGCCCTGCTTATAACCGATGTGGCCAAATCGGACACGAAGCTCTATGAGAGCTGGTGCGGGCTCTTCGATCCGATAAGCGAGCTGATCGGCGATTCCGATGATCTGAGCTTTAAGGATGTTCTGCCGCTCTGGCGGGACGAGGGCGTAAGCGAAAAGGATTTTGACGCCTGGGCGGGCAATAAAGACAATCTGCTGGCCTTTATGAAACTTGCGCACGAAAAGCTGAGACCGCCTGCGATTTCCAGTGGCTCTGTATGGTGGGGACCCAGCGAGGGGAGCGACAGGAAGCCGCCGATGGGCTGGCGCCTTTTTGGCCAGCGTTTTACCTATGATTCCGCCATCCATGAGCAGGTCTCGCCTCCGAGGCTTCCGAGCCGGGACATGGTGCGCGGCCTCGATATAATGAAAGCCTTCGGTTCGAAGACCGCCGATTCCCTGCTTGCCTCCTCTGATTATCCCCGCATGGGCGGTCTTGAAGAGAAGCTTGATGGTCTCGAAAAAGTATTCTCAGGCTATGGCCCTGATTTCTGGGAGAAGAACTATTACAATTCGGTGCTTTTCCAGACAAAAAGCCAGGCCCAGTTTGAGCCTGGGGCGGGCTTCTATTTTACCGAGGGGGCGGGCTGGTCAAAAAAAGCCATGTTCTCCTCGCACGGGACCTGGTCGGAACTGAGGCATGACACGATTCTCTATGTAAAGCAATGCTGTGCGGAACGGGCTGGCGATGGAGATTTCGACGCCACCTTTAGAACCGAAGAGCTGCCGAAACCTGTGCATTACATTGAGCCAAACCTGCCTTTCTGGCAGGGCTCGGTTCTGTCGGTTCAGAATCTGCTTAGTACACTTGATAAATATAAGCTTCTTGATGAGGAGAGCAGTCTTAAATTTGGCAGGCTGCAGGAGATATATGCAAGGGCAGCCGATATTGCAGCTCTTGAGGCGGCGGACAAGGCAGTCAGCGATGGCGATATAGAGTGGATAAGCCGCATTCCCCATGAGCTTACAGATCTGGTTCTTCTCCATCAGGAGGGCGGCGATATTACCGATGAGGATCAGCTCCGCATGGCTCTGGTGGCCGATGTATATACTAACTATAACTTGGAGAAGGTGCTGGAGACAGCGGTGGGCATACCCTACCGCATCTATGTGCCCCTCAACGACAGACAGGGCGGCAAGCGTATCGCCGTCGGTTATATATTCAGCTATTATGAGTTCGAACAGGCGATGAGTGAGCGCATGACAGATGGCGAATGGAAAAAGATAGTGTACCAGAAGGACGCGAAACTCGATTCCTATGAGCCCTTCTGGGCCGGGGATGTGGCGCTTAAGGCCGAGCCGGAGAAGAGCCAGCGCTGAGAATGAAAAGACTTGCCTGTCTCTGCCTTGGCGCGCTTTTGGCCTGCGGCTGCCGTCCCGCCCGGGAGGGCAGCCCGCGGCTCTATCCGACTTGGGCTTCGCGGGGGGAGAGAGTGCCGCGCACAAAGGCTGTCCCCGCGGAAAATCTGCCCCCACCCGGGGCTGAACCCTGGGCGGGGACGGTAAGCCATCATCTGCTCGCAGGTGCGGAGATAGAGCGCTGGTTTGCCGAGCTTGCTGCCCGCAGGAAGGTCAGCTGCTTTTTTATTATCTGCCCATCCCACTACGGCCTTTCGACAGAACCTTATTCCCTGACAGATGGAAGCTGGCAGGCCGGCTCCGGCCGCATTGTGGAGTCGGACCGGAGGGTCGTGGGGGCTCTCGCCTCTGCCCTGGACGTTCGGCTTGAGCGGGAAATCTTTGACCCGGAACATGGCATTTCCACTCTTATTCCATATATTGCGGAATACTTTCCTGATGCCAGAGTGGCTGCCATCGCGGTCAGGGGGGAGCCCCCGCTGGATCAGCCCAGGGCTGAAAAGCTGGCCGAGGCGCTCAGGCCCTATTTTGCAGTGGGGGGCAGGGCAGGCACTGCCGATCTCCAAGCCCCGGCCAGCCTCTTGTCCGGCCGCGGAGCTGCAAACTCCCGGCCCCCCGCGGACGGCTGCGGCGGCAATTTCCTGATTGTCTCGACCGATTTTTCCCATCATGGGGATCTGGAGCAGACTGACTTTAAGGACAGGCGCTCCCGGAGATTTTTTGCCGCACCTTCTTCGGGCGACTGGATTCTGGCAGGCTGTGACAACCGGCCTGGCATCTATGTGCTCTCGCACCTTGCCGACAGCTCTGTTCGGGATGCTGTTCTTTTTCACTGCAATTCGTATGAATTGTGCGGAGCGGGGAAGGAAGATATTACCAGCTATTATTTTTCATTTTTCTGGTGAAGCTTCGATGGACAGCAGAGGCCTCCGCGACCAGATAGTGGCAGCCCGCCTGAAGCGCAGACCTCCGCGCTTCCAGCCATCGGGCCCCAGTTTTGCCTTGAGCGAGAGACGCCGCAGAAATTCCTCACGGCTGTAGCCTCGTTCGGCAGCCACCGAAGCCTGGAGAACAGTCATGTCTGCTCCATCGACGAGAAGAAGGCTGTCCAGCCCCGGTCTGAAGTCGAGTGGATTCTCCATAGGCTTCCACGCGCCGTAAACCGAAAGCTCGAGATCGAGTTTGTCTTTTTCTGATGGACTGAGAGGAGAGTAGCGGGGATCCCTGGCCGCGGCGCGTGCGCATTCGGCCACATCGGATTCCGGGCTGGTGCTCTGTCTGCAGTAGGAGAGGCAGCCGCGGTCTCGGCCGCGGTTCTGAATGCGGAGGGCAATGCCGCCCGGGGCCGGCGCAGTTCTCCGGACACTGCCTTCGGGCGCTGCGCTGCCCGCTGCTAGAGCCCTGCCCTGCCAGAGATCCTCGATAGCCGCGGCGGCTCTGCCGAGCAGGGCGTCGCTTCTCCCGGGCGGGAAATCCGCTTCGAGGCCGGCTTCATCTCTGTCCTGCCAGCCGCTGATAATATCGACGGCGCTGCGGTCGCCGGCGTGGACTGGCATCATGCAGAGCTGATGGCGGAGCGGAAGGGGAGCGCCGATCCAGACTGCCGCGCCGGGCAGGAAGACAGAGCCCCGCCTTCCAAATCTGCTGCGCTCCGATTCCCAGAGAAGCCAGGCCTTTCTTTCTTCCTCCCCTTCGGGCCGCGCACTGTAGAGACCTGCCTCAAGGAAGTATTCAGACTTCATGCCGGCGCTGCTCCGGGCATAGAGCGAGATAAAATCCCCGTAGAGTTCCCATGCCTGAGCTGCGTTGTTCTGGTATGCGGCCGAGAGGGCGAGGGTGAGAATGCCTGGATTCTGCTGCGCGATCCATCTGGCAATTTCGGCTGCGAAGCGCCGGGGGGAATCTCCGGGATCATGACAGAAGATGTCGAAGTCCACTGTAACAGCCAGAGGGCCTTTTAGCGTCTCTTTTTCCAGTTCATGCCAGTCGGTGAGAATGAGCCTCTGCTGGATGAGGCTGGCTGTATCATAGGGCAGAGAGGAGAGTTTGCGCTGAAGCCAGGCCCGGCGGGCGTTTTGGGCAGGCAGAAGGAGATCGCGGCCGGAGACCCAGAGCACCTTTTTCAGACTGCCGTCGGCGATCAGACGTCCCACCCAGTTTGTGCTGAGAATTTCGGGATCGCCGGCATTGAATGGCCCGGCGTCATGGTGGTAGTCAAAGAGAACAAGTGTTGTGCCTTTATGGGCCCTCGCGTAGGATTGAATAGGCGGCGCCGAGAGACCATGGCGGTCATGGATATGGATTTCCGGATGCCCTGAGGAGGAAACGCATGAGGCCAGCGTCAGAATGAAGAAGAAAAGGCAGAGACTGGAAAGAGCACGGCCGAAATGCATGACTCAGAATAACATGCGCACAGCCGCGCGAGAAGGATTTATTTTGCTTGCACTGCTTTGCCCGCTCGCGCTTTTTACTGCCTGTGCACAGAAAAAAGAGCCGATGTCCGCCGGCCCCAGTATTGTTGCGGGCGGGGACTGCCTTCTGGACAGGAAGGGGCTCCGGTCCGGTCTGGCAGGCAGGCAGGATGCCGCTTCCATCCCCCGCGGGGACAGGGACAGGCGCTGGGATACGATAGCAGCGGCGGCTCGGAATTCCGGCTCTTTTATCTTCAATCTTGAGACGGCGGTGGGCAGGGGAGGCAGAGCGAGAAAAAAGCCCTTTGTCTTCCACGCGGATGAAGAGACACTGGCTCCTCTCTGTGCCCTGCCCCAGCCCGTCGCCGCTCTGGCCAACAACCACTCCATGGACTTTGGCCCGGAAGGGCTGCTCGAAGGCATCGGCTGCCTTGACAGGGCAGGGATTGGCCATGCCGGCGCGGCCAGAACGCTGGCTCTGGCTGCCAGCCCCTGCATTCTGCGTCTGGATGGGCCTGCCGGCGCCCTGCGGCTCAGCGTGCTCTCCTTTGGCTTCGATGCCGATGCTGGGAGCTATAATGAAAAACAGGGGGCCTGCATCGCTCCGCTCAATCTGGATCTGATGCGCCGCAGCATAAGATCGGCGCGCGCCTCATCCAATGAGGTGCTTGTAATGCTGCATTGGGGAACTGAATATAGCAGGTACTATGATGAAAGGCAGAGGTATATCGCGGAAGAACTTGTCAGAGCGGGAGCCCGGCTCATTGTCGGCACTGGCCCCCATGTGCTGCAGGGCCTTGAGATCTACAGGGACAGCCTGATCTGCTACAGTCTGGGCAATCTTGTTTTTGACGATACCGAAAGCGAGGAGACGCGGACAACAGTTCTTGTGCGCGCCTGTTTTCCAGGAGACAGAAGGGAAAGAAAAAAAGCTGTCTTTGAGATTGCCCCCCTCCGGACCTCGGCCGCGCGCGATGGACCGCTTGTGCCCTCGGCAAAGGAGGCTGGATCGGTGATCGGCCGGCTGGCCCGGCTCTCCGCGCCCGGGCTCAAAATAAGATCCAGGGGACGGGACGCGGAAGGCATTCTCTGGTACAGCATTGAATAGGGAAGCGCCTGCCTCCGGATGCCTCAGCCTCCGAGCTTGAAGCCCCCGATTTTCTCGTTTATGCGTTTGACGGCGTCGTTTGATTCCTCAACGCAGCTCTCGACTTTTTTAATTGAATCATCGAGGCTCTCGGAATTCTCGGCATTTTCGTGCATCGCTGCGTCGACTGCCTTTGCAGAGTCTACAAGGCCCTTCATGGCAGCCGCGATGCTGGCGGTATAGTCGCGCTGTTGGGCGGCGAGCTGCTTTATTGACTCAATCGCATGGACAATGGAGTCGGTACCCTTGAGCGATTCCGCCGCTCCGGCGCTCTGTTCAGCCATGGCATTCGAGATAGTTGTGATAAGCTCCGAAGTCTGTTCGATGGCCGAATTGATCTCGGTAAAGGCGGCTCCTGCTTCCGTGATGGCAGTAACGCCCTTATCGATCTTCAGGGCCATTTCCTTGATGCGGCCCTGAATTTCCCTGGCACTGCTGGCGCTCGAACCGGCGAGTACGCCGACTTCGTTCGCTACAACCGCGAATCCGGCACCTGCATCGCCGGCGTGGGCCGCCTCGATGGCCGCGTTCATCGAAAGGAGATTGGTCTGAGACGCGATTTTCTGAATTGATTTGACAATATCCTGGACTTCCTCGGAAGAGCTCTGAATGTCTTTGACGGAGCTGATCGCGCCGCGGATGGAGGACTGTCCCTGAGCGCTGCACTCCTTAAGCCTTCCGCCGAGGACCTCGGCTCTGGAGGTGAGGCTTGCGACCGAACTGACGTTGGCGGCGAGCTGGTTTACCGCGGCGGAACTCTGTTCGATGGCGGAGGACTGGACAAGAACCTGGGATTCAACATCCTCGGCGTTTTTCGCGATGCTTTCGATATTGCTGTCGGCCTCGTTTATGCGTTTGCTCTGTTCGCCGCCCTCTCTGAGTATTTTCTGAGAGGATGATTTCATCAGCGTGAGGGCAAGGCCCGACTGCCGCATATTCTCGGAGAGGGTCTGGGTGTGGCGGTCGACGACAGTTATCTCATCCCTGAGTCCACGGATGAGAGCGGAGAGCTGGTCGAGGAAATGGTTGAGCCTTGTGATGAGAAGGCCAATATCGTCATTTGTAGAAATGCTGAGCCGGGATGCGAGATCGCCCTTATCGCCAAGCGCCTGAATGCGGATTGAAAGACCGTTGAGCCTTCTGCGGAATTCATCTGCGGCAGTCCCTATCAGTATGAAGGAAGGGATAATGCTGATCGCCAGAGCGATCAGACCGTCTTTGAGAAAACGGGAGAAAACTTCAGGCGGACAGTTGTCGAGCACATCGGCAAAGGATGAGCCAAAGGCGCTGATTCCGGTAAAGCAGAGACAGATCAGACTGATAGCACAGATCTTGCCGCCAATGCTGAAACGCTTTTTGCTGGAAAAATCATTGACATCCAGAATTCTGAGATAGGCTCTGCCCTCGGCCATCCAGTTGTTCAGTATGTATATGTCGAGAAGAGCCACAATAAGTCCAACAAAAACAGACTGAGTATTGGTAAAAAAGACGCGGTAGGGATTGTATGCCAGTGTATTCCCCATTTTTACTTCGGTGATATTGGTTATAAACTGACCGAGGAAGAAGCCGCCAACGACGGCGACCAGAGTGATGGTCCGTACCGCGCCATAGGCAGCGAGAGCTTTTTTTCTCTCAGCTTCGGGAATTGGGATGCCTTTTTTTGCCTTTTTGAGTGTCGCTTCGTAGCGGCTGAGATAAAACGTGACTACAATGCCAACTATAAGCGCAAGCACCAGATAGGAAATTATCGTGCTTGCGATGCCGGACCAGAAACGATCCATCTGATTATACATGAAGCCCAGGGCATAGCCGCGGAGATATATGGTACCGCCCAGCCCAAGAACAGCAAACAGAAGCGCATATTTAATTGATAGACTCATGATGGATCTTATAATAACATGATACTATTCAGGAAGACAGCCCCCATTTTTTTTATATTTGGACGTTCATAGAACAGGCCAGGGGCGGCTGTTGGGAAATCCAGCGCCGTAAGGCTCTGGCGGCATGACATCAATGCTGAGGAAGGTGAAATGGCATTGTCCGATTCTCTCGGCCCGGTCTTTTCCAGGATCGCGGGACGCTATGGATGCCGCTATGCCTGCCATATCGAGGATATGGAGAATGGGGACTGTTTCGGATATGAGGATGAGAGACAGCTGCCTTCGGCGAGTCTGATAAAGCTGCCCGTGATGGGCGAGATGCTGCGTGAGGCCAGGGAGGGCGGGATCAGGCTCGACCAGCGCATGACGCTGACGGAAAAGGACAAGGTCCCTTACAGCATTCTGACTCTGCTCGATACATCAAACAGCTATACCCTCGCCGACCTTATTACCCTGATGATAATCCAGAGCGACAATACCGCCGCGAATCTGCTGATCCGTCTGGCCGGCATGGACAGAATAAACGCCTTTTCGCGCTCGCTTGGCCTTGAGAAGACCCTGCTGCAGCGCTCCATGATGGATTTTGAGGCGCGGAAGGCGGGCCGCGAAAACTTTACGAGCGCGGCCGACATGGGCCGCTTTATGGCTGCCCTCTACCGGCGGCAGATTGTCGACAGGGACGCGAGTGAGTGGATGCTCAGGGTGCTGAAGGAGCAGCTGGACCGCAGCATGATGATGCTCTATCTGCCCGACAGCCTCGAAGTGGCGCACAAGACTGGAGAGCTCGAAAATCTCGACCATGACGCGGGGCTGGTCTCGTCGCCGGCTGCGGATTACAGCTTTGCGGCTCTTGTGTGGAATGCGCCCGATAATTGCAGCGCCCGTCTGGCTGTCGCGGAGATGTCCAGGGCTGTCTATAAATATTATAATAACTAGCAGATAATTGGCTGTGCCGCCGGGCTGCGCGGCAGAGAAGGCCGGCTGCCCGCAAGGCGCCGCGCCCTGGACCTTGAGCGGAGCAGGCCATGGGGCGGCGCGGCGCCGCTGTGCGCGGCAGAAGCGGCGGGGCAGGGGCGGGGCGCTGTTTCAGGCGGCCGGCACGGGGGAGGGAGACAGGCGCGCTGTTAAGAAGCCAGCGGAGGCTCTGTTTGAGGCGCCTTAAGCCTTATATAAAATGCCCTTGTCTTTTGCCCCGCTTTGGCGGGAGAATGGGTCTATGTGTGACTGCCTTTTCTGCAGAATAGCGCGGGGCGAACTGCCCTGCAAAAAGCTCTACGAAGACGATGAGATGCTGGCGTTCTACGATATCGCGCCCAAGGCTCCGGTGCATTTCCTCGTGATTCCGAAAAAGCATATTGCGAGTCTTATGGATATGAGCCCCGACGACGCGGCGCTTGTAGGGCGGCTGGTATTCCGGGCCGAAGAACTTGCGAAGCGGGAGGGGCTCGAAAAGGGCGGGGCGCGCTTTGTGTTCAACTGCCGCTCGGACGCGGGGCAGAGTGTGCCTCATGTGCATCTCCACGTGCTGGGCGGCCGCGTTATGGACTGGCCCCCGGGCTGAGGACGGACGGCTGGACAGGCTTTGAACGCCGCCGTGGGGCTGCGCAGAAATACAGACGGGGGAAGCGCGATGAGTATATGCGGCAATGTGAATGTGGAATGCCCTTTCTGCCATTCGCCTGCAACGCTGGTGTCATGGAGTTCGGTGAACAGCAGGCAGAATCCCGAGATAAAAGAACTTATAGTTGATGGCAAATTCTGGGAGACAAAATGCCCGGCCTGCAATCATGAGATAGAGATGGAGAGCCCGCTGCTCTACCATAATCCCGACAGGAAGTACATGATCCAGTATGAGCCGGGGATGGCCGACTCACCGCGGGAGGCTCGCTTGGCAAAGGCCGCGGAGCTTTCGGCCCAATGGGGCGGCGGAAGCAGCGGGGGCGGCGGAAATTCACGCACTGCCCCGCTGCTGCGCGTGCTGTCGGAGTACCGCTACCGTCTCGCGGTCTCGCATCTCGAGCTTGCAGAGAAGATTTTAATATTTGATTCAGGGCTCGATGATATCTCGGTGGAGATGCTGAAGCTGAAATTCGGAAAGGCTCTTTCGGCGCAGGGGCAGGAGATTTCGATGATGCTCTTTGCGGGGTTCGACCCGGCGGGGCCGAGAATCGGCATGTCCGTTTTTCTGACTGAAAAGAAAGAATGGAGCCAGATAGGCTTCGATCTCGATGGCGGAGTGCTGGAGACGGTGAGGAATGCGGCGCGGAGCGACCCTGAATCGCAGAATGGAACCGCCGTGAAGTATGTGGACGCCGAATACGCGGGAGAACTGCAGAATCGTGGCTGAGGGAAAGATAAATATTCTGGGCATTGGCCGGAAGCGCTTTGAGGAGCTCGCCGGACTCGGGCCGGGGCGGTCCCGCGCTCTCGGCATACTGTACCGCGGTGCGTTTAAGACGGGGCGCTTTGCGCCTGAGTCCGCGGCCATAGCGAAGGGCGCAAAGCAGCTGCTTGCGGATCGCTTCTGCCTTGAGCTTCCGGCTGTTGAACGCGTAGTAGAGGAAGAGGGAGAGTTCGGCGTGACCGCGAAGGCCCTTGTGCGCCTTGGCGATGGAAATACGGTGGAATGCGTGCGCATCCCTGTGGCGCACCGCGGGGATGAGTCGGTGCCTTCAACGCTCTGCATCTCCTCGCAGGCGGGCTGCCGGATGGGCTGCGCTTTCTGCGAAACTGGCAAACACGGCCTCCGCCGCAGCCTCCTCGCCTCCGAGATCGTGGGCGAGTATGTGCTCGCCACCGCCGTTCTCGGCTGGGACATAGGCAACATCGTCTTTATGGGCATGGGAGAGCCGCTCGACAACTTTGAAGCTGTCTCGGGCGCGCTCGGGGTTTTTCTGGACAGCGCGGGGCCCGCTTTCGCCGAAGAGGATATAACTCTCTGTACTGTCGGGCTTCCCGAGGGCATCGCGCGCCTTCGAAGCCTGGGCCTCAAGCGGCTCAATCTCTCGGTGAGTCTGAATGCCTGGAATGACGAACTGCGCAGTCAGCTTATGCCTGCCAATAAAAATGTGGGCCTCGCGGCTCTCGCCGGGGCTCTCAGGGCCTATCCGCAGAGGCGCAACTTTGGCCTCGCGGTGAATTACTGCCTGATCCCCGGGCTGAACGACGGGCCCGGCGCCGAGGAGGGCATTGCGGCATTTTTAAGGGCGGCTGCCGAGCCCGGCCGGGCGCTGATCAATCTGATTCCCTACAATCCGGGCTCGGCGCCGATTGGCCGGGCGCCGACCGAAGCCGAGATCGCCGACTTTACCTACAGGCTGGAAAGGGCCGGCATTATGGTAAAGCTGAGGACGCCGCGGGGCAGGGGCCTTATGGCGGCCTGCGGCCAGCTGGGCGCTCAGAGCGGCGGCCGGGGATGTGCGGGCGGCGCGTAGGCGGCTGCAGCCGGGCCGCCGCGCGTGGTGCCGCATGAACGCACAGCGGCGCCGCGGGGCTGCTGTCTGAGCGCGCTGCGCCGGAGCGCAGGGCCGCCGGCGCCCGCCGCGACAGCCGCGCGTATGCCCGGCAGCCTATAAAAAAGCCCCGCGGCCAGGAAAAGGCTGCGGGGCTGTGCCCCTGGAGCGGGGCGGAATCAGCTTTTGCTTATATACAATTAGTACTTTGTCGCCGAACTCGTGGCATCCACATAGTCGGGCGCTTCGGGGAGACTCGCATTGCCATAGTGGGCATTGTGATACTCGAGAATCGCCTTGAGTATGGTCTTGAGATTGACTGTGGTGACGGTGGCGCCCGACATGGTGTCGATTTTCGCGAGTCCGTCGAGTTTCTGGTTGTCGAGTTTGGGCATCCAGTTTTTCTCGATCTCCTCGCGCTTTGTGCCTTCGGGCATAACCGGGCTGTCGCCCCAGTAGTCAAACCAGACGCGGCGTATCTTGCCGCCGGTGCCGCCCTTGGTCACCTCAACATAGAGCAGCGAGCGCTTGTTGATGGATTCGGGCCTGCAGGTGCAGGATGTATAGGCGACCTGATATTTGACATAGTCGAGAGCCTCGAACTGCCAGGCGAGCCAGGCTGTGTCCTCGGTCTCGGTGCCAAATCCGTCTACATGCGTAAAGCGCAGCAGCTGTCCATCGCCGGGGAACTGGGCGGGCGCGGCAGGCGCTGCCTGTTTCCCCGAGCTGGCTCCCCTTGAGCTGGATGCGGCCGAGGGGCTGCCTGCGCAGGCGCCAAGGCTCAGCGCGAGGCCGATAACAGCCGCGCCGAATATAAGTGTTCTCTTCATCATCTTTACTTGGAGGCCGCGAGGCTGAAGCTGCCGTCGCCGAGCACCTTGTGGGCACCCTTATAATCTTTGAAACCGCCGGCATTAAAGGTGGTATAGCCCTTCTTGTCGAGGATGGTTTTGACAAAGGCGGCGCGGGTACCCGAGGCGCAGAAGAGAATAACAGTCGAGCCAGTGGGGAAATAATTGGCGAAGGCAAAGCTGTCGTTGATCTGGGCGGCTGCGGCATCCCAGGTGGGCTTGCCGTCTACAGTGCCGCGTGAAGCCATGCGGCCTTCGAGATACTGGAGGAAGGGGAGAACTTCGGTGCCGATAATATAGCCGCTGTTGAGGCGCTCATCGAAGTTGCGCAGATCGACAACGATGACTCCGGGGCGGCCGATGTAGTCATCGAGGTTGGCCATGGTGATGGGGGAATCCTTGGCCGCGGCAGAGGCCACGGCGGCAGGGATCGGGGCCTGCTTGGGCGCTGAAGCGGCAGGGGCACTGGCGCATCCGGCTGCAAGAGTGGCAATGGCAAGGATAAGAGGAAGAAGATAGCGTTTCATATGGACTCCCTATGGTTGAATGCTGATCCGCTCAGGCGGATACTATAGTATATTCTCTATATTTATATATTCAGAGTCAAGTATATAGCATCGAATATATTGCGCTGGAAATGCAGGCAAGGTGGGCAGCGGGGGGCCGCGTCTCTGCCGGAGGCGGGGCCCGGGATATGCGCTGCACGGAAGGCAGCCGGCCGGCAGCCGGAAATGTCTGGAACCCTAACGGCTGCGCGGATCGCGGAAGGATTTCTTCATAGTACGTACAATTGCGACAAAGAGATCTGTCTCGGGACCGCCAAGCTCGTTGAGCGCATCGACGCGCTCCTGTCCCATCCAGCGCATAATGGCCCGGGCCCCGTCTCTTTCGTCCTCATTGCCAAAGGCAAAGCGGACCATGGCGAGCATTTCTCTGCTGCTGAACATTGGATAGGCGTTTCTATAGCCGATATAGTAGCTGCCGCCGCTCGAAGAACGGTCTATGCGGACTGCCGGGCTCTCTTCTTCGGGGATAGAGGCGGGGCCGGCTGCCTTTGCCGCCTGCTTCTCACGTTCGTCAGCGAGGGCATTGATGCGCTCAGCCTCCATATTATAGAGGGCCACATGGGCTTCCTCGAGAATTGTGCTGAGGCTTTCAACATCGAGTTTGCCGATTATCGAACGGAGCTCCTTGAGGATTTCTGCTTTTTGAGTCTCGAGGGCGGCCTTCTGTTCGGCCGCCTGCTTTGCTGCGGCTTTCGCCGCAGCACGGGTCCGGGCAGGACCCGGCCGGGGAGCCCCATCCTCTGCAGCGGACGGAACGCTGTCTGCCCTTTGCGCCATGTTCCCGTCTTCGACAACTTCATACGCAATAGTACTGTCTTCCGGGGAGGGCAGCCCGGGAAGCTCCGATGCGCCTCCCGCTCTGCTCCGTTTTTTATATTCATCCGCGATCGCCGCGCTCAGGTTCGGCATAAAATATCTGTCGTCAGCCCCTCTGCGCGTGCTTCCCCGTGTCCCGCTGCGTCCATTCTTGGACGCGGTCCTGCTCTTTTTCGATCCGGATGCTTTTTCTCTGGCCATATGCCATCCCCCTGTTAAAATCAATGTATCGCAGTTGGACGGGAATCTACAGGGCCTTTGGAGCAGTTTCTGCCCATTAAAGCAGTTCAGAAGAAAAGACTGCTCCGGAGAAGTGGCGGGAGCGCTCAGTCGGGGCCCTCTGTCTTTGAAGGAGCCTATAAGAGAATGGCAGCGTCAGTTTTGTACTAAATAAAGCATATCAGAGCCGCAGAGCCGACTGCTCGGGGATTGCTGCCGGCGATGGCGGAAGCCTTGCCGCTTCGTATATAAAAGCGAATGCGAGCGGCGCCGGGCTCGAGGCGGAATGGCGCGCTCAATGCCGATGGAAAGGCCAAATCGGCCTCTGTCCGCCTGACGGCACAGGCAGCTGGTCTCTCTGCGCCGGTTCCCGGGCAGCTGAGCTGGAGCCCCCACGGTGCGGATAGCGCTTCCATTGCCGGCAGGCGGATAGGCTCTGCGCGGCGGCCCCTGGAGAGGCCCGCTGCGCAGGCTTGTACAGAAAAAGCGCGATCACTATTCTTGAGTAATCGCCGGATTTCTGGCAATGCGGCGAAATCGCGGTCCTCTGGCCGCATTCTGAGGATATATCGTGCTCTTCCTTTTTGCTCTGCTCATTGTGGTCGCTGTATTTTCCACCAAGCTGAGTTCCAGAGCCGGAATTCCAGTCCTCATCGTCTTTATAGGCCTTGGCATTCTGGTCGGAAGTGATGTCCTCGATATTATCTATTTTGATGACGCGAATCTGACAAAGCAGATAGCGGATTTTCTGCTGATCTTTATCCTTTTTACTGGCGGCTTCCAGACAAAAAAAGCTGTTCTCAAGAGCGTCGCGGCGCCGGCCCTGGGGCTCGCGACGGTTGGCGTTCTGCTGACGGCTCTGGGCCTCGGCGTCCTTATCCACTTTGTGACCGGCCTGCCGCTTACGAATTCTCTGATGATCTCGTCGATTATCTCCTCGACCGATGCCGCCGCGGTGATGATGGTCACCCGCGATACTCCGGTCCGCGAAAGAGTCGCGTCGACCCTGAATGTGGAGTCGGCCGCCAACGATCCTATGGCCATTCTTCTGACTCTGGGCTTTGTCCAGATTGTCTCGGGCAAGTCGGCCAGCGTCCCTTCGTTTATTTTCAGCCTGCTCTGGCAGTTTGCCGGCGGTGTGCTGGTCGGCTTTATCCTGGCCAAGGTGGCCCGGTATCTCTTCGATCATCTTGAGTCTGAAAACCGCGGTTACTACTATGTGTTGATCATTGGTGTAATTCTGCTTGCCTATGGCTTTGCGGATATGATAAAGGCCAATGGCACATTGGCAGTTTTCTTTATGGGCTATTGGCTCGGCAATTCCGAGTTTGTCTGCAAACGGGGTGTCAGCAACTTTCTCGAAGGCATATCGACCTTTGGCAATGTGGCGCTCTTCCTGCTGCTTGGTCTTCTGGCCTTTCCGCATAAATTTGTGGCCATCTGGCAGGAGGGCCTGCTCATCGCCGCCCTTATGATTTTTGTGGTGCGGCCGGTTGTTGTCTGGATCTGCACGCTGCCCTTTAAATACTCGGCCAGGGAAAAGCTCTTTATCTCCTGGGGCGGCATAAAGGGCGCTGTCCCCATCGTTCTCGCGACCTATCCGGCCGCCTATGGTATCGCAGGCAGCGACCGGATATTCAATATAATCTTCTTTACGGTGCTTCTCTCCTGCGTGCTTCAGGGCTCGACAATGGGTCTGCTCGCCAAGTGGCTGAAAATTACGGTGCCGCTCAGACCGCATTCACCCTATTCGGTGGAACTGCACACAGTACGGAAAAGCGACCTCGATATGTTTGAGATTCAGGTTGAAAAGGGCTCTGCAGCCGAAGGCCTGCGCATCCGCGATCTTCCATTGCCGCGCGATGCGCTTATCAGCTCGATTGTACGCGATGAGCGTATTATTCCGCCGCGGGGCACAACAAGCATTCTCGCAGACGATATTCTCTTTGTGCTCGCGCCGACACGGAATATCGATAAGATATCATATATTATTAATCAGCCGCGCCCTCAGCTGGATGAGAAGGCGCGGCTCGAAAATGAGATTGAATCAAGGCGCTAGCGCCCCGGCATCAGTTGGGGAGTTTCCTTTTGAGATAGGATGAATAATCCTTGACTGTCCGCTCGTACTCTCCCGAGAAGAGCGGGCTCGAGATGATAAAATCCGCGGTGGAGCGGTTGTTGGCGATGGGCACGTTGTAGAGCACCGCGATGCGGAGCAGGGCCTTTACGTCGACATCGTGCGGCTGCGGTTCCATCGGATCCCAGAAAAAGATCACAATATCAACCTTGCCCTCGGAGATAAGGGCACCGAGCTCCTGGTCTCCGCCGAGAGGGCCGCTTTTAAGACACTTTATTGAAAGACCTGCGGGAATCTTTCCGCCGTTCTTGCGGGCTATGGTCTCCTCCACAAGGCGGCCCGTCGTGCCCGTTGCGATAAGATTGTGCCTGGCGAGAGTCTGCCAGTTGTACTCAACCCATTCAACAAGATCCTTTTTGCAGTTATCGTGCGCCACGAGGGCAATGTTCTTTATTTTGTCCATACGCGGGACTCCTTTGATCCGCTGTCTTCAAGTATACGGCAAGGCCGGCGCCTTAACAATGAAGCGGAGCGGCTCTCTGGCTTTTGCCGCGGATTTTCGGTATTATAGAGTCAATCACAAAAGAGTTCTCCGGAGGTTGAATCAATGAGCATTCCTATCACTCTTATTACAGGCTTCCTGGGCTCGGGAAAGAGTACCCTTATAAACCATGTAATCGCCGACAATCCCGATATACGTTTTGGCCTTGTGGTAAACGAGTTTGGCGATGTTAAGCTCGAGAGCCAGATTATCGAGGCAAGCGGCGACCAGGTAGCCGAGCTTTCGAACGGCTGCATGTGCTGCGTTGTCCGCGGCGACCTGATCAAGACTGTGGCCGGCCTTATAAACAAGGCTCCAGACATCGGCCATATTGTGCTTGAGGCTTCGGGCCTCTCAGACCCGGTGCCGATAGCCAATACCTTTCTGAACGATGAACTCGGCGGGAAGATCCGTTTCGACGCTGTAATATGCGTAGTTGACCCGGTAAATTTCCCAACATCGATAAAAGAATATCCGGTAGCCGATGCCCAGCTTAAATATTCGGATTTTATCCTGCTCTCCAAAGTCGACATCGCCACACCGGCCCAGATTGCGGCCACAAAAAAGCTGATACTGCAGCGGCGTCCCGATGCGCGGATTCTCGATATGGGCGCCGATTTCGCGACGGATCTGGTCTTCGATACCTCGCGCGTCGACCATTCGCAGCTCGCCGGCCTCGAGATCGAGGAGCATCATCACCATGAGCACGAAGAGGGCGCCGATGATGATGACGATGAAGACGAGCATGGCCCAAGCGGCATTGTAAAGGGCGCCGATGGAAAAATGCACTATCACCACAGCCATGAGCCCGTCCAGACTCTCTTCTACAAGACCAAAACCCCGCTCGATCTGCAGCGCTTCGGTGTGATGATGCGGCAGCTGCCTGTCGATGTTATCCGCGCCAAGGGTTTTCTCGATTTCGCCGATGCCGACGCGAAGGGCAAAAAATTCGTGCTGCAGATGGTGGGAGGGCGCCCTGTGCTGAACGCCAAACCCTGGGAGCCGGGCGAGGTGCACCAGAGCGCGATGGTCTTTATCGGGCGCAAATTCGACAGGGACGCGATTACTGCGATGCTCAAGAAATGCGAACACAGCGAAGCCGCGCCGAAGCCGGCAGCCAGACAGAACAGCGCCGTGAAACACACGGGACGGCTGATGAATACTCATAATAACTAGTACGATAATAGTGCGCCGGCCGCGCTCTGCGGACCATAGCCTGTGGTCAGTGGCGTCCGCATGCCACAGAGCGCGGCGTCAGTCCGGCACGTGCTGCAGGCCCTACCGCAGGTCCGGTCCAGCCGCCGCTGATCCCTCTCCTAGTCTTTGCCTTTAGAAGGATCTGTTGCCTTTTCGAGGGCGCTGAGGTAGGCGAGGGCTTCTTCCCGTGAACTGCCGCACATCTCGGGCTCCGGCCTGAGCGAAGCACAGACAGCCGGTCTCTCCGGGCTGTTGTAGATGGAACAGAGACCGTCGGGCGTAAGGCAGGGGCAGGGGATACCTGCGGGTTTCCCTGCGGGAAGTCCCGGCAGGGGCGAGGATATGGAAACCGCAATGCAGCAGGCAGCGCAGCCCGGTCTGCATTTAAAGTCTCCGATCTTGTCGCTCGGCAATTGGCGTTCCTTCCTTATAATTGGTATTAGATTGCACTGCAGAGCGGCCGAGGCCTCTCTGCGCTCACTTCTGCGCGCAGGCCATGCCAGAGAATAGAGATTAGCGGGAAAGGCGTCCGCCCTGTTTTCCGATTTCAATGCCCTCAATGCTGAGAAGCTTTTCTTTGCGCCAGAGTCCGCCAGAATAGCCCCCGAGGCCGCCTCCTGAGGCGATAACCCGGTGGCAGGGGATCAGGATAATAATGCGGTTCCGGGCATTGGCCTGGGCCACAGCCCTGAATGCTGCAGGATTGCCTGTGGCGGCAGCGAGCTGCGCGTAGCTTTCTGTCTGTCCGTAGGGAATTCTGCGCAGGGACTTCCATACGCGCTGCTGAAATGCGCTGCCGCTCGGATCGAGGGGCAGGTCGAAATCGCGGCGCTTCCCCGCGAAGTACTCCGAAAGCTCAGTTTTCAGCTGCTCAAGCAGGGGATGGCTGCCCCAGGCTGCTTCTCTTCCGCCGAGAAGGGGCAGGAGATTCTGAATGCTATTCAGAGCAGCTGGGCATGGGCGCGCAGAGCTCCTCCGGGCGGGACCGCGGGGTTCTTCTTCCGCTTCATCTGAAAAAACAAGAAGGGCGATGCCATTGCCGTCCGCCCCGGCGATGAGGCCGCCGAGCGGGGAATCCAGCGGCTCGAGCCAGACCTGGCCCGGGCTTTTGTGAGTGGATAGCTCTTTCATCTGCCGGCGATGGGAATCGAACCCATACATCCTTGCGAACAGTGGATTTTGAGTCCACCGCGTCTACCGTTCCGCCACGCCGGCTTTCAGGTTCCTTTTTACTATGGAATGGAACCTTTCGTAAAGCGCGGCAGGTAGACAGAACCTGCCTGAATTCTGTATACATTTACTCCCCCCTTGCTTTACAGAATATGCAAAAATTTATAATATGGAGATATGAGACATTATAGAGTGATTGCGGAGATAGATAGATGGGGATAAGGCCCAAGCACCTGGATTTGACTTTTAAGAACTTGTTCCACACTGGTGATACTGTTCTGCCCGCCGATGCGGCTATTGCGCGCTACCGCTGCAGTATGCTCCGCATCTCCGGCCTGTGCTTTTCTCTCATACTGGGCATCTACCTGATTCTGGACTGCAGAACCGCACTCAGACTCCATAGCTATATTCCGATCACAGTCGAAACTATTCTCTACTGCGCCTTTCTCTGCCATGTGAATTCGAAGAAGAACTGCGCCTTCCGGGCAGATACAATTGTCGGCGTCTGTCTCCTCATGGGGGCTTACCTCCTCTTCCGTCAGGGCCTACCCGGCACCGGCCCGCTCTGGCTGCTTGCGGCCCCGGTTTTGGCCGCTGTCTTTATCGGTTTCAGAGCCGGAATCCTCTGCGTTGGACTCGATGCAGCCGTCTGGACTGCCTGCGGACTGCTCGCGGCTCAGGACCAGCTCTCCTGGCAGCTCCAGCCCCTGCCCTATGCCGCAGCAGGCCTGACTCTTGTCCTGCTCTCCTTTTCCGTCTTTCCCGCCGGTTCGCTGCTTATCCACTACCTGAATATGGCCCTGCTCCGCGAGGAGAGGCTCAACAGTCAGTGTTCTCTTCAGAAGAGCCAGCTTTCTGTCGAGGTTGAGGAACGCCAGGGCGCCGAGGCCAGGGCTCTGCATTACCGCGATTATGACGATCTGACTCAGCTCTATAACCGCGAGAAGTTTATTGAGATAGTATCGGCCGCCATACCCTCGGCCGAAAGGCGGAGCCGGCACCTGGCTGTGCTGATAATCGGCCTCGATCAGTTCAGACAGGTCAATGAAACCTGGGGCCACAGTGTCGGGGATAAGATTCTTGTCCGGGCTGCCACCTCCCTGAGAAAATCCTTCAGGCAGGGCGATGAAATCGGCAGGCTGGGCAATGATCTCTTCGCTGTGCTCTGCACCGATATCAGCCAGAATGACGATGTGCTCGGGCTTATCTGCAAGGCGCAGACAGCCATAGAGCACAGCGATGTGGAGGCAGGCGGACTGACAGTAAGGGCGAGCGCCTCGATGGGGGTGGCCATATATCCAAACGATGGCAGCGCGGCCGAAGACCTCCTCCGCTGTGCCGAGGCTGCACTCCATCTGGCCAAAGAAGCAGGCCCCGGCTCATACCGCTTTTTTGATCCGGTTTTCAACCAGCAGCTTGTGGAGCGCGCCCAGCTCGAAATGCTCTTCGACAGCGCGATTCAGAACCGCAGCATAGAGCCCTGGTACCAGCCGAAAGTCGACGCCGAGGGCAGAATTGTGGGGGTTGAGGCCCTGGCGCGCTGGGTTCAGCCCGATGGCTCGCTTAAAATGCCCTGTTCCTTTATCGATATAGCGGAGCGCTCCGGAAGCATTGTCCCTGCGGGCAGAATCATGCTCGAAAAGGCCTGCCAGGATGCCGCGCTCTGGGCCAGGGAAGGGCTGCCAGCCCTGTGTGTCGCCGTCAATCTTTCGCCCTATCAGTTCAGATATTCCGGCCTCTGTGACGATGTCCGCGCGGCGCTCGCGGGCTCTGATCTGGACCCCTCCCGCCTTGAGCTGGAGATAACCGAAACCGGCATCGAGATGGCCTCTGATGACTGCTCGAGGCGGCTCGAAGAGCTTAAGGAACTGGGTGTCTCAATCTCAATCGATGATTTTGGAACAGGGGCCAGCAGTATCTCCCATCTGCGCGACTATCCTGTGGATACGGTGAAAATCCCCAAGGAGCTCGTCGATCCCATTCTCTGTGATGAACGCGCCTCGATGATTGCACAGGCCATTATCGAGCTGGCCCACAATCTGAATTTCAAGGTGGTGGCCGAGGGAATCGAGGAGCCGGAGCAGTACAGCTGGCTCAGAGCGGCACACTGCGATCAGTTCCAGGGCTATCTCTTTTCGAGGCCGCTTGCTCTGGATGATTTCAAGGAAATGCTTGCTAAAACTTCATCTGCGACTGTAGAGTAAAACATATAAGCACCGACCCCTTGGAGGAAAAATGATCGACCAGGCATTGAACTGGGGTGTCTCCCTTATCCGCGCCGTGCAGGGAGCTATCAAGAGCCCTGCCATGACCGTGATCATGAATGTTCTGACCTTTATGGGGACTGAATGGTTTTTTATACTGGTCTTTCCCTTTATCTACTGGTGCGTCGACAGACGGAAAGCCACAAGGATCGGCGTCCTCTTTCTTGTCTCAACCTTCTTCAACCTCTGGATAAAGGATCTCTGCCGCCAGCCCCGGCCCTACAACCTCGATCCCTCTGTTGGGCTTTCCTCTGAATCAAGCTACGGCTTTCCATCGGGGCACGCGCAGGGCGCCGTCGTCTTCTGGGGCTCAGCTGCTCAGTTCTTCCGCAGCCCCTGGGGTGCCATTGTCGCGCTTGTGATGATTCTGCTTATCAGCTTCTCGCGCATCTATCTGGGTGTCCATTTCCCCACCGATGTCTTTGGCGGATGGCTGCTCGGTCTGATCTTCCTCGCGCTGGACTATTTCTTTGGAGAGAAGATCTCCCGCGTTCTGCGCAGGGCTCATCCGCGGCTCAGAGCGGCTCTGGTCTCCCTCGTGGCCCTTGCAATGCTCGCCGTGCACCGGAATGAAACGGCCATACCCGGGCTTTTCTTCGGTGCCGCCCTGGGATTCGCCTTCGTGCCGGAGACAGTGCCCTTCGACGCAAAGGGGACAGCGCTGCAGAAAGTCCTGCGCATGCTGCTCGGCCTTGGCATTACAGCTGGAATCTATCTTGGCCTCAAGGCCGTTTTCCCGAAACAGGGCAGCGAACTCTACGATCTCTTCCACTTCCTGCGCTACGCGCTGCTCGGTGCCTGGGTCTCGATAGGAGCTCCCTGGTTCTTTATCAAGATTGGAATTTCCACAAAGGAAGCAAAGGAAGCGGCCTGAACCTTCCCTGACTGCATTTTATGAAGGGCCTCCGCCTGTGGCGGGGGCCCTTTTTATTGGCGGAATTTGCTTGTCAGATTTTAAAAAGAGCTCTATCATGAAACTAAAGCGTGTTAGTAACGCGCTATGTAGTTCCAAGGGGGAATTTATGAAGCGTATCACAGCGATTTTTTCCTCGCTTCTGCTGTGTGCGGCTGTTCTTATGGCCGCACCTGCTAAAAAAATCACCGTCCTCGGCGTCTGGGGTGGCCAGGAGGCCGATGTCTTCAACGCCATGTGCAAAGCTTTTACCGACCAGACGGGCATCAAGGTCGATTTTGAGGCTACCCGCGACCTCGACGCGGTGGTGACCACAAGAGTTGAAGCCGGCAATCCGCCTGATGTCTGCGCCCTCACCGGGCCGGGAAAGATGGCCGAGCTGGCCCGCAAGGGCAAGCTGGTCCAGCTGACCAAGATTCTCGATATGAAGGCCTTTAGCGCCAACTATGCTCCCGGCTGGAAAGATCTCGGCAGCGTCGATGGCAAGCTCTATGGCATCTATACCAAGGCCGCTGTAAAGGGCCTTGTCTGGTACAATCCGAAAGCACTCAAGGCCGCCGGCTTCGCCGAGCCTCAGAATGGCTGGACCTGGAATGATATGCTCGCTCTCTCTGCCAAGATCGAGGCCACGGGCAAGGCGCCCTGGGCTGTCGGCGTTGAGAGCGGCGCCGCCTCCGGCTGGGTGGGCACTGACTGGATCGAGAACATCATGCTCCGCATGTATGGCCCGCAGAAATATAAAGACTGGTACGAGGGCAGGCTCTCCTGGACCAGCCCCGAGATGAAGAAAGTCTGGCAGGCCTTTGGCCAGATTGTCGCCGACCCCAAGATGGCTTTTGGCGGCAGCCAGTATATCAACGCGACCAATTTTGGAAACGCCGCTGCTCCTCTCTTCCAGAACCCGCCGCAGGCCTATCTGCATCATCAGGCGAGCTTTATCCAGGGCTTTATCACCGATCAGTTCCCTGGCCTCAAGCCGGTGCAGGACTTCAACTTTGTTGGTTTCCCCTCCATCGATTCGAATTATTCCAAGGCGATGGAAGTCGCGGCCGATCTCTTTGTGGCCTTTAAGGCTACTCCTGAGGTAAAGGCCTTTATGAACTATATTGCGAGTGCCCAGGCCCAGTCCTTCTGGGCTGCCGGCACCGGCGGCCTTGGCACCAACCGCAATGTCTCTCTTACCTTCTATCCCGACGCCCTTACAAAGCGCGCCGCCTCGCTTCTTAACAACACTGAGATTGTGGTCTTCGACGCTTCCGATATGATGAAGCCCGAGATGAACAACGCTTTCTGGTCCGCGATTGTAAACTATATCAACAATCCCGCTGACCTCGACAGCATCCTCGCTGGGCTCGAAAAAGTCCGCCTCTCTGCGTATAAGAAGTAATCTTTATACAAGTTGAAATGATCCCGGTCCGGCCGCAGCGCTGAAAACGCCTGGCCGCGCCGGGAAATATTCTGCCTGATTTTGAAAACAGACGCCGGGGGTGGCCATGAACTCAGGTATTGTATGGAAACTCTTAACCGCGATAGTGGGGGTTCCCCTCATTCTGGCGGGCTATATCTACCTTTCGGAAAAACTCATCGGAAGGCGGAGACAGAGACGCAATGACGTTGCCCGGGCCTTTTTCTGGCTCCTGCCTGCCTTTGTGCTTATCGGCGTCTTTCTTATCTATCCCAGCATTTCGACTATAATTCTGAGCTTTAAAAACGCCGATTCCACAGGCTTTGTCGGTTTTCAGAATTACAGGGCTCTGTTCTCTGATTCCTCAATGCTCATAGTACTGAGAAACAACGCAGTATGGCTTGTGTTCTTTACGCTTATTACACTGACGCTCGGTCTGCTTATTGCGCTTCTCGCCGACCGTGTTAAATACGAGGCAGCCGTAAAAGCGCTGATCTTCCTGCCAATGGCGATATCCTTTGTCGCGGCGGGCATTATCTGGAAATTCATGTATGACTATCAGCCGATGGGCATGAAACAGACGGGCACACTCAATGCCCTGCTCTCGGCCGTAAACCCGAAATATCAGCCCAACGCATGGCTTTTCAATACAAAGACAAATAACGCCGCGCTGATTGCGGTGGGCATCTGGATGTGGACTGGATTCGCGATGGTTATCCTTTCGGCCGGGCTCAAGGGCATCCCTGTGGAGCTTCTTGAGGCGGCGCGCATAGACGGCGCGAGCGAATTCCAGATACTGAACCGCATTACGCTGCCGCTGCTTGCGCCGACTATCACGGTTGTGGGCACCACACTGGTCATAGATGTTCTTAAAATATTCGATGTGGTCTATGTTATGACTAATGGCAATCTGGGCACCGATGTTATTGCAAACCGCATGTACAAGGAAATGTTTAACTATCATAATTATGGACAGGCGAGCGCAATGGCTGTTCTGCTCCTTGTTGTTATTGTGCCGGTTATGATTGTGAACATTAAGAGGTTCAAAAATGGAGGGCAGAATGCGTAGAGCGAAGCCATCCCGGATTGTACTCAATATCGTTGTGATCCTGCTCTGTCTGATCTGGAGCGTTCCAACTCTCGGTCTTTTAATCTCCTCCTTCCGTCCGAGAAATCTCATTTCGCTTACAGGCTGGTGGGAGGCCTTTAAAACTCCGCTTCAGTTTACTTTTGACAATTATACCCATGTGCTTTCGCAGGGGCATATGGGACTGAGCTTTATAAACAGCCTGATAATTTCGATACCGGCGACGGTCATGCCGATTCTTATTGCTGCCTACGCGGCCTATGCCTTTTCGTGGATGAAGTTCCCTTTTAAGGATGGGCTCTTTGTAATGATTGTGGGCCTTCTCGTTGTGCCTATCCAAATGACACTGATTCCCGTTCTGCGCCTTTTTAACAAGCTGGGGCTTACCGGGAGCTTTGCCGGAGTCTGGCTTGCCCATACAGGCTATGGGCTTCCATTCGCTGTCTATCTGCTGCGGAATTTTATCCAGGATCTGCCGGGCTCGGTGATTGAGTCGGCCAAGATCGATGGCGCATCGCATCCGCAGATATTCTTCCATCTTGTCCTGCCGATGTCGGTCCCTGCCATCGCATCGCTCGCCATCTTCCAGTTTATGTGGGTCTGGAACGATCTTCTGGTCTCGCTGATCTACCTTGGCGGTACTGCCGATGTGGCGCCGATGACGGTGACTATGAGCAATATGGTGAATTCCTATGGCGGCGGCTGGGAATATCTGACCGCGGCAGCCTTTATTTCAATGCTTCTGCCGATGATTGTGTTCTTTACTCTTCAGAAGTATTTTGTACGTGGAATTCTCGCCGGTTCGGTTAAGGGCTGATGTCGGACTGCTTGAAAAACTGAGATAGGGGAAGCTGAGAAGATGCATAACGGAGATAAAAAACCTATTTCCCAGATTGAAATCGCGCGCATTGTGGGCGTTTCGAGGACGACAGTCTCCTTTGTGCTCAATAATGTGCGCGGCAAAAATATCAGCGAGGACACAAGGCAGAAGATACTGGCCGTCGCCTCCCAGATGGGCTATCAGCCCGATGAGTCGGCGGTCGATACCGCGATGAGCCGCGAGGGGACGGCGGCGCTTTTTGTGTGCCACTCAGAGTCTGTGTTCTCTGATGCCTATATTATGCGCCTCCTCGAGGGGATGGAGCCTGCCTTCCATAAAAAGCGCTATGACCTCCGTGTGATGCAGTTCAGGGTCTCCCGCAATGATTACGCTGAGGCGGCAAGGCAGAAGGGCTATGGAGCAGTGGCGCTCGTGAATACCCATAAGGATGATCTTGGCATCGAGGGTCTCAAAACCTCGGGACTGCCATTTGTGGTAATCGGATCTCTGCCCGATCCAAGTCTCACACAGGTGGATATCGATAACACGGCGGCCGCGGCGAAGGTAGCTCAGTATCTGCTTGAACTGGGTCACCGCGATATTGGGGTTATCGCTCATGCGAGCGAAGAATTCCTCGCGGTAAAGGCACGGCTCGAGGGCTTTTCGGCGGCACTCGCCGAAGGCGGGGTCCAGCTCGATGCCAGGCGGATTTTCTACGCCGATTTCTCCGAGGAATCGGGCTTTGAGGCGATGCGCGCGCTGCTGGGCTCCGGCTCGAGGCCGACTGCCGTTTTTGCCACAAACGATATGGTCGCCTATGGTGCGATGAGAGCGCTTGAAGATGCCGGTCTCAGCGTACCCGACGATATTTCGCTTGTCGGATTTGATGACGACTATATGTCGCGCTATACAAATCCGCCGCTTACCACAATGACGCTCCCCGCGGAGGGGATAGGGCGGAAAGCGGCGGAGGCGCTTGTGCGTGCGATGGAGGGCTCGCGGCTGCACGCGGGCATGGATCTTCTGCCCACAAGCCTTACAATAAGGCGTTCCTGCCGGAAACACAGATAATCATGAAACACAGCATTATTCAGAACTCATATGATCCGGAGAAGGCGGCTCTCTATGAATCGCTTTTTACCGTTGGAAATGGACACCTGGGCATACGGGGTGCCGAAGAAGAACGCTGTGACAGCGCTTTCCGCGGCACATTTGTAAATGGCTTCTTTGATAAAAAAACTATCAGCTATGGCGAATGGGCCTATGGCTATGCGAAAAATCATGAGACGATTCTGAATGCCGGTGACTGTGCCTCGATAGAAGTGGCGGCCGATGGCCAGCCATTCAGCCTGAATTCCAGAGGGCTTCTCGCCTACAGACGCGTGCTCGATATGGACTCAGGCCAGGTTGAACGCCATGTTGAGTGGGAGAGCCCCTCCGGGGCCCGTCTGCAGATTATCAGCAGACGGCTTGCATCCTTTCTCCGACCGGACATAGCGGCAATGCACTATGAAATAAAGGCAGTTTCCAGCACCCGGCTGCGTATCCATTCCTATCTCGATGGAAGTGTCCGCAACAGGGCATCGGAGGCGGGGGATCCGCGGGTGGGCAGCCATCTCGACGCTGATGCCCTCGGGTGGAAACGGGCAGAGATGCTGGATGGCGCCCTGCTGCTCGCTGGGGAAACCAAACGCTCTGGAATGGGCATTGCCATTGCGGCCTCGCACAGGGCGCAGAAGCTCCCTGCCGCCTGCGGCAGTGGCAGCCAGGATATCTGCGCCCAGACCCAAACAGAGGGAGAAAGGCTCTCCGCCTGCTGGGAGGTCGAGCTCGCGGCAGGCGAAACATTTACAGTTGATAAATTCATAGCTATTATAGATGGAGCTGTGCCCGAAGATGGCGGTATGGCGGTTGTCGACGGGCATGCAAAACGGGCTCTTGAATCCGCCGCCGGCGCACGCGGGCTTGGATTTGACTTCATCGCCACCGAACAGCGTTCGCATCTTGAGAGCTTCTGGAAAGGGGCGGATGTAGAGATCGAGGGGGACAGCTCCGCCGAGGAAGGAATAGCCTTCAGCATTTTCCAACTCTACCAGTCGGCGGGCCGCGATGGACACTGCGACCTCGCTGCCAAGGGCCTTACGGGAGAGGGCTATGAAGGGCACTATTTCTGGGATACTGAGATTTTTGCGCTGCCCTTCTTTACCTATGAGACGCCAGAGATCGCGCGGAAGCTTGTGGAGTACCGGATCGGACGTCTCGGCGCTGCCCGTGCGCGTGCAAGGGAACTCTCCCTCCCCGGCGCCCTCTATCCCTGGCGGACAATAGACGGAGAGGAGACAAGCGCCTACTACCCCGCGGGTACAGCGCAGTTTCACATCGATGCCGATATAGCATACGCCCTTGTGCGCTACCTGCGCGCGAGCGGCGACACCGAGCTTCTGCGTGCAGGCGGCGCCGAGCTTCTCTTCGAGACGGCCCGGCTCTGGATGGGGCTCGGCTTCTACAATCCCCGGAAAAATGGGGCTTTCTGCATCCCCTGTGTCACCGGGCCGGATGAATATACGGCTCTTGTCGACAATAACAGCTACACCAATCTTATGGCGGCCTTCAATCTGCAGGAGGCTGCGCGTGCCGCAGAAAAACTCAGGGAGGAGAGCCCGGAGGATTATGGCCGCATCGCGGATAAAATTGCCCTGAGCGCCGATGAACCCGCTGCCTGGCTCAAGGCCTCCGAGTCCATGTATCTGGGACGGGATTCTGAAAAGGGCATAATTACCCAGGATGACCAGTTTATGGACCGGCCTGAATGGGATTTTGCCTCGACTCCGCCTGAAAATTTTCCGCTTCTTCTGCACTACCATCCGCTGATGATCTACCGGCACCGTGTGCTGAAACAGCCGGATACAGTACTCGCCATGTTCCTGCGTTCAGACTGCTTCAGCATGGCAGAGAAGATGCGCAATTTCCGCTTCTATGAGCCGCTTACAACGGGCGATTCCTCACTGTCTCATTCGGTGCAGAGCATTGTCGCGGCTGAATGCGGCATGAGCGGAAAAGCCCTGGCCTATTTTAATAAAACTGTGCGGATGGACCTCGACGATGTGAATGGCAATACCAGAGACGGCGTGCATATAGCCGCCATGGCGGGAAGCTGGATGGCCGCGGTCTATGGCTTTGCAGGCATGCGGGATGACGGCAGGGGACTTTCCTTTAGCCCCCAGCTTCCGGCGTCCTGGAAGCGCCTCGCGTTTTCGATTGTCTGGAGAGGGGCGCGGCTCCGCTGCGAATACGACGCTCTGTCTTCGCGCTACAGCCTAAGTGACGGCGGCTCGGTCTCCTTTATCCATGAAGGTACGCACTATGAGCTTCTTGCCGGGCAGAGCATTGTAATAGATGAAAGGCCGAAACCTCTCGGCTGGATATTCGATCTGGACGGCGTTATCGCCGATACCGCGCGGCTTCATTATACAGCCTGGAAGCGCCTTGCGTCGGAGCTCTCCCTGCCATTTGACGCTGCCACCAATGAGCGCCTTAAAGGCGTCTCGCGGCTCGAATCCCTCGACATTGTGCTCGGGGAGAGGGCCTCCGAGTTCAGCGCGCAGAAAAAAGCAGAGCTCGCGGAGTGGAAGAACAGGTATTACCGCGAACTGGTCGATCAGCTGAGCCCCGCTGATATCCTTCCCGGCATGGCGGAGCTTCTTGCCGATCTGAAAAAATCCGGTGCGAAGCTCGCCCTGGCCTCGGCGAGCAGGAACGCAGCGGCTGTTCTCGAAAGGCTCAAGCTGAACGCGGTCTTTGACACGGTGGTCGATCCCGCGGCTCTCGTAAAAGGAAAGCCGGATCCAGAGATCTACCTCAGGGCAGCGGAACAGCTGGGGCTGCGCTGCCGGGACTGTATTGCCTTTGAGGATGCGCAGGCAGGGATCGAGGCAATTAAGACGGCCGGCATCTTCGCCGTGGGCATTGGCCGCGGGCTTTGCGGGGCGGATTATCCTGTTCCAGACACGGCAGCTCTGTCCCGTGCAGAGATAGAAAAGGCTTTTGCTCTGGCTTCGGGCTCTCCTGTCCGGACAGATAAATAAGATGAACTTTGAGTTCGGCCTTTCCGAAGCGGCTTTTTCGAGGCGGGGATCCTGGTTTGCGCTCTCGCTCGAAAAGGAGAGAGAGAAGCCAGCCGCAGGCGGGCGGGCCATGGCGGACCCATCGGCCGCAGCGCATGGAGTGGCCGGCGGGCGGGCATCGGTTCCGGCCCAGAGCGGAAACAGTGCTGCAGCTGCGAGCGGGACTGGCCCCTGCTCTGATGTCTTCCTGCGGACAGTAAAGGACTGCGGCGAGTATCAGAAGATTTTCCGCCTGCGGCCGCTCCTCGGGGCCGGAGACGGCAACGGAGAGCCAGGCACGCCCGCCTCAGCGGCTGCTTTTGCGGCACAGTCCGCGTCGGCGGGCCGCCTCAGCCTTGCGGCATGCGGCGGAAGCGTTGAGGTCTGTCTGCCCGATTTGCACTCTGTGCTTTTAAGGGGCAGGGGACTGGGACTCAGCCTCTTTGCGCCTCCGCGGGAAGAGCTGAGTTTTGCGATTCCCTGTCGCGGGGACGCCTGGATTTTTAACTCGCTCGGAGCCGGAATAAGGCTTTTAATACGGCCTCTCCGGGGACGCCTTGATGTCAGAGCCCCGTGGCGGGCACGGGGATCGGAAGCCGTGGACTTCAGCTTTTCCCCGGATGAATCGGGCTCCTTTGAAGTCCTTCTCCTTGAGTACCCCTCAGCCGCCGGAGCCGGCACACAGACTCCGCCTGACTTTGATGAGACGGCTGCCCGGGTTGAGCGCGAATTCGCCGATTTTGAAAAATCACTGGGTACTATAAATAATTCTGCGCGCGGGGCCGCGGTACCCGCCGGCGCCGTCTGCGCTCATGGAAGCGAGACCTGTGCTGGTGCCGGGGGCGGCGGGGAAAACAGCGCAGGCATTGCGGGCACCGCCGGCCGCGGCGCAGGGAGCACAGCCGCTGCGGCCCGTGGCTGTGCTGTCTCGGACCGTGCGGAAAAAACGCGCGAATTTGCGGCCTATATACTCTGGAGCTGCGCGGTCAGCCCCGAGGGCTGCATCGGGAGTGAGACTCTTTTTGCATCCAAGGGACAGATGACAGGTGTGTGGAGCTGGGACCACTGCTTTAACGCCCTCGCGCTCGCCTCCGGGCAGCCTGAGCTCTCATGGAAGCAATTGGAGACAGTATTCGAACATCAGGCGGCCGATGGAAGCCTTCCCGATGCGGTCGGAGACCGCCGTATTGTGCGGAACTTTGTAAAGCCGCCTGTCCATGGCTGGGCAATAGGGCGCCTGCTCAGGCGGGAGCTTTTAACCCGGGAACAGCAGAAAAGCGCCTATGAGGTTCTCGCGGACTGGACCCGATTCTGGTTTGCCTGCAAGGACTTTGACGGCGATGGAATCCCCCAGTACGATCATGGAAATGATTCGGGCTGGGATAATGCATCGGTGTTCAATACAAGGCCGCCCATAGAATCGCCTGACCTTGCGGCCTATCTTCTGCTGCAGATGGACACGCTTGCCGAACTCGCGGAGCGCCTCGGCCGCGGCGCGGAGGCCGCAGCGTGGCGGGAAAAGGCGGCAGGCTTTGGAGCGCTGCTGCTCGCGCACTCGCGGAGGGGCGGCAGGCTTGTACCTTTGGTCTCGGGGAGCCATGAGCCGGTTCCCAACGCCTCCCTGCTGCCCTTTATGCAGCTTCTGCTTGGACAGCGGCTGCCCGCGCAGATGCGCTCGGAACTGTGCGCAGCCCTGCGGACAGAGTCCTTCCTGACCGGCTGGGGATTTGCCTCGGAATCGACCCTGAGCCTGGATTACAGGGCAGATGGCTACTGGCTGGGGCCCATTTGGGCGCCCTCAAACTACCTGATAATCGACGCGCTCAGACAATGCGGCGATGATGAGCTTGCTTCTCTGGGTGCGCGGCGCTTTATAAACCTTGTGGGAAAATCGGGTTTTGCCGAGAACTACGACGCGCTCTCGGGGGCCCCCCTCTGCGACCGCGGCTTCAGCTGGAGCGCGGCCGTCTATCTCATGCTCGCGGATGGAGTGTAGTGCGGGGCGCAGACTGCGGTGGACAGCCCAGGCCGCGGCAGGCGCGCGGTGCAGCCTCTGCAGAGGCTGCTATGAACTATGTCAGGTCCCCTTTTTCTCCTTTGCAGCGCATTCGGGGCAGAGACCCACGAGAATAAGGCGGTGCCACTCAGTCTTGAAGCCGGGCATACCCGCAGGATCGGCGTTGAGCGATTCCTTATATTTAATATTGGTATCAAATACATGAAAACAGGCATGGCAGAGAAAGTGATAATGATTATCTGTATTGCAGTCAAAATGATCAGGGCCTATCGGCATGGAAAGACGGCGGATCTTATTCTCATCTGAGAGCAGATTGAGATTGCGGTAAACAGTGCCGCGGCTGATGCGTGGCTCCTTGGCCCTTGCGAGTTCATAGACTTCATCCGCAGTCGGATGGCTGTAATTCCCTTCCATCAGCTCCATGATGAGCCGCCGCTGCTGGGTACTGCGTGTATTCTGGGGCATTTTTTCTTCCCCTTTCTCCCTGAGTATTGAAAAAGCGGGCCCTGGACGCCGCGTTTGACCGCAGCTCCACGGCCCGGAGGCCCCCGGAGGCCGCCTCTGTTTTCAGTCTATCTCAAAGAGCATTCTTCGTCGCCTGCCTGAGGATTCCTAGCAGGAAGACTGAGGCGGAAGGGTCGCCTTTATGAGTCCATTGTTGTCGAGCTTCGCGAGTTCCTTTACCTTCGCGATGTCGAGGCCCATGGCCTCTGTGATGCGCCTTCCGTATTCCTCATCGGCGAGGAGGCAGTGTACCGCATGCCGGTACTTGATATTCTCGGTGACCGGCGCGATATCGGCGGCTGTATTGGCAATAAGAATGGCCTTCTTGTCCTCGGTGAGGACCCGCCACAGATTTCCGCCCGCGCGGAAGCAGTCGTCGGTGGGGTCGTCCTTGGGATCGTAGCGCCACATGGCTCCTTCAAGATCGAGGGGCGGCTCGGCGACTTCGGGCTGGGCAGTCCAATAGTCATAACTGTTAGGAGTATAGGCGGGAGCTGAACCGTAGTTGCCGTCGGTGCGCATAAAACCGTCGCGGTGGTACTCATTGACTTCGCATTTGGCCTTGTTTACCGGTATTAGATTGCTGTTGACGCCAAGGCGGTAGCGCTGTGCGTCGCCATAGGCAAAGAGCCTGCCCTGAAGGAAGCGGTCGGGCGAAAAGCCGATGCCGGGCACCACATGGGCCGGGCTGAAGGCCGCCTGCTCAACCTCGGCAAAATAGTTCTCCGGGTTGCGGTTGAGCTCGAGCACGCCCACTTCGATAAGCGGGAATTCCTTATGCGGCCAGACCTTGGTGATGTCGAAGGGATTTTCGTAGTGCTTTTTGGCCTGCTCTTCGGTCATGATCTGGACATACATGGTCCAGCGGGGGTAGTCGCCGCGCTCGATCGCGTCGTAGAGATCCCTGCCATGGTACTCGCGGTCCATGCCGTTTATTTTTGCGGCTTCCTCGTTGCTCAGGCATTTAATGCCCTGCTGCGTGTGGAGGTGAAATTTGCACCAGACGCGTTTGTTCTCGGCGTTGTAGAAGGAGAAAGTGTGCTCGCCATAGACATGCATATTGCGGAAGGAAGCGGGAATGCCTCTGTCCGACATAACGACGGTAATCTGATGGAAACACTCAGGCAGCAGGGTCCAGAAATCCCAGTTGTTCTGGGCTGAGCGGCGGCCAGTGCGCGGATCGCGCTTTACAGCGCGGTTGAGGTCGGAGAAATTGTGTACATCGCGGATAAAGAAAGTCGGCGTGTTGTTGCCGACAAGGTCCCAGTTGCCCTCTTCGGTGTAGAACTTGCAGGCGAAGCCTCGGATATCGCGCTCGCAGTCAGCGGCTCCGCGCTCGCCGGCCACAGTCGAAAAGCGGACAAAGGTGTCGGTCACGGCGCCAGGCTGCAGAACCTTGGCCCTTGTGTATTTTGAGATGTCGCCTGTTACGGTGAATTTCCCATATGCGCCCCAGCCCTTGGCATGCATGCGGCGCTCGGGGATAACCTCGCGGTTAAAATGCGCCATTTTTTCGAGCAGCCAGACATCCTGAAGAACGACAGGGCCCCGCGGTCCTGCGGTAATCGAATTCTCGTTGTCCGGAACCGGTGCGCCCACCTCATTGGTCAGTTTCCTGTATTCAGCCATCTCTGCCTCCTTCGGGATAACCCGATAGTGCAAAGCTAATGGTTTATCCGGCGCTTGTCAATAGTAATAGGACGCATTACTGATAAGAAGGCTGCTCAAAATAAAGTGGTGGATCTGCGGCTTTTTCTCAGTTTTCTGCCATGGATGAATGGCCCAGATAGAAAGGGCCGGCTCCTGTCTGGGCCGGCCCTGGATTTTTACTGCTGCACGAGTTTGTAGCGTGAGTCGGTAATTTTAAAATAGGCTGAAGCGCCCGGTGTCATAAAGATCCGTTTCTGATCGTCGAGCATGATAACGTCGATGCCGAGTTTTTGGGCCAGCTCCATACCCTTCTCCGGGCCCAGAATAAAGAGCATGGTGGTAACGCCATCGGCGTCAAAAGATTTTTTAGTTATGATAGTCACCGAGGTAAGGCCATTTTGGACCGGATATCCCGTAAAGGGGCTGAGAATATGGTGGTAGCGTACTCCGTTTTCGATAAAGTAGCGTTCATAGACGCCTGAGGTGACCATGGTGCAGTCATCGAGCGAGGCGATGCCAATATAGTTTCCGCGCTCTGCGTCAGGATCCTGAAGACCTACATGCCAGGGTGTTCTTTTGTCCTTTTTGCCGATGACGAGTATATTGCCGCCGAGGTCGATAATGCCGCTCTTTACGCCATGCCTGACCAGTATTGCCCGGACTTCATCGGCCGCGTAGCCTTTTGTCGCCGAACCGAGATCGAGCGCCATGCCGGGCCTTTTCAGGTAGACAGTAGAAGCAGCCTCGTCGAGCACAATATCTTTATAATTGATAAGAGCCTTTGCCTTGTCTATTTCGGCCTTCGAGGGCAGCCTCGCGTGGTCGCTGCCAATGCCCCAGAGTTTGACAAGAGGTCCAACGCTGGGGTCGAAGCCTCCATTGGAGAGCTCTGCGTAATGGAGACCCCGTTTGATAATGGTCATGGCCTCGGGCCCCACCTTTACGGGGTTCTTGCCGGCGGCGGCATTGACTGCGTCGATCTGGCTGCCTTCCTTGTTTACAGTGAGCAGAGCCTCAAGCTGGGCAAGTCTTTCGAAGGCCTCATCCATGGCGGCGTCGTTGGGCTTGTCTATTCTGAGTGCGCAGACTGTGCCGAGGACGAACTCCGTCCTCGTTGTCTCGCCCGCGCTCTGCTTGGCCTGGCAGCCGCTCAGCACCAGAAGGAAACTCAGCAGAACAAAAAAGGCACGCTTGTCTGACTTATGCATAGATCCTCACTGCCTTGAGTATGCAATGAACAGAGTGCCTTGCGCAATCTCGCGCGGGTTTGGCATGGCCGCGCTGCCAGGCTCCGCAGAGACGCGCGGACTCAATCATCATTCAGACCGAAAAATTCCTCGGCGTCGTCGATGTTGTCGCGTTCGCGGCCGATGGTGGTGGGCTCTCCATGGCCCGGCAGCACTATTGTCTCCGCGGGAAGCGGAAAGACTGCGCTGCCGATGCTCCTTTCCAGAGCTGCACTGTCGGAGTCGGGGCCGTCTGTGCGGCCAAAGCCGTCGCGGAACAGGGTGTCGCCCGAGACAAGGACACCAAGCTCGGGGCAGTACAGGCAGATTGAACCGGCGCTGTGGCCTGGGCTGTGTATAACCCGCCACATCGAGCCGGCGACCCGCCCGCCATCCTTGAGCAGGATATCGGCGGGGGGCATGGGCGCCGCGTAATTTTTGAAGAAGCCGATGGCTCCGATGGCCATAAAGGTTCTGCGGTTGGTCTCCTCGGAGCTTGGACCGAGATATGCCGCGTCGGCAGAATGGATGGCGAGGGGCGGATGATGCAGAGGCTTCCCCGGGGTCTGTCCCGCCGGCCCGTCCGGGGCTGCTTCAAAGCTCTCTCCGCGCTTTTCCCAGGCGGCAAATAGCGCGGGAATGGCCGAGATATGGTCGAGATGTCCATGTGTGAGGGCGATACAGCGGACCTTGAGCTGCTTTCTGTCCAGAACGGCCAGAATCCGCTCGGCCGCATCGCCGGGATCCACGAGCACACAGGCACTGCCGGGTCTGTCGAGATCGCTCTTTGTATCGAAGGGGAGAATATAGACGTTCTCGCCGATCGGTCCTACCTTCAGGCGTTCAATCATGATAGAGTGAATTTAAGTCCGCCGGACGGAAAAGGACAAGCCGTGCTGTTACCCGTCTATATCTGCGCCGCCATCGCCTTCATTTTCTACCTGCTGATACCATTTATCGGCGAGGTGGCCAGCCAACGTTCCAGTTCAGCCCTCCGCACACGGCTCCGCACCCTCTGTGCTGCGCCCGAGGCGGGATATGCCGACAGCCTGGCTTCCGGCGGAGCTGTTTCGGGCCCGGACAGGCAGCTCTCGGGCAGGATTGAAGGGCTTGAGGGAGAAGAACGCCTCTGGATCCGGGGCGAGGCTGTCTCGGCTGTGGTGGATTTCAGCCATACGCCGCTCTATACCCTTGCACCTTCGGTCCGCGATCTGCCGCTTACCTCGACGGCGCGCGCCGCTTCCCTGCTAAAAACGCCATGGAAGCGCGTGCATTCACTCTCCGAAGGCACCAAGCTGCTGGTGGCCGGGCCGACCCATGTGGAGGAGGGCAGGCTGGTCTTCCAGGCTGAACCGGGAAGACCGCTCTTTGCGCTCGCCTATGAGGGCAGCGAAAACAGGCTTCAGGATGAGCTGATCGCGGGGGCTCGGCCCGGCAATCCGGTGACAAATACCCTGACTCTCGTGTCATGGGCGGCGGGCATCGGTGTGCTCAGCATTGTGCTCTTCCAGAGTTCCAGGACTGTTCTGCTTCCGACTGTCAATTTTCTTGAGTATCTGATAACGCTCGCGCCCATTCTGATATTCATGCCGCCGGCTCTGGCTCTGCTTCTGCCGGTGCGCAGACTGTACCGGCGCTTTGTCTCCCTCGGTATCGGCCGGGATCTGGGCATCGGCGAAGCCCGGATGGCCCGGATTAAGGCATACCATGCCCTGGGAGGAGCGCTTCTGCTTACTGCGCTGGCAGAAACAGGCGAATTTATATTTCTGCTTCTGCTCTGGCGGATACTCCGCGGCTGAACGCATCGGCTGTCATAAAACCTGAAAGATGCCGCAAAAAAACCGCGGCCCCCACGGACCGCGGTCTGTACTGCTTTTCAGTTCTGTGCGGGGCCCCCGGCCTCCCGGTCCGGAGAATCATCCCCATCGGCGGCATCGCCATCTGGGGGCTCATCGCCGGCCGCCCCATTGTCCGCTGCGCTGCCATCGGGGACGGTGCTGTCCAGGGATTCATCGCCGGGAGAGTCGGAATACGCATCTGTCTCACCGGGAATCCCTGCCCCGCCGGCATTCTCTGCTCCGGCCTCCATCTCCTCGGGTTCGGCCGCTGTTCCGCTGGAAGCTGTTCCGCTGCCAGCCGGGCTGGACTCCTCCGGAGCGGCCTCGCCGCGTTTCCTTGCCCTGCTCACTGGAATTCCGCGGCCGCGGAATTCCACGCCGTTCAGGCTGGCGATAATCGCCTCTGCTTTGTCGGGCGCTATATCGGCAAAGGAATAATTGTCGAATGACCTGATATCGCCGATCTCCTCGAGGCTGAGGCCGCCCTCCTCGGTGAGGATGCGGAGCAGCACGCGGGGATAGAGGCGCTGGCGTTTCCCCATGCCGAAGAAAACGGTGATACCCTCGCCCTGATATCGGGGACGGGGTTCCTCTGAATGGCGGGAGCCTTCCTGCGCCGCGGCCCTTTCTGGCCGTTCTGCGCGCTCGGTATCGCGCGTGCCGCTGCCCTGCCGCGCACTCTGCCTGCTGTCCTGCGCGCTGCCTCGGCCGCCTTCTCTTCCGCGGCGCGAATCATCCTGGCGGCGGCCGCCCCGCTGGCGCTGCCCGCCTTCCGCCGCGGCTTCGAGTATCAGCGCGGCAGCCGCATAGGAGCGGAGATGGAGGGGTACGCGGCGCCTGAATTCGGCGCGGGCCTCATTGAGCGCCTCAGTATCAGGGGGCGAGGAGAGAGTTTCCAATAGACGGTCGATAATAGCGTCGACGGCCCCGGCGGGCGCGTCCGGCGCCGGGCGGTGCTCAGACATTAAAGACTCCTTGGTTAAGATTAATATGATTCAGTACATAATTCTGGCTCAAATGAAGCGCTAAGACAAGAGATTCCCTGTTTTTTTGAATGAAATCGGCTGCGGGCGCCCGGCGCTTGCGGGTTCGAGCCGCAATCAGGTAGAGTACATGCGATGAAACGCACTGCTCTGCTTCCGATGGCCGCTGCTGCCATCATCGCCTTTGCTGCCCTCTTCCTTTTTCCTCTGCAGCCTCTGGCTGCCCAGGAGAAAACTCAGAGCTCCGCCGGTCAGAGTACAGGCGCTCCGGCCGGATCTGCATCAGCGGGGACAGCCCCCGCAGCGGCATCCGCACAGCCTCAGACTGGCGCCGCAAGCTCCTCCGGGGATTCTTTCCTGCCTGACGATTCGGCTCCTCTTCTCGGCATGAATCTCGCGGAGGCCTTTATGCGCTGCGGCGCACCTGCCTCTGTCGGGGCGGTCCGGGGCGAGGAGGCCTGGCAGGATGATGTGGTATTCAGCTATTCAGCTGGCTTTGCCCTGTACTGGTTCGGGAGCAGGCTCTGGCAGATCCATTTTGAAAAAGCCTACGAGGGCTCAGTCTATGGGCTCTTTATTGGAGACAAATCAGACAAGCTGCTCTCGACTCTGGGCACACCCTATTTCCAGAATGAGGGCGGGCTTGTCTACCGTCTGCCCTTTAAAAGCTATCCGGTTCGGCTCCGCGTCGTTCTGAACAAGGATGGGCGGATCAGCGATTTTTATCTCTACCGCGCTGATTTTTAAGGAGTGGGAAAGATGTCCCTCATCTGTCTTTCTCTGACTGGACGCAGCATTGAAGAGGACCTCCGCGTTCTCGATCTCTACCGCGGACAGGTCGATGTGGTCGAGCTCAGGGCCGATTACCTCGAACCCAGCGAGAAATTCCTGATCCGGTCTTTCCCGGAGCGCGCCGGTCTGCCCTGCATCCTCACCGTACGCCGGAAAGCGGATGGGGGCCAGTATGAGGAAGGGGAGGGCGGCCGGCTCGCGATGATAGCCGAAGGCCTTGCCTACGCGAAGCTGGACCGCAGCGCCAATTTTGCCTACATCGATCTTGAGAGCGATTTCCATGTCCCCGCGGTGGAGGAAGCCTGCCATATATTCGGCACGCGGATAATCCGCTCGATGCACTGCGTTAAGGGTCTGCCGGACAATCTCGATGAGGCCTGGAAGGCTGTGTCTGGACAGGCGGAGGAGATCCCCAAACTGGCCTTTGCCTGCACTGGCGCGGCGGATCTCGCGAAACTGGCCCTCTGGGCAGAGAAGCTGCCGGCACGCGACCGCATCGTGGTGGGCATGGGTGAATATGGCTTTCCAACCAGAGTGCTCGCCGAACGTCTGGGGTCTTTCCTGAGCTACACGAGCCCCTTCTCGGCAGGCCTTCCCGGCGCTGCGCCTGGCCAGCTGGATCCCTCGACGCTCGCCAAAAGCTACCGTTTCCATTCAATTGGTCCCAATACTGAAGTCTATGCTCTGGCCGGCGGGAAAAGCGTTGTCTCTTCGCGCTCGCCCGAGCTGCATAACGCAGCCTTTTGCGAGACTCTGCGTGACGCGGTCTATGTCCCAATAGCCGCCGAGAATGTCGAGGCCTTTCTGGCGGCAGCGGACGCTCTCTCCGTCCGCGGAGCTTCGGTGACCGTGCCGCTCAAGGAGACTCTGCTGCCCTATGTATCGGAGCTTTCCGCCGATGCAGCGAAGATAGGGGCCTGCAATACTATTCTCCGCGGAGAAAAGGGCTGGCAGGGATTTAATACCGACGCTGTCGGCTTTGAGCGCGCGCTGCTCGAGTTTCTGCAGCGGACGGACCTTGCGGGCTTCCGCGCGACTGTCGCCGGGGCTGGAGGAGCAGCGCGGGCTGTCGCCTTTGAACTGGCCAAGCTGGGCGCCGACTGCCTTATTGTGAACCGGAGCGTCAATGCCGCGAGGAGCCTCGCGAAACTCTATGGTTTTGCCTGGGGCGCCTGCGACGAGCGCTCGGCCGATCTCGTCGCCGACCACTCGGACCTGATTGTCAACGCGACGAGCGTGGGTATGGAGGGCGGCCCCCAGGGCGATCCTCTGGAATGGTACGATTTTTCCGGCCATGAGGCTGTATTCGATCTTGTCTACAAGCCGGAGCGCACGGCTCTGCTCTGCAGAGCCAAGGCCGCGGGCTGCCGGGTTTCTAATGGATACGCGATGCTCCGCTATCAGGCAGCGGCGCAGTTCACCATCTGGACGGGGCGGGAGCCGCCCCTCTCCTGTTTTTCGAAGTGAGGGAAATTTTGTCCAAATCAGCATTTGTCGCCATAGCCGGCCGGCCCTCAGCGGGCAAGTCGACTCTTCTGAACGCCCTCTGCGGCGAAAAGGTATCGATTGTCTCGCCGACCCCGCAGACAACGCGGAACGCGGTGCGTGGAATTGTGAACAGGCCTGAAGGCCAGCTTGTCTTCCTCGATACGCCCGGCTACCATATTTCGGAAAAAAAGCTCAATAAGAAGCTGACCGAAGTGGCAGTGGATGCCTTTAAGGATGCCGACCTCGTGCTCTACCTGCTCGACGCAGCGCGGGAGCCGGGCCCGGAGGAGGAGGCTCTGGCGGAGACACTCAAGGGGTCCCAGTCAAAGCTTATAATCGCAGTGAACAAGATTGATGCGAAAGACGCTGACCCCGCGCGGGCCAAAAACTTTGCCTCTGAGCATTTTCCCGGCACTCCGCTGCTCGAGATCTCCGGCCTTAAAAAAAACGGCCTCGATGAGCTGCTCGCCGCCCTGTTCGAGCACGCGGAAGAAGGGCCCGCCTGGTATCCGCCCGAGTACTATACTGATCAGGAACCGGCCTTCCGCATGGCCGAGATTATCCGTGAGAAGATAATAAACAATACCCGCGAGGAGCTGCCCCATGCGGTATTTGTCGAATACAAGGATTCGCGCCGGCTGCCCGACGGCAGCCTCGAGGCCGCCTTTGACCTTGTGGTAGAGCGCGATTCGCAGAAAGGCATTCTGATTGGAAAGGGCGGCTCCATGATTAAAAAAATCCGCGAGGAAGCCGAGGCCGATCTGAATGGCATTTTTGATTACGAAGTAATGCTGAGGCTCTCGGTCACAGTCGATCCTGACTGGCGGCACGATGACAGGCGGCTGAACGAGCTCATCTACTAGGGCAGATCCGCAGAGCTCCGGGGCCAAAGGACGCGGCCCGGGAACCCGCCGGGAGGGATGTACCGCACTGGCGCACAGCTGAGGTGCGGCGGGAAGCGGGGGCGCCCCCTGGGGCGCTCCCCGCGCTCAAAATTATATCAGTTAAAATGGAAAAGGCTGATGCAGAGATCGGTAATTCTGCTGACCATGCGGTTTGTCGGGATAATAGTGATATTGGCCATATCTTCTATAATAATAATTGCAAAAAGAGCAATTGTTCCTATCTGGTAAAGCCTGTTCATGAGTTCGGGGCTTACATCGCTTATATAGGTCATGTAGAGGTGCGAGCCGTCGAGGGGCGGAATCGGGATAAGGTTGAAAACAAAGAGCCCGAAGTTGATGATGCCCCACATAATAAAGAGCATAGTTATAAAGAATCCTGCTTCTGTTGTGCTGAACCAGGGGAAACAGAAAAGCAGCCTCGCAATGCCGACGAGGACAAAGCCGAGAAGGAGATTCGAAAAAGGCCCGGCGAGAGCGATGAGTATCTCGTCACGGTTTTTGTGCTTGAGTCTGCTCGAGTCGAAGACGACTGGCTTTGCCCAGCCGAAGCCGGCGACTACTATAAGCAGAAGGCCGAGGGGATCGATGTGCTTGAGCGGGTTGAGCGTGAGCCTTCCCTGATCGCGCGCTGTGGTATCGCCGAGTTTATAGGCCGCGAGGGCATGTGAATACTCGTGGATTGTGAGCCCGAGGATTGCTGCTGGAACGGTCTCCAGCATGTTCTGCCAGTTCAGTGTCATGGGAGCTTTATAGCATGAAAGCGGTCCAAAGGGCGAGAGCCCCGGCCTTGAGCCTCCCCGGCGCGGAGCGTGGAGGCTCAAAGACTGCGGGCGGGCAGCTCAGGCGAGAAGGGAGAGCTGGCGGTAGAGTTCGTCGGCTATGCCGAAGTTGGAGGACTTGGTCATAGATTTTGAGTATTCGTCGTTGAGCATGTCCTGGAAGATCTCCTCGGCGTAGCCGCCATTGAGGATGTCGCTCGATTTGTCGACTGTCTTCTGCATTTCGCTCAGCATCATCTTTACAAAGATGGATTCGAATTCCTGGCACTGTTTGTAGAGATCGCTCGACTTGTCGATTTTTGAGTCGGGTGCGACGCGCGCCCCTGTGCCCTGCAGCTGCTTTGCCCCGCTGGCTTTGGATACCGGGGCAGTGCGGGCGCCGCTTTCGCGGGCGGCCGCGCCGGCGAGTCCCGGCGCGTTCAGGCTCTGGCTGCGGTAGCCGAAGAGGGCCCCATCAAGTGAGCTTATACCGTCCATGGGCTATTACCTCTTGAGGCTCGTCGCCGTGCCGAGCATGTTGTCGCTGGTCTGAATCGCCTTGGAGTTGAACTCGTAGGCGCGCTGGGCGACGATCATGTTGACCATCTCGCGCACTACGGAGACGTTCGACATCTCGAGGAATTTATGGATGGTCTTGCCCATGCCGTCAAATCCGGGGCGGCCCGCTATGGCTTCGCCCGAGGCATTGGAAATTTTATAGAGATTGTCGCCCACCGCGGTAAGGCCGGAGGGGTTCGGGAAGCGGTAGAGCTCGAGCTGTCCGACCTGTATCGGATCGTCCCGGCCGGGCACCTTTACGGTAACGCGGCCGTCCTGCGAGACCGAGAGTGTCTCGGGAATAAAACCCTGGGGCAGTGTCAGATCGGGCATGAGTTTGTAGCCGTTGGCGGTGACAAACTGGCCGTTCGAATCTATTTTGAAGGAACCGTCGCGGGTATAGGCATAGGTTCCATCGTAGTTCTGAATGCGGAAGAAACCATCGCCCTCGATGGCCATATCGGAGATATTCTCGGTGCTCTGGAGAGCCCCCTGGGTAAACTCGCGCTGGGTAGACGAGAGCTTGACGCCATGGCCCATCTGGATGGGCACGGGCACCACAGTGTCTTCGGTGGCCGGGGTGCCGGCTACCTGTACGGTCTGATAGAGCAGATCCTCGAAGTCGGCGCGCTGCTTCTTGTAGCCGCTTGTGTTGACGTTCGAGAGATTGTTCGAAATTGTGTCCATGTTCGACTGCTGGCCGATCATGCCGCTTGCCGCTGTCCAAAGACTTCGTACCATATATTACCTCGTTCAGACCTTGACTACATCGTTGATGAGTCTATTGAGCATTGAATCTTCCGACTGAATAGACTTCTGATTCGCTTCGTAGGCTCTGTTTACTTCGATCATCCGCACCATCTCGGTGACGGGATTTACATTGGATGCTTCGACAAAACCCTGGACCACCTTGGGGCGTCCGCCCTGGGCCATGATTTCCGCGCCGCCGGATTCCTCCGAACTCTTCCAAAGACTCGAGCCCTGTTTCTGGAGGAAGCGGTCCTTCTTGAAATCGACTACCTTGAGCTTGTCGAGCTTTTCGATGCCCTCCCATGTGTTCTCCTCGCGGGAGACCATGCGGAAGGGATCGTCGAGGTAGCGTTTGTCGACAAAGATGTTGCCATCGTTGTCTATCTTGAAGTTGTTGGCTTTGACCATGATGGGGCCGTTCTCGCCGAGGATAGGATAGCCTTCCTGTGTTTCGAGATAGCCTTCCTTGCCAATGGTAAAGGCGCCGTTGCGGGTATAGCGTTCGCCATAGGGAGTCTGTACGCAGAGAAAACCCTTGCCGTCGAGGGCGATGTCGCAGTCGTTGTCTGTCTGTTTAAGCGCGCCCTGCTCGAACTCGGTAAAGAGTTCGTTGTTCTCGACGCCGGTGCCGAGCTTGCCGACCACGGGGGCGAGATCCTCGGAGCCGAAGGGGTTCTTTATGACTCCGTCATCGTTCATGCGCCTGAGGAGCATCTCGGCGAAGGCCTTGTGGACAGCGACGTCGCGCTTGTAGCCGTCTGTGTCTACGTTGGCGAGATTGTTCGCAATGGCATCGAGCCTGACCTGCTGAGCGCTCATGCCGCTCGCGCCGGTATAGAAACCGCGGATCACGACCTTACAGTCTCCTTCCTCTAGATTGTCGGATGCCGAGATGTGGAGGTTGAGGCCGAAAGAGACCCGCGGGCCGGCGCTTCAGCTTGTTGTCAGCTTCTGGGCGTCTATCTCTTTGACGTAGATGCGGCCGTAGCGGCCTGAATCCTCGGGCCCCCTGTAGTCAGGGCTGTAGACGCTCATAAAGAAGAACATGACGTCGTCGAGGTCTTTGGCGGAATTGGAGCAGGTATAGCGGTAGTAAATTTTGTCCTTGTATTTTTCGAGAATGCCACGGCGGTACTCGTCGTTTTCGAGCTCGGGATCGCTGCGCATCCGGACCATGGAGCGGATGCCGCCGTACCAGGAGCGCTGGAGGCAGAAAAGATTGAGTTTTCCGGCTTCGTCCATGTAGTAGAGCTCGGCGATGCCGCTCATGGCCGGGGCGGCACGGGCGATTTCGTATTTGTCGGCCTTCGCGAAGGGCGACCAGCGTACGGAGAAGTAGCCGTCGTCCCTGTAGGCTTCGCCTTTGATTTCATAGTCCACATACTCAGCATAATGGAATGGGCGGCCTAACGGAAGGCTCTGCAGCCCGGGCATCGGCTGCGGGAAGCGCCTGTGGTCTGGCCAGAGCCTCTCCGCGGCATGTTGACAGGGAGGCCCCGGGCGAAGATACTGAAATCCCATGAAGAAGCTAATCTTCGTGACGGGTGGTGTGTGTTCTTCCCTTGGCAAGGGGGTCGCGGCCTCCTCGATCGGTGCTCTCATGGAGGCGCATGGCCTCACCGTGCGCATGGTCAAAATCGATCCCTACCTCAATGTTGACGCCGGAACAATGAGTCCCTATCAGCATGGCGAGGTCTATGTGACCGACGACGGGGCCGAAACAGACCTCGATCTCGGCAACTACGGCAGATTTACCCGCTCGCCCATATCGCGGGCTTCGTCAATAACGACTGGCCAGGTCTATCAGTCTGTTATCAACAAGGAGCGCGAGGGCCGCTATCTTGGGCGCACTGTACAGGTAGTGCCCCATATTACAGACGAAATAAAGAGCCGCATCCTCGCTCCCGGCAAGGATCCCGATGTGGATATCACCATTGTCGAGATCGGCGGCACTATCGGCGATATGGAGTCCGTGCCCTTCCTCGAGGCAGCCCGCCAGCTCATCAACGAGATGGGCAGACAGAACGCCCTCATGGTCATGGTCACGCTGATACCGACTGTCGCGAGCGGCGAAATAAAAACAAAACCCTCCCAGCACGCGGTAAAAGAGCTGCAGGAGGTTGGAATCCAGCCCGATGTGCTGGTCTGCCGCTCTGCCCTTCCTCTTGAGGAGGGGCTGAAGCGCAAGCTTTCCGGCTTTACCAATGTCGAATATGAAGGTGTTATTTCGGGCTACGATGTAAAGTCCACAATCTATGAGATGCCTATCCTCTTCCATTCGCAGGGGCTCGACGATTTTATTCTGAAGCGCATGGGCATCGAGAGCAGGCACTCCGAGCTGGGGGCCTGGGTCGATGTTGTGCGCAAGTTCAAAAACCCCAAGGCCCACGTCAAAGTGGGCATGGTCGGCAAATACATGGAGCTCAACGATGCCTACAAGTCTGTCTGGGAGGCCCTCTCCCACGGCGGCATCGCGAACGAAGCCCAGGTCGAGTTTGTCAAAATAGATTCCGGCAAGATTGAAAACGGCGAGCTCAACATCGATGAGGCGCTCGGCGCCGTCGATGGCATCCTTGTGCCGGGCGGATACGGCCAGAGGGGCTGCGCCGGCATGGTTATGGCCGCCCGCTGGGCCCGCGAGCACAAGGTGCCCTATTTCGGCATCTGCCTTGGCATGCAGATAATGGTAATAGAGGCGGGCCGCGATCTTGTTGGCTGGGCCGACGCCGACTCCACCGAGTTTGCGCCCGATACGCCCCACCCCGTTGTGAGCCTTCTCGAGGATCAGGTCGATGTGAAGAGCTATGGCGGCACCCAGCGCCTTGGCAAGAGCGAATCGGTTCTGGTCGAGGGCAGCCTTGTCCGGGCGGCCTATGGAAGGGACACAATCGAGGAGCGCCACCGCCACAGATATGAGTTCTCCAACGCCTACCGCGCAGATATGGAGCGGGTCGGCCTTAAAATAACGGGCTATACCACGGACAAGAGCCTTGTCGAGTGTGTTGAGTGGAAGGACCACCCCTGGGGTGTTGGTGTGCAGTTCCACCCCGAATTCAAGTCGCGGCCCTTCGCCGCTGCTCCGCTGTTCAGGGATTTTATCGCCGCCTGCCTCAAGCATCAGAGCGGCGCTCCAGCTGTCGCCAAGCCGGGGAATGGGAAAAAATAGCAGCCGGCGCGGCCTCGGAGTCTCTGCTCCCTGCCGCGGTCTGGCACTGTCCCTGGCGGGCCTGGTTCTGCTGTCCTGCCTTGCCTCCTGCCACTTTAACTATGGCGATGAAGGCAGCGGCGAGGACAGCTCGCCCGACGCTGTGTTCAGCAATTTTACCTATACCATTATGATTCGTGATGCCCGGATTCTCGAAATAAAAGCAGAGCGCGCCGAATCCTATTCCACTGTTAAAAAAACAGAGCTCTCTGGAATAACTTTTACCCAGTTTGACGAGAAGACAGGGGAGCCGGTCGCCACAGGGCGCGCTGATTCGGCGCTTGTCTTTACCGATACCGAAAACGCCGAATTCTCAGGTTCCGTTGTCCTGAACTGGAAGGCGGAGAATACTGTTCTCAGGGCCGAATACCTGAACTGGGACTCGGATAAAAAAGAGCTTTCGAGCCGTCTCGACCAGACTGTCGAGATTGAAAAAAGCGACGGGACACGGATCCGCGGCGCCGGCTTTACCGCGAGCACAAGAAAGCGCGATTTTCTGTTCCGTGATTCGGTCGAAGGTGCTTTCTCTTTGAAGGATAAATGAAGACGATATCCATAGGCCGGCCTCTGAGCCGGCGTCTTGTCTGCGGGGCTCTCTATCTCGGCTGCCTCGCCCTGGCCCTTCTGCCGGCCGAAACCTTCAGCTTTACGGCTGACCGCGTCGAAAGCTCTATGGCCAAGGGCAAGGAAAAGACAGTGCTGACCGGACGCGTGCGCATCTCGAGCGGCACCCTCGCGATCAGGGCCGAGCGGGTAGAGCTGCAGGGCAAGGACTCCGACCGTCTTGTCTGCACGGGCTCGGTGGTGGCCGATGACTCGGATCGCGGCATTCATATTGAAACACCCAGTCTCCGCTATGACCGCATGGACAAATTCTCCCATATGGAGGGAGCATCGATCCTTGTCGACCGGAAAAACAAGGTTGTCCTCAAGGCCCAGTGGATTGAGAATTCGGGGCAGACCGATATTACCATTGCGCAGGTAAACGTCCGCATTTTGAAGGACAAGCTCGCCTGCCGCTCTGAGTATGCCCTGTACCGCCGCGGTGAAAATCTGCTGGAACTCTCGGGCGCTCCCTCGGTATACAAGGACGGCGACCAGTACCGTGCGAGCCGGATCGTCGTCAACACCGACAGCGAGGAGATTAAATTGGAAGGCGAAGTGGCGGGTTCGATTCAGTCCACCGACGGAGATAAGAAAACTGACGAGCCTGGCAAGGGACAGGCGCCTGCCCCGGAAAAGGGAGAGCCCTCGGCGGAAAACGGCTCAGGGGGCACCGCGGGGAGCGGCACTGATCCGAATGCGGCTACAGCAGCGGGCAGCACGGCAGAGCCGGCATCTGATGCGGGCACTGATTCCGGAGCGGGCAGCGCAGCGGGAGATCAGACAGAATGAGCGGAAGTCCCGTGGAAAAGATGAAGGAGAATGAAAAACAGGCGGGCAGCCCGCAGCCGCACCGCCTTGAGGTGAGGAATCTCCGCAAGCTCTATGGCCGGAAATGCGCAGTGAGCGATGTGAGCTTCGCGATGCGGACCGGCGAGGTAATAGGCCTTCTAGGCCCCAACGGCGCTGGCAAGACCACAGTCTTCTATATGATCGTGGGCTTTATCCAGCCCACCTCGGGCCATGTCCTTCTCGATGAGGGCGATATCTCCGGTCTGCCCATGTACAAACGGGCGCGCCTTGGCATCGCCTATCTGCCGCAGGAGCCTTCGGTATTCCGCAAGCTCACTGTCGAACAGAATATTCTGGCCATACTCGAGACCAGAGCCGAGATGGACGCCGCGGCGCGGCAGCGCCGGCTGGATGAGCTTATAGCGGATTTCGGCATCGAAGGGATACGCAGACAGCCGGCATATACGCTCTCGGGCGGCGAACGCCGGCGCACCGAGATTGCCCGGGCGCTCGCCATAGAGCCCAAATTTCTGCTGCTCGACGAGCCCTTTGCCGGCATCGACCCCATCGCTGTCCATGAGATAAAGAGCATTGTGAGGCGTCTCGCCGCCTCTGGAATCGGTGTGCTCATTACCGACCACAACGTGCGCGATACGCTCGAAATTACCGATGAGGCCCATATTATCAATGTGGGACAGATCGTGGTCTCGGGTAACCGGGACAGCGTGCTCGCGAGCGAAACCGCGCGCAGAATCTATCTCGGCGAAGAGTTCAGGATGTAAAAGCGCCGCCATAGATATGCACATGCGGCAGCCTCTCCTTGACGAAGGAAAGGCTGCCTGCGTAGAATAGCCCAGTTTTGGAAACCCTGTGTGGCGCTCAACGCAAGAGCCCCGGGTTTCACTCCTCGCTTTTCCGCCCGGAACCGTCAAAAATTAAAAGTTGACGGCGCCGCGGTGGCGTGCTACATTCTAACTACCCCGTTTGGGGCTTCCTATCACTACTACTTCTCTCAACTGGAAAGACAGATGCGGTATTTCGACACTCATGCCCATATCGGGCTCATCTATGATGACCCGATCGAACAGCTTTTAGTTTGCCAGCAGGCCAAGCAGGCCGGCGTCGCTCGAATTATAAGCATCTGCAACAGCCTAATCGACTTCAAGCAGGTGTACGAAAATCTGAAGACCGCGGAGCAGGTCTACCACGCGGTAGGCGTCTCGCCCTCCGAGGTGCAGACCCCGGGCAAGGACTGGGCCAACACTATCGAAGAGGCCATGAAACTGCCGCGCGTTGTCGCCGTGGGCGAGATCGGCCTCGATTATTACCATAGATATGGCGATCGCAAGAGCCAGATAGAGCTCTTTATCAACGAGCTGGATCTGGCTTCGCGCCTTGGCAAACCGGTCATTATTCACAACCGCGAGGCCGGCAAGGATGTGCTCGATATACTCCGCGACCGGCTTCCCGAGGCGGGCGGTGTTATGCACTGCTATTCTGAGGACGCGGAGTATGCGAAACGGGCTCTCGACCTCAATCTGTACTTCTCCTTTGCGGGCAATCTGACCTACCGCAACGCGCGCAATCTGCACGAGACGGCGCGGATTCTGCCTCTCGAGAGGATACTCGTCGAGAGCGAATCGCCCTTTATGGTGCCAGCCGATCACCGCGGCCAGCGCAATAAGCCCGAGTATCTGCCCTCGACTGTGGCCTTCCTCGCCGAGCTGCTTGAAAAGGATGTGGAGACAGTCGCGGATCAGCTCTACAAGAACGCCTGCGCGTTCTTCAGGCTGCCGGAGGACTGAGCATTGAAGGCCTGCGGCGCGGCCGGCCCCTGCCGCGGGCCCGGGCTTGCGCGCCGCGGCGCCGCCGGGCTGGAGCGCCGGGCCCAGAGCTCCGCGCTCCGCGCCACAGCGCTTTTTGAGAAGCGCATTTTTGAGGGTAAAGCTATCAACTATCATAATCCCGTAAAGATCGGCGGACTCGAGCTTCCGGGCAATCTCTTTCTCGCGCCCGTGGCGGGCTATTCCGACGCGGCCTTCCGCTCTATCTGCTTCGGCCTTGGCGCCGATCTCTGCTATACCGAGATGGTGAGCGCGGAGGCTCTGACCCGCGGGCATAAAAAGACAGAAGGGCTTCTCGCGCGGGCGGAGGATGAGACGCGCTATGCGATACAGCTCTTCGGCTCCAAGCCGGAGGTGCTGGGCCGCGCGGCCGCGATCTGCGCCGGGCGCAAGCCGGCTCTAGTCGATCTGAACTGCGGCTGCCCAGTGCCCAAAATTGTCAAAGAGGGTTCGGGCTCTGCCCTGCCCCGCGATCTTGTCCGCTTCAGCGAAGTGCTCCATGCCATGAAGGAGGCCCTTGAACCGGCCGGAATTCCGCTTACGGTGAAGATTCGCCTTGGCTGGGACGAGAACTCGATGAACTACCTTGAGGTTGGCGCGGCCGCTGTGGCTGCGGGGGCGGCCGCTGTGACTCTGCACGCCCGCACGCGGGCCCAGGGCTATTCGGGCAAGGCCGACTGGCTGGCGATAGCCAAGCTGGCCGCGGCTCTGCCTGTGCCGGTATTCGGCTCAGGCGACATTTTTACGGCTGAGGACGCGCGCCGCTTTCTGGCAGAGACGGGGGCTGCCGGGGTTATGGTCGCGAGGGGCGCGCTGGGCAATCCCTTTATTTTCAGTGCGGCGCGCGCGGCGCTCGAGGGCCGGGATGCGCAGCCTCTTGGGGCCGCGGAGCGCGCCGCTGTCGCGAAGCGCCATCTCGAACTCGAGGTGCAGTTCAATGGGGAAAAACGCGCCTGTGTGGAGTTCCGCAAGCAGTTCTGCTCCTATACAAAGGGTACAAGGGGCGGAGCCGAGCTCAGGGACAGCGCAGTCAGGGCGTCGAGCCTTGCCGAATATGAGCCGCTCTTTGAACGCTGGGCTGCCCTCAACGCTGATGCCGCGCCTGAGCAGGGAGACTGAACGTCCGGGGCCGCGGCGTCACCCGCCGCTCTATTGTTAAACAGTCCGGTACTTATTATCCTCAGTAGCTGAGCGTGGCAGTCCTGTCCCTTTCCCGCCTGCCAGCGCTCTGTCCCCTTATAGGGATTCTGGAGGCTCCGGCGATGACCACTGTGGATGAGATATACAAGGATTCTGATTACGAAACCAGGACGAAATCGAAAATTCTCCTCTGGATTCAGGGCGCTCTCTTTGCAATAATCGTTCTCTACGAAGTAGTGCAGCTGATCGGCACCGTGGCCGGCTGGGATATGAGATTCGCGGTAGCCGATATCCCCATCTGCCTTCTTGCGGTGGCGCTCTTTATCGCGATACAGCTGCTGCGCGCGGGGCGCTATGATTCATCAGCGCGGCTCACCTTCTGGGCCCTGATCCCGATGCTTATGCTTGGAAATGTCTTTGCGGGCTATGAAGGCCGCTATTCAATACCCAATTTTGCACTCGTCATAGTTGTTGTGTTTTTTTCCGCAGCCCTTTTCTATAAATCCCGCAGGGAGATGCTGGTTTTCGGAGCGCTTATCCTGCTGGTTTTTTTTACCGTTATGGCGGTCTGGGCACAGACAGACGCCTTTAAGGAGAACGGCAATTTTGCCACCCAGGTGGCCCTTCCGGGGCTGATGCTGGTGCTGGGAGTGGTAATAGCCAATATTCTGCATTCGGTCTTTCTCGGCGTGAGCAGCGATCATGGCAGGCAGATGCAGGAGCTCGAAAAGACACAGAAAAAGCGCAATGAGCTGCTGAGCGAAATAGCCGGCCAGCTTGGAAAGAGCACAGATCTCTCTTCGAGCGCAGAGGAGACAGCCGCCGCCACTGTCGAGATCGAGCAGAATGTCAGGAACATCAAGGAGCGGATCTCAGAACTCAAGACGCGTTTTGATTCCTCGAAAAAAGCGCTGGACAACATTGATCAGAGCATCAGCCTGCTTAAAAAACATTCGGATGATCAGACGGTGATTGTCGGCGAATCCGGCAAGGCTGTTGATTCGATGGTCGAATCGATCCGCGCGGTCACCGGGGCGGTAGAGGCGCGCAGTGCTTCGGTCAGCACCCTCAAAGAGGCGGCACAGGGCGGCGCTGAGTCCATTGAGCAGACTCAGCAGTCCTTCCAGAATGTTGCGCACAATATCGAGAGTATCGAGGAGATGACAGGCATCATCTCGAATATATCAAGCCAGACAAATCTCCTCGCTATGAACGCGGCGATCGAAGCCGCACATGCCGGCGAGTCCGGCAAAGGTTTTGCCGTTGTTGCAGATGAGATCAGAAAACTCGCGGAATCCTCTGCGGTCAATGCCGATTCAATCTCGAAGAGCCTCGAGGAACTTGTAGACGCCATTAAGCAGACAGGCGTGAACGTGAAAAACTCGGGCGATTCCTTTGACCGGGTGAGAGGCGAGGTGGACGCGGTGGGCAGCTCATTCCAGGAGATTGCTTCGAGCACCGAGAATCTGAACTCCGGCACGGCGCAGATCACTGGTTCGGCCAAGGAGCTGGACAGGGCTTCTGAGGATATAAAGGCGAATATTCAGAGTGTTTCGGGGGCCTACAGCCAGATTATGGCCGATCTCTCGACGATCGGCGATACAATCACTGAGGTCTCTTCGGGGATGGATGAGATAGCGACAGGCGCGACAGAGATCCGCGAGGCTGTCTCTTCGATAGAGGAGTCGGCGGTGGCTTTGAAGGACGGGACCGAGAAGCTCAACCGCTCGCTGTGAAATGCCCTGATGAGGGCGCCGGACTGCCGGCGTGGCGCTTTAACCGCCAGTCGGAGCGCCTCAGAGAACGCTTCGGCGGGCGGGTCTGGCGCCTGGGCCTCGATGGCGGCTTTGGCTGTCCCAACCGCGGCGGAGGAAGGGGCGCGGGCGGCTGCATCTACTGTGCCCCCGACGGCGACCGTTCGCCCTATCTCGACAGGCTGCCCGCTGCGGATCTCGATGCCCAGGTAGCCAAGGGCCTGGCCTTTCTCGAGCGCCGCTATGGGGCGGAGCTCTTTTTCCTGTATTTTCAGGCCTATTCCTCGACCTTTGCTCCTGTTGAAGTCCTTAAATCCCGCTATGATGAAGCCATAGCATCGCTCGAGAGACGGCGTCCCGGCACGCTCCGGGGCCTTGTGGTCTCTACGCGCCCTGACTGCCTTTCGGAGGAAAAGGCGGCTCTTCTCGCATCCTATGCCGGCAGGGGGCTCGAGGTCTGGGTAGAACTGGGACTCCAGAGCGGGCTTGATTCAACCCTGAAACGCATTAACAGAGGGCACAGTGTGGCGGATTTTGCTGCGGCCAGGGAACTGCTGAGGCGGCCCGGCATCCACACCGCAGCCCATCTTATATTTGGCCTGCCCGGCGAAAGCGAAGATGACATGCTCGCCGGCCCGCGGCTTATTGCCCGGCTTGGACTTGAGGGTGTCAAATTCCATGACCTCTTTGTGGCGCGCGGCTCAGCTCTCGCAGGAGACTACCTGGCCGGCGAATTCAGTCTGCTGCCGCCGGAACGCTACCTCACACTGCTCGCGGATGCGGTGGAGCTGCTTCCTCCTCCGATGGAAATACTGAGACTCTCCTCCGACGGCCCTGCCGCTGGCCGCCTTGCCCCGAGACGTCAGATCGACAAGTCCCTTCTTTATAAGAACCTGGAGCTGGAACTCGAAAAGAGAGGAAGTTTTCAGGGCAGCCGCTTTCTGAGCTAGCTATTGAACGCGGGGCTAAGGTATAATAAAGCAATTATGCAGATCAAAGATCCCGATATCTTCGCGGCCATCGAGGCAATCGGCGCGTACTACCGCAGCAATATTGTCAACCGCTTTACGCGGCGGGCCATCTCGATGATGACTCTCGATCCTCAGAGCTGGAATCTCATAGAAGATTTCACTGAAAAGCTGGAAAACTACCGCTATCAGGGCTATCACCTCGATGAGCTCTATTCGCAGATTCTTGCCATGGCACGCTTTGTCTATCAGGCCAGACGGGATATTGCGCCGAAGCTGAGCTATCTTGCCTCATCCGGCGGCTCATCCATCAGGGAGAGCAGCGCTGACCGGACTCTCCGCGATATGGCTGTGGCCAATTTCGGGCCCAATCTCAAGGTTCTTGCCGATAAGGTGAACGAGCTGTACATGAAGGTCATCAATCTGGACAAGGAGGGGGCAGGCAAGGGTCAGCCTGTCTATGCCACCATAAGCGAACTCAAGGAGATCGGGCGTTATCTTGTGGGCTAGAATGAACTGCGCTTGACAAGGGCGGCGCATTTCCTTAATGTGTAATACCGCAACGCCGGGAGCGGTGTCCGAGCGGTTTAAGGAGACGGTCTTGAAAACCGTTGTACCGCAAGGTACCGTGGGTTCGAATCCCACCCGCTCCGAGGAAATTATTGGAGGGGTGCGAGAGCGGCCGAATCGGGCTCCCTGCTAAGGAGTTATACCCCCAAAGGGTATCGAGGGTTCGAATCCCTCCTCCTCCGTATCTGTTTTGAAGAGCGTTTTAGACTTCAGCGTGCCGCTGGATGAGGGATTCGAACCGAGTCCTTCGCCGAGCGGAGCGAGGAAGAGGCGCCAGGATGGCGCCGAAAGAAGGACGAGGCGGGTCTGACGAAGCGAACAGGAAGTCCGCGAGGAAGACCGAATCCCTCCTCCTCCGTATCTGTTTTGAAGAGGCGCCAGGATGGCGCCGGCAGTTCTTTTGAAAATGCATGTTTTGTTCAGGCTGAATAAAACACGCTTGATATCTGTTTTCTAATGAGGCAATAGCTCAGCTGGATAGAGCATCAGATTGCGGATCTGAAGGTCGGAAGTTCGAATCTTCTTTGCCTCATTTTTTATTTTGGAGAGATGCGAGAGCGGCTGAATCGGGCGGTCTCGAAAACCGTTAAACCCTTATAGGGTTTCGAGGGTTCGAATCCCTCTCTCTCCGATGCAATCGGAGAGAGAGGGATTCGATCGGAATCCTTCGCCGACCGATAGGGAGGAAAAGGCGCCATGGATGGCGCCGACAGAAGGATTCCGCGGGCTCGGAGGAGCCGGCAGGAAGCCGGCGACGGAGAGCCGAATCCTTTTGTTGATTACAGGCCGAGACGGAGAGAGAGGGATTCGATCGGAATCCTTCGCCGACCTCTTCGAGCGCTGACAGAAAGCTCTATTAGTGATGGGGACAAAAGAGGGGATTCGCCAAGAATCCCCTTTATGTTGTCAGAGGGAATGTAAAAAAGCTGCATGTTTTTACATTGGAGAGATGACCGAGCGGTCGAAGGTGCACGATTGGAAGTCGTGTGTACTCGTAAGGGTACCTAGGGTTCGAACCCCTATCTCTCCGTATCAAGCGCCGGAAGCCAGGCACTGCGCAAGTCGCCGCCGCCCAACCCCGCCAGGTCCGGAAGGAAGCAACGGTAAGCGGCAGGAGCTGTGCCGCAGACCGCCTGGCTTCGGGCGCTTGATTTTTTTTCTTTCATATTCCCTTCAAAATCCAGTCTTTACCCCCTCCCATAATTTAGGCTAGTATCATTTTTATCATGGCTTACGAGATTACCGCGACACGGAAACGTCCTCAGAGTTTTGAGGAGCTGGTCGGACAGGACTTTGTGTCCGCGACGCTCGAAGCCAGCATTGCGAGCGGCCATATTGCCCATGCCTATCTTCTATCCGGCCCTCGCGGCTGCGGCAAGACAAGCACGGCCAGGATCCTCGCCAAGGCGCTGAACTGCGAGAAGGGGCCCACTGCCCATCCCTGCGGCCAGTGCCAGTCCTGCCAGGAGATAACAAGAGGCGCAAGCCTCGATGTTATCGAGATCGATGGCGCCTCCAATACCTCTGTCGACAATGTCAGACAGATAAAGGATGAGGTACTCTTCCCGCCCAACAGCGGGCGCTACAAAATATACATTATCGACGAGGTCCATATGCTCTCGAACAGCGCCTTCAATGCGCTGCTCAAGACTATTGAGGAACCCCCGCCCTATGTTGTCTTTATTTTCGCCACTACCGAGCTGCACAAGGTGCCGGCGACTATTAAAAGCCGCTGTCAGCAGTTCACTTTCAGGCTTCTGCCCTTGGAGAGCATCAAGGGCCTTCTCGCGAAGGCCGCCGCCGAGATCAGCGTCAAGGCGGACGATGATGCCCTGCTCTGGATAGCCAAGGAATCGGGCGGCAGCCCACGCGATGCCTATACCCTCTTCGATCAGGTTGTGGCCTTTTCCGATGGCCATATTACTGCGGAGAAAATCCGGGACAAATTGGGCCTTGTCGGCCTTGAGGCGATGAATGGCCTTTTTGAGTGCTTTGTGGCCGATGATGACGCGAGAACAGGGCGGGCTCTCGAGGCTCTCGACGCGATTCTGAACCGCGGTGTCTCGCCCGAACAGCTTGTCCAGGATTCGGCCGAATACTGCCGCGCTCTTCTGCTTCTGAAGAATGGCATAGACAGGGAAGAGCTGCTCGGCGCTGGGGCTTCTGCCTACAGCGCAAAGGTGCTCGCTGCTCTGAGACCGGAGCAGATCGAAGCTGCCCTCGGCCTCCTGCTCGATCTGCACCGCGATATCCGTTTCAGTGTGGATCCCCGCTATGAACTCGAGCTCGCGATGGCCCGTCTTTCTCATATCCGCAGCTATGTTTCGACTTCGGAGCTGGTACACGCGATTGGCGGCATCAAGCGGATGATAGCCGGGGGAGCTGTGCCGGCTGGCTCCTCTCCTGCGGAAGCTGCCGCCCTGCCGGGCGGATCGGCCGGCCCTGCCATGCCATCCGCCGCCGAAGACGAAAAAAAAAAGCCTGAACTCCCCGAAAACCTGAGAGCTGTCTTCTCCGATTTTGCTGCGATAATGCGCCCCGATGTTGGCGGAACAGGCGCCGCCGGGTCTGCGCCTGCTCCATCTTCGGCGCCTGCCGTCGCAAAGGATGCCGGGTCTGGACTGCCCACGGTGGATGCCGGGTCCCAGGCTGCGCCGCAGGCTGAGGCCATTGTGCGGACGCCGGCTGCTGCGCCTGCGCAGACCGTTGTTGCGCCGGCTCCGGAGCCAGGGATGGCCACAGTGCCCGCAGACAGCGCTGCGGCTCCGGCCGCAGAGGCGGCAGCAGAGTCTGCATCATCTGCCGGGGCGCAGAGCGCCCTTCCTGTGGATGCTCCGCTCGATATAGAGCTTCTGCGCAAGAATCTCATCGAGTCTATTGGACGATCGAGTCCCCTGCTGCGCTCGGGGCTGAACAGCTCCCTGAACTGGCGCATAGAGAACGGCGGCCTTGTTATCCCGTTAAAAAATGAAATGGAGGAGAGCCTCCTTAAAAGCGAACTGTCCGAGATCACCCGCTCCGTGGCCGAGACCGCGGGCCGGAACCTCAAGGTTGTTCTCTGCGTGGAAAAAGAGCACGAGGAAAAAACAGAGAATGCCGGAGATGCTCCTGTGGACCCGGAGGTAGCGCTTGTGCAGAAAGTATTCCGCGGACAGATTGTATCCAGCGGCAAGACAGCCAGCAGTCAGACTGGCGGAGGGGAATAATGGATTTCAGTGCTATGAATATCGGTGATATAATGAAAATGCTGCAGAACCCGGACGCAATACGCGAACAGGCCGAAGCCTTTAAGGCCAAGACTAGCGCCATCGAGGTAACAGGGAGCGCGGGCGGCGGGATGGTAAAGATAACGCTGAATGGAGCGCTTGAAATGAAGGCCTGTGTTATAGCCCCCGAGGCGGTCGATCCGTCCGATGTCGCCATGCTCCAGGACCTTGTGCGCGCGGCCTACAACGACGCCTGCACAAAAGCGCGCGAGGCTATCCAGAATGAGCTGGGGAGCGGCTTTGGCGGGCTGCCCCCCGGAATGTTCGGAGGACAGGCGTGAAGGCCCTCGAGGACCTTGTCGGACTTTTAACACGTCTGCCTGGAGTTGGCAGGAAGAGTGCGCTCCGCATGGCCTATTATCTTCTGAAGGCGGATAAAAGCTATTCCAGCGCCCTCGCCGGGCATATAGCCGGCATTAAGGATTCCATTAAATTCTGTTCAATCTGCGGTTCCTATACCGAGACTGACCCCTGCCCGGTCTGCGATTCGCCGACGAGGGACCGATCGGTTGTCTGTGTGGTGGAACAGCCCCAGGATGTTGTCACAATTGAATCATCCCATGAGTACCGGGGCCTTTACCATGTGTTGGGCGGACTTATATCGCCGCTCGATGGAGTGGGCCCCGAGAATCTGAGGATAGAAGCGCTTGTAAAGCGGATACACGAGAGCGTGGCGGCGGGCAATCCCATCACGGAGGTGGTGGTCGCGACCAATCCCACAGTGGAGGGAGACACGACTGCGCTCTACCTGAAGCGCATACTCGAGAACGCAGGTGTTTCGGTGACACGGCTTGCCACAGGCATACCGGTGGGCGGAGATCTTGAATACGCCGACAGGCTTACCCTTGCCCGCTCTTTCCGGGGCAGGGTAAAGCTCTAGGCTGCCTTACAGCTTCTTGTACCAGGCCTCGATAATGGGATCGATGGAGGGGACGCTGAAGCCGAGAGCCTCGACGTTCTTCCGCGTATCCGATGACTCCCAGTCGAGGTAAGGATCTTCATAGTGATCGGCCATAAAGCCGAAGATCCCGTCTTCGGCATGGTTGATCGATTCATCGAAGAAGCGGTGCGGCCGGGTCTGGTTGGCGAGCAGATAGCGGTGAATCGAATCCCTGACACGGTCGATAAAGAGCTCGCGGTATACGTCGTAGGCCTTGCCGGAGAGTTTCTTGATCCGGTCTGAGACTGATCCTCCGTGCACGGAGACAGCAGGCATCTGATCCTGATAGGGAGTCTGCGCGAGAAGCTGTCTGCCGTGTGCGCGGCCCGATTTGCCCTTAACCCTGACAAGAGTAGTGCCGGATTTCCCGCCCGCGCTGGAAGCGCGGTCTTTTGCAGCTGCCGCTGAAGCTTCAATTTCGGCCTTGCGCGCAGTCTCGGGCCGCTCGGTGCGGTCCGCGCGCTCCTTGATGCGCTCCTCGATGCGTTCCTGGGCGCGCTCTGCCGATTCCTGGCGGGCGCTGAGCAGAAAGGCTGTTCTGTCGTCGGCAGGCGTCTCCTCGCGGGGCTCTGCGGCGTGCTCGGGGACTTCTTCCCGGATGCGGCTGCGGAAGCCGGGTTCAGCCTCTGCCTCGGGAAATCTCGATTTGAGCTCCGGCGTGGACTCGGGAGCAGAGAAGTTGCTGCGGAGTGCCGGCTTTTCCTCAGCCTCGGGAAATCTTGATTTAAGCTCAGGCGAGGACTCGGGGGCGGCGAAATTGCTGCGGAGGGCGGGTTTTCCCTCGGCTTCGGGAAATCTTGATTTGAGCTCGGGTGCCGACTCGGGAGCGCCAAAATTGCTGCGCAGGCCCGGCTTTGCCTCGACCGCGGCCAGTCTGCTCCGCGGACCCTCCACAGGGGCGGGGGCGGCGAAATTGCTGCGGAGCAGAGGTTCTCTCTGTTTTTCGGCAGAAGGCCGCGGTTTTTCCGCCGCTGCTTTTGTCTTCTTTGCGGCGACTTCGTTCCGCACCGAGGCTGTTCTCGGCGATTCATCGGCAAGACCCTTTTCGGCGCGGGCTTCCTGCGCGGCAATCCTTTCGGCTTCTGCTCTGGCCTTGAGCTTGCGCCATGTGGCCTGCATATAAAGGTCGCCGCTGACGGAATAACTGTAGCTGGAGGAAAGAAGGGTTGAAACCGCGGTGAGAATTTCGTCATCGGTAAAGCCGCGTGCGCGTGCGACCTTTATTGTACGGAAAATCTCATAGTTCTGTGTTTCATATTTCCGTGAATAGAGGAAGACAATCCGCTCAAAGGCGGGATCGCGGACGAGATCCCAGTACTTCCAGCAGTAAGCGAGAACTTTGTCTTCCTTTCTCTGGATCCTGCTGTCTATCTCGACTTTTGCCTTGTCTTCAGGGCTGAATTTGACCCGCGAGAGGTCAAAATAGTGGGCCTTTGCCTCCCTCTCCTCCGCTTCCCTGCGGCTCTTTTCGTGGGCTTCGCTCTGGGCGACAAAATCGTAGCCCTCGTTTTTATCCGTACTGTAGATGACGCCGGCCCGGGCTGCGCGGCGTCTGGCTTCTTCGGCCTGGCGCTTTTCCTCGATGGCGGCGGCGCGGGCCATGAAATCGGTCTCGCCTGCCTCCTCTGAACCGGCCATCGCGACATATTCGGAGACCAGGTCGCGGGCTCTCGAGACCAGATCGGCGCGGTAGTTGAGCGTATGGGATAATTGGGCATAGCCGTCCAGATATTTGACCGCCGCCTCATCCTTGACTGGGATCCGTGACAGAAGCGACTCGACTACAGAGAGGGCCTTGAAGGCGTTCGAGAGGTCGGCGTTTTCGATTGGCGAGACCAGAATATCGATGTTGTGCTTGAGCCGCATCGCGAGCCTGCCGCCAAGCTCCACGATGAGCCTGTCCTGGAGCTCGGGCCAGGCCGGATTGTGCTCGCGGTACAGCTTGAGAAGCTGAACGCGCGAAGCGTCGTTGGGATAGCGGGTTTTAAGAGGCCCGTTATAAATGGCAAGGGCCTCTCTGAGCCTGCCATGGGAGCGGAAATCGAAATACCGCTCCAGATCCGGGTCACCGCCAAAACGGAGATCCGGAAAGACGCGCCGTACGATCTCACGCAGCGTGTCAGTAGAAAGCGCGTCCATACGGGCCTATTATATGCGGATGGCGAATTTGCCGCAATGTGGGTATAAAAAGGCCATCGCCCATGTGCGGCGATGGCCATCCGTTCGGCCGGGCGGAGGCGGTCTGGAAACCGCTTCCAATCCGGTTCAGCGTGGGACTTACTGGAGAAGCTGCATGACACCCGAGGTCTGCTGATTGGCCTGCGCGAGGACGGCATTTCCCGCCTGAGACAGGATTCTGTCCTTCGTGTAGTTGACCATCTCGGTAGCCATATCGGCATCGCGGATGCGGCTCTCTGCGGCCTGGAGGTTCTCAGCGCCTACATCGATTCCCTTGACTGCATGCTCAAGGCGGTTCTGATAGGCACCAAGATCGGCGCGCTGCTTCGAAATTCTCTTGAGGGCCATATCGAGGGTTCCAATCGATCTGTTGGCGCCATCGGGCGAGGAGAGGGAGAGAATGGAATTGTCTCCGATGTTCCTGAGGCCGAGGGCCTTGGAGCTCATGGTTCCAATGTAGACCCTGGTGCGCTGATCCATGTTGGCGCCGATATGGAACCACATAGAACCAGTGACCGAATTCTCGCCATTCTCGCGGGCGAAGCGTCCCGTGAGAAGGTTGAGCCCGTTGAACTGGGCATGGCTGGCGATCCTGTCCACCTCGTCGACCAGCTGGCTGACCTCGACCTGGATCTGCATCCGGTCCTCGGAGGTATAAATACCGTTCGAGGCCTGGACGGAGAGCTCACGAAGCCTCTGGACAATGTCCTGGGACTCCTGGAGGTAACCCTCTGTCGTCTGGATGAACGAAATGCCATCCTGCGCGTTCTTCGAAGCGCGGTTCAAACCGCGGATCTGCGACCGCATTTTTTCGGAAACGGCGAGGCCGGAAGCATCGTCTCCCGCGCGGTTGATCCGCATACCAGAAGAAAGCTTTTCCGTCTCTTTCTGAATCGAATTGTTGGTGACTCCGAGAGAGCGGTTAGCGAACATGGCGCTGAGGTTGTGATTGATAATCATACCCGATACTCCTTTCGTACGTTAGCGACGCGGGCCCACTTCACTGGTGGTGAAGACAGAACCGCGAGGCGGCATCCTTGCCGGTGCTTTGCGCCGGAAAAAATCTGATGGTGCCGTCCCGCCAGTCCTTGGAACGGGCGCAGCGCCTGAAGCCCGGGGATCCTCCTCCATGGCGGACCTTCCCTCCGGCTGACACGGGTCGGTCTGAGGTGGCTTCTTTCCGAATATCGGAATTGCCGCGTATGACTTAATGAAATTCAGAATTTCAGCGCAAGATTGCCGGCTGGATGTAAAAAATCTCCAGACTGGCGTCCGCTGGCAGGGGGTGCTATCATTGTCTGCCGGAGGTGGTCATGACTGTTGCCCGCATTGTTGAGCTGCTCGATGCAAAGGTGCTGACCGGGGAAGAACAGCTGGGGCTGGAAGTATCCTCCGCCTGCGGGGCCGACCTGATGAGCGACGTGATGGCCTTTGTAAAGGAGAAGGTAGTTCTCCTGACGGGCCTTATGAATCCGCAGTCGATCCGTACGGCTGACCTCCTCGATATCTCCGTGATTATCTTTGTGAGGGGGAAAAAACCGACCGAAGAGATGCTCGAACTGGCACGGCAGAGCCGGATGACAGTGCTCTCCACCAAGTATTCAATGTTTCTCGCCTGCGGCAGACTCTATGAGGCGGGACTTCATGGCGGCGGTACCCGGATTATCGAATAGGTCGGAAGATGAAATACCGATACGAAGTTCCAGGCGATGATTTTTCGCTGGCAGGGAAGGCGTCGACAGAGGTAAAGCATATTTTGAACCAGCTTGGCGTGGATCCGGTGACGGTAAAGCGTACTTCCGTCGCGATGTACGAAGCCGAGATCAACATGGCCATTCACGCGGGAGGGGGAGTCGCCGAAGCCGATATATCGCCTGAGCGAATCCTCATCACAATGACTGATACGGGGCCGGGCATTCCGGATATCGAGCTTGCAATGAAGGAAGGCTATTCCACGGCTCCCGAATGGATACGCGAGATGGGCTTCGGCGCGGGCATGGGACTTCCGAATATGAAGCGCAACGCCGATGAGCTCAAGATTGAATCCGTCGTGGGAAAGGGAACGAAAGTAAGTATTATGATCAAATTGAATCTTGGCGCAAAGCCGCAGCCGGGTACAGAGCCCGATCCTGGCGCGGCGGGAGGAAGCAGGTGAGCGAGCCTCTTCTCTCCTTTCACTCTGTGCGCCTTGACTCCGACAAATGCGTCGGCTGTACCACCTGCCTCAAAAAATGCCCCACTGAGGCTATCCGTGTGCGGAAGGGCAAGGCCCATATTATCGATGAGCGCTGCATAGACTGCGGCGAATGCATCAGAACCTGTCCGCATGGCGCAAAAAAGGCCATATCGGATCCTCTCTCAATTATAAGCAGCTACCGTCTGAAGATAGCTCTGCCGGCTCCCTCGCTCTATGGCCAGTTTGAAGAGCGCTTCAGCGTTGACCAAATACTGGGCGCTCTGCTGGATATCGGCTTCGACGAGGTATACGAGGTAGCCGAGGCCGCCGAGATGGTGACCGCCTCTACCCGGAAGCTGCTCGCTTCCGTGCTGGCCGATGCGGCGGGCCGGGAAAAGGGCAGAGCCGAGGGTCCGAAGACAGCGCAGCCAGTGCTTCCGCTGATCTCGAGCGCCTGCCCCGCCGTGGTCAAGCTGATACAGGTGCGCTTCCCCAGCCTGATTCCGAACCTCGTGCCCCTGCTGCCTCCGGTAGAAGTGGCGGCACGGGTAGTAAAAGAAAAGCTGCACGCGGGCGAGGAAGGTGTCGGTGTCTTTCTTATAAGCCCCTGCGCCGGCAAGGTGACCACAGTGAGAGCGCCGGTCGGCTACGCTGCATCCAGCCTTGATGGCGCTATCGGCATCAAGGACATCTACCTGCCGCTGCGCACCGCTCTGGCCAAGAGAGCCGCCGCCGACGCCAAGGCTGCGGCGGCGGCCAAAGCTGCCGGCGCAAATGCTGCTGCGGACATGAAGGCCGGGGCAGTGATGAAGGGCCCTGCTGCTGCGAATGCTGGTGCGGGGCTCAGTGCCTGCGGTGCAATCCCTGAGCCGACGCAGAGGCTGGCCCGGGCCGGCAGCATGGGCATTGAGTGGGCCCGCACCGAGGGCGAAACCGATGCCCTCGGCGAAAAGCGCTCGATGTCGGTCGACGGAATCAGCTCTGTTATCAGCGTGCTCGAAGCGCTTGAAAATGGAAAGCTCAAGGATCTGAGCTATATCGAAGCCCTGGCCTGCCCGGCCGGCTGCCTCGGCGGGCCGCTCACGGTGGAGAATCCCTATATAGCCAGAACACGGATCCGGAATCGTGGCGCTGATCTGCCGCGGAAAGCCCTGCCGCGCTCTTTCTCCGCGCCGGACAATCTGGGGCGGACTGAGGATATAAAACCCCGCGCCGCCATGCTCCTCAACCCTGACATGCTCAAGGCAATGCTGATGCTCGAGGAGATAGAGCAGCTTGCTTCGACTCTGCCGGGACTCGACTGCGGCTCCTGTGGAGCTCCGACCTGCCGCGCACTCGCCGAAGATATAATCCGGGGCAAGGCGGTCGAGACCGACTGTGTCTTTAAGCTGAGGGAATCAGTGCGCGATCTCGCGAGCAAACTGCTCGCCCTCGAGCAGATCAATCCGCCAGGGCTGGATAAGAGCTGAAGCTCCCATCTGAAATAGGGCCGCGGGCGGTAGGCGGCCCCATTTCAGCCGCCATATTGTGTAAATTTTGACGCAGGTTCGCCGATATTCAGTTCAGAATGTATCTGACCCTTTATAAGGCCGCGAAAGACGGCAAAATACACTATTACATCCTCCATGACCGCCAGGCGAGCATTATTACTCCCTATGCACTCACTGTTGTGTGGAGGGCAGGCCAGGGCAGGGGACGCGAGCGCTTCTATCCCTTTGAACGGCTCTCTGAGATGGATGTCATGGTACGGCGTCTGCTGAAGAAAAAGATGAGAGAAGGCTACTCCCTGCTCTACAGCTTCAGCAGGGACGCGCGCTGGACTGAAGCAGCGACCGAAGCGGTGAACGAGGCCACAGAGGAACAGCGCGGCTCAAGGCGGAAAAAAGCCTGAAGAAGGCAGATGCAATAAAAAAGGGCCGGTCCCTCTGGGGCCGGCCCTCGTATTTTCCAATGATGTCATTCGCAACGCGGCTCTGGACCATATCGATATGGAAACGGAGCGCATCTCTATGCGAAACGACAATGCTTGGTTCTGCAAGCATTAAGCGGGCTTATGCCCATTTAACGGAAAACTGGAACAACTTTGAATCGCCCCCTGGGAGCGGCGATATCCTGTGCCGGCCAGCCCTGCCATCAGCAGCGGGCCACCGGCCTGAAACAGACAGGCGGATTTTCCATACGCAACCTCCTCAAATTCAATCTTGGAAATTGGGTTTGGATGGCTCCAACGGAGCCGTTGTTCCTTCCTCCTCTATCTATAAAGATACCGGATTTTTGCAGAAATGCAAGGAAAATATGCCGATATGCAGGAATGGCCATGAAGTGATCAAAGGACGCCGTTTTCGTTCCACGAGTGGCCGGCGTAATGGTATAATGCCCGGAATAGCGCTCTGACTCATGGCGGCTGGACCCTGACGATTTGACAAACAGAGGCCTAGCTACTATATTGAGTTTTTGTCGCTATATTCCGTTTTTCCGGAAAAGATTAGCGAGAAATGCGGTTGGCCGCAAAGAGCGAGCCGTGCCGCTTCCAGATAAGGGGTTTGTCTTTGAACAGAAAAGATTTTCCCCGGGTGCATTTTTACGATCAGGATTTTGTTGAAATCTATGACCGCACCTGGGCATGGAGCGCCGACTACTGGACCTCGGGGGGAAGCGAGACAGCCCTTGCCAAAGCCAAGTTCTTTGAGTATCCGGGGTCTTCGACGCTCGACATGCTGGAGCAGGTGTTTTCCTCGTTTTTCCTGGTCTACTCAAACCGCATTTATTCCGCCTCCGCCGGCCTTGATGCTCTGTACAGCCTGCAGGAGGAAAACGGCGCCATCCGCTGGAAATATGACATCGCGACTGGCAAGCCTGTCCTGACGCCCGAGAACCCCGAGGGCGTGGGGCTGCCTCTCTTTGCCTGGGCTGAATACAACCTCTATCACAAGAGCGCGAACAAAAAGCGCGTCAAAGAGGTTATGCCCGTGCTTACCCGGGAATGGACCTGGATGGAGGCGACCTTCAAGCGCGAAAATGGACTCTATGGCGTCCCCGTCGCTGCTTCGGGACTTGAGAATTCGCCGAGGCCGGGCGCCTTCTATCTGCTCGACTGGAACGCCGCTATGGCTATGAACGCGCTCTATCTCTCGGCCCTCGCCGATATTCTGAATGACAAGGAAGCTTCCTTCCAGTTCAAGCGTTCATATTTCTCTCTGAAGACCCGCATCAATTCTATGATGTGGAACGCCGACGACGGCTTCTATTATGATCTCGATGCAGAGGGGAAGCAGGTCCGGGTCAAGACGATTGGCGGCTACTGGCCCCTCCTCGCCGAGATTCCAAACGAGGACCGCTCGGAGCGGATAATCGCCTGGCTGCACGACCCGAATGTCTTCGGCACTGAGCATCCCTTCCCGACCCTGGCCGCGAATGAGCCTGCCTTCGATAAAAAAGGCGGCGGCTTCCGGGGCTCGGTGATTCCTCCTTTCACCTATATGGTGATCAAGGGGCTCGAGAAATACAATCAGTATGAGTTTGCCCGCGACTGCGCTATACGGCATCTCTATTTTATCCTCGACTCCATGTATCAGAATGGCGACCAGAAGCCGACCGTATGGGAAGCCTACCAGCCGATGAATGAGGGCAAGGCTGTCTGGGATGAGAAGCCGGACTGGCCGCGGCCGCAGTTCCTCGCCTATACGGGCCTCTCCACGGTCGCGCTGATGATCGAGAATATCGTGGGACTCTATATCTCCCTGCCGCGCAAGACAGTCGACTGGATTATTCCGAACCTCGAAATAATGGGCATCGAGAACCTCTCGCTCAAGCGCAATATGGTGACCATCCTGTCGAACAAATCGGGACGGGGCTGGGAGATCCATATGGAGAGCGAGAAGCTCTATTACTTTACGATCAATGTCCTCGGGAAGAAAAAGAAAACTCTGCCGATTCCCTCGGGCAAGTGCTCGATGCTTATAGACAAGATCTGATTCAGTCTTTCTGCTTGATCTGAATGTCTCCCATCATGACAAAGCCGGAGATGCTGAGATAGGGCCTGCCTTCTATTGGCCGTTTGGCTATATCTCTGCCCACGCTGGCGTCACCCATAAATGGCACGGCGTTGAGGAGCACAGGAAGGCCGGGCGGCACGATAATGGTTATATCGCCCATAAAGCAGGCGAGGGCCATCGAAATGGGACCGGGCGGCAGGGCCGTATCGCGGAAATCAATGACAGTACTGCCCATAAGACAGAACGATGAGACGCTGTCGCCGGGGAGCCAGTCCCCGTGGAGCTGGCGCTCGCCCATAACGCAGAAGAGGCTCTGTCCGGGACCGCCGCTAAGGCGCGCACTGATGGGGTTGGCCAGATCGGGGCTGAGTGTGTCCGTGCCGGCCTTCCTTCCGCCGCGGGCGTTTTGGCTCTGAGAGCGGGCGGCCGAATCCGGGGCTGACCGGCCGGCGGCATCGGCCTGTATGGCCACTGGCAGGTTCTGGACAATCTCCTCGAGCTCGCCCGGAGATCCCGCCTTCTGAACTTCGCCCACGCTGTTTTCGAATTGCTCCACCCGTATGCGGTCGGCCGCATATGCGCTGGTGAGCTGATCGATTACCCGCTCGCGGTACTGCTCGAAACTGTCCGGTCCGGCAGAGCCGCGGCCAGCGTCATCCTTAAAAGGCATGGCTGTTTCCTCCCTGATTCAGAAAATATCAATTGGTACTGAGCTGGATGCGGGCCCTGAGGGCGCATTCAGCCTGGTACATTCAGCCTATAGTCTCGGAGAACACCCTGAGCCAGTTGCCGCCCATAACCTTCGCGGTATCGGCTTCGCTGTAGCCCGCTTCGAGCATGCGCGAGCTGATCCAGGGCAGTTCGGCACAGGAATTGATGGAACGGCCGCTCTTGAGCTGATAGCCGTCGAAGTCGGAGCCGAGGCCGACGTGGTCGATGCCGGCGACTGAGATAAGATGTTCGAGATGGGCAAACCAGCGCTCTCTGCTTACTTTGGCCGGATCGGGATCGATAAAGGGACCGCAGAATGTAAGGCCGATGAGGCCTCCTGTTTCTGCAATTGCCTCGGCCTGGTCGTCGCGCAGATTGCGCCGGGTGCTGCAGAGCGCACGGCTGTTGGAATGCGAGGCAACGATGGGGCGCTCGGCGGTTTTAAGTACATCGTCGAGGCCCTGATCCGAGAGGTGCGAGACGTCGACAACCATGCCGAGTTTTTCCATCTCATGCACAACGCGGCGGCCAAGGGGAGTAAGGCCCCCGGCTTTCTGGGGCTGGCTGGACGGAGAGACGCCCATGCCGAGCGGATTGGGCCGGCTCCAGGTCAGCGTGATGAGCCTGATGCCACGCCGGTAAAAAGCGCGCAGATTCCCGATGAGGGCTTCGGCCTCGGGGCCGCTGTCTTCGCCTGGAGCGCGGCCGAGAGCTTCGCCGCCTTCAATGCTGATGAGCCCCGAAACGCGGCCTGCGGCCTTGGCAGCGCGGATATCGGCTGTCTTTGTGGCATGGCTGAAGCGGGCGGGCTGGGTTTCGAAGAGGCGGTCGGCAAAATCCAGACAGCGCATTGTGTAGGCCGCAGCGTCGTCAAGATAGGGGGTATCGGTAAACAGCGCCATTACCTGACAGGCGACGCCGCCCTCTTCAAGGCGCGGCAGATCGACCATGCCGCGGCCATCCGAGGAGAAAAAATCGCGGGGCCCGGTCGGCGGATCGGAGCAGCCCTGTCCCATTAGATCGAGTATCGTGTCGCAGTGGCCATCGATGACAGTCAGCGACTTGTGAAATGCTTCGGCGTTCATTGGGGCTCAAGTGCCTCCGCCATAAAGCTAGCACCTTGAGGGCGCATTCTCAAGGCCCGCAGCCAGAGCGCAGAAACGCCTGCCGCTGCGCGGGAGAGCTCCGCGCGGAGTGCCCGAAATGGCTCTGAAATGAGCTTCACGCCAAAAGAAATAACTGATACAATCTCCGGCATGAAAGCGCGAATTGGCATTACCTCGTTTGTGGACTGCTCAAAGGCAGGCAGCCGCTTTGTTGCAGTCAATGAGAATTATTCCCGTTCGGTTGCAGCCGCGGGAGCGCTGCCTCTTATTATCCCGATGCTCTCCGGAGACGAGAATGTGCACAGCTGCCTCGAGAGCCTTGATGGCATTGTCTTTTCGGGCGGGAGCGATGTGGTGCCGATGCACTTTGGCGAGGATTCTCTGCCAGGGCAGGGAAAAACCTGTGGCGCCCGCGATGAATGGGAGATGGCGCTTGCTCTCGCCGCGCGGGAAGAAGGCATACCTATGCTGGGCATCTGCCGGGGACATCAGCTTCTAAATGTAGCCTTTGGCGGTGATCTGTATCAGGATCTTGAGCGGCAGCTGCCTGGCGCTCTTGGCCACTGCCCGCCCGAGGGGCTCCCCATGGATGAGCTCCGCCATACGATAAGCATTGTGGATTCGGACTCGAAACTCGCCAAGGCTCTGGGAGCGGGAAAACACCAGGTGAATTCCTTTCATCATCAGGGAGTACGCCGGCTCGCAACTGGCCTCGTCGAGACAGCGCACGCTGCCGATGGACTTGTAGAAGGCTATGAGGGCGCCGGCGGCAGTTTTATTATGGGAGTACAGTTTCATCCCGAGGCCCTGAGCGCGCGCTACCCTGAGTTTCTCGGCATTTTCAGGGAGCTGGTCGCTGCCTGCCAGAGATAGAAGGCGGACAGGGCCCTGTCTTGAGGCCTGTCTGCGCTGGAAAATTGAATAAAAAATACTTGAATATGATGAAGCCATGCTTTACCTTGTGAACGGAGGATCTATGAAAGCTCTAGGTAGAATCGCTTTGGGATGTGCCCTTGCGCTCACAGTTCTGGCTGGATGCGCTGGCGGCCCCTCGGCCTCAGGCAAAAAACTGGACGCCGATGTCATTGTTGTAGGGTCGGGCCTTGCCGGTACCGGCGCCGCCTATTCCGCCGTCTCTCAGGGTGCAAAGGTACTTCTGATTGAGAAGAATGGAATGCTCGGAGGGACCTCGCTGATCTCTTCAGGCACCTTCTGCGCCGCTCTGAGCAAGGAGCAGGAAGCGAAAGGCATAAAGGATTCGTATCAGCTCAATATCGACGATGTAAACCGCATCGGCCATAACAAGGCAGATCAGAATATTCTTAAAAAATATGTGGTCGAAGCCGCCGGCGTCTGGCAGTGGTTCCTCGACAAGGGAATGAAACCCAATGCCAAGGCCCCCTATATTGATCCGGTGCACAGCGCCTATTCGGTTGCCCGCACCATGGGCCCCGAAAAGGGAATGGCCGCTGAGTATACAAAGGTGATGATGGGACAGATTGATGCCAATTATAAGGATAATCTGACCGCCCTTGTGAACACCAAAGTGACCGGCCTTGTAAAGGAAGGCGGGAAGGTTGTCGGCGTTACAACCACGGGGCCGAATGGCGACAGGACCTACCGCGCAAAGGCAGTGGTTCTCGCGAGCGGCGGCTACAGTTCCAACACCGCGATGATCGCGAAATATACGCCCCAGTATGCACATTATCTGCATATTACCGGCGCATGGGCGACCGGCGAATGCCTCGAGTATGCTGAGGCCGCTGGTGCGCAGCTCGTGAATATGGATTATATCGATGGCTATTTCGCCGGTATTCCCAAAGCTGATAACAATTATGAAGTTGGCTTTGGCGATCTGACCTCGGGTTTCGCTGACCGCTGGCTGGGCGATATCTGGGTGGATTCCAATGGCAGGCGCTTTGTCAATGAGGACGATGGCGATGAAGATCCGCGCGAAGTCGCCATGCAGGGCGTAAAAGACGGCAAGATGCTCATTGTCTTCGATCAGGGCATTCTCGAGGCCAACAACAGCAAGACCCCTCTCAGGAATTTTGACAAGCTGCTCGAGACTGGCTATGCGGTTAAAAAAGCCGACAGCCCCGAAGAGCTCGCGAAGGCATTCAATGTCGACCCCGCCGGCCTCGCGGCTACCATTAAGGCTGTGAATGACGGCGCTGCCGCGGGAAAGACCGATGAGTTCGGCAAGACAACGGCCAAGACCTTTGGAAAGGGGCCGTATTATGGCATCCTCTGCTATCCGACGATCTTTATGACCTATGGCGGCATCAGGGTGGATACAGAGCTCCGCGCGCTCGATTCCAAGGGCGTGGCACTTCCCGGCCTCTATGTAGCCGGCGAGTCCATGGGCGTGACCCAGTGGGCCGGCCATGGAATGCCGGGCGGAATGGGTGTAGGCCCGGCCATTGTGTTCGGACTTGACGCCGGCAGGGAAGCCGCGGCATACGCCAAGGCAAACTAGTACTAAGTGATAATAAAATGCCGGCCTTTTCTCTGGCCGGCATATCTGGCGGCTGGCCGGTTTTTCCGGCCGGCCGCCTTTGTTCTGTGCATGGCTTGTAATGAAGGGGGCTCTGGATTAAAATTGCCCCTATGATACCACTCTGGACTTTTGAAACTCGAGAGAAAGCCGACGCCTTTTTGCCGGTGCTTCAAAATAATAATATCAATTATGAGACTGATGGAAAAAAGCTTCCGGATTCAAAGCATGTAGGCGTAACGGTGCTGGTCGAGGATAAGGACTACGCCAAGGCAAAGCGCCTGCTTATGAAGCACCGCAAGCGCAGAACAAGCGCGGATCTGAACTGAGAGTTGCGCGATGGCTGTCCAAATTTTCGGGAGCGCCAAGAGCACGGATACCCGCAAGGCAGAGCGCTGGTTCAGCGAACGCCGGGTGAGCTTTCAGTCCATCAATCTGAAAGAAAAGGCTATGAGCCCCGGGGAGCTCGAAAGCGTTCTTTCGCTTCTCGCCAGGGAGACGGGCAGCACAGCGGCAGCCCTTGAACTTCTGGCAGACAGTTCGAACCGCGACTACGCTTCGATTGCCTACCTGGACGATGAAGATAAAAAACAGAAACTGCTTGAGTCGCCGCTTCTGATGCGCCTGCCTGTGGTACGCTTTGGAAAGAACGCGGCGACTGTTGGCTACTGTCCCGAGGTATGGAAGGACTGGCTGTGAAAGAGATATCCGGGCTTATTTTTGACTTTGGCTGCGTGATTACCCTGCCTCAGAATGAAAAGGCTGTCGCGCGCATGCTGGAGCGGCTGAACGCCGCGGGCAGAGATGGAAATCTGCCGCCCATAGGCCGCGATGCATTTCTCGCTTCCTACAACAGGCACCGCGATGCCTATGACAAGGGCATCGCAAGCCAGCGTCAGTACTGGCTGAACGTGCTCGATGAGCTTGGAGTCAGAATCAGCGGGGAACTTGTCGAAGAGCTTTCCGAACTGGATATTGACTGCTGGTTCCACTATGACGGAGAGATGCTGGATTATATAGCCGCGCAGAAAAAAGAGGGAACAAAACTCGCCCTGCTCTCGAATATCAATTTTGAAGGCAGTGCCTGGCTTAGAAAAACCGCGGACTGGATAAAGTATTTCGATGTATTGGTACTTTCGGCGGAGGAGCTTCTGCTGAAGCCGGAACCCGCGATATATGAACTCTGCCTGAAAAAACTCTGCCTTCCGGCGGGCAGCTGCCTCTTTGTGGACGACCGGCAGCCCAATATAGACGGCGCGCGGCGGGTCGGCCTTAATGGGCATCTTTACAGGGGGCTTGAGGGCCTAAAAAAGGATATCGCGGAGAATTACCGCATTGTCCACCAGGGAGTGCGGAATGGCGCAAATGCGCCATATGCCGGCGGCCGCAGTTAGCCCGGCAGGGCAGAAGCCCCTGAATTGAAAAAGGCCCGGCTCCAGTGGAGCGCGGGCCTTGTGCATATATGCGGGAACAGTGCCAATTATGACTTATTCGCACCGCAGCATTTCTTGTATTTTTTGCCCGAACCGCAGGGGCAGGGGTCATTGCGCCCTACCTTGGGGGCGGCGCGGACAACAGTTGTGGGCACGATACTGCCTTCAGAATAGAGCCAGCCGCCATCCTTTTTAACAAACTTTCCGATCTCATGGTAGTCTTCACGGAGACCATTTTCTTCGTAGGATGAGACAAACTCCACAGTGCCTTCGCTGTCGTCCGGCCCGCCCTTCGCTGTCGAGACGATCTTGAGGCCAAGCCATTTGGAGTCCTGGCTCCAGCGGCGGGTTGCTTCGACATCGATATCGTCCTTTCCACCCGCAGTGCAGGTGGAGACAATGTAATCGATGGCGCCCTTTACATAGGCGGTATAGCGGCTCCGCATAAGGGCTTCGGCTGTGGGCGCCTTTGCCTTTCCGGAGATGTACATTCCACAGCAGTCATCGTAAGCACGGCCGGAGCCGCAGGGGCATGTATCCATATCAACCTCCAAAAACCTTTGTGGCAAGGACGGGCAGGGCGATAAAGTTGCCTATCATTCCGCCGATGCTTGAGAGGAAAAAAACAAGCAGAATATGTGTTATGCGGTTATTGTAGAAACCCTTAAAACTGGTAACATCGTCGGCAAGCGTCTGAAAATCGGATACCCGCGGCTTGCGCAGAAAAGCCTCCGCCAGACCGGCAAAGAGACCGACGCCGACAAAGGGATTGAGCGTGGCGATTGGCGCGGCGATAAAAGAAGTGAGTATTGTGAGGGGATGGGCAAGGCAGAGGAGAGAGCCGAGAGCCGCGAGGGAGCCATTGAAAAGGATCCAGCGCAGAACGAGGGCGAGGCTTGCCTGTATGCCCGATTTGAAGAAGCCATAGACAAGAAGAGCGACAAGAAGGACAGGGATAACCCATCCCGCCGCCTTGGACCAGAAGGACGCGGGCGGGACGGTGTTGAATTCATCGACTGAGGAGGAAGTCTGGGAACCTTCCGAGATGGCCTTGAGGGCGGCCTCGATGCCGGCGAGGTGGCCGGCGCCGACAACAGCGATGGCGGCAGGCGGAGGACCGCTCAGCTCGGGGGCATCGGCGGCCGGGGCTGGCGATGCGGCGGGATCGGGCACAGCGGGATCGGGCTCAGGAGCAGGAGCTGCCGCCATGGGCGCCGATACCGGGCGCGATGGCAGCGGCGCGGTGGCCGCCTCGTAAATTTTGGCCGCGAGATAGCGGTCGCGTTCGTCGATAAGTACTTCCTTGACCGATGGCAGATAGTCGGCGAGCTCGCCCATCATCTGCTCAAGCTCATTCTGCTGCTTGAGATTCTCGATTTCCTGCTCGGAGAGCTGTTCCTTGGAGAAAGCGCTTTCGACGAGGCTGCTTATCAGCTTTGCGCGGTTCCAGAAGCTGGATTTGGCCCAGGCCCGCTTGAGGGTGGTCTGGACTTCACGGTCACAGAAATAATAGGGAATGCCCAGCTTCTGGGCGGTGCGGCCCGCCGCGAGCATATCTTCGCCGGGTTTGACCCCGACGCCTGAGCCCATGCGGCGCTGGAAGCCTGAGAGCGCGAGATTGGCCAGAAGGAGAAAGCCCTTGCCTTCCTTGAGGACCTTGCCTATATCGAGGCTTTCCCAGCTCTGTCCCTCATTGAGGGACTTCCAGCGCCCCTCATCGAGTTCGATGCAGACGCGTTCAGGCCTCCGTTTCTCTATAAGGTTTTTGACCTCTTCGATGCTCTCGGGGGAGATATGCGCTGTACCAACCAGCACTACTTCCCTGCCATTGAGTTGCAGTGAGCGGACATCTTTGGACATCAGTGCTTCCTTGAATTGGGCAGGTTCTAGCGGCCAGCCTCAAGACTCTTGAGTTCGGGCAGGAGAAGCCGGTATTCGAGCGTCTCGGCGCGGTTCATCTCCTTGGCCAGGTTGAAATAATCGGCCGCAATGGCGGTCCGGCCCCTGCATCTCCAATATTCACCGAGGTAGAAAAGCATCGCCGATTTGGCATCCAGTTTTTTCTCACTCTGAAGGGCGACTTCAATTTCGGAAGTCTGGTCATTCTGATCCTGGATAAGGCGCATCATAAGCCAGTACAGATTGCTGTTCTCCCTGTCGATGCCTGGAGACACCTTCGCGGCCCAGGCCCTTGCGTCCTGCGTCTTTCCGCCGCGGAGAAGGGCGAGTCCGGCGATGATCGCGTATTCATAGCGGCTGGATGCGAAGCCGAAGCTCTTTTTAAAGCTCTCGGCGGCCTTGTCCCATATCTGGAGACGGTAGGCGGCAGCTCCGCGGGATTCCCAGGCGTACCAGTAATCAGGCTGGATTGCGAGAATTTTTTCGTAGTCGGCAATGGCCTTGTCGTCCTGGGCCGTCTCTTCGTAGATGCCGGCGCGGTAGACATAGGGCAGGAAGTAATCGGGTTCAAGGCTGATAGCCTGCGTCAGGTCGGCTTCCGCGCCTTTTCTGTCATTGAGGCTGAGCTTGTCGCGGCCGCGGTCCAGATAAAGCCAGGAGAACTCAGGGGCTTTCGCGATTGCCTGGTCGAGATCGGCGACCGCCTCGGCCTGCCTGCCCTGCTGCTGCCTGGCCTTTGCCCTCGCAGAATAGGAAAAGGCCGAGGGTTCAAGGCTGACGGCCTGGTCGAGAACTGCCTCGGCTTCCTTGTATTTGTTCTGGTTGTAGAGGGCTTCGCCCAGACCGAGTGCGGCATCCGGGTTCCTGGAATCGGCAGCCATGGCCTTGCGGTAGAATGATTCAGCCTTGAGCCAGTCACGGGTATCCAGATAGTACTGTCCCCAGCCGCTGAGAATGCCTGCATCGTCCGGGGCGGCGGCTGTGCCTTTTTCGAGATAGGCCTTCTGGGCCTTTGCATCGCTATCGAAGCGTGCAAGGCTGGCTGCAAAGGCGAGAGCATCGGCATTGGAGGGATCGGCTGCCAGAAGCTGGTCCATGAGGGCGCGGGCTTCCTTTATTTTGCCGCCCGAAACAAGAGCCGAAGCTTTGAGCATTTTGAGCTTGCTGTTCTCCGGGTCGGCGGCGGACATTTCGTCGAGTTTTGCGACGGCTGCGTCGGATTCACCCTTGTCGAGGAGGGCCGCTGTATCGCCCAGATTCTGAATCTGCTGCTGTTTCTGGGCATCGGTACCAGAAGCCGCGGGCGCAGCGCCTGCCGCGGACTGCTGCGTATGTGCGGCTGGCTCCTGCCCGGAGGGAGCGCCCGCCTGGGGGGCAGTCTGCTGAGCTGGTTTTGTGCTGCCGGCGCAGGAAGAAAACGCGAGGGAAAAAATGAGGCAGATTAGAAGAAGAGGGATGAGGGCGGCTGCAGCGCGCCGACAATAATGCAGTCTCATATTCAAATTCTCCCAATAGAAGAAAATCGACAGACAAGGAGCTCTGGCGGCAGGGATGGTACCCTGTTTCCGGGCAATTATACAAGGTTGCACAGGAATCTGAAACCAGCTATTATCAGAGACCGATGAACTCAGGCGCATTTAAGCGCGGCTTGTGTCTCGCGCTTGGTTATATACTCGTTTTTGGACTTCTCGTCCTGCTGCAGTTCGGGCGCAATCCCGGCTTTATGGCGAGATTCGGCCGTCTCACTGTGAATGCCTCATATTCTCAGAGTGATAAAACCCAGCCTGTCTCCGCAAGAATAGCTTTTGCGGGGCTGGAGGCCGAGTTCTCAAACGCCGACAGGCCGGCGCATGCCGTAAACCCTGATGGAAGCGGTACCGCGCTCAGACTGCTCAAGGTTAAGAAAGAAGCCGGCGGCGTCCGCTTCGCTTTTGACCATGGTATGAGCCTCAGAGTTGGTGCAGATGGCGATGATATCAGCCTCTTCGCCAGCTCGGCCGATGGCAGCTGGTCTGTCCTCGCTCTGCCCTACAGTCTGCAGGACCGGAGTTCTTTCGAGAGCGCGCCATCCTCGCTGATTTTCGCCGGGAAAGGAGCCCAGTACAGGGCCAGCCTGAATGCGGAGCAGCTTGGCGCTCCTGCGGGCCTGCCCCGCTCTGGCACGCTCAATCTGCCCGCTGGAAGCAGTCTCGCCTTTAGCAGGATAGAGGCTCCGAAACCCCAGAATGCCACAGTGGCGGTCAGCAAGCCGAAACCGGCGCCCTCAAATGGCACGGTCACGCTGCCGGAAGCCCGGACTGCCGCGCAGTTCAAATCTGTTATCGATACCTGGCGGAGCAGGGCCTGGGCTGGCTGGTCTGCCGGCCGCTGGGACAGCGATAAGCTCAGATGGAATGACAGCTCCGGATCCAATTCGCAGGTATCCGAAAAAGCCATTGTCGCCTTTCTCGCCGAGGCCGCCTCGCGGGGAAGTTACCCTGACGCTCTGGCCCGCGTACGCGCGGCGCGCAGACTGAACGCAGTCAGCCTCAGCTATCTCTCTGTGCCCTTCCTGGGCAATACAGTCGACAGGATGCAGACTCTCGGCACAGCCGACAGACAGGAATCGCAGCGCCTCGCCTCTCTTGCGGCCTCTCAGGATACCAGTCTCCTCGACAAGGAAGATCTTGTTCTCTTCCTTGTGGATCATGCGAGCTCAAGCCTCTATAAGGACGTACTGGCCTTTATCGCCAGTCTTACGGCCGACAAGCTGAATCTCCGTGCCCTGGTGGGCTATCTGAGCGCGGCCAACGAAGCACCGGCATATCTGTCCGATGCTGAGAATCCTTTTGCGGCTGCGCCCGCGGCAGCCGGACGCCTTGTTGGCTCTATCCATCAGGCAGGCAGTTCGTTCTTCCTGACCTCTGATGATGGTTCCGTAGACATACGGCTTTCGCTCAGGGCGGGGCTCGCGCTTGTTGCCTATTCAAACAGGCATGGCGATTCGAAAGAGCTGGCAGCGGGGCAGGCCCTGGTCGAATCGGCGCTTGCACTCTCCGACGCCAATGGCTTTCTGCCCGCCAGAGCTACGCCGTCGGCCGATGGCCTGAGTGGAACCACCGGAACACTCTTCCCCGAAGACATCTATCCGGCGGTTGCCTCCAACAGCTCCTATCCCCGTGAAGTCTCATTTGCCCGCCAGATTGGACGCGGTGTCTGGATGTGGACCGCGGCGCCCGGCGTCAGAGTCGATGTTGCTGCTTCGCGCTATATCTTCACTATTACGCATTCAACCGCCTATCCTCACTATATGGCAATATACGGCATAAAGCCTTTCAGCGTGATCAAGCTGTACGATATCAATTACAGCCCTGATTCGGCCTTCGAAAGCTATGATGCTTCGGGCTATCTTTATGACAGGGCCGGCTCTGTGATCTACCTGAAGATGAAACACAAGACTCAGGAAGAACGGATAGATCTGCAGTTCTAGCCTGTCCCTGGGCCTGCGCAGATGCAGCTGTCCAGGGACGCTGTGCCCCTTCCGCCGTTCTTTCTGGTTTTAAATAAACTGGATAAAAATGGAGGCAAGGCATGACCCGTCCCTGGTGGAAAGATGCAGTCTTCTATCAGATTTACCCGCGGAGCTTTATGGATTCCAATGGCGATGGAATCGGCGATCTCCCTGGCATTGAGTCAAAACTGGACTATCTTGTCGGACTGGGCGTCGATGCTCTCTGGATTTCGCCGTTTTTTAAAAGTCCCCAGCGCGACTTCGGCTATGATGTCTCGGATTACCGGGATGTAGATTCGATTTTTGGAAGCCTTGCGGACTGCAGGCGGCTTATCAAGGCCGCCCATGAGCGGCGGCTCAGGCTTGTCTTCGATCTTGTTGTAAATCATACCTCGGACCAGCATGAATGGTTCAGAGAAGCGAAAACATCTAAGAATTCAGATAAACATAATTATTATATATGGAAGCCTCTCTCCGGTGGCGTGCCCAATAACTGGAAAAGCCTGTTTGAGCTCCGTTCGGCCTGGTATCCGAACAGGCAGACAGGAGAATATTATCTTGCCACTTTTACCCGATTCCAGCCCGAACTGAACTGGCGCAACCCAAAGGTTAAAGACGAAATATACGATATTATGAAGTACTGGTATAAACTCGGCGTCGATGGCTTCCGGCTCGATGTGGCGACTGGCTACTTTAAGGACGCGGAGTTCCGCTCCAACCCCTTTTCGTGGAATATTGTGCCGGATCAGTGCCAGAAGCATATCTATGACCGCAACAGACCCGAGGTGCATGAGGTATTCAAGGATATGCGCCATATCTCCGATGAGGCCGGGGATCGAGTGCTCATCGGAGAGACCCATGGAATGCAGGCCGAACTTGCTGCCTCAAGCTATGGAGAAAATCTCGATGAGCTTCATATGGGGTTTAACTTTGATTTTCTGATGCAGCCATGGAGCGCGGCGGCCTTTGAAAAATCGGCGAAGCACTGGTACTCGGTGCTTCCCAAGGGCGCCTGGCCCAATTTTACGCTGTCGAACCATGACCGGCCCAGGGCCGCTTACCGCTACCGTTCTTCCGATCCGGCTGTCACCGATGCCCGCGCGCGGGTCGCGGCCACCATGCTGCTTACGCTCCGCGGAACGCCCTTTGTGTATTATGGCGAAGAGCTGGGCATGACCTGTATCCGCCTGCCGAAGTCTGTGCTGCAGGATCCGCTCGGCATACGCACCTGGCCGCTCCCCGATATAGGCCGTGATCCGGAGCGCACGCCCATGCAGTGGAGCGCTGCCGAGAACGCGGGCTTCAGCGTGGCAAAGCCCTGGCTGCCTCTGAACCCCGACTGCGGAACCCGCAGTGTCGAGGCGGAGGAAAAAGACCCGCATTCGCTGCTGTCGTACTATAAGCTGCTGCTCGCCATGCGACGCTCGCGGGCTGCCCTGCATGAGGGCGAGCTTGAGTTCATTGACGGTCAGGATAAAAATCTTCTTATATATAAGAGAATGTCTGGAAAGGAAAATATACTCGTAGTACTCAATTTCGCGTCGCGGAAGATAAAGCTGGATATGGGCCGGCTGGGTGTCGGTTCGGCGGTTCTGCTGCTCTCGTCGAAAAACGGCAGGGAATCCGACGCGAAGCTGGGACCGCTTGTGGAGATCGATGCGGACGAGGCGCTTGTCTGCCTGATCTAGAATGCTGAGGGCCGCTGCTGCCGCAGATGCTCCTGAAGCGCCGCTGACAGTGGAGCGGCCCGGCCCGGCCGCAGCCCCGTTCCGCCGGGCTTTCAGGCCTCGGCGGCCATGTCTTCGGCGAAACGGCCCGAGGCGTCGTAGCGGCCCTGCATAAGGGGCGGCAGAGCCGCGGCCGGCAGGGCCTTGCTCATCAGAAAGCCCTGCACATAATCGCAGCCCATTTCCTTGAGCAGCTCAAACTGCGCGGGGGTTTCGACGCCTTCGGCAATAGTCTGTGCACCGAGGCTCTTCGAGAGGGCCGTTACCGCCTCGACAATCCGGCGGTCCTGTCTGTCATGGAAGAGGTCGGATATAAAGCTCTGGTCAATTTTGACAATGTCTACCGGCAGCATTTTGAGGTAGGCGAGCGAAGCGTAGCCGGTGCCGAAATCGTCTACCGAGAGGGTGAAGCCTTTTTCCTTGAGAATGTTCAGCAGCTTTACCGTGGCTGCCATATCGGCGACCAGCTGGCTCTCCGTTATTTCGAGCACAAGGGTTCCCGGAGGCAGGCCTTCCGCTGCCGCAGCTGCTTCCGTGATAAATGACGGATCTTCAAGCTGGCGCGCAGAGACATTGACCGACATCATAAATGGCAGATTGCCGCGCCGCTTGAGCCATGCCCTCGCCGTATCGCAGGCCTGATGGAGCACAAGGGTGCCGAGCTCGACAATGAGACCGCTTTCCTCAGCCAGCGGGATAAAGCGGTTCGGCGGAATAAGGCCCTTTTCGGGGTGTGTCCAGCGGGAAAGGGCTTCGACGCCCACGAGTCTCCCTGTGCTCATAGAGACGAGGGGCTGATAGTAGACAGCGAAAGTGCCCAGATTGGGGCAGGTGCCTGCGGAGGATCTGCCCGCGTCGAGGACGGAGCGCAGATCGGTGACAAGCGAGGATTTGCCCTGAAGCTCCAGAGCGAGATCATCGCGGTAGATTGCATAGGCGGCCTTCGAGCCGATCTTGCGGGACTGAAGCGCAAGGTCTGCACAGGAGGTGAGCCGGGCAGAGGTATAGCCGTGCTCGGGGCAGAGGGCCATGCCGATTGTGGCATTGCAGTAGACGGGCCTGCCCCCGGCGACAAAAGGGGCGTCGAAGGCCTGAAGCAGACGTTCGGCGATTGCGCGGGGCTCGCCTGAGCTGAGCGATATGGCGAGGGAGAATTCATCGCCGCCCGTGCGGGCCAGCAGATCCCCGCCGCGCAGAGTCTCCTGAAGCCGCTTCGCGACCGCCTTCAATATCTGATCGCCTGTCTCCCGCGAGAGATCGTTGTTTATTCTTTTAAAGTCATCGAGGTCGAGGACGCAGACCGCTATGGTGCCGCCTTCAAGGGCACAGTGTTTAGCCCTTTCGTCGAGGGCGGTATTGAAGTACTCACGGTTGCTCAGATCTGTGAGCGAATCGTGGCTCGTGCTGTACTCAAGCTTGGCCTCGACAGAGCGGAGATCGGAGACATCTGTCAGTATGCCGGCATAGCCGAGAATGCCATCTCCTGCATCTACAGGGGACAGGCGGAGCCGCTCTGTTTTAATCGTTCCATCGGCGGCTCTGCGCCTTATTTCGCCCGACCAGTAGCTCTGCCCGCGGAGTTCCGCATTCAGAGTCTCGGAGAGATTCCGGCCAGAGCTGTCGATGCCTAGGATGCCGATATCGGCCCCTAGAAGCTGGTCGGAATAGATGCCTGTTCTATGGTAAAAGGCGCGGTTGGCTCCCCGGAAACGCAGACTGGCGTCGGTATAAAAGACAGCCTCATCGGCCATCTCGAGAAGACGGGAACCAAGGGCTTTTGTAAATTTCTGATCGGTCCAGAGCTCGTTCAAATTATTACCTTCATCCATGCTGTTAATCCCTGCGAGCCATGTGTTAAGGGATTATAGCACCATAAGTTTCAATTCATGGTGAAGAAATAAAGAAAATAATTAGTTTGGAGAATCGGTGGAAGATTATTGCGCTGTACTGTGCAGTCTAGCGGAGCTCTGGACAGCTGTAGGAGAGATTCATCCGCCCCTTCTGTGTCATTGCTCCCAGCACAAAGAGCTCAAGCAGAAGACGCTCCTGGCCAGTACCGCCGGCTCTGATGCGGCCATCCATCTCGGAGGCAAAGCGGATAATGCGCTCGCAATCCGGAAGCGTATAGCGCTCCATAGCCTGGTGCTGCTGTGCCTGGAGGCTCTTGGCCCTGATGCCGCATTTGACGCAGGCTGTCTCGAAATAGTCGCCCGCAGCGACAAGGCGCTGCAGGTTGAGAAGGCGTCTGAAGCTCCAGACGAGGGCCGCCAGTATCTGTACAGCGCCGCCCTGTCTGTCGGCGAGAACCGTATCGAGAGTCTGGAGAGCCCAGACAGGCTCATCGCTGACCATCCGGCCGAAAAGACTGAAGGCATCCTCCTCGCGGTTCCGCGAGAGGGCAGCCTCGATATCGGCGGCCTTGAGCACGGTGCCTGCCGGGAAGAGAATCGCAAGACGGGCACAGGCCGATTCAAGCTCCTCAGTATCATTTTCGATGAGTTCGAGCATGGTCTCGATGCCCTCATCGTCGATGCCGAGGTTTTTTTCTTTGAGCCTGGATCTGAGCCAGCGCGGTTTTTCATTTTCGAAGAGCTCGTAGAATGTCTTTTTATGCTCTCTGCCCACCGCTTCTTCGAGGGCTTTGTCGAGATAGAAGGCCTCTGTTTCGAGAAGCAGCACTGCGCCTTCGGCAGGCGCCCTGATATAGGCAGCCATATCGGCAATATCGCCCTTGCCATGCAGGAGTTCGGCGCCGCGGTATTCGACCAGACGGCGGGCCGAAAAAAGCGAACCATTTCTGAGCAGGGAGAGAAGTTCGCCCAGGCCCGTTTCGGCGGCGTACAGGCGGTGCTCCTCAGGCGGCTGATGGTCTGCGGCTGCGATAGAGGCGCGCAGCTCATCGACAAATGCGCTGCGCCGCCCGGCCTCGGGCCCGGCGAGAATATAGACCGGATTGAAGGTGCTCATCAGTATGTGCGGATTATGCCCCTGATACGGCCGAGAATTTTTACATCCTGGCTGTAGATGGGCGCATAGTTCGGATTTTCGGGGACAAGCTTGATCCGGCTGTTCTCGCGGAAGAAGCGTTTGAGCGTCACCGCATCATCTATCATGGCCACAACAATCTGTCCGTTTTCGGCCTCGGGCGTTTTTTCGATAATGGCTATATCGCCATTCAGAATGCCGGCGTTTATCATTGAATCGCCGCGCACCGTGAGGGCAAAGCAGCTGGCACCATGGGCGACAGCCGCCGGCACCGCGATGCTGCCGGACACATTTTCTTCGGCGAAGATGGGTTTGCCTGCGGCGACCTCGCCGAGCAGGGGGACTTCTACCACTGATTCATCGGCCGGCTTCGCATCGCGGACGATTTCGAGGGTGCGCGAGCGGTTCTCGCCAATGTGAATGCGGCCCTTGCGCTCAAGGGCTTTGACATGGTCATAGGCGCCCTTTACCGAGATGGCAAAGTGATCCGCTATCTCACGGATTGTGGGCGGGTAGGTGTGGTCTTCAATGAATCTGCCAATGAAGTCGAGCACTTCCTGTTGGCGGGTGGTGAGTGTCTTCATGGCTTACGGTTTAATCCCCAGTTTCCTGATCCTGGCGTTGAGCCCGCCGGGAACGATTCCCGCGGCTTCTGCCGTCTTTTCGATATTATAATCGCAGTCCTTCAGCTTTTGCGCAAGATAGTCTTTTTCGAAGAGTTCCTTGGCTTCCTGGAGGCTGACCGAGCGGTAGCGCTCGGAGACAAGGGCCTCCTCCCGGGGTTTTTCGGCGCCGAGAATCCGTGCGAGCTCTTCGGGTCCGACTGTCTGGCTTTCCGAGAGGACGCTGATTCTCTCCATCGCGTTGCGCAGTTCGCGGATATTGCCGGGCCATTCCCGCTGCGTGAGCAGGTTCAGGGCCTCAGGGCTGAGACTGCGCGGCTGGCCATGCTTCCCATGCTGGCTTCCCGCCTTGAGAAAGCAGGCGCAGAGCGCCGGGATATCCTCTCTGCGCTCACGCAGCGGAGGCATGCGCAGCGAGACAACCGCGAGTCTGAAGTAGAGATCCTCACGGAAGCGTCCTGCGCTGACCTCAGCGCGGATATCCTTGTTGGTGGCCGCCACAACGCGGGCGTCGACACTGATCGACTCATCGCCTCCGAGGCGCTCGAAGCGCATCTCCTGGAGCACGCGGAGGAGTTTGGCCTGGGATTTGAGAGAGAGATCGGCCACCTCGTCCAGAAAGAGGGTGCCGCCATTGGCTGTCTCGAAGCGGCCGATGCGCCTGGCAACCGCATCGGTAAAAGCTCCTTTTTCATGGCCGAAGAGTTCGCTTTCGACGAGGGCTTCGGGTATTGCGGCACAGTTGAGAGCCACAAAGGGGCCGGACGCCCGCCGGCTGTTCCGGTGTATAAAGCGGGCGAGCATCTCCTTGCCGGTTCCGTTTTCGCCCGTGATAAGAACGCGGGCGTCGGCGGCTGCGGTCTGCAGGGCCAGCTTTTTTACTTCGAGCATGGCCGGCGATCCGCCTATCAGCTCCTCTTCGGGAAGAGCTGCGGATGATGCCTTCTGCTGAAGCGCCCTGTTTTCGGTTCTGAGCTTCGAGAGCTCGAGGGCGTTCCGTGTCGCGGCGATGAGCCTTTCGATAGACAGCGGTTTTTCGATAAAGTCGAAGGCCCCGAGCTTCATGGCACGCACCGCCATATCGACGGTACCGTGTCCCGAGATGATAATAACAGGGAGATCGGGCCAGTCCTTCTTGATCTCTTCGAGAGCTTCAAGGCCGCCCTTTTCGGGGAGCCAGACATCGAGAAGAAGCACATCGACCTTTTCGCGTTTGAGTGTGGCCATGCCGACAATAGCATCCTCTGCAACAAGGGCTTTGTGGCCTTCATCTTCCAGAATGCCCTTGACTGCGCTTCGGATACCGGCTTCGTCATCAATCACGAGAATTGTCGCCATCTGCTCCTCTTATGTATGACTAGCGATCGAGCGGAATATCGATCAGAAAAGTCGCGCCCAGACCCGGCTCTGATTCACATCGTATGGATCCGCCATGGTCCTGGACAATGCGCTCGACAATCGAAAGCCCCAAACCGGTTCCGGCTTCCTTTGTTGTAAAATAGGGTGCGAAGATTTTTTCTGCCAGTTCTTTTGATATGCCGGGGCCGGAATCCCTTACACTTATCCTACAATATCTTGAATCAGAAGCCTTTACAAGGTCGGAGAGTATCTCGATCCGGCCTTTGCCCTGCATGGCGTCGATAGCGTTCGCGATAAGATTGGAAAAAGCCCTTTCGAGCTGTGCCCTGTCGACCCGCAGCGAGAGCCCCGGGGCCACTCCATCGACAGAAAAGGCGACATCTGGGTAGGAGGCGGCATAGGGGGCCACCGATTCTTCGACAATTGAGCGGAGCTCGGCCCATTCGCGCTCCGGGGCGGGCAGGGCGGCGAAGGAGCGGAAGTCGGAGAGAAGGGCTGTCATGCCCTCCACTTCGCTCACAATTGCGACCATCGACGGTTCGAGTATTTCCTGAGCCCTGGCCGGGTCAGTTCTGGAGAGTCTGAGCACGCGCTCCGCCGAAAGCCTGATCGGTGTAAGCGGGTTCTTGAGTTCGTGGGCGAGGCGCTGGGCTATATCCTGCCAGGCATCGATTTTTCCCTGTCTGAGCTGGCCTTCGCGGCTGCGGCCAAGTTCGTCCAGCATGCGGTTAAATGATGAAATAAGGCGCCCTGATTCATCGCCCGGCTTTACAAGAAGGCGTACGCCGAAATCGCCCGATGCGACACTGCGTGCTGCCCGCTCCAGCGAAGCGAGCGGCTCCACCATTGAATCGGCGGCCGCAAGACCGAGCAGCGCGGCTATAAGGAGAAGGGGCAGAAGGAGATATATATAAACAATTAAGATGAGTATTTTCCAGTATTCGGAAAAAGCCTTCATAAGGCTGGCCTGGCGGTTTGCATCGCTCAGGGTCCCGACATTGGAATCGAACTTGGCGGGCATGCGCAGCGAGAGCACAAGGGCGCAGTCTTTCCAGGGCTCGAGATAGCGCAGCCATGTTGTGCCGCCGAGGGTGACAATGGGCAGCGGGCCGGAGGAGGCAGGGGCGGGCGGACTCTGAAGCCGGGCGCTGCCGTCACCCGCGAAGGCAATACGCGAGCCGGATTTCCAGACTTCGAGCGCGTCGAGCCTCGGCTCGTATTTTTTCAGCGTCTCGAGGGCACGCGCCGGGCTCTGGGGCAGGTATCTTTCCGCGGTTTCGGGCAGGACATTTTTGGAGAGACTTTCGAGCCGGGCTGCGTCGGCTTCATAATAACTGGTAACAAGATCGAGGGCCCCGCTGAGGCCCTGCCGCATCCCTTCTGATGCGGAATTGGTCACCGCAGAGAAGGAGAGCTGCGTGAGGACAAGGCCCTCCGGAATCGCGGCTGCCATAATCACAGCGACAAAGAGCAGCACATAGCGGAGCCTGAGGCGTGAGCCATAGCGGCCCCGCCTCAGCTCGATGACAAGCTCACGGATACGGATTATAAAAATAATGAACAGGGACAGGGGCAGGATGCCCAATAGAATCAGCGGCAGGACAGCTTCCTGCTGTGGGAGCTCCGGGGCAGAGCGAAGGAGATCGCGGGCATAGATAAATACGCCTACCGCCGTGAGCGCGTAGACAATGGCGACCGACGGCAGGTCGGAGAGAGGCGTCCGGCGCCTCCCCGCTGCTTTATTCTTCCTGGAAGCGGTTTTCAAAGAGGGCTTCGATGGCATCGACGGCGCCCTGTTCGTCCGGACCATCGGCGATTATTTTGATCGGAGTTCCAAAACTCGCGCCAAGCGTAATAATGCCCATAATGGATTTTCCATTTATGCGCTCATTGCCCTTTTCGAGCCATATCTTCGAGCTGAATTTGCTCGCGGTCTGCACGATGAGGGCCGCGGGTCTTGCGTGAATGCCCGCTCTGTTCTTTATCGTCACCGTCCGCTCTACCATAAGCCAGCGCTCCCTTATTAGAGGTAATCGTCTCTGTTAAAGAAATCCGCCCGGGCGTTTTCGCTCTCGAGCCATCTGAGAATATTCTGATTGAATTCCCGCGCTGAATGATAGCCCATTTTTTTGAGCCTTTCGTTCATCGCGGCTGTTTCGATGATGATGGGCACATTGCGGCCCGGCTTTACGGGTATTTCGAGTTTGGGCACGCGTACGCCCAGAATGTCCGTGCTGAGCTCTTCGGTCCCAATACGGTCGTAAACCTTGTCGGGGTTCCATTCCTCGAGTCCGCAGACCAGCTGTACCTGCTTTTTGTCGCGGATTGCGCCGACGCCGAAAAGCTGGGTTATATTGATAATCCCTAGGCCGCGGATTTCCATATGATGCCCGATTATTCTGTTGGCTCCCTGCCCCATTAGGATGGAACCATTGACGCAGCGGATTTCGACCACATCGTCCGCGACGAGACGGTGCCCGCGCTCGATTAGCTCAAGGGCAGCCTCGCTCTTTCCTATGCCGGATTCGCCGGTGAGGAGAATGCCAATGCCGTAGACCTCGAGAAGGACGCCGTGCATGGTGACCTTGGGCGCGAAAATCTCCGAAAGAATGCGCAGAGTTCTGCTCGTGAATTCGGAGGATGAGAGATCGGTCTGAAGAATAGGGCAGCCGGCCGCTTCGGCGAGGCTGAAGAAGGTTCTGCCGGGCGCCAGATTGTGGGTAAAAATGCAGGCTGGAATTGGATAAGCAAAGAGCTTTTCGAGGCCGCCCGTCTGGCCTTCCTCCTCAATTTTGTTGAGGTAGGCATTTTCGCCGCGGCCGAATATCTGCATGCGCTGGAAGGCAAAGGAATCGAAAAAGCCCGAGAGGGCAAGGCCGGGCCGGTTGAGCTCGGCTACGGTTATTTCGCGGGAAAGGCCCTTGCGTCCGCCAATGCAGTGGAGGTCGAGGGCATTCTGCTCCTTGAGGTCGAGATCGAGGAGGTCGAGCACCGTAAAGCTGGTATCTTCCATGCGGTGCAAAGTGTACTACACGGAGGCCTTTAGCGCAATAAAAGGCCGCCCCCAACGGGGGGCGGCCAGGACATGGAATATTTACAGGAGGAGTTCTAAGAATTTATTTGAGCGGGACAATGAGCTGAAGAGTCAGGGAATCCCAGACAAGAACGCTGTAGCCATTAAGAGAGATGTCGAGCCTGACATTGTTCTCGAAGGGGAAGAAGAGACCGAAGCTGTGATACTCGTTGAAGGCGGGCAGAAGAGCTACCGTGCTGCTGCCGGCGGTAAAGGCATAGGTCTTGGTGCCGTCTACAGCGATAGCGGTCTTGAACACATCAGGGGTGGTCACGGTCTTCCAGTCGAAGCTGATATCGATGACGCTTCCGGCGCAGAAGCCAAAGGGAAGCTTTTCGGGCTTGTACTCGGCGCCCATCGGGACAGAGATCTTGAAGCCGACATTCTTGGTGCTCGTCGAGGAGCCGGTGTAGGTCTCGGTCGCTGTCTCTGTGGTCGAAGTGTTTGAAGTATCAGTGCTGATCGTTGTGGTGGTGCTGCTCACGGGGGTCGCGAGATTTTCGGCCGACTGAGAGTAGTGGCCCTGGATTCCCGGCTTTATGGTGAATTTGAGGCCGCTGACCGGCTCGAAGGGGAAGCTGTGATCCACATAGATCTGCGCGTCAATCGCGCTTGTCCCATTGTAGGTCCTGCTTTCGGAAACGCTCTCGGTGACGCCGGTGGGGTTCTTGGAACCGATTGTTGAAATATCATACTCGGTGCTTTTCGAGGAGTAGGTATATGTCTGGCTGCCGATTGTATCGGAGAATGAGAGTCCGGCGGTAAGGCGGGCGCCCTTGTCGGCCCTGAAGAGACCGGGCAGATCGATCACATAGCAGAGACCGAGAGGAATCTTCTGGGTATAGGAAGTGATAGTGGTGCTAATATCATTGACTTTGGTATTGGGAAGCGTGAACTGCTGACGGGCGCTCCCTGTGAATGAATATTTGGCGGACGAATCATCCTTTACAAGACCGCCCGTAATATAGCCGTAATGCCTTATTGAGCCGGTTGTCAGCGCAAAGGGAAGATAGGCGATATTCGAGGTGCTGATGGTGTTTTTGCCGGTGTCGCCAGCCGTGGGGGCCACGCCAGTCCAGTTGTCATTGACGACTGTCTCGATGTAGTCCACCGACTTATTAAAATAGTGAGATGTAGCCGCCGTTGAGTAATAGTCGGAATAGCTGCCGTCAGCGCCAGTACCGCCGAGCCAGCTGTCTGTGCTATTGAAGTACAGACCGCTGGTGATGCCCGAAATCTCGAGAATGCCATGGGCGGTGATGTCAAGGCTCTTGAGGGAAGAGGGCTGCTTGAAGCTGTAGACCGTGCTCGTGCTGAGGGTTCCGGTCGCCACGTTGTATACCTGGCCTGTATAGCCCGCTTTCGGCGCGGTGGTAAAGCCGGCCGCAGCGGCCTTAAGGTAGACCGAGAAGGGAATGGTGCCGGGCTGATAGAAGCCGGCGGCAAGTGTCCCAGGCTTTGTGCCCTCGTTGCTCAGTTCCCAGGGGTTGCCGCTGAGACCGGCAAAGATAAAGGAATAATCGGTCGAGCCAAAGTCATTCCAGAAATTGAAGGAATTATCGATGGCATTGCGGTAGAGTCCCGCGGTATTTTCGGATTCAAGCGAGGATACTTTGAGATTCGAAAGCGGAGAGAGCTCCTGGGCCCCGGCCGCAAGGCCGAGAATCAGGAAGATACTTAGAAACACAATGCTTCTTTTCATGCATATCTCCTTTTGCTGGTGAAAATGGCGCAGTCGGGAAAAGACTGCGCGCAGAGAATGGAGATATTTTAGCATTGTGAATAAAAAAATGCCAGAGCAAAAATGCTCTGGCATACAAGTTTTTACCAGTTATAATAGTACCAGTGCACAGATGTGTGCAGAAAAAGCTATTTTTTGTCCTGAATTTTCTCTTTTTCTTTATTTATCTTCTGCTCCAGCTTGTCTACCAGTTTATCTATTCCAGCGTTGAGGTCGAAATCGTGCTCCGCTACGTGGGCGCTGGTGCCCCAGCGGAAATTGACAGTGGCCTCAAGCTTGAATTCCTTGTCCTTTGTAAACACAAAGATGAGATCGACGATCATGTCCTTCGCGTAATCTATGCGCTCGAGTTTCTTGTCGAGGTACTTCCTGCTGGTATCAGCGAGATCGAAATGAACGGAACGAACGTCGACTGTCATCATGATCCCTCCTTAAAAGGATACTCCTATTTGTGATGATTCCCTTTCATTTTCTGAAAGCCATTCATCTGAACGCCGTCCAGAAAATGCACAGAGAATCTGAGCGACCTAGGCGCGCTTGCGTCCGAAGGAGGAGTCGAGCTCCAGCTCCGATCGGTATTTGGCCACCGTGCGGCGCGCAAGCTTTATGCCGCGTTTGGAAAGGGTCTCCATAATGTCTCTGTCGGAGAGGACCGCGTTTTCGGAGCCTATTATCTCGCGGATAACTTCTTTTACGCCCTCCTTGGAGAAATGGGAGCCCGTGGAGCCGGCACCGGATATCGAGTTGGTAAAGAAGTAGCGGAGCTCAAAAACTCCCCAGTCGGTCTGCACATATTTGGAATGGGCGATGCGCGAGACTGTTGTCTCGTGTACGCCCACCTCATTTGCCACGTCTTTGAGTGTGAGGGGAGCGAGGTATTTGGGGCCGTTGGCAAAGAAATCGCGCTGGAACTCCACGATGGCGCGGGCCACCTTGAGCAGAGTTTCGTTGCGCTGCCGTATGCTGCGGATAAAAAATTTGGCCTGCCTGATATTGTCCCGGACGTAGGCATCGGTCGCCTTGTCGGCGTTCTGGCCTGGCCTGCCCTTTTCGTTTGCAAGCTGGTTGAAAAAGGGGTCTATGCCGAGGAGGGGAATCTCCTCATCGTTGAGTACTATGACGAAGTCGCCATCCTTGAGTTTGACGAGGAGGTCGGGGAGGACATAGTGTGGTTCTTCGCTTGAGTATTCCCTGCCGGGAAAGGGCTGAAGACCCTTGATAAAGGCGAGGGCCTCTTCGAGGTCGGCGTCGGACAGTCTCAGACGCTTCTGTATGTCCGCGTGCTTTCCTTTTTCGAGTAGATCCAGACAGCTGTCGAGAATGGAGATGGCAGCGTCGGGCGCTTCATCCGAGAGGGAGGCCTGCACCTTGAGGCTTTCGCGGTAGTCCGCACAGGCGGTGCCCTGCGGCTCGAAGCCGCGTATCAGCCCGAGAAGGCGGTCAACTTCTTCTTTCGGGGCCTTTGGCCTGAGCGTGTAGGGATCCACCTTATGGAAGCCGTCATCGTCGAGATTCTGGATGATGGCCTCGCCCAGATCCCGGTCTTCCGCCCCGAGGGGCTGAAGCCTGAGCTGCCAGAGCAGGTGCTCCTGGAGGGTTTCGCCGCGGGATATCGCTCCCTCTATAAACATGCGCTTGGAGTCGTCGTCGTAATTGGAGCTCGAGGTGTAGCCGGGATCGGAGCTGTTCTCGAAGGGATCGATGCCGCCGCTCTCGTCGGGGCTTCCCGGCTCTGGAGAACTGTCGAGGCTGTCGAGGGAGACTGTGGAGCGGTCGTCGATGACCTCGAGGGCGGGGTTGGTCTCAAGCTCCTGCTGTATCTGCTGTTTGAGCTCCACAAGAGGCAGCGCCATGAGTTTTATCGACTGAATCATCTGAGGACTCAGCGTCTGACGCTGTTCCGCGACAAGCGCGGGCTTCTGGAACTCCACCTAAACCTCCACCATCTCTAGTACAAATTTAACCCCTGGGGGGTGAAAGTCAAGCTCAAGCTTTCCCCGGCCGGCGAATGCCGGCTGTCGATTCAAGTTGACTCATGCAATGACTGCTTATTACCTTAAGTATACCTAAAACGGTCTGACTGCCCGCCAAACAGGCTGAATGAGCGGTCAAGACCCTCGAAATCAGGCGGAAAAGGCAAGAATGGGAACGATGCATCACGAGCAGTTTGACAAGGGCAAAGGCCCGGAGACTGAGCAGCAGAAGGCGGCTCCGGCGGGGGCGAAAGCCTTCGGAGGGGAAGCCAGACCCGGCCCCGATCCGAAATCCGCTGATATAAAGGCCGAAAAGAAGGCCGAGGCAGGGGAGCTCGCGGCTCTCCGGAGCAGGGTCGAGGAACTCGAAAAGGCAAAGGCCGCTTCCGAAAAGGAAATAGCCGATCTGAAGGTCCAGTTGGCCCAGAGCGGCGATAAATACCTCAGAGCCATGGCCGACGGCGAGAATCAGCGCAAGCGCCTGCAGCGCCAGCGCGAAGAGGATATGAAATACGCCAATGAGGGGCTGCTCAAGGACCTCATCAAGGTGATGGACGATTTTGAGCGCGCCCTCGCGAGCTCCGATCAGTCCAAGGACTATAAAGTCCTCTACGATGGCGTCTCGATGATCAGGAGCAACTTCGCGGGGCTCTTTGGCAAATACGGGGCCGAGAAATATGAGGCCAAGGGCGAGCCCTTTGACCCGAACCTCCACGAGGCCGTGGCGAGCGAGCCGGGCCAGGTCGAAGAGCCGATGGTATCGGAAGTATATCAGCCCGGCTACAAACTTCATGACCGGGTTCTGAGACACGCCAGGGTCAAAGTGAAAATGCCCGCGCCGAAAGCGGATGCCGCAGCGGCGGCCGACGGCGGGACAAATTCGAGCGATTCCGGCAAGAAAGATGATGACGGAACGAAGGCTCAGTAAGTATTTTTGATTGAAAGATAGCGTTCAGGCCCGGAAACAGGGCTGGACGCGGGCCGAAAGGCCCGGCAAAGCAGAACTTAAGGAGAGTAAGAATATGGGCAGGATTATTGGAATCGACCTTGGAACAACGTTCAGCTGTGTGGCTGTAATGGAGGGTGGCGAGCCGGTGGTTATCTCCAACTCCGAGGGCCAGCGCACGACGGCCTCTGTCGTGGGCTTTACCCCCAAGGGCGAACGCGTCGTGGGCCAGCCCGCGCGCAACCAGATGATCACCAACCCCGAGAACACCGTCTACTCGATCAAGCGCTTTATGGGCCGCCGCTATGCGGAGGTTCAGGACGAGATCAAGCTGGTGCCCTACCATGTTGTCGATAACGGCAATGATGTCCGCGTCAAAATCAACGACAAGCTCTACAGTCCGCAGGAGATCAGCGCCTTTGTACTTCAGAAGATGAAGAAGACCGCTGAGGATTACCTCGGCGAGCCGGTTACCGAAGCCGTAATCACGGTGCCGGCCTATTTTAACGACGCCCAGCGCCAGGCCACAAAGGACGCCGGCAAGATCGCCGGCCTCGAGGTCAAGCGCATTATCAACGAGCCGACCGCTGCGTCGCTCGCCTATGGATTCAACAAGGATCAGAAGAAAGAGAAGACGATCGTCGTCTACGACCTCGGCGGAGGCACCTTCGATGTGTCCATCCTCGAGCTCGGCGAGGGCGTCTTCGAGGTCAAGTCCACAAACGGCGATACCCACCTTGGCGGCGATGATTTTGACCGCCGCATAATGCAGTGGCTCGTCGATGAGTTCAAGAAAGACACGGGCATCGATCTCTCGAAGGACAAGATGGCCCTGCAGCGCCTTAAAGATGCGGCGGAGAAGGCCAAGATTGAGCTTTCGAACGTTCAGCAGACCGAGATCAACCTGCCCTTTATTACCGCTGACGCCTCGGGCCCGAAGCATCTGCAGAAGACCCTGACCCGCGCTGCCTTCGAACAGATGGTCGATGACCTGCTCGAGCGGACCAAGATCCCCTGCCAGAAGGCTCTGGCCGATGCCGGCCTTCAGGCCTCGCAGATCGATGAGGTTATTCTCGTCGGCGGCTCGACCCGCATTCCGAAGGTCCAGCAGATTGTAAAGGAATTCTTCGGCAAGGAGCCGTCGAAGGGCGTCAACCCGGACGAGGCTGTTGCCATCGGAGCCGCCATTCAGGGCGGTATTCTCGGCGGCGAGGTCAAGGATGTGCTTCTGCTCGATGTCACACCGCTTTCGCTCGGCATTGAGACCCTCGGCGGCGTTATGACCAAGCTGATTCCGCGCAACACCACTATTCCCTGCAGGAAGAGCAACATCTTCTCGACAGCGGCCGATGGTCAGAACGCGGTCACCATCAAGGTGCTCCAGGGCGAGCGCGAGATGGCTTCGCAGAACAGAGTGCTCGGCAACTTCGACCTTGTCGGAATTCCGCCGGCTCCGCGCGGCGTGCCTCAGATTGAGGTCGCCTTCGATATCGACGCCAACGGCATTGTCCACGTATCGGCCAAGGATCTCGGCACCGGCAAGGAGCAGCAGATCCGCATCGAGGCCTCCTCCGGTCTCGGCGAGGCAGATATCGACCGCATGGTCAAGGAAGCCGAGGCCAACGCCGAAGCCGACAAGAAGGAACGCGAGAAGGTCGACGCGAGGAACGAGGCCGACTCCCTCATCTATACCACCGAGAAATCCTTTAAGGATTTTGGCGACAAGGTGAATGCCTCCGACAAGAGCGCGGTCGACGCCGCTGTGGCAGACCTCAAGAAGGCTCTGCAGGGCAGCGATATCGAACTCATCAAGCAGAAGACCGAAGCCCTGAAGCAGAGCTTCTATAAAGTCTCGGAGCAGATCTACAAGAACTCCGGGGCTCAGGGCAAGGGCGGCCCGCAGGGTGCGGGCCCGCAGGGTGGAGCCCAGGGCGGTCCGAACTTCGGAGGCGGCGCTGGTTTTGCAGGCGGTCCGAACTTTGGCGGCGGTGCCGGCGGTACAGCCGGTGACTCCGGCTCGACCGGGAAATCCGGGACTGCCGACGATGTGGACTACCGCGTCGTCGATGACGATGACAAGAACAGCAAGAAATAAAGCAGTGGAACAAAAGCTGTACGCATAGAGGAGGAGCGGGGCGCGGCCGGACATTCAGGGCCGCGGACCCGCTCTTTCGCGCGTATATGGCTTTGAGGTGAGGATTCGATCCGTGGGTACCAAAAGAGATTACTATGAAGTTCTGGGCGTGCCGAAAGACGCGAGCAAGGAGGATATTAAAAAAGCCTACCGCAAGCTCGCCATTCAGAACCACCCGGACAGAAACCCCGGCGACAAAGCCGCCGAGGAGCGCTTTAAGGAAGCTACCGAAGCCTACGAGGTGCTCGGGGACGACAAGAAGCGCGAGACATATGACCGCTTTGGCTTCGCGGGTGTCGACGGCATGAATGGCGCCGGCGCCGGCGGCAATCCCCAGGACTATTCCGAAATGTTCCGGGGCTTTGAGGATATTTTCGGCTCCGGCGGCGGCGGATTCTCCGATATTTTCGACACTCTCTTTGGCGGTGGCGGCGGAGGAGGAGGCGGTTCTTCGCGGAGTTCGCATGGCTCCAATCTGCGCTATGACCTCGAGCTGCCCTTCGAGGACGCCGTATTCGGCTGTTCACGCGAAATAGCCTTTACTCATAACGAAGCCTGCCCGACCTGCCATGGTTCGGGCTCGGCTGATGGATCGGGAAGGCGGGTCTGCCCGACCTGCCAGGGCTCAGGCCAGGTGCGGAGGTCTTCGGGATTTTTCTCTATTTCCCAGCCCTGCCCGACCTGCGGCGGAGAAGGCTATGTGGTCGAAAAGCCGTGCCGCGACTGCCGCGGCACGGGGCTCGCAAAGAAGAAGATAAAGGTAAAGGTGACCATTCCTGCGGGCGTCGACGACGGCAAGCGGGTGGTGATTCCGGGGCAGGGAGATGCCGGCCCCAATGGCGGCCCCGCCGGGGACCTCTATATCTTTATCCGCGTCCGGCCTCATGAATACTACGAGCGCCAGGGGAACGACCTCTACTGCGCCCTGCCTATAACCATGACCATGGCTGCTCTGGGCGGCGAGATTTCGTTTGATACAATTGATAAAAAGACCATAAAAGTGACGATCCCCGCCGGCGTGCAGAATGGCAAAATGCTCCGCGTCCGTGAGGGCGGAGTGCCCTCTGGCGGCGGGCGCCGCGGCGACCTCTACCTCAAAATAATGGTGCAGATACCCGAGCGGATTTCGCGGCAGGGCCGAGAAATCCTCGAACAGTACCGCCAGAGCGAGGGCGAACAGACCAAGCCTCAGCCGATACGGCTCGATGATCTGAAATAGAATGGATCGGGCTCCGTGGAGCCCATGCCTTTGCTGCTGCCTGAATACAGGGCGGAACCTCGGATGGTTCCGCCTTTTTTTTATGCCAGTGCCTGACTCTCCTTCTGGTTCACAATCACAGGCCACCGTGCCTTGTGAAAAATTAAAGCCATTAAATATCAAAATTATCCCATTACCTGCTGTTTCTGGGATATTGTATAAGGGCCGAAGCAAATTATAGCCAAGTAAGGAGCAGAGAATGAACAGAAAGAGGAGGGGCTGGGGCCTTCCGCTTTTGGCAGGCATTGCAGGGATCTGCATGCTGGCGGGCTGCAGTCTGTTTACGGGGCCCAAGGGAGAGGCGGGGACAGAGGGCCGGGAGGCGGCAAAGGTCTACCTACTCGTAAAGACGGCCGATTCCAAGGCAACTGGCGCGGATCCTGCGGGAACCCAGCTTTGTTCTGGCGGATGCTGCTGTCTGGGAACCGTAACTGGAAGCGGCAATGTCAGTGTATCAACGGTGTTCAGTATTATTAATAACAGCGGGCACAGCATTACACTTCAGAAAAGCGGCAGCAGCTATGTAAGCTTTACGCACAGCGGTTATTCTAACGGCGCGTTGTCGCAGTTTGTTTCTTGCTCATCAGATGAGACCTCTCTTAATGCCTCTATTGCCGATTCAGCTCAATCGGGAAACATCCTTACCTTGAGTCTTACTATGAATACTTCAAATTTGAGCTATGGAGGAATTCAATATTTTGTCATTCCCTATATTGATGATGTGACAAAGGAATCCGATGCCATATGCTGCTCGGTATATACTGTGATCCAGTAGATTGCGTGCCAGAAAATATAGGAGCGGACAATGAATAGAAATAAAAGCTATTTCTCCGGCGCGGCAGCCGCCATTCTGTGCACCATTCTAGTTCTATCAGGATGCAGTCTTCTGACTGGTCCAAATGGCGAGGCTGGTGCGGCAGGCAAGGATGGAGCGATGCTCTATGTGCGGATTAAAAGCGTCGATGCCTCGTCGAGTGGAACAGATCCTGTCGGAACATTGGTATACTCAGGCGGTGAAATATATCTTGGATCTGTAGTGAATACTACATTCAGTATCGTAAATAAAACCGGACATGCCATTACCCTATTGCGGGCAGGAACTACTTATATTCAAAACGGCCTTATCTATTCCGAAGGCTCAGCCGAAGTTCCGGCCGCGACATACGCGAATGATGAGAGTGGGCTGAACCCGGTAATTGAAGATTCGGCTGCAACGGGAAATGACTTTGTCATTACTGTCAGTAACATCACATTGCTGGCAGGCCGCTGCTGCCAGCGTTTTTATTTCCAGTACAGAGATAACAGCACTGGTGAGACAGGAATTTTTGCGTTTACTGTCAAATATCTAGGCGGAATGGCCTGATTGAATGGAGACAATGATGAAAACAAGCAGAAGCATTTTTTCATACGTTGCCATTATTATGGTATCTGTCTGCCTTCTTGGGAGCTGCGAACTGTTTACTGGGCCAAAGGGAGACGAAGGAAGTGCCGGCAGGGATATTTATATAGATGTGAAGACGCCTGACACAAAGGTGACAAATCCCGATGTGGCAGGTACGAAAATCTACTCTGCGGGATGTCTTGAAATCGGGGCAATTGCCTCAACGGGAGATTTGGGGGATACAGCCACAGTAGAGCTTGCCATTGAAAATAAAAGCGGCCATGGTATTACGCTTGTGTCTGATGCCGGGAAATTCATTGCGCCAAAGCTGAGCAGTCTGACTAATTGGTCTGTAGATGAAAACGGAATCGGCAATGGCACTATTGCAGCTCAGAGCTCCGCTGTTTTCAAGCTGATAGTGACTGCCCAGGGAGATCGCGGCAGTCAGTACTATTCCATAAGCTATGTAGACAATGTAAACGGCAGTACAGGAGTATTTGGTTTTACGGCACATTATGTGATCAAGAAGTGATCTGGCAAGGCCGAAAGACCAGTCTTGAGAGACAAGATGCTTTGACTTAAAATTAAGGCCGCGCGGCATAAAGCTGCGCGGCCTTTTTATCAGTAGAAGACTGGAACGCGCAGGGGCTGGACAGCCGTGGTCAGGCGAGGGCCTTGGCGGCGCGGCGTGGAACCGGGCGTACAGGAAAAAGGCCATGGGAGGAGTGCCTTAATGACAGATTTTGTCTCGAAGATAATTCTCGGGCGGGCGAGTGTGCGGAAATTTACCGGAGAGGCTGTGCCGGCCGAAAAGCTCGATGCCATTGTGAGGGCGGGCTTTGCTGCGCCGAGCGCCGTGGATGTACGGCCCTGGGCCTTTGTGGTGGTTACGGAGCGCGCAAAGCTCGATGAACTTGCAGCAGGGCTTCCCTATGCCAAGATGCTGACAAAGGCAGGCGCAGCCATTATTGTCTGCGGCCTCCCCGGGAAGAGCAGCTTTGCGAAGCTCTTCTGGCAGGAAGACTGCTCGGCCGCTGCGGAGAATATCCTTCTCGCGGCGAAGGCTGAGGGGCTCGGCGCAGTATGGACGGCTGTCTATCCGGACCCTGAGCGCATAAAACACCTGCGCGCCGTGCTGGGAATCCCGTCTGATGTGGAGCCGCTCAATGTAATACCAATTGGAATAACAGAAGGTGCCTATCCGGCGGCCAAAGACAAGTTCGACAAGACTGCGCTGCATTACAACAGCTGGTAAAACAGCAGCCCAAACCGCGGGTTCTGATATCCGCCTTGTGGATCTAGTAGTTTCTGGTGAGCAGTTTGGCCGCGACAGCTGAAAGCTCGTCGCGGGCAGGGCAGTCAGGAAGCCGGGCGATTTCGGACTGGGCGCGGGCTGTATAGGTTGCGGCGTCGTGGCGGGCCGCTTCGACGCCGCCCTTTTCGGCGCAGAGAGCAATAAGGCTCTGAACAACGGCGCGGTCGGCCCTTCCATCGGCGCCACGGAGCCGCGCGAGCAGAGCCCGTGCTTCGGCAGGGCTGCGTCTGAGTGTGTAGACCAGAGGCAGGGTGCAGAGGCCTTCCTCAAGATCGCGGCCGACGGGCTTGCGCATGACGCCCTCGCTCGACTCAAAGTCGAGGATATCGTCTTTAATCTGAAAGGCCATACCGATATCGTAGCCTGCGCGGCGCAGCCGGGAGGCGATGGGAACAGCGACCTTGGATTCGGCTGCGCCTATGTAGATTGAGAATGAGAGCAGGGCCGCAGTCTTGCCCGCGATCTTGCGGTTGTAGGCACGGACGCTGTCCGAGTAGTGCCATTTATCGAGATCCTGCTGGATTTCGCAGGAACAGATCGCGCCCATGACAGCAGCGAGAGCCTTTACCTGATTTTCGCTGACACTCTGGGCAGCCAGATTGAAGCTCCGAGTGAGGAGCCAGTCGCCCGCGAGTATGGCTTCCTTTACGCCCAGTTTGGTCTGAAGGGTTGGAAGCCCGCGGCGGATAGTGGCGTCATCGATAACATCGTCGTGGATAAGCGTGGAGACATGGAGGAGCTCAGCGGATGCGGCGAGTGGAATGACGCGGCTGCTGTCGGGCCTGCCAAAACGCGAGCCGATGACGACAAGCGCGGGCCGCAAAAGCTTGCCGTTGGAGTCGACCAGGCCTTTTAATGAGTCGCGCAGAGGAAATTGAGGTGTATCGAGTGTCCGGTCAAGCAGCTCTAGAACCGCCTTGAGGGGTTCTTCGAGCTCAGGATCATCCTGCCAGAAATCCGTCATCAATCATATCCAGAATTATTAAGCGGCGGCCTGACCTGCGTCAGGCCGCCGGCAGTCAGCAGGGCAGCAGCCCTGCCGGGAAAAGACTATTTAGAAGGATTGCCACCGTAGAAGTGGTTTTTGCGGGCGAACTTCGTGCCGCTCCAGCCGCGCTTCAGAACAGGGACAAGCCAGGTGTCGAGGCCGAAGGACCTTCCGACGCCGCCCAGCATGAGGACGCCCGCGAAGAAGAACCAGGCCTGGTTCGCGGAGAACATGCCGGTGAAGGTGAAGAAGACGCACATCGCGCAGCTCACTGCCGCGGCGATCCAGGTGAAGCAGCCGCCGAAGAGGGCGAGACCGATCAGCATCTCAAGGATAACGATGAGAGTCTGGAAGACCGGGTAATTGATGTAGGCGCAGATGCCATCCATGAACACATGGCGCCACCAGGTGGCAAAGCCCGAAGTCGGCTGGATGATGTTTCCACTCCAGTCCCAGAAGGCCTTGAAGACTTTGCCGACTGTCTCGGCGGCAGCAGGCGCGGCAGCGGCGGTCGCGGCGGCAGTCGCATCAGCGGCAGCAGGGGCGGCGGCGGCAACAGCGGCCGTGGCAGCGGCAGTCGCATCAGCGGCGGCAGGGGCGGCAGCAGCAGCTGTGGCAGCGGCGGTCGCATCAGCGGCTACCTTTACACCAGCCTGCACAACACCCTTCGAGAACATCCATCCGGACTTGGAGCCGCTCGCGAAATCGAGCCAGCCCTCGCCGATCTTGTTGAGACCTTCGAAGAACCAGGCAACGCCGAGCCACATCCTGAGAAGGACAGCCCAGAAATCGTGGATTCTCCAGCCGGCAAAACCGCCGACGAAGGAGCGGTGCTGATCCCAGTCGATATCGAGGAACTCGTGCTTGCAGTACTCCCAGAGCTGGTTGAAACCGGCAATATTGAAGAGGTACCACATATTGACCATGTGCTTGAAGAAGAGGGCCCAGAAGCCCTTGGTCTTGATGCCCATGGCATTGGCAACGCCGTAATGGGATCCGAGCGAAACCATGATCCCGTGATAGTTGGGCTTGAAGGTCGCCCGCTCGGTGCCGCCATCGATATCGGCGATAATGTTCTTCGCGGCCGCTTCGGCAGTGAAGTGTGCGGTCTCAACGATCTGCGCGAGGGGTCTCTCGCCGAGGATATAGCCGGAGTTGTCGCCGACAATGTAGGCGAAGGGATACTTCGGGGACTTCATCTCGGCATCGGCCTCGATGCGGTTGCGCTTGCCGACCGGCAGACCGAGGGAGGCGCCGAACTTGGAGCTCGACACACCGCAGGTCCAGATAAAGGTGCTGGTCTCGACGGAGCTGCCATCCTTGAGGTTGATCTTGCCGGGCTCGGCGCCGACAATCGGTGTGCCAAGTCTGATAACGCAGTGGCGCTTCTCGAGATAGGCCTTGGCCGTATCGCGGAGCTTCTCCTCGAGGTTGGGGATGATATTGGGCAGAGCCTCGATATCCATGACGGTGACGTCGTCCGGATCGAGGTAATACTTCTTGCACATGGCGTCGCGCTCGTCCAGAAGCTCGCCGATCATCTCGATGCCGGTGAAGCCGGCGCCCGCGACGACGAAGGTGAGAAGCTTTTTGCGCTTGTCGGTGTCGGTCTCGGAAGAGGCTTCGCGGTAGATATTGTCGATGTGCTGGCGGATCTTCATCGCGTCTTCGAAAGACCAGAGCGTGAAGGAATTCTCCTTGATGCCGGGGATACCGAAGAACTCAGGCTCAGCGCCGACGCCTACGACGATCTCATCGAAGGGGTACTGGGTCTTTTCGGAGTAGGCAATCTTGGCTTCAAAATCGACCTTCTTGATAGTATCGAGGACAACATTGATGCGCTTGCCCCCGAAGATCTTCTTGAAGCTGACCTGGACTGATTCGGGCTCGCAGCGCCAGCCGGCGACTTCGTGGAGCTCGGTCATGAGGGTGTGGTAGGGGTGCTTGTCGACGAGAGTGATCTCTACATTGGGATTGTGGCGGAAATGCTTTTCAAGCTTCTTGCCAGCCCAGACGCCGCCATAGCCGCCGCCCAGAATAAGGATTTTCTTCTTCTCAGACATTCGTATCTCCTTCCCGGTGTCGCGGGATTACATAATAAGGGACGATAACTGAAATCCAGTATAGTAAAAACTCGATAAAGCTGTCCAGTATTGGCAGGCTATGGGATTCCTTGCGAAGAATTACATTATTTTATATGGTTAGTGCATGAATGCTAATGCAATAGAGCTTTTTGGAACCTTTGCCAGTCTGGTGATCGCCGCTTCCCTGATGATGAGGAATGTAAAGTGGCTCCGCATTGTAAACATGGTGGGGTCTCTGTTCTTTGCCCTGTATGGACTCGCGATACATTCGATGCCGGTGTTTCTGGTCAACTGCTTCTGTGTCGGGATAGACGCCTGGCAGCTCAGAGCCATGCGCCACTCCGCGGATGTATTCTCCCTTCTCAGGGTAAAGCTCGATGACTCAGAGTATCTGAAGAATTTTATATCATTTTATAAAAATGATATAAAGAAATACTCCCCTGAGTTTGACGCCGCGGCCGCCGCGGGTGCGGAGGCCGAGTTTATACTGCGCGACGCCGTGCCTGCCGCCGTGGTACTCTACCGAAAGCGCGACGAGCACAGCTTTGATGTCCTCCTCGATTTCGCCATACCTGCCTACCGCGACTACCGGAACGCCGAGTACTTTTTTTCGAGCGCCTCACGGGCGATAGCCGGGGGCCGGAAGGCGGAACTCTACGAAAAAGCCTCCGATCCCGCTCAGATGAACTACCTGAAGAGGCTCGGTTTTGCCGAATGCGGCAGCCGGGAGGGCGGAGAGGACGGAAAAGCGGCTGTCCGGGAGTATGTAAAGACGATACAGCCCTGAGCTTCCTTTTTTTTCAGGCCGCTTGGTAGTATCATCTTTCAGTACAGATTTATGCGAAATGCCGCCCGCCTTTTTGTATGGTCCGGGCGGCTCAATCTATTACTCTTAAGTGAGCGTTTGTTATGGATTTCCAAGAATTTGGCATCGATGAGCGCATTCTGGAGGCTGAACCATCGCTCCGAAGCCGCGCCCTCTTCCATGAGAAGATGCTCGATCACGCGGTGCGCAACAAAGAAAACGTGCTCGCGAAGGTTTCGGTCGCTTCGGGACGGGATGAGATTGTTCTGCTCCCCGCCATCCAGTGGCTTTCGGAGGTCCCGGGACGCAAGGCCCTGGGTCTTGTGGCCGATCTCGAAACCGCTTCGAGGCTTTCGGACGCCGCCAGGCGTCTTGGCAGCGGTCTGGGGCTAGAAACCTGTGTGGTGAGCCCCGGCGAGTCGGGCGAAGAGGCCGCGACTCTCGAGGGAAGCCCCTCGGCTCCTTTTGTGATCGGCATGCCCGAATCGCTCCTGGCCGCGGAAGCCGCCGGACTGATTCACCTCTCGGCCTTCGAGTATCTTCTGGTTGACCAGGCTGAAGTTGTGGCGGAACTGCCCAATGAGCTGCTCCGCAGACTCAGCTCGGCACTGAAGCCGGCAGTCGAGAGACGCAGTCTCGTGGCCTGCGGCAAGGTGAGCGCAAAGGCCAAAAACCTGGCCTGGGATCTCGCGGACAATCCCGTCGAGGTGCGTATCGAAGAAGAGGAAGCGAAGGGGCAGAGTGTGGCCTCGGAGACCTGGCTGATCTCGGTAGAGGACAAGCTCAGGCTCCTTTTGGGTGTCCTGGCCCGCGAAAGGGCCGCTTCGGTCTGCGTCTTCTGCAATCTGAAGGCGAGCGCCGAGGAAGTTTCGCTCAGGCTTGTCTACAACGGCGTTGAGTCTGATTACATACTCGGCGCTCTGGCTCCCGGGCGGAAACTTGAGATTCTGAAGCGTCTGCGGGAAGAAAATGGCGGCGTCCTTGTTCTGACCGACGAAGGCGCGGCAGGCCTGCCCCTTGGCGGCTTCCCCCTCGTGATCAACTTTGATATCCCCCTAGAGCCTGAGCGCTATGTGCAGAGGCTCGAAATGCTCGACCGCGCCGCTCCGGGCGCCAAGGTAGTAAACCTGGCCTGCGACCGCTATGTCTGCGGACTGCCGGCGGTGGAACGCTATATCGGAGTAAAGCTTGAGTCGAAGAAGGCAGGCCCCGATGAGCTCCGCGCCGAGGACAAGAGCGCCGATCTCGACTATGAGCAGCCTTCGGGCGGCGGAAGACGGGGCCATGGCTCCAGAGCCGGAAAACTTGTCGCGCACGGTGAGGCCGGCGGCAGCGCACAGGGTGGAGGGCAGGACAGAAATTGCGGATCGGGCCGCTCCGGCTATTCCGATGGACAGCACAGGCGCGGAGGCCAGCGTTCGGGCTATGGCCGGGACCGCGATGAGGACAGAAGCCCCGCGATACGGCAGAGCATAGCTGAGCTCACGGGGGCGGCGCTGCGGCCGGCCGGCCAGAGCGAGAAGCATGACGCCGATGCCCATGACAGGAATACTGCTCAGGGCGGGGCCAGACAGGGACAGAACCGCGGCAAGAGCCAGCGCGGGGGACAGCGCCGCGGACGGGGCGGCAAAAAACAGGGCCGCGCTCCGGTCAGTACCACTGCTGATGTTTCCGGAAATCCCTACGATATGCCGATGGAAGAGCGTATGAAGCTCTACCGCGAGAAATACGGGCAGCGTCTTGAAGCCGAAGAGAGAGCCAACGCGAAGGGCGGCCGCTCAGGCGGGGGCGCCGCGCGTGGCGGCTCCGGGGCAAAGGCCGGAGGCCGGTCTGCAGGCGGCAGAAACCAGGGCTCGGAACAGCGCGGAGGGCAGGCAGCTGCACGCGGCCGCTCTGGCTCTGGCCAGCAGAACAGGGGAAAGAGCCAGACGCGCGGAAGCGCCGCCGGCCTTCCTGCACGCGGGCAGAATGCCTCCGTTCCCGGCAAAAAGCCGGGCTTTCTCGATAAGCTTAAGGGACTGTTTGGAAAACATTAACAGTACTGAACGGAATAGTTGTTAGTAACTGTGCAAAAGGCGCAGCGCTGCCCCTGGAGGGAAGCGCCGCGCCTTTTTATATACAGCGGCAAAAGAGGCTCGCATCTTTTATGCGTCGGCCCCGGGATGCCCGCCTGCTGCGCTACAGCTTCTCGAGCAGATTAAGGTAAAAACGCACGGTTTCGAAAAGTATGGGGAGGCGGATGCGCTCATCCTTGCCATGGATCATGCCTCGGTCCTCCTTGGAGAGGAACATGCCCGAGAAGCGGTAGACCTTGTCGCTGATGCGGCAGTAGTGGCGGCTGTCGCTGCAGGCCATCATCAGATAGGGGCTGACAAGTATGCCGGGCCAGGTTTCGAGGATGACAGAGCTGAGAGCTTCCCATTGCGGGCAGTCGGTGCGCGATACGGGCGAGGGATTGTCGCTGCCCAGCACCTTGATGTCGAACTGGGCCCCTGTTTCCCGGCTGACCGCATCGAGCAGCGCCCTGATGCGGGCGACGGCGTAATCGACAGTATCGATGCCGAGAAGGCGGAGGTTCATGCCGAAGGAGGCGCTGGCGGGGAGAACATTGTAGGCGTCGCCTGCCCGGAGGCGTGTGACAGCGCAGGTTGTGTGCATGAGGGCGTTGACTTCGCCGCCGATTTTGCGGCTTGCCGATTTGAATATGAGCTCGTAGAGGTGATTCCTGCCGGGGGCGAGCACACGGAGCATTTCGCGCACTGGTGTCGTGAGCTGGCAGTGATAGGGATGGCTCTCGATTGCGCCGATGGCGAGGGCGGCAAGGCTGGGCGCCGAATGGCATGGGGGCGCCGATGCATGGCCGGGCCGGCCGCGCACGGTGACTTCAATATTGATGCTGCCCTTTTCGGCTGTGCCTACCATCGCACAGCGTCCTTCGACGCCGGGGAAGGGCTTTTCGACAATGGCGCCGCCTTCGTCGAGGACAAACTCAGGGCGTATGCCCTGCGATTCAAACCAGCTGACAATCTCGGGGCAGGAGGAACCGCCTGTCTCCTCCTCACCAGAGAAGGCGAGGAAGAGATCACGGCGGGGCCGCCAGCCCGAGGCGAGTTTCTGTTCGGCCGATTCGAGCAGTGCACAGAGGGTGCCCTTTGTATCGAGGGTGCCGCGGCCCCAGAGTGTGTCGCCCTCGATGATGGCGTCGAAGGCGGGTTTGGACCACTCGGACTGCACAACCGGTACAACATCGTAGTGGGCCATGAGGACAGCGGGCCCCGACCAGGCGGGGGCGCTGTCTGCTGGCCCTGCGGCTATGTGAAAGAGGAGCCCAGTCTTTCCGATGTGGAGCGGCGGCGCGGTCCGGTGAAGCTCTGGATAGCGTTCGGCGAGAAGGGCCTGCAGTTTTTTAAACTCATCCCAGTCGACTTCCGATTCATCCCTGCTCGAGACAGTGCGGCAGCGGATAAGATCCTGCATATCCTCTGTGACCTTCGCTGTGTTGATGCCGGATCCGGCAGCAGCGGCCGCTGCCGGCGCGGAGAAGGTGCCGCCTGCTGCAGTGGCATGCGCACTTTGCCGAGAATTCTTTGTCATTTGCTGAACCAGCCTTTCTTATACATAAGGCGCGCGGCGCCGAGGGCAATGAGAATGCCCACCGGCACGAGGACGCCGACAGAATTGCCAAGAGAAGGGACGGCGATAAAGAGTGCAAGCATAAAGGCCATGGGCGCGATCGATACCTTCCAGTTCCGGCTTATGTAGACAACGCCAAGGCCGCCAAAGAGGGCGGGCATAATATTGTCGAAGGCGGGTTTGAGCACCGGTGAATTGATAAGCGGCGTAAGCTGGGCAAAGAGAAGCACTCCTGCGGAAATAATAATAGTTGTTACTATTGAGGCGGTCGCAATGGCGATGGTGGATATAAGCTCGCCCTCTTCGGTGCCCGACTTGACGCCCGCGCTCTCCATGGCATTGAGAGCCGCGGGCACTTTGAGCGCAGTGACATTGCCTGTTACAAAGCTGAGATAGGTGCCCCCTGTGCCGAGCATCGGCGTAAAGGTGACAACCTCGATAAAGCCTACAGTCCAGTAAATAGGAGCTACGCCGAGCAGGCCTTTGAGCACTGAGCTTCCCTCAGGCCAGGCATTGTATTTAAGGCAGATTGCAACGGGCACAAAGAGGATTACGCAGACAGCGCTCCAGATCCAGATCTGGCCCGCGCGGTGGGTTGTATCAAGATATTCATTATAGCTGATCATAGCTGACTCCTAGAGCCCGAAGGCGGGCGCTGCGATGGCTGCGAAAGCCATCCCGATAAGCATTGAAAAGGGCATTGCGTAGTTTTCGAGCCACTTTGCATTGGCTTTTTTTACAATGAGGCCGCAGATGCACATCGCGATGGCGGACACGGCGAGGACAGCGATGGGCAGAAGCCCCGGCAGACCTTCACGGATGTGGGAGAAAACCATGCCAGAAAAAGCCGAGATCATGCCCATGAAAAGAGAAGTCATAAAGATGTCGCCCCAAGCTTTGTCCTTGGACTGGATTTTGACGACACCCCTCTGGATGCCCTTGATGAGGACAGGAGTCAGCACAATGCTCGGGAGGATGCCGAGTGTCATAACCCAGGCGATCGCGCTGAAGACCTTCGGATCGGTAATAGTCTCCGAGAGCGAGATGCCGAGGGCGTTGGCGGTGGATGTGGCCGCCGGCAGCTCATAGGTGATAGCGCCGATTACACTGAGCCGGATCCACGGCAGGGGAAGGCCCAGAAATTTGGCGAGGGTGACGACGCCGAGCAGGATGGAAAAGGCCGGCGCGAGTGTAAAGAGAGCGGTAGAGCCTACCGTCTTGCTGAGTGTGGCCCTGTCCATGCCTATTGCCCTGGCGCGCCGCAGAGCGCGCAGCAGGAAATAGATCGACTGGGCCAGGACAAAGACAATTACAAGGACGGCGAGCGCATACATAAATGCGCTGTTTGGATCAAATGCAGCCTGGGTTTTATTCATAAATAGAAGTATAGCATTGAAGAGGCAGAGTGCAAGATGCCGGTTACGCAGATCTAGGCGGATTTATGGGCACTGATAAGCGCAGTGAGCTGCTCGAAATCGATGTTCTCTACCGCCTCGGCGAGGCTGTCGGCAAACGGCCTCAGGCTGTCGGGAACCGCCCTGGATTGCAGCTCCTTTATGGCCGCGTCGGCGCCTGTGAGATCGCTGTCGGCCGCACACTGCGCGAGCCTCGTAAGGAAACCTTCGAGTTCGGCTCCGCTGAGTCCGGGCCGGTCCGCACTGTCTTTCGGCTCCGCAGCTTCCTGCTGTCTGAAATGCTCCGCGATCGGGACTTTGAGCGCGCGGTAAGAGCCGAGCAGAGCCGGGGTCTGGGCCGCGATGGCAGCGAGATCCCCTTCGCTGCCGCGCTGCTCGAGTTCTGCGGCGAGGCCCGAGAGCGCGGCTGCGCCGATAACGCGCGAGGAGCTCTTGAGGGCATGCACCAGTATTGTATAGGTCTTGAGTGCCTCTTTGCTGCCCTGCTGCGCGGCCGCTGCAGCGGCTTCGATTTTATCGGCGCCGCTGTCCAGCGTCTTGAGGTAGGTTCTGAGGATGCTCTCATAATTGTCAGCACTGCCAGTGCTGCGGATGCCCGCGTCGCGGTCAAGGCCAGGCACCGCCGCCGCCCCGGCGATGCTGGCCGCGGTCCGGACCTTTTGCCTATAGGAGCTGTCTGGATCGCTGAGCAGAGCGAGTATGCCCCTGCCCGAAACGGGATGGGAGGGCATAGAAGCGGCCTGTGCCTCTTGGGCTCCAGATCCGCTGGCTCCTGACTGGGCAGCCGGGGCATCTTCGATAAGATCGGCGGGCAGCCACTGCCGCAGTTTCCGGTCGAGCTCCTTTACCTCTATCGGTTTTGCGAGAAAATCATCGAAGCCGCTGGATAGAAAGAGCTCTTTGGCCCCACCCGCAACATTCGCCGTAAGAGCGATAATGGTCTGCTTTTCCTTGGCTCTTCCATCGGCATGGGAGACAAGGGCGCGTATTCGTTTTTCGGCCTCGATGCCGTCCATATCGGGCATCATGTGGTCGAGGAACACAATATCATAGCTGTTATTTATTATGCTCTGAATGGCGCCGGCGCCGCTTTCGACGGTATCGACCTGGCATCTGTAGGGCTCGAGGAGGCCTTTCGCGACCTGAAGGTTGACGAGATTGTCGTCGACCACAAGGAGCTTCGCCTTTGGAGCGGTAAAGCCGGCACCGCTCTCCCCGGCGCTGTTAAAGCGCGCAGTAAAATTGCTGTCGCGGCAGAGGGCATCGATATCGAGCCTGAAAGGCCCGGTCCCGGGAGCTCCCTTGAAAGCTGATGGATACGCGTCGCGCAGACATTCGGCGGCGGCTGGCTTCTGGGGTATCGCGAAGTGGAAGCAGCTGCCCTTTCCATATTCGCTCTCGACACCGATCGCGCCTCCCATCAGGCCCACAAGGCGTTTGGAAATCGCAAGGCCGAGCCCTGTGCCTTCCTTCCGGCGGTTCTGCGCCATATTGACCTGGCTGAAGGATTGGAAGAGTTTGCCAAGATCTTCGGGCTTCATGCCGATGCCGGTATCCTCGACGCTGAAACTGAGCACAATAGAAGGCGCAGACAGTGAGGGCTCCCCCGGAGCAGCCGTGGTCTGGACCTGAGAGAGCTCCTCTGCGGAAGGCCCGGCAGCGGGGATAAGATCGGGCGTGCCACGGGTTATAACAACCGCTATATATCCGCTCTCGGTAAATTTGGCCGAGTTGCCCGCTAGATTGAGCAGGATCTGTTTTATGCGGATATCGTCGCCATAGAGAAGACGCGGCAGGCCTGGATCGATGCATATGCGGAGCTCGACGGGCTTCTGCCCGATGCGGACCTTTACGAGTGAGGACAGGTCGGCGATGAGGGCGGCGAGATCGTATTCAGCCGGTACAATGGCGAGCTTCCCCGACTCAATCTTGGAAAAATCGAGGATGTCGTTGATGATCGCGAGCAGGCTGCTGCCCGCCGATTTTACCTGTCTAAGATATTCGCGCGCTCTGGCGGGGACATCGAGCCTGAGCGTCATTTCGGTGAGGCCGATTATGGCGTTCATTGGAGTGCGGATCTCGTGGCTCATTGTGGCGAGGAAGGTCGATTTGGCGGCATTCGCGTGATCGGCCTCCTCGCGGGCATTTTTTAGTTCGGCGGTATAGCGCTCAATCTGCTGTTTTGAGCGCAGTTCTCTGATCAGCGATAAATTCCTGCCAAGTATGAGAATAAGGCCCGCGAGCGCGAAAGAGAGCAGCTCGGGCATATAGAGCATTTCGAAGGAAAAATGAGCATAGATATTAAGAATAATAAACAGCGATGAAGTCCAGACAATTATTATGGGGACTATAATAAATGGATTTATATAGAATGCAGCCGATACAATCATCAGTACGGTAAAATAGATAGATACATCGGCATAGTTCATCTGCATGGACGTATTTATAGATGCGAAAAGGCTCCAACTGAGAAGGGAGAAAACGAATATATAGGTAAACAGATTGAGCAGCCGGTAATGCTCATCTGCCTTTTTGCGCAGGATAAAATTGACGATGAAAACAGCCAGTGTGATGATACCGATGCCGATGGCCCCGGCAGCATAGGAATCCTGGTAACCGCTTCTTCCTGCGCTGCTTTCGGGAAGCATAACGTCGATGGGCATAATAATTAGGAGAAGGATAAAAAGCGCGAGACAGAGAATTATAAGAGCACTGTTGTTTTTTCCGGCGGCCATCCGCCTGAGTTCCAGACGGTCTTCGCGGCTCAGACCGCGGCAGACATCGAGGATGCCATGGCTGCCGGGCTTCTTACTCCCCATCAAGACTCTCAAAGAACTGCTGGATGCGTTCAAGAATGAGAGAGGGATCCATGGACTTGAGCAGATAACCCTGGGGTTTGAGTTTCATCGCCTGGACGGCGCGTGTGCTGTCCGAAACGCCGGTGAGGAAAATCACGGGTATATCCTTGTAGAGTTCCTCTGAGCGGATAAGCTGAAGCGTCTGGGGACCGTTGACCATAGGCATCTCATAGTCGAGCAGGATGAGATCGGGGTGCTGTTTGGCGAGCACAGCAAGTGCCGCTGCGGCCGATTTTGCCACCGACACAAGATAATCATTCTTGAGCAGGTTGTTCATAGTACGGAGCATCACCATGTCATCGTCGACAACCAGTATTTTCTTGGGTATCCCCTGAAGGTATTTAGGCTTTTGAGCCTTCTTTTTATCCGCTGGAGAGACCGGAGCGGCCATCTTGCCCGTTAGAATGCTGAAACAGCCGTCGAGGTTTTCGCCGAGATTGGCAAGCGCTGCCGTCGGCAGGATCTGCGGCGGGATACTGCCTTTATAGGTTTTGAGTTCCTTTGCCCAGTCAGCCTGTGTACCGATGACAATCAGGGGTATTTTCCCGTAGCTGTCATGGCTGAACATTTTCTGCAGAGTCTGGGATTCCGCAGGGGAGGGTCTGCTGTCGTATATGAGTATCGCGTCATATTGGGCAGTGCCGAGAAGCCTATCGATACTTTCCCAATCGACCGGGCTGATCTTGACATGATACTGCCTTGAAAGACCCTTGAAAATATCGTCCGACATTGGCGAAGGACGGGTTAAAACCATGAGGCTGTACATGCTTTAAATAATAGATGAGTACAAATCCGCTGTCAAATCGGCATGACCGAGTGGCAGAGAAGAGTGGAGACAGATAACTTTGGTTCTTTTTTGCGTAACTCAGGTTCTTTGCTGTAAAAACTATCGCAAAAGTGTGCCTGCATGACTAGTCTGGAGGCTGTTCAAACCTCGGCTCTGCCTTCCTGCCGGCATGAAAAGGGGTAAAAGAGGCTCAAAATGAGAATTGAAAATTCAATGCTGATCGAGTATGGAAGATGGATTATGACCGGATTGGCCACCTTTTTCATGCTGTCTTTTATTGCCTGTTCCTTGGGTTTCCCGAGCCAGAGCAGCAGCCTCGATCTTTCGTCAAAGGGAGTGAGCGCCATCGGCGCCGTAAGCTCATCGGATGAGAGCATCGCGACGGCCTCCTGCTCAGGCACTACGCTGACTGTTGCCTCCGTGGCCGAGGGCAGCGCGACCCTTACCGTGACCAGCTCCGGCAGTGCTGACGGTGATATCTGGACAAATGGCAAGGCCACGGTGGCGGTGGCCGTCGCTTCTGATGGCTCGATTACTCTGACTCCGGCTCTCGAGAGCGCCGCGCGTACCAGCTGGAGCACGCCGAGCGGCTTGAGCGGCAAAATACTGAAAGAGCAGGCGGGCACCGGCCAGCTCTATTATTACAAATTTACCAGCGATACAGCCGGCAAAGAATATATTTATGAAACGGATGGTTCCCTTAGCGGCAGTTATGAATTTACCTATTCCGAGAGCGATGGCGTTCTGACTGATTCCAACTCGGAGACCTCTACATTGTTTATTACCGAAGATAATGCCTATTATAATGCCGAAATAATTATGACGAGAAAATCCGGCAGCGGGCTCTGCGCACTCTGGACTGGAAGCCGGGATTCAAACTACATGGAAATAGAAATTGGAAGCGATGGCAGCGTAACCTTTAGCTACCGTGAAGGCGGCAACGGCGATACCGAGACCTGGGCGGGGAGCCTTGTGAACAGCTCCGGGACGCTTGCTGTCAACACTGTCTATAATGGCAAAACTGAGTCGATGGCAATGCTCTACAGTGGTACAGAACTTCTGTTTGGCGGAGCGATGACACTGGCCGATTCTCTTCCCTCTGGAAGCTGAAGGGAAGGGCGCCAGAGCCACAGTTCCTGCCCTTCTGTAGCTCCGGCCTCCGGCTTTTTGCGATTCCGGGCAATCCCGGGCCTCTGCCTACTTGATAAGCTTATGCTCTCTTAAAAAGTCCTCCGCGACCTTCTCGGGCGGAAGTCCTTCTCCGTCAACTTTGAAATTGAGCTGCTGCATAGTGGCGTTATCGAGAAGGCCAGCGAGGGGCTTCAGTATCTTTTCGATTTCTGGATACTTTGCAAGCGTTTCCTTCCGTACGGTGACCGCGAGATTGTAGACAGGGAAGAAACTCCTGTCGTCCTTAAGCACAAGAAGATCATATTTAACAAGAAGTCCATCGGTGGTAAAGACCATGGCCACATCGACCTGGCCCCGGTTGAGCGCCTCGTAGGAAAGGCCTACATCCATTGTGGAGACCTGCTCCGGCCTGATATTGAGGCCATAGGTTTTGATCATGGACTGAAAGCCGTCCGGGCGCTGCTGGAATTCATGGCCGATGCCGAAACGGAGTCTGCCTGGATGAGTGCGGGCATATTCCGCAAGTGAGGAGATGCTTGTCCCATAGGTTGAAGCCATATCTTTTTTTACAGCAAGCGCATAGGTGTTGTTGAGCGGAATCCGGTCAAGCCAGACTATGTCTTTTTTTGCATCCTCAGTTTTGACTTTTTGGTAGAGACTCTCAGGATCGGTGTCGGTTTCGGCCTTTTTCATATACACAATCCAGGCGGTGCCAGTGTATTCGGCATAGAGATCGGTCTGGCCTGTCTCAAGGCCCTCGCGGGTAATGGTCGAGCCCGTGCCAAACTGTTTTTTTACTGCAAAGCCATTCGATTCAAGCAGATCGGCCATAATATTGCCGATAATGAGCTGTTCGGTAAAACTTTTTGAACCAACTGTTACCGTTTTTGCGCTTTTGGCGCAGGATGGAAAAAAGAGGGCGAGGCCGGCGGCACAGGCCAGGGCGGCGCAGGAGATACGGACAGAAGTCTTCATGTTTTTCCTCCTGGGAGAATTTTCGGGTGATGCCCGGCTGGCAGGGCAGGACGGGCCCGGTGACAATACCAACTAGGACGGCAGGAGCATACCGCCTATCTGTGCGAGCTGAGGCCTTTTGATGTTAAGGCCTTTTCGAATGCGGCCAGAACTGCGTCGATAAGAATGGCCAGAAGGGCGCTGAGGCCGGCGCCGATGAGTATCGCCGCATCATTGCGCAGTCTCAGACCGAAGAAGATAAAGTCCCCCAGCCCGCCGCCGCCGATGACGGAGGCTACGGCCGCGGTGCCGATATTGATGGTAGCGGCGCTTCTGATTCCGCCCATGATAACCGGAAAGGCGAGAGGAAGCTTTACCTTGAAAAGAATCTGTGCGCCTGTATAGCCGATGGCCTCGGCAGCCTCCACTGCCCGGCGGTCGGCCGATGCGATACCCGAAACAGAGTTGAAGATTATCGGGGCGAGACTGTAGACACTGAGGGCGGCCACGGCGGGCTTTATCCCGATGCCGAGGACCAGAAAGACAAGAGCAACGACAGCGATGGAGGGTACGGCCTGGAAAGCTGCAGCACAATTCAGGATAGCTCTTGCCGATTTTGCGCGTGGACGGGCCGAAGCGGCGAGAGAGATGGCAAGCCCCAGCACAATGCTTATGCTCATGGCGAGGCCGAAGAGTTCGAGATGACGCAGAATGGCGGCCACTATGGCTTCGCGGTTCTGCAGAAAATAAGCGCAGAGGTTCATGCGGGTACCCCGCTTCCGGCGGCAGGTCCCAGATTTTTCGGAATCGGGGAGCTGATTTCGTTGGAGATGTCCGATAGGTGGAGAATTCCCCTGAAGACATCCTGTCCGGACACAACAATGATGCGGCTTTCGCCGGCGGCGACCATAAGGCTGAGTGCCTCCTGGAGATCTCCGCTTTCCTGTATGGTGAGGGGAGAGCTGTTGAGCAGCGGGGCGCCGCCTTCGGATGGAAGCGTATAGACCCCCCTAAGCACGGAGCCCGGTCCGATAAGCATGGCGCAGCCTTCGTCTGATGCCGCGACAGCGCGCGCGATTTCGGAGGGGCTGGCGCCCGATGCAACCCTGCCGCAGCCGGAGCCGTCCGCATAGCTGCCGGCCCGCTTTAAGATAAGCGCCTTGAGCTTCCGGTCGTGGCCCAGAAGCCGTTCGACAAACTCATTGGCCGGCGATTCGAGAAGATGTGCGGTATTGTCGTACTGGACGAGTGAGCCCGCCTCGAGGACGGCGATTTTAGTGCCCAGCTTTATGGCTTCGTTTATATCATGTGTGACGAATACAATTGTTTTTCTGATTTTATTTTGAATTGATATAAAGAGCTCATGCAGCTTCGCGCGGTTTATTGGATCGATTGCCCCGAAGGGCTCGTCCATGAGCAGGATATCGGGATTGGCCGCGAGAGCCCGTGCAAGGCCTACCCGCTGGGCTTCGCCTCCGGAAAGCTGGAGGGGATACATGCGGGCATAGCTCTGGTCCAGCGTGACAAGATCGAGCAGCTCCGCGACACGCTCCTGTATGCGGTCTTCTTTCCAGCCGAGCAGGCGCGGAACCGCTGCGATATTGCTGAAGACATCGAGGTGCGGGAAAAGGCCAGTCTCCTGAATTGCATAGCCGATACTGCGTCTGAGCCTGACCGGGTTGAAGGAGCTTACCATTTTTCCATTTATGCTGATCGAACCTCCGTCTGCATCTATAAGGCGGTTGATCATGCGCAGTGTTGTGGTCTTGCCACAGCCTGAGGGACCGATGAGCATGGTTGTAGTGCCTTCGTCTATAACAAAGGAAAGCCCGTTTACGGCGGTTCTTGAACCGAAGCGTTTAGTAACCGAATTAAACTCTATCATTTTGCCTTCTTTCCCGCCTTGAGCCCGCGGGGGGTGAGCAGATCCTCAAGCCTAAGAAGGACATAATTGGCCCCAATGGCAAGAGCTGATACAAGGATGGCGCCAGTACAGATCATATAGAAATTGGCACGGCCGATGCCCGAAAATATAAAATAGCCGAGGCCGCCTGAACCAACGAGGGACGCATAGCAGGCTACGCCAATGCCCAGCACTACTGAGTTTCTGACGCCCGCCATGATGACCGGAATTGAGAGCGGCAGCATTATGCGCAGAATTGTCTGTGCCTTTGTATAACCGATGCCCCTGGCAGCCTCAATTGTCTTGGAGGGCACTTGGGCGAGTGCGAGAACTGTGTTTCTGATAATGGGGAGAAGGGAATAGATAATAATTGCTATTACCGCGGGAGCCTTTCCTATCCCCAGCCCCAATGGCCCTAGAACAACAACCATAAGGCCAAAGAGAGCGAGGCTGGGAATTGTCATTAAAAAACTTGTTATGGTGAGTACTATATGCTTGAGACGCGGATGCGGGGATATCGCAATGCCAATGGGAACAGACACAAGGATGGAAAATGGAATGCTGAGAAACACGATTAAAAGATGCTGCAAAAGCCCGTCGATAATGGATGGCCAGTAATAGCCGAGATAGGTACCTGGGTCGATAATGCACCTCCTGCAGGGGGAATCCGGTCTGAGTCTATGATAGCTGATGACTGGAACTGCGGTCAAGGAAAAGTTTTAAATTTTCCCGGGCACTCATGAGCAGCCTCAGGGTCTGATAAGGATAGAGAAAGATGCTGCTGCGGTGTCAGTATGCTATTAGTTATCTGTAATTGAGATATTCGATGAACCTGGTGACGGCGCGCGGCTTTGCCGCACCGCTCTTTGTGCAGAGGCCGATCTCACGGAAGGCAGGCACATCGAGCTCTTTTGTTTCGATATGATAGGGTGTTCTGCGAAGAATGAGTTCAGGGAGGATGCTGATGCCGAGCCCGCTTTCAACCATGGACATTATTGCGTAATCGTCCCAGGTAATAAATTTGACTCTAGCCTGCACTCCATTCTGCCTTAGTAGGTCGGCGGCATCCGAAAAGCCGTCTTTTTCGAGAAGCATAAATGGGAAATCGGCCAGAGCCGTTATGGGGACGCGCCGCAGCAAGGCAAGCGGGTGGCGGTGCGGAAGTACCGCCAGGAGTCTGTCCTTCCCGAGTGGAAGGACATCAAGATCCGATCGAGCAGGCAGTCTGGTAAAACCGCAGTCAACGCGCCCTTCGGCTATCCAGTTCTCAATTTCGGGATAATCGCCGAGAAGCAGTTCATATTCGATATGGGGATAATCTTTCTGGAAGCGTCCGATTATTTTCGGGAGCCAGTGTGTAGCTACGCTTGAAAAGGTACCGATGCGTATTAAGCCAGATTCAAGGCCGCGAAGACTGGCAGCCTCGGCCTGCAGCATTTCGTATTCGTGGCAGACTGCACGTGCATAGGGAAGCAGCTTTTCTCCATCGGATGTGAGACAGAGGCCGGACCTGCCTCGCTCCAGCAGCCTGAGGCCCCAGTCCTGTTCAAGATCGTCTATCATACGGCTGATGGCGGACTGGGAATAATTGAGAGCAAGGGCGGCCCGGGTAAAACTTCCACTTTCGACAACTCGGATAAAAGTTATGTATTTCTGAATATTTACATCCATGACTGCATCCTCCGCTTTAATCTGCAGGTGATCAGTATATATCTGAAAAGGTAATGTAAGCTATGAGAAAAATTCGCTTTTATAATATAGATGCTGATGCTAAATTTATTGTCTGGATAGCAGAATGCAGGAGGTACACATGCATGATATAAGCAGAATCTACACTGACGCTCCGGCCCAGTTCAAAACCCCGCTAGAAAAAGCGGTCTATGCTAAGCTTGCTGAACTTGGAATAGCCTATGAGCGCGTGGAGACTGGAGAAGTCATCACAATGGAGCAGTGCGCGGATATCAATGCGAAACTCAATATGAACATGGTAAAAACGCTCTTTCTCTGCAACAGGCAGCAGACTGAGTTTTTCCTGTTTGTGACCGCGGGGGATAAGCCATTCCGAACAAAGGAGTTCAGCGTGGCGCTCGATATAGCGCGCGTATCTTTCGCGCCGCCCGAACTTATGGAATCGGTGCTCGGCACAAAGATCGGCGCAGCGACTGTATTCAGTGTTCTGCTCGAGAGTGCCCGGAATGTGCATCTTGTCCTGGATCGCGATGTGGCGGAATCGGAGTGGTTTGGCTGCAGTGACGGAACAACAACCTGCTATATGAAACTGAGGACTGCCGATATATTTGAGCGCTTTCTGCCCGCCGTGGGACGGACTGCGGAGCTGATCAGAGTCTGAAGAGCGGAATGCCCCGCGGGGCTCTGTCTGGCAGCATAATTGTACCTAAGGGCGGGTAACTTCGGTTCTTTTCCTGGTAACTTTGGTTCTTTCGAACAAAAATACTCCAATAGCTCTGGCTCCGGGGATATTCTGTTCCCGCTTCTGCTCAGAAATTTCCGCTGTCTGCGCATGAACAGTATTGTCCAGGAAATATGAATGAAGCGGCTCAGATTTTGGGCGGTATCCAGGTATGGAGGAATTTAAATGCATAAACTCAATTATTATGCCTATTGCGGACTGGCCGGCGTGGCGCTGCTGTTCGCGTCCCTGACACTGCTCGCCGGCTGCCAGAGTCCTTTCGGTTCCCAGACCAGTGTTGATCTCTCAAGTTATGGGATCACCGCGATAAGCGCAGCGAAGTCATCGGATGAAGCTGTGGCGGCTGTGAGCTATAGCGGCACAACTCTGACCGCGACATCGCTAAGCTCTGGTACTACTGCAATTACCGTGACCTGCACGGGCTCGACGGGTGATGACCTCTGGACTGACTCTCCCGTAAGTATTACGGGTACAGTAGATTCGACCGGCGCGGTGAGCTTCGGCACGCCCGATACCGGCAAGGCGGTAAAGGCCACAACAGCCATTCTAACGGGGATGAGCGGAAAAACCATCGATGTCCCATACGAAATTTCGGATAAGGGGACCTCTTATCTTAAGTTCAGCTTTACAAGTGATACCGGCGGCACTTATGTCAGCTGTTCGCCAGATGGATCGGACAGCGACAGCGAAGCATTTACCTATGATGAGAGCACGGGCGCAATTTCTATCGGCAGTAAGACCCAATATCTGATCTCTGTGAATGACAGCCAGTACTTGGTATATACGAGCAAGTACAAGCGCACTCTTGGCAAGTCGGGTATTGTAGGTGAACATTTTTATGGTGAATTTATGCAGGGCGTTAACTGCTACATAGTAATAAAAACAGATGGCAGCTGGTACATTTCCCCTTCAGAGGACGAGAGCTCAGCTTTCGTGGAAGGAACCAGCATAAAGAACAGTTCGGGCCTTATAGAGGCAGCCTATTCCACCGAAGACGAAAATGGAAACGTACAAAACGGGGCCATAATCTGTGCTTACGATGGCAGCTCGCTGTATATCTGGTCGCCTGCTTCCTGATATCTACTGCCTAAGAGGGGCAATCCGCGCTCCGATTCAATGCTGGCGCCAAAGCAGTGGCCACAGATGCAGTTTGTGGCTTCTGCGTATGGGCAGGGCTGTGGCGGAATTGTATTGGCGCGGTAACTTTGGTTCTTTTGATGGTAACCAGGGTTCTTTCGCCTGAAAACGCTCGAAAAAGCCGTGGCTTGGAGATATCCTGACTGCGTTTCCTGCCGCGGAGCTGCCGCTGGCGGGAACCGGAAATCCGGCATTTAAAATGATTTAGGACAAGGAGAAATCGCAATGATAAAAAATCATGATTTTGCCTTTTGCGGTCTGCTCGCTGTTATCGCGGCTATGGTGATGCAGGCTCTGCTCGCCGGCTGTCAGAGCCCCTTCGGCACACAGAGTTCTGTCGATCTTTCCACTTATGGAGTAAGCGCCATAAGCGCGGTCAAGTCTTCGGATGAGGCTGTGGCTACTGTATCTTGCAGCGGCACCACTTTGAGCGCGGTCTCGGTGGCCGCGGGCAGCGCGACCATTACTGTGACCTGCACAGGCTCGACCTCCACCGATACCTGGACCGATGCTCCTGTCAGTATTACGGCCACTGTGGATTCGAGCGGCGCGGTGACATTTGCCACCCCCGATACCAGCAAGGCAATAAAGATCTCTTCTATAGTTATTCCTACTGGAATGAATGGCAAGAGCATCAGCGTCGATATAGGCACGCTTACCAATTCCGGCTCAGCATCTGAGTTGAGCTATGATCTGAGCTTTACAAGTGATGCTGGCGGAACCTATGCTTATACGGCTACGAACAGCAGCGGAACCTTTACCTATGATGAAAGCAGCGGCCTTCTGACCTTCGATTCAAATCAAAATAGCATGAAGTTTGACCTTAAGCTGGTCAATGCTTCCACCTATCTGTTCGGAACTTATAAAATGAGCCGCAGTCTGGGCGGAACTGGCCTTCTGGGAGAGACGTGGACTTATTCTGACAATTCAATAGGCCTCGCGCTGACGAGCGGCAGCAGCGGAAGGTTTACGGTAACCGGCCAGTCAATTGACCAGGAAATAACTTCCATCTCGGACACTGCCGGAATTGTTGCCATTACTTTTCAGGTGAGCGCAACAACAAGCATAAAAATGTATGTCATCTATAATGGCGATGTATTGTATTATGCGGGTGGATTAAGCTGAAATTGAAATAAATATAAATATCATATAAAATAAATAACATAATAAATAATAATAGATGTAAAATAATAATTAAAAATAGATGTAATTAAGTGACCGGGAATCCGGGGTGGAGTTCTCCACCCCGGAATGCCAGTCCAGCCCGGGCGTGTTGGGAGGGAGCCGTGGATAATCTGTCCGCGGCTTTTTTATTATGTACAGCCACAAGGACGAAAGGCCCTGCGGCCTCGCGCAGTCCGGGGCGCCAGGGGACAAAAGACCCGCGTGCCTGCAGCCGCGGTGCAGCGGGAGTCAGCGAGGAAATGGCGCAGGGCAGGCAAAAAGCGGAAAAGGGCAGTGCAAGGTGCCTTCAGTATCATTTCATACAGAGATATAAACCGGTTTACAAATTGACCTCGGGCGTGACATACTCTAGTCTTGAAGCGTTGGCCAGTCGAAAGGTGGTCTGTATGAAGATTATTTCCCACACTGTAAAACCGAAGATTCCGGCGGCTCTGGCTCCTCTCGAGGAGATCGCGCACAATCTCTGGCTCTCATGGAATTTTGAGGCGATCAGTCTCTTTATACGGCTTGACGAGGATGTCTGGGCGCAGTGCGAGCAGAATCCGGCGAAGATGCTCGGAATGGTCTCGCAGGAGCGCTACGATGAGGCCGCGAAAGACGATTCGTATCTCGCCGCGCTCAAGGCGGTGACAGACAAATTCGAGCGTTACAAGCGCGGGGAGACCTGGTACAAGGGCAGCTACGAAGATAAGGTGGCCTATTTCTCGATGGAGTACGGGCTCGATGTATCTCTGCCTGTCTATTCAGGCGGTCTTGGCATTCTGTCTGGCGACCACATGAAGACTTCGTCCGATATGGGTCTTCCTCTTGTCGGTGTGGGACTGCTCTACAGGCAGGGCTATTTCCGCCAGTACCTGAATCCCGACGGTTTCCAGCAGGAGTCCTACCCTGAAAACGACTGGTACAATATGCCGGTGCACCGCTGCCTCGACGCAAAGGGGGAGCCGGTACGTATCGCTGTCGACATGGCGGGCAGGCTTATCTCGGCACAGATCTGGGAGGTGAAGGTCGGACGCTCCTCACTCTATCTGCTCGATACGAATATCGATGAGAACAGCCCTGATGACAGACCGATTACCGCGACTCTCTATGGCGGCGATTCCGAGATGCGCATACGGCAGGAGATTCTGCTCGGCATCGGTGGCATACGCGCGCTGCGCGCTCTCGGCATAAATCCGGCGGTGACCCATATGAACGAGGGACATTCGGCCTTCCTTGGACTCGAGCGGATCCGCGAGATAATGGCGGACAAAAAGTTCAGCTTTGATGAGGCCCTTGAGGCTGTCTGGCCGACCAATATCTTTACAACACATACACCGGTGCCGGCGGGCAATGAGCGCTTTGGCATCAACCTGATGGAGAGATACTTCCGCTCCTGGGCAGATCAGCTCGGCCTCGACTGGAAGCGCTTTCTCTCGCTGGGGCGCGAGAAGCCGGATGATGACAATGAGCCTTTCTGCATGACTGTGCTCGCGCTGAAGCTCTCGGCCTATTCGAACGGCGTTTCGAAGCTCCATGGCGAGGTGAGCCGTGAGATGTGGAAAGGCCTCTGGCCCGACCTCCCCGTCGAGGAGGTGCCGATCGGCGCGGTGACAAACGGCGTGCATCCCCGCACCTGGATTTCGCACGATATGCTCGATCTGCTCGACCGCTACTTTGGCCCGCGTTTTTATGACGCGCCTGCCGAGCTCGATATCTGGGACCGCATAGACCGCGTGTCCGATGAGGAGCTCTGGCGCACGCATGAGAGACGCCGTGAACGTCTTGTTATTTTCGCACGCGACCGCATTAAGCGCGCGGCGCGGAGGGCGGGGGCGAGCGAGGCAAGCCTTCTCCGGGCTGAGGACGCGCTTTCGCCCGATACGCTGACCCTCTCTTTTGCACGGCGTTTTGCGACGTACAAGCGCGGCAATCTGCTGCTGCGTGACCCGGACCGGCTTATCAGACTGGTGACAAACAAGGACTTCCCCGTGCAGATGATCTTCGCCGGCAAGGCACATCCGCATGACCTCCCCGGCAAGGATCTGATCAAGGAAATAGTGCATTTTTCGCGGCGCGAAGAGGTGATGAATCGCATTGTCTTCCTTGAGGACTACGATATGACAATGGCCCGGTATATGACCTCGGGCTCCGATGTATGGCTCAACACGCCCCGGCGGCCGATGGAGGCCTCGGGCACGAGCGGCATGAAGGCCGGCATTAACGGCGTCCTGAACTGCTCCATACCGGACGGCTGGTGGGCCGAGGGCTACAGGCCAGAGGTGGGCTGGGCTATCGGTTCGGGCGAGATGTATGCCGACGAGGAGCTTCAGGACAGGATCGAGAGTGAAGCCCTCTACGATATCCTCGAGCATGAGATTGTGCCGCTCTTTTACCGGCGCGGCCGCGACGGTCTGCCCCGGGACTGGATCCGCATGATGAAGGCCTCGATGAAGCATATCGGCAAGAACTTCTCCTGCTACCGGATGCTGAAGGAATACTCCGAGGACTTCTATATCCCGGCCCTCGAGAATTCGCGGAAGCTCGCCGCCGCCGGTCTCAAGCCGGCGAAGGAGCTCGCCGCCTATCTCGACAAGGCAAGGCGGGCATGGCCTTCGGTCACTATTTCGGAGTTGAAGACCGACGCGGCGCCTGTTATCCTGCGCGGCGACAAGGTAACAGCTTCGGCAGTTGTATCTCTGGGCGGCCTTTCGCCCGAGGAAGTGAGCGTTGAACTCTACTATGGCTCGCTCTCGAGCCAGGGCGGCATTGAAAAGCCGCTGCGCGCTGAGATGGGCGCTGTCGAACAGCGGGGCAGTGCCTGGATATACCGGGTGACGGTGGCCTGCGAACTGACGGGCAAGCAGGGCTTTGCGGCCCGCGTGCTGCCGCGGCATCCGGCGCTGGTTATCCCCTATGTGCCAGGGCTGATCCGCTGGGCCTGAGGGCGGATACCCTCGGCCCGTGCTGCCCGCGGGGCTGTCCAGCCCCCTCAACAGGCTGCTCTATACAGGCGCCCGCTGGTGCACAGATGTGCATCAGCGGGCGCTTCTTTATCCCTCTTTCTGGGGCTTCTTTACCGGTTTTCCCGTGCTTTCGGTATTGCGGGCAGTAACTAATGGCTGTATAGTTTGTTCTAACCACTGGAATAGGTAAAAAAGAATATTTAATAAGCCCGATTGTGGTCAGTTTTGGAACGGGCACCGGTTGTCTCAATCTTTTCGTGGTCTTCGAGGGCACTCATTTGGCCCTTAGAGAACGAGCAGGGCCCCAGAGAGGAAGCGTTATTCTTATGGCTAAAGAAACTATTCTCGTGGTAGAAGACGAACCGCTCGTCGGTCTCGAGATACGCGAGGATCTTGAGCGCCTCGGCTACACTGTGCCGGATGTCGTATCCTCGGGCGATGATGTCATGCAGGCTGTGGCCAAGAATCATCCCGCCCTCGTCATTATGGATATCAAGATTGACGGCGGAATGGATGGCATCGAGGCCGCGTATCAGATAAAGGCCGAATTTGACAATATCCCTGTGGTCTATCTCACCGCCTATTCCGATGCCAGTACGCTGAAACGGGCCGCGGAGACTGGACCGGATGCCTTCCTGCTCAAACCCTTTGATGAGCGTGAGCTTGCCGCCAATGTCGAGATGGCGCTTTCGCGCGCCAGGGCTAACAGCTCCGGCGGAAGGTTTCTTGATTTTGCGATTCCCTTTGTCGAGGCACTGGATCAGGCGGCTCTTGTCGTCGATATGGACGACCGCATCGCGCATGCCAATCAGAAAGCGATTGAGCTTCTTAAAGTCTATGACTCGGTCCGGATTGAAGGGGAGCTGCTCTCGCGCTTTGTACTCGATTCGGAGGCGGACGCCAATCCCGCGATGCCCGCTCTGAGACGGGCGCGGGCTGGCGACGGGTCCTACGTCGACGCGACAGTGAGCATTGAGCCTCTGACAAAATCAGATGGTTCACGCATAGGAAGTCTTGTCACCTTTGATACAATGAGCCAGAAGGAAAGGGCCCTGCTTGAATCCTCGGTGGAGGAGATAAACGGAACGCTGTCGCGGCTCCTGCCCAAGGCGGACGCCGCCGGGGATGGCATTGCCGTAGGCGCAATGCTCTCGGCCTGCCGCTCCGGATCCGGCGATCTCGTGGATGTATTCAGGCTTTCGCCCGAGCAGATCGCCTTCTATGGCCTCGATGTAATGGGGCACGGGACTCTTGCCTCGCTTATTGCCTATTCTCTGCATGGCATGGTGCGGGAGCTCGCGAGAAGCATATCGGCGGGCGGTTTTCTCCAGCCCTCAGCCCTTATCCACGAGCTGAATGACCGCTATTCTTCGAGCGGCGAGGACAAACCCTTTTTTACAATGGTCTATGGCCTCCTGAACTCGCGGACAGGAGAATTCAAGATAGCCCGTGCCGGCCATCCGGCTGTGGTACATATCGCTGAAAACGGCGAACCCTCCTATATCGGTGAAGCCGGTACGGCCATAGGCGTTCTTGACGAACTCGCAGTAACCGACAGCTCCGGAAAACTGGAACCGGGCGAGAAGCTCATAGTTATGTCTGATGGCCTCCTCGAGGCACTGGGCGGTACGACAGATGTAAGCGCGGCCGCGAAGAATTTTCTTGAGTTCGCGCGTGAGCGCGGCAGGGAAAATGCGGCAGATTTTACGGCAGCGGCCCAGCGGATTGTGGACTGCAGAGCTGCCGCGCCTGGACTCCGCGATGATGCAAGCATGCTTGTGCTGGAGCGGATGGCCCGCTGATGGCAATGCCGCGGGCACCGCGCTCCTTTCCCCGCGCTCTGATTCTGCTTTTTCTGTTCCATAACCTCTGTGCCCTCTGCGCAGCGCCGCGGGCACAGAGCGGGGTTATGGATCTGCGCTCCTGGGATTTTTCAGATGACAGCAAAATTGCCCTCGATGGCGCATGGGAGTTTTACCCGGGCCTGATGCTGAGCAGCTCCGCCCTGGACAGGACGGGACAGGATTCCATGAATGCCGGCGCCGCTGCGCTGCACAGGACAGTGCGCACTGTCCCCGACCTCTGGAAGGGCCACGACGCTGGCGGCCCGGACGGACAGGGCGCGGGTACCTATCACCTGCGCATTCTCCTGCCGCCGTCGCATCCCGAACTCGCCCTCCGCTACCGGAATATAGCCACTGCCTTTGAACTTGTTGTAAATGGCAGACTGCTCGCCTCAGGCGGAAAGCCTTCGACCGATAAAAAAGAGGCCATAGCGGGATACAGGACGGGCACTGTGCTGCTGCCGCCTGACGATAGGGGAGCGGTGGATATAATTGTAAGAGTTTCTAATTATGAATACCGGTCGGGCGGTCTCTGGCGTTCGATGGATCTTGGCGAAAAATCGCAGATACTCTGGGACAAGCGGGCCGCCGATATTCTTAGCTATGTCGAGGCCGCTCTGCTCGGATTTCTGACTCTGCACTGCATGATGTTTTTTATGCACCGCAGTTCGGACCGGTCCTACCTCTATCTGGCCTGCTTCTGCCTTGTTATAACTTTCAGGGTGTTTGTAACCGGGGAGTATCTGATTACCGATCTCTGGCCGGGAATTCCCTTCGATATGGTTGTACGCCTCGAGTATCTGACAGTCGCCCTGCCAATACCTTTTGCTGCCCTGTTTATGCTGAAAAGTTTTTCGGTAAAGGGCAACGAGAAACTCGTACGCTGGCTCATTCTTCCCTTTATGGCAGAGGCCATTTTTATACTGAGCCAGGTGCCCCTCCCCATTCTGACGCGGTCGATATTCATATTTTATATATTCGCCGGTGTTTCGCTCTATCTGCTCTTTACGAGATTTTTCTTCCCCGCCGTAAAAAACAGGCAGACGGATGTCTGGTTTGTCCTCGCCGGCTTTATCGCGATGATGCTCTGTTTCCTGCACGATGGACTCTATGCCTCTTTTGTTCTGAAGGGGCCGCCCATACTGGGCTGGGGCTGTCTCTTCTGTGTTATTATGGAAGAGGAAGTTCTTGCGCGGCAGTCATCGCGCGCGCTTGTTCAGAGTGAGGCCCTTCAGAAAGAGCTCGAGATTACAAATGGCAGACTTGAGCTTGAGAATGAACGCTACCGCATTACCCAGTCGAATCTTGAATCGGCGCTGGCAGAGAAGGAGCTGCTGCTCAGGGAAGTACACCACCGGGTAAAGAACAGCCTTCAGATAATATCGAGCACTCTGAGCCTCCAGTCGCACCGTACATCTGACCCGGCCTCTCTCGCGGCCTACGAATCAATACATGAGCGGCTGAGGGCCATAAGCCTTGTACACGAAAAGCTCTATACTCTGGATACAGTCGATACCCTCGATCTCGCCGATTATGCCCGTGACCTCACTGCCGAAATAGCCGGAGGCTATGATACCCGTGACGGCAGGATACAGATCGATGTAAATGCCGAGCCAATAGAGGCGAGCGCACAGGCCTGCATCGATTTCGGCCTTGTCCTGACCGAACTCCTAAGCAACGCCTTTAAGTACGCGATTGTGCCGCGGGGCAGCGGAAAGATAGCTGTAGGGCTGAAGCGTGCCGGCTCTTTTGCGGAGCTCCGTGTCGATGATGACGGGCCGGGTTTTCCCGCCGGTTTTGATCCCAGAAATACCAAGAGCCTTGGCTATAAGCTTATAGTAAGTATTGTGAGCAAATATCATGGCAGCCTTGAAGTTGAGCCTGCCCCCGGCGGTCATGTAGCCGCCCAGGTCAGTATGGACGCGATCCGGGGCTGCGAAGAAACGGTAGGAAAAGACGGGGAGAAATAGGGGACACTTATAAATATGATGCCCGGCTCAGCGCGTGCACTGAGCCGGGCTTTTTATATGCCAATAGATCCAGGACCGGGCTCTACTTTGCCTTTTCGAGGGCAGCGTAGACCGCATTTTTGAGCAGATTGCATGAGGCGGTCGAGCCCGAAATGGCATCGACCTCCATGACGACTGGTGCTGCAATAAGCGTTTTGATATAGCCGTCAATATCGCTGTCTGCCATATCGAGATCGCATTTTCCCTTCGGAAGTTCAATCTGAGAAACACGACCGTCCTTTACGGTGACGAGCACGGTCAGGGTGCCAAGGCCGCTCTCCGTAATGGTGGCCTCGTAGCTGCCGTCTCTGTATGCCGGGTCAGCCCAGAGGGAGAGGCCCAGGAAGAGAAAGAGAGCAGCAGCCATGGAACGGAGTATGCGCTTCATTGGCGGCCTACCTCAGGTTGGGCTGGGCAAGGGCATCGGACGCCGCAGCACGCCCTGAGAGAATAGCCTCCGCCAGGAATACGCCATTCTGGTAGAGATTGGCCACATAGGAGCCAAGCTCGCCGGCTTCGTAGAGGCGGGGAATGACATTGCCGCGCCAGTCGAGCACTCTGCTCTTGGTGTCGCGCATGGCGCCGCCTGTTGTGGCGACGAGGGCGGGAGCGAGGCTCACTGCGTAGAAAGGCGCCTTCTCAATTTTGGCCATGGTCTTGGGATCGCGGCCCCACTTCGAGTCTTTGCCGGCATCGCAGGCGGCATTCCAGTCGTCGATGGCAGCCTTAAGAACGGCGGGATCGCGGCCGATTTTCTTCGCGAGCTCCTCAATAGAATCAGCCTTGATTATCCAGCCCTTTTCTATCTCCTTTGAATTGTCCTTGGACCACTGATAGCCCTGGACTGCGATCGGCCAGGAGAGCCAGGTGGTGACAATTGTCTGGGCAGTGCGGCAGTTTTCATCGAAGATCATATGGGAAGGCAGAGACTCCCAGTGCTTTACATCGATAAGGTTGCCGGCTTCATAGTATTTCATATGCTGGCGGTGGTAGGCGCGGGCTTCATCATAGAAGCGCTGTCCATCCTTGCCGATCTCGATCCATGAGCCGGATTTCATGGCCATCTGGCGGATAAAAGCCGATTCGTAGTCCGGAGTTTTGATGCCGATCCAGGTGCCGCCTGACTGTGTGCGGTTTTTGAGGTGCCAGATCTTGGCGCCGGCGGCCATGAGCATCTCGAGGCCGTCGCCTGTGTTGCCCGGCGTGCCGGTCGTATAGACCTGCTCCATGCCGTGGAAATTGCGCTGCATTTCGAGATTGTTCTCGAAACCGCCGCAGGCGAGAACGACGCCCTTCTTTGCCTTTATAGTTGTGAGGACTCCGTTTTTCTGACGGGCGATTACACCATATACTGTCTTGCTGACAGGATCCTGCACAAGCGCGACCGCGGGAGTCTGATAGCGGACTTCGATCTTGCGCGCCTCGACGGCCTTCTGGAAACCGTTCCAGACACCGGCCGGCTCAAAGCCTTTGCCTTTGGTCCTGATATGGGCGCTTGTCGCATTGAAATCCGAACCGGGGAGTTCGGCGAATTCGGTTACCTTGACCCAGCGCAGACCGCCGCCGCCCACATAGCCAACTTCGTATCCCACGGGGTCCACAACGGACTGTATCCAGGGCAGCTGTGTGCACATCTGCCGGGCCATAAAATCAAGCAGATCCTCCGGAATGGGATTGGGGTCGTTGCAGGCCCTGAGGTATGTTTTGAATTTCTCAATATCTTTGATATCCGGGATGAGGACAGTCTGGCCTGAAGCCCTGCTGTTGCCGCCCGCGAATTCTTTGGGCATCTTCTCAAGAATAAGGACCTTCGCAGCGGGATTGGCATCTATTGCCTGGATGGCAGTGGATGCGCCCGCGAGGCCGAAACCGACCACGCAGACATCGACAGTGGTATCCCATTTTTTTACGCTCGAAATGGGAACGACAGGATCGACGGCTGCATTGGGTGCCTTGGAAATCTGCCCCGGGGCCGCCCAGAGCCCGAGAGCCGTGCCAAGAGCCAGAGCGAGAGCGGGGAATCTCTTCCTCATACATAACCTCCATCATTGTAATTAGTTTGGACAGAACAAAATACAAAAACTGGACAAAAGCTGGGAGGAAAAAGTACAATGTAAATTTACATTGTAAATAATATATAAGGCCAGCACAGTATTCTGTCAAGTATTTTTTATCGGTTTAGGCGAAATGCTCTGATTGGGGTATACTGTTGGCCGGCACTTGAGTTGGAAGAGAAAAACAGGGCGTGAAAGATGGCAAGGGAAAAGGCGTTTCTGGATGAAAAGATTATCGCGGCGAAGGCGGTAGAGCTGATAGACGACGAGGGCTTTGAGCGCTTCTCCACCCGGCGTCTTGCGCTTGCCCTTGGCACTTCGGTGATGACCCTCTACAACTACTATCCCAGCAAGGACGCCATTCTGCGCGATGCTGTCCTCAGGGCCTTTGATCTGCTGCTCAAGGAGATGCCCGGGCATATTGAGCCCTATCTCGCGGGCGAATGCGGCTCTCCGCTCAGGGTATTTAAATTTCTGGGCAGCTATCTTGAAGACTTCGCTGTCCGCAAGCCCAACCTCTATTCCTTTCTTTTCCGGTCTGACCTGATGCCGCTCCAGCGCGATGAGAGAGTCGCTACCTGTTATGAATATATTTTCAGACGCATATCCAGGTTTGTCACTGTCCCCGAGAAGAAGGACGAACTGCATGATCATATCTATCTGTTTGAGATTCTCGAGAACTCGCTGGTGCAGAACGCGCACCGCGGCAGAGGCGATCTGACCCCCGAGATGCTGAACCGCCTTCTGGGCGAGGCCTATGACAGTCTGCTCAGGCCATACGAGAGCTGTGTGCCGGGGAAGAAAAAAGACTGATATCCGCTTTAGGGGGCAGGGCAGATGCTTCTGTCCCGAGCCGCCTGTTTACAATATTCCAGCAGATGAATGAAGCCCGGAGACCGCTTCGAGAAAGCGGGCAAGGCCGATGCGCATAAAGGCCGGAAGGGCGGTTCTGTTCCCGCCCTCCGCGGCGTCCGGCAGATCTTTGCGAAAAACACACATGGCCGGCGATGCTTCGGGTACTACAAGAAAGCTCCCGGCTGGCTTGAGACAGAGTGCCGCTTCGACTGCTCCGCGGCATGGCCGTATTGCGTCCGGCGAGCGGATCGATGCAGCAAGGCGGGGAAGCGCGGCCTCTGATCGGGATGGCGCAGTTTGTGTCAGCGCGGACAGCGGCGCAGCAGAATCCACCGCGGGGCGAAGCCCGAGCTCCGCGTCAGGGCCTTCCGCAGTGCAGCAGAGAATAAGCTCGAGGCTGGCCCCGTCCTGGGTCCGGTACTGGGCGGCGGCGATGCTGGGAGGGAGGACTTTGCGGGCCTCGCCGACCGCGTAGGCCTCCCAGAATCTGCCGCTGTCCTGTCCTGATGTTAACAATTCAGATGAAGCAATGCCGAGAAGCGAGTGGCAGAGGCCCTGATCTGCAAAGTAGAGAAGGGGCGAAAGCCGGGGACGCGCACAGGGGCCGCCGGACCAGGCGGGCAGAAAGAAAATGATGCCGGCTCCTTCGAGGGCGGCAATGCAGCGGGCGAGGGCAGGGCGCGAAACGCCGAGGCTGGCCGCAATGGCGGACTGGCGGAGGGGCTGTCCCTGGACTTCTGCCAGAATGCGGAGAAGGCGCCTTGCGGTGGCTGGCGAGGGCAGGGCCCGCATCAGGCTGGAATCGGCCAGGCGCGAGGCCAGATCCTCGAGAAGGGCGAAGGCCGCCTCATCGTTCGGGGCGAGGAAGGCTTCGGGATAGGAGCCGCGCAGCCAGTGACGGGACAGAGAGGCGGGGCCGGCCTCGGCGAGAGAAAAGCCGTGGAGGCGGAAGCGGCATTCGGGAAGCGGGACCGCGGGATTCTGACCCTGGGCCGCCGGGCCGGCGGGGGCAAAATAGCTGCCAATGAGCACAATGCGGAGGGCGCTCGCGGGGAGGCCGGCGGCACTGCGCAGGGCGGCCGCGGATGCGGCGGCCTCTGCGGTCTCATCCGCGGCGAGAATGCGCGCGGCTTCGGCAATGCCGGGGGCCTCGTCGGCATTGTCGATGACGAGGAGGGCGCCTGAATGGATGCCGCCCGCGCAGGCTGCGAGAAATGGGGCCAGAATGGCGGCGCTCTCCGGGGCCTGATCTGCCGCGCCGGCAAGTGCGGCGCCAGCCCGAATGGAGGCAGTGGGGGCGGGTCCGGCCAGTGCGGCACCGGCCGGCAGCTGGAAGGCAGAGAGATTCCGCGCATCGAGATAGAGGGCGCGGCTGGTCGAGGCTCTGGTGAGCTGGCGGGCAAAGACGGTGCGGCCCGAGCGGGGACAGCCTTCGACGAGGACGAGGGGCGAGTCCACGAGGGCTTCAAAGACCCTGGAGATAAGAGAACGCTGGATTATCATGCTCTATTCACTTCAAAATGTAATAATAAATTACAAAATGCAGGGAAACAAGAGCATTTTTAGGCCAAAAGCTCCTGAATGGCCAGAGGCAGGTGGGCTATAGTCTGAACTATGATCGTGAGGAGGAACATAAGGTGAGAACAGGTTCCGATTCCTTCGACGTCGCCATTATCGGTGCGGGAGTGAGCGGGGCGAATATTGCCCGGCGGCTCTCGTCCTACGAACTCGACGTCGCCCTAATCGAAAAGGAAGCCGATGTCTCCTTTGGCGTCTCAAAGGCGAATTCGGGGATTGTGCACGGCGGCTTCCACCACAACAAGAAATACCTTAAATCGCGCCTCGAAGTGCGGGGTGCTGCCATGTTCGACCGGCTCAAAGCCGAGCTCGACTTCCCCTTTGAGCGCTGCGGCATTGTCGTCGTGGCTCTGCATGAGGAGGAGATGCGCGCTATCGAGCAGCTCTACGAACAGGGCGTGGACAATGGCGCAATTGGTATTGAAATGTGCTCCCGCGACCGCATGCTCGAGCTCGAGCCCAAGCTCTCGCCCGATACGGTCGGCGGTCTCTATGCCCCGGCGGGCGGCATTGTCGAGCCCTACCGCTTTGTCTTCTCGCTGGTCGAGAACGCGACGCACAACGGCGTCCAGCTCTTTACCAAATTCAAAGTGGCCCATGCTCAGCACAATGCCGAAGCCTGGACGGTGAGCGCCGAAGACGGCCGGACAATCCGCGCCAAATACGTGGTGAATGCCGCAGGCCTCTTTGCTGACGAGGTGTCGAAGATCTTTGGCGGCGAGGAGTTTGCGATCCACGGCCGCAAGGGCGAGTACTACCTCCTTGACCGCATGACCAAGGCCAAGACAAGCCGTGTTGTCTTCCCGGTGCCCACTACAATTTCGAAAGGCATGCTTGTCGTTCCGACTGTTGAGGGCACGGTACTCGTGGGCCCGACAGCGACAGCCGACGAGGACAAGAAGGACTTCGCGACAACGCGCGAGCATCTGAATGAAATTCTGAAGAGCGGCCGCGCCCTTGTACCCTCCATCTCCGAGGGCGATGTGATTACGAGTTTCGCGGGCATCCGCTCTGTGCTCGACGAGGATTTCTATATCGACATCTCGAACAAGGCGCCGCATTTTATCCAGGTGGCCGGCATCCAGTCGCCGGGACTCACCGCGAGCCCCGCCATCGGCGAGTATGTAAAAGACCTTCTGAAGCACGACGGCCTCAAACTTGTCGAGAAATCGGACTGGGATCCATTTGTGCGGAGAGTGCCGCGTGTGCGCGATCTCTCGCCTTTCGAGCTCGATGAGCTCATTAAAAAGGATCCTGCATATGGCGAAATTGTCTGCCGCTGCGAATGCGTCTCCGAGGCTGAGATTGTCGAGGCGATCCGCCGCGGACACACAACGCTCGACGGCATTAAATATTTTACCCGCACCCAGATGGGACGCTGCCAGGGCGGCTTCTGCACCTACAAGATCATGAAAATCCTGATGCGCGAAACTGGTATGAGCTGGGACGAAATAACAAAGCATGGCGGCAGCAGCCAGATGCTCAAGGGGGAGTTATGAGAGAACTCAACTTCGACGCGGCCGTAATCGGCGGCGGCGCGGCTGGAATGGCCGCTGCCCTCGAGATGGAATCGCGCGGGCTCTCCGTGGCGATTCTTGAGCGCGAGGACCATCTCGGCGGCATTCTGACCCAGTGCATTCATAACGGATTCGGCCTTATTGAATTCAACGAGGAGCTCGCGGGCCCCGAGTTCGCCGAGCGCTTTGAAGACAAGGTGAGGAAGTCCAAGATCACCGCATTTACGGGCACTACGGTTCTCGATGTCGAGACTGATGAGGAAGACAAGGTGCTTGTCTGCGCCTCGACCCATGGAGTTATGCGCCTGCACGCAAGGGCAGTTGTGCTTGCAATGGGCTGCCGCGAACGGAACCGCGGCAATATCCGCATTCCCGGCTCGCGCCCGGCTGGCGTCTATACCGCCGGCCTTGCGCAGCGCCTTGTGAATATTGAGGGCTATATCCCCGGCAGGGATGTGGTGATTATCGGCTCGGGCGATATAGGCCTTATTATGGCGCGCCGGATGAGCTGGGTAGGCTGCAAGGTGCACGCGGTAATAGAGATTCAGCCCTATCCTTCTGGTCTTACCAGAAATATAGTGCAGTGCCTGAACGACTTCGGCATTCCCCTCTATCTTTCGCACCAGACGACCAATATCTATGGCAATGAGCGCGTTGAGGGTGTCGAGGCGACGCCGATGGAAAATGGCGCCCTCCGCACGGATAAGGCCTTTAGAATTCCCTGCGATACTGTGCTGCTCTCGGTAGGGCTTGTGCCCGAGAACGAGCTTTCGAAAAAACTGGGCGTTGAGCTGAACCCGATGACGAACGGCGCCTGGGTTGATTCAACCCTGATGACCAATGTGCCGGGCGTCTTTGCCTGCGGCAATGTGCTCCATGTGCACGATCTTGTCGACTATGTGGTCGAGGAGTCGAGACGCGCGGGCGGCTTTGCAGCCGACTATCTCGCAGGAAAGCATCCGGCCAAGGAAATACGCGTAAAACCGGGCTCAAACGTGCGCTATGTAAATCCCGGGAGACTCGATCCCTCGCGTGACAACAAGCTCTATATGAGAACCCTCATAGTCAAGAATGACGCGGCCCTCGAGGTAAAGCTGAACAACAAGGTTATACGTACTGTGAAGAAAAACCATGTTCAGCCCTCGGAGATGCTGAGCTTTACGCTCGGCCCGGCGGATCTTGCAGGCTGCGAGGGAGTGCCCGAGTCTGTGCTTGAGATTTCGATCCAGTGACAGGGGGAGCGTATGAGTGAAGAACTGATCTGCATTACCTGCCCCCGCGGCTGCCATCTCACTATTGAGAAAGGCGCCAATGGGACAATTGAGGTGAGCGGCAACCGCTGTCCGCGCGGAGCCAATTATGCCAAGGAAGAGTGCACCGCACCGAAGCGCACGGTGACTGCAACCGCCGCGCTCAAGCTGCGGCCTGTGGACCTCCAGGGCTACAAGCCGCACCGGCTGCCGGTAAAGACTGCCTCGCCCTTTCCGAAGGAGCGCATTGGCGAGCTTCTCAAGGCGATCTACGCAGTCGAAGTAACCCCGCCTGTCGCCCGCGGCACCGTCGTGATAAAAGACGCCCTCGGAACCGGCATAGATGTGGTGGCTACGAGAACAATAAACTGAAGCAGCCGCATTCCAGACGGCCCGGTTCCGAGCCAGGTATAACTGCGGAAGGCCCTGGGCCTTCCGCACCGCCGGCAAAGCCGGCGCCGGCATAGATGTGGTGGCCACGAGAACAATAAACTGAAAATACCAATTGATTGAAATAAGGGCGCGGCTCTCCTGATGGACTGCGCCCTTTCTATATGTGCGGACGGGCCTTTATGCCTGTGCCGGCGCTGATGTCCCGCTTTCGGGCTGCAGTTCCCAGCTGCCGCTCTTCTTGAGTTCACGGGCCATATAGAAGACAACAAGTATGAGGGAGCTGACGTCGGCGACGGGCTGTGCCCAGACAAGGCCATTCATCCCGACCAGGACCTTCATAAGGAAGACCACGGGGATATAGATAAGGCCCTGCCGCGATATCGATACGATGAGGGAAGGCATGGCCGCGCCCATGGCCTGCAGAGCATTGATAAGAACATAGAAAACACCGAAAAGCCAGCCTGTGGACATCATGACGCGGGCAAAGAGAACGCCGCTCGAGAGTGCGCCCTTGTCGGTGAGAAAGAGGCTGACAATCTGGGGAGCGAGAATATAGCAGACGATGGTCATCGCAGCGCAGAGCGCAATGCCGAAGATGCTCGAGAAACGAAGAGCCGACATAAAGCGCTTTCTGTTGCGGGCTCCATAGCAGTAGCCAAGAAGGGGCTGCACTCCCTGGCCGATGCCGATAGCGGCAAGGCTCGTGATCATGAGTACCTTGGAGGCCACTCCATAGGCAGCGACGGCCATGTCGCCATACTGGGCCATGAGGGCATTGGTGATAATCGAAGATACGCTCATGAGGAGGCTGCCGAGGGCAGCAGGAATGCCGACTGAAAGGACGCCGCCCAGAATTCCATCATTGACCGAGAATGATTTGAGTCCAATGGCGAGGTTTGATTTGCCGCTCATGAAGTAGCCTATATAGAAAAGCGCGCTTACTGCATTGCCGATAACGGTGGCTATGGCGGCGCCCGCGATGCCCCAGCCGAGGCCTGATATCATTATCGGGTCGAGGATGACATTGAGGAGGTTGCCGATAATGGTGCCCGCCATTGCGGTGTTGGAACGGCCTTCGGCGCGGATAATATTGGAATAGCAGGTCGAAATTAGCGAGAATATTCCACCAATTGTTACTATATTGAGATAGGTTTTTGTGTATCCGGCGGTTTCGCTGCTCGCGCCGAGCCAGATGACCATCTTGTCCATAAAGAGCCACATAAAGACCGAACAGAGTGCACCGACGGCGACGCAGGACCACATGCAGAAGGCTGAGATTTTTTTGGCATATTCAGTTTTCCCTGCGCCGAGGGATCGCGAGATGAGCGAGGTGCCGCCCATACCGAATATGGTGCCCAGAGCCATAAAAATGAGGTAGACCGGTGTCGCGAGCGAGACAGCGGCGACCATGTAATCGTTATGGGTCTGGCCGATAAAGAGTGTGTCCGCCAGATTGTAGACGAGCACCATTACCATGGCCGCGATGGAAGGCAGGCAGTTTTTGAGCACCGCCGACGATACCGGGCCCTCCGCGAACATCTGTGAAGCCTTATTCTGAGCCATAGGCTCCTCCTCTAAAAGATAGCACGCTATTGAAAGTAGCAGATTAGGCCGCGGAAATCTCCGCTGCGCTCTGGAATTATTCACCCTCGAGGTAATTGCATATTTTTATAAGGCTTTCCCGGAAGGCTTCGCGCTCCGCCCTGTTGAGGGGCTTGAGTATTTTCTCTTCCATGGCCAGCTGGTTCTTCCGGCAGTCCTGCGAGACCGCGAGGCCTCTGGCTGTAAGGCTTGCGTTTTTAGTTCGCATATCATCCTTGTCCGGGCTTGTGCTTACAAGCTTTTTAAGCTCGAGCCTTTTGGTGATGCCCGCGATAGTGGGCTGCGAGACTTTGAAATAGGCCTCGATGTCCTTGAGCGGAACTTTTTTGCCGCCATGCTCGGCTATGTACTTGATAAAGCGGATCTGCGAGAGGGTAAGGTCCTTTCCGCCGAGCTCGGCATTTGCCGATTTGGCGATGGTGTCGTGTATCTGCTTGATAAGTATGCCGCAGTCTTCACTGTCGACCATGTGAACTCCCTGCCGCTATTAAATAGCGTGCTATTAAAATAGCTGTTCCGCATGGGAAAGTCAAGCCGGGAGGATATTTTATTTTGATATCTTGCGCGGGCGATGCGGTGTGCTGCCTGAATTGACAGCCATTTTATTTGGCTATTTATCGGATAATATGATAAAATTATCATGAAAATTGTGGAAAGATTAATCTAGGAGGCAATGCTCCATGACTGAAAATGAAGTATATGAGATTATAAAAAATAGAGAAGATGAACATCTCGAGTTTAAGGAAGCGGGTGGAGGGGACTATTCTCTAGGCAAAGTAGCGCAATATGCCGCGGCCTTGGCCAATGAAGGAGGTGGAAAGCTTATTCTAGGTGTAACAGACATGCAGCCGCGAAAGATAGTTGGGACAGGTGCATTTTCCGGAGGTCTTGGGAAAATAAAAGAAAAACTGCTTCAGGAAATTCATCTGCGTGTAGAGGCATTTGAAATGCATATGCCGGAGGGACGAATTGTTGTTTTTGATGTTCCGCCCAGACCATTAGGAATGCCAGTATGCCTCAAAAATGTGTATTGGATGAGATCTGGCGAATCTCTCGCGGCAATGATTCCTGAACAAATCCGGCGTATCCTTAATGAATCGGCACTGGATTTTTCTGCTGAAATATGCAGAGGGGCCAGCCTTTCCGATTTGGATTTGGCTGCCGTTGATGAGTTTCGGAAGCGCTGGAGTAAAAAATCTGCAGAAGAATCACTATTAAGCCTGGACTATGAACAGCTTCTACGAGATGCGGAACTTATCGTAGGGAATGGCATAACCTATTCAGCGCTGATACTATTTGGCACACACGAAGCGCTCGGGAAATACCTAGGTCAATCGGAAGTAATATTTGAATATCGCTCCAATGATTCTGATATTGCATATGAACAAAGACAGGAGTGGAGGCGTGGCTTCTTTTCCTTCTATGATGAACTTTGGAATGCAATTAATGCTCATAATAAATCAGAACATTATCAGGATGGGCTCTTTATTCTGGACATTAAGGCATTCAATGAAAGCGCGATACGGGAGAGTATTCTTAATGCTGTCAGTCACCGCGATTACCGTGACGCTCGATCCATTTTTATCCGGCAGTTTCCTGAACGAATAGAAATTGAGAGCCCTGGAGGATTGATGCCAGGAATAACACTGAAAAATATTCTTTGGGAACAATCACCTCGAAACAGAAGGCTCGCTGAAGCATTCCAGCGCTGCGGTCTTGTAGAGCGTTCTGGTCAGGGAATGAATAGAATATTCGATTCATCTATAAGGGAATGCAAACCGAATCCAAACTTTTCCGATACTGATGAGAGCCATTTTTGCATTATACTGCGTGGCAATATTGAACACCCTGAATTTCTTAAGGTACTTGAAGAGGTGGGCAAGGAAAAAGCGACAGGCATTTCTGTTGATGATCTTATTGTGATTCAGCAGGTATTTCTCGGCAAAAAGCCTGATTCAAGATTTGATTCCAATGTGGAGAAGCTGATAACTTGGGGACTGCTGGAAAGGAGGCAGGGGCGTCAACAGCCACGCCTTATTTTGGCTCAGCGTCTTTATTCCTCGGTCAATGAAAAGGGAGTCCATACGCGTATTCAGGGCCTTGATCGAAATACCAATAAGGCGCTGTTATTGAAGCATATTGAGGATAATGCGGATGAGGGGGCACGCATGAGTGAGCTAAGACAGGTGCTGCCGGCCCTAAGCAGAAGTGGCATACAGGTGCTTCTCCGAGAATTGCGGAGGGAAGGGCGCGTACACAGCAGAGGCGACAGACGCAACGGAAGATGGTACCCTGGCCAATCGCCTTGTGATTGAGACAGAGGCTTTTGCAACAAAGAAGTATTGGGTTGCAAAGATAAGTCGTTTTTATATAGAAAATTAGACGCGATCATTGCAACTTTTTGCTTTCTTTTTGAATGCTGAGTTTTACTGCAATGACGCCAGTCCTGCGGCGGTCCGGGGACAGAGCTGAAGGCGGGCGGCTTAATGGCCCGCCGGGGGCAGGGGTGCGGCGCGGCGGGCGAGGGCGCCGCCTTCCGTATCCTTTCAGTCTTATAAAACAGGGAGAGTTCCCGGCTTTATATTGGGCAAATCAGGTGCTATGCTTTAAAAGACTCATTTTGCCGCAACTTTTGGCGGCTGAAGCGGTCTAATCTGGGTACGAGTTGAGCCTCGTCCCTATTTTTCACTGTGAGAGGACTGCAATGCCTACTGCGTCTGCTGCTGCCCAGGTGGTGATCTCTGTTATTCCGATTGTCGCCATCGTGATGGGCTCCGTGGTTATTTTTTTCTATCTCCTCTGGGATCACAGGGAAAAGGTTCTGCTCATAAAAAGCGGGGCCTATACACCGAAGCAGGTCGATATCGACACCTTTGCGCTGATGGCAGGGCTTCTGCTCTCCCTCGTCGGGCTGGTGCTCACGGTGCTCTTTTTTGCGATGGGCGGCTTCTCGTACAACCTGCTGGGCGGTCTGATTCCTCTGGCTCTTGGTGTCGGCCTTCTGATCTTCTACGTGATGAGGGGTTCGGGTCATAAGGGTGGAGCATGAGCCCTGAGCGGGCCCGGGACCTGAGTGATGAAGAAGCGATCAGCCTTGTCTTGAGCGGCAACAGGGAAGCCTTTGCGGTTCTGCTGAAACGGCACAAGTCGAAAGTACTGAGGCTCGGGATGAGCTTCTTTCACGACGAGGACGATGCCGAGGATTTTACTCAGGATGTGTTTGTAAAGGCCTATACGGCCCTGGGCTCATTTAAGGGCAGGTCATCGTTTTCGACCTGGCTGCTCCGTATTGCCTATAACACGGCGGTGAATGCCAAACAGCGGAGCCGGGATGCTCTGCCGCTCGATTTTGAGGATGAACTGCCCGGGCCTCCGGGCACTGATGTGAGTCAGGCTGAGGCTGATGATATCGAGGCGGTGCGCCAGGCGATGGCGGGCCTGCCGCCGAAACAGGCGCTCTGTGTGGAACTTTTCTTTTATTACAATTTGAAATATGTGGAGATAAGCGAGATCACCGGCATTCCTGTGAATACGGTGAAATCGCATGTGTTCCGCGCCAAAAAGGCGCTGCGCGAAAGGCTTGCCAGGGATGGGCGGGCTGCGGAAGAGGATGAGGAGGAAGGACGATGATTCAGACTATGCTCGATGATCTCTGCCGGGATGGCTGCGACCGGCTCGACGCGGGGCAGGAACCGGGCCTTCTTCTTAAGCTGCTTCTGTTTTTGAGCCCTGAGTGCCGGAAGGAGATTGCGCGCTCTGAGGAGGCTCTTGCGGCCTGCCACAGGACAGTTTCCGCTGAGCCGGATGGCGCTGAGCCGGACGATCTTGAGAAGCGCATTATGGGGCATATTATGCTGCTGCCCGCGCCTAAAAGGCCGGTGGGCATTTGGGAGTGGATTATTGCGGGCGCGGTGATTGGCGCCTCTGTCGCGCTGATCCCCTTTGGAGATGAGTTTGCGGCACTGGGGCTGCTCTTCGGGGCGCGCTATACGATGCCGCTGATGCTGATTCTGGGGCTCGTGGTGACTGCCTACTGCGCGGTGTTTATTGCGACGCATATGGATGAGCTCGAGGCTTTTTTCCGCAGAAGGCCACAGACGCACGGTCTGCATCACTGGTTTTAATAGGGGAACGCAGCGTGCGGGTGGCAGCCGTCTGGCGCTGCCTGCGCGCGCCTGCCATTCCGGGGCTGCCGGCGCTTGACCTCTTGGGGCGGGGTGTATACCCTAACAGCCAGAAATAAGGAGCGCCCGATGCGCAAGAACATCCGCAAGGCCGCCGCTTTCGCGGCGGTCTTTTTTTGCCTGTTCGTTATAATTGCTGTGCCTGCTGCCGCGCAGGACAGTTCGTCCGGCAAGTCTTCGACGGCCGCAGGCGCGGCGGGGACTGCCGCTGCCGATGAGGGCGCTTCTGCGGCGGGGGAAGCGGGCCAGGCCGAGCCGGCCCCGAAGCCCGAGGTGCTGGCGGCTGGGGCTTCGGCTCTTAAGTCGCTGATCGGCCCCGGGGTAAACCAGAAAGATGTGCTCGTCCTCTATAAGGGCGCGCCGGCTGCCTGCACCGCGGCGCTTCAGAAAGCGCTTGCGCTGACGGCAGAAGGCAAGTGGAAGAGCGCCTATGAGCTGCTGAGCGCCTATGATGCGGATAGTGCCGATCCCTACGCGCTTGCTATGCGCACGGAGATCTGCGTCGAAGGCTATGTGCAGAGCGAGATGCACCAGCATTTTGCCCTGAAGGATCTTGGCGAGGGCGAGTCGCTCTCGGAGGTCCGCGCAGGCAAGGAACAGTTCACTCCTTTTGACTTTGATCCGGTGGCTCTCTGCGAGGCCCAGACCAAGGCGGGGATAACTCCTCCCGCGGTCCTCGAGCGCGCTCTGGGCGACTACTATTACTCTGTCGACGAAAATTTTGAGGGCGGTTGGGTCAACTCGGATCAGACGATAATCGCGGGCGGCGTTGCTCATTATATCGCAGCGGAAAAGCAGGGGCTGAAAGACGCGCTTGGCTTCCGCAGGCATGGCGAGCTGATGCTGAAGACGGGCGATGCCTGGCAGGCCGATGCTCTGCTGCGGGCCTCGATTCTGCTCAACGCCGACGACGGCAGTGCGCACGCTTCTCTGGCTGAGGCTCTCGCCGACGAGGGACAGAATGACGCCGCCCTCGCTGAGGTTGAAAAGACGCTGGCTCTGCTGCCTCTGTCGGGCAGGAATCCGCGCTTCTCGGCCTATGTGCTCGGCGCGAGGATATGCCGCGAAAATCAGAAGGTCGATGAATCCAATGCCTATATCGGGAGGGCCGAGAAGGAGTTCTCCGATATCCCGAATCCGGGCATTATCCATATGCTGCTCGCACTGCAGGACGGTGCCGCCGACGAGGCAAACGCTGCCGCTGACAAGGTCTACGCGAGCTTCCCGACTTCGCCCTATGTAGTACGTTCAATTCTGATGGTCTGGCTCCAGAATCAGGATGGCGATTCGCCGATGGCCTTTCTGGACAGGCAGCTCAAGGCCCAGGATGGAAAGGCCGAGAACATGGCGGTTCTGCAGTTCTACAAGGCTGTACTTCTGAATACGGTAAAGGGTGTCGCGGGCAATGAAGAGGCTATAGCCCTGCTCGACAAGGCCGAGGCCAATTTCAAGACTGCATACAAGCCGGACAACGAGGTCTTCGCAACTATCGCCCAGCTGAAGCAGGAGTACGCTGACGGCATTGCCCAGGCGAAGCAGGAAGCCGAGGACGCGGCGGCCCAGCAGGCGGCTTCGCAGGGATCGAAGCCTGCGGATGGCAGCCAGAGCGGAAGCTCGACACAGAGCGGCACAACGCAGCAGAGCTCGGGCGGCACAAAAGCGCCTTAAGGCCGCGAGGGCCAGTGCGCGAAAGCCGTCCTGTCTCCGCCTGTGCGGAGCGCGGGGCGGCTTTATCTTTTAGGGCTGCCCCCCATGGGCCTGAGGCTGCGGCGCCAGGCCAGGCGCGGCGGCGGGAGTCAGCGCCGCCGGCGCAGGGCGGGCAGAGGGGCCGCCGGAAGTCCGCGGTTTTGAGGAGGCTGTATGAACGAGGTGATCAGATCGCTCTTTGAGCGCAGATCGGTGCGGGCCTATGAAAAAAAGCCGATATCGGAGGCCGATAAAAACCTGATACTGGATTCAGCCCTGCAGGCGCCGACGGCGGGAAATCAGATTCTCTATGCGATTGTCGATGTTGAGGAGCAGAGGCTGAAGGATGAACTGGCCGACAGCTGTGACCATCAGCCTTTTATTGCGGAGGCTCCGCTTGTGCTGGTGTTCCTCGCTGACTGCCGGCGCTGGCTCGACTGCTATCTGGCTGCCGGGGCCGAATGCCGCGAGCCGGGGCTGGGCGATATCGAGCTCGCCATTGTGGACGCGGCAATAGCCGCGCAGAACAGTGTTGTGGCTGCCGAATCGCTTGGCATAGGTTCCTGCTATATAGGTGATATTATGGAGAACAGGGAACGCATTGTGGAGCTGCTCAAACTGGACAGATACACGGTGCCTGCGGCCATGGTGGTGTACGGTTACCCCACAGAGCAGCAGAGAACGCGGAAAAAGCCGCGGCGCTTTGAGCGGGAATTTATTGTGCACAGGAACGCCTACGAGCGTTCTCCGCAGGAGACGCTCCGCGCGGCGCACGCGAAACAGTCGGGCCAGTCCGATTACAATTTTGATGCCTCCATACGGGCTTTCTGTGCAAGAAAATATATGTCAGTTTTTTCACTCGAGATGACAAGATCGGTCTCTGGATATCTGGACGCCTTCCGGCATTCCGGAGAGAGCGGAAAAAAATAAAGGAGGCCGCGGCAGTTCTGGAACCGCGGAGCTGGGCTTATGGCATTCGCAACTGTTACATTCTTTTCCGACGCACTGTCGCGGACTGCGAGCTTCAATATCATCCTGCCGGGTGACAAAAGACTTCTGGATGGCGGGGCAAACCGTGAGGCGGGGCCCTATAAGACGCTCTATCTGCTGCATGGTATCTATGGCAGCTGCGGGGACTGGCAGAACTATACGCGGATTCTGGCCCTCGCGGGAGCGCGCGATCTCTGCGTTGTAATGCCGAGCGGAGACAACAAATTCTACTGTGATTCCGACATCTCGGGCGACCACTACGGCGAATTTGTTTCGCGGGACCTCGTGGATTTTACGCGGCGTGCCTTTAATCTTTCGAAGCGGCGCGAGGATACCTTTATCGGCGGGCTTTCGATGGGCGGCTTTGGTGCGATTGTAAATGGCCTTAAGCATCCTGAGATCTTTGGCCGGGTGGCGGCCTTTTCGTCCGCGCTGATAAAGGACAGAATACTGAAGTCTTCGGCGGACAAGGGCAGCGATTTCTTTACGCGCAGGCAGTATGAGACAATGTTCAATCTGAAGGATGCTTCGGATTTTGAGGGTTCGCAGAATGATTATGATACGCTCGCGGAGCGTGCGGCCGCGGGAGCGCTGAAATCCGGGGCCCCGCTGCCCGCCTTCTATATGGCCTGCGGCGGTCAGGACCCTCTGTGTGCGCCGAATCTCGCCTACAGGGACAGGCTCGAAGCGCTTGGCTACGAGGTCGCCTGGGAGAGCTGGGAAGGCGCGCACAACTGGGTATTCTGGGACAGAGCCATAGAAAAAGCCATAGACTGGCTCCCGCTCGGCGGGGCAGTTGAAGGGAAGAGCAGCGGAAACGTCGGGCTCTAGGACGCAGAGCTGCGCCGGAGGCCGGCTGCAGCGGCCGGAAACAGCAGCCGGAAACAGCAGCCGGAAACAGCAGCCGGAAACAGCAGCCGGAAACAGCAGCCGGAAACAGCAGCCGGCCGCGCGGCTGTTTCCGCCGGAGAGCCTCAGCTGCGGACGAGTGAGCGCGCGAGAATGCAGGCGCCGGAAGCGGCGTCGGCTTTCGCGGGCACTATGGCGATGCGCGGCGCGTCGGCTGCGAGCTTCTTTGCAAGGGCGGCGCGCAGCACGGGGTCGTGTTCGATCGAGCCGCCGCGGAGAGCGAGATTTTCGTTCTGGATATGGCCCGCGAGGCGGCGGTCGACGGAGAGTACAAGGCTCTCGAGTTCACGGGCGGCCTGCTCGAAAATATCGAGGGCGAGGGGGTCGCCCTTGTCGCGGTAATCGGCGACAGTCGGCGTAAAACCTCCGATAAAAGTCTTGTCAATTGGTTTTGAATAGATATAGGGGACAAAGTCGCTCGGTTCTTTAAGGCCGAAGTAGGCGAGAGCGGCTTCCATGAGCTTGGTGGGGAGATCGCGGCCTTCGATAGAGCGGAGGCTGCGGACAATGGCGTCGAAGCCGACGCGGAAGCCCGAGCCCTCGTCGCCGAGGAGGTGGCCGAGGCCGCCGGCGCGCACGGCGAGGCCGTCGCGGGAGCGGCCATAGGCGATGGAGCCGGTACCGGCAATGAGGAGAAGACCTTCGATATCGCCGATGGCGCCTGCGAGGGCGGGCTCGGCGTCATTGCCGATGCCGAGGGGGCAGGAATCGGGAAGGCCGGCGGCTGCCCGCAGAGCTGCTTCGAAAGGAACCCGGTCGGCGGGGCGGTCTATGCCCGCGCTGCCGGCGAAGCCCGCTGCGCAGTCCTGGGCCCTAAGATCTGCCTCATGGTAGGCTCTGCTGAAGAGGGCCTTGAGTACCTCGCTCACCGATTCCCAGCTGTTCGAGTTGGGATTGGTGCTGCCGCCCTCCGCATAGAAAATGCGGTTTCCAGACAGGGATTCTATTCTGATGCGGGCGCTCGTACCGCCGCCGTCGATGCCGAAGACATACTTCATGGTGAAAACTCCTCAGATTTTTATGGAAGGCTTTTTGTATCGATGGCCTTCTCGCCCATCCGGTAGAGCTTCCAGGGCGCGAAACCCAGCTTGCCATAGAAGGTATCGAGCGTTGTCCAATCGATAACCGTGAGGCCGGTGCCGCGCGAGGCGAGCTCTTTAAGCGAAAGCCTGAGGAGCTCGAGCCCGAGGCCGCGGCCCCGCAGGTCCTCGTCGAGGCCGATGGGGCCCAGCCCGCCAGGCTCTGAACCCAGAAGCTGACGCCAGTAGGTGCCCGGCCCGATAACAGGGCTGTCCTTGTCGTAGATGCGGGCAAAACCGGCGGTCGCTCCCTTCTGATCCCTGAGAATGCAGAGATCCTTCGGCCTCATGCCGGCGTCGAGGGCCTCGGTGGTATCGTCCAGCCAGCGGCCGGGAAAATTCTTTCTGAAGAACTGGAGAAGCTGAACCCGCTCCTGCGGATTGTAGGCGCCGAAGCTGAAACCTTCCGGGAGTTTGGGCGCGCCTCCAAGAAGGGAGCCTGATTCCTGAAGATCGGCGATGAGATCGGATTCATGGCCGGGGGCAAAGGCAAAGCCCCGGGCATCAAAAAAGGCCGCCGCAGCCTTGAAGCCTTCGGCTTCGGGATCTGGAACCTTGCAGGAGCCGCCTGCAGCGGGACAGCCCGGGAAGAAATGGTAGCGGTCACGGCCTATGGCCAGGCGGCTGGCGCCGCGGCCGGCGGCCCAGAGCTCAGCTGCCTCGAGGAGCTGGCTCGCTATGCGCTGCCTTCTCGATTTTCTGTCGACGATAAGAAAAGAAATATTGGCGAGGGCCGGAATCTGGCCCGAGCTGGAGCTGCGGCGCGGCCGTTTTGCGAGGAGGGCGCCGTGTATCTCATTGTCCTGACGCATGACAAAAATAGCTTTTTCGTCTTTATCGAGTCTGATCTGCTGCTCATAGAGCCGTCTGTCGAGCGGGAAGCTGGAGCCGATACTGCGGTTCCAGAGACGTATTAGATCATCTTCGAGAGGAGAACCTACAAGTTCCTTGTCGAATGAGGCAATCATGGTTTCATACTAGCGCGCCTCCGGCCCCTTGGGTAGAGGAGAAAGGGGTTCCAGCTGAAAAATTGGAATAATATTTCAAAAGAATAGAAGAAAGAATGAAAGATTATTGTTGCGCTTCTCTGGAAAGCAGGCAATAATAGACATGCTCAATTTGCAGATGGAGGTTCCGATCATGGCTGGTACTGGCAAGAGGATAATGGCCGTTGGAGGCCATATTGGCGATATGGAGCTTACGGCTGGCGCGCTTCTGGCTAAGAACTATCTCGAGGGCGGCGCGATTATGACTGTGGCGCTGACCGCCGGAGAGCGCGGAAATCCGCCCACTATGAGTGCTGCCGAATACAGAAAGCAGAAAGTCCATGAAGCCGAGACCTTCGCCGAAATGCTCGGCGGCAAAGCCGTAGTTTTCGATACACCCGACGGCGAGCTCGAGCGGACCAAGGAAGTGGGGCTGAAGCTTGCCAAACTGATCCGCGAGTTCAAACCCGATGTGCTCATTACGCACTGGGAGAAGAGCATCCACAAGGATCATATGGCGGCCAATCAGATAACGATCGATGCGCAGTTCTACGCCGGGCTCCCGAGCTTCGATCTCGGGCTTCCTGCCCACAACGCAGCCGGGCCCTATTTCCCGGAGAATTGGGAAGACCCCTACGGTTTCAAGCCGCTTATCTATGTCGACATCGAAGAGGGCTATGAGCTCTGGAAAAAGGCTGTGAGCACGCACTGGTTTGTGACCCACAGCAAGGACTTCAGATATCTTGAGTACTATGATCATCTCCAGGTTGTGCGCGCCTGCGAGACAGGAATGAAAATAAAGAGGGCAGAGGCCTTTATGGTCGATTCCTTCAGCCTGAGAAAGAGGCAGGACAACCTGTAAGGAGTTCAGCGAGATGACCGCTCTGCAGTCAATGCGGAAAAACCGCTATGTCTATATCCTGATACTTCCCGCCATTATCTATCTGGCGCTCTTCGCGTACAGACCGATGTATGGAATTATACTCGCGTTCAAAAAATTCAACTTTGCGAAGGGAATTACCGGAAGCCCCTGGATAGGGCTTAAAAATTTCCAGTTCGCTTTCGGACTGCCGGGCTTCTGGGCTTCGTTCTGGAATACGCTGATAATCGCCTTTCTGCGCATGCTCTTCGCCTTCCCTTTTCCGGTAATTCTTGCAATACAGATAAATGAAGTGCTGCGTTCGGGATCGAAGCGCTTTTTCCAGACGGTATACACCTTTCCCCATTTCCTCTCCTGGATCATTATCAGCGGCATTCTGCTGAACCTCTTTGGAGATTCGGGCGTTGTAAATATGCTGATTACAGGGATGGGTGGAAAGAAGGTGCAGTTCCTGACAAACAAGGATACCTTCAGAGCCTTTATAATACTGACAGATATGTGGAAGGAAAGCGGCTGGGGCACGATTATCTATCTCGCTGCGATAGCCGGGATAGACCAGGAGCTCTACGAAGCGGCAGAACTCGACGGCGTTGGGCGCTTCCAGCGGATGTGGCATATAACCTTCAAGTCGATACTGCCAACTGTGTCGATTATGCTGATTCTGCAGCTGGGATCGATAATGCAGTCGGGCGGCGGCGGCTTTGACCAGATATTTAACCTGTACAATCCGGCAGTCTACGATACAGGAGATATTATCGATACCTACATTTACCGCAGCACATTCAGCGGGGCGATTACCTATGGAGTGTCCACGGCCATAGGCCTGTTCAAATCTGTACTCAACTGCCTGTTCCTCTTCGGGGGCAACGCGCTTGTGCGCTGGATTTCCCATGGCGAGAGGGGGATATTCTAATGGCCAGAAAATACCGGCACAGCACCTTTACCGTAATAAACGGCATCCTGCTCGCGGTGCTCGCATTCCTCATTATCTATCCTGTCTGGTACACTTTTCTTATATCCATATCGAGATACCAGGACGCGCCGAATGTAGTGCTCTGGACTAAACATGTGGATTTCAGCGCCTATAAGACAGTAGTGGAAGGCCGTGGATTTATTCGGGCATTTTTCAACTCGATGTTTATTACGGTAGTCGGTGTAATTATCAATCTGATAATTACCTCGATGACGGCATACGCGCTCTCGCAGCCGAAATGGGCGGGCAAGAGCATCTTTATGCTCTTTGTGCTCATTCCAATGTTCTTCTCGGGCGGCCTGATTCCCTACTATCTGACCATTAAGTCGCTTAGGCTTGTAAACAGCATCTGGGTAATGATACTGCCCAATGCAATGAATACCTTTTATATGTTAATACTTATGAACTGTTTTAAGTCCATACCGGCGAGCCTCGCGGAATCGGCAAGACTCGATGGCGCCTCGGATTTTTCGATTCTGTTCAGGATAATTCTTCCCGTGTCGAAGCCGACAATAAGCGCGATCGGGCTTTTTTACGCGGTGGAACGCTGGAATGAATGGTGGCATGGACTGCTCTTTATTAACGATCTAGATAAGTACCCGCTGCAGCTTGTGCTGCGGGAGATGATTTTCAATATAGACAGCTATATTAACAATGCAATGGCGAGTTCGATTGTTGAGGGCATACGCAATGTATACGCGCCGAGCCTCAAGATGGCCACGGTGATGATAGCTGCTATACCAATTATGATTGTTTATCCTTTCCTGCAGAAGAATTTTACAAAAGGCATAATGATTGGAGCCATAAAGGGCTGACTGAACTGGAACTATGGGGATGCCCCATAAATGAAGATAGGAGGTTTTGGAATGAAGATGAAACGCGCGCTTCTGCTGCTTCTCTGCATTACATTTATCGCGCCGGCATTTTCGGCCCCCAAGAAGATGACTATCAGTGTAGCCATGTTCACTGGAGCTGTTGATTACTTCGGCGCCGGAGACAAGGACCTTGTCCTTAAGCAGATACAGGATAAGTTCAATGTCACATTCGATTATAAGCCGATTACCTGGGGGAACTTCAAAGAGAAGATCAATCTGTGGGCTGCCGCCGGTGAGCTTCCGGATTACTTCCCCTTTGCAATTACCAGTATTCCGCAGTATGACGAGTGGGTTGAGCAGGGCATTGTGAAGCCGCTCCCCAAAAATCTTAACAAGTATCCCTATATAAAGGCAATTGTCTCGAAACCCGAATACAAGGGCTTTATGAGGGATGGCCAGTACTACATGATTCCGCGCGAGAATGGCGGTCCGCATAATGAAGGCGGCGCCGCGCAGTACGCGCTCTTTGTCCGCAAGGACTGGCGGACAAAACTGGGCATTGCGAAGCCGACCACTTTTGATCAGTACAAGGCGATGCTCAAGGCTTTTGTTGAGAAGGATCCCGATGGCGATGGCAAGGCCGACACACAGGGCATGGTGCCCCGTGAGCCGAACTGGGGAATGGAGACCGCTTTCTATCCGCTCGCCGCAAAGAACTTTGGCTATTGGACCAAGTCTTCTGACGGCAAGTGGTATCCGCCTTATTATGCTCCTGAGTATCGCAAGGCAATTCTCCGCGGTGCCGAGCTTGTTCAGGAAGGCCTTGTAGACCGTGACTTCCTGACCTTCCAGAGCACCCAGGACGCTGTTGACCGCTTCGCTCAGAACAAGGAAGGCGTGCTCGCTTCTCAGCCGATTCCGAACGCGATCCAGATCATGTACGACGCCTGGCAGAAATTCAACCCGGATAAAAATTTCTTTGACTGCGTTGAAATTCTTGACACCTACCCCTGGGCCTCGCCCGACGGGCAGCGCTACCGCTTCCAGACTATCGGTTTCTGGGCTGAGAACTATTTCGCGGGCACAATCGATGACGCGAAGATGGACCGCATTCTTCAGATCTGCAACTACCTTATGAGCCCTGAGGGTTCTTCTCTCTGGCTCTATGGCATCAAGGGCAAGACCTATAATATGGTCAATGGCAAGTACCAGGATCTCCGCCCGAAAGATGAGAATGGCATGCCTGTGGCTCTTGAGAAAATCTATCCTTCTACCTCGTACTTCTCGAGGATGGTCGGCTGGGCTCTCGAGAATATGGGCTGGGACAATCCGCTCTTTGAAATTGCCTATGGCAAGGACATTATGAAGATGGCCAATGGCTATATGACAAAGCTGCTCAAAGAGACAAAGCCCCAGGGAATCAACTTCCCGATGCAGTATATCTTTACTGAATCGAAAGGCAAGGTTCCCACTATCGAAATCAACCAGGTACTCTCCGACCCCGATCCCGCCAAGCGCTATGACGATCTGTATAACGCCGCGGTAAAGGCCGGACTCTACACGTGGATGGATGAGGTTGCCGCCGCCGCCAAGAAGAAAGGCGTGAGCATGAAATAAACAGGCCCTCTGGCACCTGTTTGCCTGAATGCCCCACGGCGCCGAACCGTGGGGCATTTTTCTACCAACTATGAGGAGCTACTATGGCAGTTGTTTTTGATTCATACAGGAGCGGAGACGATGCGCAGCTTGTGCCGCTCTGGCAGCGTTCGATCTGGAAAGATTCCATAAACGATGAGCGCTTTAGGAACCTCTTTCTGCTCGATGCGAACTTCGATCCGGAAGGACTCCGCATAGCCCGCGATGGCGGCCGGATTGTCGGGGCCTGCTACGCGCTCCGGCGCCAGCTCCCGATGAGCGGTACGGATCTTGAGCCCGGCAATGGCTGGATTACCTGGTTCTGCGTCGATCCAGGGGAGAGACGCAGAGGCATTGGCTCCCGTCTAATGAAGGACGCGCTGGCCTTCCTGGCTTCGAAAGGCGTAAAAACCGCCTATTTTGCCTCCTATGCGCCGAATTACATTGTGCCGGGGCTCGACAGGAGTGCATACCCCGAGGCCTCCGCGATGATGGACAAGCTTGGATTTACGCGGCAGTACGAATGCGTTGCGATGGACCTGAATATGCTCGACTACCACTATACGGAGGATGCCGCAAAGACAAAGGCAAAGCGCGAGGCCGAAGGCTATCTTTTCCGGAGCGCGACCAACGCCGACCTTAAAGAAGTGGTGAGCTTCAACGACAGAGAGTTCAACGCGGACTGGGCGCGCGCCATACGCGAAGGTGTGCCGCGCAATGTGCCGATGGACCAGGTTGTTATCTGCAGGGAGCCTGCGCCTGCCGGCGCAGCCGCCGGAAGCCTTGGGAAGATCTGCGGCTTTGCGATGTTCGGCGCCTACGAAGGGCTCCGCGAGCGCTTTGGCCCCTTTGGCGTTCAGGAGAAAAAGCGCGGCCTCGGCCTTGGCAAAGTTCTGCTCAACGAGTGTCTGATGCGGCAGAAGGCTATTGGCGTGCATGGCTCCTGGTTCCTCTGGACAAGCGAGCGCGAAGTCTGCGGCATCCTGTACCAGAAAACGGGCTTTAAGATTACGCGCCGTTTCGATGTGCTTCAGAAAAAAATATAACAGCTAGTATGATGAAATAAAGGCGCGCGGCCGTGCTCCTCCCGGCGGGGGGGGGCAGCCGCGGAGCGCTGCCCCGCGGACTGCGAGCCGTGGCACGGTTCCGCTTAGGCTGGTTCCTGATCTTCAGCTTGCAGCTTCCGGGCTGTATTTTCCGCCTTCTGTCCCTGTCTACTCACTCATTGACTATAGCTTCTCATTCTCCCTATACTAAAACTAGAACGCGTTTCAGTTAACGCGAGGAGGAATGGATGAAGCGGTTTCTGTATGCTTCTTTTGCCGCGTTTATGATCTTTGCCCTGGCGGGATGCCAGAGCAATTCGGACAGCGCGAAAGGCATTTATAAGGCCGGCAGCTACAGCGCCACGGCCGACGGCATGGGCACGGTAAAGGTGACCCTCACCGTGGACAGCAGCAGAATTACGGGCGTAAAACTTGACCTCTCGGGCGAGACCGCGGGCATCGGACAGGCCGCGGGCGATAACCTGAAGCAGCAGATACTCGAAAAACAGAGCGCCGATATAGATGGCGTTTCCGGCGCGACTATCACGAGCAGCGCGGTAAGAAATGCGGCAAAGAAGTGCCTCGCCCAGGCTATGGGCCCCGTAACATCTTCGAGAAAGCCGCTTAAGGATGGGACCTATACCACGACTGCGCCAGGCTACAGCTGGACAGGCCAGATTACCTGCGATGTGACGGTCGCTGACAACTTGATTAAGAATATCGCCATAAAAGAAGAGCATGATTCCTATACAGGCGAGTGGTTCCAGACCGTCGTGGATAAATTTATTCCGCGCGTTGTCCAAAATCAGAGCCTCTCGGTAAACGCCGTCTCGGGAGCGACTGTTTCGTCGAATGGCGTAAAGACCTGCGTGGCCAAGGCTATCGATGCTGCGGGCGGCGACAGCTCGCAGTGGTACACGCCGGTGGCCAGGAACAGCGGGAAGAAGATTCTTACGGGGTATGATGTTGTAGTAGTTGGCCTCGGCGGATCGGGCGTGCTTTCGTACTGCGCTGCCGCCTACAATGGCGCCACAGTGTTCGGCATTGAGGCTGCTGGAAAGATCGGCGGCGATTCGGCCTGCACCTATGGCCCGATGGCTATCAACTCTAAGTACCTCAAGGATCTCTACAACGGCGGCAAAGATTATATCAATGCCGACGATGTGTACAGGACCTGGATCGACTATGTCGGCAGCGCGAACGCCGCGAAGAAGGCCGATGTGATCCATGAGGCGGTGTACAATTCGGGCGATGCTCTCGATTTCTATGTGAACAATTTCGGTTTTACCTTTACCGGCATGGAAAAACAGGGTGGAATGCTCGGCAGCTTTGTACGGACCGACTGGAAGAAGCTCTGGACTGTCTATACCGCCGACAAGGGCAACACCTCGTGGAATGTGCTCGGCCCGAACAAGACCTTCCAGTTCGACCGCGCCATGCAGATCGCGAAGAGCAGGAATCCGAAGAACGACTACATGACAGAGCTCCGCGCAGACAAGCTTATTATGGATAATGGCAGGGTAGTGGGTGTGAATGCCACAGCCTACGATGGTACGAGCTATGAGATTTACGGCAGGAGCGTGATTCTTGCGACGGGCGGCTTCCTCGGCAATGACAAGATGATGAAGCAGTATCTCGGCAGCAGCGTAAACAGCCTTGGTGTAACTGTGAATAACGGCGCCGGCATCGAGATGGGCCAGCAGGCCGGAGGCGCGCTCTACAATATCGACGTACTGCCGATGATCCATATAAGCCAGGTGCCGAACATTATAAAAAACAATGATCTTAACGCCGACCAGAAAGCCATTCTTACGGCTCTCTGCCTCGTGAATGATCAGACCGCGGTGACCAGCGATGGCAGGCTCTGGGGCAATGCAAACAAGAGCGGCACAAAGGATGCGGCGATTACTGTTGAGATCTGCTATGCTCCTGAATATAAGTACTATGTGCTTTATACAAAGGATGAGATCGACGCGATCGCCCAGAGGGGCCTTCGTGACAGCTACAAGACCGCGACTTCGATGTTTATGAATCAGGGCGGGAAGTTCGAAGTGAACAAGCCCGTCTCCGATATCTATGACATTCTCGCTGTTGGCCAGAAGTACGGCGATGTTATAAAAGCCGATACTGTCGATGCCCTGGCGAAGAGCATTGGCTGCAGTGCCGCGACCCTGAAGCAGTCACTCGGCGGGAAGGACGGTACCTATTACGCTGTCGTCTGCGCTGGCTATTCCTACGCGACTGTCGGCGGTCTCGATATAGACGCCAATATGAACGTGCTCCGCAAGGACGGTACTGCTATTGCCAACCTCTATGCGGTAGGACAGGATTCGCAGGGTGTCTGCAATGCTTCGAAGAAGCCCTATACCCCTTGGGCTGGTCAGGCTCAGTCCTGGACCTTTGTCTCCGGCCTTATCGCCGGCACCAAGGCCGCAGCCTATTCAAAATCCAACTGACACTGAAATAGTCTGACGGAATAAGGAGGCCGCCCGGGAAACGGGCGGCCTCTTTTATCTGACGGGGAGAAGCCTATTTCCCGTTCCGCTTTCTTTCACCCCTGCCGCTGAAGGCCTCTGTGAAAACATCGAGAATTTTGAAAAGAGTCTCCTGGTGCTGATGTGGAATAGCATCTGCCAGTTCAAAGATGTCCTTGAAGCACTCTTCATATATAAAATTTGAGTATTCTCTATAGGCTTTCAGTCCTTTGGCAGTAGCTGTGACGAAGATCTCTTTCTTATTTGAGGGATCCTGCTTTTTAATCAGGTAGCCGCGCTTAATTAGTTTCTGGACATTGTTGGAAAAGGCTCCGCGCGTAATGCCCATGCGCGCAGCGATCTCGGTCATTTTCTGGGTTCCATTGGCCTCGATTATATATTCGAGCGTCTGAATCTGGGCGGCGGAGGTCTCGACTGATGTGCCTTCGAGATGATGCACTTCGGCATAGTGCTGGGCATAGGTATTAAAAAGGCGGATGAATTTCTCCACAAAAAGGCGCTTGTCGCCCATCCATTCCAGCTGCATATGCTTTTCCCCCCGGGCGCCTGCGTTTCCAAGCCGCCACAGGCACGATACACCGGCAAGACTGAAATGTAAATCGCTCCTGGATAGACTGAGAATGTTTTTAGTGAAAACAATTTGACAATATTGTATTTACACAATACAATAAGTCTGTACTGTTTTATGGAGGAGGTCTATATGAAACGTCCAGGTTTCTGGGTGGCTGTAGCCCTTGGTCTATGCCTTTTAAGCTCGGTTGGGGCCAATCTGGTGCAGACGGACGGGCGCAGAGTGGCCGTAACAGAGGTGCTCCTGCCAGGCTCTGATGGAGCCTTTATAAGCGGCCTCATGTTCAGGCCGGTAAAGGCAACTGCGCAGAATCCGCTGCCACTGATTATAGCTGCACATGGGAGCTATAACAGCAAGGAGATGCAGGCGCAGAATCTTGTGGAGCTCTCGCGCCGCGGTTTTATTGTCTTTGCGCCGGACTCCTACAGACACGGGAAATCATCAATCCATAATGGAAATATCGGAGAATATGCGAGCCTTGTCGATACCGTTGAGGCCCTGTCGCGCCTTAACTATATAGATCCTGACAAGATCGCGCTGAGCGGCCATTCAATGGGCGCAGACCAGTCCAACAATACTGCGCGTGATTATATTATCAAGGCAGCTCAGGGCAAGGCCGGCCCACGGATCGCTGCAGTTCTGAGCGTCGGCTGCGATCCGCCTTACACTGATTACAAGGTTGAAGGGCAGGATGCCCCCGTACCAGTAGCAGTCGATTATGGCGTTATTGAGGCCAAGCACGATGAGTGGTTCTTTAAGCAGAAAGATGTGGGTATGGACCCGGCACGCTATCTCGAAAGTGCGAATGCCAAAGCCTTTATTGAACAGACGGGTGTGACACTGAATGGCGCAGTCGAAAATGGGAAGATCTATGAAGGACAGATCGGCGGAAAGAACTGCAAGCGTGTTATCTATCAGTCACCGGAGATTCATCCCCTTAATTACTATTCAAGAATAAGCGCGGCTTCGGAAATAAACTTTTTCTATTCCGTATTTGGAACACCGCACGGCTATGCACAGATTTCGCCCTGGAATCAGATATGGTTCCTGAGGGAAATTTTCTGCCTTATCGGGCTTGTCGGATTTTTTCTCTTTCTCTTTCCCTTCTCCTGTCTGATTATGAAGACAGGATTCTTTAAGGAACTCGCGGCTCCTGCTGCGCCAGCAGCGGGGCCACTTGTAGAGGCACCGCTCAAAAAGGCGAGCTTCTGGATTATGACACTTATTGAAGCGGCCATACCTGCGCTGCTTCTAATGCCCGTTGGGTTTGCCTTGATCGGGCAGAAGAGCTTTGTACCATTTATTTACAGCCCGCTCTTCGGTGAACCTAATACCAATGAACTCGCCGGCTGGTCGGCTGCGATAGCTGTCTGTCTGCTTGCGCTTCAGGTTGTGCAGTATCTGGCCGCGGGAAAGAAAAACGGCGCAAATCTCGAGGCCTGGGGATATAGAGCATCAGGTCGGAAAATATGGAAAGCCCTGCTGCTCGGTTTTGCCACCACGGCCGGAGCCTACCTGCTGGTTTTTATCAGCGAATATATTTTTGGCACCGATTTCAGATTCTGGGTAGTGGATGTGAAAACTTTTGATGCCGCGAAGCTGCAGTATGGCCTTGTATACTTCCCGGCCTTCGCACTCTTCTACCTTGTAAACTCTCTGCTGATAAATGCCACGGATTCCTATGCTGGCTGGAAAGAATGGCAGAAAGAAATGCTGGCGGTGATCTGCAATATTCTTGGCCTCGCGGTTCTTGTGTATATCCAGTACTCCGGGCTCTTCCGCGATGGAACAGAGGTTTTTAATGCTATGCGTATTGTAAATCTCTTCCCGCTCTTTGTAATGATACCAGTTGCGACAATTATTGGCCGCCGTTTTTACAGGGAGACAGGCAGCATATACGCTGGCTCCTTTGTGTTCGGATTCCTGTACGCGATGATGAACGCGGCCAATACAATGTTTATCGGGGGACTGTTCTAGAAAAAGCGGGAACGCGGACGGACACTAATAAGCACCCATCCGCGTTCCGCAGCAGAGCGGACGGGGTGCATGGCCGCAGCATCCAATACCCCCTGTGCCCGGCCCCTGAAAAAACAATAAGGGATGTGCTACACTTCCCCCTATGCGGATCGCAGTTGTCGATGATGAAAAAAATGTGCGGTTTGCCCTTGAGACCGCTCTCGCCAAAGAGGGCTTTGAGGTACTGGCCTATAAGGACGGCCTTGATGCCTGCGGCGATCTGGACAAGGCGGGGAACAGCAGAGGCGGACCGCGGCCCCTTGTGGAACGGGATACGGCGGCCGGCCTCGTACCCGCGGCAGATGGGGCAGCGCACACGGCTGCTCCATCTTCGGAACGGGCAGCGGGACTGCCGCCTGCCGATCTCTATATCCTCGATATAATGATGCCGGGCATGGACGGGCTCACATTTTTCCGCAGGCTGAGAGGACGTTTCCCGGGACTGCCGGTAATTTTCCTTACTTCGCGCGATGAGGAATTTGACCGTGTGCTTGGGCTTGAGCTCGGGGCAGACGATTATCTCTGCAAGCCTTTTTCGATGCGGGAACTTATCGCGCGGGTGCATGTGATACTGAGGCGCTGCGGCGCCGAAACCGCTGTGGCGGCGCCGCCCGGCAGCAGCGCTGCGGCAGGCGTGGGGCATGGAGAGAGCGTGCTTCAATCTTCGGGTATCGTGCTCGACCCCTCATCTTTCAGCGCGGAAATTGAAGGCAGGCCTCTCGAACTCACTGTAACAGAATTCCGCATACTTGAGACATTTTTAAGGGGAAAGGGCAGAGTACTGACAAGAGAGCAGCTTGTGCAGGCTGCATACCCGGAGGACACCTATCTGAATGACCGGGCCATCGACTGCCATATTAAGCGCCTGAGGAAAAAAATCGGCGCGGAACTGATAGAAACCGTATACGGACTCGGCTACCGTTTTGTGGAAGGAAAAGACCAGTGAAGCGCGGTAAAGTAAGAATTAGTATAAGTCTGCAGATTCTGGCTTTTCTGCTGATAATCGCATTTTTCCCCATTGGCGCGATGATGATGCTCAAGACCTATGAAAACCAGCTGCTCTCCGAAACTGAGGCCGGCATGGTACAGCAGGGGCGCCTTGTGGCGGCGGCCTTGGAGGCGGGCGCAGCGCAGATGGCCGCCCCGGGGCTCCCTGTTACGGCAGGCGGGGCGGCTGCCGCTAAGGCCAGAGCTCTGCTCAGCGCCATGAATGGCCGCTTTGATTCACGCATACGTGTCATTGGGCCTGACGGAAGACTGCTTGCGGATTCAAGCACAATAGCACCGCCGAAAGTACTGCATGCTGTGAATACCGCTGACAGGACCGAAGAGGGCGATGCGGACAGCACCGATTCATCAGCTTCTGAAAACTGGCTCTACCGTGTGGCCTCGCTTCCAGTGCGCATATACCGCCGCTATTTCAGGCCGCCTGCCCCGCCGCTCTACGAGAGTGCGGATTATTACGCGAGCCGGGCTCTGTACGATGGGCCCGAAATACGGGCTGCCCTCGATGGACGCTATGGCGCCATAACCCGAATCTCGACTGGCGGCCAGGTATCTGTAACGCTCTATTCGGCTATCCCCGTGCTGGAAGAGAGCGGAATCGAGGGGGCTGTGCTTATATCGCGGTCCACCTACAAAATACTTCAGAATTTATATGAATTGAGACTGGATCTTGCACGCATTTTCGCCTGGACACTCGCCGCCGTTCTGGCCATAAGCGCCTTCCTCTACTTCCGCATAAGCCTGCCCCTTAAAAAACTGTCGGCCGAAGCCCAGAGCTGTGCCGATAAGAGGGGCAGGATTCTTTCGACCGCTCTCTACGGGGCAAAAAGGCACGACGAAATCGGTGAACTCTCGCGTTCGTTTACTGTGCTGCTCGAAAAGCTGAACAGCCGCATAAAGTTTATGGAGTCTTTTTCGGCCGATGTATCGCACGAGTTTAAGAATCCTCTTGCGGCGATACGCTCCTCGGCAGAGCTCGCGGGCGATCTCTCCCTGCCTGAGGCCGAGAGATCGCGCTTCTGCGGGGCGATTACCGATGAGGTTGCGCGGCTGCAGAGCCTGCTCTCGGGTGTACGGAGCATATCGCGCATTGATGCAGATCTGGATGGGGAGGAGGGCGAAAAGGTTCCGCTCTGCGCCTTTGCGCGGAACAGGGCAGAACTTATGGGGCGCCGTCTGCCTGCAAAAAAGTTCATATTCCGCGCCGATATGGCAGAGGCCGAAGTCGCGGTACGCGAGGATTATCTGGACAGAATACTCTCGAATCTGATGGAGAACGCAGCCGATTTTGCGGACACAGTTCTTGTGAGCGTGGAAAGAGGAAAAGATGCCGGGAGCGCAGTGCTCTCTGTCGAAGATTCAGGGCCCGGTATTCCACTGGAAGAAAGAGAAAAGGTGTTTGAACGCTTTTATTCCCGGCGGGCAGATTTGGATCAGAGCGCCGGCCAGCATTCCGGGCTTGGCCTCGCGATTGTGCGGGCGGCGGCGGAGGCCAGCGGCGGAACCGTGCGTATCGAGGAGGGGAAAGAGCTGGGCGGCGCGCGTTTCGCTGTTGTGCTGCCGCTCGCATAAGGCGGCGGGACTGGACAGAGGGGGCCGGGGCTGAGCGCCAGGCGGAATGCCGCCAGAGGCCGATAACACCGCAAAGCCATATTCCCGCCATAATTCCGCCACAATTTTCATCTATGATCGCTCCATAAAACAGGGACGGCCCCAGACGGGCCTTCCAAAGGAGCCTGTATGAAAATTGGCGGCATTGGCGCAAAGCTGATCTCTATTGCGGCGATTGTCGGCGCTCTGCTTATTGGACTTCTGAGTATATCGGGGCTGCTTAAGCAGCGAAGATTCGCGAGGGATGAGGCTGTAGCGCAGATACAGGAATCAGCGGGCGATGATTTTTATCTCGCCGGGCCCTATATCTCGGTACCGGTGCGGCGCATTGTAAAAGGCGAAATACGGACAAGCTCTGTTATTCTAAAGGCGTCGGCTGTCAGTGCAAGGGCGGTTATCGGCACGGAGAAAAGGACCGTTGGCATTTACACCGCGCCGGTGTTCACTGGCACCCTTGCTGTAGAGGCCAGATTTGACATCCATCTGCCAGAAGGTGGCAGCTATGAATATCTGCCGGGCAGCGCCTCGGTGTATGTCGCTGTAAAAAACAGCTCCCTCGGCGGCCGGCCCGTCTTCAGCCTCTATGGAAAAGAATACAGTACAGGGGATATCGATGTTTCCGATGAAAAATCGAATACTCTGAACTATGTCGGCACGGTGGCCGCGGTACGGAATGGCAGGCTTGAGTTCAGAGCCAGCATCCCGATCCGCGGCGCGGGCTCCTTCAGCATTGGCCCTTCAGGAGAAACCACAAAACTCTCTGTCGACTGTGACTGGCCTTCGCCGGGATTTACGGATTTTAAGTATCTGCCCGAAAAGCGCAGCCTCAGAAAAGACGGCTTTAGCGCCGAATGGTCTGTGCCTTTCCCCGAGGAATCGAAGAATAGTGCCATTGGCTTCAGCTATGTGCAGCCGGTAAATCTGTACCAGCAGCTTGAAAGAGCCACAACCTATGGATTTCTATTTATAATTGTGCCATTTATTGTGTTTTTTCTGTTTGAGATATTCGCCAAAATCCAGCTGCATCCGGTGCACTATCTATTAAGCGGAGCCGGCTGTGTGATCTTTTTTCTGCTGCTGCTCTCATTTTCGGAGCACATTTCATTTGGCGCTTCCTACCTTGCCGCCGCGGCAGCGGTGAGTCTCCTTGTGTCCTGGTATGTGGGAACAGCAAGCGGGCGGAAGTCTATAGGATTCGCTATGATTCCTGTGTTTGGAATACTGTACGGCTTTCTCTTTCTGTCGCTCGGGTCTGAAGACAATGCCCTTCTGATAGGAGCGCTTTTCGCGTTTGCAGTACTCGCTGCATTGATGATCTGTACCCGCAAGGTTGACTGGGCAGGCCTTGGCGGCAAGTGAGAGATATAAAAAATCGGGGCTGCACTTTGCTTTGGTGCGGCCCCGCTCTCAGGAATCAGGGAGAGAATCAGCTTTCAGTTTTTACGATTCCAATGGCATAAACGGAGCCATCCGCGGTGTCTGTATCGCTGTAGCCCGTCCATGTGCCATTTTTCCAGATGCCGGCCTGCCAGAGCGAATTCGTGACATCGTAGGTGATATGTCCTCCAACATAAACATCAGAGTCATCGACATAGATGCACGTCCCCTGACTTTCTGCGGTGCCATCGGAGAGCTCTGTCTCGACGCCATCCTTCCAATAGCAGGCCTGTGCGGTATCGTTGCTGCTCATCATGTAGCCGGCGGCGTAGACTGCAGAATTGGCGACAAGAATTCTAAATATATATCCACCGGTTGTGCCATCTCCATAGACCGTGTAGGTCCCATCCTTCCAGACCGCGGGAATCGCAGTACCATTTGGATTGACTGTGCCCCCCACATATACAGAACCACTGTCAACAGCGATGCATTCGAGATCGGAGGCATCGCTGTAGGCTGTCCAGACGCCATCTTTCCAGACGCCATAGATAGGATTATCATTGCTGTCGCAAATATGGCCGCATGCATAGCAGATACCATCGGAATAGGCAATGTCATTAACGAAGGAATTGCCTTCTCCTCCGCCATAGGCTGTCCATGTGCCATTTTTCCAGATTCCTGCCACATATGTGCTGCCTGCATAGCGGGCTCCCGAAATGTACACATCCGAACCGGATACCGCTATCCCAGTCATAATACTGCCTTTGTCATCATTGCTGCTGGCATAGTAGATCTGCTCGCCATTCTTCCAGACTGCCCATCTTGAGCTGTAGGCCGAAGCTATGTATACATCCGATCCTGAGACTGCCAGTCTGACCGAGTTGGGATTGTCGCTGTCTGTGCCGAGAGCCGTTTGCGTTCCATCTTTCCACATACAGGCAGGATAATTGCCCGAGGAGTTCTTCATAGTTCCCGCAGCATATACCGTTGTTGTGATGGTAGTCGTTGTGGTGGTCTCTGTTGTGCCGGTCCCGGAGGCATCCGATTCCGCTGTTGGCTGGTCGCATGCGGCTGCGAGAAGCAGGGGCAGGGCAAGCAGCAGGGCGGGAATGCCCTTCTTGATCCGTTCATCTGTCATTTTTATTGCTCCTTATGCTGAAATCTTGTGATAACTGGAATATATCAGCAAACCAGAAAAAATACCGGGGTGGAATGGAAAAAACAGCGGCAAGGCATAAATAGGCACTAATTATAAGATCGGAATACTGATCTGCTGGAATGTGGTTATGTTAGAGCCTGCAAATATTGCGCGCGATGATATAATTGACAATAGTATGGGAATTATCTGCCATGAGAAAATATGCCGGGATAATGCTTTCCTGCATTTCAGCCTCTGAGATATCAGGGGGCTGGGATGCCCAGAACTTTAGGATGGGTAGACAGGAAGCCCACGGCGGTAGGCACGAGGCGATAGGCCATAGTGCTTTTTGAAGGCCGCCGAGAAGCGGCTGGATGAGGGAAAGGAAAAATAGAGGGCGATATTCTGAATGCTGTACTGTGTTGAGCGGAGCAGAAATTCGGCGCATTCAAGCTTGCGGGCAAGAACATAGCTGCCAATGGTCATGCCTGTCTCGGTTCTGAAGAGGCGGCAGAGATATTCGTGTGAAATACCGACCCTGAGCGCGAGAGTTTTAAGACTTATCCTGCTCTGGATATTCTCGGTGATATAGTCACAGCAGAGGGAGACATAGCCAGAGTATTTCTTTTCGCTGTTTTCTCTGAGTATGCGGTCGGCAAAATCGTATCCAATAGCCGCAGCCAGTTTTTCAAGTTCGCCCAGGTCATTGGTCTCGGCACTTTTCTGTATATATACATCGCTGAGACCAAAGGCGGTACTCTCGGGCATGCCATGCCGGATAGCCATACGGGATACGACGGTGGCAGTAATAACCACGAGATAGCGCGCCTGGAGAATTGGATCTTTTATATTAAAGCCGATGCATGGATTTACACCTGGCATATAGTTTGTACGCACTCTGTGCTTTTTCCAGTCAATAACATGTTCGAGGAGTGCATCTTCTTCTTGGTACCAGCTTCCTGTAACAGGCTGCTCATTTTCCTGGAGTACTCTCTGCCTGTAGGCGCATGCCACATAGGCCGCAATCTGCTTCCGATCGCTTTCGGCGAGTGCTCCAAGCCTTATTGTTTTCTTCATGGTGCCATGGTAAATGCCAGCGCTGAAAATGTCAATTTAAATCCATAAATATCAATATCCATGTGGTATTCGCAGCGGGATGGAATAGACTGACAGAATCAGGGACGGAGAATACCCGGGGAGAGGAATAAAATGAAGGAAGACAGAAAAGGCTGGCTGACCACAAATACGGAAAGGCGGAGCTATGGCCTTTATTTTATGGGACAGAACGCGGTCTATACCTTTGAGTATATGTTTCTCACCACGTATCTGCTGCTCTGCGGGCTGGACGCGGTGGCACTCGCAGGCGTTCTTGTGGGCCTTAAAATATGGGACGCAGTAAACGACTGCCTGTTTGGGGGCATTGTAGACAAGGTCCACTTCCGGAAGGGCGGAAAGTTCCTGCCCTGGCTCAGAATATCGCTTCCATTTATAATGGTTACAACAGTTATGATGTTTGGTATCCCGCAGAAACTGGGTATGCAGGCGCGGCTTGTCTGGTTTACTGTCGCCTATCTGCTTTGGGATACTGCCTATACAATCTGCGATGTGCCTATCTTCGGACTTGTAACAACTATGAGTGATATACAGGCTGAGCGGACGAACCTTATGACTTCGGGCCGCATCTGGGCCAATATAGGCGTGCTTGTGGCCATGATGCTTGGCTATGTGCTGCCCACCGAAAAGGTCGGGCTTTCGTTTACCGCCACATCAGCGATTGTGGTAGCCTTTGCTCTTGCCTGCATGATATGGATATGCCTGAAGGGAAAGGAGCATGTCTCAGCGGACAGCACCGCTGAAAAATCCTACGGCGTCCGTGAGATGTTCCGCTATCTTGGACACAACCGCTATCTGCTGCTCTATTATCTCGGGTTATTTCTTTTCCTTGGCCTGAATACAGCTACGGCAGTGCTTCAGTTTACCTGCTTCTATCTTTTCCATAATGCGATGATAGCGACAGTGATAGCCGCGATGTCATTTGTACCGGCTGTTATTGTCGCCTTTGCCATGCCCGCGGTACTCAGAAAAGTTGATAAATTCAGACTGTTCTACCTCTGTGCAGTTTTCTACACCGTTATATCAGTAGTCGTATGGCTCGTCGGCCCGAAGCTCGTGCCGCAGATTGTGCTGTCGGTACTCCGCGGCTTTGCCCTGGGCGGCATAAGCGTGCTTGAGTTTATGTTTACTCCCGACTGCGCCGAATACGGGCAGTACAAGACTGGCATTGAAGCAAAGGGCATTACCTTCGCAACACAGACTTTTACCATGAAGCTGATAAGCGCAGTTGCGTCCTCGCTTGGCCTTGTGATACTGGGCCTCGCGGGCTGGACCTCGGTAAACGCCTCGAGCTTTGCCGAGCTTGCCAAGCTGGGAGTGGAGCAGAGCCAGACCGCGCTCAATGCCCTCTGGGCTGTCTATTCGCTGGTACCGGCAGTTGGCTGTGCGCTGGCTCTTCTGGTCTGGTCGCGCTATAAGCTGAAAACGGGCGACGTTGAACTTATGGCGCGCTATAATAACGGGGAGATAAGCCGCGGGGAATGCGACGCTGCCCTTTCGCGCAGATATTAAAAGAGTGAGGCGGAGCGTTATGAAGAGCGAATGGTACAAAGATATTGTTTTCTATCAGATATGGCCGCGCAGTTTCAAGGATGGCAATGGCGACGGAATAGGCGACCTCTACGGGGTCTACGACAAGCTTGAATATATTGCCTCGCTCGGTGCGGGCGGCATCTGGTTTTCGCCCCTCTATGCTTCGCCGAACGCCGATTACGGCTACGACATCGCAGACTACAGGCGCATAGCGCCCGAATACGGCGACCTCGATATATTCCGCAAAGTACTCGATAAAGCGCACAGCATCGGCCTAAAAGTGATAATGGACCTTGTGATCAATCATACTTCCGATGAACATGAATGGTTCCAGAAAAGCCGCGATAAAAACAGCCCATACCGTGATTATTATTTCTGGCGGCCGGGGCGGAGCAGCGGCCGCGCGCCGAACAACTGGGGCGGGCTCTTCGAAAAAGAATGCTGGAAGTATGATGAGAAATCCGGTGAGTATTACCTGCATCTCTTTTCGAGCAAGCAGCCCGACCTCAACATGGACAATCCGAAGGTCCGCGCGGAAATAAAGGACATAATGCGCTACTGGCTCGATATGGGCATCGACGGTTTCCGCGAGGATGTGATCACCTACATATCAAAAACGCCGGGCCTGCCCGACGACAGTTCTCCTATCGTAAAAGGTATGAAGTACTACAGCTGCGGCCCGCGCCTTCATGAGTACCTGAAGGAATTCCGTGAAGTAACTGATAACTATAACTGCTTTACCGTAGGCGAGGCCCCGATGATGACACCCCGGAAAGCGCTTGAGTTTATTTCAGGCCCGGGCCGGGATCTCGACATGATGTTCCACTTCCAGCATATGGAGGCGGACTGTTTTATGACAGAGTACATGCCCCTGCCCTTCAGTCTGAGAAAATTAAAGAGGGCATTCAGCCGCTGGCAGAAGGAGCTCTGGCAGAAGGGCTGGAACGCCCTTTATATCGAGAATCATGACCACCCGCGCATAATCAGCCGCTATGGCAGCGAAAAATACCGCGTGGAGAGCGGCAAGATGCTCGCCGTGTCCTATCTGCTGCAGCAGGGCACGCCTTTTGTCTATCAGGGACAGGAGATAGGCATGACCAATATAAGTCTTGATTCAATAGATGAGTACAAGGACTGCGTGGCTGTTAATAAGTATAATGATAATAAGGGCAAAAAGGATGAGAAGAAGCTTATGGCTCTGATAAACCGTGCGAGCCGCGATTCGGCGCGCACGCCTGTGCAGTGGAGCGGGGCGGCCAATGCAGGCTTTTCCAGTGCAAAACCTTGGTTTGAGGTGAATCCAAATTATCATGAGATAAATGTCGAAGCTGAGGAAAAAGATCCGGCCTCGCTTCTCAATTTTTACCGGAAGCTTATACATTACAGAAACAGCAGCGAAGCAGTGCGGAATGGAAGCTACCGGGAATACAGACGCCTGAGTTCGAGACTCTATGTCTATTCGCGCGAGTATGGAAATAAGAAGCTCCTTGCAATCTGCTCATTCTCGGAGAAGCCGGTACGGTTCCATTTTCCAAAAGGCTTTGACAGCGCGCGTGCAAAACTCATATTTAACAATTATGAAGTGTCAGGAGAAGGTGCTTCATCTTTTACAGCGAAGCCCTACGAAACAAGGGTATATGAGTTTTAGCGCTGCCCGGAGAATCTGGACGGCGCCTGATTTTTCTGGAACCGGTTTCATATTATTGGGCTTGAGAGAAGGGTTTTCTCTGCATGCCTGTCTGCATCAATTTTAATATTGAAAATCTTCTATTTTCCATTATAATTCCAGCATGAGTACTGATAAAAAAGTTGTGATCGGGAAACGGGCGGAACGGAATTTGGAGCTCAGAAAACAGATGAAGACCCTGCTTGTCAGGTATCTGGGTGTGGGCGATTTTTCCGCGATAACAATTCGGAACCTCTGCAAGCAGGCGCATATAACTCCGAGCTCGTTTTATAACATGTATGGGGCACTTGAGAATTTTCTCTGTGACTACCTCGTTGAAGATCTGTTCCAATACGCGGCCGCGCACACTGCGCCTAAATCGGTTCAGGGTGTGGAAAGAATAATCTATGATTATCAGATAGCGGCGCGGTATTCGGAATCAAGGGGGATTGAATACGCGCGTTTTTTTCAGACGCAGTACAGCAAGACCAATGCGATGAGGGCATATTACAGGCTGGATAGTCCGATTATTGTGCAGATTGAAATGGAGCATCTGGCTACCTATCATGAGGCCGTATGTCTTAAGGAGATCGATAGCAGCTACAGGAGCGAGGTAATATTCAGGTATCTGGATCTGACTATTGCATCTGCCGTATTTACCTGGTGCAATATAGACGGAAAAATGAATCTGCAGAAATATATTGCCCTTCTGCTCAATAATTTCTTCAGCCTTGAGCTGAATGACAAAACCTATTCGGTGATAAAAAGGCTCACTGAATTTTAAACGCGCAGTAAAAAAGAAGGGCCCCGAAGCATGCTGTGTGCCCCGGGACCCTTCCCGCTGTGCGCAAAATATTTTTATACCTTAAACATATCTACGCCTTCGCCTATATCTTTTATAATTATCTGCATATTTTCTGCGATCTCGTGGAGCAGGGCGCTGTTGTCTTTGATTTTTTTCGCCCCGCTCAGCATCTCGGCCATGTTTTCTTTAATAGTGGCCGTTGAGTCCTGCAGATGCTTTACTTCATCAAGGATTGCTTTGTTGCCGGCTGCCATTTCCGCTGATGCTCCTCTCACCTGCGCTGTTCCGTTGTTCATATCGCGGAGCGCATCGGTAATCTGTTTTGAGCCTTCGTGCTGCTCTGACATTGCATCTTTTATCTGATCAACAAGCATGCCTGTATCCTTTATCCTCGCTGAAACTCCTGTAAATACTTGTTTTGTCTCCTCCGCGTCGTTTACAACCTGGCCAATGGAATTCTCAATTTCGTGGAGCTCGCTTCCAATTGTCTTGGACTGGATTGTAGAGGTCTCGGACAGCTTGCGGATTTCGTCGGCGACAACGCTGAAACCGCGGCCAGCCTCGCCCGCGTGGGCGGCTTCGATTGCCGCGTTCATCGCAAGCAGATTGGTCTGGCTGGCGATGTTTTCTATAACCTGGTTGGCTTCCTTGAGCATTTTGGACTGGTCGGAGATAAGCAGAATGCGCTTATTGATGCCGCCCTGTTTTTCGATTCCATTCTGCGCGTCATTCTCGAGGGCATCGAAAGAAGCAGCCATTTTCTTGATCGATTCATTTACCGACGAAATGCTGCCTACCATCTCCTCGATAGCGGCTGATGCCTGGGTAACTCCAGTGGCCTCAGTCTGAATCATTTTCTCGAGGGAGCTGATATTGGAGGCGATTTCATTTACCGCACTGGCTGTTTCTTCAACACTTCCCGACTGGTGCTTTATCTGTCCTTCGATGCCCTTGATATTTGCCAGAATCTGCACAATCGACGCGGCGGTCTCTTCGGTAGATGAATCCAGCTTGTCGCCTGTTGTGACAAGTGTCTCCTTGTCCTGCTTTAGGCCCGAAATTATCTGCTGCAGTTTTTGGCTGAATTTGTTGAATCCAAAGACAACCGAGCCAATTTCGTCAGCGGAATGGATCTGAATGCGCTGTGTAAGGTCAGCATTGCCGGAAGCTATATTGTTGATGGATGTATTGAGATTTTTAAGCGGCTTGAGAATTCTTGAAATTATAATGCCGCAGCCGAGCATTACAATAAGGTTAATAAAAAAGGCTATAACTATCATAAACGCAGCCATCTTATTGGCCTGCGAATACATCTGGCTGCGGCTGATAATAAAGGCAAGCATCCAGGGCGTTCCCTTCACGGGACCAAAGGCAATATACTGCGCAGTCGTTTTCTGTTTGCCGGCGGGCGTGGTTTCGACAGTGTTCAGCCATCCACCGTCAGATTCGCCTCTGAGCATTAAGGAGAGCACTTCCTGCGAGGCCTTGTCCTTTGCGACTATGCTCTCAAGCTTGGTATCCAGCTGGTAATTTTTCTCCTGGTGGGTGATAAGCGTGCCATCGCCTGAAACCAGGAAGGCATGGCCGGCCTGGCCAACATAATTGGAGTCGCCAATTGTGACCGAATCGATTATTTCCTGAAGCGAGGCAATACTGACAATCCCGCAGAAATATCCGGTATTGCTGTCGTCGCGCACGACTGCGTGGCTTATATGAACAACAGGCTTGCCCGTGATTCTGGATATTACAGGGTTGTCTACATCCTGCTCCATGTCCGCGAGCATTATATTCTGAAAGTATGAGCGGTCGGCTACGGAGAGGACATTGGCCTTGTCGGTATACAGTTTTCCGTTGATATCGCCATAGCCGATATAATCGAAATCCTCGCTGTGCAGGCTTCTATGGCCAATAATCCAGTTATATATATCGAAGGAGGTGCCGTTTCCTGCGACATCGGATTCAGTATATGCAATAAGCTGTTTCTGGTAGCTGTCTATCTGTTTTTCGAGCAACGATGAGTAGGCCGCGCGGATCTGCTCACAGCTCTTCTGGTATTCGGCGACATTGGCTTTTGCGATAATATTCATAATAAAGATAATCTGAGCGCTGTTGAGAACGCAGACCAAAAGGCCGATTATAAGCACAGAAGAAGTGACAATATTCCGCTTCTTTCTGAATGTGGTATCTTCCATTGCACCTGCCTTTTCCTGTACAAACATATTTGTAGGCCCCTGCAAAAATGATACAGAAGACATTAAAAATGTATATTGTAACAAAAAAATGAGATGTATATACAAATACTTCGAGATCTCCAAATTGTCAAGCCGTTATTGAAACAAAATTACACAGAAAATAGCACAGCTGCGTGCAAAAGTGCGCATAACTGCGAAAATTCCGACATTTGGCCTGCAAATGTGGGGAGACAGCCAGAAGCAGACAGTTGGTTCATTTAAATAAGGATCTGCGCCGACAGAGGAGGGGAGGGCCCTGAATTGCGTCACTTTCCGGGCTTCATGCATTTAGCAGGTACCTCCGGGCGGCCCCGGGCAGCAGTATGGGGCGCCTTAGTACGCTGTATGCATCCATATGCCGCTGCGTTTTGCCCTGCGCACTCCTCTCGGGGCACAGCTGCAAAATCCATTCTGCCAGCAATCCGCTTGACATTTTGTTACAGCCTGAGTATGTTTTCAATAACGATTGAATACAATCAAATGGAACACAAACAAATAGAATGCAATCGAAATGAAAGCGCTGCGGCGGAGGGCGGTATGGGACGTTTTGATATAGCAGTAATAGGCACCGGGCCCGCAGGGCTTTCGGCGGCCCTTACGGCAAAGGCGCGGAACAAGAATATTCTGCTTTTGGGCGACATGGCACTCAGCGCGAAGGTGCGGAATGCCCATGAGATACGGAATTATCTCGGACTTGCAAACCTGAGCGGCGCGCAGATGCAGGAGGCCTTTCTCTCCCAGCTTGCGGCGGCGGATATTGCCATTACAGAAGACAGGATAAACGCTGTGTATGCGATGGATGGTTATTTTACGCTGCAGGGAAACAGCGGCGAGTGGGAGGCGGACAGCGTTATTCTCGCGACAGGCGTTGCTGCAGCAAAACCGCTGCCTGGCGAAATTGAGCATCTTGGCAGAGGCGTAAGCTACTGCGCGACCTGCGACGCCGCTCTCTATAAAGGGAAGCGCGCTGTTGTACTGGCATACTCCGCAAAAGAAGAAAAGGAAGCATTGTTTCTTTCTGAATTTGCCGACAGGGTCTATTACCTCCCGGTGTATGGCAGCGGGACAGAAAAGGCAGGCGGAGTAAAATTCAATACCGGGAAGATTGAAGTGCTCTCCGGGCGCAGACCTGAATCGGTCGCGGTAGATTGCGGGCACACGGTTCTGCACACAGCTGAAGGCGATGTTGAGGCAGACGGCCTCTTTATTCTGCGCGACAGTGTTCCGGCGTCACAGCTTGTGCCAGGGCTCGCTGTTGTCGAAGGAAGAGTCGCGGTAGACCGGAACCTCAGAACAAATATTCCCGGAATCTTTGCATGCGGCGACATTACAGGCACGCCATATCAGTATATAAAAGCCGCGGGAGAAGGAAACGTCGCGGCTCTCTCAGCAGTAGCTTACCTGTCCGAGAGGACAGAAAAATAAACAGTGGCCACGGCCAAAAAGGAAGGATATGTATGGTGAAGAAAATTGATGAGCAGGAATTCGGCAGCTTGGACAAGGCTGGCAATATCGTTGTGGATTTTTCTGCGACCTGGTGCATGCCCTGCAGAATGCTCGCCCCTGTAATGGAGAAGGTCTCGGAGGAATTCGACGGGAAGGTTTCGTTCTATAATATCGATATCGACCAGAACCCATCGCTTGCCGAGCAGTATGGCATTCAGAGCATACCGGCTGTCGCCTTTATAAAGGACGGAAAGCTCGCCGATATGCACGTTGGCTTTGCACCAAAGGGCGGCATCAGCTCTTTTGTGAATAAGAATTTAGGCTGATGGCTTTACAGCGCGCGCGGTCAATGCTACATTGATCGCGCACAATTTGTTCTCTGGCGCGTGAGCGGCACCGCGCAGCCAGATGATAAGTGTTAGTTGTATCAATAAAGCGAGGCAGACAATGGACAAGTATGAGACGCTTAAACTGAAAAATCAGCTCTGCTTCCCATTGTATGCGGCCTCCAAAGAGATTGTGCGCAAATACGCGCCTGTGCTCGAAAAACTAGGCCTTACTTACACGCAGTATATCGCGATGCTCGTTATGTGGGAGGAGGGAGAGCTCTCCGTTAAGGAACTCGGCGAACGCCTCTATCTCGATTCGGGCACGCTTACTCCGGTGCTCAAAACCCTCGAAAAGAAGGGCCTTGTAAAGCGCAGCAGATCGAAAGAAGACGAGCGCGTGCTCATTGTAAAGACCACCGCCGCCGGCGAGAGGATGAAGGATGATGCGCTCTCGGTGCCCCGCGAGCTTGCCTGCTGCATGAATCTGGATCTGAAAGAATCCAAACAGCTCTATGCGCTTCTATACAAAGTGCTCGGCTGCGGGAAATAGGACCGATGGGGCGGTCAGGCGCCGCTACCCCGCGAATTGTGCAAAGCGCCTTTCGAGCCTTTCGGGATCGGGATAATCTTTTTTACTAACTGGCAGAATAATTTTCGTATCCTCAAGCCTTTTAAGGCCGAACTCGAGCATAGGGCCATCGATCTCATCGAGAAGGTCTTTGCGCACCTTGATGGTATAGTCGGGGGTGATGCCAATAAAGTTGCTGTCGAAGGCTGCGTGGTGGATTTTGCAGAGGGAAAGGCCATTGGCAATTATCGGATCACCTTCCTCTTCGTTGTCGGGAATGATATGGGCCGCATCGAGCAGTTCACGGTGTTGCAGCCGACAAATCGCACACTGGCCGGAATAAGCATCGAGGACAAATTCACGAAAAGCGGATTGGTGAAGGCGCATTTTTGTAAGACGCATGGCGTATCTTCGAATTCCCATGGCGGATTCGCCATCGATAGGCTGCCGGGCGAAATCGGCTGCTGGTATGGTGTCATAGCTCGGATCTATGGCCGCCTTTACCTCAAGATTGGCGGGATCATCACCCATAATAAAAATCGGATAGACGGCGACATATTTGCCTGGTTTTATGCTATGAAAATAAACTAGGGGCGTACGTCTCCGGCATGCTTCGCGAAGGCCCTTATTATCTGGGTGATTGGGATCAGTACCGCGGTATTTATAGGTGAGAAAGCCTTCGCTGGTAAAACCATCATCGTAGGGACCAGAGCTGGTTGTCGCGATAGAGATGGGAATGGTAAAGCCCATGGGACGCCAAATTCCGGTGGGGCCAACAAGGGTTATATTGCGGCCATTATAATAGAACCCATGAGCAAGTTCATCCCGGGTGAATATGCCATCGTTGAGAGCGGAGTGTTCGTTGAGCCACTGGAATAGAGCGATTCTGATTTTGCCATCTTCGAATTCATCCATGGGCATGTCATCATAGTACCTGGAAATTTTGATGTGGTATAGCAGAAAAAGGAAAAATTTCCTAAAACCTGCCATTGCAAATGCTTATTCTCTTTATCAGCTCCCCCTTTGCCACTTTGCAGCCGCCGCGGGAGCGGCGTCTTCGTGGCGCTCAAAGGGGGAGCGCTGCCTGCCGCGGGGGCAGCGAAGCTCCGCGTCCTTTTGGGACGCGGAGCCCTGAGGCGGCAGCCCTGTCTGCGCTGCCCGCCTGGGAAAGAAGGCCGGGCGGGGCGGCTGTGCGCGGGAGGGCGGCGGCAGGGAAGGAGGCGGCTTTCAGCCTTGATGCGGCAGGACAGGAAAATCAGCGGAGGGCAGAAGACCTGAGGGCGGCCGCGAGGGCAGCATAGAGGGCGGAGCGGTCGATGGGCTTGGCGACATGGGCAGTCATGCCGGAAGAGAGGCTCTTTTCGACGTCGGCGTCGAAGGCGTCGGCTGTCATCGCGATGATGGGGACAGAGCCTGAATCGGAACGGCTGAGGGCGCGGATGGCGTCGGTGGCTTCGTAGCCGTTGAGGACGGGCATCTGGATATCCATGAGGATGAGGCTGAAATAGCCGGGCTCAGAGGTTGCAAAGCGCTTGACGGCGGTGGCTCCGTTTTTGGCGCGTTCGGAGGCAAGACCGAAGCCTTCGAGAAGGCGCTGGGCGATCTCGGCGTTGAGGTCGTTGTCCTCGGCGAGGAGGACGCGTCCGGCAAGGGGCGGGAAGGAAGAGAGGGCGGGTGCCCTGCCCCTGGGAAGGGAGGCGGGCGGCGGGGAGGCGGGAACTCCGCAGGAAACGGCAGAGGGGCTGGACGCGGGGGCGGCGGGTGGGGCGGCATCGAGCACAATGGAACAGCGGATGGCTGTACCCTGGCCGCGGGCGCTCTCGACGCTGATGCTGCCGTTCATGAGTTCGACTATGCGTTTGACTATTGAAAGCCCGAGGCCGGTGCCGGCCGATGCTTTGGGCCGCCGCGGGTTGTCGTATTCCTGCGAGAAGGGATCGAACATATGCTGCTGGAATTCGGCGCTCATGCCGATGCCGGTATCGCGCACCTCGAGGCTGAAGTCAATGCGGCCGTCGGGGCGGGAACTGTTCTCGAGTGTGCAGGTGACGGTTCCGCCTTCGGGTGTGTATTTGACGGCATTCGAGAGCAGGTTGAGTGTGATCTGGTTGAGGCGTATGCTGTCGACTATGGCGCTGCGCTGGCCGCCTCTGCTGACAATGGAGACTTCTATGCCTTTCTGCGCGCAGAGGGGCTCGAGCATATTGCGTATGTTGGCTATATAATCGTCAAAATTATAAGGAACCGGTTTTATTTCGATTTTGCCCGAGTCGATCTTGGATATGTCGAGCACATCGTTGATGAGGCTTAATAGGAATGTATTGGCCGATTTGATCTTGGCGAGATCGCCCTCAAGTTTTTCCCTGCTGTCGATATCTTCGAGAGCGAAGTCGGTCATGCTGCCTATAATATTTATAGGTGTGCGTATATCGTGGCTCACACGCGAGAGAAACTCCGCCTTGGCCTGATTCGCGGTCTCGGCCCGTTCGACGGCGAGCTCGAGGGCGTGTCTGTAGCTCTCCTGTGTGCGCTGTCTCTTTTTCTGATAGATAATAACAACTATGAGAAGCAGAAGAAGGCCCAAGGCAATCACTATGGCGACGCTTGTAAAGGGGTGGAGGTAGATGCTGTCCATGAAAGTTTTTTCGGGCGGACTGCTGCGTGTATGTCTGAGGATTATCTGCGCTCCGGTCGTGGGGCTGATGCTCTCTATGGCCCTGTTGAGAAGTTCAAGGCAGATATCGGCGCCGGGCAGGGCTCCGGGGCTGCCCTTGCGGCGGAGTGCAATGCTGATGGGAATGGGCTCATCGCTTATGGCGGTAAAGGCCTTTTTGTAGGGGCTCCGTACCTGGCCGTCGATGAGGATGTCGGCGGTGAAATCGCTGAGGACGGCGACATTGCAGCGGCCGCTTTTTAGGGCGGCGAGGCAGTCCTCAAGGCCGCCGCAGATGACTATCTGCTCGCTGTGGTAGTGCTGCTGGATATAGACCTGGGCCGCGGAGTAGGCGGGCGGAGAGGCGACACGGACCATCTGGCTGTCGGCCGCCGATTTGAGGGAGACATTGGTAAATCCAACGCTGATATAGGAGCGGGTAAAAGCGAAGTCCGCGGGGAGGCCGAAGCGGCTGTCGGGCACGGCGTCGAGGAGGAGATCGAAGTCGCAGCCGTCGATTCTGCGCACATAGTCGCGGTAGGAATCAGGCACAATAATGTCCATCCGGATGCCGCTGCGCTGCTGGATGAGGGCACAGAAATCCGGGATGATGCCGACGAGTCTGCCTTCCACAAGGCGCGCATAGGGCAGGGACCCCGGGTTGATGAGGGCGCGGAGGGGAGCGGCAGCGGTCCGGGCGCTGAAGGCCGCTTCCGCGGGACTGAGGCTGAGTTTCGCCGCGCTGTCCTCGGCCGGGGCGGGGGCGGCGATTAGGAGGGCGGCGCAGACCAGAAGCGCGCCGAGGGGAGGCTGTGTCATGGGCGGGGGCCTCCTTCGAGAAGGGGAAGGACTTCGCGTTTCCAGGCGGCGGCGATGGCACGGGCGGTCTCGGGCTTATAGGTGAGGGCGCTCGCAGTCATGGCTCTGCTGTACTGACTGGGGGGGATGCGCTTCTTCTCAAGCTCTTCGGGCAGGCTCACGGGTCTGATCGGTGTGGCATAGCCTTCGGCGAGATTGAGCTGGCCTGCGTCGCTCAGGATGTATTCACGGGCAGCCATGGCTGCGTAGGGATGTCTGGCCCTGCTGTTGATAATGGTAGCGTAGCCGACGGTGACTGAGGCATCGCCGGGGATGCAGATGCTGAGATGCACGGGGAGGGACCGGGCGGCAAGGCGGTCACGGTAGGAGAGGGCGGTAAAATCCCACAGAGGCTGGACCGCGGCGCCGCTATTGAGAAAATCCTCCAGGGTAATGCAGTCCGAGACAAGGCGGTTCTGTTCGGCCAGGGTTTTGAAGAAGACGATGCCGGGTTCGATGTTGTCTGCGCTGCCGCCCATGGCGAGAGCCGCGGCATAGACGCTGTACTGGCCTATGGTATCGGTGATGGGGCTGTTGAGCGCCACCCGGTAATCCGCGCCGAGAATGTCGCGCCAGTTCCGGGGCGCCGCGGCGGTGATGCTGACGTTTGCGGCAAAGGCAAGGGTGCCGGTATAGGCGATTATCCAGTCGCCGTCCTGGTCTTTGGCCCAGGCGGGAATTTCGTCCCAATAGGGTGTTTTATATTTGAGGGTGAGGTGCCGGGCCTCTGCCATCTTGCCGTATTCGCAGCCGACATCGGCAATGTCGCCAAGGCCCTTTTCGAAGGCATCGGCGATCTGGGCCGAACCGAGATCGGTATCGCTCTGTCTGAGAGAATAGAACACGCGGAGATCGTCCCAGATGCCCTTGTAGTTGGCCCAGGCGTCGGGCATGCCGAGGGTGTCGAGTTCTCCCTCGTTTTCGGCCCGGGCAATAATGACAGCTGTGCCGGGCTTCGGCCCGCGCGCGGAGCCCTTAGCGCAGGCGCAGGGGAGGAGAGCACAGCAGAACATAAGCAGAAGAGGGAAGCAGAAACTGGGAATTTTTTGCCACATTGATCCCCGCCCCGGGCGACTCTGGCCCCTTCATTTAAATGATAGCGGGCAGAGGGGCCGATTGCAATAAAAACGGGGAGCAGAACGGGAGGAGGGATGCAGGATCGGAGCTGGAGTGCTCTGCGCAGAGGAGGGCCGCGGAGCTCCCGCGCTACTTTTTGAGAATGTGGGTGGCCTTCATGCTCCGCTCGACGAGGGGAAGAGTCCGCTCTATGTTCTTTGAGACGATGGCATAGTAGAGGATGTCGACGACGACGAGCTGGGTGCTGCGCGAGAGGCTCGCGCCGAGGCGGAAGAGGGACTCGGTGGCCGGAGTCGCGAGGACAATGTCGGACATGCGGGCAAGGGGATTGTTCCCGGTCGTGGTAATTGATATGAGTTTTGCCCCGCTGCTGCGCGCTTCTTCGGCGCATTTGAGCACGGAGAGGGTGCGGCCTGAATAGGATATTGCGATGGCGACATCGTTTTTTATAAGGCCGCAGGCGGAGGCAATCTGCAGGTGCTCGTCAAAATAGAATGAGCAGGGAATGCCGATGCGCACGAGTTTCTGCGAGAGGTCGTAGGCGACCATGCCCGAGGCTCCGACTCCAAAGGACGCGATGCTTCTGGCCCTGCCGATGCTGGCAGCGGCTTCTTCGTAGTCGGTCTGGTTGACGAGGGCGAGAAGGCGGTCGAGGGAGTTCTTGGAACGGTCGACGATCTCTTTTGACAGATCTTCGATGGTGGCGGTCGAGTCGAGATCGAAATCCGGGGCGGGTTCCTCCGAAGTCTCCGGTGTATAGAGATCCCGGGCGAACAGAAGCTGCAGTTCACGGTAGCCGGAGAGTCCGGCGCGTTTGCAGAGTCTGATGACGGCAGGCGCGCTTGTGCCGGCCCGTCTCGCGATTTCGGCGACTGTGCAGAAAACGACAGTCTTGGGGTCGGCGAGAAGGAATTCGGCTGCTTTGCGCTCAGCACTGGTACAGTTGGGCTCAATTTCCCGCAGAAGGGCTACTCCGCTAGTCATAACAGGGTGCAGTTTATCATGGTCTCGCAAAAAGCGAAATGCTATTTCACGAAAAAATCAGTTTTACTGAAAAAATGAATTGTAAAACAGGGGAAAGCATTGGATAATAGGGCCATGATAAGCGCCTGTACTGATGAACTGAAACGGAAGATCGGACAGATGATGGTGGTCGGCTTCCCCGGCGGGGAAGAAGGCTATGAGCAGCTTGAGCGGGTGCTGAAGAGCACAGCCGCGGGCAACATCATTCTTTTTTCGCGGAATTTCGCCACTGCCGAAGAGGCGCACGCGGTAATAGCAGAGGTGAACCGGAGGGTTCAGGCCGCGACCGGAGCCCGGCCTCTCGTCTGTCTGGACCAAGAGGGCGGCATTGTCGCCCGCATCAGGCAGGGAGTGACGCCGATTCCCGGGGCGATGGCGATCGGGGCCGCCTATGGGGCCGGACGCATCAGCCTGCACGATGTGAGGGAGATTGGCCGGATCTGCGGCTCTGAGCTCGCGGCTATCGGCGTAAACTGGAATCTGGCTCCCGTTGTCGATGTGAATGTGAACCCGGACAATCCGGTTATAGGTGTCCGGAGTTTCGGCGAGGAGCCGGAGCTTGTCGCCGATCTCGCGTCGGCCTATCTCGCAGGGCTCGAGTCGGCCGGTGTGGCGGGCACGGCCAAGCATTTCCCCGGCCACGGCGATACCAATATGGACTCGCATCTTTCGCTGCCTCTTATCCCCCACGGGATGGAGCGGCTTGAAAAAGTGGAGCTGGTTCCCTTTAAGCGGCTGATCGCTGAAAATGTGCCAGTTGTTATGACTGCGCATGTGCGTTTCCCCGCCGTGGAGCCGGATGAGCTGCCGGCGACGCTTTCGAAGCGCGTGCTGACGGGGCTGCTGCGCGGGAAGCTGGGCTACCGCGGGCTGATTACCACCGACTGCCTTGAGATGAAAGCGATCGCAGGCCGCTTCGAGGACGCGGCGGCACGGGCGGTCGAGGCCGGGGCGGATTTTGTGATGATAAGCCACACGGCGGAGGCTCAGGAAGCCGCATTTGAATCAATTGTGAAGTTCATTGAAGCGGGCCGCATTACTGAGGCACAGATAGACGAGTCGGTGGCGCGGATTGCGGCGGCCAAGAAAAAGCTGCCGGCCTTTGTGGAGGACTGGAGCGCTGCAAAGCCGCTGCTCGGCCTTGAGGCTTCGGAGACCGAAGTCGAAAAGGTTTCGCGTGCATCGCTCAGCATGTACCGTGGAGCCGATTTCCCTGTGGGCTGCGGCAGCCTCTATATCGACGTTGAAGCCGACAATCTGACGGGTGTCGAGGACGGCACTCTGCCTGTCCGCGCTGCGAAGGCGGTGCAGAAGGGGGTGGCGGGGATGAATACGATATCGCTGCCGCCTGATCCCGAGCCGGAGCTCATCCGGGAGACGCTTGCGAAGGCCGAGAGCCTTATGAGCACGAGCGCGTCGCCCGATATGGGCATTGTGCTCGGGCTGTACAATCCGAAGGCTCATCCGGCCCAGCTTGAGCTTGTGCGGGGCTTCGCGGCGATAGCCGCAAAATGCCACAGGCGTTTCGGACTTGTGTCGATGCGGAGCCCCTATGACGCCGCGCCGCTCTCGGAGATGGCGCTTGAGGCGGCCCGGAAGGCTGCGGGCCAGCCGGGATGCGATGCGCCTTCGGTGCTCTGCGCCTATGAATACAGCCCGCTGTCGGCCAAGATGGTGGCTGATTTTATCGAAGGCAGAATCAGGGCCGATGGAAGGCTCCCCTCGGGAGTCTATCCGCGGTCCTCTAGGTAAATATCTCACGGAGGATCAAATGAAAAAGACCTTGTGCCTTGCGCTCGTGCTGCTGCTCGCGGCCAGCGCGGTTTCCGGACAGGATCTGCAACCTGCCTCGAAATCAAAACTAAAAGTCATGACAAAGGAGCCGAAGGTTGTAGCTGCAATGCTCACCGATTCGAAAACTCCAAATCGCGGCGGTACGCTCACTCTGAGAATCCCCGGCTCTCCTCAGTCCTGGAACTTCTATGGCGTGATCGACAACAATGCCTATACGGTTATCTATCAGTTCCTCGATCCGCTTGTGGAAGCGAATCCTGTGACCAATGAAATTGAGCCCGCCCTCGCAAAGAGCTGGTCTATAAAGGGCAATACCGTCACCTTCAATCTCCGCGATGTGAAGTGGTCCGACGGAAAGCCCTTTACCGCCGACGATGTCATTTTTACCTTTGACAAGTTCGTGATGAACAAGAACGCGAACGGCAACAACCAGATGGAGTACACCATCAATGGCAAGCCCTTCCAGTTCAAGAAGGTAAACAGCAAGACGGTGCAGGTGATTATGGACGCGCCCTGCGGGACGCTCTTCCGCTCCCTTACCGGCGTGCGCATCTACCCGAAGCATTTTGTCGAGCCGATGATCACCTCGAACGATCCTGGCGCGGTGAACAATGTGCTGACCACGGCGACCGATCCTGCGTCCATCCCCGCGACAGGTCCTTTCAAACTTGAGAAGTATGTGACCGACCAGAAGGTTATTCTCGGCCGCAACCCTTACTCCTGGAGAGTCGACAGCAGGGGCAATCTTCTGCCCTATGTGGACAAGCTCGAGTTTGTCATCGTCAAGGATGATGAAGCGACGATGCTCAAGTTTATGACCGGCGAGATCTCCTATCTTGAATCGGTTTCCCCTGACCAGTTCCCGACCCTCAAGGAAAAGGAACTCGCCGGCGCTGATTTCAAGATCTACCGGACTCAGCCGACCAAGAATACGCCTTCTCCGCTCCATATCGCATTCAATCAGGACGCGAAGAACCCCGAACTCAGGACTCTCTTCCGCAACAAGGATTTCCGCGTTGCGATGGAGTATGCCCTCGACAGGCAGAAAGTAATCGACCAGGTCTATAATGGCCTTGCCGTGCTCGGCGGCACTCCGGTGCTTCCCGCCAACAAGTCCTTCTACAATGCCAAGATCGAGAAAATCCGCAGATCTTTCTCCGAGGAGAAGGCCAAGGCGATGCTCGATAAACTCGGCCTTGTCGACAAGAACGGCGACGGCTGGCGCGAGCTGCCCTCTGGAAAGCCGCTTGAGTTCGTCGTAACTGTGTCGACTGCCAAGCAGAACTCGGACATGGTGGTTCTGTTCACCACCGAGCTCAAGAAGATCGGCGTCAAAGCAGAACCCCAGCTCGTTGATCCGAACCTGCTCGGCCAGAAGCTCTATTCGGGCGATTTCGAAGTGGGAGTTACAGCCTTTGGCAACCAGCCCGATCCGCATCAGCGCAAGGGCATCTGGCAGCCCGGCAACCACCTCTATTACTGGAAGCTGTCGACTATCGGCGCAGATGGCAAGGTCAATATGTCTGTGCTCGAGCCCTACGAAAAAGAGCTCTGGAATATCTTCGAGAATGGCGCCAAAGAGCTGGATCAGGCCAAGCGCAAGAAACTCTACGACCGCTACCAGGAGATCTACGCCGACGAGGTGCCCGTTATCTTTGTCTGCAAAGGCATGAACCTCTATGGCGCCAGCAAGAAGGTTGGCAACTTCTATCAGAACAGGGACGGGTACATTGTCTATGCGCCTTACTCTGTCTTTATTAACAAGTAATTCCGGCTTGAAAACGCCTCCCGCCGCCGTCCCGCCCTCCGGGCCTGACAGCGCGGAGACGCTGGCCCGCGTGCGCTCTGAAAGAGGGGCGCACGCGGGCGATTCTGTTTTTAGTGTCAGCTGCGATTGCTATAGGTCATAATTGATTTTATATTCCAGGAGAAAATCTGTGTGGTCCTTTATTACCAGACGAATCCTCATCATGATACCCATGATGTTTCTTGTCTCGATTGTCTGCTTTACCATTGTGGATCTGCAGCCTGGCGATTACGTCTCGCAGTTCCTGAACAACCCTGATATCTCGGCTGAGCAGATCGCGACAATACGGAAACAGCTCTCCCTGGACAAGAGCCCTGTCGAGCGCTATGGAATGTGGATTTCGGGCATTGTGCTCCGGGGCGACTTCGGCTATTCCTTCGCCTACAAAAGGCCTGTTGTGGATCTGATCGGGGAGCGGATGGGCTGGACTGTGGGTCTTGCCCTGCTCGCAATTGTCTTCCAGTGGCTGCTGGCAGTGCCGCTCGGCGTCTTTTCTGCGAGGCACCCGCGGAGCGCAGGCGACTATGCGCTCACGGGCTTTGCCTTTCTGGGCCTCTCGGTGCCCGACTTCTTTTTCGCGATTTTAATAATGTATCTGATGGTGAGCGGAGGTGCGGCCAGTGTCGGCGGGCTCTATTCGAATGCCTTTGTCGGAGCGCCGATGTCCTGGGCGAAGTTCGGCGATCTGCTCGCCCATCTCTGGCTGCCGACGCTTGTAATCGGCCTGCCCGGCGTGGCCTCGCTGATGCGCATTATGCGCTCCAACTACCTCGATATAGAGGGCGCGCCTTTTGTCGAGTCGCTCCGGGCCCGCGGCCTTTCGGAGCGCAAAATTTCGAGGCGGGTGCTGAAGAACGCCCTGAACCCGATGGTGACTATCGCCGGCGCACAGCTGCCCGAAGTCTTTTCGGGAACAATAACTACATCGATAGTGCTGGCTCTGCCGACAATGGGGCCCTTTTTCTACGATGCCCTGCTGAATGGCGACCAGTATCTTGTTATGGGCTTTCTGATGCTCATAGCTCTTATTACCCAGATCGGCAATCTTCTGGCCGATATCGCCCTGGCCGTCCTTGATCCGCGGATCAGGATGAGCTGAAAGCGTGAGGACAAGGAGTGCTGGCATGAGTGAAGAAAAAACTGGAAAAAAACGCGAACGGTCCAGAGCGCTGCGGACCTTTTCGCATCATAAACTCGGGAAATTCGGCCTGTGGATTCTTGTTATTCTCTATGCGGGAGCCCTGCTGGCCGACTTTTTTGCTCCCTATGGAATAGGCAGTGCGAGAGACGACGCGGTCTATGCGGCGCCTTCGAAGATTCACTGGGTACATGAGGGGAAATTTATCGGGCCCTTTGTCTATGGCATGGGAATGTCCCGCGATCCAGTAACATACAGGCTGGCCTACCGCGAGGACAGTTCGACGCCCTACCCGGTCCGCTTTTTTGTCCATGGCGACCGATACAGCTTCTGCGGCATTTCCATGGATCTGCACCTTATCGGCCTTGAAAAGGACTGCCCCGCCCATCTCTACCTCTTTGGAGGCGACCAGTTCGGACGCGATCTCTTTTCTCGGCTTGTGGTGGGCGGACGTGTCTCGCTGACCGCGGGTGTTGTGGGCACCATTCTCTCTGTGGTGATTGGTGCGGTAATAGGCGCGCTGTCGGGCTACTATGGCGGCTGGATCGATGTGGTTATCCAGCGCATTATCGAGGTGCTCCGGTCTTTCCCGCGCATCCCGCTCTGGCTGGCCCTCGCAGCGATTATCCCGCCGACCTGGCCTTCTACCTACCTCTACTTTGGAATGGTTATAGTGCTGTCTTTTATCGGCTGGATGGGGGTGGCCCGCGTTGTGCGCGGCATGACGCTCTCGCTCCGCGAAAAGGAGTTTGTGCTCGCGGCCAAGGCGGCAGGCAGGCGGCCCTTCAGAATTATTACGAAGCATATTATCCCGAACACGGCGAGCTACCTGATAGTAGCCGCAACGCTGTCGGTGCCGAGCATGATTCTCGGCGAGAGCACGATTTCATTCCTGGGTCTCGGCATTAAGGAGCCGATGACAAGCTGGGGACTGCTGCTCAAGGATGCTCAGTCGGTGAACGCGATAAGTTCGCATCCATGGCTGATGATCCCGGGCGCATTCATTATTCTCGCAGTGCTTTCCTTTAATTTTGTGGGAGACGCGGCGCGCGACGCCCTCGACCCCTACGGCACTGTCGACAAGCTGGAGGCTTGACCGTGGAAAACCTGCTTGAAGTCGCGGGGCTTTCCACCCGCTTTAAAACCTATGAAGGCGACCTGCTCGCCGTGCAGAATGTCTCTTTCGATCTGAGGGAGGGCGAGATTCTTGCCCTTGTCGGCGAGTCGGGCTGCGGCAAGAGTGTGACCGCCCGAAGTGTGATGGGCCTTTATTCAGGCAGCCATGTGCGGCTCGAGGGCTCGATAAAATTCCGCGGCGAGGAGCTGTCCAAGCTCAGCCAGGACGAGAGGGCGGCAAGGCGCGGCCGGGATATGGCGATGATATTCCAGGAGCCGATGTCTGCCTTTGATCCGCTCGCGACAGTGGGCGAGCAGATGATTGACGCGAAGCTCGCGCATGCTCCGGCAGCCGGCAAGAAGGAGCGCGAAGAAGCCAGAAAATTCGCGGTTGAGGCGCTGCGTTCGGTCGGCATTCCCGATCCCGAGATGCGCATCGATGAGTATCCGCACCGGCTGTCGGGCGGCATGCTTCAGCGTGTGCTGATAGCCATAGCTCTGATGAATGAGCCGAAGCTGCTGATCGCCGATGAACCCACAACGGCGCTCGATGTGACGATCCAGGCCCAGGTGCTGAGGCTTATCCGCGATCTGCGGCAGAAAAACAATATGGGCGTTCTTTTTATTACCCATGATCTCGGCGTGGTGGCCGAACTCGCGGACAGGGTAAACGTGATGTATGCGGGGAGAATTGTGGAAAAAGCGACAGTAGACGAGATATTCTCCGAAGAAGGGCCTCTGCATCCCTACGCGCGCGGGCTTCTCGAGTCGAGAGTAAGGCGCGATTTAAAGGGGAAAGAGCTGCCCTCGATTCCCGGCTCGGTACCGCGGCCTGTGGACCTCCCGCCGGGCTGCCATTTTGCGCCGCGCTGCCCGAAGGCAGGACCGCGCTGTCTCAGTGCGGCGCCAGAGCTTGTGCCTGTGGGAGAGGGCGGGCGCTGCGCAGCCTGCTGGCTTTACCAGGGAGGTGTGCAGTGAACGCGATGATCCTTAAGGGAGCGGCGCTCAGAAAACGCTTCCCGGTAAAAAAAGGCGTATTTATGAGGACTGTGGCCTATGTGAACGCCCTCGAACGCTTTGACTTCGAGATTCACGAAGGCGAGACTCTGGGTATTGTGGGCGAATCCGGCTGCGGCAAGACAACGCTCGGTCGGGTTGTGGCGCGGATCCACCAGGGCGAGGGAAGCCTGCTCTACTATCCGCGCGGCGGAAACGCCGGGCCCATAGAGGCGATCGGGCCGCTGCCGCGCGAGAATGAGCTTGCTTTCAGGCGCGATGTGCAGATGATCTTCCAGGACCCCTACTCCTCCCTCGACCCGCGGATGAGCGTCGAGGATGTGATCCGCGAACCGCTCGAGGCTCATGGCCTTGCGGGGAGAGACAGAGAGGGACGCGAAAAAGTAAGGGAAGAGCTTGTGGCCCTGCTCGAAAGGGTGGGGCTGCACGGCGATATCCTTGAGCGCTATCCGCATGAGTTCTCGGGCGGACAGCGCCAGCGCATCGCAATAGCGCGTGCCCTTGTGCTCAAGCCCCGCCTTATTGTCTGCGATGAGCCGACAAGCGCCCTCGATGTGTCTGTACAGAGCCAGGTGGTCAATCTTCTGACACAGATACAGCGCGAGGAAGGGCTTGCCTATATGTTTATCTCGCACAATCTCGAGCTTGTTCGCCATGTGAGCGACCGGATATGCGTAATGTATCTTGGGCAGGTAGTGGAGGAGGGCGGGGCTGAGGACCTCTTTGACTTGCCGCGGCATCCCTATACTCAGGCCCTGCTCGCCTCGGCGCCCAGCTGGAACCCGCATGAGCGGCATTTCCTCGACAACGTCCTCTATGGCGAACCGCCGAGCCCGCTCAATCTGCCGAAGGGCTGTCCCTTTGGACCGCGCTGTCCGAAGGCCGGAAAGCGCTGCGGGGAAGAAAAACCGGCCCTGCGCACTCTCGAAAATGGCAGGAAAATAGCCTGCCATCTTGTCTGATCTGCTGAGCGCTGTGATTTGGCGTGTACCCGCTTTGCGGAGTACGCGGGAAGGCATATTATAGGGCTATGAAGGCGATTTGCATTCACAATGGGACCATCCTCGCGGGCTATGCGAGAATGGAGAACTGCGCGATTCTGATTGAGGACGGCCTGATCGCCGATGTTTTTTCCGAGAGGAGGCTGGAGCAGAAACATCTTCCAGCGGACTCGCTGATCTATGACGCAAAAGGCGCCTTTATCAGTCCCGGCCTTATCGATACGCATATTCATGGCTTTATGGGTGCGGGCACCGAGGATCTGAGCCTCGATTCGATCCTGTCGATGTCGAAAAATCTGGGCAGCTATGGTGTGACCGCCTTCTGCCCGACGATCTACCCGATGTCTGAAGCTGATATGATAAAAGGCATCAAGGCCTGCGTCGCGGCTATGGGCAAGGAGGAAGGTGCGCACGTAATGGGCGTACACCTCGAGGGCCCCTTTATTTCGCCCGCCCGCCTTGGCGTACAGCGCCCTGAATTTGTCCAGCCTGTCGATATCGATCTGATGGAGCGGCTCTACGAGGCCGGCCAGGGACATATTACGAATATGACAGTCGCGCCCGAACTTAAAGGAATGCGCGAGCTCGCCCTCTACTGCATAAAGCGCGGCATTGTCCTGCAGGCAGGACATACCGACGCGACCTACGAGAATATGCTCGAGGGCATGCAGGCGGGCATTCTGCATTCGACGCATTTCTTCAATGCCATGTCGCGGCTCCACCAGCGGAACCCCGGCGCGGTGGGCGCCATCCTGATTCATCCTGAACTCTCCTGCGAGATTATTGCCGATGGCCACCATGTGCACCCGGATCTGATCCGCCTGCTGATGCGGGATAAACCGACGAGCAAGGTAGTGCTGATCACCGATGCCCTGAAGCCGACCGAGCAGAAGAAAGGCCCGCTCTTCGCGAACCACGAAGAGGTGGAGCTTAAAGAGGGCGTATTTATGCGGAAGACGGATGATGTTATCGCCGGATCCTCGCTGACCATGATACGCGGTCTTAAAAACCTCGCTGAATGGGGCATACCGGTGGAGAATGCGATAGAGATGGCTGCGTCCAACCCGGCGCGCATTATCGGACTCGGCAAGCGCGGACTGCTCGTGCCTGGCTATGAAGCGGATATAACGGTCTTTGATGAACAGTTTGATGTACGCGCCTGCCTTGTGGGCGGACGCTTTGTAAAGAATGTGCTGTAAAGGAGAAGCGTATGAGACTGATTGTGCGGCCTGATTATGAGGCTGTTTCGAGATGGGCAGCGAATTATGTCGCGGCAAAAATCAACGCCGCGAAGCCCACTAAGAGAAAACCCTTTGTGCTGGGCCTCCCCACTGGATCATCCCCGCTTGGCATGTATAAAAAGCTTATTGAACTTAACAAAGCCGGGAAGGTTTCTTTCCGCAATGTAATAACATTCAATATGGATGAGTATGTGGGACTGCCCGAGGATCATGAGCAGAGCTATCATACTTTTATGTGGAGCAATTTTTTCAGTCAGATTGACATAGATAAAAAGAATGTGAATATTCTGAATGGCAACGCTCCCGACCTTGAAGCCGAGTGCGCTGCATATGAGAAAAAGATCGCAGCCAAGGGAGGGATCGATCTCTTTATCGGCGGCGTAGGAGCGGACGGCCATATCGCGTTTAACGAACCCGGTTCCTCGCTCTCTTCGAGAACAAGAATAAAAACACTCACAACTGATACGAGAATTATGAATTCACGCTTCTTTGGCGGCGACCCGAAGGCTGTACCCTCGACAGCGCTTACTGTAGGCGTTGGTACGGTCTGTGATGCGCACGAGGTGATGATTCTGATTACCGGTCAGAACAAGGCGCGCGCTCTGCATCACGCGGTGGAAGAGGGCGTAAACCATATGTGGACTATATCCTGCCTACAGATGCACCCCAAGGCCATTATCGTCTGCGACGATGACGCGACCATGGAGCTCAAGGTGGGAACAGTGCGCTATTTTAAGGATATTGAGTCGAAGAATTTCGACAACGATCTGAAGTAAGTCCCCTGAACGGTCAGGCGAGCGGAATCCGGCATCGGATTCTGCCGCCGCCGCCCGGGATAATCTCTATTCTGCCCCCGCGGCGGGCAAGCAGAGAGTTGATGATTTTAAAGCCAAGGCCGCCGTCCTTCTGTGGATTGAAGCCTTCGGGAAAACCGGGGCCGTTGTCGTCTATTTCGAGGATGAGGTCTTCGGCTTCGCGCTGCGCGCTGATATGTATTATGCCTTTCTGCGAATCGCTTATTGCATGTCTGAAGGCGTTTGCAATCAGCTCTGTAAGGATAAGGCCTGCATCAATACAGAAACCGCCGTCTGCACGAACACCATTCAAATCTATATCGGAGCTGATCTGGGCTCCGAGCTCCGCGTATTCAATATTGAGACCTGCGATTTCGCCGAGGTAGGCCCCAAGCTCGATCCTGTCGCCCGTACCGACATTGTAAAGCCGCTCATGCACAAGGCTTACTACGCGTATACGGTTGCGGATTGTCCTTGCAAGCTGTTTGACTGCGGGGTCAGAGGAATCCATTGTTTTAAGGCCGACAATGCTCGAGACAATCTGGAGGCTGTTTTTTACGCGGTGATGGACTTCTTTGAGCAGCATCTGCTCTTCATTGAGAGCATTTTCGAGCTGCTTCCGTGAGGCGTTTTCGAGCTCTATTTCATGCTTGAGTTCGTGATTCTTGCGGACGAGCTGGAATGAGAGCTGTTCCGTTTCTTTGAAGGCGGCGGTGAGATGCCTTGCAAGCACTATAGACTGGCAGGACACGAGGATGATCAGCGAATAGGGGAAGATATCGGGCGTATGGATAACCGCGGATGATGACAGCAGGTAGTTGATGGCCCCGATGAGCAGGATAAGCAGCCCCGCCAGAAGACCATGGGAACCCTGCCTGTTCTCTCTGAGTGAGGGAATAACAATACCAACTATTACATAACAGAAGCCGCTTATGGTTGTGGCATAGAACAGGAAAATTGTCTGCGTGAGGTAATAGAGGGGCAGTACAAGGCAGAGAAAAAAGAAAACAAGATTGGCCCAGAAAATGAGCCTGAAAAAGATGCTTCTATTGTCATATTTGAAATAGTAAAAGAAAAACGCGCAGCCGGCGCCGACCGCGAGGACAGCCGAAATATACTCGCCGCGTACAACAAGATTAAACGGGATGGAGGGGAAGAAGGTGATAATCGGATATTCACCGGTAAAGAGCGGTCTCATGCTGAGGCCAAGTCCCTCAATGGCAAAAAGGAGAAAGCATTTTTCTTTCTGTCTGAACAGATAGATGACAAGGTAGTTGAGCGCCAGCGCGAAAATCATTGCGGAGATAGAGAGCGCAAGATAGAAGGACAGATCGCGGCTGTGCTGGAGATTCCTGAGATCCCCGAGTTCGAAGGCACGCCAGATGCCTCCGCTTCTATATTCATAATTAGATGTTCGTATAATGATATTGAAAACATCGTCTGTTGGCCCGACGGCGCATACCCCCGGAGCGTAGCCCGAAACAGCATTCTTTTCGCTGAGCGAGGGCTGGCCTGCCCTGCGTATGGTTCTGCCGTCTATTTCCAGCTCAAAAGCCGAGATGCCCGTATAGCCGCGTATCCCGAGCGAAGGAGCGTCTTGAGGCAGGAGAACGGTGAGCTCGTAGGTCGCAGCGCCTTTGCCTCCGGGAAAATCGGGATCGTGCCGGGGCCAGTTTCCGGGCACCTCCCTGAGGGGCCAGTCTTCGAAACGCATATGGCCGCTGTCCGATACGAGGGCGCCGGGAAGACAGCGCCACTCCCCGGCAAGGGTGGCGGGGCCATCCCTGCTGAAATCCCAGTCCCGAAGATCGAGTACTCCGGCCACCGCTTTGGGGCCTTTGGGCTGATGCATGCCTGGTGCTTTTTTATCGAGTGAGAAGCTGCTGCCGGCGGCGACGAGGGCAGCACAGACAAGCCCAAGGGCAGGAATGGCGGCTGTCATATCAGTGGTAAAGCCAGAGGGAGGATTCCCTGCCGTCATTCTGCCTGCCCGAACTGGATACCGAGAGGCCCAGGGTACAGCCGGCGCGCAGGGCCGGCCCGCTTAAATCGCCGAGGCAGAGAAAGGCGTCGGCATAGAAGGTTCCGCTCCCGATGAGTCCGCCAAGAGCGGCGGCCAGCTGAACCGATGCCCTGGCGAAGACCGATGCTCCAGCGTCCCATGCGGAAGCGTCTGTCTCCAGCACGGCGGCGGCGCGGGTTCCAAGATCCAGATCGATATGGCGCAGATAGAGCCCGAGGATATCCTTGTTGACGGCCGCGTCGACTGCTCTTGTCTGGGCCGAGCACTGCAGTATCCCGTTATAGCTGTCCTGCATAAGGGAGCTGAACTCATAGAGAGCCGGCCGTCTGCGGTCTGCGAAGACGAGATCGGCCGATTCAATTTTGAGAATCTGGCCGTTGGCCCAGGCGCCCCAGAGGTCGAATCTGAACCAGGGACTGTCGGAAGCCAGAGTCAGGCGGTTTTCGGATCTGTAGGTACTGGTATTTATGTCATAGTCGCCATAGGCGATAAAATCTGCGCCCCGGCTGGAATTTCTTCTGCCGGGAAGCCGGCCCTGGAAGCCTGCGAGAGCCGAGCAGACAAGGCCAAAGGCGGAGTAAGACCATTCGTAGGGGCTTGAGCTTCCGTCGGCATAGCCCGCGAGCGCCAGTCCTGATGCTCCGGCGCCGAATACCCAGGAACGGGGTTCAGGATAGAGAGGAATGCTGAGGTCGGCCTCAAGGCTGGCGGCCGATTTTCTGCAGATGACTGCGCTCTGCCCATCCGCGATGCTGCCGAGGCTGTCCGAAAGGATGGCGGAGAACTGGAGCGGAAGAGATTTGTCCGTGAGAGTGAGAGCGGCCCCCATATAGAGGGGGAAGGCCGGATAGGCCGAAAGCTCCATTGCAGCCGTATCTGTGTCGAAGGGGTCAGCGAAAAAGAAGGCCGCACGGAGCACAGGCAGGCCGGCCAGACTCTCTGCAGGATTGAGATAGAAGAGCCAGGAATTGAAGGGGCTGGCAAAGCGCAGGGGAGAGTAGGGTTTCCCGGCCGGGGCATCCGATATTGCGGCCTGAGCCCCAGCGGCGCCGTCAAAGGCGGCTTCGTGGAGCGCGGCCTGCCAGAGAGTGCCCTCGGGCGCGGCTACGTCTGCACGGGCCCTGTCCTCCCCGGCCGCTGCTCCGGCGCTGAAATCCGCCGGGCGGAGCGGATGCAGACATATGCGCAAGCCCTGAGAAAAGGCGCCGGCATAGAAGATGGAGCCGGAGGCCTCGACCGGATAGAACACGCCGCCCGAGTAATCATGGCTGTCGATCAGGATCCCGCCGTTCTCGACACAACCGAGTCTGTAAAACTGGCCGGGACCGCCGATAGAAAAATAGAGCCTGCTGCCGCATGCAGAAAGCCCGCGGATATAGCGGAAAAGGCCGGGCTCAGGACCTTCGATAAGGCTGAGAGCGCCTGTGTCAGTATTGCAGACGCCTAGATGGCGCTCGCCATCTATTACAACTATAAGGGCAATTTTGGACGCGCCGAGGACGCAGGGCGATGCGAACATGAGATTTTCGCGCCCCTTTAGAATGACACGGCGCTTCCCGCCTTCAATATACACAAGGTCGGTATTATGAAGATCAGCGGCGATGGCGACGATGCCAGATCCGGAAAAACGGGCTTCACGGATATCCTTGAAGACAGCGCCTGGAATAAAGCGGCGGGCCGCGAGGTCGTAGATGGCGGTCTCGAGGCGGTCGCGGCCATCGGGAGCCGCTGCCGCGCGTGAGACAAGGAGGCGGCCCTGAGCGGCCGCGGGGTCGGCATCGGGACTCGCGTCGCTGATGGCTGTCGTCGTGTCTGCGTCGAAAAGAGGATATGCACTGGCATTGCGCGGGAAAGCCGTCTTTGCCTGCACTCCGGCGGTGTCAAGGGCAAAGGCCCGGCTTTTCGAACTGTCAACCCAGAATACTGCGGACGGGCCCGCCACGAGGCTGCCCCTCAGATTCGCGTACTCGGAGCCTGATGGAAGGAGCTCCGCCGGAGCATCGGCAATGCCTGGCAGTTCGAGAGAATAGCGGAAATCGGCCCATGCCTTTTCGAGGCTGATCCCATAGGTTTTTTTGAAGACCCCGCTGAAACCGAGAGGCCAGAGATTGCCCATGGCCTTCCACAGCTCAGCGTAGGCGGCTGCGCCATATTTTTTATTGATATATGAATTGAAAAGGCCGCCATATTCATAGCAGATGCGGCCCGAAGGGAAATCGCCATAGAGACCGGAGGCATCGGCCGGGCTCTTAAAGCGGTTCTCGTATATGTCCTGTCTGAGCCTCTCCAGAGTGAGCGGATCGGAGGCTCTGCCTGTGAGACCGTTGGCGCTTTCAAAATTGACTGCCGTGCCTTCGCTCATATATTGGGGAGCATTGATAACAGCTGGCAGAATCCAGGAGCCGAAAAAACCTCCAAGAAACTGAAGCCAGGGCGCCCGGCTGCGCATGCTGAGCGCATGGGTGAGCTCGTGTATAAAAAGGCCGCGGAAATTATCGTCAAACACGGCCCAGTCCGGATTGGATGGCGTGTCGTAGAGCACAATATGTGGATAGGGGAGATAGGCTGTATATCCATTAAAGCTGCCGACATCGGGAGTTATGACAAGCGGTATAGGGCCATACTCGGCGATGCCGAGCTTCGCAGATACCTCGCTGTATACGGACTCGGCTATGCTGTACAGATGAAGGGCACTCGGCCTTGATGCGTCGGAATAGATAATGTCGAAGTGATCGGTATGGATGACAGAGAGCTTTGTGCCGGGGGCGAATACCGGACCGGCCATAAGGGCCTCGGCTGGCAGCAGCAGGATACAGAGCAGAACTACCAGACGGATATATCCAGTTCGCTTGTTATTAGGCAGCATGATAGATCTCTTTTTCCCCCGCCGGTGAAAAAACTATAAACCCACGTGTGTGGAAAAGCAAGCAAGAATGAATAAAATGCCCGCGGAGGCAAAAAGCACACAGAAAAAGCCCGGGAAAGCGGGCGGGGGCTTGCCTTGGGCTTTTTCATAGTTTATAAAAGAACCGGCGCTGCGGCAGTCCGAACTTTGGCCCTGGCATTCTGCAGCCCAATTACTATATAGGTTCAATTATGTGCAAACCTGACGGGAGGACCTATGGATATCGATATCGACTATGTGCAGAAAACGCTTGTGGAACTCCTTAAAATTCCAAGCTGCGGCGGCTATTCCCGGGAGATCGTCGAAAGGGTACGGAAGGAATTCGAGGCCTTTGGCGTCGAAACACGGATGACTAATAAGGGCGCCCTTATCGCGGAGATGCCGGGAAAAGACAGTTCCCGTGCGGTTATGCTCTCTGCCCATGTCGATACGCTGGCCGCCATGGTCAGGGAGATAAAGGATAACGGAAGACTCAGACTGACGAATATAGGCGGCTATGCCTGGGGAGCCTACGAAGCGGAAAACGCGACAGTAAAGACGATGGGGGGCAGGGACTTCAGCGGTGTTCTTCTGCCAGACAAGGCATCGGTGCATATTTTTTCGGATGCCGCCCGCGAGGCCCCGCGCACCGAGGATACAATGGAACTCCGAATCGACGAAGATGTGAGGACAAAGGCCGATACAGAGAAGCTGGGGATCGCGGTGGGCGATTTTGTCTTTTTCGACCCGAAGACGAGGATCACGGAGAACGGATTTGTCAAATCGCGCTATCTCGATGACAAGGCCTGTGTCGCAGTTCTCCTTGGTGCGGTGAAGTACCTTAAAGAGCATAAGATCCAGCCGTCCTGCACTACTTATATTTATATTAGCAATTATGAAGAAATGGGACATGGTATCTCCGTGCTGCCCGAAAAAGTAGACGAATTTGTGGCCCTCGATATAGGCACCGTCGGTCCCGGCCACACTTCGGATGAACACTGTGTGACAATCGTTGCCAAGGACTCCCGCACTCCTTATAATTATGAACTCCGCAGAAAGCTGGTAGAGCTCGCAGCGGAAGAAAAGATAGACTGCAGAGTCGATGTGCATTACCGCTATGGCTCGGACTCCTCGATGGGCGCGCTGTACGGGCTCGACACCAATTTTGCCTGCTTTGGACCTGGTGTCGATGCGACGCATCATTATGAACGCACTCACCGCGACGCGCTCGTGAATACGCTGAAGCTCGCCGTGAAGTATATTACCGCCTAGAAGCGGCCCTGCCCGGGCCGGAAAGGAAAGATGTTGAAAGGCAGTATGCGCCCCGATTCCGATGAGAGCTCGATTTTTGATGATCCCCTGACCCGGGAAGAAGTGGAACAGTACAGAAAAGAAAGGGCAAAGATCGGCCGGATACTCGACAGCATAGACGCGATGAAAGGCGGGAGGCTGGGCAGAATAATGGATGCGGTCCTTGTATCCGCCACTGTTCTGCTTATTCTTGCCCGCTTTGCGTTCGGCTGGGTAGACAATATCCTCTCGCTTGAGCTTGGACTTATTCTTCTCTCGCTTAAAATTGTGCTGCTGATAAAAATGCAAAATAACTATAACCATTTTATATTCATGATAATGCACACAATTGACCATAATCAGACCATGCTGGGCGAGAAACTGGACCGGATCGCAGAGGCGGTGGAACGGGGCTGACCGCACAGCTCTGCCGCGGCTGTCTCCTGGAACGGAAAGGCCGCGGCCCCCTCCCCATAAAAAGATTTAGTCTGTATAGTAGCCCTATGGCTTCTACTGTAGACGACAAGAAGATTATCTATTCAATGTACCAGGTCTCGAAGAGACATGGTACAAAGCAGGTCCTTAAGGACATCAACCTTTCCTATTACTATGGCGCCAAAATAGGTGTTATAGGAATGAACGGCGCCGGAAAATCGAGCCTCCTTAAAATACTCGCGGGAGTCGATAAGGATTTTCTCGGCGAGACGACCTGCGCGCCCGGCTTTTCGATCGGCTACCTTGAGCAGGAGCCGCAGCTCCAGAATGGAAAGACTGTCAAGGAAGTTGTCTCCGAGGGCGTTCAGCCCATTGTGGACCTTCTCGCGGAATTCGATAAGGTGAATGAGGCCTTCGGCGACCCCAACGCCGATTTTGACAAGCTCGCCGAAAAGCAGGCGAAGCTTCAGGAGAAGATCGACGCTGTCGATGCCTGGAACCTCGATTCCCGTCTCGATTTCGCGATGGAAGCGCTGCGCTGCCCGCCCGGGGACAGGCTTGTCGACAAGCTCTCGGGCGGTGAGCGGCGCCGTGTGGCCCTCTGCCGGCTCCTGCTGCAGAAGCCCGACATTCTGCTTCTCGATGAGCCGACAAACCATCTCGATGCCGAGACAATAGCCTGGCTTGAAAAGCACCTGCGCGAATATGCCGGCACTGTTATCGCTGTCACCCATGACCGCTACTTCCTCGACAATGTGGCGGGCTGGATACTCGAGCTCGACCGCGGCGAGGGCATCCCATGGAAGGGGAACTACTCAAGCTGGCTCGATCAGAAACGGCAGAGTCTGATCGAAGAGGAGAAGGGCGAGAGCGCGCGCGCCAAAACGCTGCAGAGGGAACTCGACTGGATCCATATGAGCCCGAAGGGCAGGCACGCGAAATCCAAGGCCCGTATCAATGAGTATGAAAAACTGCTGAATGAGGACGAAAAGGAAAAGATCAACGAAGCGAAGATCTTTATCCCCGCCGGTCCGCGGCTTGGCAAGGTTGTTGTCGAGGCCAAGGGGCTTTCCAAGTCCTATAATGATGAACTTCTCTTCGACAACCTCTCCTTTGAGGTTCCGCCGGGGGCTGTTGTCGGCATTGTCGGCGCGAATGGCGCGGGCAAGACAACGCTGCTCAGGATAATAACCGGAAAAGAAAAACCCGATACGGGCACAATAAGGCTCGGCGATACGGTAAAGCTCGCCTATGCGGACCAGATGCGCGAGGGGCTCGACCCCGAGAAGACTGTCTGGGAACAGATCTCCAACGGTCTTGATCTGATGAAGCTCGGCGCGCGCGGCGAGGTGCCGAGCAGGGCCTACTGCTCATGGTTCAATTTCTCGGGCACAGATCAGCAGAAGAAGGTCGGCGTGCTGTCGGGAGGAGAGCGCAACAGGCTCAACCTTGCAATGATGGTAAAAGACGGCGCGAACCTGCTGCTGCTCGATGAGCCCACGAACGATCTCGACGTGAACACGATGCGCGCTCTCGAGGAAGCACTCGATGATTTCGCCGGTGCGGCGATGATTGTCTCGCACGACCGCTGGTTCCTCGACCGTGTATGCACTCATATTCTGGCCTTCGAGGGCAATTCGCAGGTGACCTGGTATGATGGCAACTGGTCTGAATACGCCGAGTGGCGGCGCCAGAAGCTGGGAGCTGACGCGGACAGGCCGCACCGGATTGTGTACAGGAAGCTCGAGCGCTAGCGCGCTGAGGGGGTCCGCAGAGCCGGGCGCCCGGCATGAGAACCGCCTGCCGGGCTAGCGCGCCGGACCTGATCTGAGTCTGGACAGCGTATAGACAAGCTTCGCGCATCCATAGGATACGATGAGGCCGGCGCTGTCGGGCTCGGGAGGCTGCGGATAGGGGTAGGGTTCTCCGGCGATTTCCCCCGAGAGCACTTTTTCGACTGCGGTTCTCATATCTGTTATATAACACGGCGGCAGCGGCATGTATTTGGACTGGCAGTAGTGGCCGCCGTATATCCCGTCAAAATCCTTTTCGCGCTTCTCGAGACGCTTAAGGCTTTCGAGGTAGACATCGAGAGGAACACTCCCTATGGCATGCATCCAGACAAAACTTGAGCCCACAGCATCGCCTGAAAAGAGCATGCGGTCCTCGCGGTCGAGGAAGACCACAGAGCCCGGCGAATGTCCCGGCACCTCGATTGTCTCGATAGTCTTTCCGCCGAGATCAAAGACTGCGCCATCCTCGAGCGGAAGTGTCCCCTCCGCGACATCGGGGTAAGTGGGAAGATTCATGTGCGCGTCCTTCTGCGGATAATACACAGTTGTGAATTGTTTTATTTTTCCCACATGGTCGAAGTGTCCATGTGTAATGAGCACGACAAGCGGCAGCCGTGTGAGCGTTCTGACAAAGGCAGCCAGATCGCCCCGGCCCATGCCGGTGTCGATAAGCGCAGCCTTCCTGCTGCCCGCGATAAGGAATACGCTGTCGCGGTTGGGCGGATCTGTTATGTCCTCAATATGCCAGATATTGTCTCTCAGTTTGAGAGCGGAGAAATCTGAATTTTCTGCCATGGCATTATTCTAGGCCTGAGCCGCCGCCTTGTCAAAGGCGGGCGGTACTGGAGAGATGGGCATGGCCGCGATATTATTGGTGCAGGAGTTGCCAGCCATGAGACATTCGCCGAAAATTCGGCTTTTTATTCTATCTGGGCTATGCCTTTTTCTCGCCGCGGCCTGCCAGCTTGGCCCTGTGCCGCGCCGGCCTGAGGAGGCGGGCGGCCAGCAGGACAGACAGAGACCCGGGAACGGCCAGCAGGGCCAGCCCGGGCAGACAGGCCCGCAGGGACCGGGCATGCCGGCTCCTCAGTCTGAAGCCGAAACGCGCATCGCGGAATTTGCAGCACGGGGTTTTGGCTTTGACTACCGCGAAGATGAGAGGCTGAGCATGAGCCTCTTTATCAGGCGGCATGGCAGGCCCATTTCGCGGATAGACTCGCAGGCGGCAAACCGCCATGATGGAATCCGCGATACGGTGGCTGTTCTTCGTTACAGGGGCTTTCAGGTTCGCTTTCTGAACTACAGCCCCCGTACGCAGTGGAAGCCGCCTGAGTCTACCCTTGAGGCCATATACAGCGTCGATGGAGCGCGTTATCTCTATGGCGTGCAGACAGGCATGCCGCGCGCCGAGATTGTCAGGATTTTCAACCTTTACGACAGGGGCGGGGCATCCCTCGAGATGAGCAATGATGCCGGCAATTATGCGACTTTTATTTTTGACAATGGAAAACTTAAGAGTATTGTGTGGGAGTATGGAAGGCAATGAGTATGAAAGAGTTCACAATTAGTACTGATAAACGCTGCGTTTTTATCGACATTACGGATACAGTAGATGGGGCTCTCGCGGATTCGGGCGTAAAGGACGGCCTCTGCCTTGTCTATGTGCCGCATACAACTGCTGGTGTTTTTATAAATGAGAACGCTGACCCCGATGTAAAAACTGATATGCTTGGCTGGTTTTCGCGGGCTGTCCCCGAGGATCCGCGCTTCCGCCACGCCGAGGGCAATTCGGATGCCCATATTAAGGCTGTACTGACCGGCTCCTCGGTGACGGTACCTGTTACAAATGGCTCTCTTGCCCTCGGCACCTGGCAGGGCATCTATTTTGCGGAATTCGACGGGCCGCGGCCGCGGCATTTTATTGTAAGCTGTATCGCCGGCTGAAGGCCGCAAAGGCCGCACTGCGGGAGGCCATGTGCATGGGGCCGCCGCAGCCCGTACCTAAAAACAGGGCGGTCCTGTTCGGACGCAGCTGCGGCCCCCCGCGGGCTTATGCAGCAGAAAGCAGAGCGGCTCCGCTTGCGCACGGCCGCGGCTTCCATGTGCAATATTTATGGTTGAATATATCTTAAAAGCTATATATAATACTCCAGATATCATGTCTGGAGGTATAAAATGGCCGAAGGGAAAGTCGATGTTGAGGGAGAGCTCGCGGCGATAAAGGCGCAGCTCGCGGAGAGACCGGGCGCCAAGAACAAGCTTTCGATGGTGGTCTTCTCGGGCGAACTCGACAGACAGCTCGCCTCCATGATTATCGCGACGGGAGCCGCAGCGATGGGCATGGAAGTTGTGCTTTTTTATACTTTCTGGGGAACCGCGGCTCTGCGGGATCCCGGCAAAAAGGCAAAAGGCAAAAATTTTATCTCGAAGATGTTCGGCGCCATGCTGCCCAAGGGCAGAGACAAGCTCAAGCTGTCCAAGATGAATATGGCCGGTGCCGGCACTGCGATGATGAAAAATCTGATGAAGAAGAAGCATGTGGCGGGCCTTGGCGAGCTTCTCGAAGTGGCCGGCCAGCTTGGTGTTAAAATCTATATCTGTCAGATGTCCATGGATCTGATGGGCTTTAAGCGCGAGGAGATGATCGATTATCCCGGGCTTGAAGTTGTCGGAGTGGCGACATTCCTCGATCATGCGAAAGAGTCTGCAATTCAGCTCTTTATCTGAAATACTGCCGCAGTTGTGAAGGAGTGGAATATGGAAGAGAATGCTGTAAAGGTGCTCGATTACAAGGGACTTGCCTGCCCGATGCCTGTCGTGCGGATCAGCAGGGATATTAAAACAGTGGATGTCGGTCAGGTAGTTGAAGTGAATACTACAGATCCCGGCTCGCTCGCGGATTTCCCGGCATGGGCCAAAAATGCCGGACAGGAGATTGTGGGCAGCAAGCAGGAAAATGGGATTATCAGGATATTTGTGAAGAGAGTGAAATAGGGTACAGAGATGACGATCGAAGTTGTGAGCGCCGCGACCGCGGCTGCTGCGGGGGAGACGGCGGCGGGAACCGCCGCCGGGAGCGGGGGCGCGGCGGCTCTCAGTGCCGCATCGGCTGCTGCACCTGCGGCTGCCGTATCGGGCGCAAGCGCCGCATTGCCGGAAACAGGCGCCGCCCTTGTACTGTCGAAACTGGCCTGGTTTATTGTCGAACCGGGTTTTTATATAGCTCTGGCTTTTGGAATTATCGCCCTTGCTTTGAGACTCGCGGCTGTATTCCGCGCGCCCGCGCTCTCCCAGCCCGCGGCGCCCTTTGGAAGCGGCCTTTACCCGAGCCGCAGGCACCGGAGTTTTGCAGCTCTCGGAGATGCCTTTGGCATGCCGCAGATACGGCGGAACAATCCGGTTTTCTGGATCTTTCTGCTTGTCTTCCATGTCGGGCTTCTCCTTTTAATACTCGGGCACTTTGATATTCTGCCCGGCATAAATATTGTCCCCTCGAGTTCGAAGCATATGCTGGGGGCAGGAGCGGTCGGCCTTATGGTAACAATACCGATATTCTATTTTCTCGGGCGCAGGTTCAGAAGCCCCGTGAGAGAGATATCGGTACCTGCCGATTACGCTCTGCTTCTGCTTCTGCTTTTTACCTTTCTCTTTGGCGACCTGATGAGCTGGGGCAATTCCTGGACAAAAACCGGCTTTGTTATGACCAAGGCCGATTTCTCCCGCTACTTCGAAGGGCTCGCGCGCTTCAGCTTTGAGGATCCCCGCGCCTATCTGCATGGTACGCATTATCACTTTCTGGTAATCCATGTGCTTCTCGCAGAGATTACACTGATGATTCTGCCATTTACAAAAGTTGTTCACGCGTTCCTTACAATACCGGTAAATATGATACGGCGTGGAGCGAACGCGAAGCAGAGAGATGCACGCAGAAATGGCGCTTCGGAGGTCTCAAAATGAGCGATATTGAGACAAAGCTGGGCGGCGGCGCTGTTCCGCCCGAGCTTTCGGAAAAACTCAGGCAGCTGTTTGAAAAAAAACTGAATCCCGCGATGCGGATGTATCTTGAAACCTGCACGCGCTGCGGCAACTGCATACGAGCCTGTCATGTCTATGCCTCGATGCCGGAGATTAAATATACCGCCGTGGCACGGGACGAGCTTGTACGGAAGATTTTCAAGCGCTACTTCAAGCTTCAGGGGAAGTTTGCACCCTGGCTCGGAGAGGTGCTTGAGTTCAACGACGACACGCTCGCCCGCCTCAACGAAGCTGCCTACACCTGCACCGGCTGCCGCCGCTGCATGATGAACTGTCCTTTCGGTATCGATACTCAGCAGATAATGAGCATTGCAAAGGCTCTGCTGATCGGAGCGGACAGAGCGCCGGAAATCCTCGGTATGCTCGCCGATATGTCGATCGCCAAGGGTGAAACCGCAGTCGAGACACAGCCGGCCTTTATTGAGGCGCTCAAGAACCTGGAGCCCGATGTCAGGAAGCTCTGGCCGGATCCATCGCGGAACACTTCTGACGGGGCGCTTATACCATTTGGCAGGAAAAATGCGCATGTGCTCTATGTGGCCCTCTCAGGGGCCCATTCAATAGTCCCTGCCGCAGCGATACTGAATGCCGCCGGCGAATCCTGGACTATATCGGCTTTTGAGGCGGTCAATTTCGGCGCCTTCCTCGGAGATTCAGAGAAGATGTCCCGGATAGCCGCACGCGTTATCGATGAGGCAAAGTCGCTTGGCGTAGAGGAAGTGGCCATAGTCGAATGCGGCACCGCGTACCGGGTTATGAAGCAGATGGTAGGGCCCCAGCCCTTCAAGGTTGTCGCTTTTGTCGAACTCATCGCGCGCTATCTCCGCGAGGGAAGGATCAGGCTGGACCCTGAACGCACGAAGGGCAGACTCACCTACCATGATCCCTGCCAGATCGGACGCAATGGAGGCATCTTCGAGGAGCCGCGTGAGGTTATTCACGCGCTCACCGCGGACTTTGTCGAGCTTTCCCCGAACAGGGCGGAAAACTGGTGCTGCGGCGGTGGCGGCGGCCTTGTTGCCATGGGCGAAAAGGACTTCAGAATGAAATCCACGAAGGTAAAGGCCGAACAGCTGAAGGCCTCAGGGGCAGATATTGTGACGACAGCCTGCGAGAACTGCCACAGCCAGCTCTGCGATATAAATGAGTATTACGGGCTGGGCATGAAGGTTGAGTCGCTCTCGAAGCTCGCCGCCGAGGCACTGATAAGATAGGGCAGGAGCCTGGAGCGGGGGCAGTGACTAGAGCGGCCTCTTGCGGCTAGACTCTCTGTACCGTGGAACTTATGGAACTTGCCGGGCTTGCGGAACTTGCGCGGCCCTTCGATTTTTTCAAGGCTGAGCCCTGCCTGCCTCGAGAGGCTATTGTGGCCGGGCTCTGCCCTCCGCTGCTCGTCTCGGATGGCAGCCTCGTCTGGGGCTGCGCCTATGTGGATGCGGCCCTCGGGGCCGTCCCGGAAGGCGGCGGGCGCTGCGGGCCCGGGGCCGCAGGAATCAGGCTGCCGGTCGAGCTTGTCCCCGGGCTGAGCGCTTCGGAGCAGCTGATCGCCCTCCTTCTGCGGGAGAGGCGCTGCGGCGCCTATTCCTTCGCCGAGACCGCAGCGATTGGCCGCGCGGCCGCAGGCTGCGCCGCCGCGGATGCGGGCCTGCCCGGCCGGGCAGCTTCAGACCTCGGCCTTATGGACAGAGTGTCGCTTCTTACCCTGGGCACGACAGGGCTCAGTGCTCTGCTCGAGCGCCTCGATGCGCTGCCCGCGCAGCGGCGTCTGCTCGCGGAGACCGGCATTGCCGATCTGAAAACCGTAGAGCGCTGCCGGAGCCTTCCTGAGCTGGCAGCAGCCCGCTTTGCTCTCTTTGCGAAGGGACTGAGCGCGAGCGAGAGACGCCTGGCCCTTGGCTGGTTCGACGATATTGCGCTCAGAGACAGCCTTGAGCCCGCCGCTGCAGCTGCCCTTGTCGATACGATAGCCCGCATCGAGCCTGTCCCGGAAAGGCTCGGCGCCCTCCGTGCCCGGCGCTATCCTGAGCTTTCGCATATGGAAGCCCAATTCAAACTAATTGGTACTGACAGGCTCAAGGGCAGCCGTGTTCTGCTCGAGCCGCCCCAGAATTTCGAGGGAGCCGGCTACCGGCTGAGCTTTGTGTTTTCGTCAGCGGCTGAGCTCGAGAGGCGCCTCAGGGCTGCGGCCGTTCTCGAAAAAAGCGCCGCCGAACTTATGGGGCTGATAGAATGAACTGCAGCAGGCGCGGACTCTCCGCGTTTCCTGGCTGCCCTGAACCGCATATAGAGCAGCTCTACTGGCTTGAGGATGCGGAGGGACTGCCTGCCCTGGAGCGCGCCCGCGGAATGCTGGGCGGACTTGGCATAAAAGAGGGCGGACGGATTGGCAGCCCCGAAGAGATTCCCGCCGCGGAGCTCAATAAAAGCACTCTCCTTGTCACGGGCGCCCGCGGCGAAGCGGTGCATCCCTGCCGCTGCCGCCGCGACTATCTCTGCTGCGGCTATTCATCGATAGATCTCTACGAAGGCTGTTCGATCGGCTGTTCCTACTGCGCTCTTCAGGCCTATCTGGATTTCGGCCCCGCAGTTGTCCGGGCTGATCCCCGGCCGGCGGTTGCGCATCTGAGATCGATGGCCCTGGCTTCCCCGGGCGCACTTATAAGGGCCGGCTCGGGGGAGCTCGGGGATTCACTCCTCTATGATCCCCTCTTCGACCTGTCGCGGAGTTTTATCGAAGGTCTGGCCGATCTTCCCAATGCGCGCTTTGAGATGAAGACCAAGTCCGCGACAGTCGATCATCTTCTCACTATTGAACATAAGGGCGGGGCTGTTGTCGGATTCTCGGTAAATGCGCCTTCTGTATGCGCAGCCGAGGAGCCAGGGGCAGCTCCGCTCAGACACAGGCTTGAAGCGGCCAGGAAGGTGTCGGAAGCGGGTTTCGGACTCGCCTTCCATTTCGATCCCGTGTTCGCCGATGCCTTCGATTCTGGCGGCTACACCGAGCTTCTCGAAATGCTCGCTCCATTCCATGGCAAGGTGGCCTGGGCCAGTCTGGGAACGCTGCGCTACGCTCCTTCCCTCCGCGACTGTGCTGCGCCCCGGCCCTGGATGGGCGCGGAGATGCTGCCCGGGCCGGACGGCAAACTGCGCTACCTTATGCGCCGCCGCGTAGCCATATTCAGGGCTCTCGCGCCGGCCATACGCGAGACTCTTGGAGCGCCCGTCTATCTCTGCATGGAATACGCCCCAGTCTGGAAGGCTGTCTTCGGCTGCCTCCCCGCGGAAGTCCCCGGCCTTAACGCCATTTTTCAATAAATGGGCTATTATATATGTGTTTTGAAAGGAGTTTATTTATGAAGCGGCTCATAACGATTCTGCTCCTCTGCATGGCGGCTGCCTGCCTCTTTGCGCTTGGAAGCAGGAAACCCGCGCAGCCTTTGCCCTTTGGCCAGGTTCAGTATATTGAGGGAACCGTCACAGCCACACGCGATGGCAAAAAGCCTGCCGCGCTCGATATTGGCGACAGCCTCTACGCGGACGATCTGGTGACCACTTCCGAAAAGGGCACAGTGATTATCGAGCTGAATAAGTCTACAAATATCAGCGGGACTATTACTGTGGAACCCCGGACCGCCCTCTACCTCAGCATGGTGACCACCAAAAATGGACCGCAGACGTCGATCGAGCTTCTCTCCGGCACTGTCTCCGCCAAGGTGAAAAAACTCGTGGGTCTGAAGACAGGACAGCGTCCGTCCATGTCTGTGCGCACGAGTTCTGTTGTCGCCGGCGTGCGCGGCACAGAATTCGATGTAAGCACCTCGGTAAACGATTCAACGCTGGTTATCTGCTCCGATGGGGCGGTGAGCTGCAGCGATGGCACTGACAGTCTGCCGGTTGCCGCGGGCAAAGCTCTCGAAAAACGTCCCGATGAGCGCTTCAATTATCTCTCTATGGGACTTACTCCGCTCAAGGAATTCAGAAAAACCTGGAATACCGGTGAGATTGAGACCTTCAGATCGAACCCGACGAGGGCGCTTGGCTATTATGAGGGCAAGTATGATGAACTGTCGGGACGCTTTAAAAAGAGCTTCAGCGAACTTTCGGGAAGCGCGGTACTCAAGAAATGGATTGCCGAGCATGGCAGAGGAGTAGTCCCCAATCCGCGTGATCCGTCAGTGATGAGAGAAAAAAAAGAACTTATATCGCAGATATTTGCGATCCGCAAAATACTTTTTAACTATGAACGTATTTATTACCGGATGCAGGAAGTGCAGTCGCTGGTCGAGGGTACAGAGCTCGAAAATAAGGAGCTGAAGCCGGGCATGACGGCGGGGAATTTTATCCGGCGGATGCGCGGCGAAAGCGCCGGCCTTGCTGGACGCATTGCTTTCTGCCGTTTCGCCGAAAAACTCTACGCGGAGCGGGAGGAAGGCGGAATCGGCCTCTTTGATGAGGACAGCGGCATTTCGGAGAATTTTTCGGACTAGGCGGATGCCTCTCCGGACAGGCCTGTCCGGAGCTTTACTTCACTGTTTATTGTATCTATGATGATTATGAGGAGGAGAAAATATGACAAAGGTGATTTCTCTTGGCGGTTCAATTGTGGCCCCGCAGGAGCCGGACGCGGCCTTTATCTCCTCATTCCGGAAGCTGGCCGTAGAGTACCTTCAGGGCTCGGAGGATAGAAGACTCATCATCGTGGTGGGAGGAGGCGGGCCCGCGAGAATCTGGCAGAAGGCTCTGCGCGATGCGGCAGGCGCCGCGCCGGACACATCGGAGGGGGCCATGGCCCAGGACTGGATAGGCATTATGGCCACACGTCTTAACGCGCAGCTTATCAAGGCTGTCTTTGGCAGCCTCTGCCCTCAGGATGTGGTTATAGATCCGACAGCAGTCAATCTTTTTATGGGCAGGGTGATGGTGGCTGCCGGCTGGAAGCCGGGCTTCTCGACGGACAACGATGCCGTACTTCTAGCCGAAAAATTCGGCGCTGGCGAGGTGCTCAACCTCTCCAATATCGCAAAGGTGTACACCGATGATCCCCGGACAAATCCGGATGCCAGGCCTATTGATGCAATATCTTGGGCCGATTTCCGCAAAATAGTCGGCGACAGCTGGACGCCGGGCAAGAATCTGCCCTTCGATCCTGTTGCAACAAAGCGCGCCGCCGAGCTCAAGCTGCGCGTAGTCTGTGCAGCGGGCCGTGATCTCGAAAACCTCAAGGCTATACTCGAGGGCAGGAAGGATTTTACCGGCACGGTGATTGGACCGGACTGACAGAGCGGACGGGCAGCAAGACGGGCGCGAAAAACGCATGAAGGAAAGACCCAGCCTGAATGCAGAGATGCCTCAGGCCGGGTCTTTTTATGCTTGGTCGTTAAAGAACAGCCTGAGCACAATAGCCTGATCGTAATTGCCAAAGCCGCGGCCGAAGATGTTGATGCCGCCGGGATGCTCCGCGTCTTCCTTGACTCCGATTCGGACCTTTATGGAGTGATGGCTGCTCAGATTCAGATCGGAGAGCTTCACGTCGGATATTTTGACATCATCGGCAAAGCATCCCTTGTCTGTAACGCTCCAGTGTTTTAGAAGGCCATACTGGGCGTCGGATTTTCTGTTCCACCAGGATGGCGTGAATTTTCCGGGTTTATCGTGAAAGCAGCCGTGGGCCTTAAAGCCGCCGAGTTCCTTCGTATTGATCCAGCATGAGATATCGGAGCTCCAGTCGCTCTCTGTGTGCAGGGATTCGGGCGATATCTCCGCGCTGATTTCGATCTTCTGCACCTCGCGGTTCTGATTCAGACTGTCGTTGGGAAATGTATACTCGACATAGCCGGTCTCGAACCAGAGAAGGCCGGCCTTCATGCGCTCAGGCATAAGAAAAGAGTCCGGCGTATCGAGAAAGCCGATAATCTCCTTCGCGGAGCAGAGACCGCAGGGAGCTGAAACATGATAATTGGTATAAAGACCGATAGGCATTTCCACTTCGACAATATTGTCTTCTTTTTTATGATCTGCATTGCCGCTGAAACGTATAACTATTTCTTTATAGGGGGCGATGCAGATTTTCTGATTGCCTTTTTTGGCCTTTATAATTTCGCTGCTCACAAGTCCGGATTTTTCGAGTATGGCGATATTGGTTGCGACTGTGGACTGGGGCAGATGGAGTTCATTGGCTATTTCATTGATATTGAGTTTATGGTTATACAGCAGGCGCAGAATGCGGATGCGGCTCTCTGAGGAAAGACCCTTGAATATCTCGGGGCTCGTCTCGGTGTCAACGACGAGGACCTTTGTAAGCTCTTCTTCCATAAGGCATCAAGTAAATCAGAAAAAGCCTTCAGGTTCAATATCCTTATTATAACACCCGCTTTTCTTCTCTGATCCATACGCGCATCTCTCCGGGACCTCGGTTATTCCAGACATAATAGGGTGTAAATTTTACGCGGACCGCCTCCCGCTCTGGCGGCAGACTGCTGTAGAGAGGAGCCTCTGGATCGGTCTTCTCCCGCTGTGCAAAGGCGCTGACAGAGACAATGCCGCCAGGCAGCCAGGCCTCAGATTTTTCTTCGAGGGCGGTTCCAGAATCGACAACAATGGCCTGCAGATTGGGGCCGTTGTCTGTCTCTTCGAGGCAGTAGACAAGCGGCCCGCGCTCCAGAGCTGTCATGCCGGCGTCCTTGCTGACAAGCGGATTGGCCCGGATAAATCGGGCCTTCATCTCGAACCTGAGCTCAATTCTGTCGCCTTTCTTCCAGCTCCCGGCCAGAAAGAGGTATCCATCGCGGACATCGGCAGGGGAGCTCAGAGCGCGTCCATTGACCATACAGCTCCAGTGCTGACACCAGGATGGAATGCGCAGGGCGAGGCTCAGGCTGGAAGAGCCGCCGACAGTAAAGGAAACAGCGCCGTCGGCGGGATAAGCGGTATGCTCGCTTATGGGAAGGCCGTCGAAATTGTATTCCCCGGGTGCGTAAATATTGAAGTAGATAGTGCTGCTGCTCCGAACGCAGAGATAGTCTCCGAGAGAAGCTATGAGACGGGCAATATTGGGCGGGCAGCAGGCACAGCCGAACCAGGGCACGCGCTGAACCGCCACATGCTTGAGGTCATAGCGTGCGGCGTTTATCCTCGGCGCAACCTCGAGCGGATTTACATAGAAATACTTTGTTCCATCGAGTGAAATGCCCGAGAGCACGTTGTTGTACAGAGCGCGCTCCATAATATCGCCGTATTCGCCTTTGGGCGCAATCGTGAGCATTCTGGATGACCACATGACAAGGCCGACAGCAGCACAGGTTTCGGTGTAGGCGCTGTCGTTCGGCAGATCGTAGGGGACAGTAAAGCGCTCACCGGCATCCTGCGAGCCAAGGCCTCCTGTCACATACATCTGGCTGCGGGTCACATTATGCCAGAGGGCATCCAGAGCACGGACAAGTGAAGCGTCGCCTGTTTCGGCGGCGATGTCGGCCATCGCCGAATAGAGATACATGGCCCGCACGGCATGGCCCGTGGCTTCGGTCTGAGCGCGGACGGGCGCCTGGGCGAGATGGTAGTCGGCACGGAACCAGGGCTTCATGTCATTGGGCGTGTCACCGCCGAAAGCTTTTTCCTTTTCGAAAAAACAGGGCTGTCTGCCGCGTTCGTCGATAAAATACTCGGCCAGCCTGAGGTAGCGCTTCTCGCCTGTCTCTCTGTAGAGCTTGACGAGGGCGAGTTCGATTTCGGGATGGCCGGGATAGGCATGAATTTTGCCCTCTTCGGGGCCGATTGTTCTATCTATGTAATCAGCGTATCTGCTGACTATTTTGAGGAGGCTGTCTTTGCCGGTGGCCTGGTGGTGGGCTACTCCTGCCTCTATAAGGTGACCCGCGCAGTAGAGCTCGTGGCCGAAACAGAAATTGCTCCATCTGGCGCCGGGCTCTGCCACGGTAAAATAGGTGTTGAGATATCCGTCTGCGCCCTGAGCCCGGCCAATGAGGGCGATCAGCGAGTCAAGGGTCTTTTCAAGCCCGGAATCGGGTCTGACCGAGAGGGAGTAGCAGGCGGCCTCGATCCATTTCGCAACATCGCTGTCCTGGAATATGCGCCCCTTGAAGGCGTCTTTTGATTCTCCTGCAGCGATGCGGAAATTTTCGACTGCATGGCTCGGCTCCGCACCGGGAATCTCGTCGTTGAGGGCTTTCCACTGATAGGGCAGAACCCTTGTGGCGATGAGGGCGATTTTATCAGCCCAGAATCCCGGCGCGAACTGCATGGAGCCGCGCGGTACACGTTTGAAGCCGCTCTGCATACTCACTGGTCCTCTATTTTTTACCAAGCCTTATTACGTTCCAGGAGAGAGGCGCGAGCCGCGTCTGTACCATGGAACCATCAATATGCACAGTGTTCTGAACATCATGCGGAGTTACCGCATTGGGATGCTCTTTGGTATTGGCTGCCTTGACATCAAATCCGGCCATCTCTGTATGCCCATTGGCTCTGAGGCCCTCGTAGCCATCGAGGGCGATCTCCAGATCGAGACTGTCTTTCTGCGAACGGTTGACCGCGAAGATGGCGATCTCGCTGCCCGAGTCGACTGCGGCCGCCTCAAGATAGGGCGCGTCGCCGTAATCCTTTGTATGATAGGCAGGCGAATCGATCTTGAGATTGAGCACTGTGCCGCGGCCGTATTTGGATGCGTGCAGGAAGGGATAGAATATGGTCTGCCTCCATGCAGGGCCGCCGTTCTCTGTCATAATAGGGGCGATTACATTTACAAGCTGGGCGAGGCAGGCGATCTTTACGCGGTCCGCATGGCGCAGCAGAGTGATCATAAGGCAGCCGACAACGAGAGCGTCCTCGAAGCTGTAGGTGTCCTCCACAAGCGCGGGACCCACCGTCCATGGCTCGATTGTCTTGTCCTTGTCGAAGGAATGGTACCAAACATTCCATTCATCGAAAGAGAGATTTATTACCTTTTTGCTCCGTTTCCTGGCCTTTACATAGTCGCAGGTTGCCACAACAGAGTTGATAAAATCATCCATGCCCAGGGAGCAGGCGAGGAAGTTTCCAGTATCATTGTCTGTATTGCCATAATATGAATGCAGAGAGAGGTAGTCCACCGAATCGTAGCAGTGATCGAGGACTGTCTCCTCCCAGTCAGGATAGGTGGGCATATGGCCATTGGAGCTGCCGCAGGCGACGAGCTCAAGCTTGGGGTCAAAGTATTTTATCGATTTGGCGACTTCGTTGGCGAGCTTGCCGTATTCATCAGCTGTTTTATGGCCGACCTGCCAGGGACCGTCCATCTCATTGCCGAGGCACCAGAGTTTGATATTGTAGGGATCCGCCGCACCGTTTTTCTTCCGGAGATCGCTCCAGTAGGAGCCGCCCGGGAAGTTGCAGTATTCGACAAGATTCTTGGCCGCATCGATGCCGCGTGTTCCAAGATTGATGGCCATCATCGGTTCGGTATGTGCGTCCTTGGCCCAGCGCATAAATTCATCAAGTCCGAAAGTATTGGGCTCTACTGTGCGCCAGGCAAGATCGAGACGCCGTGGCCGCTTTTCTATGGGCCCTACGGAATCCTCCCAGTCGGCGCAGGAAACATAGTTGCCGCCAGGATAGCGTATAATTGGTACATTAAGTTCGCGGATTAGTTCAAGCACGTCCTGTCTGAACCCATTCCTGTCTGCTTTTGGATGCCCGGGCTCATAGATTCCGCCATAGACCGCGCGTCCAAGATGCTCAATAAAAGAACCATAGATCCGATTATCGACTTTGCCAATCGCAAAATCTTTGTCGATTTTTACCCGGGCTTTCATAGTCCAATCCTCCCCTGGCCGGCCAGCTCTGGCCGGCCGCTTATATTATTTGAGACCGGAAGTGAGCGCTACGCTCTGATTAACCTTTTTCTGGAATATGAGATAGAGCACCATTGTAGGCAGAGCCGCGAGAACTGCGGAAGCGAGCTGTTTCGGATAGGCGATGCCATACCAGGACTGTACCTGGGTTATGCCCACAGGGATGGTCATCTTGGGCGTGTCATTGATAATTATGAAGGGCCAGAAGAAATTGTTCCATGCCCATATAAACTGGACAATTGCAAGTGACCAGGTAATGCCCCAGTTGAGCGGCATGAAAATGCTGAAGAGAATTCTGTACTCGCCCGCGCCGTCTATCTTGGCCGCATCACTGAGCTCCGCAGGCATCTGATCGAAGAACTGTTTGTAGACAATAACCGCGATTGGCGAAACGAGCTGCGGAAGGATGAGCCCCGTATAGGTATTCACAAGATTGAGATCATTCATCAGCATAAAAAGCGGTATCGCATTTGTCGCCGTCGGTATCATAAAGCCGGCGAGAATCGCAAAAAAGGTGCCCTTATGACCCGGAAAATTGATCTGGGACAGAGCATAGGCACACATCATCGAGATAAAAAGCACAACGACCACAATGACGAGCGCCGTGAGGACACTGTTCAGATACCACTGGATTATGCTTGTGTTCTTGATAACATAATCAAAGGCATCGAAGAGAAGCGGCTTCGGGAAGAACATCGGCGGCACCTTGATAGTGTTTGTGTCGAGAGAAAGCGATGTATTGACCGCCCAGTAGAGGGGAAAAATCCAGATAACCGCCAGAATAACCGTGATAATATCGATGGCAATCCGCGATGCGGTGTGTTTAGTCTTCATAGATACCTCTTTTTGAGGAGCTTCGTCTCGAAGACGGAGGTGGCCAGGATGAGGATAAAGAGGGCCGTCGATATTGTGGCACCATATCCTCCCTTGCCATTCTGGAAGCTCTCCACATACATATACTGGAGTACGACGATGGTCTTATTGGCCGGACCGCCGCCAGTCAGGAGGTATACCTGGTTGAATATCTGCCATTGGGCGAGAATCTGCAGCACCAGAACAAGTGACGTGACTGGCCACAGAAGAGGCCAGGTGATGGAATTGAAAACTTTGAGCCCGCTGTCGGCTCCATCGAGGGCGGCCGCTTCGTAATATTCCTTCGGGATGGACTCAAGCCCCGCGATAAAGAGGAGCATATTGAATCCGACAGTCCACCAGATTGTCACAAAAGAGACGCTGGGCATTGCCCAGCTCGCATCCTGCAGCCACTGGATTTTTGTATGCAGCAGGAAATTGACTACACCGTAATTTGAATCGAAGAGCCATATCCAGATAACTGTTACAACACTTACAGGCAGAATATAGGGAAGGAAAAAGCATGCCTGCGCGATCTCCCTGCCTTTTTTCAGACGCACAAGCAGAAGGGCCAGAATAAGGCCCATCGCCGTATTGGGCACAACACAGAGCAGCATAAAATACAGAGTATGCCACAGCGAGCTCCAGAAGAGTTCATCATGGATCAGTGTATTATAATTATCGAGACCGATGAACTTTCCAATTCCCGCAATATCCGAGTCGGTAAAACTGAGCAGAACAACGCGGAAAGTCGGGTAGATCAGAAAGAGCAGATACACGAGCATAAAAGGAAGCAGCATACTTACTGCAATTATCCATTTTTTATTGCGTGTCTTTTTTGCCATCGGTGACAATACAGGTTTTTTGGAATTGTCCATACGACCTCCTGGGCAACAGGCTCTTTAAAACAAAAAGGCGGGGTCCCCGCGGCGGGGACCCCGAGGCCTTCCGCGGGCCCCAAATCAAAAGGAGGGATTTACTTCATCGCCTTCGTAATGGAAGCATTGAACTGATCGATAGCTTCCTTGACGGTGATCTTGCCGGTCAGAGCCGGGAAGAAGAAGTTGTCGACATAGTCAAAGCAGGGTGTACCAACACCAAATACAGGGCTGATAGGATCGAAGCAGACATCCTTCGCGGCCTGTACGGCGAACTGATTGTTCGGGGAGAGATTGGCGAGTTCCTTGCCGTTCAGAACGGGCAGATAGGCGGGGATATGGCCGCAGCCGGCCCAGATTATGGAGTGCTTTTCAACATAGGAGACAAAGGTCAGAACAGCTTTGAGCTTTGCAGCGGTGATCGGTCTGCGCTTGTTGTTCGGTATGCATATTTCATGCGAATCAGCCCAGGTGAGCTGGCTGCCGAAGAACTGCGGAATTGCGGAGAGGCCATACTCGAAGGGGAGCTTGCCCTGCTTCTGGAGGTCGATCATCGTGGTGGCTTCCCAGTCGCCATTGATCATAAAGGCGGCTTTGCCGGAGGAGAAGAGCGCGATGGCGGCAGCATAGGAAGCAGCGCCGGGGATATAGCCCTTCGAAGTCCAGTCTACCAGAGTCTGAAGGGATTTGGTTCCATAGGTGTTCATATCCTCAAGCGTGAACTTGCCATTCTTCGTGAAGGTGCCGCCCTGCTGGGAGAAGAGAGTATAGAACAGTCTCCAGATGGTGGCGGAGTCCTGAGAAGAAGACCAGGCGATCGGAAGCTCGCCGGTTGTGTCCTTTATCTTCTGGAGTGTAGCGGTGAATTCCTCAATGCCATTGAGTCCGGTGGGCTTTCCATCGGCGCCAAGGCAGCCGGCTTTTTTCAGAATGTCCTTGTTATAGAAAAGAATCGAAGTATGGGTGTCGAGAGGAATACCATAGAGATTGCCGGCCTTGCCGTAGATGGCGCCGATCTGCTTGGAGCTGGCGACGAGGGCCGGATTGAAGTCATTAAAAGAAAGGCCAACGCTGTTGAGCTCTTTTTCGGTGATCGGGCGCAGGTCATTGGCTTTGAGCCCGGCAGGGAAATGCGACATATGATAGGTAATAACATCGGGGGTCTGGCCGGAGACAACGGCGGTGTGCACCTTGGTATAGAAAGGATCGCCCCAGGTGAGTGTTGTCGCGTTGACCTTTACTGCCTTCTGGCTCGCATTGAAGTCGCTGATTATCTGTTTCCAGCGGATGCCGTCACCGCCGCTCATGAAGTCCCACAGAGTGATCTGCGTCTGCGCTGACAGAATCGCGGGAACCAGGAGAAGCAGTCCCACAAGGAGAGTCATCTTCCTGAACTTTTTCATACTTAACCTCCTGTATGAAAATCGAAACACTGGATGGTAGAGCCATCTACTGCTGATATAGACCAGCTTTACGAAGCTGTCAATGAAATTCGTTTCGTATCAAAAACATTGATATAAAAATAGAACCTGCCCTCAGTCCCGAAATTTCTGCACGCCTATCAGGAAAATTCTCCAATATTAAGATAATAGTGTATTATTTTCCCGTCATGTTATTATATATAGAAATTATTTTGGCCTAATCAAAAGCAGTGTGGAAGTTTCTTGACAGTGCAGGGAAGCGATGAGATGCTACAGCTGATATTAACATAAAAGTTGTAGCATATCATGAATACTGATACACTGTATAAACATCCAGTCCGGAGGCATACTATGGGGAAGGCTGAGCGGAAAGACGGGAACGCGGTCGAAGCCTGCATAGAAGCGGGCGCTTTCCGCCATTTATCACAATTCTGTCTGAAGCGCGGGCTGCAGTCGCTCCGCATTGTCGCCGACAGCAATACCTGGGCTGCTCTTGGTTCGCAGGTAAAGGATGAAGTTGAAAAGGCCGGCATCCGCGCCGCCTGCACCATCTTCGAGTCGGACAGCTCCCATCCGCTCGCGGCGGATGCAGGAAGCATCCTCAGACTCCTTATGGATCTTTCCGCAGAGGATCAGCTTCTGGCCGCTGTCGGCTCTGGCACAATTACCGACATCACCCGCTTTGTCGCATCGCGCTCGGGCCGCAGCTTTGTCTCTCTGCCCACCGCTCCCTCAGTGGATGCCTATGCCTCGGTTGTCGCGCCGCTCGTCGTCGACGGTGTAAAAAAAACTGTAGGCGCGAAAGCACCAGCTGCGATATTCGCCGATACCGATGTGCTCTGCGCCGCCCCGCGCCCGATGATCTCGGCTGGCTTTGGCGATGTGGTCTGCAAGTACTGCTCTGTCGCGGACTGGCGTCTTGGCGCGCTGTTCTGGGATGAGAAATTCGATGAGGACATCGCTGCGCGCTCCGTGGCTACCGCGGCGGACGCCGCCGCCGCCGCCGCGGATATCGGCGCCGCCACTCCGCATGGAATATCGGTGCTCATCGGAGCGCTGATCGAGTCGGGCAGGTGCATGGCTGAAGCCGGCAATTCGCATCCCGCCTCAGGCGCTGAACATCAGTATTCACATTTCTGGGAGATGAAACTCCTGCGCGAGGGAAGACCGCCAGTTCTGCATGGCCTCAAAGTAGGCGTCGGTGCGGTGCTGGCCTCAGAGCTCTGGGAGAAGGTCCGGGGCGTCCCGGCGGCTCAGGCGGCAAAGCTGCTCTCGGCCTCAGAAGCGCCGAGCCCCGGCTATGAAAGGGCCGCGATGCAGAGGGCCTATGGCCGGGACGCGCCTGCGATTATCGGCTGTCAGCAGCGCTTTCTGGAGCTTGAGGATTCGGCTCCGGCCTACAGGGACTTCTGCGATAAAATAGCAGCCAACTGGGATAAAGTGCTTTCGATAGCAGCGGGAGTGCCCTCGCCTGCCGATATGCGCAGGCTTCTCAAGACGGCCGGCTGCTGCACCGATGCCTCGGAGCTCGGCCTGGGCCGGGCCGAGATCGCCTCGGCCATTGAAGCCGCACACTATATCCGCGACCGCTTTACTGTGCGCAAACTCGCGAGGATGCTCTGGGGCGACTAGACCCATGGCTCGCTGGCAGCTGCCGCCGCGCCTGTGCGCCAGCGGCACAGATAAAAAAGACCGTCCCCGCTTGATCTGGCAAATAGGCCCATAAGCGGGACGGTCTTTCAGTTGAACATAGCCCAAGACCCTAAAAAAAGCGGGGCGCGGCCAGTGTAATAGGAGGATGGAATATTCCGGCCGCTGCCCGCATGCTGTGAAGAGCGAACCATCTCAACGAGCCTTTTCTCTGCTCCACAGTGGCAACAATAGCGCGTGCAGATTACGTTTGGATGACAACAGCCCGGAAATCGCCGGTTTCGGATATGATGGGATTCAATTTGACGATATTATTGATAGTGTCATGTTTCTATATGACTTAAAATATGAAGAAATCATGTTTTTTGCCTATTATTCAATATAAATCGCTGAAATAGCACAAAAATGGCCAAAATATTTCTTTATAAGAAATATTAGAGCTTCACCTTGCGCCACAGTAAAATGGAGAAAATTTGCCGCCCTGCCGGAATGCCCCTATACTTTTCAAGAAATTCCAGCCATGGGGGGGATGCGGTGAAAAAGGAAATGGGAGATTCCCTAACAATAGGTTTTGCGCTCTTTGCGATGTTCTTTGGCGCGGGGAATCTGATCTTCCCACCCTATCTGGGGATGGAAAGCGGCACGAGGTGGCTGCTGGGTTTTATCTGCTACATCATTGTCGATATAGGCCTCAGCATGCTGGCCCTTCTCGTCATTGCGAAACTCGGCAAGGGCGCCTCTGGCATCACAGACCGCCTTGGCAAAAAGATGTCCTTTTTTATTCTGGCTGTGAACAGCCTCTGCATAGGCCCTCTTATCGCGATTCCGCGCACTGCATCCATTACCTATGAGATTGGCCTCGCGCCTTTGTTCCCCCAGCTCAATTCCTGGGTTGCCTCCGCGGTCTTCTTTATTATTGTTGTTCTGCTCAGCATCCGCCAGAGCAAGGCAGTCGACATAGTTGGCAAGATTATGGCGCCGCTTATGTTTATAGGCCTTATGGTGATGATAATTAAAGGAATACTTAATCCTATCGGCGGAATCAAGGAAGGGCTCTCCACAACGCAGGTCGTAAAAGAGGGACTTCTCTCCGGCTATCAGACTCTGGATATGATAGGAGCCATTATATTCGCCGTCGCCGTGCTCCTCTCCGCGCAGCAGAAGGGCTATACTGAGAAAAAGGCCCAGTTCTCCGTAATTGCAAAATCGGGGGCTATCTCGGCTGTGCTGCTCGCCTCGGTCTATGGCGGCCTTTCCTATATGGGCGCAATGATGTCCACCGCCCAGCTTGGCCATCTGAGCCAGACCCAGCTGCTGCTTATAATAACGGATAAGCTTATGGGCAAGGCCGGCCTTGTACTCCTTGGCGTAATAGTGGCTTTTGCCTGCCTGACAACGGCGATCGGCCTTTTGAGCTCCATATCTTCCTTCTTTGCCGAACACAGCAGAATAAAATATTCGTACTATGTAATCGGGTTCGCACTTTTCTCGTGGGTGCTCTCCAATTTTGGAACATCCGCCATTATCTCCCTCGCCGCGCCCGTCCTCGACCTTATCTATCCTATTCTAATAGTTATGATTGTTCTGAGCATATTCGACAGCAGGATAAAGAACGATGGAGTATTCCGGGGTGCCGCTGTTGGCGCCTTTGCCGCATCGGTAGCGATGCTCCTCGACAGAATCGCCGACTCGACCCGGATTACAAAAATTCTTCCCTTTGCAGATGTGGGGCTCGGCTGGGTTGTGCCAACAATTATCTGCAGCGCCATCGGCGCGCTTATCTGGTGGGCAAGGCGGCGGCAGACGCCAGCCAAAGTCTGATGTGATCAGTCTGCACAGCGTATCACATATATAACGAGAAGGCCGGCCTGGAATTTCCAGACCGGCCTTGCTTTTTTCGGTGATGCTTTTCCGCGCTATTTTGTCAGGACAAGATAGTTATCCCGCTTGATATGCCTGATATCGTCGGCATCGATCAGAAGAAGCTCCTTGAGTTCGGCCCCCTCATTTAGCGGATTGTCAGAGATAATAACTTTTACTGCCTCGGGGTGCAGCGATTTTGACGAGAGACCCACGAGAAGTCCGATGTCGGGGCAGGTTGCATCAAAACTCTTAAGGCAGCAGAGAAATACGTGTTCTGTCGGATTGTTCATATTTGTCATCTGATAATTATAGATGAACCCGTCTTTTTTCATTGAGCCGCGGTAGAGACTTTTGCATTTGGCGAGATTTGAAAAAGAGGGTACATCATAGAATATAGTCACGCTGAACTGGTCACCCGCAGGACTGCCATAATGCTCAATAAGGCTCCGCAGAATTTTATCGTCGCTCTTTGAATATTGATACATTGAACAGACAGTCCGGGTGGCGCCTGCAGCCTGGCTCCCGGGGCCCTGCGCCCCAGGCACACCTGAAGGCCCGCTTTTCTGATCCTTGACCGCGCTCAGGAGCTCTGGCGCGGAGACACCGAGCACTCCCGCTATTTCGTAGAGGATATCGATATTGATGACAATATCGCCGCTTTCGTACTTCGATACTGCCGAGGCGCTCTTATGGAGCCTGTCCGCAAAGTCCTGAAGGCTCATATTGAGCGCGAGCCGGTACATCCTGATCCTGCTGCCGAGCAGCACCGAGCGTTCACTCAAAGATTTGAGCTCCCCCGCATCTGTTCCCCTTCCTCCCGCTGCCTATTCTGTTCTGCTCACGATGCAGCCCGGCCTTCTGCCATGGCAGCGGATGCTAATGTCTGTCAATATAGGCTTCGAGACCCTTATGCCATTTTACAATATCATGTTCCTGAGCGTAAGTATCTTCCGAAAAGAGCAGATCTGGCAGATAGCGCGGCTTCCTGCCTCCATTAAAGATAGATTTAATGCAGGAAACACAGTACACGCAGACATCATCGCAGGGCATGGAGGCAGCGCGCTTTCTCATAAGTTCATATATCTGAGTTTCGGGAATATGGCCATAAAAGCTGTCACCGCAGCATATCGATCTGGTCTGATTGAATTCTGTCTCAACTACACTGATGTTCATTTTGGCGAGAAGGCTGCGGACCGCTCTGTGAATCCGGGGCTGACTGCGCACGGGGCAGGCATCGTGGATGCTCATCCGCGCGCCATGGTAATCTGGATAGGGGAAATCGCTTTTCCGGTCCAGTACTTCCCAGAGCGCGATTGTCGAGATGCCGCTGTAGTGTGTGCGGAAACGCCTGTCGCAGCCGGGGCATACATTTATAATAACGGATCCTTCCGGGATACAGGGATCGTGGCGGCAGCATATCCGGTGCATTTTTATACCGATGTATTCATGGCTCAGAAAGGCGAATATTTTCCCGACCATATCCGGCTTGTATATGCTCAATGCGCAGCCGGGATTGAAGTAATACGCGTTTTGCATTGGGAGCCTCATTTCACCGTGAATTCATAGAGATAATCGGCCAGTGCAGGATTCCTGCCCGGGGCCACCGGACCGCTTGCAATAAGATAGAGTTTTCCGCCATTAGCCATGAATAGCGGAAAGCACGATTTCATCATAGTACTCATTACTGCGGAAATGCCTTCCGCCGCCTCGCCGCCGAAGACAAATTCTCCAACTTTGGCCGCGTTCAGCCTGTTTACAAATTCGAGACGGTTATCGTAGCGCAGAATAAGGAGATCGGGAAAAGCGGAAAGCCAGAGGGCAGGCGTCATCAGCAGGGGAGGAAATTTCTTTCCCAGAAATGCAAAGCCCCCCTTGTCGGAGGCATATGTCCAGACACTGCTTCCCTCAGGGCCGATAAGGCTGATGCCCGCTGCCGTATATGCCAGGAGCATTCCGCCGCTGCGGTGGAGAGCTGCCGTCTGGTCCCTGTCTTTGAGCTGGACTTCATTTATCAGCTTAAGTCCGGCACTGTATTTTTCTATCCTGCCCTTGGAACAGAGATAGAAACCGGAACTGTCTGGAAAGACCGAGCAGGGGCGTTTCTTATGGGCAATCTCCCCCGCAATCCTGCCATCGATGGAGGCTTTATAAAGAATATCATCTGAATTGATATAATATCCGCCATCTGCGGAGATAAATGCCAGAGAATGTCTGCTGTCGGCAGACAGCAGAGCGGCAATCTTCTGCTCAGGCGAAAACTGGCGGAGCAGGTTTCCCTCAGAATTGAGAACAGTGACCGACGCCGTCTCGTAATTGAGAATGCTGATCTCATCGCGCGCCCTGTCCGCGCAGGTTTTAAGGATGTACTTTTTAAGCCCTGCGCCATTGCCGCCGATGTCTTCGGACTTTTCGGCAGATGCGAACTCGAAGTCGGCATGCCTGACTGTCTGCCCGTCAAACTGCCAGAGCGGCTTTCCGCTCTGGATGTCTATCGCAGTAACATGGCGCTCCGATGTGGCAATGACAAGCCCGCCGGCCTGCAGAGAGCTGGACGCGGGCTCGGGGAGATAGAGGGCCCAGACCCTGCGCTTCGCAGCGAGATCAAAACCCGAAATAAAATTCGAGCCGGCCGCTTTCCTGTTCTTCTGATTGAAGGTGCCAAAGTTCTGCAGGACAATAATGGAGCCGGACTGCTGCACATCTTCGGCTGACATCAGCCGGATAATGCCAAGAGCAGAGCTCTCATCTGCCCTGTAGGAAAAGAGCTGCGTACGCGAAACGAGTTCGAGCTGCGGCAGCGTCTGGGCGGCCGCGGCTGCCCAGCACAGTGCGCAGAAAATAAACACAGAATATGTATGGGCTTTCATCAAGCGATCCGGTTCTAATTATAAAGCCGCAGGCCGGCAGAGAGCAAGAGAGCATCTGCACCGTCAGGGTCTGGCTGTCCCCTCAGTATGTATGGCAGAGAATAGGGATTCGGCTAGAAAAGCTTCTCGTTGCTGCGGGATTCAAGCTGCCCTTTCTCGTTGTATTGGTAGTTAATACTATCAGGATAATGGCCGCCGAAACTGCGGTTGTTTCCATCGTCCTTTACGAATACTGGGATTCTGGCACTGAGTCCTCCAGCCTTGTCATAGACCAGCATCCAGAGGGTGCACTGACCGGTGGTCTCTTTTTCGCCTATGCAGCGGCTGCCATCATAGTAATACTTGAATGATCCTTTTTAATTGCCGCGTCCGTCATAGGTTTGGACCCTGCCATTTACAGCTGTCTGAAACAGTCTTCCTTCCCTGTAGCTGTATTTGGCGGATGAGAGCAGTTCGCCCGCCGGAGAAAACTGCTTTGATGAAGTCGGGAGGCTTTCTTCGCCGGTATAGAAATACACTGTTATATGAATACTATGACATTGTTTCGCCATTCAGATTGCCCGGGGTGAAAAGAAGCGGCGTTCTGCTGTTTCCATTCATAAGACTTATGCTGCTCACAACAATATCATTCCATTTATGGCCTTTATAGAGATCATCAATATACGGATGCCGGATTATCATCAACGATATTATAGGCATTGTACCGGAAGAGACTCTTTGTGTCGCGGATAAAGTCCTGGGTTTGGATCAGAAGGACTTCGGCCGTCTGGGCTGAAAGCGAAGCCGACAGGCTGAAAAATACAATGATGACGAGAACAGGCACCATAATGGCCAGAAGATGTCTGCGGTTTATAGCTGCCTCCGCAATTGAAATTGCCGTTTCAGTTCTGCAATGAATTGATCTCAATTGTTATATCAGAAATGGATAGCCCATAGGGATGAATGCGGCCCCCGAAGCGCTGGATGGAGAGCGTGCATCTGCCTTTCCTGGCATCATGGAGCGAGAAGCGGTGAAACAGGGGCGGGCCTATGGGCGCAGGCTGCCCCGATGTGCAGCGGGAGATGCTGGCAGGCGAAAGCAGGCGCAAGCGCTGCGCTGTCCTTTTCAATGCCGGCAGGAGGATACATGAGCTAAAATCGTCAATTTTCTGCCGTAATCTATAATAATATATCCAAAATGCTTCACTGCATAGCAGCCTGCCGGAAATTTGCAATTCAGCAGTGCCCACACTAATCTTTATACCATGATCATGGGCATTTTCCATCTGCCTTATACAGATGAATTTCTATTGAGGAGGTTTTGGATGAAGAAGAATATTCTTATGAAGCTTGGCGGCATTGCACTCTGCCTGGCAGTTCTTCTCGGCATAAGCTCCTGTGCGACTGGCGCGGGAAAGAATACGGGAACCAACCCCAATGCGGGGAACAAGGCTCTTACCTATACCCCGGAGAAAGCACAGGGCGATATCAGCGTTTTCAATGGAGTCTGGCGCTATGCTACATTCGATTCGAAGGGAGACCTGGTTTTCAATAATCCCATATTCCACATTGAATGCCAGAATGGCACTCTCAAGGTTGTGGATCCTGATGGAAAGGTATATGTGACGGCGAGCGGCACCATGAAGGATGGAATCGTTGAAGGCCAGATAACCCGGAACGGTGCAGCGCCGGCAGCTCTTAGGCTCGAGATGATGCAGTTCGAATTTGGCTATGCCGGCAGAGTCCCCAATGGGAATGTCTTTGTGCTTTTCCCCTATTTTGACGACGTCTATCTTGTAAAGGCGCAGGATATGTCGGGGAATCCCATCAAGCTCGATGGCGATTATATAATCAACGACAAGGGCACGAAAGAAATAATGGATTTTGGCGGGACCTCACCGAAGCGCGTCGGACACTACAGCTATGCGGACGGCGTTCTCAGCACCGACGATGGATATGGCGGGAAGGTATCGTTCACCGAACACGGGTTTACTGTTCAGGATGACAAGGAGAACGCGCTTATCACCTTTACCCGTTATTTTGATGGCAGCTGGAAGAACAGCAGCAAAGGGACGGCTCCAAGGGACGCGGCGCAGCTGAATGGCATTATAACGATGCAGGCAGGCAATAATAAGTATACCTACATTTACTGGTATCATAATGGCAAGCGCTGCTTCTACAATGCTATTCCCGGCGACAGGACTGGCGGCTATGAGGGCTCTCTGCTGATTTCCAGCCTCGATGAATTCTCCGTTAATGTGGATCCTTCGTCTGCCCGGGGGCAGATGTTCGTTTCCAATGTGCGTGTCAAATAATATTTCGACTGTCTGAACATGAGGGCCGGCTATGCGCCGGCCCTTTGTTTCAGGAAATAGAGGATTGAAATTTTTTAAACTCTATTTCTTCAGCTTTACCCATGTTCCGCCATCTCTGCCATATTTTTCAAATATATCAGAATTATTGGAAACAACGGCATATATTGTGGAAAAATCAGCAATCTCTTTCCTGTGTAATTCGCTTCGAATGACAGCTAGTGGCAATGGCCCCTGTGATAATAGAGACAACATCCGTGCTCTGATCTTTTCCATTTGGGTAAAAAGCAAATCAGGATCGAAGTCTTTATTTAATGTATAGCTTCGCGCTTGAGATGATGTTCCTGCTATAGTTAGGTATGGAAGAGATGCAAGCCTTTGCCTGATACTCCTATTGCACCAGGCAAGTTCACTCTTCATTATCTCCTTTGATAGGTTTGAGAAATCAATTGGATTGAAACTATGGGATTCAAAAATTGAGTATAAAATTCTATATGTTTCATAGGCTGTCCGCTTGCGTTTTATTGGCATGCGCTCAGCCTCAGAAGCCCATTTTGTCAATGAAACGAGGCCATCTTTCCGCATTGCAAATTTTTCGGGCTGAAGGCCTATAAATGCTGCTATGGAAGAAGCAGCAGCGTCCGGTCTCAATTTTGTTACAAAAACTGCTATTTCGGAGACAGGCATTGGCTGCTTTTTTTCTTCAAGACAGATTTCAATGAGTGCTGGAATAGTCCTTGTTTCGACATTCCAATTCGATAATGTCCATTTCCCGGATTTGCCGATACACTTAAAGCGGGGATTCCTCGATAATTGAGAGGAAATAAGCCTGGGACTGGGAATAGGCTCACGGTTGTATTTGGCAAATTCTGAATTTGCCTGCTTCCAGATTTCGCTGAGATGAATAGGAGTACCAGCATGCTGCAAAATTCTAAAGGCCATGTCGGAATAAGATGAAACATAGCGAGATGCAATGCGGAGCATTGATTGGTCTGCTGAATTGTATTCTATAAAATTAAGTTCGTGAAATAGAATTTTTAGAAAGTTCTCGGATTGAGGGAAACTGCTATTATGCATTTCGCAGGAAATGAGCAATTCTGATTCGGCAATATATGAACTATTGGCAGCAGTCATTTCTTTGATGAATGATATTAGATCTTCAAATATAGCGGGCGTAAAATGCTGCGTATCAAAGTAGATCTGTACATTTTCATATACGCATATACTCCATGAAAATGAATCAAGTATGAATTCCTGGAGAGCGCCATTTGCAGGCCATTCCGGCGGGAAACTCTCGTTTTTATAAATAAAGCAATGGGTACTATTCTCTGAAAATAAATTAGACCAATTATTATATATAACAACTGCTTTTGAATTTGCAATTAGTTCAAGCCTTTTTGTCCCTGATGAGAAGAGTCCGGTAAAATCTGAAAGCAGCTTTTGCTGGATCTGGCGTATGCGCTCGCGTGTCAGGCCAAATTCAATTCCAATATCCTCGAGCGTATAATGAGCTGAACCATTCCATCCATACCTTCGGATAAACACTTCCTTGTATATAGAATCATGGTAGCCTTCCAGCAATAATGTCAGCAATTCCTCAAAATTGCGGTCAAGGTCCGGTGAAAACTGCTGGGGAATTATCTTGAAACCATTAACGGGATCTATTAAAGTGCTCTGATACTGATGGAGTTTTGACTGTAGAATTTCCGGGGTTGATAGCAGCCGAAATGAATCCAATAGTGCACGGAGCTTAAATTTGCCAATTCCTTTTTGCCTGCGCACCACCGTGATATCAAAATTTATTAGATCGCCAATAGTATAGAAGCCATTTGATAAAAAAAGATCAGATATAAAAGTCGGAATATCATCCTTGAATAGGAGAATCGGAATTAAGCAATATTTCTTATCCACAGATGGAAAATGAAAATCATAAATGCTTTGCTGCATTTCCGTTAAAATGGATTCGGGCTCATAAATGATAGTATGTTTTAAGCGCCTATATTCATCGACTGTTCCAGTTCCGATGCCGGGAAGATGAAGAAGACTGTCTTCATCCAATCTGGGTATTTCGACGATTGACTTTACTTGAAGGCATTTGAGAACATTGAACAGCCTGCCGGATATTATGCCGAAAAGCAGATCACATGAATAGTCGGGTGGAATGCCGGTCATAAGGCAATCATGCTCCTTCCTCTGAGTGTCTGGTGTCTGCATTCGATATATTGCGGATCAGATTTCTCATAATTTGTTTGCAGCAGTAATTGGCCTCCTACCTTTCCGGCAGTTCGAGCCCCTCAATATCAAAGAAATTCAGTTTGCCTTTAATACCTGTAACTGGCTTCTCAAAGAGTACCGGATTCTGGAGAATCCAGTGATAACAGTCTGGAAAAGCCCAGAGAGATTTTGAATTTTCAACAATGTCTACCAATTCAACGTAACCGATTATGGCTTCGTTTTGTAGAAGAGAAGGCTTGCTGTCTATTGCTTTTTTAACTTTTGCCCAATGTTTATGGATATCTGCCGGCGCCTTATTGGGATATGCTTCAATGCCATAATAGGCAGCAGAAACTCTCCGGTAGTAATCCCATGCAATGATAAAATCGACGCCATTTTTCAGGCGCCCATAATTATCAAAGTTCATTGCGAATTTTCTGAAATCAGTATCCCAGTAGCGTTTGCGGCCAATTCTATCTGGAAGATTATCGCATTGTTTGTAGACCTGCAGTACCTTTCTCTTTAAGCCCTCTGGCCAAAGCTCAGTATTGTCTAGAGTATCAAATCCCGGATAGGTATGTTTTGAACTGGAATGAATGTAGACTCGTCCCCTGTAATCGGTTTTCCAGCTGCGGTTTTCGACATCCTTAAATCCAAAGCAGATCTGATAGGAAATCGGGTTGCGGACTGAGAGAATGCGGCGTTTCAATTTGATTCTCCTTTTATCTGGTATTAATTATATGCTCCAATTTTGATGGAGGCAAGGAAAATAGAAAGGGCTCTTTCGCGGCTGCGCATATTTCGCAGTGCCTGCATGCTTAAGTCTGAAGTGAATCAATAGATCTTTGAATGCGAATATGCAGTGCCGTTGTCCAGGCGGAGCTGTGGCAGCCCGAGGGTGGAAGATGCGAGGGATGATGACAGCGGTTTTGTGATAAAGCAGCGCTCCCACAGGCGGAGCGCTGCTCAAGTACAGGCATTTGACTTAATTAGTATAGATGCGGTCCATGCTGCATGATTTCAGGAATAGCTGATACTATGGGGCGCCTTGCCCGATTCCCCGAAATGTTCTTTTGCAAAGCCCATCTTCTGAACGCACTCAAGAGTGCCGAGAAATCTGCCAGAGCTGTCTCTGACCGCCATGTAGCGTACCAGAACAGGGCCGCCGTCTTTATTCATCCACACATCGACGCTGTCGCGCGCTCCGCTTCTGAGATCGCCGATAACCTGGCGGGCCATGGCGGCGAATTTGGGCGGATGGCAGGAATACACTTCTCTGTCTACCGCATTGGCCGGGCGTTTGAAAAGCTTCTTCCCGGCGTTAAAATAGCGGTTGATATCTTTGTCATCGATAAATGAAAGCTCAAGGGGAATTGTATTCAGTACAGCTTCGATTTGAGAAGGCGACATGTGCCCGCCGCCGAGAGGAATAAGATTGTCTTTCGTCTGTGCGGGGAGCTTTACGCGCGCTGATTCCAGTTTTGCGCGCTTCTCCTCTGCTGCATTCCAGAGCGGACGCTGGGACCGAAGCGGGCTGTCATAATTTGACAGTTCATAATAAATGCCCATCCAGTCTGCTTCGGAGAAATTTTCCGCGCAGAGCGGAAAGAGAATATTGTTCTCCTTGTAAACCATCTCCTCTGCACGGGTTAGAAGTCTGCCGAGCCTTTCTTTGAAATCAGGCAGTGTGCTGCCCTCTTCGGTGAGGATTTTTAGCTCATCCCTGATCTCATCATCAACGCCCCACATGACATCGGCAGGCCCCGAGATGTCATATCTGGTTTTTAAAAGCGGATAGATAAGATCGCCTTTTTTTACGTAATGCTCGGTTATGCCGCGGAGTTCATTTAGCTTTCCCTGAACTGCATCCATTCCGGCATTGCCGGCGGCGGCTTTTCGGGTTTTATTTATCAGAGCTGAAATAACCTGGTTCTCTGCAGCAAAAACGCTGACCGGATGGCCATCAATTTTCGAGAGCTCCGGTTCCGCTTCTGCTCTGTTAATATTTTCGGAGGAAGCCTGAACGGCTTTTTCTGCATTGGCAATCTGTTCCTCGCGGGTTGCGCCGTGGAAGAGAGCGGAGTGTACATCACAGAGCTTCTGGACATCGGCCACCGGGGTGCCGCCCTGTATCAGTTCCTGTTCTGCCTGGGCGATCTCGGCGGCTTCGACGCTCTGGAAGTGCGCGACAAAATCAGCCCGCACCGCTTCGAGGCTGTCTCCGCGGCTCAGTCTGGCTACATATTCCTTAAGAAGCGCAGTGCGGCTGTTTTTATCTTCGGCCGGCGCGGGAAAGGAAGACGCGGCCCCGCCCGCGCTGCTTTCTCCGGCGCCAGTGATTTTAAAACCGGCATTGCTCAGCCCTTGAATCACTTTTGAAAGCTCAATGCCCTTCATCGAGGCTCCGCGCGGAATTGTCATAAATCTTCCGGCGGTATTTATTAGTCCTGGCTTTGCAATGTCATGGAATCCGAGGCGCGCGAGTATGTCCTTTGCCTCAGGATATTTCGTGCAGATTTCATAGACTGTATCTTTCATGCTGATTGTTCTGTCCATATGATACACTCCTTATATATGGCTGTTTATTTCCATGTGCTGCTTCAGCCATTCACTGAGCACGGCGGCATTGCTGCAGGTTCCATCTTTTGCCGCGTACAGAAGCGTTACATTGCGGGATGCGAGCTCGGCTTTGCAGGTCTGCGCGAACGCGGCCGCCTGAGGGCTGCTGTCCAGCTCATCCCTGTATGCTGCCTCGAACTCCGCAAAATGTTCTGCCTGATGGGCAAAGCTTTTTCTCAGGCTGGCCGATGGAGCGATGTCCTTGAGCCAGCCGCCGAGTTCCGCTTTGGCCCTGCTGATTCCTCTCGGCCAGAGCCGGTCCACGAGGACCCGGTATCCATCGTCTGGCGCGGGCGGAAGATATATACGTTTGATCTTAAGGGATTTCATTTTTTCTGCTCCTGCCCAATGGGGAAGACAACAGTCAGCATCATTTTGAAGTCCTCTTTCGCGTAGACTGCATGGGGAATGCCGGCGGGCATGATAATGGATTCGCCTGCGCCGCAGACATGCTGTACTCCACCTACGGTGAGTTCCCCGCTGCCTTCGAGGACAAGGACCATCGCGTCTCCGCTTGAGGAATGTGTGCTGATTTCCTCGCCCTTGGAAAAGGCAAAGAGCGTAATGCTGACGGCTTCGTTCTGAACCAGGGTCCTGCTCACTATCTGCCCCGGCGCGGCGCTGACTTCGTCCGCAAGCTTCAGTACCTTGTCCTGTCCGATATTCTTCAGATACGCCATATCAGTTCCTCCCTGCGCGGCCTGGCGCGCCCGATCTGGCCAGTACCGGGATGAGGTTCTGCCCATCTCTGTACTGTGGCCTTTCGGATATACCTTACTGCGGCCTATGGGGAATGTATGTTGTTTTTACAACATGAAGCGCGGAAATGCGAGGCGCGCCGCGCGGGGCATGGGTTCCGGAAAAGGAAGGGGACAAGGCGCGCCGCTGCGTGCGAATGAGGCAGAGCTGGGGTGCAGGGGCGCCTGCACTGCTGGCCGGCATCTGTGCGGGCGGAGCGGCGCGGTGTTCCCCGGATGCAGATGCGGTTTCGGGACGGCCGTGCCTTCAGTATTAAGTCATATCAATATAATTATAGCTATTATGAATCACGGCCTGAGACTGCTGCGGCGGCCGCTGCTTTGACTTCGCGCGCGAGGTCAGCGCTGATGCCTGCTGCCTGTGCGATTGTGGCGGGCTCTGCGCTTGCGATGAGGTCGAGGCTGCCGAAGACGCGCATGAGGCGGCGCGAGCGCTCGCGGCCGACTCCTTTGACTGCTTCAAGGGTGCCGAATTTGAGTTCGCCAGCGCGGAGGCGCTGGTTGAGGCCGGTGGCGAAGCGGTGGGTTTCATCGCGGACAGCGACAAGGACGCGGAGGGCGGGGGAATCCTTGGGGAGGACGACGGGTCTGCTCTGATCGGGGAGGTAGATCTCTTCGTTCTGCTTGGCGAGGCCTGCGAGGTCGGAATCGACGCCGAGGGCATCGAGAATCTCCTTGGCGGAGGAGACCTGTCCGGCGCCGCCATCGATGAGGATGAGATCGGGGAGTTCGGCTTCTTCGTTGACAAGGCGTGTGTAGCGCCGCGCCACGGCTTCGCGGATGGATCCGAAGTCGTCGATGGCGCCTTCGAGGGATTTGATCTTGAAGTAGCGGTAGTTCTTTTTATCAGGGACGCCGTTTTTGAATGAGACGAGGGAGGCGACGGTGTACTTGCCGGCGAGCTGGGCGATATCGAAGCCCTCAATGCGCTCGGGAACGCGGCTCAGGCCGAGAATGCGCTTGAGGTCCTCGAGGGCAGGGCGGTCGCCGAGTTCGCGGCGGCGTTTGACGAGTTCTTCGTGGGCGTTCTGGCGGGCGAGGGCGGCCGCGACTTCGTGGCGGCGCTCATCGGGGAGGAGGAAATGCGCTTCGGCCCTGAGCTCGCGGGCAAAGTAGGAGGAGAGCAGGTCGAGGCCTTCGGGAAGAAGGGATGGCGCAGGGGATGCTGTGGCGCCTGCCGCCGCAGGCGCGGGCGGCTCAGCTGGCGCTGTGATGGCACCGAAGTGCGGGGCGGAGCCGGCAGGGGCGAAGGGAGCGGCGGGCTCGGCCGCGGCTGCCAGCGTGTCTGCTGCCGGCGCTGGCGCGCGGGCCTGGCTCGCGATGTAGATCTTGGCGGGCGGAAGGCGGTCAGCGCTGTAATACTCCATCAGGAAGTTGGAGAGGGCCTCGGACTCGGTGCCGTAGACGCGGCTCCGGTAGAGGTCGCGGCCCGAGAGTTTGCCCTCGCGCATCTGGAGGACGACGAAGACGATGAGGTCGCCGTCGGCTTCCCAGGCGATATAGTCGCGGGCTTCGGGGTCGGCGAAATCGACCGCGTTGGCTTTCCCGGCAAAGAGGCGTATGGCCTCGGCTGAGTCGCGGAGCTGGGCCGCTTCCTCAAAATGAAGGGCGGCAGAGGCGGCTTCCATGCGTTTTTTCAGTGAGGTGAGGAGGCCTGCGGTGTCGCCCGAGAGGAGGCGCTTCACTTCCTCAACATGGACGGCGTATCCGGCCTCGTCAATTTTGCCGACACAGGGGGCCGAGCAGCGGCCGATGTGGTAGTACATGCAGGGATCCTTGCGGCCCTTCATGCTGGAACAGCGGCGGAGAGGAAAGAGGCGCTTGATAAGGCCGAGGTAGATATCGATGGTCTCGGCGCTGGGAAAGGGCCCGAAATAGGTGGATCCGTCGTTGATGATGCGCCTTGTGCGGAAAACGCGGGGAAAGGGCTCATTGGTGACGCGGATGCTGGGGTAGGTCTTGCCATCCTTGAGGTCGATGTTGTACTTGGGGCGGTGTTCCTTGATCAGATTGTTCTCGAGGAGGAGGGCCTCATACTCGCTGCCGGCGAGTATCCACTCGATATTCTCGATGCGCGACACGAGATGGCGTGTCTTAACTTCTTTCCTGCCAGAGAAATATGATGAAAGGCGGTTGCGCAGGACCTTGGCCTTGCCGACATAGATGATCTCGCCGCTTCTATCGTGCATGATGTAGACGCCGGCCTCGGTGGGGGCCTGGTGGACAAGGGCTTTAAGGCGTTTCCGGCGCTGCTCCGGGCTTTCAGGAGCAGCTGGCGGGGTGCTGTCTGCCGGGGCCGCCTTTTCGGCGCTGTCGGACATCGGTGTGGCCGCCACATGGTCTGAGACAGCACCGGACATCGGTGTGGCCGCCCCAGGAGCCGCGCTTGTGTCGGACATCGGCATGGCCGCCTCATGGGCAGCAGGTTCACAGGGCGCCCCATGGGGGCTGGCAGCGGGACTGCGTAGGGCCGCGTTTTTTTTGCCGGCTTTAGTCTTTTCCATTCTATAACGATAATAGATATACGAACGAATGAGATACAAGGGAATTGTCTCGACGGCCCTCTGCCTCGCCCTCTCGTGGGCGGCTTTTGCGGTCGATGAACGCATACTTCTCGCCTCAACAGGGCTGCCCCAGCGGCTCGCGGGAGCGGACTCGGGCCTGCCGGGCGGCGACCGGGGCGGCAGGGCTTCGGTTGGAGGGGCCGGCGACTGGCTCCTCGACAACGCGGTGAGTGTCCGGGGCTATCGGGGCGGCAGCGATTATGTTCTCGCGCCGGATGAGTACCGGCCCGATCTCAGCACCGATCTGCTTCTTCATTTTGAGAGCACAAAACCATCTGATGTGGCTTCGCACTATCTCTGCAGCGCCGGGGGCAGCTTCGCCCTGGACCGGAAGGCAGCACTGCTCGGCCGGGCAGCGGCGCGGTTCCGGGGCTCTTCCTCAACCCTGAGCCTCAGTCCGCTCGAGGGGGCCCTCCTCAAGGGAGGGAACCGCTTCCGCGATTTCTCCATTGAATTCTGGCTCTATCCGACGGTCGCCGAAAACGGCGAGGTCATTCTCGAGTGGAAGAGTTTCCGCAGGCTGACGGGCGCAGTCGAGACTGAGTCCTTTTCCTGCGTTATCTCAGGCGGCAGACTCGCCTGGTCATTCAGCAATTTCTTTGAAAAGCCGATTCTGGGCGGCGGGACGAGGGCTGAGCTCGCGAACAAGATAGAGCTCAGGGCGAAGAGTCCCCTCATCCCGAAAAAATGGTCGCACCATCTGCTGCGTTTCGATGGGGATACAGGTCTGCTTGAATATCTCGTGGACGGCGTCACAGAGGCGACCGCCTATGCTACAGCAGACGGACACGAGGGAGGCGGATCGGGAGCGGCGGGCTCCGTATTTACGCCCGCTGTCGGAGCCGATGCTCCGCTTCAGATCGGCGTGAATTATTCAGGGCTCATGGATGAGTTCAGAATCACGAATGCCGCACAGGACAGACCCCAGCTCACTTCCTTTGGACGGGATCCGGGACTTGTGATCTCCCCGGTTATCGATCTCGGTGTCGGGCATTCGCGGCTCAGGTCGATAGATGCGACGCGGAAAACCCCGGGCAATTCCAGCATCGAATTCTCCTACCGCATCTCCGACGACTGGGTAGGCTGGAGCCCCGACAGCCCGGAATGGCTGCCGCTCAGGCCGGGGCAGGCTCTGCCCTCATCGGCACGGGGACGCTATGTACAGATACGCGCGGAGCTCTTCCCGGACGGCACGGGAAAATACAGTCCTTCACTTTCATCATATTTGGTACATTATGAGCCTGATGAACTGCCTCCGCCGCCGGCGCGGGTAGTGGCCATTCCGAAAAACGGGGCTATCGAACTCAAATGGAGCAGGGTGCCCGAGGCCGATGTCGCGGGATACCTTGTCTTTTATGGCGATGCCCCTGGCGAGTACTATGGCACCGAAGCGGTCGAAGGGGCGAGCCCGATAGACGCGGGAAATACGGTCTCCTTTACGCTGAGCGGAATTCCGAATGGCAGGCTCATCTATATAGTTGTCGCTGCGTATGACGCGGCAGCCTCCCCTGGAGCGGCAGCTTCGAGGGCAGGCGAGTTTTCACAGGAGGTCTCGGCGAGACCCTCGAGGACGGCAGAATAATGAAGGCAGATACAAAGAAGACGCAGGCCTCGAAACTCGGCTCTGCCCAGCTCCTCGAGAGAGCGCGCAGCTCCTATCAGATCAGGGATTTTGAGACCGCAGAAAAGCTCGCGCGGCAGTACCTGCTTGAGCGGCCCGAATCGGACGAGGCCAGACTTCTTCTCGGCAGAATCTATTTCCGCATGGGCAAGTCCGAGGAGGCGCTTGCGGCCTTCACCAATCTGCTCGCACGGCGGCCTGACGATGTAGACGCCCTGCTCGAGACAGGAGCGGTCTACCTCAAACTGGGGAAACCCCGGGACGCGATTGACGCGCTTGAGCGCGGGCTCGATCTCGACAGTGACAACGCGGAGATTCTTTTCAATCTGGGAAACGCGTACCGGCAGACAGGCAATCTGCACGCCGCGGAGATGGCCTATTCGCGCGCCATAGAGCTCGATCCCAATCATGTGCTCGCCTACAACAATCTCGGCGGTGTGTACCGCGCTATGGGCGATCCCGAGCGCGCAGTCCGTGTCTACTGGCGCGGCCTTCAGGTCGATCCCAACTACCCTTCCTTCCACTACAATCTCGGCTATGCCTACGATTCCCTCGGCAAGCATGCGGAGGCTCTGAAGGAGTATGAACACGCGGTAAAAGCGCGGCCGGGCTGGGTCGAGGCGATGAACAAATACGGCCTCGCTCTGCTCAATGCAGGCAAGCACAGACAGGCTCTCGATATACTCCAGCAGGTTCTCACAATTGATCCTAAAAATGCTGAAGCCCAGAACAATATCGGACTCGTATATGCGGATCAGGGCAATGTGGAAGACGCTCTGCGCTGGCTGCGCAAGGCTATAGAATCTGACCCCGGCTATATGAAAGCCGCCCTCAATATCGAGGAAATTTTGGAAAAATCGGGGCGCTGGGATTCCGCCCTGCAGGAGATTGTAAAGCTTGTCGACCTGATGCCCGACAACGATGATCTCCGCATACACCTTGCCACGCTGTATGCCAATGCGGGCAGGGACAAAGATGCTCTCAAGGAGCTTCAGGAAGTGCTGAGCCGGCAGCCCGACGAGGTAAAGGCCCTCAAGCCCTATGCCGGCCTTCTCGAAAAAACCGGGAACACCCAGACAGCGCGGAAGATCTACGAAAAAATAATGAAACTTGCGCCTGGCGAGGTCGATTTCAAGGTGGATCTCGCGCGCATTGCGTCGGAGCGCGGCGATTTTCCGCAGGCGGAAAAAGAACTCCTCTCCTTCCTGCAGGACAAGCCCGATGACCGGAGAGCGAGACTCGAGCTTGCCCGCGTACGCGAGCGGAAACAGGACTGGCAGGGCGCTAAGGCCGTGCTGCTCGAGCTGAAAAAAGACGCCCCCGATGATCCCGAGATTGAACTCGAGCTGACCGCCGTCTATAAGAATCTCGGCGATGAGGAAAAATCCGTCGAGGCGGCCGAGCGGCTCGTGACACTCCGGGGCGTAAAGGGCGACCAGAGTGTCGACGATCTGCTGTCGAGTATCGGCGTCTATGAAAATGCGGTGAAGACCTATGGCGCGGGCATGCGCAAGGCCTGGGAAGACAATATCGATGTGCTGAGGAAATCGATAGCCGATGAAAAGGCCGGAAGGGAGGGCGGAGAAAAGGCCGCTGCTCCCGACTCTGTCCCCGATGTGGACGACAGCCAGCCTGAATCGGCTGTACCTCTCGACGGCAGCTATTCGCCGCCTGCTGAACTGGCCCCGCCTGAGGAAGAAGAGGAGCTGCTCTTCCTTGATGACCGTGAGGAGAATCTCGAGGCCGAGCCGCTCGACGATGTCGAGGAGCCCAGTTTTGAGGAAGAGGATGAGGATATAGAGAAGCCCCGCGGTCTCGACGCTCTCGTCGAGCCGCAGGACAGACGCAGTCCTGCTGAGAGTCAGGGCGGCGGCGGTCAGGCTCAGCCCATGGAAGCGGCGCCGCGGGCCCAGGAACAGCCCCAGCAGCCGCCTGCCTATCAGCCGCCGCCCCAGTATCAGCCGCCGCCTGCCTACCAGCCGCAGCCCCAGTATCAGCAGTCCCTGCCTCCTCAGATGCCGCCGCCTCAGATGGCAGCTCAGTACCAGCCTCCGCAGCCTCAGTACTACAGTCCGCCCGCTCCGGCGCCGAGAAGCCCCGACCCGGATATGGATTATTATCCGCCGGCACCGCCGGCCCGGGTTTCATCCGGCAGGCCTTCGACCAAGTCCTCATCGGCGGACGAGGAAGCTGCAGCCCCGCAGGAAGAGGCCCCTGAGGAGCTTCCCGAGGACAGCCCCGAGTCCTATCCCGAATATGTCGATGACAGTCCGCTTGGCGATGAAGGCCCTGAAGACAGGCCGCCGGATGAAGCTCTGCCAGATGAGCTGTCCGAAGATGAGCCTCTCGATGCGCTGCCTGAGGAAGCCGGGGACGGTCAGAGTGCCCAGGATCTCGATGAACCTGAGCCGCTCGATATAAGCGAATCCGATGAGGATATCGACGCCGGGGAGCCTGAGGAGCTCAAGGCCGAGGATGAGGATGCCTCTGGAAAAAACGCGGCTGAGGAGGCTGCGCCAGAGGAAGCGGAGCCTGCGGAACCTGTGGAAGCAGAGCCTGTCCCGGCTGACACAGAGCCTCCGGAGATGGAGTCTGCAGAGCCGCAGGCCGCCGATATGCCTGAGCCCGAAGCGCCCGGATCGGGATCAGCGCCGGAAGAGGCCAGCGCTGCGGCGGTGGATGATGCAGACGCAGCCAGCGGAGAAGAGCTGCTCGGTCAGAAGGCGGCGGATCTCTTTGAATATCTCAAGGGGCTTTCCGACGCCCTGCCTGAAGACAAGAAGGCCGAGTTTGAGTCGAGCGGCCTCAAGGATAAGATAGACAGCCTTATAGACGAACTCTCGCAGCCCGAAGGGGATGAAGCCGGAGAAGAAAGCGGCAGTCCCGGACCTGCGGCGGAAGAAGAGGGGCAGGGGCCAGCGCAGGAGAGCCCTGAAACAGCGGCCAGGCGGCCGGCAGGCGGGCAGCGCCGCAGGACGGCAGCCATGACGGCAGGGGCGGCCTCGGCCGCCCGGAATTCCGGCGCCGCAGAGCGGCCGGTGCAGCGGGATGCGCTGGGTTTTGCGCGAAGGGGGCCTGAGCGGCGCACCGGCCTGGACCGCAGACAGAAACCGGACAGACGGATATGCGGCGACCGCAGAACAGGGAACAGCGACAGACGTACGCCTCCCCCTTCGCTTGAGCTTCCCGAACAGCTGCCGGCGGAGGTAAAGGAAGTGAGCCTGTCGCCTGAAGGCCTGCCTGTCGAAATCGCCGGCGTGCCGGTATCTCCCAGAATCGCGCGGCTCATCGCGATTATCCGGAAGGAGAAGAATGATGGCCGCAAGTGACAACCTCAGAAGAATAAACAGATATGTGAGCTCGATGCCGAGTCTGCCCACAACAGTCTCAAAGGTGCTCGAAGTCTGCAACAGTCCGAAGACCAGCCCTGCGGATCTTGAAAGGGTAATCCAGCTCGATCCTGTCCTTATGGGCAAAGTGCTCAAGCTGATCAACTCGGCATATTACGGCCTTGGAACACAGGTTACCAGCCTTGCGCGCGCCATCATTCTGCTTGGTCTCAACACAGTAAAAAATCTCGCCCTGTCGACGGCTATCATGGACAGACTGGTCGACAAGAAGGATTTCCGCGCCCTGAATATGGACGGGTTCTGGCGGCATTCGCTCTGCGTCGGCGTGACAGCCAAACTGCTCGCCAAGCAGCGGAGGATCGATCCCAAGCTTGTCGAGGAATATTTCGCCGCCGGGCTTCTGCATGATATCGGAAAGATTCCGCTGAACAACGCGCTCGCCGAGGACTATGTACGGACTATGTCGATATCGGACCGGGAGCGCATCCCGCTCTTTCTCGCGGAAAAGCGCGTCCTCGATCTGGATCACGGTGAGGCCGGCAGGGTTGTCGCTGAGGCCTGGAAGCTGAGCGGCGCTATCGGTGACACAATAGCCTGCCACCATACGGTGGAGAGCTATGGAGGGCCAAACGGCGATATCCTTAGAACTATTGTGGTCGCCGACTTTTTCGCGAACCGCGAGGGCATCGGTTTCGCGGGCAATCTCTATCCCGAGAAGCCCGATCCCAATATCTATTCCCTGCTCGGCATAGAGAAAGCGATGCTCGAGGATCTTGTGGATCCAGTCAATGCCGAGATTGAAAAAGCCAAGGTGTTTCTGCAGCTCTGATAAGGAGGCTCTCTGTGTTCAGTCTGACTGTCTGGGGTGATAGAGGTTCCATGCCGACGCCCGGCCCCGATACCGTTGTCTTCGGCGGCAACACTGCCTGTCTCGAGATCCGGGCTGACGGCAGACTCATCATCGTGGACGCAGGCTCGGGCATCCGCTGCCTTGGCGACAAGCTGCTCAAAGATGATATAAAAAAAGGTCCTATCAACGCTGATATTTTCATAACCCATACGCACTGGGATCATATTATGGGCTTTCCGATGTTCAACCCGATCTATGTGCCGGGCACGCAGCTCAGAATATGGGGGCCTATCTCCTATGAGGAAGATACACTCGAGGACATTATCGGTTCCCAGCTTTCATACCGCTACTGGCCGGTCCGGCAGGACGAACTGGCCGCCAAAGTTGAATACAGGCAGATAAAGGAAACGACCATTGACCTTGGCGGAGGACTTAAAGTCCGCACTAAATATCTGAATCATCCGGTACTCTGCCTCGGCTACCGCTTTGAGTATGAGGGCAAATCCATTGTAACCGCTTATGATACGGAGCCCTTCAGCAATCTCTTCCCGACCGATCCCGCCGATCCATCCTACGATGAGGAAGCCGCCAGAGAGGGAGAGGAGGCTGCGAAGGATGGCAATGAGAAGGTGCTCGAGTTTATGAGCGGCGCGGATCTCCTTATCCACGACAGCCAGTACACCGCGAAGGAATATCATAAAAATAAAAAAGGCTTTGGCCATTCGAGCTATGAGGTCGCGATCAATTCGGCCCACAAGGCGAAGGTGAAAAAACTCATTCTCTTCCATCATGATCCGAACCGTACAGATGCCGAACTGCAGGAGCTTGAGTTCTTCTACGCGAACAAACTCAAGGGCAGGACCGAACTTCAGTTTGAAATGGCACGCGAGGGCAGAACCTACCAGGTCTGATCCTTTTTTAATGACATTCACGGTCCCTCTGCCTTTCCATGGAAAGACCGGCGCGGCTATACTCTATTTATGATCAAGCTTGAAGGATTGTCTAAAACCTATGCGAAGGGCGGGAAAAAGGGGAAAAACAGCCCCGCGCGGCCTGCCGTGGATGATCTCAGCCTGGAGCTGAAGCCCGGCGAGATTTTTGGATTTCTTGGCCCCAATGGTGCCGGAAAGACCACCACTATCAAAATGCTCACCGGGGTTATCAGACCTGACCGCGGCCGGGTTGAGATAGATGGCATCGATCTCGCTGCAGATCCAATCGCGGCGAAGATGCGCTTTGGCTATGTCGGCGACAATCCCGAGCTCTGGAACAAGCTCAAAGGCACGGAGTTTCTGAATTTTATGGCCGATGTCTATGGCGTCGGCGATGCGGAGAGGCGCGGGCGCATAGAGCGCTATGCCTCCCGCTTTGGCATAGCCGATGTTCTCGGCGCCTCAATCTCGAGCTACAGCAGAGGAATGAAGCAGAAGCTCTGCGTGCTCGGCAGCCTCCTCCACGAGCCGCCCAACTGGATCCTCGATGAGCCCATTGTCGGACTCGACCCCGAGGCTGCTTTCGAGCTCAAATCGCTGATGCGCGAGCGGGCCGACGCCGGCGCGACTGTCTTCTTTTCGACCCATGTGATGGAGGTTGCAGAAAAAATCTGCGACCGGATTGGCGTTATAGCCGGCGGCAGGCTGATTTTTACCGGCAGCCTCGAGGAGCTCCGCGAGCGGCGGGCGGCCGAGAAAAACGCAGCCGCTGCGGCCGGCGCCGACATAAATGGCGGGGCCGGCGGAGAAGAGAGCGGCAGCCTTGAAAGGCTCTTCCTCGATCTGGTCGAGGAAGAGCGGGCAGGGGAAAAGACGGCCGGCTCTGAGCCGGAGGCCCGCAGGTGAGATCGCCCTTTTCGAGCCTTGTCCGCCTGACGCTCAAGTCGAGCTACGGCTTTGACCGCGGCAGCATCGCAGGAGCCCCTGCCAAGACTGTGGCGAAGAAAGCCGGCATCGCTCTGCTGATTGTCCTGATCTCGGCCGATTTTCTCTTTATGTTCGGCTTTTACTATTATTCCGCCTACAGGGCCCTGAAGCCTCTGGGCGCACAGAGCGGCATACTCGCGCTTGGCGCTGTGGCTGCCTCTGCCCTGGTCTTTATCCTGGGCTTTCTGACGGCGGTGTCCACCTACTGCCCGAGCCAGGCGGAGAGCCTTTTCCTCGCCCTGCCCCTTAGGCCCCGCGAGATACTAGGCGCAAAGTTTATAAGCACCTATGTTTCGCAGTTTGTCGGCTCTCTGCTTCTGATGGGCATGGCCGTGCTTATCTATGGCTGCAACGAAAGAAGTTCCCCGCTTTTTTACCTCGCGGGACTCCTCGTCTGCTGCCTTCTGCCCCTCGTTCCGCTCGCCTTTGCCTATCTGATAATAATACCAGTTATGAGAATAGCGCGGCCGCTGCGGAATAAAAATGTCGTGATGGTTATCGCGAGTACGGCGGCTGTCGTCCTCTCGCTTGGCATCTCCTATTTTACCCAGAGCGCGAGCTCGAAGATGGAGGATCCCGCCTGGATACAGCAGAGGCTCGCGGGCACCAACACTCTGTCCGCCCATGCCCTCAAGGCCTATCCGCCGGCGGAGCTTGCCTGGAAGGCCCTCGGCGGCACCGAGGCGCACCTGCCTGCCGCCGTGTCCGCGGCTCCTGCCTCGCCCTCTGCCGCCGCGCCTGCGCCCGCAGCCGTGCCGGCCAGTGCATCAGCCGGGGAGTCTCTGCTCGCCCTTGCCGGGCTCTTCGGCATCTCCGCCCTCGCGGCGCTGGCCGTGATACCGGCCCTGTCGGGTGCCTATGCATCGAGCCTCTCGGGCTTTGATGAAAAACAGCTCAGGCGGCACAAAGCGAGCAGGGATGAACTCAGCAGGACCTACAGACAGAGGCCGCTTCTGCTGACTCTTCTCCTCCGCGAGATAAAACTTGTAAACCGCGAGCCGGTGTATTTTTTCAACGGCCCCTTCACCGTGATTATCATGCCGGTGGCCCTCGGCATCACCTGGTTTGCCCAGCGCGACAGCCTGAGCTCGGGGCCCGCCGCGGCCGCGATAGCCCAGTTTGCCTCGGGCTCAGGCGGCCTTCTCGCCGCGGCGGGCCTCGCGGCCTTTACAGCTTCGATGGCGAGCGTCGCATCGACAGGATTTTCCCGTGATGCAAAAGCGCTCTGCGTGCTCAAGGCCATGCCGCTCGACGCGCGGAATTATGCGCTTGCCAAATGGATCTATGGCTTTCTGCTCTCCGCTCTTGCCTCGCTGATCGGCGTCCTCTTTACCGCCTTTATTATTCACCTGGACATCTGGGGCGTACTGGGAGCGCTTTTAATCTCTCTTGCATTCTCCGCGCTGATAAATCTGCTCGAGCTTCTGCTCGATGCCGTGAACCCGCGCCTGCACTGGGACAGTCCGACTGCGGCGATGAAGCAGAATCCCAATATGGGAATTATGATATTTGGTGTTATGATAATAATTGGACTCTTTGCGGTTCTCTCTGTGTTTCTTAAGCTGTCGAGGCTGGGCTTTACCATTGCCTATGGCCTCGGTTTCTCCGCACTCTTCTTTGCGGCTCTGCCCTTTGCGCGGCGCGCGATCGACAGGCGCGTCGAGGAGATGGAGGTCTAGCGTGGCAGGAGCCGCGTGCGGCCACAGCCTGGCGCGGCTTCTGTCCAAGGCTCTGGCCGCGCCCGGGCGCATATTGAGAGCATGGCGGCGCTCCTGACTTGCGCTGCCTGCGGCCGCTCGGGACGGCTCCGCGTGGCGGGCCGGCCGCGGCGCCAAGAGGCCAGAAGTCCGCAGGTGCGGCGGTGATGGCTGCGGTACCGGGCCTATGCCCGCCGGCGCCGGGGCCGCAGCTATGGGTACCCCTGCCTTCAAATTAAAATCTTATACTGCTCTAATAAGTTGCTTGCGTCATTCAACCAACCGGTTTACAATAAAACTACAGGATAGGCAAAAAGGGGTTCTGGATGGACTATGGTCACTTCGACGACTCAACGCGCGAATACGTTATAACGCGGCCCGACACGCCGCTGCCCTGGCTGAACTATCTCGGGCAGGAAAATTTTTTCGGGCTCTGCACAAACACGGGCGGCGGCTACAGTTTCTGGAAGGACGCGAAGCTGAGGCGTCTGACGCGCTACCGCTACAACAGCGTGCCTCTCGATGAGGGCGGGCGCTGTCTCTATGTGAATGATGGCGGCTGTGTCTGGAATCCGGGCTGGCGGCCGGCAAAAACGCCGCTCGACAGCTATGAGTGCCGCGTCGGTCTTGGCTACGAAAAAATAATCGGGCGGAAGAATGGACTTGAAGTTGAAGTGAACTTCTTTGTGCCGCCCGGCCGCGACGAAGAAGTCTGGCGCGTGCGCGTGACAAACCGCTCGGGCCAGCGCAAGACGCCGAAGATTTTCAGCCTTGTGGAGTTCTGCTTTTACGAAGCCCTGAACGATATGACCAATTATCAGAGAACCTGGTCCATCGGAGAGGTAGAGGTCGAGGGCGGGCCCCTGAGCGGCTGTGCGGCAAGCGGCGCCATTGGTGGGGGCCCTTCGCGGGGCGCCGGAGCGGCTGGCGCTCTGGCCTCTGTGCCGGGCACAGCCAAAAGCTTTAACGCGGGCGCCAGAGGGCAGGGGCGGCCGGCCGTTATGCGGGCGGGCCCTGCGCCCGCTGGCTCTGAAGGGCGTGCCTCAGCCGGGGCGGGCTCCGGTCCCGCGGCAGCGGGGCGCTCTGCCGCCTCCGCAGAGCTGAAAACCCCGCCGGCTCCGCTGCCCTGTGCGGTCTACCACAAGACAGAGTACCGCGAGAGGCGCAGCCACTACACGCTCTTTGGCTGCACTGCGCCGACAAGCGGCTTTGATACAGACCGCGATGCATTTCTCGGCGCCTACAATGGCCTTGGCGAGGCGGCTGTGCCCCGGGCCGGTGCATCGCGAAATTCGATCGCCTTTGGCTGGAATCCTGTGGGCAGCCATGAGGTCGATCTCGACCTCGCACCGGGCGCGAGCTATGAGTACGCCTATGTGCTCGCCTATGTAGAGCAGGATCCTGAGCAAAAGTTCGAAGAGCCCGGCATTATTGACAAGACAAAGGGCCGCCAGATTATGGCGCGCTATGCGGACATCGGGGCTGTCGACGCGGCCTTGGCCTCTTTAGGGGTATTTTGGAATGGGCTGCTCTCGAAGTTCCAGGCCGATCTGCCGGACGCGGACGCGAACCGCATGCTCAATGTGTGGAATCAGTATCAGTGCATGGCGACTTTCAATCTGTCACGGGCGGCCTCGCTCTACGAGACGGGCATCGGGCGGGGTATGGGTTTCCGCGATTCCAATCAGGATATTCTCGGCTTTGTCCACATGATCCCAGACCGGGCACGGGAGCGCATTCTCGACATCGCGGGCACGCAGCTTTCGGATGGCACCTGCTTCCATCAGTATCAGCCGCTGACCAAGAAGGGCAACGCAGAGATAGGCGGCGGCTTCTACGACGACCATCTCTGGCTCATCCTCTCGGCCTGCGCCTACATCAAGGAGACAGGCGATCTCGGCATTCTGGACGAGCCTGTAGGATACGCAGACGGGAAGTACATAACTGGTACTGATGGCATAAAACGCCATGCCTGCGGGGGCAGGGACACGTATGCGGGCCCGGCCGGCGCAGACGGCGCTGATTCCCGGCCAGGCGGCGGAGCTCCGGCCGAGAGTCTTCTCGACCATCTCGAGCTCTCTCTCTCCTATACGATGAAAAAGCGCGGCCCGCACGGCCTGCCCCTTATCGGGCATGCGGACTGGAACGACTGCCTCAACCTGAACTGCTTTTCGAAGGAGCCGAACGAGAGCTTTCAGTGCGCGGGCGACGCCGGCGCCTCCCAGGCGGAATCGCTGATGATAGCGGGGCTTTTCCTCTGTGCCTCGGACGAGATGGCGGCTCTCTACAGCTTTATGGGACAGCGGGGCAAGGCAGATGCCGCCCGCGCCGCCCACGCGGAGATGCTCGCGGCTGTCGAGTCGGCGGGCTGGGACGGCGAATGGTACCGCCGCGCCTATGACGCGGCGGGCAGGCCTGTCGGTTCGAAGTCCTGCGAAGAGGGCAAGATTTTTATCGAAAGCCAGGCTTGGTGCGTTCTGGGCGGCGCGGGCTCAGATAGCGCCGCTGGCGCTGCACGGGGACGCGCGCGGACAGCGCTCGAAAGTCTCAACTCATACCTTTTTACGCCGCGCGGCATTATCCTCCAGCAGCCGGCCTATTCGCGCTACCACCTCGAGCTCGGCGAGATTTCGAGCTACCCCGAGGGGGTAAAAGAGAACGCGGGCATCTTCTGCCACAATAACGCCTGGATACACCTCGCACTCTGCCGCCTCGGCATGGGCGACCGCGCTCTTGAGTACTACCGCTCGATCTGCCCCAGTGTCAAACAGTCCGAGATAGATGTGTACCGCTCGGAGCCCTACGTCTATGCCCAGATGATAGCGGGCCCCGACGCGCCCTGCTATGGCGAGGCCAAAAATTCCTGGCTTACGGGGACGGCGGCCTGGACCTTTGTCGCCCTGAGCCAGGGCATTCTGGGCATCCAGCCTGAATATGAAGGGCTCAGAGTGGATCCCTGCATATCGCGGAGCTGGAAAAAGTTCAGCGTGACTCGCACATTCCGCGGCGCCGTCTATACTATAGAGGTGAGAAACCCCAAGGGCGTCCAGAAAGGCGTCGCGGGAGTCAGAATTGACGGGAAGGCGGTTAAAACCGCAAGAGCGGAGGGGGCGGCTTCGGATTCGGCCCTCCTGCCTGTTTTCCCGGCGGGGACAGAGCACCGCGTCGAGATAGAGCTCGGCTGATAGTGGGTCTATGCCCGGCGGCAGCGCGATGCGCGGCCACGGGCAGACTGTACGCTTCCTCCTCTTTTTTCAGGGCGGGCGCCGACGCGAAACGGCGTCCGCCCTCTTTTTGCCCGCCGCACTCCACTCGGCTTCCCTTCAGGCCGATAATAGAGAAGCTGGAGGACTGCATGGGCAAATTTGTGAGTTTTGGCGAGATTATGGCCCGACTTTCGCCGCCAGGGAATGAGCGCTTTGTCCAGGCGCGGAATTTTGATGTCTATTACGCGGGCGGCGAAGCCAATGTGGCAGTCTCACTGGCCAATTATGGCAAAGAGGCCTGCTTTGTGACCAAGGTGCCCGATCATGAAATTGGACAGGCCGCCGTAAATGAGCTGAGGCGCTGGGGAGTCGACACCCGCTATATAGCGAGGGGCGGAGAGAGGCTCGGCATCTATTACTGCGAGAATGGCGCCTCTCAGCGGGCGTCCAAAGTGATCTACGACCGCGCCCATTCTGCGATAGCGGAAGCCGGGCCCGGGGACTTCAACTGGAAAGAGATCTTCGACAGCGCTGAATGGTTTCATTTTACGGGCATCACGCCCGCATTGTCCGATGGCTGTGCAAAACTCTGCGCCGACGCTGTAAAGGCGGCGCAGGCGGCTGGGGCGAAGGTGAGTGTCGATCTCAACTACCGCAAAAAACTCTGGGCGCCCGAAAAGGCAGGGCCGATAATGGCGGGCCTTGTAAAGGGCTGTGACCTTATTGTGGGCAATGAAGAGGATGCCGAGAAGGTCTTTGGCATAAAGGCGCGGCACAGCGATGTTGGGGCGGGCAGAATAGACGAAGCCGCCTATGCAGAGGTGGCAGGTCAGCTTGCAAAGCGCTTCGGCGCGAAGTATGTGGCTATCACTCTGCGCGAGAGCCATTCGGCTTCACGGAATGGCTGGTCCGCCCTTCTCTTCGACGGGCAGAAACTCTATCATTCAAAGAAGTATGAGATGGAAGTAGTGGACCGCGTCGGCGGAGGCGATTCATTCGCCGCCGGCCTTATATACGGTCTCAGTTCGGGAATGCCCCCGCGGGACAGCCTTGAATTCGCGGCTGCGGCTTCGTGCCTTAAGCACAGTATCCCCGGGGATTACAATGCAGTCTCGACGGCCGAAGTCAGGGCCCTCGCAGGCGGATCAGGCTCGGGACGAGTGGACAGATAGGGAGAGGATAATTATGGAAGAAAATATTCTGACAGTTATAAGAAATGCAGGAATCGTGCCTGTAGTAAAGCTCGATGATGCCTCAAAGACAGTGGCGCTCGGCAAAGCCCTCCTCGATGGCGGCATCCCTGTCGCCGAGATTACCTTCAGGACTGGGGGCGCCGCCTCTTCGATCGCCCAGCTGCGGGACAATCTGCCGGACCTTGTGACGGGAGCGGGCACTGTCCTCAGCGTGGAGCAGGCCAAGCAGGCGAAGCAGGCAGGCGCGCGCTTTATTGTCAGTCCGGGCTTCAACGAAGCCGTGGTCGATTACTGCCTCGGCCAGGGTATCCCTGTTATCCCCGGAGTGAACAGCCCCGACGGCATCGAAAAGGGAATGGCCAAGGGGCTCTCGGTGCTCAAATTTTTCCCCGCCGAAGCTTCGGGCGGGACAGCCATGCTCAGGGCCTTTTCCGGGCCTTATGGCCTTATGAATTTCCTGCCGACGGGCGGTATCAATCTTCAGAATCTCTCACAGTACATACGGATCCCCAGTGTCTGGGCCGTGGGCGGCACCTGGATGATCGATCAGGATGCGATCGCCAAGGGTGACTGGGAGCATATCCGGAAGCTCTGCCATGAGGCAGTGATAGCGATGCATGGCTTTACGCTTGCCCATCTCGGCATGAATCTGCCGGACGAAACCGCGGCAGGCTCTGTGGCTGCGGCTCTGGGCAATGTCTTTGGCTTTACGCCTCGTGAGACGGCTGTCTCCTATTTTATGAGCGAAGTAGTCGAAGTTATGAAGGCCCCGGTGCGCGGCCAGTACGGCCATATCGCGATGAGAGTCAACGATGTTGAGCGCGCGCTCGCCTATCTCCAGCACTTTGGCTACAAGCCGCTTATGGAGACCGCGAAGATGGAGGGCGGCCACCTGAAATTTGTCTATGTCGACAAAGAGATAGGCGGCTTTGCCCTGCATCTGACGAGGGCCTAGAACTCCTTATACCGGCGCCCTGTACTCGGCCCAGCGCACCTTCCCTGCGGCGATCGCGTCGCGGAGGCTGCGCTCCACACGGGTCAGGCCTGCGGCGCCGGATTTTACCTCCACAAAGACCAGCTCATCGATTTCGCCCCGTGAGGCGCCCGAAAAGACAATAAAGTCCACAGGTTTTCCGACAAAGCGGCAGTCGCCCGGCTCGAAGGGAAAGCCCGGCAGATAGGGCGCGAGCTGCTCCGCCGTCTGCCCTCCGATAACCGCGCGAGAACGCTTTACTGCGTCGGCGCGCTCCTTTTCGAGAATATCTGGAAGTTCCCGCTCGGCTTCGAAGCGGCCCTGTTTCCTGCCAAGGGCAAGGCCGAGGAAGAGAAAGAGCAGCAGAAGTGCAACAAGCACAAAGGCGGCGATTACGGCGGCGGCTTCGACAGCTGCCGGATCGGCCGCGGCTGACGTGTTCCACGCACTGAGAAGATCTCTGATCATGGGCCTATTGTGCGCGCGGGGGCAGAGCGAGTCAACAAAGTCCGGCTTGCCATTTACGGACCGCGATGCTAGTCTGCTATATCCCCCTAGGGGGGATAAGGCGGAAAAATGGAAAAGGGATGTTCTTCTCATCATCATCATAACCCGGAGGATATGCAGGCCATTGTAAACCGCATGTCCAGGGCGATCGGGCATTTCGAGGCCGTAAAGCGGATGGTGGAAAGCGATGCGGACTGCGCCGATGTTCTGATCCAGCTCGCTGCAGTGAAGTCAGCGGTAAACGGCATCGGCAGGGAAATACTCAAGGAACATCTCTCGCACTGTATTGTCGACGCGGTACAGGAGGGCGACAGCGGGGCCATGAAGGCGCTCAACGCGGCCATAGACAAGTTTATGAAATAGGAGCGCCGATGAAGGCAGGGGAATTTTTCGCAGATGAAACAAAAAGGACTCTGGCGGCGGTCTGCGTTTCGGCGCTCGCTCTGGGCGCGAGTCTCGCGGGCTGGAAGCCTGCGGGAATAGATCCATCCTGGCTCGCGATCGCCTTCTGCGGCATACCGATTGTGATCGGTGCCGCCGTGGCTCTTGTGCGGAACCATGACATAACAGCCGATATGCTTGTCTCGATGGCGCTTGTCTCATCGGTCTGTCTTGGCGAGTATTTTGCGGCTGGCGAGGTCGCCTTTATTATGCAGATCGGAACACTGCTCGAGGATTATACGAGCGGCAGAGCCAAAAAAGGCATAGAAAAGCTGATCAAGCTGACCCCTCAGACTGCGCGCGTAAAACGCGGAAGCGGCGTTCGCATTATAGCGGCCGAGGACGTGCTCCCGGGCGACATTCTCGTGGTTATCGCCGGAGAGACCATAGCGGTCGATGGAGTGATTGTCTCGGGGGAAACCTCGATCGATGCATCTGTGGTGACAGGCGAATCGCTGCCGGTTGAGAAAAAAGCAGGCGACCGGGTAATGAGCGGGACGGTGAACTGCTTTGGCACATTTGAAATGCGCGCCGAAAAGGCCTGTGCGGACTCATCGCTTGAGAGGATGATACGGCTGGCGCAGCAGGCGGATGCCAACAAGGCTCCCATTGTGGGCCTTGCCGACAAATGGGCGGCCTGGATGGTAATAGGTGCACTGATAATAGCAGTTGTTACTTTATTTGCAACCGGCAGAATAATACGGGCGGTCACTGTGCTTGTGGTTTTCTGCCCCTGCGCTTTTGTGCTCGCAACGCCGACGGCGATTATGGCGGGCATAGCGAACGCGGCACGGAAGGGCATTCTGGTGCGCTCAGGCGACGCCCTTGAGCGCCTCGCGCAGATAGACTGCGCGGCCTTTGACAAAACTGGCACCCTTACGCGGGGCCGTCCTGCCCTGTGCCGGATTGTGCCGCTTTCGGATAGCTGGACAGAGGATGGGCTGCTGGAATATGCCGCTGCCGCAGAGAGGCTTTCCGAACACCCTTTGGGCGCTGCCATTGTTGAGTACTATGACCGGAAAGGCGGAAAGAAAAATCCGGCCAGCGGCTTTAAAATGAGCGCAGGCTTTGGCGTATCGGCCCTGGTCAAGGGAAGGACAGTGCTCGCGGGCAAGGCGGAATTTCTCAAAAAGGCCGGCATTGATATTCCTGCAGCCGCTGACAGGGCAGCTGCGGAGATTGGCCGCGCTGGCGGCACTGCTGTCTATGTGGCCGTGGATGGAGCTGCCGCGGGGCTTATCGGCCTTGCAGATGAGCTGAGGCCCGAGACGGCGCAGACAATAGCTCGGCTCAAGGCAGAGGGTCTGACGCCTTTAATGCTGACTGGCGACAGCAGCGCCGCTGCCCGGTCGGTAGCGGCGGCAGCGGGCATCGATGAATGCCGCTATAATCTGCTGCCCGAAGAAAAGATGGCAGTTGTCAGGGAATTTTCGGACGCGGGCAGGAAACTCTGCATGGTAGGCGACGGCGTGAACGACGCTCTTGCTCTGAGCTCAGCCTACGCGGGCATCGCGATGGGCGGCGTCGGCTCGGACATCGCTGTCGAGTCTTCGGACGCCGTACTCGTGAGCGACGGACTTGCCGGCCTTCCCTGGCTCTTCCATATAGCCCGCCGGTCGATGATCAAGGTAAGGCAGAGCATTCTGATTTCCCTCGGCATAAATCTTGTGGCGGTGACTCTGTCGGTGCTGGGCTTCCTGAACCCTGTTACTGGCGCGCTTATGCACAACTGCGGCTCCGTGCTTGTGGTGATTAACGCCGCTTTGCTGCTAGGTGAGAAGGAAAAAAAAGGAAAGGAAAAGCCGAATGCCGGAACGTCTCTGTCATGAATTTGGTCCGCTTTTCTGCGCGGACTCGAAGATTCTGATACTCGGGAGCTTCCCCTCGGTCAAATCACGGGAGACACAGTTCTATTATGGCCATCCGCGCAACCGTTTCTGGCCTCTGATAGCCGCGCTCTTCGGCGAGGCCGTGCCGCTGAGTGTCGGCGATAAAAAAGCTCTGGCCCTGCGCCATGGTCTCGCGCTCTGGGATGTCATAGAGAACTGCGAGATCCGGGGCTCGGCGGATTCATCGATACGCGAACCTGAACTCTGCGATCTGGGCCTGATTTTTGCAGCCTGCGGCATACAGAGAATCTGCGTGAATGGAAAGACAGCCTTCGCTCTGTACCAGCGCTACGATGAGCCGAAGTTTGGAAGGGAAGCGCTCTGCCTGCCTTCGACAAGCCCCGCAAACGCAGCCTGGTCCTTTGAAGCGCTGCTGAGGGCGTGGAGAAAGGGCATAGTGCTCTGAACTGCACAGCAGCCTGCGGATGCCCGCGCCGGCGGGTGTTCTGAAAAATGGTACTAACTGGTAGGGCCGTGTTTTAAGGCGGAGGGGAGAGAGAAGGCCGGGAAGCGGGCCGCGCGGGGCGCGGTGCGCTTCCCGGCCGGCCCGGCCTCGATTTTAATCCTTATTTGGCCTATACTCATGATATGTCTTTTATTACTGCATGTCCCCGCGATATGGCTGCACGCGGGCTGAAGCCCGGCGATTTTGACGCGGTCTTTGTGACGGGCGATTCCTATGTCGATCATCCTTCTTTTGGTGTCGCGATTCTGACAAGGCTGCTCGAGGCTGAGGGGTACCGCATGGCTGTGCTTGCGCGGCCTGATGCAGACGATGTCGAGGTCTTCCGCATGTTCGGAAGGCCGAAGCTCGCCTTTCTTGTGACGGCCGGCGCTCTCGACTCGATGGTGAATTCATACACGGCGAACAACAAGCCGCGCTCTTCCGATGACTATGCGCCGGGCGGGAAAAAGGAGCTCTGCATGCGGGCGGACGGCAGCATCGGCCCCGGAATAAAAGGCCGTGTCAGCGCGAGGCCTGACCGCGCGCTTATAAGCTATGTGGCAAAATGCCGCGAGGCATATAAAGGTGTGCCGGTGCTCGTGGGCGGCATCGAGGCTTCGCTCAGGCGGCTCGCGCATTACGACTACTGGTCGGACAAGGTACGGCGCTCGATTCTGCTCGACTCGAAAGCCGACATTCTGATGTACGGCATGGGCGAGACGGCGATGCTCGAAATTATGAGCCGGCTCCGCGCCGCGGCAGTGGAGGGCGCTGATCTTTCGAAGGCGGCTGCAGGCATCCATGGTGTACGGGGCACGGTATGGCGTTCCAGCCAGCGGGTTGAGTTTGAAGATAACAGTTATGAAGAACTTCCTGCCTTTGCCGAGACAGCGGCGGACAAGGCAAAATACGCCGAGAGTTTTCGCGTGCAGTTCCGCAATACCGATCCCTACAGTGCGAAACGTTTAATTGAAAAGACCGAGGAGCGCTGGGTAGTGCAGGAACCGCCTGCTTTTCCGCTTGGGCAGAAAGAATTTGACCGTGTTTACGAACTGCCCTACGAAAGGGCGGCGCACCCGATGTATGCTGCATTTGGCGGCGTGCCAGCGGTCTCCGAGGTGCGCTTTTCCCTTGTGTCGACCAGAGGCTGCTTTGGGGGCTGTTCTTTCTGCGCGCTCGCCTTCCATGAGGGCCGCATTGTTGCCTCGAGGAGCAGGGATTCGCTTGTGCGCGAGGCACGGACGCTGACAGAACTGCCTGATTTTAAGGGCTATATAAACGATGTAGGCGGTCCAACCGCCAATTTTACGAGGCCGGCCTGCCCCAAGATGGCCAAGGCCGGGGCCTGCCAGGACAGGCGCTGTCTCGCACCCGAGCCATGCAAAAATCTTGTGGTCGACGAGAGCGGCTGTGTGGCGGCCCTTAAGGCTATACGCGCACTGCCAGGTGTCAAAAAAGTTTTTGTGCGGAGTGGTGTCAGGTACGATTATCTTATCTATGATAAAGATGAGAGTTTTTTCCGTGAGCTGCTCGAATACCATGTATCCGGCCAGCTTAAGGTTGCGCCCGAGCATGTGTCGGACAAGGTTCTGAGACTGATGGGAAAGCCCTCTTATTCGGTGTACCAGCGTTTTGAAAAGCGCTATGAGGAGCTGAACCGCGAGCTCGGACTGAAGCAGTACCTTGTGCCCTACTATATTTCGGCCCATCCGGGAGCGGGGCTCGCGGAGGCGGTGGAGCTCGCGGAGCATCTCCGGGATACAGGCTTTGTTCCGGATCAGGTACAGGATTTTTATCCGACGCCGGGTACACTCAGTACAGCCATGTACTGGACTGGCATGAATCCCCTTACGGGTGAGGCTGTGTATGTGGCGCGTGGCGCTCATGAGCGCGCGATGCAGCGCGCCCTGCTGCAGTTCAACAAGCCCGAAAACCATAGCCTCGTGCGGCAGGCGCTGATCGAAGCGGGCCGGCGCGACCTTATCGGCCGCGGGCCGAAGTGCCTTGTGCCATAGGCAGCAGCATAGGTGGTGGCGGAGCGCCGGAGCGGCGCGACCTTATCGGCCGCGGGCCGAAAAGGCCAGATTTGCACATTCTATGGCAATGCACTAGAGTTAATTAGACTCGCTGTGTGATGTCAGCGAGCCTAAGGGGCATTTCCATGAATAATTCGGCCACCCAGAACGATGTGTCCACTCAGATTGCCGGAACTATGCGCAGATCAGGCACAAAAGCGCGCAAAAGTCTTACACATGTTCTCATCCTGGTCCTGGGAATTCTGATTGCGCTGCTGAATGGAATCCAGATCTGGCTTATTTCCAGCGCGGTGCGGAATGGAATCCGAAAAGATAATGAGGATGGTGCTCTGGAGATGGCGGAGGGCTATGCTCTCGCCTCTAGCAACGCCATTCATGAATATGTCGAGCATCTGCAGATGTACATTACCGAGGATGTCTCGTTCGGCGGGAATGAAACGGATATTGCCGGCTGGCTCCAGACCCACAGCAGGGTACGCAATGTGGACTTCATCCATGTTCTGTTTTGCGGTCCGGATGGAACTGGATATGCAGATACAGGCGACAGAATCGATATGCGGGACTCCGACTGTTATAAGGCCATGTTCGAGGCCAATGCCGGATCATTTGTGGGCGAGCCTTTTTTAACACAGGATGCCGCTCCAAGGCCGGTTTTCTATGTCGCGAAGCCTCTTGTCCGGGATGGAAAGACGATCGGTTTTTTCGCGGGCCTTGCCAGCCTGGACGAATTCCAGGCTGATATGGACAAGATCAAGCTCTGGGGGACGGGCTATGCCTGGATACTCTCTGGCAAGGGCGTTGTCATCGCCCACCCCAAGCGGGAGTATGAGCTGAAAAAAAGCCTGACAGGAGACCTCTACCCGGGAAATAAGGAAGTAGCGGATGTTTCGGCCAGAATGATCAAGGGAGAAAAGGGCTCTGAGTGGGTCAGCGGGCTGGACAGCAGAGGAAGAAATCTGGTCGCTTTTTCGCCGATTAAGGGCAGCCCCTGGAGTTTCGCGTTTACAGTAAGCGATGTCGAAGTATACCGTCTTTCCACCCAGCTGACGGCGCAGATGAGCGGAATGGCGCTTTTTATTATCGCGGTTCTGCTGCTTACAAGCGGGCTGCTGCTGAGGCGCTCGATAAAGCCGCTTCAGGTTGTACAGAAGAGCATTGGCGAAATCGCTTCGGGCAATGCCGACCTTACCAGACGCATCAATGTAAAAACAGAAGATGAGATAGGCGGAATTGTAGATGGCTTTAATGGATTTACCGAAAAACTGCAGTCAATTATGAAGGAACTGAAGCAGTCCAAGGATCTGCTTGTGGACGCTGGTGAAGAACTGCAGGGAAGCGCGCAGAATACGGCGGCTTCAATCACCGAGATACTCGCGAATATTCAGAGCATGAGCGGTCATATTGCGAATCAGTCGGCCAGTGTCGAGGAGACGGCTGGAGCGGTGAATGAAATCGCCTCCAATATTGGCTCGCTTGAAAAAATGATAGAAACGCAGTCCGCGGGCGTGACGGAAGCCTCTGCGGCTGTTGAGGAGATGATTGGAAACATCAACTCCGTAGACGCCTCTGTGGAAAAACTGGCCTCGGCTTTCGAGACTCTTCAGAAGCGGGCGCAGGAAGGATCAGACAAGCAGAACGATGTCAATGAAAGAATACGGCAGATTGAGAACCAGTCGGCAATGCTGGAAGAGGCGAACTCCGCTATTGCGAATATAGCAAGCCAGACAAATCTCCTTGCGATGAACGCTGCTATCGAAGCAGCGCATGCCGGCGAAGCGGGAAAAGGCTTCAGCGTGGTCGCTGACGAGATCAGAAAACTGTCCGAAACTTCGACTGTCCAGTCGAAGACGATCGGCAATGAGCTCACCAAAATCGAAGAGACAATTAGCAATATTGTAAATGCCTCAACGCAGTCGAGCCTGGTGTTCAATGAGGTCGCCGCGGGAATAAAGAGTACCGATGAACTTGTGCGCCAGATAAAGGGCGCGATGATGGAACAGAATGAGGGATCCAAACAGATAAGCCAGGCCTTAAGCTCGATGAACAACAGTACCGCCGAAGTCCGTACGGCGTCGGCCGAGATGTCAGCCGGAAACAAGGCTATTCTCGATGAAGTGAAGTCCCTGCAGGACGCGACTGGCAGCATGAAAGACAGTATGAACGAGATGGGTATTGGCGCCCGGAAAATTAATGAGACCGGTACCGAGCTGAGAGAGATTGCCGATAAAATCAATGCAAGCATTGGCCATATTGGGAATCAGGTAGATCGCTTCAAAGTCTAGCCGATACCTGGCCGCGGCGTTTTTTCTGCCCGCGAGGAGGGAAAAAAGGATGTCTGATATTAACAGTTCAAATGGAAGGATCATGCCCGGTACCAGCGCAGGAAAGCCTTCTGTGAATAAAAACAGAAGAAGGCTGGGCCGGTACTTTGCTGTTACTCTGGCAGCCCTGATTGTAGCGCTCAATGCGCTGGAAATAACCCTGATCTCGCTTCAGATGCATAAAAGCATCGGGAAGGACAATGAATCATCGAGCGTTCAGATGGCCCAGGCCTATGCTCTCGCTGCCAGCGACAAGATAGGGCAGTACTTTCTGGATCTGCAGATTTACAGCCTTTCTGATGCCTGCTATTCAGGGGATCCGGCGGCGATACGCCAGTATATAATGACACACCAGCGGGTGCGCAGCGCCGATCTTGAATCGGTGATGTACTGCGGAAAAGATGGAATCGGCTATATCGATAACGGCCAGAGCGTAGATGTATCGCATGATGATGTCTACAAGGCGATAGTCCAGGACGGAAAATCGAACTATATAGGAAATCCATTTTTCTCGCCGGAGACAGGAAGGCCCAGCGTCTATGTCGCGCAGGCGATAGTCCGCGATAATGAGAATATCGGATTTATAGCGGGGCTGGCCAACATCGGTCCGCTGCAGAAATCGGTGGACAAGCTCTCGCTCTGGGGCTCGGGCTATGCCTTTATGATCTCCGGAGACGGGACAGTGGTTGCCCATGCAAAAACCGAGTATGAGCTCAAGAAGAATTTTATAACAGGTCTTTCGAAAGGCCATGAGGATATGATCCCTGTGGCGAAGGCCATGACCAGCGGGAAGAGCGGTTTTGCCTGGCTGAATGGCCTTAAAGGCGGGAAGGATCTTATCGCCTATTCCGGTATCGCCGGTACTGACTGGGGTATTGCCTTCTCCTCAACAAGCGCGGATATATATGCACTCTCAGCTCACCTGGAAAGCGCGATGACAATAATGGCCGTAATTATGCTGGCCGTGCTCCTCCTCTGCAGTACAATCCTCATCAACCGTTCTATGAAGCCTCTTGCCACTGTGGAGAAAACTATCGGGGATATAGCCAGCGGAAACGCTGATCTCACAAAGCGCATAGCAATTAAGACAAATGATGAAGTCGGATCGATTGGTGATGGTTTTAACCAGTTTGTAGGAAAACTGCAGAGCATAATGACCGAGCTCAAGGAATCCAAGAATGCGCTTGTGGATGCCGGCGAGAAACTCAATATCGGCGCGGAGGATACGGCCGCTTCGATTACGCAGATACTGGCCAATATCCAGAGCATGAGCGATCATATTACCAATCAGTCGGCGGGTGTTGAGGAGACAGCCGGTGCGGTCAATGAGATTGCTTCCAATATTGCATCCCTTGAAAAAATGATCGAGACGCAGGCTGCGGGCGTGACCCAGGCATCGGCCGCCGTCGAGGAGATGATTGGAAATATCAACGCTGTAGACGGCTCTGTAGAAAAGCTGGCCTCGTCATTTGAAGTTCTGCAGAAACGGGCGCAGGAAGGCTCGGATAAGCAGAACGATGTCAATGAAAGGATCAAGCAGGTTGAGGACCAGTCGGCGATGCTGGAAGAGGCCAACTCGGCCATAGCGAATATCGCGAGCCAGACAAATCTGCTCGCGATGAACGCAGCAATCGAGGCAGCGCACGCGGGAGAGGCCGGAAAGGGTTTCAGTGTAGTGGCCGATGAAATCCGGAAACTGTCGGAGACTTCTTCGATTCAGTCCAAAACAATCGGCGAGGAACTGACAAAGATAGAGGAGACAATCAGCAGCATTGTAAGCGCCTCTGTGGAGTCGAGCGAAGTCTTCAACGCTGTGGCGTCGGGTATCAAGGATACAGATGAGCTTGTGCGTCAGATCAAGGAAGCGATGCTCGAGCAGAATGAGGGCTCGAAGCAGATAAGCGAAGCCCTGAGCTCCATGAACAACAGCACTGCAGAAGTGCGCACTGCCTCGGCGGAGATGTCTGCTGGCAACAAGGCGATTCTGGATGAGGTGAAGAATCTGCAGGATGCCACAATAAGCATGAAGGACAGTATGGGCGAAATGGGCGCCGGCGCCGGGAAGATCAACGAGACAGGCACTGCGCTCAGGGAAATCGCAGTCCAGATGAAGAACACAATTGCCAAGATCGGCGATCAGGTAGACCGTTTCAAGGTTTAGGTACAGGCAGCCGGGGGCCAGCAGGTCCCCGGCATTTTTATATGCGCCCGTTAAAATTTGAAATTATCAGGATCGGGCCCGACGCGCAGTCCCTGGTCGAGTGCCTGTATTAGCTGCATATCCTTATCCGCGAGCGCGAAATCAAATATTCTGCTGTTGGATATTATCCTCTCCCTGTGCACTGATTTTGGAACAGCTGCGATTCCGCGCTGCATATCCCATCTCAGCACAATTTGGGCGGGCGTGCGTCCATATGCCGTGGCGAGGGCCATAAGGGCTGGATGCTGCAGAAGCTGCAGACGCGGGCCTCCGAGCGGGCTCCATGCTCCGACCGCAATGCCGGCCTTCTGGCATGCGTCAATCAGCTCCTGATTGCTCATAAGCGGATGGGATTCAATCTGATTGAACATGGGCCTGATCCCTGTGGTCTGGATCAGGCTGTTCAGGTGGTGAAGCTGGAAATTGCTTACGCCGATGGCTCTGATCAATTTGTCCTCGCAGAGCTGCGCGAGCGTTTCCCAGGCATTTTCCCTGCCTTCTACTGGCCAGTGCAGAAGACAGAGATCGAGATAATCGAGGCCAAGGTTTTCCAGTGTCCGGCTGAATGCATCGCGGGTTTCTCCTGCCCGGATCGAAGCATTCCATATTTTACCAGTTATAAATAGTTTGTCCCGGGCGATAGCGCTTTTCCGAAGTGCCATGCCGACACTTCTTTCGTTGCCATAGACAGCCGCCGTGTCTATGTGGCGGTACCCGGCTTCAAGGGCCCAGAGAGCAGCATTCTCTGTCTCTGCTCCATCCTCAGCGCCATAGACTCCCAAGCCCAGCTGCGGCATTTTTACGCCATTTGCGAGAGAGAGCCGCCTGTTCATTCATCTTATTAACGCCATCCCTTCATAGCCTTTTCCGGCCTTGAACTGAGAATACGCGGAGGAATTTCCGCGGTGGCCTTTCCCAGAGCTTTGAGCAGCCTGTTCTTATCCTCCGACAGCATACCCGAGAGGGGATGATATTTGAAGTATGAAGCCCATAGAAAAGGATGCCGTTTGCGTATCATTCCTCAAAGCACTAATCTATAAGTATCCTCCGGAGAGGGAAGCATTGCAGGGCTATGCGGATGCTTTTCAATTCGAAAAAATCTCAAAATGTGTCAATAGATCCAACTCCTGCGATGCAGGTACCGAGAGCACAGGAGAAGGGCCGTCTGCCACTGCGACTGCCTGCCTCCCTGCTGCCAGACCGTTGGTATTGAAGGTTTAATTGGTATTATTCGCGGTCAGATAGATCAGTTTCACGTATGAAAGGAAGAGCCATGCTGGGAAACAGTTCGAATGATCTGAAGGCAGGGAAGCTGCCGCGCAGGCGGAAACTGGTGACTGTATTTGTGCTCAGTCTTGGAATTCTCGTCCTGCTGGCAAATGGCCTTGAGGTGGCCTTTATTACCGCACGGACACGCAGCAGTGTGTCAAAACAGTATACTGATAATTGTAAAGAAATTGTCACCGCATATTCCATTGCGCTCTCTGATTTGATGAATGGCTACATGAAAGAGCTGATAGCCTATGCCGAAGCCGATGTTGTAAAGTCAGGGGATACAGGCCAGATAGTATCCTGGATGGAGAGCCATCAGAACTATCATGGCACGGAATTTATCAGCGTGCTCTATGTTGACAGCGATGGAAAAGGCTATACCGACAAAGGCCAGACTGTCGATGTCTCGGACCGCGATTATTACAGGGCCATCTTCAAGGCAGGGAAGGACCAGTTTGTCGGCGATGCCACAATATCGCGGACTTCGGGTGACGCGGTTGTCCATGTGGCGCGGGCTGTAAAGGTCAATGACTGGCTTGTGGGAATCTTTGTGGGTGTTGTGCCGCTTGACTCGATCAGCTCTCTGTTCAATTCCGTAAAAATAGGCGGAAGCGGATATCCCTGGCTTATTGGAAGCGACGGCACCGTGATGGCGCATCCGCAGAGCGAGTGGATTATGAAGCAGAATCTGCTGACCGATCCGCCAAAGGGCCATGAAGATATGCGTGCGGTTATAGCCGAAATGGTAAAGGGGAAGTCGGCCTCTGCCTGGGTGAAGGGCTTTACTGACGCGCAGGATCTGGTTGTCTATTCGCCCGTGAAAGGCACATCGTGGAGTCTCGCGTTTTCGATTGGAAAGCGGCAGACGGATTATGCGGCAGCGGAGCTTGCCAACATGATGGTTGGAGCAAGTGCTGTTATGATAGCTTTGCTCCTGCTACTGTCGGCTGGACTTATCCGCAGAATGATAAAGCCTCTTGAAGTGGTAGGAAAGACTATTACCGGCATTGCCTCGGGAAGCGCGGATCTGACAAAGCGGATTGAGGTAAAGGCCAATAATGAGATTGGCTCAGTTGTATCCGGCTTCAATATGTTCACTGAAAAACTGCAGACAATTATCAGAGAACTGAAGGAGTCGCGGAAGGCCCTTGACGAGGCAGGGGAGGAACTTAAAGACAGCACCGAAGACACCGCAGCATCTATCACGGAGATTATCGCAAATATTGAGAGCATGAGCACTCATATTACAAATCAGGCCTCTGGCGTTGAGGAAACAGCGGGCGCCGTAAATGAGATAGCTGCCAATATTCAGTCGCTGAACCATATGATAGAAGGCGAGGCGGCCGGAGTTGCCCAGGCCTCGGCGGCAATCGAGGAGATGATCGCCAATGTTGAATCGGTCGACGCATCGGTCGAGAAACTCGCATCGGCCTATGACAGCCTTCAGAAGAGTGCCTTTTCAGGTATTGAAAAGCAGGAGGATGTCGGCGCACGCATAAAGCAGATTGAATCCGAATCCGCAATGCTCGAGGAGGCGAACAGCGCTATTGCCAACATCGCGAGCCAGACAAACCTCCTCGCGATGAATGCGGCAATCGAAGCAGCCCATGCAGGCGAGGCCGGCAAGGGTTTCAGCGTGGTGGCGGATGAGATCAGAAAGCTCTCGGAAACCTCTTCCACTCAGTCCAAGACGATCGGTGAACAGCTGAAGAATATCGAGGAGACAATCGCGGGAATCGTGAGCGCGTCGGATGAGTCGAGTCAGTCCTTTGCTGTTGTGGCCGATAACATCAAGCAGACCGACGGGCTTGTGCGGCAGATCAAAGAGGCAATGGCAGAACAGAATGAGGGCTCAAAGCAGATCAGCGGGGCCCTCCATTCAATGAATGACAGCATGGCCGAGGTCCGGGGCGCTTCCGCAGAGATGTCCGCGGGCAACAAGGCGATTCTCGAAGAAGTAAAGGAGCTTCAGAATTCCACTGTCAGCATGCGGGATGGCATGAGCGAGATGGGTGTTGGCGCGCGCAAAATAAACGAGACAGGAGCGGCTCTGTCGGGCATTTCGAGCAGGCTCAAGACCAATATCGACAAGATCGGCAGTCAGATTGACAAATTCAAGGTATAGCCTGAACTGGTAATATAAGGTATTAAGGCCCCGGTATCCGGGGCCTTTTTTTATTTCGGCCTTGACAGCGTCTCTGGAATTCATTATATGAATAGATGAACATATGAACAGATGTTCAGAGGTTGCAGATGTCTGAAAGCAGAAAGACAGCAGCGGGCAGCGGCAGGACGGCCGGAAACAGCGGAAGCAGGTGCCATGCGCGCGGTGCAGCGGAGAAATTTAGCGAAGAAGGGCCTGTCTGTGAACGCGATCTTGTGCATAAAGGCAAGGTCAAGGCCGCCCGGGGTGCGAGTCCCAAAGACGAAGAGCTCAGCGCGCTGAGCGAGCTCTTTAAGGTTTTCGCGGATCCTACGAGGCTGAGCATTCTTTCAGCGCTCTCGGAGACCGAGCTCTGTGTCTGTGATCTCTCGGCCCTGCTCGGGGCGAGCCAGTCCGCGGTGAGCCATCAGCTTGCCCTCCTCCGGACCGCGAGCCTCGTCAAATACCGGCGGGAGGGGAAAACGGTGTTCTATTCTCTCGCGGATTCCCATGTGCGGGCGATACTCCTCGTGGGGCTCGATCATATTCAGGAGAAGGAGTGAGGCCATGAAAGACAGCAAGGATGAAGAACAGAACTGCGCGGCCTGCCCCGTAGTGCGGAGAGCTGTGGCTGTATCTGACAGCGGCGAAGATGGCGGAGAGGAAGAAGAATTCGATATAAAAAAGGAAGCCTGGTTCCTTGGAATCTCTGTTGTGCTCGCCGGCGGGGCTTTTGGAGCGCGGCACTGGTTTCCCGGGCTGCCCCTGGTGTCGACTATACTCTTCCTGGCCGCCTATTTTGTATCGGGATGGAATGTGCTCGCCGGCGCCGTTAAAAATGTGCTGCATGGCAGAATCTTCGATGAGCTCTTCCTGATGAGCGTTGCCACCATAGGCGCCGTTGTTATCGGGCAGAATGCCGAGGCAGTAGGCGTCATGGTCTTCTTCAAAGTGGGAGAGATGCTCGAAGATGCCGCCGCCGAGAAAAGCCGCAGGTCTGTACGGGGACTCCTCGATCTGCGCCCCGATATGGTGCGCGCGGCGAAGGGCACGGGCTGGGAGATGATCAAGGCCGACTGTGCCGCCGTGGGCACAGAATACCTTGTACTTGCCGGCGAGCGCGTGCCCCTCGACGGCCGCGTTCTGAAGGGGACAGCCTTTGTCGATACTCAGGCTCTGACTGGCGAGCCTGTTCCGCGGCATGTCGGAGAGGGCAGCGAGGTCCTCGCCGGATATCTTGTCTCGGATGGCAGCCTGACGCTGAAATCGGAAAGGCCGGCCGGAGAGTCATCGGCCGCCCGCATCGCGGAACTTGTCGAAAACGCGTCGAAGGCCAAGGCCAAGTCGGAAAAATTCATTACACGCTTTGCGAAAGTCTATACGCCGATTGTTGTAGGCCTCGCGCTAGCGGTGGCTTTCCTGCCGCCGCTTTTCTCCGGCCAGCCGCTCAGGGACTGGGTTTACCGGGCACTGGTTATGCTTGTTATCTCCTGCCCCTGCGCCCTTGTGATCTCGGTGCCGCTGGGCTACTTCGGCGGCATTGGCGGCCTCGCAAAACGCGGTGTGCTGGTTAAAGGCGGAGCGGTGCTCGATAAGCTCGCCACGGCGAAAAATGTTGTGTTTGACAAGACCGGAACACTGACAAAGGGAAGCTTCAAGGTTATAGGAATACAGCCCGAAGACGGATTCAGCGAAAAGGAACTGCTCGAGGCCGCCGCCGCTGCGGAAGCGCGCTCAAACCATCCGATCGCCATTTCGATCAGACAGGCGGCGCGCGAACGGGGATACAATGACGGCTCGAATGCCAAAATCGAGAGCGCCGCAGAGAGTGCGGGCTATGGAATTATTGCCCAGGTCGATGGGCGGCGGCTGCTCGCCGGCAATGACCGGCTGCTGCACCGCGAAAATGTGCCGCATACGCACTGCGATGTCGAAGGCACTACGGTCAAGGTGGCGGTGGATGGGAAATATGCCGGCGATATCCGCATAGGCGACGAACCGAAGGAAGATGCTGCCCGCGCGATAAGCGGACTCAGGGCCCTCGGCGTATCACGCACTGTTATGCTGACCGGTGACGATGAGCTCGCTGCGAAGCCGGTGGCTGCGGCTCTGGGACTCAGCGAATACCACGCAGGACTGCTGCCCGACGGGAAGCTGAAAGAAATAGAAACAATTATGAGCGATGGCGGTGGCACGGTCTTTGTGGGCGACGGCATAAATGACGCGCCGGTGCTTGCCCGCGCCGATGTCGGCGTCGCGATGGGCGCAGGCGCCCAGGTCGCGGTGGAATGCGCAGATGTTGTGCTGATGAATGACGAACCATCGCGTGTGGCAGAGGCCATTAAGCGTTCGCGCCGCACAAAGCGGATAGTCATGGAGAATATTGTATTTGCGCTCGGTGTCAAGATTGTCTTCCTGGCTCTGGGGGCTCTGGGCATAGCCGTTATGTGGGAGGCGGTAATAGCCGATGTAGGCGTCTCCCTCATCGCCACGCTCAACGCGACCCGCGCCCTAGGACAGGGCATAGACCGCTAGACTGGCCTGTCCGGGGCAGGCGCCGCATGTGCTCCATGCCCGGCATGAGGCCAATGCACGGCTATATGCATACAGGGCACGGCAGGCAGCCGCGCCGTTAAGGCGGCAAGGCTGCGGCGGCCATCAGTCAGGGGATATAAAAAGGCCGGCTGTCCGATAGGAACGGCCGGCCTTTATTGTGCTAACAGCTGGTATTAAATTCTCCCAAGGCGGGAGAAGGGCCAGAGAATAAAGAGCGCACGGCCTTCGATAAACTCCCGCTCGAGAGCGAAGGGATTAAGTATGGAGGCATAGCGGAGCGAATAGCTGTCCCCGCTGTAGAGCGCCCTGAGCTTGCGCTCGCTTGTCTCTTCAAAGCGGAAGTCCAGCGAGTTGTAGCGGTTGTCGCCCATCGCAAAGTATTCGCTGGGACCGAGGTATCTGCCTTCGCCAGCGGGAAACTCCGGGAAGTTGCGCGCATCGTAGTAGGCCATGAGATAGATATCGAGCTCCTGTGCTTCGCGCATCAGCGTACTGCGGGTCTCGTCCTTCGAGAGTCCGTCGAAACCGCTTCCCCCCGTGAGCAGCGCGAGATCGCGGTCGATGCGCTTGAGTGTATTGAGCTTTATAAGGAGATTGAGGGCCTTCGAGCCGCTTTCGTATGGAGTCGGGCATTTGAGGGAAGCACTCGCCGCAGCCGATGCCGCATAGTCCCTGATCGCTGATGTCATAAGGTCGGATTTGACAGCGGCCAGAGCCAGTGAGACATCCTCGGCCTCGCAGCCCTGATTGGCGAGATAGAGGGGCCCTGAAGCGCTGACAGCTTCGAGCGCCTCGTCGCGGAGAGTGGCGATATTGCTGCCGGGCACGGGTACCTTCGCATTTCTGAGCCGGGCGGCGAGGGCGGCGATATTAGAGGCGGTCTTGACGCATTCGGAGCCGAGAGCAGCCGGATCGGAGGCGTTTTTCAGATTGTCCCATTTAGTAAGAAGCTGGCGGCCCCGCTCATCGAGCGGAAGCGTCTGAACCTTGGATGTGAGGGCGGGATCCTGTTTCCAGATATCCACACAGGCCCATTTCTTATCGTCTGTGACAGCAGCCCAGTCATGATCCTTTGTCTTGGAATAGAGCGTGTCATCGATCATCATGAGCTTCTCGCCGGGCACGCCGACAACGCGCTTTACGAGCGGATCTGATTTCTGTGAACCGTCGGGCAGCGTATCGATATTGACCTTTGTAAAGGTGATCATGAAGAGAAACTGGGCGAACTGCTTCTTAACGCTTACCTGGTGGTTTTCGGGATAGCGCGGATTGGAGATGGTCACAATATCGCCGCGCTTGGGATTTGTGAGCGCGGGCAGATGCCATTCGGTGAGCGGAATCCTCGGTCCCATCGAAAGCTTGTCGGTAAAGGGCCTGTCGCCAATGAGGAAGTTGGGCACCATGGATTCAGAGGGGATTACATAGAGCTGGAAGAAAAAGAGATTGATAAGAATTACGACAATCGCGGCAAAGGCGATGGCGTCCACCCATTCCAGCACGTTGACCCAGAAGCCCTTTTTTTCGTGTTTGGAGCGGTTCCTGCGCCTGAGAGCGCGATCGGATACCTCTTCTGGACTGAGAAAACCGAATGCGCAGAGGGCAGCCGGCCGGGCCATAAGGAGAAATGCAGCACAGCCCGCGATGAGAACAGCTGCCTGCATCGCGAAGAGAAAAATATTCCTGCCGTCACCTATGAGACCTGCGTTGCGCCAGGCCACACGGGGCAGAGATTCAATCACATAATTGACCACAATCGCGTAGCCGGAGAATTTTTTCCAGGCGAGATAGTGGTTCTGTCTGCCGCCGCGGTAGAGCGCCTTCATGAACAGAAGTTCGGCCGCAGCGAAGGCGAGGGTATAGAGCACAAAGACTATGTATGAACTGTTAAATGAGGGACAGCCTGAGAGCGGTATCATGAGCAGGGCAAGAGCGATCCAGATAAGAGCCGCGACAGCTGGCCTTCTTCCCGCGGCCACAATGGCGGGCGGAAGGGCCTCTCTGTCCGCGGCGCCGGCCTCGGCTTTTTTAAGGGCGGCCCCGGTCCCGCTCGTCCGTTCTCCCTGATTCTGTCTGGCGGCCGCTTTGCCGCCGCGCTTCCTGTTGGTTTCTTTCATGGTTGTATGTCCGATATTGGAGAGGATTGGGGCGCTCGTCAAGTAAGGCTGAATGCGGAGCACGGCCTGTCAGAAGCCGCGGCTCCGCAGCCTTCCCCGCGCTGCCTCAGTTTTCGAGAATAGTGATCTCAACGCGCCTGTTTTTGGCCATGCCTTCGGCTGTCGAATTGTCGGCAACAGGCCTTTCGGCGCCATAGCCGGCTACCTGCACCTCCGAGGGCTGACGGGCGCCATCTCTGATAAGCTCCTCGGCCACAGCCCTGGCGCGCTCCTCGGAGAGCTTTTTGCGTCCGCCAGCGGTACCGGCGAGGGCTGTATGCCCGGCCACGAGGATGTCCCTGCCCTGATAGCGCTTCAGAATCTCGGCGATTGCCGCAATTTTTTCGAGTTCGCTCTGTGCGAGCTCCGCGGAGTCAGGCTGGAACTGGATATTCTCGATGCTGATCATGACACCTTTATCCGTTGGCGCTACGACAACATTGTCGAGATCCTTGACCGCATCGGCTATATCGGCCGCGAGTTTTTTCCTGTCCATGAGCTGGGCTTCGGTGAGCCTGGCGTCCGCAGTGCCCCGATATTCGATTGTGCTGCCGTCGGACCAGTCAAAGATCAGCTTGAAGCGCTCCTCATAGGACTCGATCTGACCCGCTCTGGGATCCCAGTAGATCTTCTGGCTGGAAAAACCGGCGACCTGCACAGGGTAGATACTCGCATAGGCGCGGGGAGGAGCGGGCTGATAAAATATGGTGTAATCAGCAGTTATAAGCCTGAGATCCTTTCCATCCTTCTGTACCGTCCCCACATATCTGTAGCGGGCGTCGAAGGGAATCGCGTAGGGATCCGGAATTTCGAAGACCCGCCTCAGATCGTGGCGCTCCTCGCCGGCAGCGGCCCAGGTGTCGCCGGGGCTCAGGGCCCGGTCTGGAAAGATGGGGAGATTTCGCACAACCGGCATGTAGTATTGATCGCCGATTGTATAGGTTCCGAATGCATCCCGCCTGAATTCTGAATCGTAGGTCTCCGAAATAACCGCCACAGCAGAACCCTCGGGCTTTTCCGCGGTAATAAAAGTGCCCTTGAGCAGCCCCCAGCTCGAGTCAGGCGCTGAATCGGCCACTTCGAAGGCGATGCGGTTTGTAATCTCGGTATTGCGGTTGTAGAGACTGTGGTTCAGGTAGACATCCTCATGGACGGTCGAAAGAAAGCGGAATTTATCGCCCTTTTCGTAGATAAATCTGAATTTTTCGGGGCCGGACTGAGTGCTGACTGAGGGCTGTGCCGCGGAAGGGTCCTGGGAGCCCGAAGCTGCCTGTGCTGTGGATGTCTGCAGCGGGAACAGCAGAAAGAGTGCGGCAAGGGCCGCTGCTTCTGTCCTCAGATTCAGCCTGGAGAATCCTCTCATCTTGCCCTCCGAAGGCGGATTTGCCGCCCTCTACAGTATCGACATATTTTGTTCTCGGCTTGCCGGATGAGCGGAAGCAGTGCATACTTTGCTCTATTGGAATTCAATTTGATAAGGAAAAGGAAATGCTGATCAGCGATCTTGAGAAGCGCTTTGGTTTTACAGCCGTGATGAATGAGTATAAGGACAGGGAGCTTTCGAGCGCATATACTTCAGATCTGCTCTCCGATGTCATGACGAACGGAAAGGCTGACGGTGTCCTCATCACCATTCAGGCACACAAAAATTCGATAGCCGTGGCGAGCTTTGTAAACCTCGCGGCGGTGGTGATCTGCAACAACCGCGAATGCCCGGAGGACATGATCAAGGCCGCCAAGGAAGAGGGTATCGCAGTCTTTGTGACCAGACATTCCCAGTTTGAGGTTTCGGGCATGCTCTGGGCAGTCTTCGGGGACAAGCAGGCCTAAGGCCGTGCGGCTTCTCGCCGATCTCCACAATCACTCCTGCCTTTCGCCCTGCGCCTCGCTCGAGCAGTCGCCCAGCCTGCTCGCGAAACTCGGGAAGGAGCGCGGCCTTTCGCTGATGGCCCTGAGCGACCACAACGCGAGCCTTAACTGCCCGGCCTTTGCGGGAGCATGCTCGCGGCAGGGCATTCTGCCTCTCTTCGGCGTCGAAGCCTGCTCAATCGAGGAAGTCCATACTCTGATTCTCTTCGGAAGACTGAGCGATGCTCTCGATTTTGGACTCTTTTTGAAGGACAGGCTCCCGCCTCTCCCCTATGATCCGAAAAAACTGGGTGATGAAGTTGTCGTCGATGCCGATGAATACGTCCTCGACCTGCCCGACTACTTTATGGGCTCGGCCCTGAATCTCTCTTTTGAGGAGATCTGCGCCCAGGGCCGTGAGCGCGGCGCCCTGGTGATCCCCGCCCATGTGGACAGGCCGATGTTCTCGGTGTCGAGCCAGCTTGGCTTTCTGCCTGCCGGCCCCTACGACGCGGTTGAGTCAATGCGGCCACCCGTGCCAGAGCTCTGCTGCGGCCTGCCGGTGATCTCGGGATCGGACGCGCATTATCCAGAACACGTGGCGCGGCGTCCCTTTGCCCTCGAGCTGCCTGATCCGGTAGTGGCCGCGCGCCTTTCGTCCGCTGATCCTGACTGCATCGCGGGGCAGGCCCTGCTCGAGGCAGTCCGCGCCGCCCTGCCCGCCGCTGTCCCCTGCTGGGGTCTCGCACAGGGCGCGGGCAGTGCCGGTCTGCGGCGCCCGTAACGCCGAGCGGCGTCCGCGACGGTCTGCGGCACCGGCAACGCCGAGCGGCGCCTGCGACGGTCTGCGGCGCCCGTAACGCCGAGCGGCGCCTGCGACGGTCTGCGGCGCCGGCAAAGCTTAGCGGCGCCTGCGTCTGGCGCGGTCCGCGGCACGGCGCTATACTCTGGGCTCATGAGCGAGAACAACATCAACCTGATTCTGGATCCGGCCTTCGACGGCCAGCCGCCCCGCATTGTCCTTGTCTGGGCCAGCGGTATGGCGGGCAGCCCTGCGAGCGCGGGCCCCTCGGCCTATCTGGCCGATCTGCTCGGGCGGGTGAGGGCCGCGGGCGAGGGCTATCTCAGTGCAGAAAGAAAAGCCGCGGTGCGCTCAATGCTGCGCTACGGCAGCTACAGGCCAGCAGGGCGGGCCAAGCCCTCGAGCGAGTACCTCCTCGCCTCGGCTCTCGATGGAAGCTTCCCCTTTGTGAACGGCCCAGTCGATGTGAATAATGGCGTGAGCCTTGAATATGGCTATCCGGCTAGCATCTTCGATATGTCCCTGACTGGCCCGGAGCTCCTGCTCAGACGGGGGCTCCAGGGCGAGAACTATGTCTTCAACCGATCGGGACAGACTATCGACCTGACCGATCTTCTGCTTGTGTGCAGGCGCAATGCTGAGTATAGGGCGCCCCGGCCAGCGGGGGCGGCAGCCGGCGCGGGAACCGTTGCGGCATCTTCTGCCGGGACTGGAGGCGCCGCGGCCGCACCAGGGGCGGATGTGGACTGGCCAGGGCGCGACGGCTGGGAACCCTGCGGCAACTCGGTAAAGGACGCGATGATTACCAAGGTATTTGAGCCCTGCACTTCCACTCTGGCTGTTGTATATGCACCAGCAAATGAGCCCGAAGAGCGCCTCCGTGAATGCGGTCTGCGTTTTGCAGGCCTCCTTGCAGGCGACTGCGGTGCAGCAGATTCTGGCTGGTGCTTAATATAAAGGCAGTCTTTTTCTGAATGGGGGAGCCCCTGTGTTCACTCTGGTTCTTTTTTTAGTAACTTTGGTTCTTTCTGCTATTGGGTGCTGAAATTGCTTTTCCTCAGAAGTACTATCTTTCAAAAGCGCGGAGCTGATATCCGCGTCAGAAAGGATCAGGAAAATGAGAAGAAGAATTTCCCTCAGGGGGACTTTTGCCTTTGCCCTGCTGCTGACTGCCTCTCTTCTGCTTGGAGGCTGCCCCAGCAGCGCTGTAAGCTCCAGCGCTGTAGGTTCTTTGCGGTGACCTATGATGGCAATGGCTCCACGGGAGGCTCCGTGCCCTCCGACAGCACAGTCTATGCCACAGGTGATTCGGTCACGGTTCTCGGCAATACTCCTGATGCCCGATGGTGCACCGATGACTATATTGATTACTATGACAGCGCCATAGCCGGCACCGGCACTGTGTCCTCGGGCGACGAGGATGGCAGCGACAACTGGGAGACGCTCTGTGCCTATATCAAGGACCAGAGTGGAACAGCGCCGGATATTTCGAATTTCCCTGCGTTTAACTATGCGGCAAACTATGCCACCTATGCGGGCCTTAGCGGGATCTGGGCTTCGGACTGGTACCTTCCAAGCGCCTATGAATTGTATCAAGTTAATAAGAATTATGATAAAGTGAAAGCAGCCCTGAGCGCGGCGGGCGGGGACGCGCTTGCGACGAGTGCCGGTGATGCGGTTTCTTACTGGACATCGAGCCAGATGCCCGAGGTGTCTTCGGGCAATTCGTATTACAACACATACAAGGAAGAAGTGCTCTGCGTCAATGTGGATAATGCGACTGAATACTCCAGCTATATTGATAAAAATGATGAGTCGGGCTGCTATTATCCGCGGCCCATCCGCAGCTTTTAATAATGCGGCTTGACGCCGCGCCTGCGGCGGAAATACACGGTGCCCCATGGCGGCAGACCGGGATTATCCGGAACGGTCTGCCCGGGGGCAATTCATAAAAAACTACCCGTTTTTTTTCTGTGTCTTTTCCTTTATCCTGCCTGTGGCTCTGGTCGCGGTCGATCTGGACCGCGAGTTCTTAAGCATAGATCCAGAATCCTTTGTAAATAATATGCCGCAGGGAATGGCCAGCGGCATCTGTATTTTTTGCAGCGCCCCGAAGATGGGAGCCGATGAGTTTTTCTCTTTCTTCAAGGAGACCATCCAGTATTATATCGACAGGGCGTTTGCAGTTTATACAAGTGCCTCGATTGCCGGGGACGAGATGGAACCGGCGGTCCATGTATGTATAGATGGAAAACCTGTGATCCGTATTTGCGGAAAATACAGCCCGACCAGAGAACCGCGCGGTTCTGCTATGTGCTTAGGCGGCCTCAGAATGATGAGAGTGTAAGACTCGAAAAGTATATGGACAAATTTTCCTTTAAGGTTGAGGCTGCAAAGCCCTCCCCGGGGAACTGGTTCGATGCTGATCCAGGCGGCGGCTAAAAATTGATGTGCCTGCCCGCGTCCTCGCGGGCCGCTGCGTCCCTCGCGAGACGTTGCGTCCCTCGCGGGACGCGCAAAGCTGAGGGGCGTCCCGAGTATGGCTCAAGGCCCGCGGAGGGGCGCCCGCGGCAGGAACACGGCTTGGCTTCTGCGCGGGATTGTGAGGGCCTGCATGAAGCGGCGGGCGCTGGGGGCGGAGGGAACCGCATGCGTCACGGCATGGGCACCGGTACGCTGTGCCGCCCTGGCGGCACAGCGCTGCAGGGCTGCGCGCAGAGACGGGTATCCCTTCAAAATATCCTTTAGTACATATTGAAGAGTTTGCCTTCTTAAGCGTATTCTTTCGAGGCTATGGAACTCCTTGATTCTTCCGATGGAAACCTGAAAAAGGCTGGCGCTGCTCTCGCGCGGGGGCAGCTGGTCGCATTCCCGACTGAGACTGTCTATGGGCTGGGCGCAAATGTTTTTGACGAGCGCGCGGTGGCCCGGATTTTCGAGGCGAAGGCGCGGCCCAATTTTGATCCGCTGATTGTGCATATCGCTTCGGCCGACATGATAGACGGGGTGGCTGTGCTGCCGAATGAGCGCGCGCGGGCCCTTGTCGAAAAGCTCTGGCCGGGGCCCCTCACGCTGATTCTGCCAAAAAATCCGCGCATTCCCGACCTTGCGACTGCGGGGCTGGCGACGGTGGCAGTGCGCTTTCCCTCGAATATAGTGGCACAGAAGATTATCCGCTACGCCGGTCTGCCAATAGCTGCGCCGAGCGCGAATCCCTTTGGCTATCTCTCGCCTTCGACAGCGAAGCATGTGGTCGATTTTCTCGGCGACAAGGTGGATATTATTGTCGATGGCGGTCCCTGCGAGATAGGTGTCGAGTCGACTATCCTCGATGTGACGCAGGAGCCGGCCCGCGTGTTAAGGCCGGGCGGGATGCCTGTCGAGGCTATCGAAGAGATTATCGGTACTGTGACGATCGGCGCGGCGATGGCGGTGGACAAGAACGGAAAGCCGCTGGGGCAGAAGAGCCCGGGCCAGCTCAAAAGCCACTACGCGCCGCACACGCCGCTCTATCTTCTCGATTCAGGGGCCGTGCTCGACTTTGATCCGCGCGGAAAGGCTGTAGCCCTTGTCTTCGGATCAAAGGATGAGGCAAAGCTCCGCGGCTCGGCTCTGGCCTCCCGCTTTGTGCGCATTATGAATCTCTCGGAGCGCGGCGACTTTCTCGAAGCCTCGGCCTCGCTCTTTACGATTCTGCACCGGCTCGATCTCGAGGATCTCGATGAAATCTGGGTTGAGAGGCTGCCGGAGCGCAGTCTGGGGCGGGCAGTTAATGACCGGCTCTACAAGGCTTCGTACAAGGACGGAAGGGCGCCGCTCAGGGGAGCGAGGGGGTAAGGCTGTGCTGTCGCCCCTCCGGCGCCGGCCGGCTCATGGACTGCGGCGCGGCCGGGGTGCGCGGGGCCGGCCAGCGCATGGGCTGAAGCCCGGCTGCTCCAAAATTTAAAAAATATTTATAAGTCCTCCTTCTCCGGTCGATACAATGACTAGGAGGACAGCTCAAGATGGCCGGTATAGCAGCGAGTTCAGTACCGCTTTCCTACGCCTGCTGCGCGCGCTTTGCCGCAGGGAGGGCGAGTTTCCCTGTCTCGCCGGCCGCTGTCCTCTATTCGCAGTTTGAGCATGTGTCGGGCTACGCCGCCTCCTCGGGAGCCGGCACAGTGGGCATCGACCGGCTCGAGATCCTGAATGCGATAATCGACCGGCTCGAGAGCATTAAGAGCCAGCCTCTCGCGGCCAAAGAGAACAGCGGATCGATGAGCCCTGAGCGCGCCGATGCCCTTATCAGGCAGTATGGCGAAGAGCTGCATACAGCCGCCGCCGCTCCCGCGAGACCCTATGCGCCTGCGGCGAATGCCCTGCCCGGCATGATTTTCTCTTTCGCCGCCTGATACCCTGTTTTTGCGGCTGCTCCCTCCGAAAGACTGTTCTGAAATACTGAAAGGCTGTTTCTGTCTTCTCACTTTCCGCTTGCCCGGAGGGCATTCATAGTTCATAATCGAAAATCACTATGGCAAAAAAAGAGGAAAAGGAAGGACAGCCGGCAAAGGGCAGCGCGGACAGTTTTGAGGAAAAACAGGCGAGGGCGGAGAAAAAAAGCAGAAGGCTTGCATTTCTCTGGCTGATACCCGTTATTGTTCTTTTCGCTGTCTATGGCATTATCCGGAGCAGATGGACGCTCAGAGAAAATGGGGACTATGTCCTTTTTATCGAAAAGGTGATCCCCCGGAAAGACGCTGACAGTTTTGAGGCGATTCTGCAGAAGAGGCTCGCCGCGCATAAGAGCTCCGATAAAGGAATTCCAGCGCACAGCGGAGCTCTGAGCGCTGTCTCCGAAAAAAACAAAAAGCCTGTACTGTTTCTTATTGGCTACAATCAGTACAATATCAATTTCGAGGATAGTCTGCTCAACAGCTATTTCAAGGTGCAGGGCAGGAATCAGGATTTTGCCTTCGCTGCGACGGCGGCCAAACATCCCTTCCCCTATGAATTTATTTTCCGCGTAAATATTCTCAAGAATGAGAATATCATATTTATAAAGGGCAATGATCCTTCGCTTTACTCTGATTATATAGAATATACGCTTCTCGCCTATCAGATTGAACGGAATATGCGGACTTCACTCAGAACAGAGATAGACGCGGAGCATGCGAATGCCTTCCCTGTAATCCGGCAGGCCGCCCTCGGTTACTATCTCTGGGAGAAAAACGGCGGCGGCTCGCCTGGCGGCAGAGACGGAAGCTACAGGGCCTTTCTCGATAAGCGCTACAGCAAAGATTCGAAGTTCTGGAGCGATATTGATATCTATTATGGATATTCAGGCGACGAGATCGCCGATATGATGAGCACGGATTATGCCTTTGCCGATTATATCGTGAAACTGACTCCCGCAGGGCGCTCGCTTTACTATTCCCGGCTGCTGAATGGCGGCTTTCTGTCATGGAAGGAACTTGCGCCCTGGGAAAAATAGAGCAACAGTAATGGTCACAACTCGCCCGATACGCCCTGTTTTTTTAGACGGGTGCCGAATATATGGCAGTACTGCCTGAACAGGGGATTTTATCCGCTGACTGCGAGACTACTCTTGTGGGCGATCTTGTGTTTTTCCGCGGCCGCTATGTATACCATGTGGCGCCTGTGACTGAGACAGGGGACAATGGCTGGTACATACAGATAGAGGCTCTTCCCCGGCATATAATAGTTATGGAGACATGGCAGAGATGGAAAAAAGAGATACAGGAAGAATGCGTTTCCAGGCCTGAGGCGGCTCGACTGGGCGATAAATATCGGGCTTGTGGCTGTTTCGCTCTTTTCGGGGGAACTTATTCATCGCGCCGGCTTTTGAATCCGGCGCTTTAGGGTCGCATCGCGCCGGCTTTTGAATCCGGCGCCTAGGGCCGCATCGCGCCGGCTTTTGAATCCGTCGCTTTAGGGTCGCATCGCGCCGGCTTTTGAATCCGGCGCTTTAGGGCCGCATCGCGCCGGATTCGCCCAGGATTTCGTCGACTATGCCCGCAGCCTTTATGCCGCTGTAGAGCTCGCCATACATGATGGCGGCCTGCAGAATATTGCGGCCGTACTGCCGCGTTTCAGAGATGCTGAGCGACTCAAGAAGAAGGTCGTCGGGGAGGTCATCGCCGGTTTCGAGCCAGCTGCGCAGCCTGCCCCTGCCCGCGTTGTAGGCCCACATGGCGCGGAGGGGGTGCTGGCCTGTTTCGTCGAGGAGCTCGGCAAAATGGCTGGCTCCGATGCGGAGGTTGTCGGCGGGATTTTTGAGGTCATAGCTGGCAAGACCAAGACCGCGGGCCACCATGGCAGCGGTCGAGGGCATAAGCTGGCTGAGGCCCACCGCCCCTGCCGAGCTGACTATCTCGGGCTGGAATAGGCTTTCGGAGCGGATAAGCGCGTATATCAGGTGCTCTGGAACGCCCGAATCGGCGTGTCGGAGGGCACTGAGGAAGGCGCGCGGATAGAGTATTTCGTAATCGCTGCGCCGCGGGTCCCAGGCGGGGCGGTCCATGAGGGCCGAGATCAGGCGGATGGAGTCCGCATAGCGTCCGGCCTTGTTCAGCGCAGATGCGAGGACACGGACCGACTCACTGTCGAGCTCATCGAGGCGCGGTTTTGCGTCTGCGTAGACAAGCTCCGCAAAGCCGCTCGAAATGTAGCCGAGGAAAACGCTGTTGAGCTCATTGCCGGCTGCATCCGGAGGCGGCCCCATGTCGGCGGGGATCAGGGACAGCTCCTGGTTGAGCCGGCGCGCGGCAAGGACGCGGTAGTAGAGAGGCGCGCCTTCAATGCCGAGAATGGCGCGGTAGTACTCCGCCGGGGCGGCCTTCTGTGTGATATCAGGAGCGGCCGTACCGGCGGCCTCGGCTGCTGCCCCGGCGGGCAGTGCGGCGGCGGTCCAGCCCAGCTCCACTGCCCGCCCTGAGACATAGAGAGCACGGGCATAGAGTGTGGGGGTGAGCATCGGCCCGAGGCTGCCCGCAAAGCTGGCGACATAATCCCAATCCCGCGCGGCCATGCCAGAGCGGAGCAGGGGATCCGCGATATCGGAGAAACCGTCTGGATCCTTCCACTGCGCGGCGACAGCCGAGAGTATGGCGAGTTTGCCGCGGCGTGCGGCAGCTTCGCGGCTGGCGAGCTCCTTTTCGCCCGGTTTTTTCCTGCGGTCAGCTATGGCTGCCCTGCCGGCAGCCTTTTCGTCATAGGCGCTGAAGCGGGAATCTATGAGATAGTACAGATCCGCGTCCCTGTCCTCATCGCTGGGAGCCGACTCGGCGATTGTGTCAAAGAGCTCCGCCGCCTCGTCCCAGCGCTTGAGCGCGCGCAGAAAGCGGGCGCGGTAGTAGGCTGCTGTCCAGGCGGCTTCCCTCGCCGATTCCCTGCGCAGCGACGCTATTTCGCCTGCTCCGCCAAAGGCGTTTCTGAAAAGAGTTATGCCATCTTCTGATGAACCTGAATAGAGAAATGCCTTTCCAGTGTCGGCGATAAGGTTTTTGGATGCGCTGAGGGAGAGCTCAAGCCCAAGGGCCTTGGTGGCTGCACTGCAGGCGCGGCCATATTCACGGGCGCGCACCTCAACCCTCATCCGGCCCGCGTAGAGAAGTTCAGTACTGATACCTTCTTTGTCCGTGTCGAGGCTGAGCGCGAAGTCGAGGGTCTTTTCGGTCCAGCTGTCCGAAGGAGCCTCGAGCAGGATAGTCCGCAGAATATCCAGCCAGCCTTTCTTTTTAAGATCGTGGCGGGCCTTGAGTTCAAAATAGGAGAGGGCGCTTTTATCGCGTTCTGAAGCATCGGGGAAATCGGCTTTTAAACTGCTGAGCTCCCTGAAGAGCTCTTCGCTGCGGCCAAGGGCATCGAGAGCGTCGAGGCGCGCCCGTCTGACCTGGTAATCGGGGCCGATGCCGTCGCCGACTCTGCCCGCTGAATCGAGGAGCTCCTCCCAGGCGGCTTTGGCGTCAGAAAGAGCTGCGGCCTGCGCATCGAGGGCCGCAATGAGGGCGCGGCCGGATTCCCGCTGCATAGTGCCCGTCGTGTGTTCAAAGGCCAGTCTGTAGAGAGCGATACGCCTCTCCTCAAATGCCGCTGTCCTGTCGGGGCTGTCTGCTTTGGCCTTCGGCGCAGCTTCGAGCCAGCGGGCGCAGTAATAATAGGCGGCAGGGCCCTTGGGCCCGGGATTGGCGAGCTGTGCTGAATCTATCGAGAGAAAAGTATCATATTCATCCTGCGCTATCATCTTCTCAAAGTCTGAAGCAGACATGCCAAAGACGGAGTTTTCCTGGCAGGAGACAAGGGGAGTCAGAATAAAAATGAGAAGGAGTGTGAGGGAGGAAGGCCTTAGCCCTCTCCGCCGGACAGTGCTGAGCATGGGCAAAGCCTAACATTCAGGGCGGGCGGCCTGCCAGTACCCGGACAGATATGCGGCCTAGCGCTCCGGAATCCAGATCTTTGTACCGGAGATAATATAGTCCGGGTTTTTAATCTTGTTCGCCCGCGCGATCTTCGGATAGAGCCAGGGGTTCTGGTAGAATGAATAGGAGAGATCCCAGAGCGTATCGCCCCAGTGCAGTCTGTACCAGACGCCGCCTTTTTTGGGCTCTGCTGCCGGCGCCTGAACTGGCGCCGCCGGAGTTTCGGCCGGGGCGGCCGGCTGGGCCGCGGGGACGGGTTCAGCGGCAGGCTCGGGCACTGCGCTGATGACAAGAGGCTCTTCCTGCTCAGCGGTCTGGACAGGAGCCGCCTCCGCGGTCTTCTGTGTTCCGCAGCGCTGGAGCAGCCAGAGTACAAGCAGGACAAGAGCGGCGGCAAGCAGTATAAGCAGCAGAATTTTCGGGAGCCGCTTCTTTGCCTTCTCTTTCTGCTCCTCTTTCTCCAGAGCTTCGGCTGTCGAATCCCTTGAGAGAAGGGCGGCTGTCTCGGCGCTGCCGATCCGGTCAGCGGGAGCCGCCGGCTTGGACGGAACCGCAGCCTCCGGAACCTCCGCCGGGGCCGCAGAAGGCGCTTCCGCTGCTTTTTCGGCCGCAACAGGCAGGGCTGCCGAGGCGGGCAGAGTGTCGGTCTCGGCTTCCTCGAAGGCAAAATCCGGGATCTCGTATTTTTCCTCTTCTTCGAGGGACTGAAGGGATACTTCGAGACTCTGATGCTGGCCCGAGGCCATATCCTCGGCATAGGCGTCGAGCATTCCTGCTGCATCAAGCCCGAGGTCGAGTCTGATATCCGGAATGCCCTTCGCCGCCGCGCTTATCTTTTCGATTACCAGGCTGCCAATATAGTCGGCTCCGGCGGTGGTTCCGCCTGAACCGCGATAGACATCAATCTGGACGCTCTGCTGGTTGTCCCGTACGGTTGTGACCACCAGCCTTTTCCGGGAGGCAGTCCCATCCTCAAGAATGGGGTAGAACTTGCCGTCAGCGAGCTTGATGCCGATCTGTGTATTCATCCTTGTGGCCTCTCGGTGCAGGATTGGGACCTGTGCCGCGGATTCCGGGCGGGAATCTCCGGCTCCATGTACCCATGCATCAGTGTATCGAGTATTCCGGGAAAATCAATGTATCGCCCCGTGGTCAACCACCAGAGTCATCACATAGGAGAGCAGATCGAGGTCGATTTCATCGGAACAGAGCGAAATGTCATCCCGTATTTCCCGCCAGTCTTCCGGGCTCAGAGGCTGTTCATTGTAATCCATAAGGAGGATGGAGCCGACCGCGGCGAGCCATTCAAGGGCAGCCGCCTCATCCTCCACGCTCTTCCCGGCAAAGCATGAAAAAAGCGCCGCGAGACTGTCCTGGGGCACAGTGGCAAAAGAACGGTAGAAAAATTCTCTGAGCGCTTCGGGATCCACCGGGACGCCCGGAAGTTTCCGGGCCCGCTTTACTGCCTTGTCGAGATCAGTCCTGAATTTATCGGTCTCCTGCATGACTCTACTATATTCCGGCCGGACCGGATTCGCCAAGGCGGAAATTCCACGCTCTGCTGCCAGTCAGCCGGAACTCCGGCCGCCCGGCAGCGCTCAGCCTCTGGCATAGAGAGCGAGGAGAATGGCGATAAAATCATAGAGCGCGTGGCCGAGGGCAAGGGCATGATAGTTGCGCTGTTTTATCCAGCAGTAGCAGAGCCAGAAGCCTATAGCGCTTGTCGCAATTATCCCGTGGGCGCCCTGGGCGCTGTGGGCTCCGCCGAATATCAGGGCGGCTGCCGCACAGGCCCAGATAGAAGAAAGCCCGGCGTCTGAGAAGCGCTGGATCAGATAAACACGGAAGAAGAGCTCCTCGCTGTAGCCCGTACAGAGGCAGAGAAGCAGAATGCAGGGCAGCATAAGCCAGGGGGAGGCAGAGGGACGGGTAAGCGCGCTGAACAGCGGGTTGTCAACTAGATTGAAATCCATGCCGGGGCTTCCCGGACAGATGAGTGAAGTCAGCATATATGAAAGGAGCTCGAGCGGAAGTACAAGTATGAGAGAACCACACATTCCCATCGCCACCGAAATGCTCCCATGGAAATCGCTCTGCCTGAGTCTGCGGAATCCAAGCGCAGGGAGACCCTCCGCCGTGGCCAGAAGGCTGAGCATCAGAAAAATCCTCGAGAGGGACAGCAGGGCGGATGAGAGGAGAAGGGAAGGGGAGACGAGTGTGGAGGCGCCCGCCTGAGCCGCCCTGTCCGGGGCCAGATAGGTGCCGAGCCAGATAAGACAGAGAAAGAGCAGAGCCTCGAGCATGGGATAGCTGGGCTTGCCGCGCGGACCGAGACGGAACCATTCTGCCTTTATCACATCATTTCCTTTCTTTCATTTTGAATGACTCATTGAAAACTCAAAGTGAATATAGTGTATAATGCATACATTGGTATGATAGCATATCTGTTTGCGGGCGTTGTAGTGCTCGCCTTTATCAGCCTGGCCCTCAGCGTTGGCCGGGGAGGCCGCTTTTCAGGCCTCGATTTCAACCTCAAAGCGCAGCAGGCAGGATTTTCCCTGCCTGAGGCCCATGTAATGGCGGAGGCCGGCAAGGCTGTTGGCATCTCCGATCTCAGCCTGATTCTGAATTCACCCCGCGATCTGGACCGCGTTATCTGCGAACTCATGGCCAATAAATCCCGGCTGTCGAGCCACGAACGGATACGCGACAGCGGCGCCTTTATGGAGAAAGTGTACAAGCTCAGAAAGCAGCTTGAGCTTGATCAGCCCCGCTTTAACAGCGGCATCAAGACAAGCAGGCAGATGGCGGTGGGGCAGCGGGTGCGCCTAATATCGCCTGGCCTCGGCCTCTTTGGCAGCACTGTCCTCGACAACACTCCCGCCTACCTCATGCTCTCCTATCCCACTGGGCACCGGCTTCCCCGCAGTTTCCAGTGGAAGGGAAAGAAGGTCTCGCTCTATTTCTGGCGCAGGGACGACGCGGGCTATGTCTTCGACAGCTATGTGCTCGACGATCTCAGACTCAGGAATGTGCCTGTAATCTATGTGGCGCACTCACCTTCTCTGTTCCGCGCCCAGAAGAGGAAATCGGTGCGCAGCGCGACTCAGCTGCCGGGGCGGCTCTATCTGCTGCACCAGCAGGAGGGAGCTTTTGAGCGGCCCGAAAGAGAGGGCGGCCTCCGCTGTCAGATCAAGGATGTCTCGGAAGACGGTTTCGCCGTGCTTATTGGCGGCAAGGCGGCGCCGGGCCTGCTTGTAAAGGCACAGTTTGAGCTTAATGGCCGGCAGATTGTGATGAGCGGTACGGTGCGCAGCGCCGACTACGATTCAGAGAAAAACCGCTCGGTGCTCCATGTCGAAGCCATGCCGCCGAGCCCCCGTACAAAGAACGCGATCCGCGCCTTTATCTACAGTCTGGACGGCGATCTCTTCAAGACTCAATCGGAGGAGCAGAACTAGGGCGTTTCAGAACTGTGTCCCGCATCCCATGCTGGACGGGCACAGCCGGAGGCCCCATGCTGTATTTTGAAAAGGAACCGGCGGTCTTCTGCCCGCCGCTCTGTTTTGCCCTCGCTCTCGCTGCCGGATTCTATCCAGTCTTTATCCCCCGCATTTTTGTCCTCGCCGCGGCGGCAGGCGCGGCCGCCCCTGCCATTGTCCTCCTCGGCTATTCGCGGCGCTTCAGCTGCCGCGGCCCGAGACTGCATTCCCTGCTTTTCTCCGCCGCTGCCTGCGGCCTGGCCCTGGGGCTCTGCCTGCGCATGGCCGAGGCCGGCAGAGCGCCGCGCTGGCCTGCGCCTGAGGCGGCCGCCGCGCTGGCCTGCCCCGCAGTCCAGCCTGAGGCGGCTGGCGGGCGGGCTGCGGAATCCCGGCTCAAGCGACTCCGGATTGTCGGCATCCAGGGACGGCTTAGGTCCGATTCCAGTCCGGCCTCTGGCGGTTACCGCTCCTATCCGCTGCGGGTGGAAGCCTTTGTTTTCAGGGCTGATGGCATCCGCGGCGAATACAGCGGCAGAACTGAGCTTGCGCTTTTCTCTCAGGACGGCGAGGCCCTCGAGGCGGGGGCCCCGGTCGAATGCAGCGGCCGCCTTGTTCTGCCCGAAGCGGGCTCGGGCAGGGCGGCGGTCTTTTTTGCCGACCGGGGCCTTATTGCGGCCGATGGCCGCATCCTTCCGGCGGCCGCGGCGGACCCGGGCCGCAGCCTGGACTGGCGTGGAGCAGACAGGGGCCGGAGCCGCCGCAGGGGCGGGGGCAGCGGAACCTCTGTGGCGCCGCGGGACCTCAGGGAATTCAGGGCCCGGACAAGGCAGAGTTTTAGGACAGCCCTGCGCGCCGCGGGCGGCAGAGAGGCTGGCGGGCTTTTCGAAGCCCTTCTTCTGGGCTGCCGGGACGATCTCGATATTGAAGATGCTGCAAATTTTAAAAATGCCGGCTGTGCCCATATCCTCGCGCTGTCGGGCCAGCACCTCGCCATTCTCGCGGCGGCGATCTGCTTTCTCCTGAAGCCCCTCCTCGGTGTGAGAAGGGCCCGTATCGGAGCCCTCGCGATCGCGGTTTTCTTTATCTTTATAGCCGGTCCGGGGCCTTCTCTGCTGAGGGCAGTTCTTATGTACGCTCTGTCCGCGGCCGCCTTCTTTCTCGACAGACCGCAGAGTTCCCTCACCATTCTCGCCCTGGCCTTTATAATTACGACAAGCGGCGATCCTGAATCATCGCGGAGCCTCTCCTATGTGCTGTCCTATCTTGCCCTCTTCGGTCTGGCGGCGCTTGGTCCTTCCTTTGAGCGCCTGCTCGCGTCCTGGCTGCCGCCCAAACTTGCGGCGGGTCTCGCCGCTTCCCTCGCGGCCCAGGCTGCGACAGGGCCTGTTTCAGCCCTTGTCTTCGGCTCCCTCCACCCTGCGGGCATTGCCGCGGCCCTTGTGAGCGGGCCCCTTGTGGCGGCCTTTATCTGGTGGGGACTCGGAGCCGGCATTGTGGCCGGTCTCATCCCCGCAGCCGCTCCCTGGCTTTCCCCTGTAAGCACGCTTATCTACCGCCTGCTCAGGGGGACAATGGCCTTTTTCGCGCGCTGGCCAGCCATTGAACTCTCTCCGGACAGCAGGGGCTTTGCGGCTGCGCTCGTTGCCGTCTTCGCGGCCTTCGTATATGCTCTTCCCTATGCTGAACACTTCGCCATCAAGGCCAGAGCAGGAAGATCCGCGCGTGCGAACCACAGGGCCCTGCGGCAGACCTCCCTATGATTCACCCTCGGCTCTGTCCGCCTATCTCGACGCGCATGGTCTCGCCATGAGCAAGCGTTTTGGCCAGAATTTTCTGGTCAATCCCGATGTCCGGGGCCGAATTCTGGAAGTGCTCAAGTCCGCCCTCGCGGGCTGCTCTGGAGCGGCGCGCCCCGGGGCGGAAGGCGGGACAGGCGGAGAGGCGGATCCAAAATCTGTGCGGCGGGTCTGGGAGATCGGGCCTGGACTTGGCGCCATGACGGCTCCAGTCCTCGATTCAGGTTTCGAGCTCACGGCCTTTGAGATTGACCACGGCTTTGCCCGCGAACTCGGGAACATCTTTGGCGCAGAGCCCCGCTTCAGCCTGATAGAGGGCGATTTTCTCGATACCTGGAAGGGCGAATTTGAAAAGGCCGGAGCGCCCGACCTTATTTTCGGGAATCTACCCTATAATGCCGCGAGCGCCTTTATCGCCTCCCTGCTCGAGGGCTTTGATGGCCGGGGACTTGAGCCTCCGCCCTTTGTTTTTACCGTACAGAAAGAAGCCGCGGCACGGATGGCCGCGAAGCCGGGCTGCAAGGACTATTCTTCGTTTTCTGTGCTCTGTGCCGTCGAGACAAGGGTAAAACTCCTCTTCGATCTGGCCGGCGGCTCCTTTTGGCCTGTGCCCCGAGTCACGAGCAGCGTCGTCCTCATGACGCCGGCCGCCTCTATCGCGGGGCGCGGCGGACTCGCCGGCTTTACCGCCTTTGTGCGCTCCTGTTTTGCCTCAAGGCGCAAGACGCTCAGAAACAATGCGGTGGCCGCGGGCTTCGATTCGGAGCGTGTTCTCGATGGGCTCAGCCGGCTTGGCCTTCCGGAGGCATCCCGCGCCGAGGCCCTGAGCCCGGTTCAGCTTGCCTCTCTATACCGCCAGCTCTCTGTCTGAGCGGCGCTTGTCAACTCGGGGCCTTGCGGCCTATGATAGATCCGATATGACTGAAGTTCAGATCAGCATGGTGGACGAGGAACAGCTCGACACCATTCTCGCCTCCGATGTCGAGTTTTCGGGGTCGATGGTTTTCAAGAAACCCCTGATGATAAAGGGCCATGTGAGCGGGACTATCCGTTCCGACAGCGAGCTCCATATCGATGAGGGAGCTGTCGTCGAAGCCGATATCCAGGCCGTCCTGGTCTCGGTAAAGGGCAAGGTGAAGGGCAATATCTCCGCCCGTGACCGCATCGAGCTCGCCTCGACCTGCAGTGTGGATGGCGATGTCACCGCCCCCGAGGTGACCATGGAGGCAGGCTGCCATTTTAACGGCCTCTGCCGCATGATGGCCCCTCAGCTTGATGCCCTCTAATAGAATGAGGAGCTTCCGCGCAGCCGCGCTCATCTGCATCGGCTGCTTCTGTCTGTCTCAGGGGCTGAGCGCCCAGAGCGCGAAGGGCGGCTCTCTCAAGCTCTATTTTGATGGGAAATATGAAGACTCACGCCAGGCCGCTCTCGCGGAAATCGCGGCCAACTCAGGCGATATAGAGCCCTATGTTGTTATCTGCTGGGATCTGCTCGCGCTTAAGCGCTGGGCGGACGCTGAGAATTACGGTCTCAAGGCATATCAGATAAAACAGGATCCCCGAATTACCGAGGCGCTCGCCGAGGCTGCCTATAATATGGGGCACAACGACACTGCGCTCAGGGATTTTCAGAACTATGTCTCGGTCACCCAGGAGGGCGGCCGGGTCGGACAGGCCTATTATTATATGGGAGAGATCTACCTGCGCATGGCGCGCTATGCCCACGCGGATATCGCTTTTTCAACAGCCCTTCAGTACAGCCCCGGCAGCGCGGGCTGGTGGGCAAGGCTCGGCTGGGCCAGGGAAAAAGCGGGCGACATCCAGTCGGCTCTCAGTGCCTACAATTCGGCCCTGGGTATCGATCCGCGGCTTCAGGATGCGCTGCTGGGCCGGGACCGCACCCTGGCAATTCTCAAGCGCTGAGAGGTTTTCTGTTTGAGTTTCCGTGTTGCTTTCCAGACATTTGGCTGCAAGCTGAATCAGCTCGAGACCGAATCCCTCGCCGATGAGTTCAAGCGCAAGGGAGCTTCTCTTGTCAGCCTTGCAGACGAAGCCGATCTCTATATCTTCAATACCTGCACGGTCACCAGCAAGGCTGAGCAGAAGGCACGCCGCCTGATCCGCTCGGCGCTGGCGGCGCACCCCGGCGCATGGGCTCTGGTCACCGGCTGCTATGCCCAGATGGAGCCCGAGGCGCTGGCGGCGCTTTCGCCGGAGGGCAGACTTGTCGTGGTGCCCGGCGAAAATAAGGCCGATCTGCTCGGCCTTGCTGATTCCCTGTCGGAGATTCCGGGCCCAGACGGACTCGACGCCTGCATTGCCGCCTGGCGGGACTCCTCGGAGAACAGAAACCGCTATGGCAAATTCTCCTTTGAGCCTGAATCATTCTCCTTCCATTCGAGGCCCTCGCTTAAAATTGAGGATGGCTGTGACAACCGCTGTGCCTACTGCCGCGTCTGCCTTGCCCGGGGAAAAGCGGTGAGCCTTGAGGCGCCTGAAGTGCTGAAGCGGCTCAAAGCTCTGGAGGATGCAGGCGCGGCCGAGGCTGTGCTCACCGGGGTCAATCTCTCACAGTACCGCTCAGGCAGCCTCGACTTTGCCGGTCTTCTCGGTTATCTCCTCGACAATACCAGCCATATCGCGCTGAGGCTTTCCTCCTATGAACCCGACCGCTTCGACCCGCGGCTTATGGATGTTTTTTCGGAGCAGCGCGTGCGGCCCCATATGCATTTCGCGATACAGTCCGGCTCAGACAGCGTGCTCGCCCGCATGGGCCGCCGCTACCGCCGCGACGATGTCCTTGCAGCCTGCGGTGCTCTGCGCCAGGCGCGGAGAGATCCCTTTATCGCCTGCGATCTGATCGTCGGTTTCCCCGGCGAGACCGATGAGGAATTCGAAGACAGCGCAGCCCTGGCGCGGGAAGTGGGTTTCGCCTGGATCCATGCCTTTCAGTTTTCGCCGCGCCCGGGCACCAGAGCCTATTCGATGAAACCGCAGGTGCCCGAGCGCGTTGCCGGCGGGCGCGCGGCTGTGCTCGCGGAGCTTGCCGCAGCGGGCCGTGAGGCATATATAGCGCGCTGGCTCGGCTCGGAGGTCAGCGCCGTGCTCGAACGCGGCTCCACGGGCAGCTGTCCGGACAGAGCGGGACGGGTTCTGAGCCGGGCGACCAGCGAGAACTACCTCAAGCTCCTCGTGTCACTGCCTGCGGGCTCGGACACGAGACCGGGCAGGGAAGTCAGCTGCCGGCTCCGGATGCCCGCGGATAAAAACTCCGCCGTCTTCGCTGGGACTGCCTCCGTACTGCCCGCAGCGCCGGCGCTTCCCCCAGGCGTCGATGCCTTCGCCGACAGCTCCCTATAAAACTTGACAGCCCGCGGAAGCGGGCGTACCCTATATTGCTGTATGGGAAAGAATTCTCAGAAAAGTATTTCAGAAGCTGATGATAAGACTTATCCTCAGGCCCTCGCTCTCAGGACCGCGGAGATGTACTATTATCAGAAACTCTCCCAGAAGGCCATCGCCGAACAGCTCTCGCTGTCTGTTCCCACTGTGTCCCGCGTGCTCGCTCAGGCACTGGCGTCGGGGCAGATACATGTGGAAATTGTCGACACCGGCAGACGGATCGCCGATATGGAAAAGCGGCTCTGCTCCAAGTTCGGACTCATGGCGGCCCGCGTTATCGCCCTTCCCGCCGGCGATGATCAGAACGGTCTCAGAAAACTTCTCGGAAAGACGGCATCCGATCTTTTCTACGAACTCTCCCATCCTGATAACAAGATCGGCATCGGCCCGGGCCGGACAATGTATGAACTCGTACGCTCGCTCAGCCCGGAGCGGGCTCTGCCAGGGCTGAGGCTCGCGCCTCTTATGGGCATCTGGGAATCCGGAGGAGCCGCCTATGAGGACAACAGGCTTGTTGGGACAGCGGCGGCTCTTATGCATTGTGATTACAGCGTCATGGCCTGCCCGGCCTTTGTGAGCAGCCGCGAAGTCCGCGATATTCTGCTCAAAGAGCCGCCCATAGCCCATATCTCGGCGCTATGGAAGAACCTCGATATAGCTGTGTTCGGTGTGGGAAGCGATCTTGAGCATGGAAGCTATCAGCAGCTGCTCGGCAATCCCGCCGGAGCTGCACCGGGCAAAAAAGCGGCGGTTGGCGACATACTTGGAAGGCTTGTCGACGCCGAAGGCCATGAGCTCGATATGGACTTCAACAGGCGCATACTCTCAATCCCGCTCGCCCAGCTCGCGCGGGTGCCTGTCCGCATGGGCGTGGGCGGCGGCTGCGTAAAGGTCCGCTGTGTCTGGGCTGCGCTCAAGGCCGGCCTCATCAATGCCATGGTCACCGATGAGTCGACCTGCGCCACCATCCTCAAACTGGAAGAGCGCTAGAAGCCGCCTGAGAGGATTTTTCGGGGTTCTTTCTATACTTTGAATTTTCCGATAAGCCCGTCCATCTTGCGGATATTGTCCCGGGTCTGGCCCGCCATCTGGGAAAGAGCCTGGGCCGAATTGTTGATCTGCACTGCGCCTGCGCTCATCTCGTCCATGCTGCCCGCCACTGTTTCGGCTGCCTGCGTGAGATTTCCCATCTCTTTCTGTACACGTTCGCTGCCCTCTTTCATCTCCCTGGCCATTGTCTGAACCTGGGCGGTTGAACCGTTGATATCACGGAGGGCTTCGAGTACCTGCTTCGACGCGCTGTCCTGCTGCGCCATCGCCATATCGATCTCCTGTACAAGATTGCCGGTGTCGGAGAGATTCTCCGTAATAGTAAGAAAGGCTTCGCGGGACTTTTCCGAAGAACCTACTACCTGTTCGATCGCGCTGTCGATGCCTTTGAGCTGCTCGCCAATGCTGTGCGACTGTCTGCCCGAGGTCTCGGCGAGATTGCGGATCTCGTCGGCGACGACGGAGAAACCGGCGCCTGCAGCCCCGGCATGGGCAGCCTCGATAGCCGCGTTCATCGCGAGGAGGTTGGTCTGCGCGGCGATATGGGCGATTACTGCGTTGGCCTCGGTCAGCTGTTCCGACTGCTCGGCCATCTGCTTGACCTTGGAGTCGACATCGGTCTGTTTTTCCTTGCCCGCCCTTGTCACTTCGATAAGCTGCTTGAACTGCCCGCTCATCTTGCGGACCGATTCTGTGACCGAGGCGATATTGCCGACCATCTGTTCAATGGAGGCGGAGGACTCGATAATGCCCGCGCTCTGATTCTGAATGAGTCCATTGAGCTGGCCGACCTGCACGGCGGATTTTTCCATCTCGCCATTGGCTGCCCTGAGAGATGCAGTCTGCAGTTCGGTCTGTTTTCTCACATTCTGGATATTGGCCATAATCTCCGATATGGCGCTGGCTGTCTCCTCGGAAGAAGCTCCCAGATTTTCGCCTATCTGCGAGAGAGAATTCTCCGCGCTTTTAAGCTCGGTGATGAGCTGCTGCTGGCGCCCCAGGAATACATCGATATCGCCGCAGAGCCGGCCGATTTCATCTTTCCTGCTGATATTGATGCGGTAGCTGAGGTCGGCGTCTCCGGTATCGAGAGAGAGATTGTGAATGGCGCCGGCGGCTGCCCTTATAGGTTTAATTATAACCATCCGCGTGAGGACAAGCAGATAGAGAATGTAGATGGCCGAAAGAACCAGCAGCACAGGGAGGGATATGCCGAAAAGCCTGCTCACCATTTTATCGATAACATCGGTCGGCTGGCCGATAAAGGCGAGAGCCTTTCCGTCTTTTTCGGCGAGCCGGAACGGCACAAGAACAACAAGGTAGCTCTTTCCGGCTACCGTGTTGCGGCCGAAATAGGATTTCTTCTGATTATAGACGATGTCGTAGATTCTGCTGTTGCCAAGCTTTGTCCCCGTTATGCGTTTTTGATCCGCACCCATCACTGTGGTGGCCGCTCTTGTATCGTCGATAAAGATGGAGACCTCGGAGTTGAGAAGTTTCTTGTAATAGTCCACCGACGCGCTGCTTGTCATGACGTTCTCGAGGACAAGAAAATCGCCGGCATAGGGTCCGGAGCTTATTTTGGACATGGCAATATGCGAGAGTCCGCCGTTGATCATGCTGATAGTGCAGGCTGGCCAGCGTTCTCTGGCTTCAGCGAGGACAGCGCTTGTTTTAAAGATATTCCTGTCTGAGGCCCTGTTGGTTGTCGAGGCAAGAATCAAGCCGCCATTTTCATCGATAACATAGATGGAATCGACAGATGCCGCCATTCTGAGAGTCTCGAGAACTTCCTCTCCCCCGCCGCGGTCTCCGCCGAGGCTGGCAGCGAGCATGCCCGATTCAGCCATAAAGCGGGCCTGGTTCTGCATCCGTCCTTCAAGCCCGCCCCAGTCTGCGAGAAAGGCAGTCCGTCTTGCCTTGAGCTCATCGGTAAAATAGGATTCGAGGCCGCCTCGTATGCCCAGTATCACCGTAAGCATAAGGGCAAAGCCGCAGATCGTGATTCCAGAGATAAGCGAGATGAATATCCGCTTTTGAAGAGACTGTCCGCCACGGACCTTGAGTTTCCCGGAAGACTGAATCACTGTGCCTGTGCTGACATCCATGGCCTGTTCCTCTTTTCAAATTCAAATTTTGAATCGCCCTATAAGGCTTTCCAGCTTTCTGATATTGGCCTCTGTATCCTGTGCCATCCCGGAAATGCCCTGGGCCGAGCTGTTTATCTGAACTGCGCCTGCGCTCATCTCGTCCATGCTGCCGGCGACTGTATCCGCTATGCGGGTCAGATTGCCCATCTCCGTATCCACGTTTTCCGCCTCCAGGTGCAGTTCCTTTGCAGTAGTCTGCACCTGGCCTGTGGATTCATTTATATTGCGGAGAGCGTCAAGCACCTGTTTGGAGGCTCCATCCTGTTCTATCATCGCCTGCGAGATTTCCTGCACGAGGCTGTCTGTATTTGAGAGTTTTTCAGTTATAGTATTGAAAGCGGTTCTGGACTGCCCGGAAGAATCGACAACTTCCGCGATGCTTCTGTTGATGTTCTTAAGCTCTTCGCCAATGCTGTGCGACTGCCTGCCTGAAGTCTCGGCGAGATTGCGGATCTCGTCGGCGACGACGGAGAAGCCGGCGCCCGCGGCCCCGGCATGGGCAGCCTCAATAGCCGCGTTCATCGCGAGGAGGTTGGTCTGCGCGGCGATATGGGCGATAACTGCGTTGGCCTCGGTCAGCTTCTGCGACTGCTCGGCCATCCCCTTTACTTTGGAATCGACATCGCTCTGTTTTGCATTGCCCGTCTTTGTAAGTTCGATAAGCTCATGGAACTGGCCGCTCATTTTGCGGACTGAAGCGGTCACCGCGGCGATATTGCCGACCATCTCTTCGATAGATGCCGATGATTCGATAATGCCGGCGCTCTGGTTCTGGACGAGGCCGTCGAGTTTCTCTGCGCTGTCCTTGGAGTTCTTAATCTGAATATTGGCGGTCTCGAGGGATTTCATCTGCAGCTCAGTCTGCTTCCGTACTCCCTCGATATTGGCCATGATCTCGCTGATCGCGCTCGCGGACTGCTGGGACGAGACGCCCAGATTGTCACCGATATTTTTGAGGGATTCCTCTGCGTTTTTAAGCTCCCGAATCAGGTCCTGCTGGTGCCCGATAAAAGCATCGATGTCGCGGCAGAGTCTTCCAATCTCGTCGTTTCTGCTGATGCCGATGCGGTAGGTGAGATCGGCGTCCTCGGAATCCTCCGAGAGGATATGGATCGCCTTGACCGCGCCCTTGAGCGGCTTCATAACAAGACTGATAAAGAGGAAGAGCACCATCAGCACCATGGCGGCACTGAGCCCGCAGGTAAGCGGAAGCGTGATCGAGAGCATCTGAGTCTGCATTGCGCTGAGCAGGGTGGTGGGCTCTCCGATAAAAAAGAGCGCTCTCTGGCCGTCCGAAGCCTCGAGGCCGCGATCCGTGTTCCCCTCAAATTTGACAGGCATATAGATAGTCAGATAGTCGGCGCCCTGAATTCTGTTCGCGCCGTAATAGATCTGCTTCTTATTGTAGACTCTGTCGTAGATCTGTCTGTTGTCGAGCTTTGTGCCTGTAATACGCTGACCGTCCCTGTCTTTTATGGATGTCGCTGCACTTGTGTCGTCGATAAAAATAGTAAATGCGCAGCCGAGGAGGCTGTGATAGTAGTCCACATCTTCGTTGGTGCTCAGCCTGTCCTCCATAATGCCATAGCCTGAAAAGCCCTGAGCCTCAAGCCTGACTGCGCCGATCAGCGAGATGCCATTATTCAGAAGCGCAAGGCCGGTCGAGACAGACTCTGTCCCCGCCTTAATAAAGACCGGTTCGCCCTTGAACATATCGGCCGTTCCGCCCGCCCCGCTGGAACTGTAGAGCACTCTGCCTTCCCTGTCGGTGAGATAGAGGGCAGTCATGGAGGCTGATTTTCTGCCCCGGTCGAGCCAGTCCTGGATTTTTCCGGTCTGCCCCGCAGCAAAGAGGCCGGGGTAGAGATCGGCGTCCTGGAAGAAAAGCATCTGATTGCCCAGCCTTGTCTGCCTGTTTTTCAGATCGACCTCGAAGGCCTGACGCTTGGTTTCGAGTTCTTCGCTGTAATAGTGCTGCAGCGCGGACTTTGTGCCGAATATCACGCTGAAAATAAGGCCTGATCCAAAGACGACAAAGCCGATAATCAGGAAGAAGAGCAGTCTGCTGAGCAGAGATTTCTCTTTCTGTGTCATTGCTGCAGGTTTTCGTGAGGATTGAGTGGACATTTTTTACCTCCCCTTGCCGCCAGACTGAGGTTTTGTACTCTTCTGGCAGCCGTGGAATCCATAAATAATTCTTTAAAAAATACCAGATATCAGCTCTGGATGCAAATCGGCGGCCAGAGACAAGCCCGGACAGGGGAAAATCCGGACCAAGATGGTCAGGGACTGCGCGATTGGCGCTTTTTCCGCTTGAAAAATAGCCATTTTGAGATAATGTTTAATAAGAAAGAAAAAAGTTATTACTCTATCTTGCTCGAGGAGGAGGTGCCTTATGAGGTCGAAAGCCTGGGGCGCTGTAGTAGCGGCGGTTATCGCGGCAGTCATGCTGGTCTCCTGTGACGGATTCTTCAGCGCGAATGTATTCAAATCGGCGGGGCTGGGTCAGGTCTCAAGCTCCGAAATCAAGACTGCAAATACCGCGGCCCTCTATTCGGACGCGTATACAAGCAGCGGCACCGTCTCTGCCTCCTTCCTGAGCGCGGTCACGAGCGATGAAGAGACAAAAACCGCGGTTATCAGTACTCTGACCGCCGATGAAAGCTCGTCTGATCCGACGACTTCCCAGCAGGCGGCTGTACTCAAGGCCGACATACAGCTTCAGACAACGGCGGCCGCCGAGACGGTATCCAATCTCGCGGGCTATCTGGCGAGTGCGACTTCGCTTCCGAGCACCAGCAGCGATATAGCAGCTTTCTTCAAGGCGGTGGTCCCCACGGATGTGCAGACCGACAGCACCAAGCTCTCCGCGATGGTCAGCGCGCTTCTTACGTCGGCAGCGGACTACACTGTCGTTGAAAAGAGCCTTGAGGCGGGCTCCAGCAACGCCACTCTTGGAAAATCAACCTATGCGACTGTCCTGCAGTCCGCTGCGGTCTCCATTATTATGACCAAGGTTACGGTAGGCGGCTCCCCGGCCACGGCCGATCAGATCTGCACCGCTATAAAGAGCGGTGATTCGAGCAGCCTGGCCTTCCCGACTGTAGATGATATCAACAGCAGCCTGAGCGGGCTTCTTTCCGCTGGCGGCTATACGAGCATTTCGGCGCTTCTCGGAAGTTCCAAATAAGGAGGCAGGCGATGAAACGGCGCATATTTGCTGTCCTGACTGTACTTTGCTTCGCTCTTGCGCTTGCCGGCGCCCAGAGTGTTTCCTCGACCCCCAAGGACGCAAAATCCATGGGAATGGGCGGTTCCTTTATTTCAACTTCCTCGGGCTTCAGCGCCCTCTATGGCAACCCTGCGGCCTTCGCCGCCGATAAGGGCGAGTTTTCTATGCTCGACCTCTCTGTCTGGACCTATTTTAAGCCTACGAGCGAGAATATCCAGCTCGCCGGCTATATCGCTGACAACGGCTTTAACAATTCGACCGGCAAGAGCGCGATCAGCAAATTTGTCACCGAGAACGGTCTGGGCGGCGGCATGAGCGCCGGTCTGGGCTGGGTGGGCAAGGGTATTGGCCTGGGCGCTTATATTGTCGGTGATACAGTGGCCTATGGTTCGACAGTGACCGGTGCCACAGTGCAGGCGGAGACGGTGATGAATGCCGTGCTCGGCCTTGGCATCCCGATCAAGCTCGGCGGCATCCGCATCAATGTGGGCGGCGATATCCGCCCCTTCTATAAAGTCATATCCGCTGGCGGATGGCCGTTCTCCGATTTTCTCCCTGTCATTATCAGCAATGGCGATCTGGGCTCCGTGCTGATGGGCGAGCCTGTGTATTCCGGCTTCGGCCTCTCGGTCGATCTCGGCGCCCAGCTCTGGCTTGGCAACGATCTGAATTTCGGCGTCGCGGTCCGCGATCTGACCCCGAGCGTCAGCAGCACCCAGGGCACCGTGCAGTCTGTCCTCGACCAGATGCAGAGCGGGAACTTCGATCTGAGCCTGAGCGGCAGCTCCTCCTATACGCCCAATATCACTGCTGGTGTCAGCTGGACAGCGACGAAGCTCACACTGCTTACCCCGACTGTCTGCTTTGAGATTCAGGATCCGATCACTGTTATCGAGAACGGCGAAAGCGCATGGAACCTTATCCACGCTGGTGCGGAGCTCAAGGTATTCAAGGTATTCGCCGTGCGCGCCGGCCTCAATAAGGGCTGGCTCTCAGCCGGCGCCGGCATCAACCTTGTGGTGCTGGAGATCAATGCCGCCGCCTTTACCGAGGAACTGGGCAGCAATCCTGGTTCTCAGGGCAGATCGGGTCTTGCCCTCAGCGCGGCAATCCATCTGTAAGGAACCCTGTCCGCTGGCCCGCTGCGAGAGAACGGGCTGGTGGATTTGAGCGTTCAATACTGGGCAACTGGTTGGACAAGCCCCGTTCGTGCGGCAGCGCGGGCGGGGCTTGCGTTTTATATGGCCGGCCTGCATAGTTTTACAAAGAAGAGGATTGTAGAGGTCATATGAAGAGTCCCAGTTCACGGCTTCTGGCAGGGCGCGCAGCCCTCTGCCTCCTTCTGCTCACCGCGGCGCTGCCGTCATCAGCCGAAATAGAGAGTTTTGGCCGGCCTTCGATCCTGCAGAACGCGATGGGAGGGTTTCATGCGGCCCTCGCGGATGGATTCGATCTGCTCCTCTCCAACCCCGCGGGGCTGGCGGACGCGAAGCGCCAGACCTATATCTCCCAGCTGGGCCTTGTGGCCGATTCCTCCTTCCTCTCCCTGGCCGGAGCCTATTTCTCGGGCGATGCCGCGAGTGTTCTGGCCTCAAGCCTCTCGTCCTCCAACTATAAAATGCAGAGCCGGGGCGAGCTCGCCGGGCCGATCTGTTTTGGCATGGAAGGGCAGGGCCTGGGTTTTGGCATTCTTAACCGGACCGGCTATTCGGTGAAGGCTGTCAGTTCAAGCTCCATCACAATCAGCCTGGATGAGGATATCCTTGTCGTGGGAGGCTATGCCTACCGGATGGAACTGGGCGGCGGCCACTGCCTGGATCTGGGCTTTCTCGCAAAGGGCTTTGTCCGCGCCTCTCCCAGCCTGAGCGCCGACAGCGGCAGCATAAGCACCCTGGCTGAGCCTATGGTCCTTATCGCTGCGCCCTTTACCTTTACTGCAGGCATCGGCATCGATCTCGGCCTCCGCTGGAACTGGGAAGAAAAGATAGCTGCCGGCCTTGTCTGCCGCGATGCCTACAGTCCGGCCATTGTCTCAAGCTATTCAAGCCTTATGGGCTTTCTGCAGAATCCATCTGCCTCGGTAAGCTCTACAGGCTATGACACCGTGGCCCCCGATCTGGACGCCGGCCTTCTCTGGAAGCCGGATTGGGGCGGCTACAGCAGCTATATAAACAGCGTAAGCTTTGCCCTCGACTATGACGACATCCTCGACCTCTTTTCCGCGGCGCCGCGCAGTCCCCTGCTCAATATAAGCCTGGGGGCCGAGCTCAAGGTGCTCGATATCCTCACTATACGGGCGGGAATGAAGGACCTGCTGCCCTCGGCAGGCGTCGGTTTTGACCTGACGGCGGTCAAGGTAAACGCCGGCCTCTATGGAAAGGAATATGGAAGCACCCCGTGGGAGGATTCATCCTACAGACTGGAGATCTCCTTTGAATTCCTCTATCAGCTCGATTGACACAGAGGGCCACGTCTCGCTACCATAAGCACCTGTTGACAGAAGTCGGGCCGCTAGCTCAGTTGGTAGAGCAACGCCCTTTTAAGGCGTGGGTCCCCGGTTCGAACCCGGGGCGGCTCATTTTTTCTTACCTGCCTTCTGAATAAATCCAGCGTTTTTCTCCTATTCCTATACTCAAAGACTGTCCCAGACGGCCGAGACTGTTCTGCTCGGATCTGAAATCTCGACTGCCTCGAAAAAATGCCCGGCTGCAGCTCAGGCGCCGCGCTGTCTGCTCCTTTTTCAATAATATCAGTATTGATAATAGATAATGGCAGCCGGAGCCAAGGGACAGATGCCGCCTTCATTTGCATTTCCGGCCTTCCTGTGCCTATCATGATGCCCGCAATGCAGAAGCTTTCGTGGCCGGGCTTTTGAACCCAGCCGGACAAGGAGGATGGCATGAGCGGGCAGATTGATCTTTTTCATGGGACCCGTCCCTGGGAGAGCCCTGAGTTTAGCGGTCTTGGACGGCTTCCAATGAGGAGTCCTCTGCTGCCCTATTCCAGCGCTGCGTCGGCTCTGCGCGCTGCGATGCTCGGCCCGGAAGGGCTGGAAATTGAGCGTGGCATGCTGAGCGCTGTGGACGCCTGCCCTCTGGATTCGGATGCGGCGCAGCGGCTGCCTGCTGCATCCGGAGAGCGTGCCTGTGCCGGCTCTGACAATGGCTCATCGGCTGGTTTTGATTTTGGAAATTCCTGGTTTCTCTCTCTGGATGGCGACTGGGATTTTTTGCTTGCAGAGAATCCCGATGCGGTGCCGGGGCTGACTTCGGAGCCGGAGGGCAGCATCGAGGGGGAGGGCTCGCCAGATTTTGCAGCGCCGGATTTCGATGATTCAGCCTGGAAAAAGATCCGTGTTCCGGGCTCCTGGACCCTGCAGGGCTATGACAAGCCGCATTACACCAATGTGATTATGCCCTTTGGCAATGTGCCGCCCTCGGCGCCCGCGAAGCACAATCCAACGGGGCTCTACAGGACAGGCTTTGACCTGCCCGAAGGCTGGCGCGGCAGGAGAGTGGTGCTCCATATTGGCGGCGCGGAGAGTTTTCTCGCGGTCTGGTGCAATGGGAAGAAGCTGGGATTTTCAAAGGATACCCGGCTGCCATCAGAGTTCGATATCAGTGCTGCGCTGCGCGGACCGGGACAGGGCAGGAATTTCCTTGCCTTTATGGTGATACGCTATTCCGATTCAAGCTTTATCGAGGATCAGGATCAGTGGTGGTTTGGCGGCATCTACCGGAGTGTATATCTGTACAGTACTGAATTTTCCTATATAGCCGATGTCGACGCGAGGCCGGTGCTCGCCGAGGATTTCAAGTCAGCTCATCTCGATATCGCGGCACGGCTGGGCTTTACCTGGGACCCGGCGGCCGCAGTAACGCCGCCCGATTCGGCGCCTGCGGATTATTCGGGGACAGGGCTGCCCGCTTCGGACGCAGCCGCGGCGGGCGCTGGTTCGGCCGCGGTCCCGCAGTTCAGGCTGCGCTTCAGACTCTACGCGCCGGCAGAGGGGCGGGGCGCCGCAGAAGGCAGCGCTGAGAGCGGGGCGCCGCGCGGCGATGGAAAAGGGGCGCAGCGGGGCAGCGGGCGGACCGCAGCCGATGGATGCGGGGCGCCGCACGGGGTGGGGGGCGCCGCGTGGAACGCGGCAGCGCCCGAAACGCTTCCTCGGCCGATCGCGGAGACGGAAAGCATTGTCGATGGCCGCTGCAGAAGCTCCCGCTGGGAGGGGCGAGTCAGCCTTCCGGTCTCTTCCCCAGAACTGTGGAACAGCGAAAATCCCAGACTGTACTATCTTGTAACAACACTTATTGATCCCGCCGGCAGGGAGATTGAGCACTGCGCAGCCGCTTTGGGATTTCGGAAAGTGGAGGTAAGAGACCGCTCTCTGCTGATAAACGGCGAACGCGTTATGATACGGGGTGTAAACCGCCATGAGCACGATGAGGTTTGGGGCAAGACACTCAGCCTTAAAGGCATGCTTAGGGATATAGAGCTTCTTAAGCGGAACAACTTCAATGCGGTACGGACCAGTCATTATCCAAATGATGAGCGCTGGTACGAACTCTGCGACCGCTATGGCATCTATCTTATCGATGAGGCCAATATCGAATGCCATGCCTATTATGACCATCTCTGCAGAGATCCCCGCTGGACTTCGGCTTTTATGGAGCGCGGCGTACGCATGGTGATGCGCGACAAGAATCATCCATCTGTTATTATCTGGTCTCTGGGCAATGAGTCTGGCTACGGCCCGAACCACGACGCTCTTTCGGCCTGGATGCATTCCTTTGACCCCGGGCGCCCGGTACATTATGAAGGCGCGCAGAGGCCAGAATGGGGGCAGCAGCCGAGCACGCTTGAATCTCTAAAGCGCGGGAAGGCATCGACTGATATAGTCTCCGCAATGTATCCGACGCTCGATCTTATAAAGGCCTGGGCGGAGACAACTGACGACACTCGTCCCTTTATTCTCTGCGAGTATTCGCACGGCATGGGCAATTCCAATGGCAGCCTCTCCGACTACTGGGAGCTCTTCGAACATTGCAGGGGTCTCCAGGGCGGCTTTATCTGGGACTGGGTGGATCAGGGTATTGCGGCAGTGGACGCGAAGGGAAGGCATTATTGGAAATATGGCGGTGATTACGGTGACAGGCCGAGCGATTTTGATTTTGTCTGCAATGGCATTGTATTCCCCGACCGCAGCCCGAAGCCCGCGATGCGCGAATGCGCGAAGCTTTTTCAGCCGGCAGCCATGCGCTGTGCGCATCCGCTGACAGGAAAAATTATCGTGGAGAACAGGCGCGATTTTACTGTACTGGATGGGGCCCTTATAGACTGGAATATCGCTGTGGATGGGCTGACAGCCGCCTGTGGCAGCAGAAAGCTTCCGCCGCTTGGTCCACATGCGGCAGCGGAGATAGATCTCGGTTTTGCCGCCGCTCTGTCGGATCAGGTCAAGGCGCGGATTGCGGATGGCGAAGCTATTCTCTCGCTTGAGTGCCATAGTGGCCATGATGAGCCGGCCAGACCCGCCGGCCAGTGTCTGGGCTGGGAACAGTTTAAGCTGATGCCCGCACAAGGCTGGGCGGCCTGCCCGGCAAACAGGGGCGCAGACGCAAGTGGCCAGCCCCCGGTTTATGCCTGCGCGGAAGGCTGGAAAGCGGGATGCCCGAAGTGGAATGCCACAATTGGCAGGGACGGATTCCTCAGCTCCCTGGATTTTGGCCAGGGCACCGTTCTCGCCGGCGGACTGCGCGCGAATCTCTGGCGTGTCCCAACCGAGAACGATGGCCTCAAACTGTTTATGGACCGCAGGGGAATGGCAGGATTTGAGTTCTACTGCGAAAATAAGGCCATGTATTCATGGCTTGGCGCAGGTCTGGATAAGATCAGCTTTGAACTGCTCTCCGCGGAAATTCAGAATAGCGGCATAGAGCAGCATGCAGGGCAGAGTCTTGAAATCGTCCACCGCCTGGTTGGCGGGAAAGGGAGAGTCCTCGGCCGTTTTATTCAGAGCTGGTATTTTGAGAGCGAGGGTCCCCGCGCGGACTTTGTGTTCGATTTGGATCCCGGTCTGCCGGAGCTGCCCAAGGTAGGCCTCTGCTGCGATCTGCCTCTGAGTCTGAGAGAGGCCCGCTGGTATGGCCGCGGCCCAGGCGAAGCCTACCCGGACCGCAAGGCGGGCATGCCTGTCGGGCTGTACGAAGCTGCCGCAGACAAGCTGGAGGTACCCTATGTTATTCCCCAGGAGAACGGCAATAGATGCGATGTACGCTGGCTGGAGCTGTCGGACCGATCCTTGACGGCAGGCGCAGCGCCTGCGCGTCATGGCTTCCGGGTGGAAGGCGGCGGGCTCTTCAATTTCAGCCTGACGCCCTATGCCTCCGAGAAGGTCTTTGACGCCATGCACAGCAATGAGCTTGAGGCGGACGGAGTCCTGCATCTCTCGCTCGATGCTGCTCAGCGCGGCGTCGGCACTGCGACCTGCGGGCCGGACACTCTGGAGCGCTACAGACTGCGCCCCGGTCTCTACCGTCTGGATCTGCGCTTTAGAGGCATCTGAAAGGGCATCTGCGCGGGACCCCGCCTTACCGGCCGTCCCGCGCCAGAGATGCCATTCTGCTATCTGCCTGCTCCTGCAGACCTGTCCATCTCCCGCGACGCGTTTATGCGGTGCAGGGCTTCCTGAAACTGCTCGAGATCTACCGAGAAGCCCAGACTGGCCGTAAAGTAGAAGCTGTCCTGGCTGGGGCTTTTATCCGCGAGATTGTCGCTGCCCGTGAGAGAGGCTCCATAGGAAAATGAGGGCAGGACTTCGATGCCGTCGAAGACCTTGATGCCGAGCTCGAGTCCGATCAGCAGGCTGCTCAGGCTGTCTGTCGCCGCCGATGCGGAGTAGTACTTGGAGCGCTTTTCGTAGCCTGCTCTGGCCTTGACGCGGTAGGGTACATTTTTCTTGAAGGCTTCGATCGCGACATGGTAGCTCTGCAGATAATCGACAGTGCTGCTGCCGCTGCTGTCACTGTCGCTGAAACGCCTGACGTCGATGCCGCCCGATACAATGGCGTTATAGGTGTAAAACCCCGCTTCGAGCGAAGTCAGAGCCTGGGGAACGGTGGAATCGAGGCTGCTGCCAAAGGAGAGGGCGAGGCCCCCCGCGGAACGGAGCCTGACATAGGCGATGCCGGGCCACTGCAGGCTGAGCATGGTGGTGAGGCCGCCGCTTACCGGCACTGTGCTGGAGTTGAGAAAGCCCATGAGGGGGCCTGTTGCGATAAGCGCGATGCCGCGTTCGAATTCGAGGGTAGCGCTGGCCAGATTGCGCAGGACAGGATCGGTCTCGTAGTCGACGCGGACAGCGGCGCCTTCGCCGGCCGGCATCGATATCCATGCCGCCCCTCCCCAGAAATAGCTGTCGGCCGGGAAGCTGCCGATGGTGGCCTGCGTCTGATCCCAGGGAAACTGAATATTGCTGGCTCTCGCCTCGGCGCCAAACTGGAGGCCGGACAGGGCGGACTTGGCAATGTCCGGCTCCGCAGCAGGTGCGATGTCAGGCTCCGCGGCGGGTGCGGCCGGTACATCGGCTGTGCCAGAGGCAGAGGACCCGGGCTGCTCGGATGGCTCAGAGGCCACAGACTGGGCCGAGGACCCGCTCCGATCCACGGAATCGGCAGAGCAGGGTATGGCGGCCGCCAGGCCAAGGAGAAGGGCGGGGAAAAATGCGCTGAGGCAGCGCCGGCGCAGAGAACTGGCTATCATCCTGACCCTCCTAGAACGACGTCTTTACGCCTATATAGGGGCTGAAAACTTCGTACAGCTCACCCATTGGGAAGACGATGCAGTCGAACTTGATATTCCACTCGAGACCCCAGGAGATAAATGAAATATAGGGGGCCAGATCGAGTGTAAGCGGGACAGTCTCCAGCTGGCGCAGCTTGACGAGGGAGGAAAGCCCTCCCTGGCAGCCTGCTGTCGCAAGGCTTCCGTATTTGATATTGAGGCAGAAATCGAGCGCGCCTTCATCCCCTGTGGCCTTTTCGCGGTACCAGGATGGATGGTAGAAGACAGTAAAGGCAAAACTGAAGGGATCAAAGGCAAAGCGCGGCTCAAAGAGGAAGAAAAAGTTGTTGATCGACAGATCGGCCGTGGGATCGAGGCGGGGAATGCCCATCTGCGCGAAGAATTCGCCGGTCTGGCCAAGGCTGTAATCGAAGAGCAGGCCGCAGCGGAAAAGGCCATAGAGGCAGTCGGGATCATAGGAGAATCCGCCATAGAGCTCGAGTTTGAGATTTTCGGAGTCGAGAAGCCCCCGTGCTATGGCCGACCAGCAGCCCGAACCGAGGTCGGAATCCTGAAAAAGATAGATATAGAAGGCCCGGTGCTCAGTGGCCAGGCCAAAGCGGCCGCCGGTGCCGTAGACAGCGTCGAGACCATCATAATAGACGCGCCTGTCACCGCCGACTCCATCGGGATAATAAAGAGGGCCCTTGAGACTTGTACTGAAGGGCGCAGCTCCGAAAAGCGTTACAAAGTCTTCGCCGGTACATATGGAATCTAGATAGCCGACAAAATAAGTGGCCTCAAAGGCTGAGCCGCCTATATTCCGGGCGCTGACAGCCGCTGTCCGCAGGGCAAGGCCCGTGGAAGCGTTCAGCTTGTCCACAATATCGCTGTCCGAGGCGCTGGAACTCAGGGTAAGGCCGCTTTCGTAGAGATCGTCCTCAACACTGCCGCTCAGGTACTCAAGCCTGAGCACAGCCGAGAATTTATCCCCGCCTGAGAGCTTCAGCCCCACATCGAGCAGGGAATTGACCTCGAAAAGCCCGGAAGTCGCGTCATAGCTCCCGTGGCTGACCAGCTGGAAGGGGTCTACGGAGATCCCTGCGGCATGCAGGGAGAGACCCGCGGCCAGAAAGAAAAGACCTGCCACGAGTGATTTGGGGCTCGCTTTTCGCGACATCGCTGTTACTCCTTGGGCCTTTTTAGACCCGGGCATTTGATTTTATTATCGTCCTCCTTTATTATTGTTTGTATACCAGAAGGGCGCTAGAGTTTATAGTGTGCCGTTCTGTCAGGGGTCAGGGGGCGCTTTTCTCCGCTCCCTTGACTGAAACCCACAACTATATAATGCTGGAAGTACGATGAGCGATTATCTCGATCCTAATAATGAGGAGCTGCTGAAGGATTTCTTCTCCGAGGCTGAAGGCCAGGTGGAGACCCTTGAACAGAATATCCTCGTGCTCGAGAATGACCCGGGCAATAAAGACGCGGTAGACGAGATCTTCAGGGCTGCACATACCCTCAAGGGCGGTTCAGCCACTGTGGAGATGAACGATCTCGCCCAGTTTACCCATCTCGTCGAGGACGTGCTGGACGGAATACGGTCGGGCAAGTCGACTGTGACCGAGCCGCTCATCGACGCCCTGCTGGGTTCGCTCGATGTCATCAAGGCCATGCTCGACGCCAAGATGAACGGGCAGGACTATACCGCCGATACCAGCGGTATCAAGGCAAAGCTCAACAGCTTCAAGCCTGCCGATACCAAGACGGCCAAGAAAAAAGAGCCCGCGCCCAGCCTGGCCTCCCTCCAGAAGCCCGCTGGCGCACCTGCAAAGGCGGCCACCGCGGCGGCCGCGCCTGCGGGCGACGCTCCGCTCTCCGAATATGATCTCCTCGAGCTCCGCGAAGCGGCCGGTCCCGACAGACCGATCTACCGTCTGCGCCTCACCTTCAATCCAGACAATGTGATGAACACTGTGTCGAGCATCCACGCTTTTGCCGCCCTCCGCGACGAAGGCACTGTGCTCAAGACGGTGCCCGATTTTGAGGCACTCTACGAGGACGCCTTCTATCCGACTGTCGATTACTACGTTGCCAGCGAAAAGCCCATGGAAGAGCTCAAGCACAAGGCCATGGTGCCCGATGTCGTCACCGCAGTCGATATTATGGAAATACAGACCTCGGCAGAGGGTGCACCGGTAAGCGAAGCGCCTGCCGCCCCCGCCAGAGCCGTTCCGGCGGCCGCCCCGAGACCCACCCAGGCTGCGCCTGCGAAGGCTGTCCCGGCAGCCGTTCCTGCACCGGCACAGGCTGCCGAAGCACCGGCTGCCGAAGCCGAAAAGAGCGCTCAGCCGGCGGAAGAGGCCTCTATTGCAGCCAGACCCGACGAGCACAAACAGATACAGATTCAGCATGGCTCGGTGCTCCGCGTCGACGCCAAGCGCATCGACAATCTGCTCAACCTTGTATCAGAGGCGGTAATCAACAAGGCCACTTTCAATCAGCTGTCGACCAGATTTGGCAACCTGCAGAATGAACTGGCCCAGTCCGATGTCAAATTCCGCGATGGGCTCAAGGGCCTTTTCGACGAACTGCCCGACGATCTTCAGGCTATTCAGGATGGTTCAAAATCGGCCAAGGATCTCCGCAAGGAGATTGTCGAGAAATACAGTCCGCTCTACGCTTCCTACGAGGGCTTCTCCTCCGACCTCAAGAACGATGTCGCGAAGTTCCGCTCGACAGCTCAGAACCTGGGCCGCATAACCGGCGAGCTCCAGGAAGGCGTCATGAAGATCCGCATGGTCCCGATCAGCCAGATCTTCAGCCGCTTCCCGCGCCTTGTCCGCGATCTCTCGAAAGAGCTCAATAAAAAGGTCAACCTGGTTATCGAAGGCGAGGAGACCGAGCTCGACAAGGGTGTTATCGAAGATCTTCTCGACCCGCTGATGCACTCGGTACGCAATGCCCTCGACCATGGCATCGAGTCCCCCGAAGAGCGCATTGCCGCCGGCAAGCCTGAGACGGGCACTGTCCTTCTCAAAGCCTCCAACGAGGGCAATATGATCATCATCGAGATCGCCGATGATGGCCATGGAATCGATGTCGAGGCGGTCCGGCAGAAGGCTGTCGAGAAGGGCATTATCCACCCCTCGAAGGTCCTCACCGATGTCGAAGCCTTCAATCTGATCTTCGATGCGGGATTCTCGACCTCCAAAAAGGTCACCAATATCTCGGGCCGCGGAGTTGGCCTCGACGTGGTAAAACGCCAGGTTGAGAAGCTGAACGGCACCGTCACTGTGTCGAGCCAGTTCGGCAAGGGCACCAAGTTTACGATCAAACTGCCGCTTACGCTGGCCATCATCCAGGGCCTCCTCGTGCGCGTCGGCGACGAGATCTACTCGATCCCGATCACCAGCGTTATCGAGAGTCACAGGATTACGCCCTCCGAGATCCGCATGATAGACAACTACGAGGTCTTCAACATCAGAAATGATGTCGTGGCCCTGCTCAGACTCAACCGCCTCTTCCGCATCCCGACGGACGAGCAGCGCGAGCATTATTTTGTCGTCATCGTAGGCACCGCCGACAAGCGCGTGGGCCTCGTGGTAGACTCGCTGATCGGCGAGGAAGACGTGGTCATCAAACCGCTTCATGACCAGTTTACGGTCTCGCCGGGCATCGCGGGTGCTTCAATTCTGGGAGACGGCTCCGTCTGCCTCATTATCGACGTAAGCCAGCTGCTCGAGCTGGGCTTAAAGCGCGAGATTGAGGAGAGGCACCGCCTCGAGGCCACGATCCGATGAGCGCGGGGACGAGGAGAGAATATGTCCGCATTGCCTGAAACAGTGACCGAGAAAAAGCCTGAAGACAGCACAGGCGAGCAGCAGAAGGAAAAAGAGCGCTCCGAGAAGATCGACTTCAAGATGGTCACCTTCTCGCTTGCCGGCAAGGAATACGGCATCGATATAATGAGCGCCAACGAGATCGCGAAAGCGAACCGCTTTACCTATGTGCCGAACGCCGAGCCCTTTGTCAGGGGTGTCTACAACCTCCGCGGTGAGATTATTTCGATAATCGACCTGCGCATCTTCTTCCATCTGCCCGCCGAGCGCAAAGAGGACGGCGCGATGGAGAACCTGCTGATCCTGCGCGTCGAAAACCATGTGTTCGGCGTCATCGTCGATGCCATCGACAAGGTCGTGGGCATCTCGAGCAGCAACATACAGCCGCCGCACCCGATTTTCGGCGAGATCAATGTCCGCTATATAAAGGGCGTTGTCGAGAACAATGACAAGCTCTATATAATTCTTGATGTAGACAGGATTTTTGCGCCGGAGCAGAAGGCGCCCGACAAGGTCGAGGAAGAGTATCAGCAGAGCGCGCCGAGTGTGGAGCCCAGCGTCGTGGCCGGGGCCGGCTCGACCGGAGCTGTTATCAGCGACGGCGATCTCTCTTCTTCCTTCGTGAAGGAAAACCTCGCGACATTCAGGCACTTCTTCGTGAGCGGCCTCAACGAGGGCTGGTTTGACAAGCGCTTTGCCGAGTGGAAAAAAGACCGCTCCGGCACCGATCTCCAGCTGCACGACGAGTCGGATGCCGATGCCTTCCTCACGGGCTTTAATTCGCCCTATTCGGGCGTGCTCTGGGAGCAGGACTATATCGACGCCTTTGCCAAGATTCTGCCCGATATCGATTCGAAAAATATCAATGTGTGGAACCCTGGCTGCGGAAAGGGCTTTGAGACCTGGTCTCTGGCCTGCATCCTCAAGAACCGCTATCCCGAAGCCCGCATAAAGATCTGGGCCAACGATTCGGATCTGCTCGCCATATCGATGGCGCCCAATATGGTCTTCCCGGAGAACATTCCTGAGTACTATACTCCCTTTGTCACAAAGGGACGGAATGGACTCACCTTTATTCAGCCTATCCGTGACTCGATCTTCTTCGAGTTCCACGATTTCCTGAATCAGAGCCCCCTGCCTCCCCTTGATTTCATCCTCTGCCGTGATACTCTCTCATTTGTCGAGGCGAGTGCCCAGAAGAGGCTGATAGACGATTTTTCTGATAAATTGAAGACAAATGGCATTCTCTACCTCGGGACCAATGAGGCCGCCGGGGCTGGATGGGCGCCCGCTGGATCGGGTCTTCTCTCCGCTTTCCGCAAGGAAGGCTGAGAAATACCGGCCGATGGAAATGATCTGAATAAGTAGGAGTGCGACATGAGAGTCGAGTATATCAATCCTTTTGTTGAAGCCGCCTTCAATATCCTCAAGGAAGTTCTGCATGAAGATGTGCACAGAGGGGAACTCTACCTCAAGTCCACTTCGATGCCGGTGATGGGCGTCGCGGCCATTGTCGGCCTTGCGGGCGATGTCGAAGGCCGTGTGCTCTTCGATATGGACAAGCAGACAGCCCTCAAAGTCGCGAGCGTGATGAACGGCGAGGAGCTTCAGAACTTCGATGAGCTCGTTAAGGCGACAATCACCGAGCTCGCGAATATGATCACCGCCCAGGCCGTGACCAAGCTGCACGATCTTGGCTTCCGCTTCGATCTGACTCCGCCCGCTATTTTTACCGGAGCGAACATGGAGGTCTCGGATGCCGAAGTCGAGGCTCTGATCGTCCCGATGGAGACGCCCCAGGGCAAGATCGAGATCAACGTAGCCATCCGCGAGAAACACTGATAAAACCGCGGTTCCGCGGCCTTCTGCGCGGCGGAGCGGCGCTTGACAGTATGAGTCTGAATCTGTTATAAAGACTGCACGCGGCAGATTATTCCGCCGCGCGCTGTTTTTAATGGGCGGTTAGCTCAGTTGGTTAGAGCATCAGCACGACACGCTGGGGGTCACTAGTTCGACTCTAGTATCGCCCACTGAAAAAAAGGTCCATCGCAACAATGTTGCGGCGGACCTTTTTTTATGCCCGCGGACCTGTGCGGAGGCCCGGGCGCTGCACATGGGGCAGCGGCGCGTGGAGCCGCGGCGCAGAAAAGCAGCGCGCGGGCGCACAGCGGCGCCGCGCCCGCCTACTGCTGTGTCTGGGAGCCGCTCAGGGCCGCTGCGAGCTGTCTGAGGCCTTCCTCATTTTTGCGCCCCGCGTCGCTCATGGCGGCCATCTCGGATTTGATCGAATCGAAACTCGCGACGGAGCGCCCGAGGCTGCTCTCGATCTCGGCGAGAGCGCTGTCGAGAAGGCCGAATTTCTGAGAGGCGGTGTCGACACTGCTGCCCATCTCGAGGGTTGAGTCCCGCACTGCGGTCGATATCTGCACTGACTGGGTGACGCCCTGCAGTATTTCGCCTGAACCTGCGGAGAGCTCGCCGAGGCCCCGCTCGATCTCCTCCATGCCGTCGACGACAGACTGGGCCTCCTCACCAACGCGCTTGAAGAGCAGCCGCGAGCGCGAGTCGACTTCGGCGGCCGTTTTTACAGCGCCGATGTTGCCCTTGATATCCTGATCGATCAGCTTGACGTTGCGGTTGGTCTCCTCGGATAGCTTGCGGATTTCGTCCGCCACCACCGAGAAGCCGGCCCCCGCGCTGCCTGCATGCGCTGCCTCTATTGCGGCATTCATCGCAAGGAGGTTTGTCTGGCTGGCCACCTGGCGTATGACGGTCATTATCTGGGTGATCGACTTGGTGGATTCCTCCATCTTCTGGAAAGCCTGAGCGGACTGGTCCATCTCTTTCGAATCCTCGCCAATAGTCTCGCTGAGCGCCTTGAGAGCATCTCTGCGGCTGCCCGCGACCTTGGAGATGCCGTCTATCGAGGAGGTCATCTGTTCGACCGCCGATGAGGATTCATTGACGATAGCGGACTGGTCTGAGACTCTTTCGTTGACCGTCTTGGAGTTTCTGGCTATATCGTCCTGTGATTCCTTGATGGCCGCCAGATTGCCTGCCAGAAGCTTGAGCGCCTTCTGAACGCCGTCCAGACTACTGGCGAGGGAATCGATCAGCGCCTCTGTGCGCCTGGCGGACTCGATGACCTTCTCGCCAAGGCCGAGGGCAGAGCTGCTCGAGACAATGGCCTCGCTGAGCTTCTGCACCTGCTGCCTGCTTTTTTCGGCTTCGGACTGGGCAATCGCGAGAAGCTGGGCGTCGTTGCGGCGCGTGGCCCGCTCTACAAAGGTGGCAAGGCCCATGGTGAGAAGGCCCGCGGCATAATCGACTATATGGGCAAAGGGGGCTCCGGTCGGCCAGATGCGGCCGAAATAATCGTAGCTCAGAGCGGCGACGGCAATCCCGAAGACAATAAAAGGCTGCCACGAGACCATCGCGATGAGCCCTGTTATGACAAGCGTGCAGCACTGGGCGGTGACTACAAGATATATCTCATATTCATCGCTGTAGCTCTGCAGAAATGGCATTATGCCCAGAATAAGCGAGAGCAGGCAGGTGGTGGCGATGCTTGCAGCCCGGGCCTGTCCTGCCCTGACAAGGCAGAGCAGGACAAACATCAGGGCGGCGAGGAGGCCAAAGAGCGGACCGATAAGGTTGCCCTTTGTCATCGTCAGTGTTATTAGCAGACAGCCAAAGACAAGGGCCGAAAGAACGCGGAGAAGGTTGCGGATTTTCCCGCGTTCAATATCGGAGAGGGTTCCGTATTTCGCAAGAAAGAATGAATCGAGTCTGGCGCTCCCGGGCTTTTCCTCCCCGGCCATTTTATTTCTTCCTTGTGGCGTTCTGAACCGCTGTTGAAATTCTGGCGACAAAATCGGCGAGCCTTGTCTTGGCATCGGCTGCCTTGTCTGCCGATGAGGCGTAGCTGCCATTGTCATAATCGGACTGGGCATCCTGGACTGTGGCCTTGATGCCGTCGAGCTCTGTGCCGAGAGCGGCATAATCGAGCTTTGCGCGGCGGAGTTTGCGGGCCTGCGACAGCAGCTTGTCCGCGTCGGCGACCGAGGTCTTGAGTTCCGCGAGGAGCGAAGCAGCCTGACTTCTGGCCGCTTCCTTGCCTGCAGCAGCGTCGCTTATGGATTTTTCCGCGCTGGCCTTGGCGTCGATGGCGGAGGCCTTGGCTTTATCATAGGCTTTGGCCTTGAGCTCGGCTTCCATATCGGAGAGCTGGGACTGGGCGCGTTTGAGCGTGTCGGCAGCATAGACCGGAACATCGGGATTGGCGGCGGCCGCGGAGACTGCCGCCCGGGCGGCGTCAGCCTCGGCTGTGGGCGCTTTCGCGCAGGAAATAAACGCGAAGGCCACGCAGAGTGAGAGAATGGCGGCAATAAGATTTCTGGCACTGTGCTTCACTGTACTAATCCTCCCGGCTGCAAAATATCAGCTCATTTTCAAGTATAATTGAAAAAAATCGGCTATCCTAGGGCTGTGAAAGATATTTGGAAAAATCGTTCAAGGCGTTATAGCCCCGCGCCTGCCATTATCTGCGGCGGCCTTGTGTGTGTGCTGGGCCTCCTGGGTGTTTTTCAGGAGCCTGACAGCAGGTGGTATGATCTGATACTCGGCCTCCGGGGCAGCAGCCAGGCTCCGAGGGAGCTGCTGCGGATAGATGTGGACAGCGATGCAGTGGCCCTTGAAGGCGCACAGCCCTGGAGCGGCGGAAAGCTCTCCGAGGGGCTCTCTCCTCTTGTGGAGTTCGGTGCCGCCGTTGTGGCGCTGGATCTGCCGCCGACACGGTCTTCGGCAGGGGACATAGACATGGCCGCCCTCGAAGCCCTCGAGCCTGCCATCGAGAAGGAATACAGCGGTATCCGCGGGAATATACTCACCCTTTTTGAGGGGCTGAGGACCGGCTCAGTCCGGCCCGAAGAAGCCGATTCCGCAATAGCCGGCCTGCTCGGCCTCGTAGGCGAGAGTGAATCGAGACTGAGCGGAGCGGCCGCCGCCCTGGGGGGCTCCGGGGAAGAACATTTCGCCGTCTGGTCGGCCCTGCAGGGCAGGACCTATGCCGCCGCCAATCCGGAGCCCCTGGTGCCCGACCGCGATGGCGTGATGAGGAGGATCAGTCTGATCCGGAGAGGCTCGCCCGATCTCTCCGGGCCGCTCAGCGCCCTTAAGGGAAGACTCGACTGGAAGGGTTTTGAGCTTAGAAAAGACGGACTTGTGCTGAAATCGGCCGTCCTCCACAGCGGTGAAAAGCGGAGGGATATCTTTATTCCCCTCGACAGCGAGGGGAAACTCCTCCTGCCATTCAGAAGGGCACGCTCTGTCTCAGATTCGGCCCCCGCCAAGAAGGCGGCGGCCGGGCCCCGGCGTCTGTCCTGGGCTGAGTTTTCGCGCGCCGTTCTGCTCGAGGAGAGCCTCTACGAGAGGCTGAGAGAACTTGGCCCCAGCCTGCCTGATTCGGCGCGCGGTGCATACACCTCTCTGATGGACAGACATGATTTTGCGCAGCGCCTTGAGTCAGAGCTGCTGGCTATGCCTTCGTCCGAACGTCTCGGAGGCTGGCGCGAGGCGAGAAAAAGCTATTTTGAAAGGGCAGGCGCTTTTCTTAAGGAATACGCGCCTGATTCCGGGGCGCAGCGGAGCTATGCGGCCCTGTCCGCTCTGCGGAGCCATTTTGTAAAGGAGATTCCGGGTTCCTTCTGCCTCGTTGCGACAGCCTATTCAACTGTGGAGTGCAGGGGGCCCTTTGGCGGGACCGTGAGTGAGGCTGACGCTGAAACAGCCCTCGCCGATTCCATATTGAGCGGAAATTTCCTTCGCGGAACGCCGGGGTGGGCGGACTATGCAGCGGCAGCGCTTATCATTCTGCTGCTTCTGCTTGTCTGGCTCCTGGGCGGAACAAGATGGATGGAGCCGGCCGGCATCGCGCTCGCCCTGCTCTGTCCAGCCCTGAGCGCTCTGATCTTCGCGCTTAGGGGGCTCTATTTTGCGCCCTGTCTGCCTGCATTCTGTGCGCTCTCTGCCGCTCTTGGTCTGAGTCTGGCGAGAGCCTTGAGGCGGACAACGACTCCGCCGCCTCCGACCGTCGAGCGGTAGCGTTCGCCATCGTCGCGGTAGGGAGAGACTATCTCGCCCGCGAAGGTGGCTTCCCTTGTCTGCAGCCAGATCAGGCTGGGATCCTTGAGGCTGGTCTGCGGAGCAGCAGGGTTGAAATGAATGGAAGAGTCATGGACTCCGCGTTCGTCGCGGGGTGCCTCGTCGGTGGACTGCATGTAGCGGATGCGGCCGGCCGCGAAATCGATGGACTGGATGACGGCAGTATGCAGAGTCGAGCCGTCTTCGGCCCGGAAGAGGAGCACATCGCCGGGCCTGAGATTTTCGATGCGGTCGTCTACCACGCTGAGGGCCGGATTGCCCGGGGCAAAAAACCAGCTTCCAATATTCTGGGTTGATTTTTTCGAGCTGGGCGGCTTGAGCGCTGAATAGCCCAGTTTCTTTTCGAGATTGATGCCGCCCGAGGCAGCGAGGCTTTTGAGTACGTAGAAGACAAAGCCCGAGCAGTCCATGCCGACCCGGCCGACGCAGTAGATATAATCGTATACTGCCGATGCATCTACGCCGCCGCGCGATACGACATAGGGCCTGTGCGGAAGGCCAGGGTAGAGCCCCTGATTCATCCTGTCTATATAGAACCAGTCGGTGGATATCGACCAGTTTCTTTTTTCAAGATCATATATGATGATTTTTTCACTTTTATCTTCGAGCGCATCAACATAACTATTAAAATCAGTACTGTTTATAATTTGACCGATCTTGAGCCAGAGCAGTGCCGGATTGGATTTGCCCCCGCCCAGCACGCCAAAATCGCCTTCGGCGAGGTCGTCTCTTTCGCCGTTCTCGCCAAAGGGCATGCGGACTGTGATAAATTGGCCATCTATGAGATAAGTGCGGAAACAGCGGCGGTAGGCGTCTTCGATAACAGCCTCGGCACCGCCGCCCCATTCGTGAGAGGCAAGGCTGAGCTCGGAGAGTCTCGCGAGCTCTTCGGAAGTCGAGGGGCGCAGAAGCGGAGTCCGAGCGGCTGTCTGCCCGGAGCTGGCCTCTTCCGCTGCCGGGCCGCCTGCTGCGGCGGAACTGCCGGCAGAGAGGCTGGCTTCCAGCGCTGACGCCGAACTCTGGGCGCTGCCCCTCACTGTGAGAGCGATGAGAAGGAATGCTGCGAAAGCTGCGGCCGCCGCGGGCTGTCTGTTCATATATGCCACCTAGATAAGCAGCAGGCCGGCGGAGCGCAGAGTCGCCAGCGCTCTGACCGGGTCCTGTCCCGGGGCTACGGCTCCGGACGGGGCTACGGCTCCGGACGGGGCTGCCGTGTCTGGCGCCGCCTTGGGACCGGCCGCGCCGGCAAACCCGGACTGAGCCGTGAATTCTCCGAGGGCGGTTCCATCTGGCAGGGCGGCGCGTTCGAGAGCCGCGCGGAGAGCTGCCGCAGCCTCTGTGCCCAGACTGATGCTCTGGAGACCGCCCCGGTAGACCCAGCTGAGCCTGCAGGTTCCGGCCCGGCCCGCGCTGCTCTCTATGGCGCCGCCAATCCAGTATACACGGCGCTGGCCGGGCCGCGGCGCCGCGGAAGCCACAGCCGCTGCCGCGGACGGCTGCGCGTATGCAGCGCTGACGGGCGCCGGGACGGCACTCCGGGCGGAGACGGCGTCCGCTGTTCCTGGAGAGGGCGGCGCACTGATCTGAGGAAGCGGCGCCGCACGCTGTGCGTCAAGGGCAGTCTCCGCCTGAGTTATAAGCGCTTCGATGAGAGCCTCTGGAATCTGTGCCCCCGGATAGGGACTGTCGAGCTCCTGCCCTGACATCCAGGCCTCGAGCCGCCTGTCGAGGGGCTCGTCAAATTCATCATAATTGGACTCACCTTCGAATCCGAGATCGTTGGCAGCGAAGGAGCCATTGCGGTCGATGGGTTTGAGCTCCGGATGAAGTCCGCGCTTCCATTCGGCCATAAGGCGGCTGTTGCGCGTGAGCACAAAGCGGTGCCAGAATGCCGAATCGATGGCGCCCGAGGCAAAGAGCTGGCGGACAACCTCGGCCGAATCGGCGATATCGCGCTTTGTCTCGCCCGGGAAGCCATAGATCAGATAGGCATGGATGAGGAGGCCGCTCCGCCTCATGGCGACAAGGCAGCGCACAAGGCCTTTGAGATCGATGCCTTTGCCTGTGAGGGCAAAGCCCCTGCCTGTTGCTATTTCGATGCCGCCCGAGACGGCGACAAGGCCCGAATGGACGAGAAATTCGGCCCTGTCCTCTGTCCATGATGCGTCGAAACGGACATTGCCCCAGAAATAGAAGGGCCTTTTGCCCTTCCGCGCCCGCTCACGGTTGGCCCTCGCAAAGGCGAGAAGGCGGCCCATCGGCATGGCCTCGTCGACAAAGTGGATGCCACAGAGGCCGCTGTGCGCGGAAGCGGCATCGGCGGCATCCATGAGGGCGGCGATATCGGCGGGCGCGTAGTTGGCGACATAGTCGAGCTCCGTGTCGCAGAATTCGCAGCGGTGCCAGTAGCAGCCATGGGCAAGGCTGTATTTAAGCCAGACTGTATCTGACCAGAGACGGTGCATCGGGTTTTCCGAATCGACAACTCCGAGGTAGCGGCCATAATCGGCCGAGCTGTAGTCTGGAAATGTTTTAAGGAGAGCGGCGTCTTCAAGCTTTGAGAATTCCGGAGCGCCGCCCTCGCCAAATCCTTCGGCCGCAATACTGCCGTCTGTCCGGCGGTACATGCTTTTGAAGAGGGCGGAAGCGCCATTCTGAACCCTGCTGATTATTGAAGCGATGCTGCCAAAACCCGCGTCGAAGGAGAGGTAATCACAATAGTCAAAGATCCGCGGGTCGCGGAGACTGCGGAGTTCGGTGTTTACATAGCCGCCGCCGACGATAATCACGGCGGATGGACCAAGGGCGGCACGGGCAGCCTCGCAGCAGGCGAGGGCTCCGACGAGACAGCCGGGAAAGGGCACAGAGATAAGGACAAGCTCGTGGCCGCCATTAGGGGCGCGGTCAGCGCCCGCGTAGCGGTCAGCGCCCGCGTAGCGGTCAGCGCCCGCGTAGCGGTCAGCGCCCGCGTAGCGGGCGGCCCAGAAGCGCTCAAGATAGGGGCGGTAGAAGGTATTGATAAGATAACCGGATCTGAGCCCCTCTTCGACTTCGGCAAAATCGCCCTGACTGCGCGCAAGGCGGTCGCCATAGCGCACGGTCGAGAACTCCGGGTCGAGGGCAAAGCGGATAAAATCGCCGAGATCGTCGAGGATGGCGGTGGCGAGCTCCCTTGCCTGCTCGACGCCGACGCGGCCTTCGTTTGCGTCGAGGAGGGCAGCTGCCCGCGCGCCGTGGGGCAGTTCGGCCGCTGAGCTCAGCCGGTGCGCGAAACCGGGATCTCTTCCCGCGAGAAAATCGACAATGCCGTCGATCCATTCACAGTAGAGGCCGGCATAGGAGAGATAGCGCTCTATTTCGCGCCTTGTGTTTTTATCGCTGCCCATAAGGGGCGAGCCCGGGGAAGAGAGCCTTAGCTGCGCATCGGCGAAAATGCGCTCGAGCCCCCCGCGCGAGAAAATAGTTCTGAAGAGTTCTATTGAATGATCGAAGGCGCGCGCCTCGTGGCCCTCTGCGCGCAGGAAGGCTTCCAGATAATAGACAGCGGGATAGGGGGCGTTGAGCTGGACAAAGGGCGGCTGGACAAGTGTTGCTTTCATCGCGGCCTTCAGTATAGCCGGCTGAGGGCCCCGCGGAAAGGACAGGAGGGCGCCCTCAGACTGTGATGCTAGTTTTTCCAGCGCAGGCGGATGGTGATGGGATGCTCGAGGCAGAGGAGGTCGAGCACAGGGATCTTTACCCTGAGGTTCTGGCCCGATGCGCTGCCGCCGTCCGAGTCGATAATTGGGCCGGGGGCGGCGATGCTCAGCTCGAGGGAGGCCGCCTGCATGCCGGCCATGGCTTTCGAACCGAGGAGGCTTCTGAGCATGGTCTCGTAGTCCGCGCGGCTCATCGGTTCGGTATCGAGGGCGGGCGGCGAGAGGGCTTCGACAAGCTGCTCGTCGATGCCTGGGAAAAACTGGAGAAGTGAGCTGCCCTGTCCGCGGGTCAGGTGGACTCTGAGCTCGGTCCAGCCGCTGCCTTTTTCGAGTGTGGCCACACCGCGCTTTGTAAGGCCGCCCGATTCCAGCGCTCTGCCGATGTCTGAGATTTCGATGCGGCCGGCGAAAATATTGGGGCCGGGGACGCTCAGGCTGAGAACTTTGACATAGGGCTTGTTCCTGAGTGCGCTCTGGGTGTCCGCGGCATCAAAGAGGGGGCTGTCCGCCGTCTTCCCTGACAGACTGCGGAGCTTGGCCCCGAGGGGCGCCGGAATCTCGGCTCTGATGTCAATCAGGGCGGAATTGTTACTTTTTATAGTAGCAGTCCCTGCACAGGAGCCAAGCAGGGCAATGCTTAAAAGGCCCAGAGCCTCCAAAATAAGCGTTTTTTTTGCGGCCAATGCTGTTCCTTTCATGTTTTTTCCTCTTTCTTCATACTAAAATAGCGATTTTTCTGCTAGAGGCTATTGAAGTATGACAAAATTCGTTATTATGTAAGGATGGAGGAGCATGCTCCTCAGAGAGGTGGATAATGAAGACCAAAGATACCCCGACTCCCTGGAAATTTCTTGATCAGTACCGCGGTACTACTTTTGCCGGCGAATGGCCGACCCTGCCCGAACTCTTCGAGATCTCTGCCAGCAGATTTCCCGAGCGGGCATGCTTTACTGTGTTTGAACCTGACCGCGTCACCCTGAATTACAGGGAGGCGAGGGAACTTATACTCAAGGTATCGCGCCATCTGCGCTCCCTCGGTGTTACGAAGGGTTCCAAGGTGGCGGTGACAGGCAAGAATTCGCCCGAATGGGCTGTAGCCTATCTCTCCGCACTCCAGACGGGAGCGGTTGTGGTCCCGATCGACTACCAGCTGCCGGTGCCCGAGCTTGTCAATCTGCTCAAGGCGAGTGATGCCGAGGTGCTCTTCGCCGATGAAGAAAAATATGATGAGCTCAAGAAAGAGATGGGCCCGAAGCTCAAGGCTGTCTATTCTCTCGCAAAGACCAGGGAAGGGTATATCTACAGCCTTCCGGACCATGCCGAGACTTCGCTGCCGCCTCTTGTGCCCGCGAAGTCCGAAGAGCTCGCGGCTATTCTCTTTACAAGCGGCACGACCGGCACACCGAAGGGCGTTATGCTCTCCCATAAGAATTTTGTAGCCGACTGTTTCCTCGCGCAGGGCAATATGAATATCTACGAAACCGATGTGTTCTATGCCCTTCTGCCGATACATCACGCCTATACAATGCTCGCTGTCTTTATCGAGTCGATCTCGGTAGGCGCGGAGCTTGTGTTTGGCAAGCGCATGGCCATAAAGCAGGTCTTTAAGGATCTGAAAGAGGCCAAGGTCACAATGTTCCTCTGCGTGCCGATGGTCTTTAACAAGATTATGACAGGTGTGATGAAGGGCGTAAAAGCCAAAGGCCCGATTGTTCATGCCTTTATAGCTATGATGATGGGAATTTCGGGCTGGGAGAAAAAGACCTTTAACGAGAACCCCGGCAAGCGCCTCTTTGGCGCCCTGCTCGACAAGGTGAGCCTCCGCTCCAACCGCATCTGCATCTCGGGCGGCGGCCCTCTCGCGCCCTCTGTGTTCAAGAAATACAACCAGCTCGGCATTGATTTTGTGCAGGGCTATGGCCTCACCGAGACTTCGCCTATTCTCACACTCAATCCCATCTATCATTACAAGGAGACGAGTGTCGGCAAGACTCTGCAGCAGGTTGAGATGAAGATAGTCAATCCCGACACTGAAGGCCGCGGCGAGATTGTGGTAAAGGGCCCGATGGTCATGATGGGCTACTATAAGATGCCTGAGGAGACAAAGGCCGCCTTTACCGAGGACGGCTGGCTCAAGACCGGCGATGTGGGCTATCTCGACAACGAGAACTATCTCTATCTGACAGGCCGCGCAAAGAACATTATCGTGACCGAGGGCGGCAAGAATGTGTACCCCGAGGAGATCGAGAACTGCTTCCAGCTCTATGATGAGGTCCAGCAGATTCTGATCTGCGGCTACCAGATCGACGCCGCCACGAAGAGCGAGGGCATTGAGGCCAAGATTTTCCCGAATGAGAATTTCTTTGTCGACGACAAGGTCGGAGCGAAGACGGGCGGAGCGGGCCGTGAGGCTGTCGAAGCCCGCATGAGAGAAGTGATCGAAGAAGTGAACCAGACCCTTCTGCCCTATCAGAAGATAACAAAGGTGACTATCCTCAAGGAGCCTCTCGAAGAGACCACCACGAAGAAGATCAAGCGCTTTGCGCTGCAGAAGAACCAGGTAAAGAAGGACTGAGCGCGGGTGGAGCGCTCCGGGACCCATTAGGCCGGAGCAGCCGCCGCAGCAGAAGCCGCTGTCCGCCAGGATGGCGGCTTTTTTATGCGATTTGCCGCCTTGATGGCCGAGGCCATGTTATAATGGCCCCACTAAAGGGGGAATTGCGTGAAAAAGCGAGTGGAACTTGACCATTTTAAGTACTTTCAGTTTCCCAACACAGTAAAAGTCGGCCCCGATGGGACTGTCACCTTTACGGTAAAACGCGTCTCGATGGACGATAATAAGTACTATTCCGATCTTTATATGTTCAGGGATGGAAAGACGGTACGGCTTACCTCGTCGGGCGCCGTGTCGGGATATTACTGGTTGGGCGACAGTATTGTTTTCCCGGATATCAGACTGAAAAAAGACAAAGAATACACAGAGAAGAAGCTTCCGCTGACTGTTCTGCAGCGGCTGAGACTCGGCGAAGGCGAGGCCGAGGAGCTGCTCCGCATTAAAATGGATGTGACGGATATAAAATTTGTCTCCGAGTCCGATTTCTATTTTACTGCCGGATATGATCCCATGACTGCAAAGCTGCCTGAAGATGAGGATGCCGCGGCCAAGGCGCTCAAGGAAGAGGCGGATTACGCCGTATTCGATGAGATTCCCTTCTGGCAGAATGGCGTCGGTATTACCAACAAAAAGCGCAACAGGCTCTATCATTACAGGGACGGCCAGATAGAGGCCCTGACCGATGAGCTCACCGATGTATATGATTTCCGCTTTGCCGGCGAGAGCGGCAGGCTGCTCTATATTGCGAACCGCTTTGAGAACAAGATGGAGACGCGCAACTGGCTCTACCTCTACGATATGCAGAGCGGCCGTACGGAGGATATCTCTTTCTCGAAGGAACCCTACCAGCACAGCCATGTTATCCCTCTCGGCGGAACAAAACTCCTTGTACAGGGCTCCGATCTTAAGAAATACGGGCTGAATCAGATCGCCGATTTTTATATCTATGATTATAAGAGCGGCGCAAAGACCGCCATCGATACGAGCTGCTCGCATACGACGGGATGCTCTGTGGGCAGCGACCTCAAGATGGGCACCCATGGCGATGATGAATGGCCTGTGGACAGCGAGGGGCGCTTCTATTTTATTGAGACATGCCATGGCGAATCGCAGGTGTCGCGCATCGATCTTAAGGCGGAGAAGATTGAACGCGTGACTTCGACGCCGGGCGCTGTGCTCGAGATTGAGGGAAAGGGAGACGCCCTTGTGGCAGTAGCCATGCGCGGCAATGGGGGGCCTGAGCTCTACGAAATCGCGCTGGATGGAAGCGAAAAGCGCCTTACCGAGCTCAACGCGCATCTGCTCGATGAGTATGAGTACTCGACGCCAGAAGTTATCAACTATAAGAACAAGGATGGCATTGAGATTGAGGGCTGGTATATAAAGCCGCTTGATTTTGATGCGAAGAAAAAGTACCCGGTAGTGCTCGATGTGCATGGCGGCCCGATGACTGTCTATGGCACCTCGGTTTTCCATGAGATGCAGTACTGGGCCGCACAGGGCTACGCGGTGATCTTCTGCAATCCGCGGGGCTCTGACGGAAGAGGTGCGGATTTCGCCGATATACGCGGCAAGTACGGCACTATCGACTACGACGATATTATGGGTTTTGTGGATCACTGCCTCGCTGAACTTCCCTGGCTCGACGGGGACAGAATGTGCGAGACGGGCGGCTCCTATGGCGGCTTTATGAGCAACTGGATTATAGGCCATACGGACCGCTTTAAGGCGGTGGCCTCGCAGCGCAGCATATCGAACTGGATATCGAAATCCAATACCACTGATATTGGGTACTATTTTAATCAGGACCAGACACAGGCCAACGCCTGGGACAATGTTGACAAGGCCTGGTGGCATTCGCCGCTTAAATACGCCAACAGGGCCAAGACGCCGACGCTCTTTATTCACAGCGATGAGGACTACCGCTGCTGGATGGCCGAGGGCATTCAGATGTACACGGCGCTCAAGGTTTTTGGCATCGAGGCGCGGCTTGTGCTCTTCCATGGCGAGAACCATGAGCTGAGCCGCTCCGGGGCGCCCAAGCACAGAGTGCGCCGCCTCGATGAGATTACGAAGTGGTTCGACAAGCACGTGATGCCCGGGAAGGCCGCGGCATCCGCAAAGTAAAAAACGAGGGTGCGGCGCGGGGAGACCCGGCGCCGCAGTGATTGCAGTATGCGCGGCGGCGGCGGCCCTGAATGGGAACCGCCGCTTTTTTTATGCGTCTGAAACAGCAGGGCCCTTGTGCGGCGCCTGCCGTATCCTTTCATACTTAATGCTAAATAGTACTAGTTATCTGATTCCATAGACGGGCACGGGCTGGGTGGTGTTTCTGAGGAGGACTTCGCCCATGTGCTGGAAGCGGGACTGTGTCTCGAGTCCGAGGAGCCTGAAGGCGGGCTGGGAGAGGAGAAGGGACTGCTTGAACTCTTTGCAGAGGGAATCGAGCCGGGCGGCGATGGACACTGTATCGCCCATAACGCTGAGGTGGCGGGAATCCTGAAGGCCGAGTTCGCCGACGATGACTGGGCCCCGGTGTATGCCGACGCCGACGTTGCCGAGGGCGGGCATGGATGCGGCGGCGATGTCGCTGCGGAGGCCGGGGAGTTCCTTGAAGAAATCGAAGGCGCAGGCTGCAGCCTGCTCGGCGCTGTCTTTGATGGCGTCACCGCTCATGAGACCGAAGGCGATGATGACGCTGTCGCCTGTAAGGTTGAGAATTTTGCCCCGGTGGCGTTCGGCGAGGGTTTCCCAGAGTGCGTAATAACGGTTGAGCACGTCCACGGCGTGGGTAGGCGAGACGCTTTCGACAAAGGATGAGAAGTCCCAGATATTCGATGAGAGGATGAGGGCGTCGGTCTGCTGGACTTCGACGGGCTGGGGGCTGGGCAGCATGCCCTGGAGTCTCGTTTCGCCGAAGAGTCCCACTATGCGTTCGCGCAGCGAGAGAGCGGTGATTTTATTGACGAGTATCATGACGGCAAAAGTGGCCGCGCCGAGGACGAGGAAGGCATGGGGCGCCGAGCTCATAAAGCGCACAAAGGCAGGGGGAAAGTTTCTGATGTTGAGGCTGGCGTGATACTGGGCAAGGCTGATCGCGCCGCGCTTGAGAAGCCGTGTCTGGGTGACGCGGAGATCGAGATAGAGGTAGAAAAACACAAAGACAAAAACTGTGCCAATGACAAGACAGGTCTCGGCGAAGCGCTTGACCCAGCGGCTCCGTGAGCCGATGGAGAGGGCCTGGAAGAGGCCGACATAGAAGGCGGCTATCCACAGGAAGGTATTGGCCATATCGAAGGGCATAAAGCCGGCCGAGAGGATGCGGACCAGGGTATAGGCCGCGGGCGAAATGAACGAAAAGAGAAAGCGCAGCAGGGGATTGTGTCCCTGTCCGACAAGGAGAAGGGTCTGTACGAGGAGAAAGAGGGACATAATAACAAGAGGAACTGTCTCGAAGGAATCTTCTGCGGGGGTGAGAAAGAGGGTTATAACAAAGAGCACGACCAGCTGGGTTGAATAGAGGAAAAATTCTTCAAAGAAACGCTTAAGGAATGGCCGCATGCCGCCTCCAGTCCTTTTCATCATAATCATGAATGTCAATTTATGCAAAGTGGGAGTTTTTCCTCTTGCGCGCAGGCTCAAAGCAGGCTAACGTCATAAAGAAAGTCCGATATTTGACAGAATCCGTACCTCTGTCGGACGCTGGAGTTTCGAAAGCCTTAAGGAGGCAGTATGAAAAGATTAGCGAAGGCAGCGCTTGTTCTCGCGCTCGCCGCGGTGTTCGCTTTCGGCGCGGCGGCCCAGGCGAAGTTCCACATCGGCGTTGTGACCGGCACGGTCTCCCAGTCGGAGGATGATCTCCGCGGAGCTGAACAGCTCATTAAAGAGTACAAGTCGGTTAAGGATGGCGGCGTCATCCAGCACATTACTTATCCGGATGATTTTATGTCGCAGCAGGAGACCATTATCTCGAACATCGTCGCGCTCGCCGATGATCCGCTGATGAAGGCTGTTGTGGTGAACCAGGCCATCCCCGGCACCACCGAGGCCTTTAAGCGCATCAGGGCGAAACGGCCCGATATTCTGCTCTTTGCCGGCGAGCCTCATGAGGATCCGCTCGTTATCGAGTCGGCGGCCGATCTCGCGGTAAACAGCGACTATGTGTCCCGCGGCTACACGATTATCAGGGCGGCCAAGGCTCTGGGCTGCAAGACCTTTGTCCATATTTCCTTCCCGCGCCATATGTCCTATGAGACGCTCGGCCGCCGCCGCGCGATCATGGAAGAGGCCTGCAAGGATCTCGGAATAAAGTTTGAGTTCGCGACTGCTCCTGACCCCACGAGCGATATCGGCATTCCGGGCGCCCAGCAGTTCATTCTCGAGAAGGTGCCGCAGTGGCTCAAGCAGTATGCGCCCAATGGCGAGAAGGTTGCTTTCTTCTGCACCAACGACGCCGAGACCGAGCCGCTTCTCAAGCAGCTGATGGTTTCGAAGAACGGCTATTTTATCGAGGCCGATCTTCCCTCCCCGCTGATGGGCTATCCAGGGGCTCTCGGCATCGATCTTTCGAAGGAAGCCGGTGACTGGAAGGCCATCGACAAGAAGGTCGAGCAGGCTGTTGTCGCCAAGGGCGGCAAGGGACGCTTTGGAACCTGGGCCTACAGCTATGGCTTTACCACCACTGCCGGCCTCGGCGAGTTCGCCAAGCGCTGCATCGAGGGAAAGGCCAGAAAAGACAGCCTGAAAGATCTCTTTGCCGCCTATGCGAAATACACGCCAGGCGCGAAGTGGAATGGTGCCTATAACGTCGATGTGTCCACTGGCGTCAAGGCCAAGAACCACGTCCTCGTCTATCAGGATACCTACATCTTCGGCAAGGGCTATCTCCCCACCACGACATGGAAGGTGCCTGAGAAGTATTACACGATCAAGAAACAGTAAGGCAGCACACAAAGACTGACTGAAGGGGCCCGCAGAGACCCGGCCTTGCGGCCAGGGCCTCCCAGAAGGGCCCCTTCTTTTTTGGAGGGGAGCCTCTGTATGGGACAGGAGAAACCGCTTCTTCGATTTGATCATATATCCAAAGACTTTTTCGGAAACGTTGTTCTGAACGATGTTTCCTTTGAACTGAGGGCCGGTGAGATTATCGGCCTTGTGGGAGAAAATGGCGCGGGCAAGACGACGCTGATGAGCATTCTGTTTGGGATGCCCCATATAGCCGAGACCGGGGGCTATGAGGGACGCGTGCTCATCGACGGCGAGGAAGTCCATTTTGCAACGCCTTTTGAGGCTCTGGACGCCGGTATCGGCATGGTACATCAGGAGTTCAGCCTTATCCCGGGATTTACTACCACTGAGAATATTCTGCTGAACCGCGAATCGATGAAGTATTCGCCGCTCAACGAGGTATTCGGGGACCGGATGAGCAGTCTGGACCGGGCCGATATGAAAAAAAGAGCGGAAGGCGCTATTGCCACGCTCGGGGTAAAGCTCGATCCCGATATGCTTATATCCGAAATGCCTGTTGGGCATAAGCAGTTTACAGAGATAGCCAGAGAGATTACGCGCGAGCATACGCGGATTCTGGTGCTCGACGAGCCGACGGCGGTGCTTACCGAGAGCGAGGCGCAGGTGCTGCTCGGGGCGCTGAAAAAACTCGCGGCAAAGGGCATAGCTATTATATTTATTTCGCACCGGCTCCATGAAATGCTCGATGTGGCCGACCGGGTTGTTGTTCTGCGCGACGGCCGCATTGTGAAGGAGGCGCCGGTGCGCGCCGCGGGCGGCGGCGCTGCCGCAGCGGGGAGCACCGTGGCGGGCGCTCCTGCATCGGCGGGCGGCGCGACTGTGCGCGATATCGCGAGCTGGATGGTCGGCCGCGAGATGAGCGGGGCGGTTGCGCGCGGAAAGGAAAAGCGTGAGTTTGACGCCGAGATACTGAGTGTAAAGCATCTCTGGGTCGATATGCCGGGCGAGACAGTGCGCGATGTGGAGCTCTCGATTCGCAAGGGCGAGATATTCGGTATCGGCGGGCTCGCGGGGCAGGGGAAGCTGGGCATACCGAATGGAATAATGGGGCTCTATCCCGCAGGGGGCGAGGTGAGGCTGGCGGGGAAGGATGTCCCTCTCAATTCGCCTCTGGGCGCGCTTAAAATGGGCATGGCCTTTGTCTCCGAGGACAGGCGCGGAGTGGGCCTCCTGCTCGACGAGAGCCTCGACTGGAACATTGCCTTTACGGCCATGCAGGTCCATGGGCGCTACCTGAAGCCGGTGCTTGGCGGCCTGTTTAAGCTCCGCGATGATGCCGCGATGAAGGCGGTGACAGAGGAGTATATAAAGACTCTCGATATAAAGTGCACTGGAGTAAAACAGGCGGCAAAGGAGCTCTCGGGCGGCAACCAGCAGAAGGTCTGCCTTGCGAAGGCCTTCGCGGTCCAGCCTGATCTGCTCTTTGTGTCGGAGCCTACCCGCGGCATCGATGTGGGCGCGAAGAAGCTCGTGCTCGATACGCTTATTAAATACAACCGCGACCTCGGCATGACCATTGTGATGGTTTCGAGCGAGCTCGAGGAGCTGCGCTCAATCTGCGACCGTATCGCGATTGTCGATGAGGGGCGCATCGCGGGCATTCTGCCGCCTGAATCCGACGCCTCTGAGTTTGGCGTGCTTATGTCGGGGGCAAAAAAAGAGGAGGCCGTTCATGCGTAGTCCCAAACAGATGGTCGAGGACTTTGGCTGGCCCCGCATCATCATCTTTCTGTTCCTGGTCGCACTCTTTATCGCGGCGCCCCTTGTCAAGGTCCGCATAGACGCTTCCCTTTCGGATGTCCTGAACCGCTTTGGCCAGAACGCCATATTCGTGCTCGCGATGGTCCCGATGATCCAGTCCGGCTGCGGACTCAATTTTGGACTTTCGATTGGCATTGTGGCGGGGCTCCTCGGCTCGACGCTCTCGATTGAGTTCGGACTGACAGGGTTCTGGGGCTTTTTCTTCGCGATACTGCTCTCTGCGCCTTTTGCAGTGCTCTTCGGCTGGCTCTATGGCAAGCTGCTGAACAAGGTAAAGGGCGAGGAGATGACGATCGCGATGTATGTCGGCTTTGCCGGCGTTATGTTCATGTGCATTATGTGGCTGGTCCTGCCCTATACAAGCCCGAATATGATCTGGGGCTATGGCGGCAAGGGACTCCGCACGACAATAACTGTCGAGGGTTACTGGCTCAAGATTCTGAACAACTTCCTTGCGCTTAAAATCGGGGACTTTATCTTCCCGACGGGCGAGCTGCTCTTTGTGGCTCTTATTGTCTGGCTGATGTCGGTATTTATGAAGACCCGCACCGGCACTGCAATGACAGCCGTGGGCTCCAACCCTGATTATGCGCGGGCGAGCGGCATAAGCATAGACCGGATGCGGACGGTGTCGGTTGTCATTTCGACTTTTCTGGGCGCCGTGGGCATCTGTGTATATGAACAGAGCTTTGGCTTTATCCAGCTGTACACCGCACCTACCAGCATGCCTTTCGCGGCCGTGGCGGCCATACTTATTGGCGGCGCATCGGTAAATAAGGCGAGTATGGTAAATGTAATAGTTGGTGCTTTCCTGTTCCAGGGGCTTCTTACAATGACGCCCTCGGTAATAAATTCCGCCCTGCAGACAGATATGTCGGAAGTAATACGTATAATTGTATCTAATGGAATTATACTGTATGCGCTTACGCGCAAAACGAAGGCGGCCAAATGAGTGACGGCAAAAACAAATTAGGCCGCTTCTTCAGCGAGAATGCGGTAGTTATTATTTTCCTCCTGATAACAGTGCTGGCGGTGAAGCCCTCGGGACTCTCGCTTACTTATATTACCCAGGAGATGATAAACCGGGTCGGCCGCGATTCTTTCCTCGTTCTTGCGCTGCTGCTGCCGATTTACGCGGGAATGGGGCTGAACTTCGGCATGACGCTCGGTGCCATGTCGGGGCAGATAGGCCTTATCTTCGCCATCAATTACAACATACGCGGCGTGGATGGGCTTCTGTTTGCGGCCCTTGTCGGAACGCCAATTTCGATTCTGATGGGCTATATCTGCGGTGCCGTGCTGAATAAGGCGAAGGGCCGCGAGATGGTAACCGGCTACATACTGGCGTTCTTTATAAACGGCGTATATCAGTTTGTAGTCATGTATCTTATGGGAAGCATTATCCCTATTAAGAATCCGGCAATTCTGCTCTCGCGCGGATACGGCATACGCAATACGCTGGACCTGTCGGGAGTACGGCAGTCGCTCGACAACCTGCTGATGCTGCATCTGGGGCCCTTTGCCCTGCCCTGCGCGACCTTCCTTGTGATCGCCGCGCTCTGTGTCTTCATTGCCTGGTTTAAGAAAACAAAACTGGGCCAGGATATGAGGGCTGTCGGCTATGATATGAAGGTAGCCGATTCGGCAGGCATAGCGGTAGACGGGACAAGGATTGTGGCGATTATCATCTCCACTGTCCTCGCCTGCTATGGCCAGATAATTTTCCTGCAGAACATGGGCAACTTTGCGACCTACAACGCCCATGACCAGACGAGCTTCTTCGCCGTCGCGGCGATTCTTGTCGGCGGCGCCTCTGTAAAGAAGGCGACGCTGCCGAATGTGTTTATCGGCGTTATTCTGCTCCATGTGCTTTTTGTTGTATCGCCGCTCGCGGGCCAGAACCTCTTTGGCTCTGCCATGATAGGCGAGTACTTCAGGCAGTTTATCGGCTACGGCGTTATCGCGCTGTCGCTCGTGCTCTATGCATGGCGTTCGCGCAAGGAAGCCATGGCTGCGCGTGAGAGCCTGCGCGGCGGTGCCTTCGGGGCCGCCGGACAGACAGCGGGAGGCACAAAATGAGCAGCGCTGCTGTGGCAAAAAACGTGAAGACGCGGCGCCTTGTGGTGCGCTGTGCCCTGATAGGAGTCTACATTGGGCTGACAGCCCTTGTGTTTGTGGGAGGTAAGGGCCATACAATCATTATAGATAATAAGGATTCGGACGACGGCCTCTATAAGGCCTTTGATGATGTGCGTGTCGGCGTAGACTCGCAGGCCGATTCCGACTATATGGCTGGAGACCGCGGCATGGCCGTGGTGCAGGGGCAGACGCATCGGGTTATTATAGACAAGGGCGATGGCAGTGCGAAGATCGAAAAGACTGTGCACCTGCCTTTAGGCCAGGACAGCGTTCTTGTCTCGCTGCCCAGGCTTGTGGCCGATGCACGGCCCTATATGCAGCCCTTTGCGATGTCGGTGCCGGCCGATATAGAACAGAGCGAGATAAAGAATGAAAACGCGGCGGCCGAAGCGCCGGGGACTGCCGGTCAGACCGGTCAGAGCACTGCAGAAAGCAGCGCCGCCGGGAGTGGCGCTGCCGCGAGCGGCGGCGCTGTCTCCTCCGATACGGGCGAAAGCGGTGATGCTGTCTTCTACTCGCAGCCGGGAGGGCAGGGCGAGGCGAGCGGCGGCTCCACAAAAGAGAGCAGCGGCAGCTCGGACAGCAGTGATTCCGATGATACCGTTTTCTATTCACAGCCGGGTGGAGAGGGGACAGCGTCTCCCTAAGGCCCGGCAATGCCGGGCTTCCGGCATGGAAACTATGGCCGCTCCCCCGGGAGCGGCCTTTTTTCTGTCTCCAGCGCTTGCCAGTTCCGGGCGATGGTACAATAATGCAGTAATGGACTGGTCACGGCTTAAGCTGAGCACTATGAGCCTTCGAACGAGGATAACTGTCCTCGTGATGGCTACGGTTATGCTCTCGGTAGTCGTGGAGATTTTGAACGCCCGCAATTTTATTCAGCAGTACATGCTAAAAAGCGGGTCGGATAAGGTCCTGCAGGTAGCGCGCGATCTCGCCGCGGATCCCGAAATTGTGGCGGCTTTTGGCAGCGACGCTCCGCAGTATATTATCCAGCCTATCGCGGAGCGGGCGAGAAAGCTTACAGGTACCAGTTTTATTGTCGTGATGAATATGGACTGCATCCGCTATTCGCATCCAGCGCCTTCGAGAATTGGCCGGAAATTTATAGGCGGTGATGAGAGCCGGGCCCTGAAGGGCGAGAGCTATGTGTCGACGGCGAGCGGAGCTCTTGCAACCTCCATGCGCTCCTTTGTGCCGGTGATAGATGACAATGACAGACAGATCGGCGTAGTAGTCGTAGGACTCAATATCAGCGATGTGCGGCAGGAAGTCGAGGCTATTACAAAAGTATTGTATTATATAGGAATAGTTGTTCTTGTTATAGGAGTAGCCGGCTCGACTTTTCTTGCTGGCAATATAAAAAAAGGCACGCAGGGCCTTGAGCCGATGGAAATCGCTACACTGCTCAAGGAGAGAGATGCGATAATATCCTCTGTAAAGGAGGGCATAATTGCCGTAGACCGCGGTGGCAGACTGCTCCTGATGAACGACAGCGCGAAAAAAATCCTGGCGATAGAGAGCAGTGAACAGTTTGACAATTCGACTGCTCTGGCTGATTCGCTGGGGCTGACGGCGATAATAGAGAGTGGAAAGCCATCGATAGATGATGAAATCGAGATAGATGGCAAGGAGATTGTCGCGAACCGGATTCCGATGGTTTCGGACGGTGTCGTTATTGGTGCGGTGAGCACGCTCCGCGACAGAAGCGAGATGAAGCTTCTGCGTGGAGAGCTTATGGCGATAAAGCAGTATACAACCGCCCTGAGAGCGCAGAAACATGAGTTTATGAACAAGCTGCAGGTTGTGTCGGGACTGCTCCAACTGGGGCGCTATGATGATGCCGTGGCCTATATGGACAGCACGGTGTCGAAACAGCAGCAGTCTGTCGATCAGCTGAGGAACGCTATTGAACCGGCTGAAATACTCGCTCTTGTACTGGCGAAGATGGACGAGGCCCATGAGCAGGGAATAGAGATGACATTGAGCGAGGACAGCCATCTGCCGGATTTGAGGAACTCTGTTGCTCCTGCGTTTATTACAATTATTGGCAATCTGCTTCAAAATGCAATCGAGGCTCTGCGGAATGCCGATGTTGAGACAAAGAAAATTGAGCTTGGATTCCATCTGCACGATTCACTGCTTGAAATCAGAGTATGGGATAATGGCAGCGGCATCGCGCCTGAGTTGAGGGAACATTTGTTCCAGCAGGGCGCGTCTTCGAAGGGCGAGGGACATATGGGCGTTGGGCTCTACCTTGTAAAAAGGCAGATCGAGGCCCTTGGCGGCCTTATTGAGGTCCGCGATAATGATGGTGTCGCGATGATCGCGACGGTACCGGAGGATTCGCTGTGAGTGACGCAATAAAAGTTATGGTTGTTGAAGATGATAAAATGGTGGCGGATCTCAATAAGGAGTTTGTACAGTCTGTATCGGGATTTACTGTTGTTAAGGTGGCGCATTCAGGAAATGAGGCTCTCGAATTTATTGCACAGAACACAGTCAATCTTGTTGTGCTCGATGTTTATCTTCCCGATATGCTTGGCATCGATGTGCTCCGCGATATGCGGAAAAGCGACTATCCGGCCGATGTGCTGCTTATTACCGCGGCTAACAGCTCTACGATGATTGAAGAGGCAATACGCCTTGGGGTTTTCGATTATATTATGAAGCCGTTTAATGCAGCGAGATTCAGCAAATCTCTTGATAATTATAAAGAATACAGAAAATCGCTTATGTCGGGGACTGTGGTAAATCAGGGACTGGTTGATTCTGTGGTGGCAGGAGCCCATGGGAAATTTGCCTTGAGCGAAGCGCTGCCCAAGGGCATAAACGCGGCGACCATGGATCTTGTAAAGAAGGCAATTTCGACGGTAAAGGGAGAAATCGATATAGGAACAATTTGCGAATCTCTGTCGATATCGCGCATAACCGCCTACCGTTATCTCGAATATCTCTGTCAGGAGGGAAGCATTGAAAAAGGGCTCCGCTATCAGAAAGTAGGCCGGCCTTCGACAGTGTATATTCATAAAAATTTCTAGGTCTCAGCGACGCCATAGCAGACCCGCGAGGGTCTGTTTTTTTTGAAATTAAATTTTTTTTACGGTATTGATAAATATGAAATTAAACTTTACGCGCACTCTTTCTGCGCGCATACTCAATTTTGTACTGAAGGAATGAAATGAAACAAGTGTTGGCCGGCATCTTTGCATTCTGTGGAAGCTTCCTGGCTTTTATTGGCACAGGGGCAGTAAGCCTTATTGGAGGAGCTGGCTTCGAGGCGGAACAGCCTGCTGCGGTTACCTGCTGCGGCCAGTGCCCGGATTCGTTTACTGTAAGCGCGGAAGCGCGCAAGGCCGGAATTATTCATACTTATGATGATATGATGGGCGCTGACAAGCTGGATGGATTTAAGACCCTGATTGTGGTTATGGGAGGAAGCACAAAGGGACTGGGCGAAGCTGGCCTTACGGCGCCAATGGAGCTCAGCCGGGTTTCCGGCATTCTTGCCAGGGCGAAGAGGCTTGGTATTAAAATTATAGGAGTGCATATCGGCGGCAGCGCGAGACGCGGGAAGCTTTCGGAGGACTTTATCCGCCTTGTAAGCACAAAAGCGGACTGCATGATAGTGACTGTCGAGGGCAACACCGATAATTATTTTACGAAGGAGGCGAAGCGGCGTACTGTGCCGCTTTATCTCCTGAAGTCGCCGCGCGAACTGGGAGCCGCGCTTAAGACGATATTTCATATTAATTAGCATAAACTGACAGTCTATTTTTCGATCTCATGTTCTGTACTGATGGGAGTATTATGCTCTGCTGGTTTTGCCGGCGGGCGGGGAGGAATAGGATATGTCTGGAAAATACGGAATTCTGAAAAGTGCTCTTGTCTGTGCACTGCTTATGGCTGCGTCGGGAGCCATGGCCGCGGGCAGCGGAGCAGCGGCGCCTGTGTCGCCAACGCCGGTATATGTAACCACCGCCGGACAGAGCGCGGACGCACATGCGGTAAAGCTGCTGCTCGACCGCTGCAAGGTTACCGCAAGCTATGATGCCATTGCGGCGGCGTCGAAGATTAGCGGTTCCAAGACCCTTTTTCTTGTTATCGGGGGCAGCTCGAAAGGGCTTGGTGCGGCCGGCATGGACAAAGATCAGGAGATGGCCCGCATAAAGGCAATTCTCGCAAAGGCGAAACAGGAAAAGATGTTTATAGTTGGTATCCATATTGGAGGAGAGTCCAGACGGGGGCCGCTTTCGGCTGAATTTATAAACTATGTTGCACCACAGTGCGATTATATCATTGTAAAAGCCGATGGAAACAAAGATGGATATTTTACGGCTTTAGGAAAAAAATCCAATATTCCGGTTACGGTTATCGATCAGACTCTGGATCTTATGGGAATTTTTAAGGCGATGTTCCCGGCCAAATAAGGCGGGGCCGCTCAAAAGTATGGAGGAGGAGATATGAAAAAGCTGTTGACTCTGTCTCTGTCTGTCCTGCTCTGCTTCACATTCGCGGTGAACGCAGCTGCCCAGGGCACCTACAGACCTGATGCCTGGGGCAAGCAGGGTGTGGTGGCTTCGGCCAACTCGCTCGCATCGGAGGCTGGCCTCGAGATCCTGCGCGAGGGCGGAAACGCCATCGACGCGGCGGTCGCAGTTATGTCAACGCTCAATGTCGTGGAGCCCAACGCTTCCGGACTCGGCGGCAATGGCGCCATGACTATCTATATGAAAAATGAAGGCGGCAAAAGGTCAGGGAGCTCATGATGACCGGGGCCGCGCCCCTCAACTATCCCAAAGAAGGTCTGAGTGCGGAGGACCGAGATCAGGGCTTTACCGCTGGCGTAACACCCGGAAATTTCGGCGGATGGATTGAAGCTCTGGATAAATGCGGCACCATGACCCTCGCCCAGGTGCTCGCTCCCGCCATCAATTATGCGAAGAATGGTGTTGTTGTGAATCCGATGCTTGCTGGCGTTATCGATGCCTATAGACCGATTCTCGAGCTCTTCCCGACTACGGCTAAGATATGGCTTAAGGATGGAAAAACTCCGGAAGTAGGTTCGGTAGTCTATCAGAAGGATCTTGCCAACACCTTCCAGCGCCTCTGCGATGCAGAGAAGAAGGCAAGCGGCGGCAAGAAGGCCAAGCGGCACGCGGGGCTGAGAGCTGCCTATGATTATTTTAATACCGGCCCGATCGCCAAAGAGATCGCGGATTTCTATAAGGAAAACGGCGGACTCTTTACGCTGAAGGATCTCTCGAACTATAAGCCGGAATGGGTAGATCCAGTTCATACCAATTACCGCGGCTATGATGTGTACAGCACACCCTCTACTTCGCGCGGCGGCATTGAACTTATTATGTCCCTCAATCTTCTTGAGGGCTATGATATTAAGAGCCTGGGCCAGAACAGCGCCGCCGAGCTCCATCTGGTTACTGAGGCCATGAAGGTTGCCAAGGCCGATGTCTACCAGTATGTGGCCGATCCGAAGTTTGTTGACATACCGATGGCTGGACTTACCTCGAAGGAGTACGCCGCAAAGCGCCGCGCCCTTATCGATACCGGCAAGGCCGGCGAGTTTGGCGGCCCCGGTCAGCCCAAGGATTACCAGAAAGCCCAGCTGGTAAATCCAGTGCAGTATGTAAAAGCCGGAGACCCGAACTATGTATCGAGCGCTGGCTGCACAACTGAGTACAGCATTATCGACAGGTGGGGAAACGGCGCCGGCGGCACGGTAACGCTTGGCGATTACTGGGGCACGAAGGTTGTAATTGGCAATACCGGCATTCTGCTGAACAATGGAACACGCGATGGCTCTGTCGCCGGCAAGTATCCGAACAATGTGAACTATCCTCAGCCTGGCAAGCGCGGACTGCTGAACAATTCGCCGAATGTTGTGACGAAGGATGGAAAGCTTGTGATGGTCTATGGCACTCCGGGTGGAGAGACCATCGGTATTACTCAGCTCCAGGTGCTCCTGAACGTTGTCGATTTTGGCATGGGAATGCAGGCGGCTATTGAGGCACCGCGTATTCAGCTCGGGGCAAAGCCCGATTTCTATACCCCCGGTGCTTCCGTGACAGTGAACGCGGAAAGCCGCATTGACGCCAAGGCACTCGATGCGCTTAAGGCACTTGGCCACACTGTAAAAGTGACCGGCGCTTTCTCGAGCAGCATGGGCGGCATGCAGGGTGTCTATATCGATCAGACTACGGGCTGGATGTATGGCGGCGCCGACCCGAGACGCAATGGAGTTGCCGTAGGCTACTGAGAAAACAGCGGACGGCTGGCCCGCCATTGCGCGGATCAGCCGCCGCTCCGTTCTACAGAGAGGAGAATAAGGTGTCACAACTGCTGCAGGCCATTTTGTGCCTTGCCGCCATGATTGTCGTGTTTATTCTCGCAACCAGGTGGCTGAAACTTTCACCCGCTTTTGGCATGATACTGGGCGCCGTGGCCGGCGCTCTTGTGGCGGGCCAGGGAATAGCGCTCCGGCATCTCGTCGAGGGCGCATTTATGTATTTCGATATTGTTGTGGTGATTCTCGCAGCCTCCATCTTTATGAGGCTGTGGAGCAAATCGGGCGGCCTTAATATTTTTGTCAGGGACCTTATTACGGCCTTTGGCTGGTCGCCTTCCCTGCTTCTTATATTTCTGATGATTGTTATGATGCTGCCCGCGGCGCTTACGGGCTCCGGCACCGCTTCGATTATGGCGGCAGGGACCATTGTGGCCGCTGTGCTCGAGAAGATGGAGCTCCCGAAAAAGAATATTGTGGCCTTCCTCGCGATGGGAGCGGTCTGCGGCCTCGTGGCCCCGCCAATAAATATACCGGCCATGCTTATAAGCACAGGAATCAATATGCCTTACGATGGGTTCTTTGGCCCGCTGCTTGTGCTCTCGCTGCCGCTGGGCGCGGTTTCGGCGCTGATAATAGGCCGTGGATGCATTGGCAGGAAGCTGGACCGCGAAGCTCTTCTTAGAACTGTCGAAACAGACTCCGCCCCGAGGCTTGGACATTTCGGCGCATATCTTCCGCTTCTGCTTGTTATAGCTATAATGATTCTTGAGCGGGCGGTTCCCAACAGTTTCCCGCAGATCGGCAATGCGATGGTCTTTGTGGTGGGCTGTGTGGTCGCGGCTCTGCTGTCGAAAAATCTTGATCTTGTTGGAACTGTAAAAGAGACAGTGTCGGATTCTATCGGCGTATGCGCGCTTCTTATAGGCGTCGGCGCTCTGGTGCAGGTAATGACACTAACCGGTGTCCGTGGAATGCTCGTAGTTGGTACTATATCGGCGCCGCTTGCCCTGCTCTATGTGCTGCTCTTTGTGGGCCTGCCCCTCTCGGGCTCTGTACTGGGGACCTATGGCGCGGCCTCTGTATTCGGCATTCCGTTTATGCTCGCGCTTCTTGGACGTGAGCCTATTATAGCAACAGCGGGCATAAGCCTTATTGCCGGACTTGCCACTTTGACACCGCCTACAGCTCTCGATGGACGGGCGGCCATGCTCGTTGCGAAGTATGATGGCAAGTATGCGGATGTACTTAAAACTCTCTGGGCTCCGGCTCTTATTGCCGATGTGCTTGGAACCTGCTTTGTAATCTTCGCTTCCAGCCTTAAGTGGCTGGAATTCTAAAGGAGGCCTGAGGATGGTACTGGTTGTTCTATACGAAATTGTATACCTCTTCCTCGCGGCTGCCATACTGATATGCCTGTGGCAGGCAAAATCGCTCAAAGAAAAGGCTACCTACGCGATGGTCGCCCTGCCTCTTCTTCTGCGGCTTTTCTGGATCAAATAGGAAGGATGAGCTATGACCGATAAAACAGCAGAAGCGAAAAAGACTGGCAGGCTTTCGAATACCTGGCAGTCCATAATTGTGCTTGTTGTGCTTGCCGGGCTTTTTGCCTTTGGCGCGGTATCCTTCCTGGGTATGCGGCATTATGAAAAAGTGCCGAAGGGCCCTGGAGTAACGCGCACGGGGATGCTCTCGGATTATTTCGCACCGCTTAAGGGGACAGCCTGCGATACAGAGGTGTTCTATCTGGAGGGCGCGAATCCTGGGAAAACGGTGGTAATTCTCGGAGGCACGCATCCGAATGAGCCTTCGGGTATGCTTGCGGCGACGCTCATTGTGGAGACGGCAAAGGTTGAAAGCGGAAAACTGATTGTAATCCCGCATACAAACGCGAGTGCGTTTTCCTATTCGACTCCAGGAGAGGCGCAGCCCATAAAGTTTACAATTAAAACTGATTGGGGTGAACAGAGCTACCGCTATGGCAGCCGGCTCGCGAATCCGCTGCATCAATTCCCCGATCCCGATGTCTATGTGCACTATCCAAGCGGCCAGCTTATGGCAGGAAGTGACTGGCGAAATCTGGACCGAGCCTATCCGGGCAATCCCAATGGCGGCCTTGTTGAAAAACTCGCCTATGCGATTACGCAGATGGTGATTAAGGAAGATGCAGCCATGACGGTCGATCTCCACGAGGCTCGTCCGATGAACCCGATCGTAAACTGCATTATTACCCCTGAAAGGGCGCTTGACCTTTCGACTTTGGCGCAGATGGACCTCGAGGAGATTACAAAGGATCCCTGGCATCTTGAGCCGTCGCCGAAGAAAATGTACGGAATGTCTCACCGCGGGCTTACCGACGCGACCAACACTCTTGCAGTGCTGACAGAAACTGGAAACCCGGCGATGGACTATCCGCGCGGGCCGACCACAGAGAAACTTGTAGTGGACGGCGTCGATGATTTTTATAAATTCGCGGCGGAGCGGCATGTGCTCTATGTGCCTTACGCCAAGGATGGAATGCCAATCCGCCACCGTGTTGCGCGGCAGCTCGCGAGCACTTCGGAACTGATTACGGTGTTGGGACAGATTGAGGATGACGGGAAGCCCATTGTAGTCAATGGTATTCCCAGTTATGATGATGTGGAGACCAATGGTCTTGGCCACTACATTATTAGGCCGCAGGATTGAGGCTGGGCACTGATAGATTTATTTTTACCTCCTGGGTGACGCGCGTTTTGCGCGGCGGCCGCTCCGAAAGGGGCGGCCGTCTTGTTTCCTGCTGCGGACAGCGGAGGCCCGCGCCGGCGGGTGTACGCGGATGGGGGCGGAGCGGAAGGGCCCCCGCAGGGGTTTGGGCTGGGTGTGCGTGGAGGGGCCCGGACTCATTCTATAAATAAAAAGAGGGCTTATGCGCTCCCTTGCCGCTTTAAGGCGCTTTGGCTATGATGTTACTCAAGGGAGTAGCGTCAAAATGGCTAAGTATCCATTCAGCGAGATTGAACCGAAGTGGCAGAAGTTCTGGGAGGACAATAAGACCTTCCACGCGGTCGAGGATCCGGCGTACCCGAAGGACAGGCGGCGCTATGTGCTCGACATGTTCCCTTATCCGTCCGGGCAGGGGCTCCATGTGGGGCATCCCGAGGGCTATACGGCGACGGATATTTACTGCCGCTACCTGCGCATGAATGGCTACAATGTGCTGCATCCGATGGGGTTTGACGCCTTTGGTCTGCCGGCTGAGAACTACGCGATAAAGACGGGCACGCATCCGGCGGTGACGACCAAGGCGAATATCGATCATTTCCGCAAACAGATTAAGTCGCTGGGATTCTCGTATGACTGGGACCGCGAGGTTTCGACCTGCGATGTTGATTATTATAGATGGACGCAGTGGATTTTCCTCCAGCTCTACAAGCGCGGGCTTGCCTATGAGTCCGAGATGCCGATTAACTGGTGCCCTTCGTGCAAGACTGGTCTTGCGAATGAAGAGGTAAAAGAGGGCTGCTGCGAGCGCTGCGGCACAAAGGTGACACACAAACGCATACGGCAGTGGGTGCTCAAGATCACCGAATACGGCGACAGGCTGCTCGAGGATCTTGATACGCTCGACTGGCCCGAGCCGGTAAAGCTGATGCAGCGCAACTGGATTGGCCGGAGCGAGGGCGCGACTGTGCGCTTTACGGTAGCGCCGGGCTCGAAGGCCGCGGGTGAGCAGATTGAGGTGTACACAACCCGCTGCGACACGCTCTTTGGCGCGACCTATATGGTGCTCGCGCCGGAGCATCCGCTTGTGGCGGAGATTACGACGCCCGAGCAGAAGGCGGCGGTAAAGGCCTATGTCGATGAGGCCGCGAAGAAGAGCGACCTTGAGCGCACCGATCTCGCGAAGGAAAAGACTGGTGTGTTTACTGGCGCCTATGCGGTCGATCCGGCGAATGACAGAAAGATACCAATTTGGATATCCGACTATGTTCTGATCTCCTACGGCACAGGTGCGATTATGGCGGTGCCTGCCCATGATCAGCGCGACTGGGACTTTGCGAAGAAGTTCGGCCTGCCGGTTATCGAGGTGGTCGCGGCGCCTGGCTCGCCTGAGGCGAAGTCCGGTGTCTGCACGGCTGAGCCTGAGAAATGCACAGAGGCCGATGGCGTTCTTGTGAACTCGGGCTTCCTGAACGGGAAGTCGGTGCCCGAGGCCAAGAAGGCGATGATAGCCTGGCTTGAGGAAAAGGGCATTGGCAAAGGCGCGGTAAAATACAAACTCAGGGACTGGCTCTTCAGCCGGCAGAGATACTGGGGTGAGCCGATTCCTCTTGTGCACTGCCCGAAGTGCGGTGTGGTGCCCCTCGATGAAAAGGATCTGCCGCTGCGCCTCCCCGAGGTAAAGGATTACAAGCCTTCTGGAACGGGCGAGAGTCCGCTTGCGAATGAGACTGAGTGGCTCAAGACGACCTGCCCGAAGTGCGGCGGGCCGGCGATGCGCGAGACAAACACGATGCCGCAGTGGGCTGGTTCATGCTGGTATTATCTGCGCTATCTCGATCCGAATAACGACAAGGCCTTTGCCGACCGCTCGAAGATCGAGTACTGGATGCCGGTGGACCTCTATGTGGGCGGTACTGAGCACGCGGTACTCCACCTGCTCTATGCCCGTTTCTGGCACAAGGTGCTCTACGACGCGGGTCTTGTGAACACGAAAGAACCTTTCCAGCGCCTTGTAAATCAGGGCATGATTCTCGGCGAGGACAATCAGAAGATGTCGAAGAGCCGTGGAAATGTTATCAATCCTGATGATATTGTCCGCGAGTACGGCGCTGATTCGCTTCGAATGTACGAAATGTTTATGGGACCGCTCCAGGTGTCCAAGCCCTGGTCGACTTCGGGGCTCGCCGGTGTGTCGCGCTTCCTTGAGAGGGTCTGGACTCTCGCCGAGAAGCCCCTCGATGAGAGGGAACTGACGCCCGATGAGGCAAAACTGCTGAATAAAACAATTAAGAAGGTCTCGAACGATACTTCTTCGCTGAACTTTAACACAGCGATTTCACAGATGATGATATTTGTGAATGAAACCTCAAAGCTCGAGAAGATGCCGCGGGCTCTTATGGATCCCTTTGTGCGGCTTATTGCACCCTATGCGCCCCATCTCGGCGAGGAACTCTGGACAAAACTGGGCCACAAGCCTTCTGTCTCGAAGGCGCCCTGGCCGGTTTGGGACGAGAAGCTCTGCGAGGATAGCGAGCGCGAGATTGTAGTGCAGATAAACGGCAAGGTGCGCGAGCGCTTTAATGCAGGCGCTGATGTGACAGATGCTGAACTTGAAAAGACGGCGCGCGATATGCCAAAGGTTAAAGAATGGGTGGGTGGCAAGCAGATTGTGAAGGTAATAGTTGTAAAAGGAAGACTTGTAAATATCGTAGTTAAATGAAATAGGATTGATGTGATGATGGCGGCCGTCCTTGGGACGGCCGTTTTTTTATGTGCGCGGGCCGGCATGGCGCTGACTGCCGCGTGGGGCGGGGGCCGCGACCGCAGCCTGGGCCCGTGACTGGCGCCGCAGGCCGGCATAGCGCTGCATATGCCCGTGACTGGCGCTGCAGGCCGGCGCATGGGCGGTGGCTTATTGCAGAAGCGAGGGCAGAACAAGAAGGAAATAGGCGCCGCAGACAAGCAGAGCGGCCACAATATAGCTCCAGGCTGAGCGTTTTGCTGAGGCCGCGGGGGCCGGGCCAGAGGCGGCGGTTAGGGGCTGAGGCTCAGCGGCGCTGTCCCAGACCTTAAGCATGAGCTCGTCGACATCGCTGAAGAAGGTGCTGGCGTGAACTCTGCCACGGTATTCGATTATCTGGTCGTAATAGCGGAAAGCGGAGGCTACTATTGATCCGAAGCGGCCTGGCAGCTTGAGGCCCTGGCGGATGGAGGCCTTGGAAATATAGATAAGTCCTTCGAACGTAAAGGCCTTGTCGATGCCGCCCATAAGCGCATCCTCGGTGATAGTAAGGGGGCCCCATTTGGCCATGACTCTGCCGACGGGGACAAGGAGATTGGCGAGTATAATGCCGGATGCAACGAGGATTGTTGTGATAATTGAAGTCTTCTTGCCGGATGACTTGGCAAAAAAATAGAAGAAAATAAATATGAATATCTTGAGCAGAGTTGCTTTCTGAAATAGAAAAGCGATGGAGATAAGAAGCCCGGCGATGGCGAGGAGCGATGGCTCGAAAAAGGCGTCATAGCGGGCGGCCCTGGCGCTTCTTTTGGCGCGGGCTTTCTCCTTGCGTTCGGCCTTTCTGGCTCTGGAAGCCGCTTTGGCGGCTGCGCGCTTCTGTTTGGCCGGAGAGGGAGTGGCGGAAGCGCGGGGTGTCTGTTCAGTCATGATGTGCCTCCCCTGGACCGGAGTTGGAAAGCGGGGTGTTTTCCGGCGGCTGGGAAGCTGCAGGGAAGCCGGTCTCTCTGGCGCGAGCATACCATTTTGAGCTGGCCGAGAAACGTTCGGCGAAGAGGCCCAGAATGGCACCTGTTACAAGGCCCATGATGAGAAATACCGGTGTGATGTAGCGTGCGGATTCACCGAAGATAACAAAACGGGCAATAAGAATCTGAACCGCGTTGGAAGTCATAGCTCCGAGTATCGAGACGCCGATATTGGAGATGAGCCTGCCGCAGGCTTTTTTCGAGGCCCACATTACTGTCGCCGCTACGAGTGTGCCGGCGAGGGAGAAAAGGGCGACATAGGAAAAAAGAGAGCCCGAAATCACGCTCATCCCTACTACTTTGACAAGGGCGAGAACCATATACCAGGAGAAGGGCAGAAGATCGACAGCGAGGAGTATCGGAAGATTCGCGATGCCGAGGCGCATAAAGGGCAGGGGCTTTGGAATCATATACTCGATGGCTGAGAGAACAAGACAGAAGGCCCCGAGCAGGGCCGTCAGATCCGCCCGGCGCGCGGAGAGGGCCGCGTGGCCCGGCTTTTTAATAGACACCGGCGTCGACTGACTTTTCATTGGAGGAGCCTTCAATACTGATAAATACCTGATTGGGCATGCAGGCGACCCACTGGCCTGGCCTTGAAATAGCGCCCGCGGCCACACAGGTCCTGTTCGGACAGGGGGAGTCCTCAATCTGGACGCTGCCGTCGTGTATATGCACGACGGTTACGCCCAGAGGACCTTCAATCTGAAGCCGGCGTTCATCTTTGAGCGGATAGATGTAGTCGCCTCCCTGGCTCGATATCTTCACCTCGGGTTCGGCATTGCCCTTGCCGTAGACTGTGAGGCAGCTGAAGGCGATGGCCAGAATGGCGGCGGCGATGATCACACAATCAAGGACTTTGATCCTGATTTTCGGTTTCTCGCTCATGATGAAGACGGGGCTTTATGAGTGATCGCAGCCGCAGTCGCCTTCGCAGCCGCAGTCGCAGTCTTCGCCGCACTCGCCTTCGCAGCCATGAACATGGCCATGCTCGATCTCTTCGCTCGTAGCTTCGCGGACATCGAGAACCTTCACGTCGAAATGAAGGGTCTGGCCCGCAAGCGGATGGTTGGCATCGAGCTTGACCTGATCGCCTTCGAGACCGACAACGGTGACAAGCTGGGCGCCCTGTTCGCTCTGCGCCTCAAACTGCATGCCGACCTGGACATCGGCACTGCCGAATTCGGTCTTGGGCACCATGAATACGAGGCTGTCATCGCGCTCGCCATAGGCATCGGCCGCAGCGACGACGCAGCTCAGCTGATCGCCGGCGTTCTTGCCCTCAAGCTGTTTTTCGAGACCCGGGATAAGATTGCCGTTCCCGTGGAGGTACACGAGGGGCTCGGCGCCTTCCGAGGAGTCAAGAAGATTCCCGCCATCATCTTTAAGGCTGTAATCGATGGTGACCACTCGGTCCTTCTCTACTGTCATAGGTTTCCTTTCATCGAGAAAATATGAGGATAATAGTACAGAAGCCGGGACCGCTCGGCAAGGGCCGCCAGCCCAATCTGGCGCTTTTCCGGGCCTGGGCGCACAGTTTCATTATTTGAGCCAAAGTGCTATTCTGAAAGGCCGGCAAAAGCGCTGAACCTCATAGGGAGGTCTCGCGCCGGCCTGCAGGAATACCGATACTAAAAGAGCATGGGCGAACATAAAACTTTTACAGCATCAAAGGCCAACCGCGTTTTCGGAACTCTTCTTCTCTGCTGCGCGGCGTATTGTACTCTTTCGCTGATTCTGGCGGCTGATCCTTCCTCTCTGGCTGCCTCGCCAGCCCTGCTCTCCGGGCCTGGAGCGGTTCTGCTGGGGGCCTTTTCGTGGGCAGCCTGCTTTATTCCGCTCTGGCTGGCGGCTGCCGCGTGCATTGCCATGAAACCGGGCTTCCGCCCCGCGGCGATCTTTGCTCTGATGTCGTCCTGCCTGCCTTTTGTGGTCCTCGCGGGCTGTGCCCGCTTTATGATGGATCCGCAGGCCTGGTACGCCGAGTACCCATGGCTCGAAACCCTTGGCCCCGCCGCCTTTGAAATCGTCTCCTGTCTCCTCGTGGTATTTCTGGCTCTCCTCATCGCGCGGATAACGCTGGCCATTGCCGCAAAGAAGGCAGCCAGCTATGACGCTGCTGAAGGCGGAGAGCCGGAATTCAGGAATGTGCCCGAGCGGCGGCATCCTCTTCTCATTGACTATCAGGGTGAAGGGTCCGTGAAAGGACAGAGCAGGGCCGAGAACAGAGTCCGGCAGGCTGGCGGGGCGGGAACACAGGCAGTGCCTTTCAGCTCCGAACTCCCGGAACTGCCGCCTGTGCCGGCTCTCAGCTGCCTGGGCGGGAGGGCGGCCGCGGAGCGGTCTGCCGCTGGCGCGGAGACAGGCGAAACTGCAAGCGCCGGAGACAGAGCCGGAACTCAGGCGCCGAGCGGCCAGATGGATGGCCTTGGTTCTGGAAATCCGGCCACAGCAGCAGACAGAGGCACGGTACTGAACGCGGGCGCCGGGGATGGCGGCGATAGGGCTATACCGCTCTTTTTTGGACGGAATCCTGCTTCGGCCGCTGACCTCGAAAACGGAGAGACGCAGAATGCAGAAGAAGCCGGGAAAAGCGGTGAGCAGGGCGGCCCAGCCGGGACCGGCGCGGAGGCCAGAGAAGCGGGCTCCGATGTGGTCGAACTCCGTGACGGTTCGACAATAAGCTATACCTCCGTGCCATCAGGCTCGTCGGCTGGAGCCGGATCTATAGCAAAGGCTGCAGACGGAACGCCTGTGCCTCAGAATCCGGAAGAGGCCGCAAAGGAAGCGGCGAGGGCTGCCGCAGCCGCGCGGATTCTGGCGCGCAAAAAAAGACCGCCATATGCCGTGCCTATAGACGGCATTCTCAATTCCTACCCGGACGGTCAGTACTGGATTATCGACGATAAGACGCGGCATTCCGCGGAGATTCTCCGCGATACACTTGCCGAATTCAACATAAAAGCCGAAGTCACTGGCATCAGAAAGGGACCAGTTATTACGATGTTCGAGATTCTGCCCGCCCCGGGCATACGCCTCTCGAAGATCGCGAATCTTTCGGACAATATTGCGCTGAGGCTCGCTGCTTCGAGTGTGCGTATCGTTGCTCCAATCCCCGGCAAGCAGGCCGTGGGCATCGAAGTCCCAAACGAAAAGCGTTCGATTGTAAGCCTCCGCGAGCTTGTGGACAATGACACTTTTAAAAATTCCAAGATGGAAATTCCCGTTGTACTCGGCAAGGATATATCGGGCGAGGCCCAGTTTATCGACCTTGTACAGACTCCCCACCTCCTTATTGCAGGCGCAACTGGTTCGGGAAAGTCTGTACTGGTAAATTCTATTATCCTTTCGATTCTTTTTACCCGCTCGCCTGAACAGGTAAGGCTGATCCTGATAGATCCGAAGATCGTCGAGCTAAAGCTCTATAATGATATCGGGCATCTGCTCACACCTGTTATAACCGAGCCCAAGAAGGCTTTTCAGGCTCTGCAGTACTGCATCTGCGAGATGGACAGACGCTACTCGATGCTCGACCGTGTGGGCGTGCGCGATATTAAGAGCTATAATAAAAAAATAAAAGAGAAGGGGCTTGCACAGGAAAAACTGCCCTATATAGTTGTAATAATAGATGAGTTTGCCGACCTCATGGCGACAACAGGCAAAGAACTTGAGTCAACCCTCGCCCGGCTTGCGGCCATGTCGCGGGCTGTCGGCATCCATCTTGTGCTCGCAACCCAGCGGCCTTCCATCGATGTGATCACAGGCCTTATCAAGGCCAATATTCCAAGCCGCATTGCCTTTATGGTCGCGTCGAAATTCGACAGCCGCATAATTATCGATTCCGTGGGCGCGGAAAAGCTGCTCGGCCGCGGCGATATGCTGTTCGCGAGCGCCTGGGATCCATTCCCGATCCGCATGCAGGGTGCCTATGTATCGGAGGAAGAGGTCGAGCGCGCCGTGGATTATGTGCGGGGGCTCGGCGAACCGGAATATATAGACGACGAGATATTTATCGATGATGAGGAGGAAGAGGACGCCGGGCCATCGCTTTTTGAGGATGATGATTATGATCCCCTCTACGATCAGGCTCTGCAGATAGTGCTGCAGCAGGGCAAGGCCAGCGCGTCCTATATCCAGAGGAAACTCAAGGTGGGCTACAACCGCGCGGCGCGCCTTGTCGAGCTTATGGAGGAGAAGGGCATAGTCGGCCCGGCTCAGGGATCAAAGCCGCGCGAGCTTGTGCGCAACCCGGAGATTACAGGGCGGATGCCGCAGCCGACAGCACGCGGCGATGGTCCGGCAGGCGAGCCTGGGGCTCCGGGGCCCCTCACGGGCGGCGGCACGGCGGCACGGGCAGGCGGAAAACCGCCGGCGCTGATGCCCAATGCTGAAACGGTTCCCGGGCAGCGCGTTACAGGCCATGACGATCCCGATGATGAAGAACCCAATTAACAAATAGGAGTATATAGAATGGATGACCAAAAGTTTTCGGAGGCTTTTGAGACAGGGAAGGAGCTGCTGCAGAAAAAGAAAGGCAGAATGATTGTCGGTTTTGTGACAGGCCTGGCTGTCTGCATGATAGTGTTCATCTCCGCCGACAGCCTTATCCTGAGCGCAATAATCAATTCGAAGATGGCTGTTTTTTATGCCTCGGCAGCGCAGCAGATTATCTCTGCGCGGGCGGCCGAGATAAGCGCTGTAAACGAAAGCTATCTGAATGATCTCCGCCTGTTTTCGGACAATGAGGCGGTACGCTCTGGCGATGTCAGTACGATGCACGCCTGGTTTGACCGCAATGCCGATCTGGGGGACAGCAGATTTGTGACTGTTTTCTTCTGCGGCCCCGATGGAATGCAGTACCAGATTGGCAGTTCCGGTGCCGAAAATTTCAATATACACGACAGGCCATATTTTAAGGCCATAATGGCTGATGGACAAAAGACCTATATAGGAGAACCAATTGTAGCGAGCAGCACGGGCGATGTGCTCTACCACTATGCCAGGGCGGCCTATGACCGGAACGGCAGTCTTGTCGGAATGATCGCAGGCACCATGAGGCCTTCGGATCTTCTAGGCCAGATTGTCGACTCAATCCATATTGGCAAAAAGGATTATGCCTTTGTTGTGGCAAGCGATGGCACCATAATCTACCATCCGGATATAAGCCTTATAATGAGAGCTACTTACCGGGATGGCGATAAGAACGGACTTAAGGGCATGAGCGCAATTATCAAGGCGATGAGCGGAGGAGAAACATCGAGCGGTTATTACAGCTCGTCGACTGGCAGACACCTTGTGGTGTTCGCACCGGTTCCCGGCACGACCTGGTCGCTCGGCATAGATGTGCCTAATTCGCAGATAATGAGCTACAGCAATTCATTTATAACACTTATTATCGCAAGTGGAGTTGTACTGTTTGCATTTATGTGGATATTCTGTGCCGCCTTTCTGCAGCGTTCGCTTAAGCCGGTTAATACGGTTGAAAAGGAGATTGGAAATATTGCAACTGGGGATGCGGATCTTACCAGACGCATAGATATAAACCGCCATGACGAAGTGGGCCGTCTTGTAGACGGCTTTAATCTCTTTATGGGACGTCTGCAGAATATTATAACAACTATAAAAAAATCAGACTCGGATCTTTCGTCTGTGGAAGAACAGCTGAGACTGAGCGTGGATGAGACTGCGAGTTCGATAACACAGATACTGGGCAATATAGAAAGCGTGGACAGACAGGTGCAGACCCAGGCGAGCGGCGTTGAAGAGACGGCCGGCGCGGTTACCGAAATAGCGCATAATATCGAATCGCTGGAGAAGATGATCCAGAATCAGGCTGCCGGCGTTACCGAGGCTTCGGCGGCTGTCGAGGAGATGATCGGCAACATCGGATCCGTGGACGGTTCGGTGGAGAAGATGGCCTCGGAATTTGGACTGCTGCAGACTGATGCGCACGCGGGCGTCGAAAAGCAGAATGCAGTGAATGAGGCAGTGCGCCTGATCGCGGATCAGTCGGCCATGCTGCAGGAAGCCAATGCTGCCATCGCGAACATTGCCCAGCAGACAAATCTGCTTGCGATGAATGCGGCAATCGAGGCAGCGCACGCGGGCGAAGCGGGCAAGGGCTTCTCGGTGGTCGCGGACGAAATACGGAAGCTCTCGGAGACCTCCTCGGAGCAGTCGCGTACAATAGGCGAGGAGCTTGAGAAAATTGTGGGCTCGATAGATTCGGTGGTGCAGGCTTCGGAGGATTCGGGCGATACATTTATGGCTGTGGCGGCCAAAATCGCGCAGACCGACGAGGTTGTGCGGCAGATACGCGAGGCGATGCAGCAGCAGCAGGAAGGCTCAAGGCAGATACTCGAGGCGCTGAGGAACATGAACGACAGCACCTCGGAAGTACGCAGCGCGTCGGCGGAAATGTCGGCGGGCAATAAGGCTATTCTCGGGGAAGTAAAGCTGCTGCAGGATTCGACAATTGCGATACGTGACAGTATGGGCGAGATTATGTCGGGTGCGAAGAGCATAAATGTGACAAGTTCCAGGCTTTCGGATATGTCGCACGCGGTAAGCGCATCGGTCCGGACTATTTCGGACGAAATTGGTCAGTTCAAGGTGTGAAAAGATGCAGCATTTTGAGTGTGATTACATGGAAGGCGCGGCTCCTGAAATAATGCGGCGCCTTGTCGAAACCAACATGGAGAAGACGCCGGGCTATGGCACGGACAGCTACTGCGCGTCTGCGCGGGAGAAAATAAAGGCTGCCTGCGGCTGCCCGGAGGCCGAGGTCTACTTCCTCGAGGGAGGCACGCAGACAAACGCGACTGTGCTGGATGCCCTGCTGCGCCCCGGCGAAGGAGTACTTGCGGCCGAGACCGGCCACATCGCGGTGCATGAAGCAGGCGCTGTCGAGACGTTCGGACATAAGGTCCTGACAGTACCGCGGGGTATGGGGGGCGGGGATGAGGCTTCGCGGAGCGGCAAGCTGGACGTGCGCGATGCACGGGCCTGGCTCGAGGAGTTCTGGAGCAACAATGAATGCACACATATGGTAGCTCCAGGCGCGATCTATATTTCCCATCCTACCGAATATGGCGGGATCTACAGCAGATCGGAACTGCGGGCTCTGCACGCCCTCGCGGCCGAGTATAAAATCCCTCTCTACCTCGATGGAGCCAGACTCGGCTATGGCCTTGAGGCTGAGGGCACCGATGTCGATCTGTCTGAGATCGCGCGCTGCTGCGATGCCTTCTATATTGGCGGCACAAAGGTAGGAGCCCTTTTCGGTGAGGCTGCTGTTTTTACGCATGCCGGGGCTGCCCCGCGCTTCTTTACCGATATGAAACGCCATGGGGCTGTGATGGCCAAGGGCAGACTTATGGGAATCCAGTTTGATACGCTGTTTACGGACGGCCTCTACCTCCGGATTTCGAAGCACGCAATCGAAATGTCCAGAAAACTCAGATCGGCCATCCTGAGCAAAGGCTACACACTCTATTTTGACTCTCCGACGAATCAGCTTTTTGTAATAATTGAAAATAAAAAACTTGCCGAGATAGCAAAGGGTACAAGCTATGAGGTCTGGCAGAAATACGATGCCACGCATACCGTTGTGCGTTTCGCGACAAGCTGGGCGACGAGAGAAGAGGATCTTGAGGGGCTTATTGCTCTATTGTAAATAAATGCGGTTTCCGTTACCGTGGGCGCTGGAGTTTTTGACATGACCCGGAATATTGAAGTGTTTGAAAAAGCACCAGTGCCCAGGGCGGTGGCTGCCCTTGCGATACCGACTGTGCTCAGCATGCTGGTAAGCGTGCTCTACAACATGGTCGACACTTTTTTTGTTGCGCGCACCGGCGACCCGAACCAGGTCGCCGCGGTTTCGCTTGCGACGCCTGTTTTCCTTTTTCTTATGGCCGCGGGAAATATCTATGGCATAGGCGGCTCGGCCTACCTCTCGCGTTCGCTCGGAGAAAAGAAGACGGAGCGCGCGAGGCATATTTCGGCCTTCTGTTTTTATGCCGGAATAGCGACTGGCATAGTCCTGGGGCTTCTCTTTATTGCCGGCATGCCATTTATTCTCAGGTGGTGCGGCGCGAGCCCCAATACCGCGGGTTATGCGCGCGATTATCTTTCGTGGATTGCCTGGGGCGCGCCCGCTGTTGTCGTCTCGACCGCATTTACAAACCTTGTACGCGGCGAAGGCTCGGCCCGTGCCGCGATGATCGGCATGATGATAGGCACAGTTGTGAATATCATTCTCGATCCAATAATGATTCTGAGCATGAAGATGGGCGTGGCCGGAGCCGCCATTGCAACAGTTATCGGAAATCTCTGTTCCTGCGCCTATTACCTGATCTATATTCTAAGCGGAAAACACTCTATTCTTTCGCTGAAACTGTCGGATGTACGCACAGACGACGGTATCGCCTCGAATGTCTTCGCGATCGGAACGCCAGCTTCGCTCAACAATGTACTGATGAGCCTTTCCAATATTCTTATGAACAATTTTCTTGCCGGCTATGGCGATATCCCCGTTGCCTCGATGGGCATAGCTATGAAGGCCAATATACTGCCGGTATTTCTGCAGCTCGGCGTTGCCATGGGCATTCAGCCGCTGGTCGGCTACAACTATGGTGCCCGGAACTACAAACGCCTTAAGGAGACTATGCGCTTCGCGATGATCACCAACCTTCTTATCGGCTCGGTGATAACCCTTGTTTATTTTTTCTTTACGCGCCAGATAATTTCATTCTTTATTGACAATGACGCGGTGGTTTCCCGCGGCGTCTATATGCTTCGCGCTCTGATGATTTCGATGCCTGTGCTTGGCATTCAGTTTATTTTCAGTTTTACCTTTCAGGCGATGGGCAAGGCTCTGCCATCGCTGATTCTCTCGATAAGCAGGCAGGGCTTTGTGTTTGTGCCAGCGCTTATTATTGCACGCGCTGTGGCGGGACTCGATGGTGTTACCTTTGCCCAGCCTATCGCCGACTATGTTTCGATTGTAATAGCTCTGATAATGTTCCTTGGTATGAACAGGGGCTTTAAGGCCGAAGAAAAAGCGAATTCTGGAATGAAGGCAGGGCTCTGAAGAAATGGATGCCTGATGCCTCTGCCTGCGCGGACACCGCGCAGACAGGAGGCATGGAAAAGCCCCGCCTTAAGGGCGGGGCCGTGAACCGGGACCTTACTTCCAGGTAAGCGTATTTGTGCAGCTGATAAGTGTTATGAGAATAGCATTGATAATGCCGGGCAGATAGGGGTTGCGCGTTACGCGGTAGAGCTTCCTTGATATAACCGCCGTAACTGAGAGAGTAATGAGCATCGGGAAGAGCCAGACAATGAACATATTGCCGGCAGGCCACTCGAGGCTGCCCTGTCCGAAATAATGCGCATACTGGATAAGCAGCAGCACGATCGCGGGCATCGCATTGAACACTGCAAGTATTGCGGTGTTGATCCAGCCTCCCTTCCCGTTCCTGAGCCCGATAGTATTGTAATTAAAGCAGTTGATGGCTACCGAGTTGGCCACATAATAGACAAGGAAAAGCTCCAGATAGGGGAAGAGCGCCACAAAGAGCTTGCTTGAATCAAAGGCTTTTACTGCGAGTACCCAGATGCGGAAATCGGACTTGAAGAAATAATCGGCAAAGAAGACGCAGAGATAGGATACAGTTATTACAATTATCGAAAGAAGAATGGTTTTCCAGAACTTTTCGCTGCTGAGTTTTATGCCGGTCTCCTCGGCAGAGAGCCGCCGATCTGCATTCGCGCGCTTATAGATGTACATAAAAAGAATTGCAAAGAGACCGCAGGCCGCTGCCCAGCAGCCGACTCCCCAGGGTGAGGTCTGGGCCCAGGGACTGCGCGAAAGCCCGAAGGCGTTTACCCCCTTGAGAATGGGCAGATAGGTGAAGATGCCAAAGAGGGCGCAGGCGACGAGGCCTCCCCAGAACCAGAGCTGTCCCCTGGCATCGATGGGGCGGGGTGCAACGGCTTCTTCCGATCTGAGCGCCGAGAAAAATGGCGTGAATACCATGAGAATGGCAAAATTGACAAGGAAGACTGCGAATCCGATGAGCCCGATAAGATTGAAGAGTTCCTTGATCTGCCAGACCTGATTGCCGGGATCGATAGGAGCAGGAGCACCAAAGGCTCTGCTGAAGAAATCTATCGTGGCTGCCGTGGAGCGTTTGCTGAAATGCGACCAGGGATGGATAATCGCGGGATTGTAAATTACGCGCATCGCGCTTCTGCCATCGACCTGTTCTGTGTAGACAGTATCGGCCGCGCGCTTATCCAGACCTGTGGGGTCATTGCCGAAATGCAGGAAGGACTGGGCGTTCTTGTTCCTGATGTATTCGGGCGGCCAGGTCTGATTGCCATTTGCGTCGACATCGCGCATGAAGAATTCGTCGTACTGGGCGGCAACAATACCTGCATTGCGGCTGCCGTAAATATCGATATAGGCCTTTGTGTCCTTGTCGGCATATGTGGCGTCGGCGCAGTTCAGAAGCACAGCCGAGATCAGGCGCTGCGGGGCTGCGTTGTCGAGGCTGATCGCGACATTGGAGGACATGCCGCCCAGTGAATGGCCGGTGATGCCAATGCGGGAAGCGTCGACAAAGTTTATAGAGGCGAGCATTTTGACGGCTTCGTACATGCCAGTCGTAAGTGTGCCGATATTGTCCACATTTTCGGAGCTGCCATGCGAGAGCATATTCATCGAAAGCACAACAAAGCCGCGGCGTGAAAGCTCGACATAGTTGGCGTCCTGCATCTCGCGGTTGTTGTACATGCCATGGCTTGTTACAATCGCCGGCAGGGGATTTTTCGCCGAGGCGCCCTTGGGAATAAAGAGCAGGCCGTTCATCTGATAGCCGCTTGTGGTCTCCCAGGTGAGATCGCGGATGGTGACTTTCCCGCCCGATGTCTGGACAATGGATACAACAATCATGCTGATGAGCATGAGACCAATCGCAATGCAGAGCCATTTCGCGGCTCTTTTTCTGCGCGCACTCATATCCGCCGAGAGAACGCGGGTACCTTCCATCATTTTCCTCCTCCACCCTGCCCCGTGGCAGGATATCGAAGTTAAGTATTGGAAGCTGAAATTAAAACTGTAAATGCGGAACTGGCGCTTTTTATTCGGGCAGTACAGGTATTTTGAAATACTCTATTGGAGCATTTTTGCGCTCAGCTGTGCCTTATATGCTCCAGAGGAGCAGACAGGACAAGGCTGGAAGCATAAAGGCGGGACCGCGGAGAGTTCCTAGCCCCGACCGCGCCTGAGGCCGAGCTCCATGCATATGCGGACAGCGCTTGCGAGGTTGTTCGCTCCCAGTTTTTCGACGGCGTCGTGCCGCTGCTTTTCGACTGTCTTTACACTGGTATGGAGCTTCTCTGAAATTTCGCGCATGCTGAGCCCCGCGATGATAAGCCGCATTACTTCGTTCTCACGGGGAGAGAGGAGTGAGAGTCTGAGTTCCTGCCCCCACTGGATGTCGGGCTGAATGTCCGGATCTCTCCAGGAGCCTGCAAGCTGAAGAGCCTCGAGCCATCCGCCATAGAGCTCATCGCGGCGGCTCCGGCTTATGCGCGGCTCAAAGCACAGATCGAGGCGCCATCGCGAAAGTGCTTCTTCCTCGCTCTGCCAGTAGCCGACTGCGAGACCGGCGAGCCAGGCCGCACCAAGGGCGGATGCCTCGATAATTGCGGGCCGTTCGACCGGAATGCCCAGGATATCGGCCATAAACTGGAGCAGGAAATCGCTCTTTGCGCAGCCGCCATCGACTCTGAGGCTTCCGGCCTCAAAGCCATAGCCATGCTGCATGGTCTCGAGGGAATCACGGGTCTGATAAGCGAGGGATTCGAGGGCGGCGCGTACAAGATGCTGTTTTGTCGTTTCGAGGCTGATGCCGAGGATCGCGCCGCGGGCATTGGGCCGCATGATGGGAGCGTGCATGCCGATCATGGCGGGCACAAAGTAGACGCCGCCCGAGTCGGGTACCTGGAGGGCAAGGCCGTCCACATCGCTGACATCGGCGATGATGCCGATATGCGATTGAAGCCAGTTCAGAACTTCGCCTGAGAGGTCGGAATAGGTTTCGAGGCCGAATACGGCGGGTCTGTCCTGGCGCTTCCAGAGAATGGGCCTGCCTATCCCCGCCCGGGCTTCGAGCCTCCTGCCCCCTGTGCAGCGCACCATAAAGGAGCCTGTGCCCAGGGTGTTTTTAAGCATGCCAGGTTTCGCACATGCCTGGCCGAATGCGGCCGCGGCCTGATCTCCCGCGCAGGCGCTTATGGGTATGCGGGCACCCCAGAAAGCCCTGGGATCGGTAAAGGCGTAGATCTCGCTGGAGCTTTTAACTGCCGGCAGAAGCTCGGGCGGAATTCCGAAGAGCGAGAGTCTGTCTGCATCCCAGCCCATCGAGGAGCAGTCCAGGAGACCAGATACATAGGCATTGGACGGATCGGTGATAAAGGCCCGGCCGCCGCTGAGTTTCCAGACAAGCCATGAGTCGATAGTGCCAAACTTGAGCCTGTTCTGGCTGAGTGCCTTCTGAACGGCCCGGTCATTTTCGAGGAGCCAGCAGTACTTTGTGCAGGAGATATTGGGCACGAGCGAATCGATAGCGCATCCGCTTTTATCGGCGGATGCCGCAGCGGAAAAGCGGTCGCAGATTTCCTGGGTTCTGCGGTCCTGCCAGACAATGGCGCGCCCTATTGCCTCGCCGCTGACGCTGTCCCAGGCGACTGTTGTTCCCTGCTGGTTCGATATGCCGATGGCCGCGATGTCCTCTGGGACAATGCGCGCGTTCTTGAATGCCTCGCCCGAGGCATCGAGGACATGGTGCCACATCTCCTCGGGGTCTTCCTCAAACCAGCCCTCTGCGGGGCGGCAGCTGGTGAGCGGCCGGCTGGCGCCCGAAATGGCATGGCCCTCATGATCGAAGATAAGGACCTTTGTCGAACCGGTCCCCTGATCAATGCTGAGTACATAGCCATCCATCCCGGTCTCCTCAAGGCCTTTATTATAGGCCCGCGGATTTGAACTGGAAAGCGGAAAAGCATGGACGCCGGGCCTCCGCCAGAGGGGGCTGCCGCCGCGGACAGCGGAGGCCGGCGCCGGCCGGCGTTGTGGCGGGGGCGGAGAGGGAAGGGCCGCGGCCATGCGCCCCGCTGAGAAGAGAGGGTGGGCGGCCCGAACTCATATTATATAATAAAATAATATATAGTATGATATAAGATTGAGAAGCCGGGATGGCGCTACTGGAGGTCGAAGATGCTGCCGAAGAGCGGAATGCCGGGGGCGAGGGAGCCTGCTTCGCGGAGACTGCAGTAGTCGAGCGCGGCGCTGCTGTCCTCGGGTGAGCCGCCCGAGAGGGGCATGGCAAGGCCATAGGGGCCGGCTTTGAGAACGGGGGTAAAGCCGTAGGGAAAGAGGCGCTGCGCGGCGGGGGATTCGGGATGGAGAGGGATAATGGCAGAAGCGGGGCATCCGATGCCATCGAGGAGTATCTCGGCAGAGTTGGGATCTGCGGCGAGGAAGAGGCGGAGGCCTGTGGCCTTAATTGGCTGATTGCTGTTAAAGGGACTGATGGCCATGGCGCTGTCATATCGTGCATAGGCTGCTATCTGTCCTCCGCGCTCGAGCACAAGGGAGCCGACTATGGGCGAGAAGCTGAGCCAGGGGGCGAAGCCGGGATCGGGTTCGATGGCGAAGTCGCTCTGGCCAAGGCAGGACTCCCAGAGCGCCATAAGCGCAGGGACGTCTTCGGGCCGCGGCGGGCGGAGCCTCGTGCCCGCTCCTGAGATGTCAGGTGAAAAATTTATGCTGAGGGCGGGGCGGCGTTTGGGAATAAGGCCTGCCTTGCCAAACATGCAGGATTTGAATCCGAAGCGCGGATAGTAGCTTTCGTGGCCGCAGAGAAAGGCGAGGGAGACGCCTGCTTTTTCGAGAACGCGGCGCGAGGAGAACATGAGAGCAGAGCCTATGCCGCGTCCCCAGTACTCGGGATCGACGGCGAGAGGCGCAAGGTTGGCGGCGAGTATGCGCCGGCCGCGCATCTGGACGCGGTAGGGATACCACAGTGCGAGGCCGAGAATGAGGCCTGGCCTGCCGGCGCTGGGATCGGGCAAAGGAACAGGAGAGAGCGCGGCCCTCGAGGGGGCGCAGGCCTCGGCGACAAGGGCCAGAGCGGGATCGAAACGCGGAGCGGCCGCGACCAGGGCGGGAATGGCCACTTCGGCGAGGTTCCTGCGTTCTCCCCAGGAGCGGTCGGCCGCAAAGGAGCGGGCCGAAAGCTCACTGACGGCAGGAAAATCGGCGCTCTGGAGAGGGCGGATGCGGTAGCTCGGATTCATGGGCTTACTATGTCCCTATTCCGCCGTTTTCGGCAAGATGAATAAAAAAGGCGCGGCTGGGATGGATTTGCCTCACTTGACGAAAAAAGAATGATTCAGTATAAACAATAGCGTCAGACGCCGCTGTAGCTCAGTTGGTAGAGCAACGGACTGAAAATCCGTGTGTCAACAGTCCGATTCTGTTCGGCGGCATCTACAGGGGATCCTCGCAAGAGGGTCCCTTTTTTTATGCCCTGGCCGGCGGCGCCTGTGGCGGAGTGGCGGCGCCGGCGCCGCCCAGCCCGGGCTCCGGCGCCTGTGGCGCATCGCTGCGGGGGAGGCTCCTCAGGCGGCGGCGCCTTGTGCAGGCCGGGCCTGCCGCGCTACTCTTTTACCAACAAGGAGTCCGTGAATGAAAGTGCTGATTATTGGCGGCGCCGGCTACATTGGCAGCCATGTCGCGCGCGAATTTCTCGATTCTGGCGATGAAGTCGTTGTCTTCGACAATCTTTCGACTGGCCTCAAGCAGAACATTTTCCCGGGCAGCAGGCTGATCGAGGGCGATATCCTCGACTATCACGGACTCCTCAGCGCGATGAAGAGCGAACGCTTCGACGCCCTTGTGCATATGGCGGCCTTCAAGGCGGCGGGCGAATCGATGCTCGTGCCTGAAAAATACGCGCTGAACAATCTGAATGGCACCGTGAACATTCTGAATGCGGCCTCCGAGGCTGGCATCAAGCGCATCATTTTCTCCTCTTCGGCGGCGACCTACGGCGAGCCGGCCTATCTCCCGATAGATGAAAAGCACCCGCAGAAGCCAGAGAATTTCTATGGCTATACAAAGCTCGCGATCGAACAGCTTCTCGGCTGGTATGATCAGCTCAAGGGCATACGCTTTGCCGCCCTGCGCTACTTCAACGCTGCTGGCTACGATATGAAGGGGCGCTGCTCAGGCCTTGAGCGCAAGCCCGCCAACCTTCTGCCCGTTATAATGGAGTGCGCGGCCGGCATGAGACCCGAGGTCCAGATCTTCGGCGATGACTACGAGACCAAGGACGGCACCGGCGTCCGCGATTATGTCCATGTAAACGATCTCGCGGTCGGACATGTGGCCGCCCTGCGCTGGATTACGAAGAACGACAAGAGCCTCAAGGTGAACCTCGGCTCAGAGGAAGGCCTTTCTGTAAAAGAAATTATTGATGCCGCGCGCCGCATCACCGGGAGGCCTATCCCCGCCCGTGTTGTCGCGCGGCGGCCCGGCGACCCGGCCAAGCTGGTGGCCTCCTCGGCCCTTGCGAAGGAGCTGCTCGGCTGGAAGGCCCAGTACTCCGATGTCGACAGCCTCGTGAGCTCGACCTGGGACGCATACCGGCGCGCGGGCGTGGTAAAGCCGCTGTAAGCGGCGGGAGGCCTTGACGGGCAGCAGGGGGAGCCGGAATGCTGGGACTTCTGAACCGGGCCTTGCCGCGGCGGGGCGGGCCCCGACGCTGAGGCTTCCGGACCGCGCTGTGACCCCCTGACCGCGCTGTGGCCCCCTGACCGCGCGGCAGCGCGGGGCCGCATAATGGCGGCCCCGCCACGGGCAAAGCCGTGGTAGAATGGGGATGGAGGGTGTGCAATGGCTAAAAAGGAAGATGTTTTCAAATTTCTGGACAAATCGGGCCCGGCAATTGTCGAGCTTGAAACTCTTCTGACCGCTATCCCTGCGATGGCGCCTGAGTCGGATGGAGTGGGCGAGAGCGAAAAAGCCAAGGCTCTCGAGGCCTGGCTTATCAAACACGGCATTACCCAGATTGAGCACTACGATGCCAAGGATGAGAGGGTACCCTCAAAGATCCGCCCCAACATGGTCGCGACCATCCCCGGCGAAGATGATTCGAAACGTATCTGGATTATGAGCCACCTCGATGTGGTGCCCGCTGGCGATCTCGCAAGCTGGAAGACCGATCCCTTTAAGGTTGTTGAAAAGCGCGGCGTCCTCTATGGCCGCGGCGTGGAGGATGACCAGCAGGGCCTTGTCTCCGGCGTCTTCGCTGTTCTCGCGCTGCTCGATGCGAAGGTCAAACCGGCGCATACAGTCAAGCTGCTCTTTATGGCCGACGAGGAAATCGGCTCTGTCTATGGGATGCAGTACCTGATGAAAAAGCACGCCAATCTCTTTAGGAAGAGCGATTATATTCTTGTACCCGATGGCGGATCGGCCGACGGCACCGAGATCGAGGTCGCCGAAAAAGGCATCTGCTGGATGAAGGTTGTGACCAAGGGGCAGCAGACTCACGCCTCGATGCCTGATCAGGGCAACAACGCCTTCCTCGCGGCCTGCGACCTTGCGCTCCGCATTCATGCTCTGGAAAAAGAAGTGTTTAATGCTGAGGATCCGCTCTTTGCGCCGGCGCGTTCCACAATCAACCCGACCAAGAAAGAGGCCAATGTCCCCAACGTCAACACAATTCCCGGCGAGGATATCTTCTATGTCGATATGCGCATTCTGCCCCGCTATAAGATGGACGATGTTGTCGCGGCCGTCGAGAAAAAGATGCGTTCAGTTGAGAAGGACTATGGCGTCAAGGTGAGCTATGAACTGCTGCAGTGCCATATGTCCAAGGCGACAGCACCGGACGCGCCGGTTGTAAAGGCTCTCGCAAAAGCGGTAAAGGATGTCTACAAAGTTGAACCGAAGCCGGTGGGAATTGGCGGCGGCACTGTGTCGGCCTATCTCCGCAACGAAGGCTTTGATTCCGTTGTCTGGGCGCGGCAGGATGAGACCGCGCACCAGCCCAACGAGAGCGCGAAGCTCGCAAACCTTATCGGCGACGCCAAGGTTTTCGCCTCGATGATGCTCGAATAAAAGGCTGCTGTCTCGAAGAACAGAAATCCGCGGTCCCTGGGCCGCGGATTTTTTTGCTGGAAGTGCGGGTATGCCAGGGCAGATCTGGCAGGGTCCCTGGCCGGCCTCGCCTTGGTCTGAACTGCAGTCCTAGTAGCTGACTGTCTCGCTGACGCTGTCGAGCACGACGAGAATCTTGCCCTGCTCGATAAGGGCGCGGTTTTCCGGCAGAGAGGTGATTTTGAGGGCATCGTCCCGCGAAATAATGAGGTCGGTGCGGCTGGTGCCGAAGAAAGCGCGGGCCACTATTCTCAGAGGATAGGCGCCTGCCCGCGCGGTGCCCGCGGAGTCGAGTTTCGAAGTATAGCCCAGTTCGCCCCAGGCGCGTATCGCCTCCGGGGCCACATGGTTGCGGTCGACGAGAAGGTTCATATCTTCATCGTAGACACGCGGAAAAAGGCAGGGCGAAAGTGCCGAGCTCTGTCCCTGCTCGCCATGCACGGGCAGCCTGCCCTGTGCGATGATGATAATCCCTGTATAGGGGCGCGATGCGCGGTACTCGAGAGGAGCCTCGAGCTGCAGAGCGGAGGAATGCCTGATAAAGAGGGCCATGACCGCGGTAAGAGGCAGTTCATAGACCGCGGTAAAATAATGGAAATCGCCCGAAAAATTCTCGTCGTCCAGCCTGGCCCTGGCCGCGAGCTCGAGGGTCTGCTGCTCGTTTACCGAGCCATCCTCAAGACTGCCCTCGAGGGTACGGCCGGCGTCCAGTCTGATGCCGAAGAGAGCCTCCTCCATCAGGGCGGGGAGATCGTGATCTATTGAGCGCTCCGCTTCGAGGCGGGCACCGGGCATGCGGAATCCCGCCGCCACAACATCGATATCTATTGTAAATTTGAGGCTGAGCCGGCCCCAGTCAGTGCTGGCTTTGACGCGGTAATAGGAGGGAAGCTCCCGCTGCTCAGCGCTCTGCGTCTGGGCGGGAAAGGCGGTCTGGGCGCAGGCCGGCCGGGCAGGCACAACAGAGAGCACGAGACCGGCCGCGAGCGCAATCGCCAGCGGAAGAGAGCTGATGTCTTTCTTCATAGCTATTTAAGTATCGGCACCTTGAGTGTGGAACCTTCGTGCAGGACACTCGAAAGCGAGAGTCCGTTTTTATCGGCGAGCACTTCGGGCTGGACGCCATAGCGCAGAGATATGCTCCAGAGTGTGTCGCCCTTTACGATGGTGTAGGCCCCCGAGAAATCCAGACTCGGATCGGCCTCGGGTCTGGGCGGGGCCGACATCGGGCCGACATCCTTGAGCGCCGGCACTACAACCACAGCTCCAATCCTGAGCAGATTGGGCTTGAGGCCGGGGTTCGCGTCGAGAATCATATTGACCGGCGTGCCATAATGTTTGGATATGGCGAGAAGCGTATCGCCCGAGTTTATCTTGTGCATATAGTAGCGGAGCAGCTTGAGACTGGGATCGTCGAGGGCAGCTCTGACTGCCTCTGCGTTTTCGGCGGGGACCTTTATTTTGTAGCCGGCGTAGGGCGGGGTAATAGTGTAGCGGAGCTCCGCGTTGCCGGCCTTAAGGCTCGCATAGGGAATTTTTGCAGCCTTTGCGAGAAGCACAAGGTCGACTGTGCGCGTTGCGTCGATGCTCTCCCAGTCTTCGGCATCATCCCAGCTGACGGGCAGGCCATTGCGGGCGGAATAGCGGAGTATCGAGGCTACGGCCAGAAATTTGGGCACATAGCCCGCGGTCTCCTTGCGGAGAAGGCCGCGCGATCTCAATTCCCAGTAGCTGACAAAGCCCTTTGCGTTGAGCGGCTCGACTGTCCGCCCAGCCGCCTCGTCGGCCGCATGGCATTTAAGGGCGGTCTTTTCGATCCGCGAGACGGCGCCAAGCCCCGCGTTGTATGCTGCGAGAGCGAGGGGCCAGTCGCCAAAGTATTCATAGTTCTCACTGAGTTTCTGCATCGCGGCGTCGGTGCTCTTTGTAAAGTCGCGGCGTTCATCTACCCAGTCGTCGATATGGATGCTGTAGCCCTTGACCGAATTGCGCATAAACTGCCAGAGTCCGGCAGCGCCGCTCCTCGATACAGCCTTGGGCGAATACTCGGATTCGATTACCGGGAGATAGGCAAGCTCATCGGGGAGCCCATAATAGCGGACTCTTTCGGCTACATAGGCAAAGTAGGGCTCGGCCGCTGACATGATCGCGCTGAGCCAGCGCCTGCCGCCCGCCGAGAGGTAGGTGTCGCGGTAGCTCTGAAAGCTTTCTTCCGACCAGGGCATATCGATGCCGAATTCGAGCGCGGGGGCGCGGCCCTCAAGAGTCCCGCCGGCGCCATCGGCGGAGAGCTCGGGCCTGCTCCGCATATAGGAATCCAGCGCCATCTCGCCCTCAGGCGCGGCACGGACTGCGGAGTTGAGCGAAACCAGCGTGGAAGCGGCTGCCGGCTTTAGGCTGTCCTGCGCCGCGGCGGAAAACAGGGAAAGGCCTGCCGCGGCGGCTATAATGAGCATGCTCCTGAATTTCATTATGGAACTATCCTAGCATTTGCGCTCTGCTGTTGGCAAGATTGGCCTATTCGGCTAAACTGCAGACTGTATGGCTGGCAAACAGAAGCGAAAAGACGATTTTCTAGTACTCTGCGCTGTATATGCGATACTGATAGGACTTGCCCTCCTGCTCCATACTACGGGGCTCGCAAAAACTGCGCGGCCCCTGTGGTCCTTTCTCCTTCTCGCGCTTGGCGCGGGCATTGTATTCTCAGGTGTGCTCAGACATCCCTCCGCGGTGCTTGTCTCGGGCGGCCTTTTCATCTTTTTTTCGGGGATAATCCTTCTTTTCTGCCTGTTGAAGGGCTGGCGCTTTTCGGCCGCCTGGCCGCTTTTTATGGTAGGTGTCGGGCTGGATTCCCTGCTGACGGGACTGTGGCGGTCCAGACGGATTCGGGCGGCATTTTTCGCGCCCGCACTTGGTTTTATCATTTTGGGCAGTTTTTTCTGCCTTTTTTCCTTTGATCTTATAAAGATCAGCCTGGGAGCCTTTATCGCCGAGTGGTGGCCTGCTCTGATTATCCTCTCAGGTGTCATTCTCTTCTGCCTCTATTTTATCAGCCGGAAACAGCAGAAACACGGCGGTTCTTCTGAGCATCCTCTATGAAGCATCTTCTTTTTATACTCAGCCTTTTTCTATGCCTGGCCTCCATTGTGGCCGGGGTCTCCGCCTGCCGTTCGGGGCCTGTTCCCTCAGAGGCGGAAGGCAAAAAACAGGGACAGAGCCAGACCGGCGGCAGGACAGTCCAGACTCTGCCTGCCGATGGAGCCGGAGAGAATGCCGAGAGCCTTGGTGAAGGCATACCGCTCCGGGACAAGGGCTCTTCCTCCCAGAAAAATGACCAGAGAAAGGCGATAGAAAATGATCTGATCTATGGCTCGCCTTCCTCGATTGCGGAAGCCTTCGATCTGATCTCCACTGCCAGGCTGCCAGCCCAGGATATGCGTGATTATGCATGGATTGCGGCGGGTATATGCAGGCTGATCTATCCTGAGATGGCCGATTCAATGATACCCCCAGAGCTTCGAACCTCGGACAATCAGCCGGGGAGTCCGCTCTGCCGCATCCTCGCCGATGTGCAGAAGGGGAGGATACCCCAGCTGCCCTCACAGCCCGGGCCTCTCGGAACCCTTCTCTCCGGGCTGACAATGTTCAGCACGGCCTCGGCGGACGCAGTCCGGTTTTCGCTGGCCGCCCTCGACAGCTTTGACAGCATGGACTCCCTGTCTGTCCTGCCCTCCCTCGCGCGGGGGCTTGCGGCCGAACAGGATGGAGACGGCAAGAAGGCCGCCGCCTTTTACAGTGAATCGCTCGACCTTTCCTCCGATGTGTGGCCAGCTGAGCTTGGTCTGGCCCGTACCTGGCTGGCCCAGTCTGATGCGGCGAAGGCCCTTGAGCTCCTCAGCTCGATGCAGGGCCGTGACGAGCTGAAGCCTCTGACTGCGGGCAGGCGCTTTACGGACAGCCTTGCGCGCGCTCTCTATCTGACCGGCGATTATAAAAGAGCCGCGCCTCTCGTCGACAAGGCTCTTCGGGACCAGCCTGATGATTATCCTTTTATGCTGATCAAGGCCGATCTTCTGATCCGCTCAGGCTCCTGCCAGCAGGCTCTGACGCTGCTTGAAAGCTATGGGGCCAATGCTCCTGAGAACAGGCTCTATTACTGCTGCCGGGCCCGGACATCGGCAGGACTGAAAAACCGTGAGGATGCACTTAAATGGGCGCATCTCGGTCTCAAGGCCAGCCCCGATGATCCTGAACTTCTCAGCCTTGCCGCCGGTCTTGTCTTTGAACAGGCGGCGCAGGCAAAGGAGCCGCAGAAAAAGCAGCTCCGGGAAGAGGCGCGGGGATATGCGCTCAAGACTCTGAAACTCGCCGAAAAGGGAGAGGGCGGCAGCAGCGTGCTGTCACGGGACGCCGTTTCCAGCGCTTCATGGCTTCTGATGAAGGACGCTGTGGAGAGCTATGACTGGCCATCGGCGGAGCTCTATCTGAAACGCTCAGGTCTGCAGGAGAACTGCCCGCCAGAAGACCGCGCCCTAGTCTGCCTTGTGCTCAGAAAGAACAGAGACTGGAAAGCGGCTCTTGAGCTATCAGGCGCCTGGTATAAAAAAGAACCTGACTCCGAGGAAGCTATCCTGGCCTATCTGGGAGCGCTTATCGGCTCTGGCCAGGGGAAAAACGCCGCCGAGCTTCTCTCCTCGCGCCATCTTCCCGATGCAGGCGGGTCTTCCGCCTTCCGTTCAGACCTCTGCTATTATCAGAGCCTTCTTGAAAAAGGCGAGGAGGGGAGGCTGGCCCAGCTGAGGCAGTCCCTTATCGAAAACGCCGACAATGAAGATTCGCTGGTAGCTCTCTTCGATATCTATTTCGTGCGCCGGGACTATACAAAGGCGAAATTCTACCTGACCCAGGCCCTGAGTCTCGATCCCTCCAACCCGGAACTGCTGTCCAGAGAGAGCCAGCTGCAGGCTGTCCAGCCCGGCCAGAGCGGCTCTCCTGCCGCGGAAAAACAGCCGCCCCGGGGACAGGGCAGGCCGTGAAGCTTCCGCGGTATTCCCGGAAGACCGCGGAATTTCTCGAAAGCATCTACGCCGAGTGCAACCGCCGGGGAAGACTCAGGCGGGACCCCCTCGCCCTTGTTGCAGAATATGCAGAACTCCGTGACCGCGAGCTCGCGGGCCTTGTGGCCTCGATCCTGGCCTTTGGCTCCGTGGATCTGATTATGGATGCTGTTGAAAGGGTGCTCGAGCCTCTCGGCAGCCGGCCGCGGCGGGCCCTGCTCAGAATGGACGACGGTGCTATTGCGGAAGCCTGGGGCGGCTTCCAGTACCGCTACTGCTTCCCCGCCGACATGACTGCTGTTATGCGCGGGGCGCGGAATGTTATTTCTACCTATGACAGTATTGAAGCTTTTTTCGCGGCAGGCGATCCGGGCGGCGCCGACATCTCCCTTGCGGCGTCCAGCTTCAGCCGGCGTTTCCATGCCATGGCGGCCGCGGCTTTTAATGGCAGTGCCGGCCACGCGGTCCGGGCCCAGGACACCGCGGCCGGGATTCGGAACTCGGCGCTGCAGCACGGCTCAGTGGCGGAATGCCTGCCGGCCGGAGACTGCGCTTTCAGGGCCAATCTGCTGCCTGATGCGGCACGGGGGTCGGCCTGCAAGCGGCTCTTCCTCTATCTCCGCTGGATGGCGAGGGAGGATTCGGTGGATCCGGGCGGCTGGAAATCCCTGGATCCGGCAAGGCTTATTGTGCCGCTCGATGTGCACATGGCCCGAGTCTGCTCAGACCGGCTTCATTTTATCGACGCGCCCAAGGCTGACCTCAAGCGGGCCCTCGCCGCGACTGCCGCATTCAGACTCTATTCCCCCGACGATCCTGTCAAATATGATTTTGCCCTGACCCGCCCCGGCATAGATCCCGAGCCTGGAGACGAACGCTTCGGCTGCAGCTGATATCTGGATTCGAATCAGCCTTGACGGGGCCAGAGTGCTGAACTATCCTCGATACTGCTATGACTGCAGTGCCGATCTGAGAATTCCGAAAGCTTCTACGGGCGCAGCTCTTTGCGTCCGGACTGCTATTCCACATGTGTGGAATAGTCCCGCTTCCGCTTTCCAGCTCGATTAAGGGAGGATCGGCAATGCGCTGCAGACGCAATTATTATATCTTTATTCTTATATCTCTGCTGCAGGGCTGCTGTTTTTATGCCCCTGTGGCCACGCTGTACCGTCTCGAGTATGGCGTCCCTCTTTCTCAATTATTTATAATTGAATCTATATCCTGGGTTCTCTGCATTGGACTTGAGCTGCCCATGGGGCGTTTTGCCGACAGATTCGGACACCGGAGAACCGTGGTGCTCGGCTGTTTTACGCTCTTCGCATCCAAAATTGTATTCGCCTTCGCCTCGGGTTTTGCCCTGTTTATGCTTGAGCGGGTTCTGCTCGCCATAGCCGACGCGGCGATAAGCGGAGCGCTCGAGAGCCTCCTCTATGACTCCGTCGGACCCGACAGGGCAGAAAGCCGCTTTGCCGCCTATAACGCGGCAGGCACTCTGGGGCTGCTGGCCGCCTCGATGCTGTCTCCGCTTCTGTACCGAGTGTCGATGCGGAACGCGGCCTACGCGACAGTCCTGAGCTATGGTCTTGCCGCCCTGCTCTGCCTGTTCCTGAAGGAGCCCGCCGCTGTGGAAGCGGGGCGCAGCATAGCCGCGGCTGTCCCCGCCGGCCCGGGCGGCCAGAGCAGCGGGGACAGCGCCGATGCTGCGCCGCTACAGGCCGGCCAGACGCCTGGAATCAGGGCAGCTCTGCGGCGTCTTGGCTCGGACAGAAAACTGCTCAGGCTCCTCCTCGCACTCGCCGTGTCAGGCGAATTCGCACAGGCTTCGACAGTCTTTCTGAGCCAGCCCCAGTATAAAAGAGCAGGCATCCCCGAGTCGCGCTATGGCCTTCTTTTTGCGCTGATCCAGTGCGCAGCGCTTGGGGGCGCAGCAGCTGCAGGCCTTGCAAACAGGGGAAAAACGCAGGCGGAACACAGAGGCAGAATGCGCATCGCGGTTCTGGGGGCCGCGGCCGCCCTCGAATGCGGCTCCTGCGTCTGTCTGGCATTCTGGCCGACGCCCCTGCTGAGCGCCGCGGCTCTCTTTGTGTTTTCGGCTGCGGCCGCGGCACAGCGGCCGCTTTCGTCGGTAATACAGGTTGAGCGCAGCCCTGAGGGCAGCCGGGCGACCTCGCTTTCGCTGAATGCGATGCTCGCGGAGCTTGTATCGGCGGCGATGAATCCCCTCGAAGGGGCGGTTGCCGGCAGCTCCCTCAAGCTCGGTTTCTGCGCCTTCGCGCTGCCGCTCTTCCTGATAGCCCTGCTGTCTCCCTGGTTTTTCGCGGCAGCCGGGGAAAGCCCCGATAATGAAAAACGCTGCAGTGCCGGCTCTTGACCGGCCGCGGCCGCCCGTGCTAAGCTCCTTCCTGCTTTCCGAAGAGGAAGTACCGGGCAATAGCGCAAGTGGTTAGCGTACAAGTCTGGGGGACTTGGGGTTCGCAGTTCGAGTCTGCGTTGCCCGAAATAAAGCCTTTCAAGGTAAGGAATTACCTTGAAAGGCTCTTTTTTTGTCCGCGGCTTGAGGCTCTGGATATCAGCCGGGAATCAGGTGCCGCATTTTGAGCTGATTGATGAGCCAAATGAGAATGCCGGATTTGGGATCGCGGATAATATCGTTGTCCAGCATTGAGCCGCGGGCCGAGATAATCACATTTTTTGCCGGATCTATGCCCCAGTACCAGCCGGTCCTTGTGTTCTGCGGATGCGAGGACATGAGATCCCCGAACCAGAAGCTTCCATCATTCAGAATGGCGAAGCGGCCGTAATCGAGCAGTCCGCTCATCTCCAGCTCTGGATAGCTGTCTATATCCGGCAGACGTCCGAACTCTGTACCCGGCATAGCCGCTCCTTCCCTGCCCTCCCTCCGGCCAGGTTCTGCCCGCAGACAGACTGCGGATTAATTTCGGGAAAAAATCATAAGTAGTAACAGTTTGTCACCGATGAAGGTTACAGTGTTATCGAAAAATAACAGCACTCTGGCCTTCAGTGTTAATTATAGTAAATGGTCCGCCATTCCGCAAGAAAGCCAGCAGCTCTGAAAAGGAGCTGGCCCTGCGCGCTGCTTCTGTTTTTTTCTCCTTGCGCCTTTTCAGTCTGATGATATACTTATTTGCGTGAACGTACACATGCAGGATGAAAGCGGGAATTTGCGATGACTATCCATGAGCTTGCCGAGAAGGCCGGTGTCTCCATTGGAACTGTGGACCGGGTGATCCATCACCGGGGACGGGTCGCGCCCGAGACGGTGGCCAGGATAGAAGCGCTTGTCGCTGAGAGCGGCTATAAGCCCAATCCGCTCGCGCGGCAGCTCAAACTCAATACAAACCATACGATAGCTGTCCTGTTGCCGGCTCTCGGCAGCGAAAGCGGATACTGGAAGCTCCTCTATTCCGGAATCGAGGGGGCCGCCGCTGAGCTTGCCCCCTTTCCCGTATCGATAGAGCTGGGCGAATTCGACCGCTCAATACCCGGGGACTGTCTGCGTGCCGGAAAGGAACTGCTCAAACGGGGCTGCGTGGCTTTTATAATCGCTCCGGTGATGAGAGCGGATATGCAGGCTCTGGTCCCGCTGCTTGGAGAGCGGCCCTATGTCTTTGTCGATTCGCCTCTGCCCGGGGCTTCGCCGCTCGCGACTGTTGCACAGAACCCTTATAACGGCGGTTTCTGCGCGGGCCGCATAATGGATCTGCTCTGCCCGGCGCTGAGCTCAGCTGACAGCATTGGAGATGGGAAGGGCGGAAAAGACGCAGACAGGAGCCGGAGCGGCCGGCGCTGCTTTCTGAGTATTCAGATGCATGCAGGAACCTATAACCTCGCCGAGCGCTCGCGGGGCTTTGCCTCATATTTTAAGGACAGCGCGGATGTTGTCGGCCTTGTCTGGCGGGGCGGAAGCCAGGCAGCTTTTTCGCGATTCATGGATGAGGCGCTGAAAAGCTATCCGGAGGCCGAAGGAATCTTTGTGACAAACGATGCGGTGTTCAGGGTAGCGGCCTGGCTGCATGCCAGGGAGAACAGCGCTGCTCCGGCATGCGCACAGGGGAAGCGCGGCGCCGCCGCGGGGGATGGCCCCGCCGCGGCGCCGGCTTCCCGGAGGCGTATCCGGCTTGTCGGCTATGACCTCCTGCCCGAAAACAGAAAGGCCCTGCTCTCGGGAGGAGTAGACTGCATTATTTCGCAGTGTGCCGATATCCAGGGCAGAGCCGCGGTAAATACAATTTACCGCAGCGAGCTTCTCAGACAGAAAACAGAAGAAAAGGTACCAATACCTATTGAAATCTACTTTAAGGAAAATCTGGCATAGAGCGCCGCGCTGCACGCGGACGCAGGAGGCTGAAGGTGAAAAAAGGCGAAAACACAGTTCTGGGGGCGGATTTTGGCTCTGACTCTGTCCGTGTGGTAATTCTGGACGCGGCGGATGGAAGAACTATTGGCACCTGCGTGAGCTATTATCCGCGCTGGAAAAAAGGTCTGTACTGTGACCCCAAAAAGAACCAGTTCAGACAGCACCCGCTCGATTATACAGAGAGCCTGAGGGCGGCGGTAAGGGGCGCCCTGGCCGAGGCTTCGAAGTCGATGAAGGATGCTGCGGCCAAAGTCAGGGGTATATGCATTGATACAACAGGCTCGACGCCGGCGCTGACGGACAGCAATGGGATCCCTCTCGCTCTCAAACCCGAGTTTGCCGATGATCCGGACGCGATGTTTATTCTCTGGAAAGATCATACCGCGGTGGCGGAGGCGGCGGAGATAAACAGGCTCGCCAGAACATGGGGCGGCGTAGATTATACTATGTATGAGGGCGGCGTCTATTCATCGGAGTGGTTCTGGGCCAAACTGCTGCATACAATTCGGGGAAATGCAAAGGTAAAAAAAGCGGCCTATACGGCTGTTGAACACTGCGACTGGATTACGGCCATTCTGTGCGGTGATACGTCGCCTGAGAAGATAAGGCGAAGCAGGTGTGCCGCGGGGCACAAATGCATGTGGCACGCAAGCTGGGGCGGCTACCCGAGCGCAGATTTTCTGAACAGGCTTGATCCGAAACTCACAGATATTATGAAGGGCCTGGGGACCGAAACCTATACAACAGAAAAACTACAGGGCACGCTGAACAGGGAGTGGGCCAGAAAACTGGGGCTGCCTGAGGGTATTGCAGTATGCGTTGGCGCCTACGATGCGCATATTGGCGCGGTGGGGGGCGGTGCCGCCGAAGGCGTGCTTGTAAAGAGCATCGGGACATCAACCTGTGATGTTATAATTGGTCCCAAGCCCAAGGCTGGCAAGAAGGAGCGCTGTGTAGCCGGTATCTGCGGACAGGTCGACGGTTCTGTTGTGGACGGCTATATCGCCTACGAGGCCGGCCAGTCATCCTATGGAGATTATTATAACTGGTTTAGAAAGCTTGTTCTCTGGCCCTTTGCAAATGGCGCTGCGAAGGCTGCGCTGGGACGGAAGCCAAAACCCGAAGAGCTCGATGTCTACGAGAAGAATATTCTGAGGCTTATGGAGAGCGCCTGCGAAAAGATCGAGCCCAGCGAAAAATCGCCTGTGGCTCTCGACTGGATCAACGGCAGGCGCACACCCTACGCGAATCAGGAGCTGACTGCCTATATGAGCGGCATATCGCTTGGAACTGACGCGCCTGCGATGATGCGCATGCTGCTCGAATCCACGGCCTTTGGAGCGCGCGCGATTATCGAATGCTTTGAAAAGGGCGGCATTAAAATAGACAAGATTATGGCTATTGGCGGTGTCGCCCGGAAAAGCAGGGTGGGAATGCAGATTCTCGCCGATGTGACCAAGCGTGAGATACATGTTACAGAGAGCGACCAGTCGCCGGCCATAGGGGCGGCGATATTTGCGGCTACGGCTGCAGGACTCTACCCGGATGTTTTTGCCGCGCAGAAGAAACTCTGCGCGGGCATAGAACGGACACACAGGCCGAATCCCAAAAATGCCGCAGTATATGACAAGCTCTACAGGAAATATCTGGAGCTCGGAAAGTACGCTGAGAATCATATTTAGCTGGAGGAACAGGATATGAAGGAACTTGAGAAAGAGCTTTCAAAGTATGAATTCTGGTTCTTGACTGGCAGCCAGCACCTCTATGGAGATGAGGCGCTGAAGCATGTGGCTGAAGATTCAAAAAAGATAGTTGAATCCCTTAATGAGGGCGCCAGCCTCAGCGCAGGAGACGGAAAGAGCGGCAGGCTTCCCTACAGTGTTGTCTGGAAGCCGACGCTGACTCGGTCAGAGGATATATACTCTACAATTCAGGCGGCCAACTCGGACGCCAAGTGCGCGGGCATTATCTGCTGGATGCATACCTTCAGCCCGGCCAAGATGTGGATACAGGGGCTTTCGGTGCTGGCGAAGCCGATGCTTCAGTTCCATACACAGTTCAATGAGGCAATTCCTTACGACACAATGGACATGGACTTTATGAATTTGAACCAGTCTGCCCATGGCGACCGTGAATTTGGATATATTACCTCGCGGATGGATCTTCCCCGCAAGGTAATATCCGGACACTGGTCGCATAAGGATGTGCGCAACCGGATGGCCGTGTGGATGCGGGCGGCTGTGGCGGCTGTCGATGGAAGAAAGCTTGTAATTGTGCGCTTTGGCGACAATATGAGGGATGTGGCCGTGACCGATGGCGACAAGGTAGAGGCCATGATAAAGCTCGGCTGGTCTGTGCCATATTATGGAATAGGCGATCTTGTAGCGTATATGGATAAGGTCAAGGAGAGCGATATCGATGCAATGGCAGCCGAATATGACAAGCTCTATGCTGCCGCTCCTGCGAAGAAGCCTGATTTTGTAAAAAAACAGACCCGTGAACAGGCAAAAATTGAAGTTGCGCTCCGTGCTTTTTTGAAGGATGCAGGGGCAAAGGCATTTACAACCAATTTTGAGGATTTGCACGGAATGAAACAGCTGCCAGGGCTTGCCTGCCAGCACATGATGGCTGATGGATATGGCTTTGGTGCTGAGGGCGACTGGAAGACAGCGGCGATGGTCCGCACGGCCAAGGTGATGGCGGCAGGCCTAAAGGATGGTGGTGTTTCTTTTATGGAGGACTACACCTATAATCTTGAGGAAGGCTGCAAGGTCAATCTGGGCGCCCATATGCTCGAGGTCTGCCCGAGCATAGCAGCTGGGAAACCCTCCCTCGAGGTGCATCCTCTGGGCATAGGCGGGAAAGAGGATCCGGCCCGGCTTGTCTTTGACGGCAAGGCTGGTCCTTCGATCGTTGCGGCGATTGTCGACATGGGAAGCAGGTTCAGGCTTGTGATGAACGAGATCGAGACCATAAAGCCGCTCAAGCCTTTCCCCAAGCTCCCCGTGGCACGCGTCATGTGGAAGGCCATGCCCAGTTTTGAGACTTCGACAGAATGCTGGATACTCGCCGGCGGCGGGCATCATACGGCCTACAGCAATGTGCTCACGGAGGAGTATATCCGTGACTATGCGGAGATAACGGGAATCGAGCTTATCGCAATTGTTAAAGGCAGCACAGTCGAAGGCATCCGCAATGAGCTGAGATGGAACGCGGCGGCCTATAAATAAAAGTCTGCATATGCGGGCCCGGGCTGCATGCCCGGCCCGCGGCCCTGCGGTGCTTCCGGCCCATCGGCAGATGGATGCCGTGTCCCGCATTGGCGCGCGGCCAAGGAGAAAATATGAGTTCTGTGTATCAGAGTCTTAAGGAAGAGGCCTTCGAGGCCAATATGGAGATCCCGAAGCGCGGACTCGCCATCTATACCTGGGGCAATGTTTCGGCCTACGACAGATCCAGAGCGGTTTTCGCGATCAAACCCTCTGGTGTTCCCTATGACACAATGAAGGTCGACGACATTGTGGTAGTTGATCTCGATCTGAAGCGCGTCGAAGGCAGTCTGAATCCCTCTTCCGATACGCCGACCCATGCCGAGCTCTATAGGCACTTTGAAAATATAGGCGGAATTACCCATACCCATTCGCCCTATGCGACATCCTGGGCACAGGCAAGGCGCAGCATTCCGCTTTTCGGGACAACGCATGCGGATCACAGCGCACACGCGGTGCCCTGCACGCCGATGATCAGCAGGGAGGCAGTTGAGCGTGCTTACGAAGACGAAACTGGTCTGCTGATTGTCAATACATTTCTACATCCCGAAAAGGCCGGTGCTCTCGACGAAAACGGACTGCCGCTCAAGGCGCTGAATCCATCAGAAAACCCAATGGTGCTTGTGGCTGGACATGGACCCTTCGCATGGGGTGCAGATGCGGCCATGTCCGTATATAACGCCGCCGTACTCGAACAAGTCGCGCGCATGGCCTGGATAGCCCTCTCCCTCAATCCTGGATTGAGCCCGCTTCCTCAGTATGTTGTGGACAAACACTATGAACGGAAGCATGGCAAAAACGCGTATTATGGGCAGAGATAGAAAGATGAAGCCGCACCGCGAAAGCGGGACGGGCGCCGGCAGCCCTGCAGGGCCCGTCCCGGCGCGGGCCGGCGGATTCAGGAAAGGCGGAACAGAGAAGACCGGATATCGCCATCCCGTTTCCGCTATGGCTCTTCTGCTGCTCGCCGCTCTTGTCTGCGGTCTTGGCGCCTGCTCGAAAAAAAGCGCCGCTGCGTCTGGAAGCACTTCGCCCGAAGGAGTGAAAAACGGTGACCGCAGTATTGTTATTGGATTTTCGCAGATCGGCGCGGAGAGCGCCTGGCGTACCTGCAACACACAGTCTATGAAGGAAGCGGCGGCAGCGGCGGGTATACAGCTTCTCTATTCGAATGCGGAACAGAAGCAGGAAAATCAGATAAAGGCGATACGCTCTTTTATTGTCTATCAGGTCGATGTAATTGTATTTGTGCCTATTGTGCAGGATGGATGGGATAATGTGCTCAGGGAGGCCAAAGAGGCTCATATTCCGGTTATCGTCACAGATAGAAAGATCAGGACATCAGATCCAAGCCTTTATGCCGGCTATATCGGTACCGACAGTGTGGCCGAAGGCCGCGAGTGCGCACAGTTCCTCGAGAAGAAATTCGCGGGGAGGCCCGGCCCTCTCAATATTGTGGAGATCAGGGGTACTGACGGCTCATCGGCGAGCGAGGGCCGCTATCGGGGCTTTAAGCCGAGCTCAGGAGCGACAGCCGCTTTAAAATTATTTACAGTGAGTCGGGCGACTTCCTGCGGTCCAAAGGGAGAGAAATAGCTGAGAATATAATCCAGCGCAACGGCGGATTCAATATCGGAGGGCAGAAGGCGGATATTGTGTTTTCCCATAATGACGGCATGACACTCGGCCTTCTTGATGCGCTTAAGGAGCATGGAATTGAATCAGGTAAAAATATGATAATTGTTACTGTCGATGCGGAACAGGCAGCCATTGACGCTCTTAAGGCGGGCAGGGTCAACTGCGTAGTTGAATGCAATCCCAAAATAGGCCCTCAGGTTATGGATATGGTTAAAACACTTATGAGCGGCGGAAGCATTCCCAAGCTGACTCATGTTAAAGAGGGAGTATTCGCCGAGACAGACAGTCTGGACAAGGTGGAGCCCCGTGGTTACTGAACAGACGGACCGCAAATTCTCGAGGACCGGGCTTTTTTCGGCGCGGGGCAGCATAAAGCGCAAACTTCAGATATCGTATGTATTTATAATTTCATTGATGATAATACCTACCGTCTATTCGATCGCCGTATCCAGAATTCATACCAGCCAATACGATAGAATTATCACGAATGTAAGCCGGGCCAACAGACTCAATCAGATTGTAAAGATAGATGTATCCAATGAGATATGGGATATAGTCGCGGGCAAAAAGGCATTTAGGGACGGTTCGCAGTATGAGATTATCCGCCAGATACGCAAAGGTATCGGCGATATGCGGGAATCGACTCAGGTGGCAAAGAACAGGCAGCTGCTCGATGTTGCTCTGCGAGCCGTCGGAACGCTGCAGAAATATGTCGACATGCTCGGGGATCAGATCGATCATAATGCGCCAGTCGCTGCGAATGAGAAAACTCTTGAAGAAGTGCGCGGAGTTTCGGCGCTTGTCTATGACATTTTGCAGGATTTTATAGTGGCCGAAATTGAATCGGCCGCCCAGACCAATGAATCGATAAAGGCAGCTTCGCGCAATCTTACAATTATACAGATACTGATAACTTTGCTTGTTGTTATTGTTGCGGTCTATGCGCTGGCTTCTGTTTCGGAGAGCATACGCCAGCCTATTCACGATATGGAGGTGCTGTCTTCGGAGATAGCCGCGGGCAATCTAAGAGCGCGCGCGGAGGCGCCGCATGTGGACGAGCTCGATCATCTCACGGAAAATCTCAATATAATGGCGGGCAAGATCCAAGGCCTTATAGATGAGAACACAAGGGAGCAGCAGAATCTGCAGAAGGCGGAGATGAAAACTCTGCAGGCTCAGATTACGCCGCATTTTCTCTATAATACCTTCGACACGATTATATGGCTTGCAGAGTCCGGCCAGAACAGTGAAGTTGTAGAGATTACGCGGGCATTTTCGGAATTTTTCCGCATATCGCTGAGCAAAGGGCACGATTGGATTACTGTGGAGCGGGAACTGGAGCATGTCAGAAATTATCTGACAATTCAGAAAATACGCTACAGAGATATTCTGGATTACAGCATTGATGCTGATCCTGAACTCGGCACGGAGCCTGTGCTCAAGCTGATTCTGCAGCCTCTTGTGGAGAATGCCATATATCATGGCATAAAGAACAAGCGCGGAAGAGGAAAACTCAAAGTGAGCGCGCGGCGCGCCGAAAATGGAGGCATTTGCTTTTCTGTAAAGGACAATGGAATTGGATTTACCCCGGAGAGACTCGCCGAAGTAAAGCGGGAACTGCGCGAGAAAAAGGATACGGAGAATCTCAAGGCCGCCTATGGCCTTTACAATGTAAACAAGAGGCTGACTCTGTATTATGATGAGTCTGTGGCACTCGATATACAGAGCGAGTATGGCTGTGGAACAACGGTGTCATTCTGCGTTCCGCGCCGTTCGGCGGCCGTGGGGAAAGATGATGTATAGCGTTTTTATTGTGGACGACGAAGTTGTTGTGCGTGAGGCGCTGCGGAATAAAATAGACTGGGAGGGCTCGGGCTTTACTCTTGCGGGTGAGGCAGGGGATGGCGAGATAGCCCTCTCGATGATGCAGGATATAAAAGCAGATATATTAATAACTGATATAAAAATGCCATTTATGGACGGGCTTGAGCTTTCACGCATGCTTAAAAAGCTTCAGCCCTGGATAAGAATTATTATTCTGTCCGGGCATGATGAGTTTGACTATGCGAAAAAGGCAATATCTATAGGAGTGGAAGATTATATTCTAAAGCCATTTACTTCTGAGGATCTGCTCGCGGGACTTGGAAAAATCAAGGCGGAGCTTGACCGCGAAAAGGCCCAGTTCAGCGATATAGAGCGCATGAAGGCAGAGCTTGAATCGAGCAGCGCTATTGTAAGGGAAAAATTTCTTACCGATCTGGTGCTGGGCACAATGGCCGGAGCGGAAGCCATGCAGAAGGCTGCCGAGCTGAATATTGATCTGATATCCAGATTCTTCGCGGTGAGCATAAGCTGGATAAAATCGGCTCGGGAGGATATTAACGATCTGACCGCTGCGCGGTCGCGGCTAATAAGCTATGTCGAGGGCGAGCCTTCGCTTATTGGCTTTTTTATGGCTCCGGACAGGTTTGTCTGTATTGTAAAAGGCCAGAATCCGGAAGCTCTGGACGATGACAGCTATAATGTCGCGGGTACGATCGAACATGAACTTGGCAAGGGCGCCGACTGTCTGGTTGTGACGGCAATCGGCTCAATTGTGGATCGGAGTGCCTATATAGGAAAATCATACCATGAGGCCGAGACAGTTCTCGCGTCCTATAGATTCTCCGACAGAAACTGCATTATCGGCATAGATGACTTTAACCGCAATGAGGCGCGGGCGTTTACCCTGCCGGATTCAGACCCCCTTGCAGACCGTCTGCGCTATGCCGGCGATGCAGAAATCGAGGATACGGTCAATCATTATCTGACAATACTCGACGAGAACCCAGAGCACTTCAGCATTATAGCGTCCTACCTCCTCGTCGATGTTATTATGGCCGCGGGCAAGCTTGTTGAGGAACTCGGAGGAAATTTGAAGGAACTGAACCCGACAATACTGACACGCGGTTTTGTGGACAGAGCGGTTCAGAGCCCCGAATCATTTGCCCGCGAGACAAGGCATATATTTGCCTTTGCCATTGAATACCGCAATTCAAAGATGCAGGGAAAGTATGGCGATGTGATTCTTAAGGCAAAGAAATATATAGATGAGAATTTCGCCAATCAGGATATCTGTCTGCGCTCGGTTGCCGAGGCTGTGCACCTGAGCCCGAATCATTTCAGTACTGTCTTCTCCCAGGAGTGCGGCACTACCTTTATCGAATACCTCACCGATGTGCGGATAGCTGAGGCGAAAAAGCTTCTCAAGAGCACGGACAAAAAGGGAAGTGATATCTCATATGAATGCGGATTCAGCGATCCTCATTATTTCAGTTATATTTTCCATAAGACAACAGGCCTTTCGCCCCGCGAGTACAGGACAGGCAGCTGAAAAGTGCGCCCCGGTCCGGAAGAATCCTGGCCGGGGCGCGGGAGGAAAATGATGAGGCGTACTATCTAAAGCGGCCCTCGCAAAGCCGCTTTGCTGCATAATAGATGCATGTGCACATCCAGCTTATCGGTGCTGCTTTTTCTCCTTGATCATGGCAAAAATGCTCTGCAGTACTATAAAGAAGCAGAGAAGGGCGGAGAGCACAATTTTATTCCACCAGGATGAGAGTGTCCCATCGCAGCGGATAAAGGTTTCGATGGCAGCCTTGATAAGAACTCCAAAGAATGTGCCCACCACCGTTCCAACACCGCCTGTGAGAAGCGTTCCGCCGATTACGGCGGAGGCTATGGCTTCCATCTCGAAGCCCCGTGCCTGTTCGACAAAACCTGCGGTTGTATTAAGGCAGAAGACAAAGCCGGCCAGCGCGGCCAGAAATCCATTTATCACATAGGCCCGGAATTTGGTCCTGCGCACGTTTATGCCCATAAGGAGGGCAGATGATTCATTGCCGCCGAGGGCAAAGAGGGAGCGGCCAAAACGTGTATAGCGGCATACATATCAGACCACAAGCATTGTAAGAAGCGCGATGATAACGCTCGGATGGATAAAAGGATAGGTCCTGACGCCATGCTTGTTTACTGTTGAACCGATAAAGAGATAGATGTCCTGATTGGCGATGTCAAGAAAGGTCTTGTTGTCGGTGATTGCGATCTGGTTTGCGCTGATCATGGCGGTGAGGCCGCGGCAGAAGAACATGCCGGCCAGCGTGACAATAAAGGGCTGCAGCTTGAGGTAGGCGATAAGCCAGCCCTGAACTGCGCCAAAGACAATGCCGAAGACAAGTACCAGGGCGATCGAAAGCCAGACATTCATGCCCATCTTCTGCATAAAGTAGGCGAGCATCATGCAGACAAGGCCGACAACAGAGCCGATGGAAATATCGATTCCGCCGGTTATGAGAATGAGCGTCATGCCCGCGGAGGCGATTAGCAGGCCGGCATTGTCGATAAGCATGTTGAGGAATGTCTGCATGCTGCCAAATCCCTGCATGCTGAACAGAATAATGCCTGCGATATACATAATTATAAATAGTGAGATTGTGACAAAGAGGAGGAAATTGCTGCCTAAAAGTTTTGCACGCGCCGATTTCATTTTGCTGCCCCCTTCAGTGCCTCGCGGCGGAGTTTTGCGGCCGCGCGCCAGCGTTTGAACTCGTCTGACTGGATGGCGACGATCAGGATAACAACAATGGCCTTATATACAGGCAGCTGATCGGCAGAAACACCCATTGCGTAGAGGCTTGTAGTAAGTGCCTGAATGGTTATTGCGCCGATAACGGAGCCGGCTATGTTGAATTTGCCCCCGCCGAGACTGTTGCCGCCCAGAGCGACCGCGAGTATGGCATCGAGTTCCATATTGAGACCGATATTATTCGCATCGCTTGAATAGATGCGGCTTGCGCCGATAAGGCCTGCGAGCCCCGAACTGAAGCCGCAGAATACATAGGTCGCGAAAATTATCAGTGTTGAATTGATGCCGACAAGGCGTCCTGCTTTGGGGTTAATGCCTACAGTCTGAATATAAAGGCCAAGAGCAGTCTTCCTGAGGAGCAGCACGGTGATGGCTACGAAGAAAGCTGCGATAAAAACCGGTGTCGGAACAACTATACCCGGTATAAAACCTCCAAGGTACTTAAATGACTCCATCCGGACGTAGAGTATCTGGCCGGGCACCATAACGCCGTTTATCTCCCGCGCGCTTATAAGCTGGGCGATTCCGCGGCCCGCTGTAAAAAGAATCAGTGTGGCGACCATGGGCTGAATGCGCAGATTTGCGACGAGAAAACCGTTGAAGGCGCCGCAGAGAAGGCCCGCGATAAGGGCAATGACAATGGCCGCCCATACGGGCGTCTCGTAGTGATCGTAACTTGAGCCGAGAAGCCTTACGCAGATAGCCGCCGATACGGCGCAGACGGCTCCGACCGAAATATCAGTCCCCCGCGAAGCCGCCACGACAAGTGTCATGCCAACCGCGAGAATTACAAGCTCGCTCGCCCTGTTGATAATATCAATGGTGTAGCCATAGAGAACGCCGTTCTGGATAGATACTCTAAAAAATGATGGAGTTATTATGATATTGAAGGCGAGCATAAGGCAAAGCGCGAAGATTGGCAGAAAAAGCTGCCTGGACGCAAGGGCCTTAAGTGAAAAAGCCTGGCGCTTTCCGGGCAGAATATCAGTGTTCCGCTCACTCATTTTTGGACCCTCCGGCGATTGCCGCCATAACCTGGTGCTGGTCGAGACTGTCGTTTTTCAGTTCGCCGACTTTCTGCCCATCCCGGAGGACGCAGAGTCTGTTGACCGTCCTGAGCATTTCATCAATCTCGGAGCTTATAAACATTATGGTCATGCCCTGGCTGGCGAGCTCGAGAACAAGTTTCTGAATTTCGGTCTTGGTGCCAACATCTATTCCGCGCGTGGGCTCATCCAGAATAAGGAAATCTGGATGTGTGATAAGCCAGCGGCCGATAATAACCTTCTGCTGGTTGCCGCCGGAAAGCTGGCGGATCAGGGTTTCGGGCGACGGTGTCTTAATGTTCAGAATTTTTATATACTGATCGGCGATCTCATTCTGCTTTGATACTGGAAGCAGCCTGAAGACACCGGTCTTGGCCTGCAGCGCAATAATGAGGTTTTCGCGTACAGAGAGATCGCCGATAACGCTCTCCTCTTTGCGGTCTTCGGGCAGGAAGGCCATGCCGGCGCGCATTGAGTCGATGGGCTCGCGGGCCTTGAGTTCCTGGCCCTTGAATTCCAGGTCGCCCTGGTCCGGATGATCTGCGCCATAGAGGGCGCGCGCAAGCTCCGAACGGCCCGAACCAAGGAGGCCGGTGAGGCCGATTACCTCTCCCTTTTTAATAAGGATATCAAAGGGTTTAATTGTGCCTGTATGCGAGAGGCCGACTGCGCGCACAACTTCGGGACGGTCCAGAGAGGCCTGCTGGCCGCTGCGGGCTGGATTGCGTATCGCGGCGAGATCGTCGAATTCATGTCCGAGCATCTTGGATACAAGTTGGACCCGCGGCAGCTCCTTTGTGGGGTATTCTCCGACGAGTTCTCCGTTTCTCAGAACTGTAATGGTATCGCAGACTTCGTATACCTGCTCGAGAAAATGGGTGACAAATATAATGCCTGTGCCCGAGGCCTTGAGCGAGCGCATAACCGCGAAGAGCTTTTCGACTTCGGCGTCGTCCAGGGAGCTTGTGGGCTCATCGAGAATTAGCACCTTGCAGTTGATATCGACGGCGCGGGCTATAGCGACCATCTGCTGAATGGCCACAGAGTATTCGCCAAGAGCGCGCGTGACATCTATATTCCCGAGGCCGACTGTTTTAAGCGATTCCTGGGCTCTTGCGTTCATGGTCTGCCAGCTGATTGCGCCCAGTCTGGTGCGGGGCTGCCGTCCGATAAAGATATTCTCGGCCACAGAGATATTGGGGCAGAGGTTTACTTCCTGATACACCGTGCTGATGCCCATCTTCTGAGCTTCCTCAGGCGAGGAGCTGATGATCGGGCGGTCAAAACCTGCGAGGTGGATTTCGCCCGAATCCATGGTGTATACGCCGGTGAGGACTTTTATAAGCGTGCTTTTGCCGGCGCCGTTTTCGCCCATAAGCGCGTGGATTTCTCCTCTGCGCAGGGTAAAATCGACATTGCTCAGCGCCTTGACGCCCGGGAAAGCGATGCTTATTTTCCTCATGGAAAGAACAACAGTATCATCCATCATTATCCTCCCGAACCCGAACGAAAAAGCCGGAGCGGCCGCTAAAAGGCGATCTCGCTCCGGCTTCCTGCTGCCATTTTTAATTCCGATACTGCTAACTGTTATCAGTATTTGCGGGTGGGGAGCATCTCGGCCGCATTGTCCTGATCGAATACACCCTCATCGACATAGTTGATCTTCTCAACCGTGCCGCCGGCCTGGAGCGTCTTGATAATCTTGTCGACGCGCGGGCCATGGAGCGGGTTGCACTCGCAGGCGCAGTTGAGCTCGCCGGCGATCATTCTGTTAAAAGCTTCCTTAACAGCATCGAAGGAAATAATGATAATGTCCTTTCCCGGCTTCTTGCCTGCGGCCTTTATAGCGTCGATAGCGCCGAAAGCCTCGTTGTCGTTCTCGCAGAACACGACGTCGATCTTCGGATAGGCCTTAAGGAAGGATTCCATAACCTCCTGGCCCTTGGCCTGGGTAAACTCGCCGGTCTGCTTCGCGAGAAGGTGATACTTCGGGTTCTGAGCGAGACCCTCGGTAATGCCCTGAGTGCGGCCGACCTGGGCGGAGGAGCCGATTGTGCCCTGAATAAGGACGATGTTGAGGTCCTGATTCTCCTTGCCAATCTTCTTCACATAGTTGTTGAGCCAGTTGACCGCGTCCTGTCCTTCTTTGAGGAAGTTGCCGCCGACCCAGCAGGTGTAGAGGCTGTCGTCGGAGACTTTCATCTGGCGGTCGGAGAGAATGACGGGGATGCCGGCTTTCTTGGCTTCGCCAAGCACGGTCTCCCAGCCGGTTTCCACTACAGGGGCGACTACGATGTAGTCAACATCCTGCTGGATAAAGTTGCGGATGGCCTTGATCTGGTTCTCCTGCTTCTGCTGGGCATCGTCGAAGATGAGCTTGTAGCCATTCTCTTCGGTGAAGGTGCTCTTGAAGGACTCGGTATTGGCCGTGCGCCAGTCAGACTCGGCGCCGACCTGGGCATAGCCGACTACAATGAGCTTCTGGCCATTCGCTCCTAGTACTTCTTTCTTCTTGCTGCCGCAACCGACAAATGCGAGGGAAACGGCGAGTGCAAGACCGACAGCGGTGATAAGCGACTTTTTCATAACTTCCTCCTGTATGGATTCCACTACAGTGAGGATAAACCTGTATTTCTTTACCGTATATGAGAATGATTACAGTATTTTGGTTTGATTTTTTCCGTCTCTGCGCTGCCGGAAGCCGATATTCGGCCCGGGAATGATCCCAATGTTTGTTTTTTTCCGAAAAGATATAAATTCTTCCCTCGGCGCAGCCTTCCCGCAGATAGTCCCTTTCCGGCTGCGCCGCGCTGCCTCAGCCCTTAAGTTTCGCTCTGGCGAGAGCCGAATCGATAACAAAGCGGCATTCTTCCTCGACATCGGACTGGAGTTCGTTGAGACTGGCCGGTGTATGGTAGCGGAGGTAGAAGTGCAGCTTCGAGTGGAAGGTATAGGTGAGGATGTCAGCGAGGACACGCACATCGTGCATTGAAGCGTCCTCGAGGCCTGCCTCAAAACTTGAGAGCCGGCGGGCCTCGTCTTCTCCCTCGCCCGAGCCCGGCGGGGGAATCGGAGGGGCTCCGACGGGCGCGGCTGCAGTCCTGAACTCCGGAAACTGCGAGAGCTCTTCGAGCAGCATAATATAAGTGGGATGCACAAAATGGTGTCCATCTCTTCTTAAGAAATAGCCATAGTCGATATTGGTGGACAGAAAGATGGAGTAGACATTGGGATTGGAGGCGTTGGCCTGTATCATAAGGCGGGCGCAGCTGAGGAGACGGTCATAGGGCTTGTCCCCGGCTATCCTTTCCTTTACCCACAGAGCGGTTTCTGCTGCCATCTCCTCCATGCACTGGCATACAAGATCGTTATAATTATCAAAATAATTATAGATTGAAGCATAGGAATAGGCCGCCTTGTCTCCGATCTTCTTGGTGGTCAGATTTTCTACGCCCTCGGTCCTGATAATCTCCTTGGCGGCATCCAGAAAAAGTCTCCTGATTCTGTCCTTTTTCACCTGCTTGCGGTCCATGCCTTTCCCTCTTTGTAAGCATTTTGCTCTTGACGCGTCTGATTTTCAGACTCAATATATTAAAGCCATTCAGGAATTTGAGAAGCGTTAAAAAATTCGCTGTGCCGGCTCAATTCCTGTATCCAGTATACATCGAGTTCGATGTTCCCGATACTGGAAAAGAATGAGCCGGTGGCCGCCCTGGATTGGGGCTGTAGGTGGGATAGAAGCTGAGCTGGTCTGGAATGCCAGTCCAGCTCAGTCAAGGAGTAGAAAGATGAGCAAAGAACAGGTGATCGGAACCATGGGCTCGGCGTCCACCCCGCAGAAGCTGCCGGGATGGAAGCTCGTAATGTTTGCCCTTGGGCAGCTGGGATGGTCTCTGGCCTCATGGAGCGTTTCGAATGCCCTCTCCTTCTTTTTTCTGCCCCCGGAAAAGGCCGGTTCGCCGGCTCTCTTCCCCGCTTTTATCTACCAGGGCGCTATTCTGGGAGCTCTGACTATAATCGGTGTGATCAACGCCGGCGGCCGTGTCTGGGACGCCGTGACGGATCCTCTTGTCGCCAATCTCTCGGACCGCTGCCATTCAAAGCTGGGCCGGCGGCGCCTCTTTCTCCTTATCTCTGCGCTGCCAACCGCGCTCTTCGCCTTCCTTGTATTCTTCCCGATAGCCGATGGTTCGACCGCTGCCGGCCAGACCAGCAACGGCATCTGGCTCGCCATCACCATGACTCTCTACTACTGGTTCATCACAATGTACTGCACGCCCTATAATGCGCTGATCTCCGAGCTCGGACACAGCCCAGACGAGCGGCTCGGCATTTCGACTGCCATCTCTGTCACCTGGGCCCTCGGTTTCGCGCTGGGCAGCCAGACCTATGCCATCTACCCGATGATAGGGAAAGCCTTTAATCTTGACTCGACGCGCGCTTTCCAGACAACGCTTGGCATTTTTGAACTCTTCTCCGCTGTGCTGATGTTCCTGCCTGTTATCTTTATAGATGAAAATAAATATGCCGAGATACATACGAGCGACGAAGGCGTTTTTACCGCAGTGAGTTCCACATTCAAGAACAGGAATTTTGTGGCCTTTGTGCTTTCCGATCTGCCCTACTGGATTGCGCTCAATTTTATCCAGATGGGAATTCCATACTATTTGATAACAGTTCTCGGTCTGGATGAATCTGTGCCTTCGACCATAATGCTCATGATGTTCGTGCTCTCTTTCCTCTTCTATGTGCCGACCAATTTTATAGCCAAGAAGGTTGGAAAGAAGCCAATGCTTATTTTTGCCTTTATCGCTTTCGCGGTGGATTTTCTCTTTGCCTTCTTCCTTGGAAAACTTCCATTCCCGCCGATGGCTCAGGCCTGGATTATCGCGGTAATCGCGGCCATGCCCATGGCAATCTTCGGCATTCTGCCCAACGCAATTGTCGCCGATATAGCCGAGAGCCATGGCATAGAGACAGGACAGTACAAGGCAGGCATTTTTTATGGAGCCCGCACGTTTATGATGAAGATGGGCATAGCGCTCGCGAATCTGCTTTTTCCCTCTCTTCTGCTGCTTGGAAAGAGCGCTGCCAATCCGAAGGGAATCAGAATCTCGGCGCTCTGTGCGCTTTTCTTCTGTCTGCTCGGCCTTGTCTTCTTTCTCAGGTACGATGAAAAGCGGGTTATGAGTGTGCTTGCCAAAAAAGAAAAGCTGCCTGATACTGAGAAGAAATAACAGAACGCACGCTCGCTGGCTGTGCAGAGCCAAATCCCTGCCTTCCCGCGCGGGTCTGCGTCCGCGCGGGAGGTGCCATGTTTGTTCTTCTGCTGAATGGAAGCCCGAGGCCAAAGGGCTGCACCTATACAGCGCTCTCCGAAGTGGCGGAAACGCTTGCGGCGCAGGGTGTCCAGACAGAAATTTTCCAGGTCGGCGCCAAGCCGGTGGCCGGCTGCATCGGCTGTGGCAGATGCTTTGCTGCCCGCCGCTGTTTTATCGATGACGGCGTCAACGAATTTCTCGCAAAAGCCGAAAAGGCCGATGGCTTTGTGTTCGGCTCTCCTGTCTATTACGCGGCGGCCTCGGGCCAGATCACCTCGTTTCTGAACCGCTGCTTCTTTGGAAAATCGATAATCTTCAGGAATAAGCCCGGGGCCGCTGTTGTCAGCTGCAGGCGTGGCGGCGCTGCAAGCACTTTTGATCAGCTGAACAAATACATGACAATAAGCAGCATGCCTGTAGTCTCGTCCCAGTACTGGAATCAGGTCCATGGCAATACGCCCGAGGAAGTAAGGCAGGATGCAGAGGGAATGCAGACGATGAGGACGCTTGGGCGTAACATGGCATGGCTGCTAAAGAGCATCGACGCGGGGAAGAAAGCCGGTATTGCTGCCCCCGAGATCGAGAGCCCCGTGAGTACGAATTTTATCCGCTGAAGCGCTGTTCCGGATACCGCTGGAGGTTATTATGAATGCTGAAGATATGAAAAAGGATGAGCTCAAGCTGATCGAGGAGCTCTCGAACGCCTATGGAGCCTCGGGGTTTGAGGACGAAGTTGTCGCGGTCGCGCGCAGATATGCCGCGGGACTCGGCGAAATCTCGGAAGACTGCCTGCGCAATCTCTATATACGCCGCAGGGAGAACAGGGGAGGCCTCCCTGTTGTACAGCTGGACGCGCACACCGATGAGGTGAGCTTTATGGTGCAGGCTGTAAAACCCAACGGCTGCATACGCTTTATAACCCTGGGCGGCTGGGTAAATGATACTATCCCTGCTCACCGGGTGCTCGTGCGCAATGCCGATGGCGAGTACCTGCCCGGCATTGTGGCTGCGAAGCCGCCGCATTTTATGACCGAAGCCGAAAAGAACAAGCCCCTCGATGTCAGTGATATGGAGATCGATGTAGGCGCGACTTCGAGGGATGAGGCCATAAATGAGTTTCACCTGCGGGTGGGCGAACCGATAGTACCAGATGTAAAATTTGAATATAACGCGGCGCGCGATCTGATGATCGGCAAGGCCTTTGACTGCCGGCTCGGCTGCGCTTCGGTTATTACAACGCTCAGGATGCTCGCTGGCGAAAAACTGAATGTCGATGTAGTCGGCGCTCTTGCAGTGCAGGAGGAGATGGGCCTCCGCGGCGCAACAGTGACCGCGCAGAATGTAAAGCCCGATATCGCGATTGTCTTTGAAGGCTGCCCTGCTGATGATACAGTAGTCGATGATTACATGATTCAGACTGCGATTAAAAAAGGACCAATGCTCAGGTATATCGATAAAGCGATGATAACAAATCCCCGCTATCAGCGCTTTGCCCTGGACTTGGCAGCGAAGCTCGGCATCCCGGCGCAGGCAGCGGTGCGCTCAGGCGGTTCGACGAATGGGGCTCCGCTCCATCTTTCGAACGGCGGTGTGCCCGTTATCGTAATGGGACTGCCTGTGCGGTACATTCATACACATTATGGCATAGCCTCGTACTGCGACTGCGAAAACGCGGCCAGGCTGGCCGTTGAGATTATCAAGCGTCTCGACGAAAAGACAATAAAGAGTTTTTAAGCTATTTAGGGGCCGCCTCTGTCCGGGCTTTCTGTCTTGACAGAGCGCGGCCCTTCCCTGTAATTTTTTATGAACGCGTTCATAAAAATGGAGAGAATGGATGCCCAGGCTTATTGAAGAGGCGAGAGAGAATATTCTTGCGGCTGCGAAACGTCAGCTGCTTGAAGGAGGCTGGCAGGGCATGACTATCCGCTCGGTCGCAGATGAATGCGGTATGGCGGCGGGGACAGTCTATAATTATTTTAAGAGCAAAGAGACACTTGTCGCCAATGTGATGCTCGCCGACTGGCTCCGTTCGCTTGAAAAAATGCGGAAAGCCTGTGCCAGAGCAACATCGCTGAAGGGCGGGCTTTTTGCGGTCTATAGAGAGATCCGCGCATTCAGCGATTATTACAGTCCGCTGTGGACTTCGGAGAGGGCGATGGGGCTTTCGCAGGGGATATGGTGGCGGGGCCATAAGAGACTGATGCGGCAGATAGCCGAGATACTCCATCCTCTTTTTCTGCACTTTGGCTGCAGCACCGATGCCTACCTTGAGACCTTTGTCGCCGGGAGCCTTATAAGCGCGAGTGTAGAGGAGCAGCCATTCGATCTCTATGCGGCTCTGATAAAGCGTATACTCGATACAAAAGCCTGAATGAAGAAATATAATTAAAACCGGGCAGCAGCCCCCGGGCTCAGAAGAGATACACATCCGGAAAGATGGATGCTGCAGAGCCTAGAATCTTTAATAGGCCCTGAGATGGAGCTGGCACGGCTATAGGCACTGCAAGTCACACAGGAGCTTTGCCGGCCATATCAGAAAGAGTTTCGCAGAGGAGGAAAAGAAATGATGGGGTGGGAGTATCTCTGGATTCTTGCAGCTGTCTCTGCCCTTTTCAGCGCAGCAGGGTTCTATAAGTATATCTATTTTATCTCTGTGGGCTATGGCCTTGCCGTCGCAGGCATTGGTGCGGCCCTTCTGCTGCTCTTTGGCGGAAGCATGGCGCCTGCGGGCTTTGTGCTCTGCGCCCTCCTTGTGCTCTATGGAGCGCGGCTTTCCGGCTTCCTCCTGTACCGCGAGTCCAGAATCGCTGCCTACAGAGATGTGCTGGGCAAGGCGGAAAACCATGAACACAAGATTCCGCTCTGGCTTAAGCCAGCACTCTGGTTAAATGTCGCACTTCTCTATGTGCTCCAGACGGGCCCGGTTTTTTACCGCCTGTATAATAGAGCTCCAGACGGGCTGTCCGCCTGGATTGGAGCCGCCCTTATGGCTCTTGGCCTCAGCGTCGAGACTCTCGCCGATATCGAGAAGAACAGTCAGAAAAAAACGAGGCCTGACATGGTTGCCATGCGGGGGCTCTACCGCATTGTCCGCTGCCCCAACTATCTGGGAGAAATACTCTTCTGGACAGGCGTTTTTATCAGCGGATTCGGCGCGCTGAATTCCATCGGACAGTGGGTCTTCGCTGCCGGCGGCTATATCGGAATAGTTATGATTATGTTCAGCGGGGCCGCGAGGCTCGAAAAAAGGCAGGAAAAACAGTATGGCAGCCTGTCTGAATACCGGAACTACGCGGACAGCACGCCTATTATCCTGCCCCTTGTCCCGCTCTATCATATTGCGAAGAAGGACAGCTGAAAGCTGAAGCCGGTCTCCGCGCCGCGGGCTGTTCTATCTGCCCTCCGGAGCCCGGAGGGCAGATAGAACAGCGGCTGGAGACCGGAGCTTTTCTAATCGAGCTGTGCCTTGCCTGTGCAGAGCTCGTAATAGCGCCCCTTCTGCTTGAGAAGCGACTCGTGATTGCCGAGCTCGATAATCTGGCCATGCTCGAGAACGGCGATAACATGGGCTCTGCGCACGGTTGAAAGACGGTGCGCTATGACAAAAGATGTACGGCCTTCGAAAAGGGCATCCATGCCCCTCGCGATTAAATGCTCGGTGCGGGTATCTATGGAGCTTGTCGCCTCGTCGAGTATGAGAACAGGCGGCGCGGCCACATAGGCGCGGGCTATCGCAAGCAGCTGGCGCTGTCCCTGTGAGAGATTGGCGCCATCGCCTGAGATCTGTGTATCATATCCCTGAGGCAGGCGTTCGATAAAGGAATCGGCGCTGGCCGCGCGAGCTGCAAGAATGCATTCCTTGTCTGTCGCATCCAGCCTGCCGTAGCGGATATTCTCCATGACAGTGCCCGTAAATAGATGCGTATCCTGGAGGACCATACCGAGCGAATGGCGGAGATCGGTCTTTTTAATGCGGCGGATCGGGATGCCATCGTAGGTGATGCTGCCGGAGTCAATGTCGTAGAAGCGGTTGAGGAGATTGGTGATGGTTGTTTTTCCAGCGCCAGTCGAGCCGACAAAGGCCATGGTCTGGCCTGGCTCAGCGTGGAGGCTGAGGTCCTCGAGAACAGGGTTCTTCCCGTCGTAGGAAAAACTGACGTGATCGAGCCGCACATCGCCTTTGAGTGGCACAAGCACATAGTCAGCCGCTGTGCCGCCGTCCGCGGCCGGGTGGTCTGCGCTGCCAGACATCGCGCCGGCGCTGCCCGTACTGTCTGTGCCGGATTTCGGCACCTTCCATGCCCAGAGCTTCGCTTTTTCGCCCTGCGCGAGCGGCACAAGGCGGCCCGCCGCGTCTTTCCTGACGGCGAGCAGAGTAACATCACCGCCGCCGTCCTCGGGCTTCTGGTCCATTACATCGAAGATGCGCTCGGCTCCGGCTATGGCCGCGAGAATGTTGTTTATCTGCCCGGTGATCATATTGATCGGCTGGCCGATATGGCGGCAATACTGGAGAAATGCGGCGAGGGAGCCGATGTCGAAGCGGCCGGCGATTGTGAGCGCCCCGCCGAAAACCGCGATGCCTGCGTAGATAATGTTGTTGAGGTTGCCCATTATGGGCATGATGACGCCAGCGTAAAAATTGGCCTTTGTCGCGGCATCGCGGAAATCGGTGTTGAGACGGCCAAAGGCGGCGCGCATCTCTTCCTCATGATCGAATACCTTGACTTCCTTGAGTCCGCCGATTGTCTCTTCGATATTGCCATTGAGTCTGCCGAGAAGCGCCTGCTGTTTTACAAAGTACTGGCGGCTAGAACCGCCTATCTTTCCGCTCATAAAAATCATAAAGGCGAGCATGAGCGCAGTAAATGCAAAGAGCAGAGGCGAGAGGATTATCATCATTACAATTGTGCCGACAAAGGAGATTACGCTCGATATAAGCTGAGTAAGGCTTTGTTCAAGCATAAGCTGCACGTTGTCGACATCGTTTGTGTAGCGGCTCATGAGTTCGCCATGTGTATGGGTATCGAAATACTTGAGCGGCAGGGACTGCATCTTGTCGAAGAGTTCGCCTCTTATAATATTGGTGGTGCGCTGAGCCAGCCTGATTGTAAAGCGGGTCTGCAGATAGGAGGCCGCGACACCGGCGATATAGACGGCGCCCAGAATGGCGAGTGCCAGCGCAAGACCCTTGAAGTTGCCCGGAATAATATAGTTGTTAATAATAGGCTTGAGAAAATAGGAGCCTGCGAGCATACTGGCCGAGCTCAGAACGAGCAGCACAAGTATGAGCGCTATTAGGGCCTTGCTCTTTCCAAGATAGGAGAGAAGCCGTCCAAGACTGCCTTTGAAATTCTTCGGCCTTTCGTAGCTTCTGGGACCAGGGCCATGCTGGCCGCGCATCGACTGCGTTGGCTGTATCTGTTCGGCGGACCGTCCTGCGGCGGCGCCTTTTCTGCTGTTTTCTGCCATTATGCGCTGAGTCCTTCCTGCTGTGAAAAGCAGATTTCGCGGTAAATCGCGTTGTCCTTGAGAAGCTCGTCGTGGGTGCCGACGCCAGCGATCCGGCCATTGTCGAGCACGACAATCCGGTCGGCGTCCCGCACCGAGGAGATGCGCTGGGCTATCATCAGAATGGTGGTATTCTTCAGCTCGCGGCTGAATGCCCCGCGGATCTTTGTCTCGGTGGCGGTATCGACCGCGCTTGTGGAGTCATCGAGAATAAGGATGCGCGGATCCTTGAGCATCGCGCGGGCTATGCAGAGACGCTGTTTCTGCCCGCCCGATACATTGACACCGCCCTGGCCAAGCTCGGTCGCGTATTTGTCGGGGAAACTCATGACAAAATCATCGGCCTGAGCCTGTGTGGCTGCCGCCCTGACTTTTTCGTAGCTTGCGTTTTTATCGCCCCAGCGCAGGTTGTCCTCGATGCTGCCGGAGAAGAGAACATTTTTCTGGAGTACCATGCCTATGCCTGCGCGCAGATCGGCGATGCGGTAATCACGCACATCGACGCCATCGACGAGGACAGAGCCTGAGCTCGCATCGTAGAGACGAGGCACAAGACTCACAAGACTCGTCTTGCCTGAGCCCGTGCCGCCCACAATAGCGATAAATTCGCCGGGCTCGATTTTTAGATTGATGTCCGAAAGTACATTCTGTCCTTTTGTGGCGGTCGGGTAGCGGAAGGATGCACCTCTGAATTCGATGGAGCCCCTTGTAACATGGGGTACCGCACTGGCTGCCCCTCCGGCCGATGCCCCGGCAGCCGCGAGACCGGCTTTGTCTGTGATGTCTACCTTGGCGTCGAGCACTTCGGTTACCCGCTTTGCGCAGGCTTCGGCGCGGGCGAACATGACAAATATAAAGGAGAACATCATAACACTCATAAGAATTTCGGTGAGATAGGAGAGGAAACTCATGAGTGCGCCGGTACCCATGCCATCGTAGACAACCATTTTGCCGCCGAACCAGATCGCGGCTATCATTGTGGCGTTCATTACAAACATCATGAGAGGCATCATCATGCTGATAAGATTGCCGGCATTGATGGCAGCTGTGGTGAGCTCATCGTTCGATTTTTTGAATTTGAGTTTTTCGAAGGGCTCGCGCACATAGGCTTTTACGACGCGGACTGCGATGAGGTTTTCCTGCACGGTGCCATTGAGGCCGTCGATCTTGGTCTGCATCGCGGTGAAAAGCCTTTCGGCGCTGCGCAGAACAAACCAGATGCCAAGTACAAGGGCGGGTATGGCCACGAGCATAATCATCGAAAGCCGGGCATTGATGCTGACCGCGAAGAAGATTGCAGCTATGAGCATGAGGGGCGCACGCAGCAGCATACGAAGACACATGAGCAGCGTATTCTGCAGCTGGGTGACATCGCTTGTGAGACGTGTTACGAGGGAAGGCGCGCTGAACTGATCGATGTTCGAAAAAGAGAAGGAGAGGATTTTATCGAACAGCGATGTGCGCAGGTTGGCCGCAAAGCCCTGGCTCGCCTTGGCGGAGAACCAGGAGTTGGCCGAGCCGAAGCCGATGGCAAGACAGGCAATGCCTGCCATCTCGAGTCCGACCTTCCAGATATAGCCGAGGTCTTTGTTGGCTATGCCCACATCGACAATGCGGGACATCAGCATGGGCATCATCATCACGCAGATGACATCGCCCGTCATTAAAAAGACGCAGTAAAAGAGGTACTTTTTGTAGGGCCCCAGCTGCGCCAAAAGTTTCTTTATCACGTTCTTCTCACTCCCCCTTAAGGCCGCTCGGGATCTGCGCTCCCATGGCCTCAAGATTGTGTATCATCCGTATGTAATATGAGCGGAGGTTTTCACGCTCAGCCCTGCTGAATCCCGCAAGCATGCCGCGGTCTATATCCTCGAAGGCCGTTCTGCATTCATCGACGAGGTGCCTTCCTTTGGGCGTCAGGCTGATCTGGTTGCGCCGCGAATCGGCCTTGTCTGTCTTTTTGCTGAGGAGGCCGGCCTTTTCCATGCGCCGGATTGAGACAGCGGTGCTCGATGGAGCCACCCCGAGCCTCTGGGCAAGCTCACACTGAGGCATTCCGCTCCCGCCGGCGTCGGCGAGAATAAAGAGCAGAAAGGGATGGCTCACTTTGAGGAGACCCCGTTTTTCAAATTCCCTCTGCATCATGCAGTGATGGGTCCTGTCGCAGACCTTGAAGAGGAATTCAGGTGGCAGCTTATCGATATTCAAGATAGTGAATGCCTTCCGTGCTGGCAGCCAGGGCCGAGATTTAATTAGCCGGCTAATTGTTAGCCGGCTAACAATGCAGAGAATTTAGTAAACTGCGCCCTGTTCTGTCAACAAGAAAGCGCGAATGTTATTGATTGTTCATGCATATGCTCTCTATAAGCGGGAGTATACTGCGCAGAGGTTCAGGCAGCAGTGAGGGCCGCGGCCCGGCCCCAAGGTTGGGGACGGCCCCTGAATCAGGGGCCGTCCGGGGCTGGGCGGGCCGGACCGCGGTGCGCATGGCTGGGGCAGAATTTTTGTGCCGCGGCGCGCCATGCTGGGCAGCGGGGCTGTGGAAGCTCAGTGCTCCGCAGGGGTTCCGGGGCCGCGGCGCGGGGCGGCAGCGGGCGCTTTTCCCGCCGGCCTGTCCCTGAGGCCCCCTCCGCCGTTTTCCAGATGGCGTGGCCGGTGATTCTCGATGGTGCGCTCAATCTGATAATCCTGCATCTTCATAAAGACGCTTAACAGGCGTTCCTTATCGGGATAGCGGTCGAGGCCGGCGCGTTCGAGGGCGAGGAGGAGTTCGTGTATGGATTCGATGGTCGAAAGGCAGTAATCGTGGGGCTGGCGCTTGATTATCCAGCGGGAGAGGGTCTGGGGCTGGAATTTTAATTTGGGGAGGGTGAGAAGCCCGGGGCTCTCTTTAAGAACTTTATGGGCGCAGCGCCAGGTGGCATCGATGAGAAAGACGACGAGCTGGCGCTCGCCAAGGCCGGGGAGGGGAAATTCCTGCCCGGCGGGAATCTCGGAGATGTTGATGGCATCGGGGCTGGGATAGAGAAGCACGGGGTAGTTGTGGGGATCGTCGATGAGGGCGCGCACTCTTCTGTTCTGGTCGAAGGCGACGCCGGGGATGATCTCCGCATTGGCAAGGTTGAGAACGGCGAGTCTGCCAGTGCCTGTGCGCTGGTACTTGTATTCCATGGTGTGCATGAGGAGGACTATGCGCGTTCTGGTCTGCATCGGCGGCTCAGTGGGGCAGAGACAGTTCGCTTTTGGGCGCATGCAGCGGTAACAATATGCTCTCGGCATGGTTTGTATAGTAGCAGGCTTTGAGCCGGGGGGTCAGCCCCTGTTTTGCTGTCTGCTGCTGCCGCAAAATGCATGCTTATTCAGGGGCTGCACACCGTGGGGTCCAATGTGCGCGCATATGCGCAGACAGTGAGCGGGCTTTCTTTTTGAAAAAAAGAAAGTGCCAGCTCTGGGAAAAATCTGCCCTGGGAACTATACTTGGGTAAAAGCTTCCCCATTCTGCCCTGCGGACGGATGAGGATGAATAGCGCAAAGCCTTTAGAGAGAAGGATTTGCGCGAATGCCTTTAAGTGGCACGGTTTTTGCATATATAAGTGGCTGAGGAGAACTAAAGAGTATGAAGCGCATGAATTGGATTGCTGCGAGCCTCCTTTTTAGCGGGGTCGTGGCATCGCTTCTCTTTGGTGCCTGCTCTAAGAGCGGGACCAAGGCTGCTGCAGGCGGGAAGAGCTACGAATACACGAAGATTGCCCGTGGCTCTATCGAAAAAGCGGTTTCGGCGAGCGGCACGCTCGAGGCGACATCTGAGGTCGATGTGCTCTCGCAGATGAGCGGAAGGGTTGAAAAGGTCTACGCGACCTACAACCAGACGGTGAAAAAGGGCGAGGTCCTCGCGACGCTCAATACGGACATGCTGAAGCTCCAGGCTGAAGAAGAGGCGGCCGCGGTTAAAAAAGCCCAGGCTACCTACGATCTGCAGCTGCTGAACTACCAGAATCAGCAGAAGCTCGCCGAAAAGGGCCTTGTCTCCGACTACGATCTCAAGTCGGCGAAGACAACGCTCGATGTGGACTCCGCAGAGCTCGCCTCGGCCCAGGCCGCACTCAAGGTAATCGAAACCGAGATCAATCAGTACGCATATATCACTTCGCCGATCGACGGCATTGTGCTCGACCGGAATATTGAAGAGGGCAGCTCGGTTGTCTCGAGTTCAAGCTCGAGCTCGACTTCGCTTTTTACCCTCGCTGAAAATCTATCGCGGATGGATATAAAGGCAGAGGTCGATGAACTCGATATTGCCTCGATAAAGAAAGGGCAGACAGCCCGGTTTACGGTCGAGGCCCTGCCCGGCCAGACCTTTATGGGTACGGTGACGGAGATCAGGCTTGTGCCGAAGACCTCGTCCAATGTGGTCAGCTATTACGTTATTGTCGAGGCCCAGAACAAGGGCGGGAAGCTCCTGCCGGGCATGACTGCCACGGTCAGCTTTATCGAGCAGAGCAGGGAGAACGTGCTCCTTGTGCAGAACGCGGCGCTGAGATTCCAGCCGACAACCCTTACCGCGGCGCAGATTGCGCGCAAGGTATATGAAGCGGGGCTCGCGGGCACTGACGCCGAGAAGACTGCGGCGATGGCCAAGTATGATGAGGATGCGAAGGCCGCGGCCGACGCTGCGGCGCAGAAGAGCAGCGCCTCGTCTTCGGGCAATGGACTGGCCGGCCTTGTGATGAATGGCAGCCGCGGTCCGGGAATGCCCGGCCAGTGGAACGGACAGAGAAACAGAAATACTGCATCTTCCTCTGGCGACGCGCCGGCTGCGGCGGTCAAGAAGCCTCTCTGGTATCTGGACGACAAGGGCGAGTTCCAGGTGATCATGGTCGAGGTTGGCGTGAGCAATGGCATGAGCACCGAGGTTGCCGGAGATGGACTTGAGGGCAAGTCGGTTATCCTGAGGGAGAAGGTAAGCTGATGCCTATCATCGAGCTCAGGGGCATCAAGCGCCACTACCAGGTGGGCGACATCGTCGTAAAGGCGATCCGCGGCCTTGACCTTACGGTCGAGAAGGGCGAGTTCGTGGCCATTATGGGGCCGTCGGGCTCGGGCAAATCGACGCTGATGAACACCCTCGGCTGTCTCGACAAGCCGACAGCCGGCACCTATATTCTCGACGGTATCGATACGTCCAAGGCGACGGTCGATGATTTCGCCGAGATACGCAACGAAAAAATAGGCTTTGTCTTTCAGGGCTTCAATCTGCTTTCGAGAACAACCGCTATCGAAAACGTAGAGCTTCCGATGTTCTACAGCCGGAAGATGGCCGGGCATGACGAGAGGGAGCGCGCGATACATGCGCTCGAGGAAGTGGGACTCGGCAAGCGGCTCTACCATATGCCCTCCCAGCTTTCGGGCGGCCAGCAGCAGCGCGTGGCCATCGCGCGGGCCATGGTGACGGATCCGGCCTTTATCCTCGCGGATGAGCCGACCGGCAACCTGGACAGCGAGATGACCATGGAGGTGATGGCTCTCTTCCAGAACCTGAACGACAAGGGAAAAACAATTGTCATGGTCACCCATGAGCCCGATGTGGCCGTGTACACAAAGCGTGTGGTGACAATGCGCGATGGCGCCATTATCTCCGATGTCCCGGTTACGGAGCGGAGAAGGGCGGCCGATGATCTCGCGGCATGGAAGGAGCACAACGCACTTCTGGCCGGGGAGCGGAACACATGAAATTCGGCAAGCTGATACAGTTTTCCTTTAGAAGCATATTCCGAAACAGAATGAGGAGTCTTCTTACTTCTCTCGGAATTATTATCGGTGTCGGCTCTGTTATTGTGATGGTGGGCATCGGCGAAGGATCGCAGGTCCAGGTAAAGCAGCAGATAGCCTCGATGGGTACCAACCTGCTTATGGTTATGCCGCCGAGGGGCGCGCGTGACGCGAACAGGCTGAGCCGCGAGGATGTGGCCAAGATCAGAGCCGAGGCGAGCTATGTAAAAGCGATTTCGGGGCAGACTGGCGGTTCTTTCGAGATAATTGGCGGCAGCGGCGAATGGAGCACTTCGGTGCGCGGTGTTGAACCCGATTACCTCATAATTAACAACAGATCGGTCGCCAAGGGGGATTTTTTTACTGAGGAGGATCTCGCCGCCAGCAGCAAGGTCGCCGTAGTAGGCAGCACTGTGGCCGCGAAACTCTTTGAAAGCCGGAATCCGATCGGCCAGCAGGTACGTATCGGTACAATGCCCTGTACTATTATCGGCGTGCTCGATACGAAGGGATCCAACTCGAGCGGCGCGGACCAGGATGATATTGTGCTCGTGCCTCTGGATACCGCTCTTGCCCATCTGAGCCGTGATCAGTATCTCTCCGCGATCCAGATAAGCGTGGTGCGCGAGGACCTGATGGACGCCGCACAGAAGGAGATAGATTCGATTCTGCGTGAGTCCCACAGGCTCTCGGCGACGGCGACCGCCGACTTCGACATTATGAACCAGTCGGCGATTATCAAGACCGCTTCGCAGACAACGCAGACGCTGACCGCTCTTCTCGCGGCCATAGCGGGCGTTTCGCTCGTAGTTGGAGGCATAGGCATTATGAACATAATGCTTGTGTCTGTGACTGAGCGCACTCGCGAAATAGGCATCCGCATGTCTGTGGGAGCACGCAAAAAAGACATTCTGTTCCAGTTTCTCTCCGAGTCGGTAATTCTGAGTCTTATCGGGGGCGGCATCGGCATTCTGCTCGCAGTGGGCATCTGTGCCGCACTGACAAAATTCCTGGGGATGATGACGGTTATTGACCCGATGGTGATTCTCGCCTCGGTCGGTTTCTCGGCCGCTGTGGGAATTTTCTTTGGCTACTATCCGGCCAAGAAGGCAGCGGGCCTCTACCCGATAGATGCCCTGCGGTATGAGTGAGGATGATGCTATGAACTATGAACATAAATTTGCACAGAGCCGCAGGGAGACAAAGGGACTCGTGCTCGCTGCTCTTCTGATCGGGCTTATAGCGGTCCAGGCGAGGGCGGAGGAGAACAGCGCGCCCGCCGCGCAGGCTTCGGCGAACGCACAGGCTGCAGCGAATGCGCCCGCGCCCGCCGCGCAGGCTTCAGCGAACGCGCCTGCGCCGCAGAGCGCAGAGGCTCCGGCCCTGCTTACTCTCGCGAAAGCGCGCGAAGCAGCCCTCGCGAATTCGAACGCGCTCAAGGAGGCAGGCATCGACATTGAGTCTGCGCTGCTCACCGAAAAACAGCAGAGCTACACCTATCTGCCTTCGATCAGCGCCTCGGTGACGGGCTCTGCCTCCTATGATGCAGGCAAGGGCAGCACGCTCGGAGATTCACTGGGTGTAAGCGCAAAGCTTTCGCTGAGCGAGACTGTCTGGGATGGCAGCGCCGCTGTGCTGGCCAGGATAGACAGACTGGCCACGCAGAGCGCCAGGGAAGCCGCGAGAGTTTCGTATTACACAACCCTCGATACCGCCGACAGCTGCTATTTCTCGGTACTCGAAAACGAGGCGATTGTCGAGGCCGCGAAGAGCGCGCTCGAAACCGCCAGAATCAATTTCTCTGTGGCGGACGCCAAGTATTCTGCGGGGACTATTACCAGAACCGACTACCTTGAGTATGAGTCAGAGGTATCGTCGAATGAAACCGCGCTGAGCCAGGCCCAGCGCGATCTCTCCCTTGCGAGGCGGAAGCTCTCTTCGTATACCGGAATGGCCCTGCCTTTCAGTCTCGAACAGATAGATTTTAACAGCTACGATGAGATGATAAATCGGGTGTCAGCCTACAGCGAGGAGCAGGGCGACAGTTTTGCCGCCGCGCTCAGGAAGCTCGCGGAAGCGTCGAATCCCGAACTCGCCCAGGCGAGGATCGCAGTCGAGAAAGCCAATGCCGCTGTCGACGAGGCCAGGGCGGCCTATCTGCCAACGGTGAGCGCGAGCGTATCCAATACAACAAGCGTCAGCGCGGGCAGCGGCTTTGATCCGGCCTCGGGCAGCATCTCTGTGACGGCAGCTGTTCCCCTCAATATATGGGCGACAAAGACCAAGGTGGATATCGCGGATTCGGCTGCGAAAAAGACAAATCTGCAGAGTGAGGAGACAAAGAGAACTTTTGGTCTCGATGTCGATTCGGCTGTCTTTGACTGCATGGCACAGGCCCGATCCGTGATTTCTTCTGAGAAAGCCTATGAGTATGCAAAGAACCATTATGAGAGTGAACTGGAACTCTATAAGCTCTCTACGGCTTCAAGCACGGCTCTTTCGACCGCGGCCCAGCTGGTCAGTACCAACCTGAAATCGCTTATCGCGGCGCGCTACGGATTTCTTTCCTGCATCGCGCAGATCCGCAGTATTGGTGCCTTTGAATCCGATGAGGCTGTTATGAAGGTCTTCCCATGAGAAAGAGCGTCCAGCCCAGGACGCGGTCGCTGATAATAGCGGTCGCGGCCTACGCGTTCATCTCGGTCTTTATTTATTTCCTCTACGAGAATTCAATCGAAGAGGCGAAGCTTGAGAGCAGAAATGACATGGAGCGTTCCATGAGTCTTCTGCTTGCAAGTCTCAGAGACCACGCGGACTTTGGAGCCGCGATAAAAGATGACAGCAGACTGGACGCCAAGATCAGGGGCGTGGCCGTATATGCTTCGAGTGGAAAGCGCCTCTATGCCTATGGCGAAGCGCCTCTGACCTTTATAAATAATTCAAAACTTGAGACAGATGCAGAGTCGAGAGCGAGAGGCTATATCGAAAAGCCCACTTCGAACTCGATAGTTCTGCTCCTTACGCCGATGAAAGCCGAACCGCCCTTCGCGGCTCCCGGAGCGGACCATCCCGGCCCTGGCGGGCCAGACGGGCCTGCCAGGGCCGGCAGACCGGGCTCTGGTCCGGAGGGACCTTCGTCCGGCCCTGATCAGGGCAAGGGACCGCCTCCGCTTCCGCCTGAATCCCCGTGCTCCGATTCCGGGACTATGGGGGAGGCCCGGGCCGAATCGCTGATCAGCCATGCACCGGCTGTTTCGGATCCGGGGCAGAATTTCAGAATAAATGTGCTTCAGAAAGGCACCATTATCTATCTTGAAATCCGCGCAAGCGCCTACTGGGCCAAGAGGCGGGCTCTCGACGTTATTTTCCCGCTCGTGGAAATATCCCTGGCTACAGTCATCTTTATTATGCGCGACCTTATCCTGCGCAACCTCGAATACCGCGCCCAGCTCAAGGAGCAGCAGAACCTCGTAGTGCTTGGAACCGCGGCCAGCACAATCGCGCATGATATGAAAAATCCCCTGCTCGCGATCAGGCTGCAGACAAGCATTCTGGAGCGGACCTGCCCTGAGGGAAAGACCGAGATTTCAAATATCAACGATGAAGTCGACAGGCTCTCCGCACTCTGCTACCGCGTCAACGATTATCTGCGGGATCCCAGGGGCAAGCCTGAGCAGATAGATCTTGTCCGTTTCGCGCGCGAGACAGGAATACGCTTTCTGGGAAGCGACATCCTTAAAACCCAGCTGGGCGCGCAGAGCCAGGCCCTGGTGTTAATCGATCCCGCGCGCCTTGCTTCGATTGTCGAAAATCTGCTGCGCAATGCCCTTGAAAGCGGTTCTCCGCATGAAGCCATTGGCATGCAGCTGTCGAAAACAGGTTCCAGCTACAGTCTTGATGTGCTCGACCATGGCAGCGGAATCCCCAAAGAAGACAGAGAAAAGCTATTCGATCCATTCTTTACGACAAAGAGCAAGGGCACGGGAATCGGACTGTCAGTCTGCCGGCGTTTTGTGCAGGCGGCAGGAGGTTCCATATCGCTTGCAGACCGCGAGGGCGGCGGCACAAGGGCGCGCATTGTCCTGCCGGCTGCTCCGGCTGGTGCTGCCAGGCCCGATAAAACTGGTGATAACGCCGGGAAATCCGGTGATATTCATAATACTGACAATAGTGTTACGGGAGGTTTTTAATGAAGGTGCTGATCGTTGACGATGAGCAGAATATCAGAGAGTCGATGAAGAAACTCTTCGCGCTCGATGGGATCGATGCGGTTACTGCTTCGGATGGTCTGCAGGGCGCGGCTCTTTTAAAGGAGCAGGGTTTTGACGCAATAATCCTCGACCTGAGAATGCCGGGCATGGACGGGCAGGAGCTCCTTGAGTGGATACGCTCGGAGGGCATCCGTTCGCCTGTTATAATGATCTCTGCTCTGGGCGATATAAAGGACGCGGTGGCCGCTCTCAAGGCCGGGGCGACCGACTATCTGATAAAGCCCTTTGACCCCGCCGAGCTGATCCATAAAATTAGAACGCTGGTGGCGAGTCAGAAACGCGATGATCTGATCGAGGCCGGTGCGCGCACCGCGACTGCCGGCGTGAGCCTTGTGGGCGAGAGCCCTGCGGTAAAGCAGCTCAAGAATATGATCGCGCGCGTGGCACCTCAGCCCGTGACTGTGCTTATTACCGGTGAAAGCGGAACAGGCAAGGAAGTTGTGGCGCGGGAAATACACGCGCAGTCGCAGCATTCGGCCGAACCATTTATAGCTGTGAACATCGGCGGGATTCACGCCGAGCTTCTGGAGAGCGAGCTCTTTGGGCACGAAAAAGGGGCCTTTGCCGGCGCGGATTCGCGGAAGCTCGGCCTTTTCGAACTTGCCGGCAGCGGCACGCTCTTTCTCGATGAGATCGGCGAGATGCCACTTCCCCTGCAGGTCAAGCTGCTCCGTGTACTCCAGGAGCGCAAAATACGGCGCCTCGGCGGCTCCCGCGACATACCCGTGGACGCGCGCATTATTTCGGCGACCAACCGCGATATCGACACCCTTGTGCGCGAGGGCAAGTTCAGGGACGATCTCTTTTACAGGCTCAATGTAGTGCGCATCGATGTGCCGCCGCTACGCGCCCGTGCAGGCGATATTCCCCTGCTCTCGAGCTTTCTGCTTGAGCGTATCGCCGCACAGATGGGAAAGCCCCGCAAGGAGCTTTCGCCCGGCGCTCTTGAGGTCCTGAGCGCCTATCCCTTCCCCGGCAATATCCGTGAGCTCGAGAATGTGCTCGAACGGGGGATGATCTATGCTGAGGGAGAGAGAATAGAGGCAGGAGATCTCGATCTGCACGGCCAGAACAGATCCCGTGCCTATTATCCGGCGAGTGTGGCGCCGAATCCTGTCTATTCGGGCATCAATCCCTATTCCAGCCAGAGCTATATGGCGGCTCCTGGCGCGGCGGGCGCTTCTGTCTATGGCGCGGCGGCAGGCTATATGCAGCAGCCCGCCCCCGGCTATGGCGGCACAGCCTATAACGCAGCCCTCGGAGTCGAGCAGCCGACTGAGCCCGTCGTCCTCCCCATGGACGAACTTGAGAAACGCGCCATCATCCAGGCCCTCTCCAAATGGCGGGGGAACAGGACGAGGGCAGCCTCCGATCTCGGCATCAGCCGGAGAACTATTCTGAACAAGATCAAGCGCTACGGCATCTAGGAGAGCGGAGCGCAGAGATATAAGGGCGGGGCCGGCGGCTCCGCCCTTTTGCCATTCTGCTGTCCGCGTTGGATGAACTCCGCCCTTCATGGTATAGTGGCGTATGGCACGGAGTTTTTTCTGGTTTGATCTCGAGACCTTCGGTCTCAATCCGCATTACGACAGAATTGTCCAGTTCGCAGGCCTTAGAACCGATGAGAATTTCGAACCTGCCGGTGACCGGGTAATCCTCTACTGCAAACCCAGCCCCGACTATCTCCCCAGCCCCGGCGCCTGCCTTGTCCATGGCATTACACCCCAGGCCGCCTCCGCTGAGGGCCTCAGCGAGTACGAGTTTGCAAAGCGCATACGCGCCGAGATGTGCGAGCCCGGCACGACGAGTCTTGGTTTTAATACAATCCAGTTCGACGATGAATTTATCCGCTTCCTCTTCTACCGCAATTTTTTCGACCCCTATGAGCGCGAGTACAAAAACGGCAATTCCCGCTGGGATATTATAAATCTGGTGCGCGCTGCCCACGATCTGAGACCAGAGGGCATTGTCTGGCCGCGGGCCGAGGACGGCAGACCCATCTTCACCCTCGAGACTCTCTCGAAGGCCAATGGGGTCGATCAGGGTGCGGCCCATGACGCCATGCACGATGTGCTCGCGACCATAGGCATGGCCCGCCTTGTCAGGTCAAAGCAACCGAGACTCTTCGACTGGTATTTTGAGCACAGGAACAAGGACTCCCTCTATTCACTGATCAATCTTTCGGACCGCACCCCCCTTGTGCATACCGCGCCCGGCTATACCTCGCCCGATGGCTGTACAACCCTTATAGCACCGATCTCGATCGATCCTGAAATACGGAGCCAGCTGATAGCTGTCGATCTCCGTGCGGATCCCCGGGGGCTTGTCGAGCTCCCCGTGGAGGAGCTCAGGCGCCGCGTCTTTACCAAGGCTGCAGAGCTCGAAGTCGACCGCCTTCCCCTCTCGCGCATCAGGCTGAACAAGGCGCCCTTCCTCGCCCCCGCCTCGACGCTGAGCGACGAAGCCGCTGCGCGCCTGGGCATCGACCGCGCGGCCTGCGCCGCCCATCTCGACTTTATCCGGAAGGAGCCGGAGCTTATCCAGAAATTCAGCGCTGTCTTCTCCGGCCCGATAGACAGCCCTATCGAAAGCGATCCCGAACTCAGACTCTACGATGGCTTTTTCAGCGACGAAGACAGCGCGCTCTTTGTCAAACTCCATGAGACGCTGGCCGCCGCCGGTCCGGAAGAGGCCAAAGCCCGCTTTTACCGCCAGCATTTTCAGGACGACAGGCCGCCTCAGATGCTGCGGCGCTTTTTTGCCCGCAACTTCCCCGAAACCATGAATGAGGACGAGGCTACGCGGTGGCGCTCATTCTGTGCCTCACGGCTTCAGATGCCCCCCGTCTCCGATGCCGCCGACCTCGGCAGCTTCAGCAAGACTGTCGAGCAGAAACTGGCAACCCCTTCGACACCGGCCAGGGATAAATCCATACTTCTCTCCCTGCTCGCCTATAAGAGCGAACTGGAGCAGGACATTCTTCAATATTCTGAAAAGCATTAATCTTTCTTGACGGATCGGTAGAAGCGTTGTTTACTTTCAATAAGAAAGTAATTAAGGATTCCACCGATGACAAGCGATCTTCTGTTCCAGTCCGATTCGGGCCATTTTGAGCTCAGATTCCGCGGAAGGCTGATTTTCAGGGCCAGTCCCGGAAGGCCCTTTCTGCAGGGCGGAAGGGGCAGGGCGGAATTCTCGGTATCTCACGGGAGCTACAGCATCAGGGACAGAGCTCTGCCTCCCGAAATGGCCGGCGGCGCCGGCAGCCCTGCCAGTACACAGGCTGGGCGCAGGGCCAGCGCCTCTGTGCCAGCGGCAGCCGGAACACTGCCCCGCGTCCTCGAGTCATCCGAGAGCCTGCTCAGACTGGAAGTACCCGGACTGGGCATTGTCCGCCTCGAGCTCGAGCGGGGCAGGCTCAAACTCAGCTTTGAATATGCCGAAGCCGGGCTGAACCGCCTCCGGCTTTCGCTCTGCGCCGGCCCCGAAGAGGCCGTCTATGGCTGCGGCGAGCAGTACTCCTACTTCAATCTCCGGGGCCACAGGGTTCCCCTCTGGACCGAGGAACAGGGAGTCGGCCGCGGCCCCAATCTGATCAAATTCGCAGCCGATCTCGCAATGGGCGCAGGCGGCACCCGCTATTCAACCTACTATCCTCTGCCGGTCTTTCTGTCCACGGCGCGCAGCGGCTCCCTCTCCTGCTGCTGCGATTCGAGTGCCTACGCGGTTTTCGATTTCAGGAACAGAGACCGCTATACACTCGAATTCTGGGAGCTGCCCAGGGCAGTCTATATCGATGTGGACAATGATCCGAATGCCCTTGTATCCCGTCTTTCGGAGCTCGCCGGCCGTCAGCCCGCCCTGCCCGACTGGGCCCTGAACGGCCTGCTCCTCGGCGCCCAGGGGGGCAGTGCGGCAGTACTCGAAAAGCTCAGAATACTCGAAGACGCGGGAACGCCTGTGACCGGAATCTGGGCACAGGACTGGTGCGGCCGCCGTGTGACGAATTTCGGCAGGCAGCTTATGTGGAACTGGGAGGCCGATCCCGCTCTGTACCCCGATCTTCCCGCGCTCACAGGCCGACTTGCCAGCCGCGGCATCCGTTTTCTTGGCTATATCAATCCTTTCCTCGCACTCGAGGGCAGTCTGTACCATGAGGCCCATTCCCGCGGCTTCTGCGTACGGAACGCTGCCGGCAGCGATTATCTTACAACTGTTACAAGCTTTCCAGCAGCCACCGTGGATCTGACAAACCCCGCGGCATTTGAGTGGATAAAAGATATAATTAAGACGAATATGATCGGTGCGGGGCTCTCGGGCTGGATGGCCGATTTTGGCGAATATCTCCCCACCGACGCTGTGCTCTATTCGGGCAGGTCCGGAGAGCTGGCGCATAATGAATTTCCGGCGCTTTGGGCGAGGGCGAACTTCGAGGCAGTAGAGGAGGCAGGCAAAGCGGGGGAAGTGTGCTTCTTCTGCAGGGCCGGGAATATAGGTTCGAGCCGCTACGCGCCGGCCATCTGGGCGGGGGACCAGCTCGTAAACTGGAACCGTGATGACGGTCTGCCGAGCGTGCTGCCTGCTGCTCTCTCGCTCGGCCTCTGCGGGACGGGCGTCTGGCATTCGGATATGGGCGGCTATACCACAGTCGGATACTTGCACCGGAGCCGGGAACTGCTGCTGCGCTGGGCCGAATTCTCTGCTTTTACACCAATTATGAGAAGCCATGAGGGAAACCGTCCAGATGCGAATATCCAGCCCTGGTCCGACGTTCAGACCGCCGCAGGAGTGGCGCATATGGCGCGGATCCACGCGGCCCTTGCGCCATACGCGAAGGCGGCCCTCCGTGCCTATGGAGCGGGCGGCCCGCCGCCCATGCGCCCTCTTTTCCTCGGCTGGCCCGCCGATACCCGGTGCGCGGCGATATCGAGCGAGTATCTCTACGGGAATGATCTTCTTGTCGCGCCCATACTGCGCCGTGCTGCGGCCGGCTGCGCAGGAAAGACCTCGCGCCTTGTCTATCTGCCAAAAGGCGACTGGACTGAACTCTGGACAGGCCGTGTCCGCAGTTCCGGGAAGTTCCGCGTGAGCGCGCCGCTCGGCCAGCCCCCTGTTTTTTACCGCTCGGATTCTGAATGGAAGGGACTCTTCGAAAAATTCAAAGGAGTGGAGTGATGGCGAATAATGAAAACAAAAAGATAGGCCTTAAGGCTCTGGCCGCCTATGGCTGCGGCGATCTCTATGGGGGCGGATCCTTTCTTATAATCAGCACGCTTTTTCTTTTCTTTCTCACCGATGTAATCGGCCTGAAGCCTGCCCTTGCCGGCGCTGTTGTGCTCGCGGGCAAAGCCTGGGATGCTGTCTCCGATCCGCTTATGGGATGCATAAGCGACCGCACCCGCTCGAAATTCGGGCGCCGCAGGGTTTATTTTCTCTGGGGCCTTGTCCCAGTCTTTGTAAGCTTTGCACTGCTCTGGGTCAGCGTAAAAACAGACAGTGAGATTGTCGCATTTATATATTATTTATTAACATATATACTGTTTTGTACTGTGTCTACTATGGTTATGATACCATATGCCGCTCTTCCTGCAGAGATGACACGGGATTATAAAGAACGGACAAGGCTCTCCGGCGCACGCATGCTCTTTTCGCAGATTTCCGCCCTTCTGGCCGGAACGATTCCGGGCTATCTTGTAAAAAATGTCTATGCCTCGAATCCGTCGAAAGGTTTTATGATAGTTGGTATTGTGTTTGGAATTTTCTATACGCTGCCCTGGCTCTTTGTCTTCTTTGGCACCTGGGAGCCAGCGGACAATCAGAGCGCAGCATCCTCCCAGGGGCTTGGCGAATCGTTCCGCCAGCTCGGCACACTTATTCAGTGCCGCTCCTACCGCATCCATATCGGCATGTACCTTCTCGCCTATACTGCGATGGATACACTGTCGGCGTTTTTTGTCTACTATGTGAGCTATTATCTGGGGCGCGGAAAGATCTATACATTCTGCCTCGGGGCGATGCTTATAGCACAGCTTATAATGCTGCCCTTCTATATGTGGCTCGCGAACCGTATCGGGAAAGGCAGAACTTATACAATCGGGGCCGCCATTGTTTCTCTTGTTTCGCTTTCTTTCTTTTTTATTCCGCGAAACACGCCGACGCCACTTCTTATTGCGCTCTCTGCTGGCTTTGGCCTCGGGCTCTCGGCTGTAGTTTCGATGCCCTGGGCCATGCTGCCTGAATCGGCCGATGTCGACGAGCTTCTTCATGGCAGGGCACGGCCCGGCGCCGTCTCCGGCACTTTTACGCTCTGCCGCAAACTCGTGCAGGCTCTTGTCCTCTGGCTGCTCAGCCTTGCCCTCGGCGCAATAGGCTATATCCCCAATGTTGAGCAGAGCCCCGCTGCCCTCAATGGCATACGCATACTATTCGCAACTATGCCATTTATCTTTGTTGTGCTCGGAGCAATCCTTTCGCTGCGCTATCCTGTTACCCCCGAGAGCTTCGAGGTAATAAAGACAGAGCTCGAAAGGCTCCGTTCAGGCGGCAGCAAGGAGAGCGTGGATTCCGGAACAAAGCTTGTCTGCGAGGAGCTGACAGGCAGACCCTACAGCGAAATCTATACCAGATAGAAGTGTATTGAGATTGAGCGCCGCGCCGCCCCGAAGGCGGCGCGGCTTTCCGCTTGCCCTCAGCTATGGCCGCCCTGTGGTGCTCTCTGGCACGCCCTGCCTTGGAACAGAGAACTCGGGCGGCGCAGCGCAGCCGTAAGGCGGCGCCGCTGGATTCTGCGGGATTCCGAGGGCTTGCGCCCCACGTGCGTTTTGAACGATGCTAGAGGGCAATGACGTCTGCCTCTATTCCGCTGGATATCGCGGGCCTTGCCGGGCTCCGCGAGAAAGATCTCAGGTCTGCCGGCCTTGTCCTCGCTGAAGGCCGCCTTCTCGTCGAGAGGCTTCTGGCCTCAGCAGGGGCAGACAGGACTGCAGAGAAGCCGGCAGCTGCTCTTTTAGGGCCGCGCTTTGAGCCGATCTGCCTTTTCTGCGTACCCGCTCTGGCCGGGCATTTTGGCCCGCTCTGCGATGGCCTCTGCGAAATGCGCGAGCTGCCAGAGGCTGCCTGCGCCGAGATAGCGGGCTATCCTTTTCACCGTGGCGCGCTCCTTCTGGCAAAGCGCCCCGCGGCCATCTTTCTCGAAGACTATGGAGCTGCCGGCATTGCTGCTCTGCAGAGTCTTGTGCTGCTGCCCGCCACCGCTGACCCCGAAAATATAGGCTCAATTATGAGGAGCGCAGCTGCTCTCGGCTATGGCGGCATCGCCATAGGCCCTGACTGCTGCGATCCCTATTCACGGAAAGCCCTTAGGACTTCTATGGGAGCGGCATTCAGCCTGCCGCTTTTTTTAATGAGGGGGCCGGAGGCGCTTGGTACAATACAGGCAGCCGGCTTCTGCACTCTGGCTGCCGTGCTCGGACAGGGCGCAAGGCCGCTCAGAGACTGGGAACAGGGGAGTACGCTGGCCCCTTATGCAGGGCAGTGCGCGGAACAGACAGACCGCGGTACAGAGGCCGCTGGCGGACGTGTTGCTCTTCTTTTTGGAAATGAATATAAGGGACTGGCCCCGGAATGGCTCCCGCCGGGGGTAACGCGGCTCACCATACCCATGGCGCCTGGTTCCGATTCACTCAACGCGGCTGTCGCGGCCGCCGTTTTTATGTATGAGATATCACAGAAGCTGGAGGCTGCAGACTCGACATGTACCAGTTGAACATTCTGTCGATTCACATAGAGAATTCGCCCGAGGCTCTTCCTTTGGGGGCGGCCTCGGTCGCCGCCTCCATTCTGGACGCCGATGGAAAGGCCGCACCCCATATCGCCGGCAGAATCCGCGTTGAACTCAAGGAAGGGCTGATCGATGAGGCAGACGATGTGCTGCTCGAACGGGCCCTCGCCGGCGGACCGGACTGGCTGGGCTTTTCGAGCTACTCCTGGAGCGTTAAAAAAATCTCCGCTGTCGCGGCGGAGGCAAAAAAACGCGCTCCTTCGCTTGTTCTCTTCGCGGGCGGCCCTGAAGCCACCGCGGATCCACTTGGATTTTTCGCGGCTGCACCTCTGGATTTTATAGCGCTCGGCGAAGGCGAAACCTCGGTGCTCAGGGCTGTCGATATGCTCGCGGGCGGGGCGGCGCCGGCTGAACTTGCCTCGATCCCCGGCATAATGCTGAGGCCTGCGGCCGAAGGCGCGGAGAGGCCGGCAGCTGCCGCGGCCGGGGCGGCTGCCGGGAAGGAAGGCGGGGAGGCCGCCGCGGCGCAGGCTGTCCCGCCGCGGGCGCCGGCCCTCGATCTCTCAGCCCTGCCCTCGCCCTGGCTCAAGGGCCTTATCGACCCCAGACGCGGAGTGCTCTGGGAACTCGCGCGGGGCTGCCCTTTCCACTGCGCCTACTGCTACGAAGGCAAGGGTGAAAAGAGCGTCCGCCGTTTTTCCAGCGAGCGCATCGAAAAAGAGCTCGAACTGTTTGTAAAGAAAGGCGCTGAGCAGGTCTTTGTGCTCGACCCAACCTTTGACGCTGACCGCGAGCGGGCACGTTCAATCCTCAGCCTTATCGAGGAAAGGGCCCCCGGCCTGCACTGGAAGTTCGAAATACGCGCCGAGTTTGTCGACCGTGATCTCGCCCGGCGTTTTGCCCGTCTCGATTCCTCTCTGCAGATCGGCCTTCAGAGCGCGAATCCCGAAGTCTGCGCCCGTGTAGGCCGCAAACTCGACCCCCATGATTTTGAGCGCCGCGTCGGCTTCCTCAATGAGGCAGGAGCAGTATTCGGTTTTGATCTTATCTATGGCCTTCCGGGCGATGACCTTCATGGTTTTGAAAAGAGCATAGACTATGCTCTCGAACTCATGCCCAATCATCTCGATCTCTTCCCGCTCTCTGTCCTGCCCGGCACTGAGCTCGCAGACAGGGCCGCAGAATACGGTCTTGTCTATACAAGGGAGCCGCCATATCTGCTTGAGCGCTCCCCGGGCTTCCCTGCCGAGAGCATGAAAAGAGCGGCAGGCCTTGCCCGGGCCTGCGACATATTTTATTCCCGGGGGCGCTCAGTCGCCTGGTTTCTGCAGGCCTGCCGGCCCCTCAAAATGAAACCGCATGCCCTCCTTGAGCGCTTCGCGTCCTGGCTTGAGACAAAGCATATCGATTCATCCTGCGCTTCGAGGGCGATCGAAAATCTTCAGCTGGAGTTCCTCGACAGCGAATACCGGGCAGCCGGTCTCAATATCATTCTGCCTGCCCTCCATGATATTGTACGCTTCAATGGCGCCTGGGGCCGCGCTCTTGCGGAGGGCGAAAGCGCGGTGCTCGAGCTCGTCTATGACCCCGATGAGGTACTCGGCCCCGAGGCCCTCGATCTTGCCGCCTTTGCGCGGGGGGCCCGACGCAGACCAGGCCGCTACCGCCTCGAGCCGGGCCCCGAAGGCCCGACACTCAAGGCTGAGCGCCGCATAAAGAGCGGCGGCCCGCGGGGGAGCTTCCACCAGGGCGGCCGGCGGGGAGGCTTTTAATGCCGCGGAGAAATTTTCTCGCGCGCTTTGCCTACGATGGCAGCGATTTCCAGGGCTGGCAGCGCCTCCCCGACGGCCGCAGAACGGTGCAGGCCGAAATAGAAAAAGCCCTCGCGCCCATAGTCAGCGGCCAGCAGGGCACTGCTCTGGCCGGCCCGCCCTTCGAGATTGCGGGCGCGAGCAGAACCGATGCCGGCGTTCATGCCGAAGGACAGGCGGCGAGTTTCCATGCCCATTGTACGCTCAGCCCTGGGCAGATTGTGACAGAGCTCAATTCGGCCCTTCCCCCCGATATAGCCTGCCTTTCCTGCGCCGAGGTGGACCCGCGCTTTCATGCGCGCTACCGTGCCCGGGGCAAGCTCTACCGCTACCGCATCCATGCGGCCAGCCTGCCGGATCCCTTCGCGAGGCGCTACAGCCTCCATGTAGATGGACCTCTGGACCACGAGGCCATGCGCGCCGCCGCCGCCCTCTTTGTGGGCAGCCATGATTTCGGCGCCTTTACCAACGGCGAGGGCGACCCGGGCGGCCGCTCGGTTGAAAGCTTCCATATTGAGGAAAACAGTCCATTTATCGACCTCCTCGTGAGCGGGCCCGCCTTTCTCTACAACCAGGTGCGCATAATGTCCGCCGCTGTCCTCGCCGCGGGGCAGGGCAGACTCAGCCCTGATTGCATCAGCGGGGCTCTCAGAGAGGGAGCGGCCGCCCGCAGCAGGATGCCCGGCGCCCTTGGCCCCTACGGACTCTGCCTTGTCCGCGTCTTCTATGGGGAAGAGGGACAGAGCTGAAATTCCGCAGCGATGGCAGGCCGTCCGCGATGGCGGGCTCCGATGGCGGGCTCTGTCCCTGCTCCGCCATGCCGGGTCCCGCCATTGTCCCCGTATTTCAGATTATTTCTCTTGACAGAAACGTCGATGTATGGTTATATAGAATCATGATGATGAAGATCAGCGTGCGCCAGACCTCCCTCTCCAATAATAACCCTGCCTGCGCGGCAGGGCCGGAACTGCACGCGTAGATCCTCTTTTACTGCCAGAGATGACAAAGGGCCGGCCCTCAAGGGACCGGCCCTTTTTTATCCCGGGCAGATGTGGGCAATGGCAAGGAGATAACTATGGCTGAATCGGTGGCTGTTGGCGGGAGCATAGGCGAAAGGCTCTCGGAGTATCAGGCGGAGCTCCGGCGCGGCGGCTCTCATTTTTCTGCGGCGGTAAATTCCCGTTATGCCGAGCGCTGGGTGGGCCCCGACCTCTACTCAGTTCTCAAAATACGGACAAGCCTTGTGCTCGCTCTCGAAGAGTTCCTCGCAGGGCGCGGCCTTCTGAATATCGACCGTGTCTCGATCTCTCCTATCACCGATCCGCTCGCCCACGATGTCGAGCATGTGCCGGTTATCGACTATAAGGGCGTGCCCTACCGCACGACTCATTCGATGATCTATTCCAAGATGCTTGCCTGCTACAACCCGGAAGTCAGGGGCGTCTTTGTCGATTCGCCCAACATCAGGCTCGAGGAGCCCTCCGATTCCCAGCGCCGCAAATATCTAGTGGATTTTTCTCAGATGGATATTGAGATGCGCCGCTCCCGCAGGATCGGAGATGCTATGTACTATAATGAACCGGAGACAGTCTCTGCGATATTGAAGGTTGAGCGCGATGCGGCGCTGGATTTCTTCGAGGATATGCTGCTTTTCGCAATACGGCGCATTCGTGAGCGCAATATGGGCGAGCTCAACAGCCTCGGCATCCGGCTCGAAATGCCATCGAAACCCTTTCCCCGGGTCCGCAGAGATGAAGCCCTCGCTGAGTTTGGCGCCGATATCGAATCGCATGGCGGGCTGGAGCGTGCCATAGGCGAAAAACTCGGTACTCCCTTTTTCTGGATACTCGGGCTTTTCCGCGAGAACTACGATCTTGTCTATCCCTACACAGGGGGCGAAGCAGCCCATTCGGGCTCCGTGCCTTCCTCTCATATTTACAACTATGATCTTATCGCGTCTTCGCTCCGCGCCGATGGAAGCAGGGGACAGGCCTACGAGGTTCTCTCGGGCGGTCTCCGCGAATGGGTCTACGAGGTAATTGTCCAAAGGCTGATCGATAACGGCGTTATAAGCGAGGCTCCGCGGTTTTCGCAGAGCGGCGATATCGAAAACATGGGCGCCCTCGAGGGCTATGGCCCCTTCCTCGCCGCGGCCCGCCTTAAGGACGCAGACGGGCTGCCGCTCTTTCCTGAGACGGCGGGCGGCGGACTCGGCCTCGAGCGCTTTCTCTTCGCGGTGCTGAATGGGCCAGTTGTAAAAACCATCGACGAAGTGACGCTCTTTGGCAAGAACCCGGACTCAGCCGGCGTTTACCTGTTCTAGAGCTCGGCGAGAATCCCGTCTGCCGCGCGTATGCCCGAGGCCCATGCCGCGGTAATGCCGCGGCTTGTGCCCGCCCCGTCCCCGGCGAAACGAAGGCCCTGTCTGACGCTGAAGCTTCCATCGCGGAATTCGGGTCTGTTCGCGTAGAGCTTTATTTCGGGGTAATACATAATTGTACTCGGATGCAGCACGCCGGGGACAATTGTGTCGAGCAGTTTCATCGCGTTCCAGAGTGCCCGCAAGGTTTTGGCCGGAGCGACAAGACCGATATCGCCGGGTGTGGCCGCCGGAAAGCTTGGTTCGAAATCGTAGAGATCGCCCGAAAAGGTAGCTCTGGTCGAGCGCTTGCCTGTGCGGAAATCGCCGACGCGCTGCATTATCGGCTTTCCGCCGCCGAGCAGGGCCGCTTCTTCGCCTATCATCTGGGCGTAGGCCTGGCCCGAGGCGAGGGGCTCGGTCAGCGAAATTGTTTTGAGCAGGGCGAAATTTACCAGACCGTTTGCGGGCCTCGCCTCGGACCAGGCGTGCCCGTTGACGCTGAACCAGGGCGTCCCGAGAGGCGATTTATAGCATTCCTGGACAACGGCGGCAGCGCCCGAATTTGTACAGAAAGTCCGCGTCTTTTTCGGAAAGAGAAATTTCGGATCGTAGTAGTCCCGGACAATAGGGTAGTGCTCTATCCTTGTTTCGATCCGCAGGCCTATATCGACCACATTGTCCCTATAGACAATGCCTGTCTCATTCATCAGTTTCTGCAGGAAGGCAAAACCGCCGCGCCCGGGCGCAATCAGCAGTTCGTCGCAGCCGATCTCTCTCTTATCTGTGTGCAGTGTCCTGCCCTCAGGGCCAAGTGCAATGCTCTCGGCTCTTTCGCCGAGGGAGAGCTCCGCTCCAAGCTCCCTGAGCTGCGCCATCAGGCGCTTGATCAGCGCAAGCCCGCCATCGGTGCCCAGATGGGACTGCCGCACTTTGAGCATTGAGACGCCGATTTTTTCGGCGCGGCGGGCATAGCAGTCGAGATTTTTCTTCTCGAGAATGTCCGGCTTCAGAAAAGCCTCTACCCGCTTCAGATAGGAGATGGCTTCCTCTTCTTTCCAGCAGTGATCGGGAAAACCGATAGGCCAGCTGAAGTTCATCTTGCAGTCATTTCTGAGACCGCCCGATGAATATTCATTCTGATCCAGAATGAGCAGACTGGTCCCCGGCCGCCTTGCGAGTATCTCGAAGGCCGCGCCGAGTCCGGCCGGGCCGCTCCCGACAATAACAACGTTATAACTGTTCATAATTTGCCTGATTCCAGACAGGAGAACTCACTGTTTCTGAAACTGTGTGTAGTTGTCCTGAGTTACTTTCTGATAGGGTATCCAGACATATTTGCCATCCGTGATCTCCCAGCCTGTCTTGGTCACATCCTCGCCCTTGGCCAGAGCGATAGCGAGATCCAGAGAGGCTTTCCCCTGGGCATCGGCGTCGTTCAGCACAGTGCCGAGCAGGGTGCCCTCCGAAAGCGCCTCGAGAGCGTAGACCGTGGCATCCACGCCGACGACTGGCATATATTTCCGGCCGTCAAAATAGCCGGCCACCTTGAGCGCCGCAATGGCACCCAGAGCCATATCATCGTTGTTGCAGAATACCATTTCAATTCTGTCGCCAAATTTGGAGAGAAAGGCGGCCATCTTTTCCTGGCCTTCAACCCGGTTCCAGTGCGCGCTCTCCTCTGCCAGTTTTTCGTAGGCAACGCCGGCGGAATCGAGAGCGCGGATTGAGTATTCTGTGCGCAGCAGCGCATCCTGGTGCCCTGGCTGGCCGGTGAGCATCACATACTGCATCCTGCCGTCTTTATTCTTGTCCGCCTCGGGATGGGCCTTCCAGTACTCGGCCGCTATTTCGCCCTGATAGGTGCCGGACTGCTCGGCCTGGGCGCCTACATAATATACCTTGTCCCACTTGGCCATATCCTCGACGAGGGGTTCGCGGTTGCAGAATACAACGGGTATGTTTCTGGCCCTTGCCTTGTCTACTATCTGACCAGAAGAAGTGCGGTCCACCGGATTCACAATAATGGCCCGCATTTTCCGGGAGAGAAAGGCATCGATCTGTTCATTCTGAGTGGACTGTGAATTCATGCTGTCGACAATGCTCAGTTCGGCCTTGTCCTTGCCGTTTGCCTCGATAGAGCGCTGGACAATCGACATAAAAGTATCGTCAAAATTATATATAGCGACGCCAATTTTGGGCTTGCCGCCAGACAGAGCTCCCGAACAGGAAGCAGCAAGCAGAAGAGCCAGAGCAGCCAGAGCGGGAATAAATTTCTTCATTTGATTATTCCTCCTGTTATCTATGCGCAGAAGCGCGGCGCCGCTGTGCCGTTTGGCAGGCTCTGACAGTCTAGCTGGAATAGTTTCTGCTGTCCAGACAGAAGTATTTTCGATGGCGCCGCGGGAGCGATGTTCCGTGGCGCCTGTTTTCAAACCTCAATCCTCAACATAGATCCGGGGAACACGCTGCCCGACATTGCAGAGCAGCTCATAGGGAATAGTGCCGATCTTCTCGCAGAGGCTTTCGAGGGGGAGACAGTCCCCGCCCTTTACGCCGAAGAGCAGGACATCGTCGCCATTATAGGCTTCGCCATCGGGCCCGAGGTCTACCATGAGCTGATCCATGCAGACTCTGCCGACGATAGGCAGTTTTCTGCCGCGGATAATGACTTCGCCTTTATTGGAGAGCGCGCGCGGATAGCCGTCGCCATAGCCGATTGGAATAGTCGCGATGCGGGTATCCTCCTGGGAGGACCAGGTGCGGCCATAGCTGACGCTGGTGCCGGAGCGCAGGCACTTGAAATAGGAGACCTTGGACATGAGACGCATCACGGGCTCGACGCCGACGCCCCGCAGCGGTGTGGGTTCGTAGCCATAGAGAATTATGCCCGGGCGTACCATATCGAAGCGGGCCTCCGGCATGTTCACGAGGCCGGCCGAGCTCGAAATATGGACAATAGGCGGGCGCTTTCCAAGCTTTTCAAGATAGTCCAGAACAGTACGGAAGCGCTTGAGCTGTTCCTGGGCAAAGGCAAGGTTGTCATCGGCGGTCGCGAAATGCGAAAAGAGGCCGACTATCTCAAGCCCGGGCAGGCTCAGCACTTCATCTATAAAGGGCTCTGCCGAATACCACTGGACGCCGATGCGCTCCATGCCTGTATCGATTTTGAGATGGACCCTCGCCTTTTTGCCGGCTTTGACCGCAGCCGCCGAGATCGCCCGGGCCTTCTCTATCGAGGGCAGGGTGATATCGAGACCATAGTCGATAAAGCTGGGAATCTGGGCGAGGTTTACCGCCCCGAGGACCAGAATGGGCGCCTTTACCCCGTTCCGGCGGAGGTAGACGCCTTCCTCGAGCACGGCGACCCCGAGATAATCGGCCCCCTGCTCCACAAATTCCTGCGAAACTCTCAATATGCCATGGCCATAGGCATTGGCCTTAACAGTTGCGAGAACCTTGACTCCGGGGCCGGCCAGTTCTTTGGCCTTCCGGAAATTGCGCCTGAGAGCGCCGAGCCGTATCTCGGCATGAGTCGGACGGTCCGCTTCAATTGGAATTTCTGTATCCATAGTTCCTGAGAATATAGCGAAAGGGGGGTAACAGGCAATCATGGCGGCCCCTCCACTTATTTTCAAAATTGACAGCTGAGAAGAGCGGCTCTACGATAGGAGAAATGGTTTAGACCTGACAGTAATGGGAAAAGTTGAAGGAGGAACGATGATGAAGCGTCTGGCTCTTTCTCTGCTGAGTCTCGCCGCCGTCCTGCTTGCCGCAGGCTGTGCAGCCAAGACACCCACGAGTGTGAAGATTGGCGTATTTGAACCTATCACAGGCGCCAATGCGGGAGGCGGGGCCCTCGAGGTAGAGGGCGTCAAACTGGCCAACGAGCTGTATCCAACAGTAAAAGTCGGCGACAAGGAGTACCCGATAGAGCTCGTTATCTCGGACAACAAATCGGACAAGGTGGAGGCGGCCAATGCTGCCCAGCGCCTTGTGGACAAGGACAAGGTCCAGGTAGTGCTTGGCTCCTGGGGCTCTTCGCTTTCGATGGCCGCGGGCCCCATTGTGCAGAAAGCCCAGGTTCCGGCAATTGGCCTTTCCTGCACGAATCCCCTGGTGACAAAGGGCAATGAGTATTATTTCCGTGTCTGCTTTATCGATCCCTTCCAGGGTACTGTCATGGCCAATTATGCGTTCAAGGAACTCAAGGCCAAAAAGGCGGTTATTATCCGCGAGGTGTCGAACGATTATTCGGTCGGACTCGCGAAATATTTCGAGGATTCCTTTAAAAAACTCACTGGCAATGATGGGGCGATTCTCACCGAGCTCAATTACAACACTGGCGATCAGGACTTCTCCTCGCAGCTCACCGAGGTCAAGAAGTACTCGCCCGATGTCATCTTTGCTCCGGGCAATTTCACCGAGAGCGCCCTGCTGGTAAAGCAGGCGCGCGAGCTCGGCATAAAGACGCCCTTCCTTGGCGGAGACACCTGGGAAACGCCTGAGTTTATCGATGTAGGCAAGGAGGCGGTCGAAGGCATTGTCTTCTCCACCTTCTTCGCGACTGAAGTGCCCATCACCGATACCAGCAAGATATTCCTCGATGCCTACCGGAAGAAATACAACAAGGAGCCCGCGGCTGTTACGGCGCTGGGCTTCGACGGCTATCTTGTTGCCCGCGACGCCATTCAGAGGGCGGGAACTCTCGACACAACGAAGATCCGCGACGCGATCAACGAGACAAAGGACTTCCCCGGTGCCGCCGGTGTTATCAATTTCGATGAAAACCGCGATGCAACAAAGGATGCGGTTATCAAGGTGGTAAAGGACGGCAAGTTTACCTATCTCACCACGGTAAAGCCCTAGGCTGTAGGGGTGTTTTCCGCGGGGCCGCTCCGGAAAACGGGGCGGCCTTTTTTTAAGGAAAATTCTCTTTACGAAAGAAGGGATACCCAAGATGACATTCGCGCTTTTTCTTCAGCACCTCGCGAACGCCCTTGCCCTGGGCAGCCTCTATGCCCTGATCGCGATCGGCTACACGATGGTATATGGCATCCTCAGACTTATCAACTTTGCGCATGGCGATATCTTTATGCTGGGTGCCTATCTCGCCTTTTATGGCGTCGCTCTTTTTGCCCTGCCCTGGTGGGCCTCGCTGCTGCTCTCCCTTATTTTTACCGCCCTCTTCGGCATCGGCCTTGAGCGTGTTGCATACAGGCCTCTCCGGGATTCGCCGCGCATTTCGATAATGATAAGCGCTATTGGCGCATCCTTTCTGCTCGAAAACCTCGCCGTCCTTGTCTTCGGCGGCAGGCCGAAGGGCGTCGATGTGCCCGCCCTGCTCAACCGGGTTGTGCAGATAGGTTCCGTCTCTGTGCTCTCTGTGAGCCTCCTGATCCCCGTCTGTACGCTGCTTATTCTGATTGTGCTTATGCGAGTGGTGAACGGGACAAAGACGGGTATGGCGATGCGGGCGGTATCGACCGATATCGAGACGGCACGCCTTATGGGTGTCGATGTCGACAAAGTCGTCTCCTTTACCTTCGGAGCCGGTTCTCTGCTCGCGGCCCTTGGCGGCATTCTCTGGTCCTATAAATATCCACAGCTCAATCCGCTTATGGGCATGATGCCGGGCATAAAGTGCTTTATCGCGGCTGTTATCGGCGGCATCGGAAGCATACCGGGCGCAGTGCTCGGCGGCTTCCTTATGGGATTTATCGAAATTATGATGGTTGCCTTTCTGCCCGCGCTCTCGGGCTACCGCGATGCCTTTGCCTTTGTGCTTCTCATTATAGTCCTCCTTGTAAAACCGACGGGACTCCTTGGACGGAATCAGGCGGAGAAGGTATAACTATGAAGAACAAACGCGAACTTCTTTTAACAGCGGGAGCTGTGATCCTGGCCGCCATTGTCGTGGTGCTGGCCGACAGCTTTATGGATTCCTTTACACTGAGGGTCTTCAACCTCTGTGCCATCTATATTGTCCTCGCACTGTCTCTCAATCTGCTGCTGGGCTTTACAGGGCTTTTTTCGCTGGGCCACGCGGGCTTTATGGCGGTGGGCGCCTATGTCTGTGCCCTCCTCACTATGTCCCGCGACCTAAAGGAGATGAACTTTTTCCTCGTGCCCCTTGTGCCCTGGCTGATGAATATCTCCATTCCCTTCCTGCCCGCTCTTGTTATTGCAGGCCTTGTGTCGGCATTTGTGGGGTTTCTTATTGCAGCGCCTGTCCTGCGGCTCAAGGATGACTATCTCGCGATCGCAACACTGGGTTTTGCGGAGATTATCAGAGTTGTGATTACCAATCTGCAGTCAGTGACAAACGGAGCTCAAGGCCTGAAAGGACTTCCGCGCTATTCATCTACCTATGTGGTATGGATAGCGGCAGCGCTTACAACGCTCTTTATTATCCTTCTTATGCGCTCAAGTTTCGGCCGCGCAATGAAGGCGGTAAAGCAGGATGAGATAGCGGCTGAGGCCATGGGAATCAATGTTTTCCGTGTCAAGGTTACAAGCTTTACTCTGTCGAGTTTCTTCGCCGGCGTCGGAGGGGCCCTTCTCGGCCACATGATCACCACCATCGATCCGAAAATGTTCACCTTTACCCTCACCTATAATATTATTCTGATTGTTGTGCTCGGAGGTGCAGGTTCGGTCTCGGGCTCGGTTATCTCTGCCATTGTCGTAACGGTTCTTATGGAGCTGCTGCGCTTCCTCGACGAGCCGATGGATCTTATATTTGTTAAAACTTCGGGACTGCCGGGACTCAGGATGGTAGCTTTTTCGATCTTCCTTATGGTGGTAATTATCTACCGGCAGAGGGGACTTATGGGCGACAGAGAGCTCTCATGGCAGTCTGTCGGTACGGCGCTCGAAGCACCGCGGCGCTGGCGCGCGGCGCGGGCCGCAAAAGCAGATGCGAAGTCCGCCGGGAAGAAAAAAGCGAAGGAGGGCCGCGATGCTTAAAACAGAGGGACTCACTATCCGCTTCGGCGGCCTTACCGCTGTCTCCGATTTCAATCTGAATATCGGCGACAAGGAGATAGTGGGGCTTATCGGACCCAATGGCGCAGGCAAGACTACAGTCTTCAATATGATAACCGGTGTCTACCGGCCGACCTCCGGCAGGATCTGGTACAGGGACCGCGATATAACGGGCTGGAAGCCGCATGCTCTCGCGGCTGCCGGCATCTGCAGGACTTTTCAGAATATCAGACTGTTCAGAGATATGACGGTTTTTGAAAATGTCCTTGTCGGATGCCATCTTGAAATCAGCTCCGATGTCTTCTCGTCGACATTCAGGCTTCCTGGCTACCGGAAGCGGGAAGCGGAAGCGGAGGAAAAGGCGCATCAGCTCTTGAAGATGGTGGAGCTCTCCGGGGTTGAGGACGAACCCGCGACGGCGCTGCCCTATGGACAGCAGAGGCGCCTCGAGATTGTACGTGCTCTCGCGACTCGGCCATCGATTCTGCTGCTCGATGAACCCGCGGCGGGCATGAATCCCCAGGAATCGCTCGAACTCATGGAGTTTATCAGGCGTCTCCGCGATGAGCTCAATCTCTCAATCTTCCTTATAGAACACCACATGCAGGTGGTGATGGGTGTCTGCGACCGGATGTATGTACTCGACTATGGACAGACCATCGCACAGGGCCGTCCGTCGGAGATACAGAAAAACCAGAAGGTAATCGACGCCTACCTGGGGGTGCAGTGATGCTGGCGATACATGATCTCAAAGTGAACTATGGCGGCATAAAGGCGCTGCAGGGCATCAACATCGAGGTGCCGGATGGAAAGATCGTAACGCTGATCGGCGCCAATGGCGCCGGGAAAAGCACAACGCTCAAGGCTGTTGCCGGGCTTGTAAAGAGCGGAGGCCTGATTGAGTGGGAGGGCGAAAAGCTCTCGGGGCTCGGGGTAAAGGACATAGTTGAAAGGGGAATTATTCTTGTGCCCGAGGGGCGGCGCATTTTCCCCAACCTCAGCGTGGACGAGAACCTGAGCCTTGGCGCCTATACGCGCAGCGATAAAAAAGGCATCGCGGAGGACCGCGCACGCGTGTTTGAGCTCTTTCCCCGGCTAAAGGAGAGGGCCTCGCAGAAGGGGGGCACCCTGTCGGGCGGCGAACAGCAGATGCTCGCGGTAGGGCGTGCCCTTATGGCCCGGCCCAGACTTCTGATGATGGATGAGCCCTCGCTGGGGCTCGCGCCTCTTGTGGTAAAAATGATCTTCGAAATTATCAAGACAATCAATGCAGGCGGCACCACGGTGCTCCTCGTCGAGCAGAATGCCAAGGTGGCCCTCGAAACAGCCGACTATGGCTATGTGCTCGAGACTGGGCGCATCACTCTCGAAGGCGCAGGCAGCAGGCTGCTCGCCGACGATGGCGTGCGCCGCGCCTACCTCGGCGAGGGCGAGGCTGTCGGAGCATAGGCCGCGGCCCGGGGCCTCAATGGCTCCGGACCGCGGCCCGGACCGCGGCCAAAGGTCTGCCGCCAGCCGGCTTTATTTGTTCAGCTCGGCCGAGCGCTTTGCAGAGGCGCGGACGGCGTCCGCGAGAGCAGTCCTGATGCCGCCCTTTTCGAGTTCCATAAGGCCGGCGATTGTTGTGCCGCCTGGAGTGGTCACCTGGTCCTTGAGCACAGCGGGATGGCTTCCTGTGCTCAGCACCATGGCGCCCGCGCCTTTTACTGTCTGGGCGGCGAGCTCTGTGGCGGCTGCTGCGCTTAGGCCCAGCTCAATTCCGGCCGATGCGAGGGCCTCGATAACAACATAGATATACGCAATCCCCGATCCAGAGAGCCCGGTCACGGCGTCCATCAGCTTTTCATCGACAACAACAGCCCTGCCTACAGCGCCGAATATGGCCCGGGCCTTTTCGATGTCTGCCGTCTGCACGGCGTGTCCGCCTGCCACTGCTGTCATGCCCTCGCCGATAGATATGGCGAGGTTGGGCATTGCGCGCACAACCTTTGCCCCCTTGGCGAGGTTGGATTCGAGCGCCAGACAGTTGAGTCCTGCCACCATTGAGATGAGCAGCTTTTTAGAGCCAAGGGGCCCCCCGATGCCCTCCAGAACTGAGCCGGCAGCCCTGGGCTTTACCGCGAGTACGATTGTGTCGGCTTCGCGGACAAGAAGGGTGTTATCTGTAACTGTCCGCATATGGGAACTGGCTTCGAGTTCTGCCCTGTGCTGCTCTGTGCCCACCGACAGGATGACATCCTCTGGTTTTACCAGTCCTTTCCTGACAAGGCCCTGTGCGAGCGACCCGCCCATCTTTCCGGCCCCGATTATTCCAATACTGAAGCCCATAGCCTGCCTCCTCTTTTTGGACAGTATAGACCCTGTGCGGCCCCGCTACAATCTCAATCTGAGCCAATATCCCTGCCGGTTTCCCTCTGAATGCGGTGGAGCCGGGCATAATGGCGTGTTTTTCTTTTTCCGCGCCCGCGAAATGGAGCTATACTGTCGGGAAGTTCAACAGCGGAGGTTATAAATGTCAGAATATTCACGCAGTGCAATGGCCATCCTGCGCAATCCGCAGGCTACAATGAAGTGGTACATTGTGCCGCTTCTTCTTATTGTTATGTATGCGTATTACCGCGAAATCCACGATAAGCACTACAGCGTTGTGCTGGGCGCTGCAGCCCTCTGGGGCATGGATGTCTTTAACGAAATTTGGAACAGCATTGTTTTCCATGCAACTGGATTTGCCCCTGTCTGGGGTACTCCCGCCGGAACAGGCGATACGGCACTGCTGCTCCTTATCGGCTACAATATTGAGATTTCCTTTATGTTCGCCATAATGGGCCTTGTGGTCTGTCTGAGCCTTCCCGAGGATCCCAAGAAGAAGATACTTGGCATTAACAACAGGGTATTCTATGTGCTGCTCTATACAACACTGTCTGTTATAATTGAGTGTTTCCTGAATTACTGCGGCATTCTTACCTGGGAATATCCGTGGTGGAGCCGGAAAGCGCCCTGGCTTGTCTGGCTGATCGGCTATGCGCCTTTCTATACAATGGCTTTTATTGTCCACGATATGAAGTCGAGAAAGAAACAGGTAATAACAGTCGGCTGCATTCTGGGCTTCGATCTTCTTCTGCTCGTTGTTTTCGGTTTTATAGGCTGGATGTGAGACAGATGGCGGGTCATCCTGCAGAGGACCTGAGAGCAGACGCTCTCGCGGTCTTCCGCGCTGCCATCGCCAGCGTGGACCCAGAGCCGCTTGTGAGAAGGGCTGTCTCTCTGGAGCGGAGACCGGAGGGAAGCGTCCTTCTTGTGCGGACTGGGCAGGAGGTCCGCAGATTCCCTCTTGCGCGAGACAGCCGCGTCTGCTCGCTGGCCTTTGGCAAAGCTTCGGCAGCCATGGAGTGCGGGCTTGAGGCGGCGCTGGGCGAAAGGCTCGCCGGAGGCCTTGTGATCGCGCCGGCGGGGAGGCCCGGGAGGGCGCCAGCCCGGGCGAGGCTTCTCCGCGGGGATCATCCGCTGCCCGGCCCCGGTTCCGAGGCCGCGGCGCGGGCGGTCCTCGCCTTTGGACCGGGACAGGTCCCTGCCCTCAGCGCAGACGATATCGTCCTTGTTCTGATATCGGGCGGGGCCTCCGCTCTGCTCTGCGCGCCTGCCCCTGGCCTGAGCCTGGATGATGCTGTCAAAACCACGGAGCTCCTCCTGGGTTCAGGAGCCGCCATAGGCGAGATCAACTGTGTGCGGAAGCATCTCTCCGCCATAAAAGGCGGAAGGCTCGCGGCTGCCCTTGCGCCGGCCCGTGTCGTGAGCCTAATTCTCTCGGATGTAATCGGGGACGATACAGCCTCGATCGCGTCGGGACCGACTGCCCCCGATTCGGGCAGCTATGCCGATTCCCTTGCGGTGCTCCGCAGATGGGGGCTCGTGGAGCGCGTTCCTGGAGCTGTGCGCGCCCATCTCGAAGAAGGCGCGGCTGGCCGCCTTGAGGAGACACCCAAGCCAGGAAGCACGCTTTTCAATTCAGTTGTTAATATTCTAATAGGAACAAACAGTATTGCTCTCGACGCGGGCCGCAGAGAGGCCGAACGGCTCGGCTATGGCAGTGCTATCCTCTCCAGCTCGATCGACGGACCGGCGGATAAGGCCGCGCTGCGCTATCTTGAGTGTGGCAGGCGGACAGCCGAAGGTCTGGGAGACCTCAGACCGCCTGTCTGCCTTATAGGCGGAGGAGAGACGACAGTCGCTGTTCATGGAGGGGGCAGGGGAGGCCGCAATCAGGAGATGGCTCTGGCCTTTCTAAAGGCCGCCTTTTTTTCTCTTTTCCCTCTGGATCCGGGCCAAAGCGGGGCCCTGCATCAAGGCGCAGGCGGCCTTGAAACCGGCTCCCCGTCTCCGCGCGCGGCGCTTCGGAATGGAGCTGCCGCTGTACCCGCAGACAAGCATTTCTGCTTCCTTTCGGCGGGCAGCGATGGCATAGACGGACCTACAGACGCGGCCGGCGCTTTTGCCGACGCAGAGACAGCCGCGCGCGCCTCTGCGCTGAAACTGCGGCCGGAGACCTTTCTTGCTGACAACGATTCATATCATTTTTTTGAAAAAACAGGCGGGCTTGTAAAAACCGGGCTGACCGGCACCAATGTCTGCGATATCCAGATTTTATTAGTTGTTTAAAAAAGCCCCGCGGCCGCTGTGGAAGCCGCGGGGCAGAAAATTTAAAACGCCGAGCTGTCGGACAGATTACCTGCCTGCGGCGGCGTTCTCACCGGCGATGCGCCCAAAGGTAATGGCGTCGGCGATGGCATTGCCGCCAAGGCGGTTGCTGCCATGGACAACACCGGTGACCTCGCCCGCGGCATAAAGACCGGGGATAAGGGCACCCGAGGCGTTCTTCACATGTGTAGCAGGATCGATTACAAGGCCGCCCATTGTATGATGGACAGAGGGGACGGCCTTCATAATGTAGTAGGGACCCTTGTCGAGAGGAAGGAAGGTCGCCCGGTAATTGAAGTCGGTATCCTTGCCTGTCTGGGCAAAGCCGGTTACGCGGTCAACGGTCTCCTTGAGGCTGTCGTAGGGAATATCGAAGGCTTTCGCGGCCTCTTCGAGTGTATCAACCTTATAGAGCAGCTTCTGCGCCACAAGCTGGTTGTACTCATCCTTATGAATTATGTCGGTATTTTCGATTCTGGCGACAGGCTCATTCCAAAGCTGATAGCAGTAGCCGCCCTTCTGGGCAAGAATGGCATTGGAGATCACATCGCGGCGGTCGAGCTCCTCGACAAAGCGCTTTCCATCCTGGTTGATCAGAATGGCGCCGTCGAATCTTGTATCGGCGACAAGCGAGATAATGCCTGTCTTGGGATTGCAGATCGGGTATGTCTGAATGTACTGCATGTTGGCGAGCGCGGCACCCGCGGCTTCGGCCATGACAATGCCATCGCCGGTGCTTCCGGGCGAATCAGTCGTCATATAGTGTTCATCGAGAACGGGGTTGTATTTCTTCCTCATCTCGACATTGGCGCCAAAACCGCCGGTCGCGAGCACAACGCCTTTCCTGGCTTTGAAGGTCAGCTGCTGGCCCTTGGCTGTGGTGGCCTTGACTCCGGCAACGCGTCCATTCTCGACGATAAGCGCAGTGGCCTTTGTCTCCATCTTGAAGGGAATCTTGAGAGCGTCCGCCATGGCTTTGAGTTTTGAGACAAGCTCGTAGCCGGTCTGGCCCTCGGGAATAAGCGCGCGCTTTACCGAATGCCCTCCGAACTGGAAGAGATTCTCGGGATCAAATTTGACACCAACCTTGTCGCGGAGCCATTCTGCGCTCACGAGAGCATTGTCGGCGAGAGCGCGTACAACGGCGGCATCAGCCTTGTTGTCTCCGCCCTTGAGCGTATCCTGATAAAAGAGATCGGCGCTGTCCTTTATGCCCAGCTTCTGCTGGACCCAGTTGGCAGGCGCGTTCATCTCGCCGCCCGAGAGCAGGGTGTTGCCGCCAATCATCGGCATCTTCTCAAGAATAACGACGCTTGCACCGGCCTCTTTGGCCTCAATGGCGGCTGAGAGTCCGGCACCGCCGGCTCCTACAACCACTACATCGTAGCTCTGAACAGACGCTTCGGTTTTGGCAGCTGTGCTGCCTGCCGAGGCGCAGGACGCAAGCAGAATAATAAGAGAGGCGCAGATCAGTACTGCGCCGCGGAATGAAGAGAAATGTTTCATGCGGGAAAACCTCCGTCTTCTCTGGTGTTCGAGACAGAATGTAATATAGATAAAAAAATGAGAAAAAGGCAAGTATTATGGAGAAAAAGGAGGAAAAACTGCAAAAAAATGGCACTGTATGGGAAATATGTACCCAATCCCTGATAGCGCGATTTCGCTCTGGAGCCGATTTTTCTTCCTGGGTGCCGCCCGGAGTTTCAGCGGGCAGCTCTGCATTGTCGGTCCCGCCTCTATTCAATCCCTGAGCTGCTGTACTGCGCCCGGTAGAGAGCGGCGTAGAGCCCGCCCTTTGCAAGCAGCTCCTCATGGGTGCCGCGCTCCTCGATGCCGCCGTCGCCGATGTAGATAATCTCGTCGGCGCTGCGGATTGTCGAAAGCCTGTGCGCGATAATGAGGCTCGTGCGGCCGCGGGAGAGCTCCTCGAAGGCCCGCTGGATATGAATCTCTGTCGCCGAATCGAGGGCGCTTGTCGCCTCATCGAGAATCAGAATCGGCGGGTTTTTGAGAAAGATGCGGGCTATGCTCACACGCTGCTTCTGCCCGCCCGAGAGGAATACGCCCCGTTCGCCCACCTGGGTGTCATATCCGTTGGGCAGGGACATGATAAAATCGTGGATCTCCGCCCGTTTGGCCGCCGCGACAATCTCCTCATCGGTCGCCGAAATTCTGCCATAGCGGATATTCTCCTTGATGGTGTCGGCGAAAAGGAATACATCCTGCTGGACTATGCCTATATTCTCCCTGAGCGATGCGAGTGTGAGCCCGCGGATATCCTTGCCGTCAATAGTGATCTGTCCCGCCTGTATTTCATAAAAGCGCGGGATGAGCTGGCAGATAGTGGTCTTGCCGCTCCCCGATGGCCCCACAAGGGCGAGACTGTGCCCTGCCTCGACTTTCAGGTTGAGGTCGCGCAGGACAGGCAGCTCGGCGGAATAGGCAAAGTCGACATGGCTGAATTCTATATCGCCTCTGACTCCGCTCAGTTTTATGGCATCTCTGCTGTCGACAATGTCGGGCTCGACGCGCATTAGTTCGATAAAGCGCTCGAACCCAGCCATTCCAGTCGTGTACTGCTCGAAGAACTGTACAAGGCGTTTTATGGGCTGCAGAAAGGTATTTATATAAAGGGTAAAGGCCACAAGATCGCTCAGGTTCATCTGGGCTTCTGCAATAAAAAGCCCGCCGACCGCGATAACTATAACATTCAGAATACTGGTCGAAAATTCCATGCCAGACTGGAATACGGCCATGGCCTTATAGAATGATGTTTTTGCGTCGCGGTATTGCTCGTTGCCTCTGGCGAATTTGCTGATCTCGTAGTCTTCGTTGGTAAAGGCTTTTGCCACCCTGATGCCCGATATCGAGTTCTCGAGGCCTGCATTGATGGTCGCGGTTTTGCGCTTTACTTCGAGGGAGGCTTCCGACATGGCCTTTCTCTGCTTGATTGTGAGGAAGAGAATGACCGGCATTACCGCGAGCAGAATAAGGGCGAGCTGCCAGCGGATCAGGAACATGGCAATTAAAGAACCAGTCAGTGTTATAAATGAAATAAAGAGATCTTCCGGACCGTGATGGGCAAGCTCGACAATCTCGAAGAGATCGCTTACAACGCGGGACATAAGATGGCCGGTCCGCGTCTGGTCGTAGAATCGGAAGGAGAGCTTCTGCAGGTGTGTAAAGAGGTCGCGCCTCATGTCGGTCTCCATATGGACGCCGAGGAGGTGGCCCCAGTAGGTCACAATAAACTGGAGAACGGCACGGATCATAAAGGCAAAGAAGCAGCAGAGCATTGCGAGAGCGAAGGCGCGGTACTGCCCCTGGGGCAGGTAGTGCTGGAGCGAGTAGCGGCTTGCCACCGGGAAAAAGAGGTCGATGAGCGACATGCCAAAGGCGCAGCCCATATCGAGCGCAAAGAGCTTCCAGTGGGGTTTATAGTAACTCGCGAAAATTGCCAGCTTGTTTCTGTTCGAGAATCTGTCGTCACTCATACTAATTATAAATGCTCCTGCTGCTTCTGTTCTGGGGATCCTTCTTCTGCAGCCCTGAGGTAGGCGTCGAAATAAGGCTTGTCCTCAGGCTGAATCCCCTCAAAATGGATCTCAAAGAGACAGCTTCCATCTTCCTCTGCCCGAGAGGAGCTTACGTAGCCCTCGCAGCGTACGCGCCTTGGACTGCCGTCCGTCTGCCCGGTCTGTGCGGGGCCGCCGGGCAGCAGACTCAGCATGACAAAGACATTGGTCAGCGGTTCAATGGCGCTTCTGGATCTGCATGTCAGACTTCCCCGCGAAAGCGCGATGCCTTCGGCCCAGAGGTATTCCTCGCGGTTGGGGAAATAGCCAATCATCTGCTCTATTTTAAATCGAGGCGCTGGCTTCCGCTCACTCACCATATCTCACAGAGTAGTTTGAAAGTACCGCAGTCCGCAAGCTACCGCCCGGCAGACTGCGCCGGGCCTTGTGGAAAGACCCCGCTTCTGCTCAAACTGGAGGCATGACAGCTGAGTCTTCGGCCCTCCTTGCGCCGCCCGGACGCTTTCTCCCCCTTCTCTATGAGATTTCCCGGGCCCTATCGCGCCAGACCGAGCTGCGCGATTCACTGCCCTCGATAGTGGACAGCCTTGCTGCGGGCGCCGGACTTGAGAGCTGCGCCGCCCTTGTGCCGCCTCCATCGGGCGGCAGCCCTGTCTACTCGGCTCTCAGCGCATCGATGGACCAGCGGCTTCTCGGCACGAAGGCTGGTTTTGGCGAGGGCCTTGCGGGCTCTGCGCTTGCCACGGGTCTTCCGCAGCGCAGCACTTCCGAAGCCGCGGTGCCGATCCTGGCCGGCGGAGAAGTCTGGGGCCTGCTCTGTGCCCGCCTGCGCGCCGCCTCCGGGGCCGTATCCGGCGCCGTCACACGGGGCGTCACATGTGACGCGGGTCCCCGGCACGCAGCTCTGTCCCGGCCGGCGCCTTCTTCGCCCGTCGGCGCCTCCTCGGTCAGCGCCGCCCCAGTGCCTGTCGGCGCCGCAGATATGGCGCCAGCCGACAGCGCCGAGCTCTGTTCTCTCCTCGAAGCCGCTGCCGCCCTTATCGCGGAGGCCCTTGGCCTCCGGCGCAGACTCTCCGCCGCGGTGCTGACAGCAGCAGATGCCGGCCAGACCGCGGGCGGCCCGGGTCTGGGCGCCGCGGGCGGAGATGCAGGCACTGCGAAGGGCATGGGCGGTGTGAGCCCGGCCCTGCACGGCGTGGGCTGCGGCGCCACAGCCAGCTCTGTCCCCGGCAGTGCCGCCCTGCAGGACTGGGGAGCCTTGGGCCGGGACAGGGGCGCCATAGACGCAGCCGCCCCCGCCGCTCTGCAGCACTGGCGCGCCGCCGGCCCGGCAGGCGCCATAAGCCGGGCCGCATCTGCCATCGCGCCGCCAGGCCCCGCCGACGGCCTCTTCGGCACATCGCAGGCTCTCGAGGATGCTCTCAGCCTGATAAAAAAAGTCGCCCCAAGCGAAGCCACTGTCCTCATCAGCGGCGAGAGCGGCACCGGCAAAGAGCTCGCCGCCCGCGCCATCCACCGGCTGTCACCACGGGCCTCAGGGCCTTTTGTTGCCGTCAACTGCGCCGCCCTGCCCGCCGAACTCATCGAGAGCGAACTCTTCGGCCACGAAAAGGGCGCGTTTACAGGCGCCGCAGCCCGGCGGGCCGGCCGCTTCGAGCTCGCCGCCGGCGGCAGCATCTTCCTCGACGAAGTCTCGGAGCTCGCCCCCGGCCTTCAGGCCAAACTCCTCCGTGTCCTCCAGGAGCGCAGTTTTGAGCGCGTTGGCAGCTCCCGGCCCGTCAAAGCCGATGTCCGCGTCATCGCCGCGAGCAACCGCGACCTCGAGCGCGAAGTCCGCGAAGGCCGCTTCCGCTCGGACCTCTACTGGCGCCTCGCTGTCTTTCCCCTCCGCATGCCGCCCCTCCGCGAACGCGGCGGCGATATTGTCATCCTCGCCGACCACTTCGCCGAAAGCTTTGGCGCCAGCCTCGGCAGAAAAATTCTCCGCATCTCAACCCCCGCCATCGACCTCCTCATGAGCTATCACTGGCCGGGCAATGTACGCGAACTCGAGAACGTCATCGAGCGGGCCGTCATCCTCTCGGGCGACGGCGTCATACACTCCTACAACCTCCCGCCCAGCCTCCAGAGCGCAGAGTCCACCGGCACCGGCCCCGACAGCACCCTCGATGCCTCTCTCGCCCGCCTTGAGCGCGAGCTCCTCGTCGAAGCCCTCAAAATCGAGAAGGGCAATTCCGCTGCCGCCGCACGCCGTCTCGGCATAAGCGAGCGCCGCATGGGCCTCGCCCTAAAGCGCTATGGCATCGACTGGCGGCGTTTCCGCCTCAATCAGGGAAAATAGATACATAAATGTAGCTAAAAATATTGGAAGATACTTAAATGTATGATTTATATAAAGTTTGAGTGCCGGCCGCGCCCCCGAGCCTGACATTCCAGCGCTCTCCGCAGCGCGTACCTGACGGGCAGTCTGTGCACGCAAGGCGGCGCCTGTATAAACCGTCTTTATGTTTCCCTGTACTTGGCACGGATTTTGCATCTATTTCATCATTATTCTGTGCCATACAAGGAGTCCCGTCATGAACAGCCCCGATGAAGACCGGGAGAGCGATGTCTCAAACCTCTTTGGCCGCAACTGCTTTTCCAACGCGGCCATGTCCAAATGCCTGCCGAAATCCGTCTATACCGAACTTCTCGAAGTACAGGCCGGCCAGCGCGAACTCTCCCTCGAGATCGCCGAAGTTGTCGCGAGTGCAATGCGCGACTGGGCGATAAGCCGGGGCGCAACCCACTTTACCCACTGGTTCCATCCTCTCTCCGGCCTCAGCGCCGAAAAGCATGATGCCTTTATAGTGCCCTCGGGCGATGGCCGGGTCATAATGGAGTTCTCCGGCAAGGAGCTTGTAAAAGGCGAGCCAGACGCCTCAAGCTTTCCCTCGGGCGGCCTCCGCGCTACCTTCGAGGCCCGCGGCTATACTGCCTGGGATGTGACAAGCCCTGCCTTTCTCCAGAGCGGCCCCGCCGGCACGACGCTCTGCATACCCACAGCCTTTGTCTCCTATTATGGCCAGGCTCTCGACAAAAAGGTGCCGCTTCTCCGCTCGATGGATGCCCTCGAAAAGGAATCCCTCCGCGTACTCCGCGCCCTCGGCGATTACCGCAGCAGCCGCGTCGTGCCCACCGTCGGCCCCGAGCAGGAGTACTTCCTTGTCGACCGTGCCCTCTTTGAAAAGCGCCCCGATCTCCTCCTCGCCGGCCGCACCGTATTCGGTTCCATGCCCGCGAAGGGCCAGGAGCTCGCCGATCACTACTATGGCGCCATTCCCGAGCGCGTGGGCTGCTTTATGCGCGAGCTCAACAGCGAGCTCTGGTCTATGGGCGTCGCCGCCAAGACCCAGCACAACGAAGTCGCGCCGGGCCAGTTCGAGCTCGCCTGCGTCTATGCGAGCGCCAACGCCGCTGCCGACGCCAATCAGCTTGTAATGGAAACAATTAAGAAGGTAGCCGAACGCCACGGCATGGAAGCACTGCTGCACGAAAAGCCCTTCGACGGCGTCAACGGTTCCGGAAAACATATAAACTGGTCCCTCTCGACCGACTCAGGTGCCAATCTCCTCGAGCCTTCGACAGACCCCGGCTCCAACGCCCGCTTCCTCCTCTTTATTACTGCCGTCATCGAGGCGGTCGACCGCAATGCCGGACTTCTCCGCGCATCAGCCGCCACCGCGGGCAATGACCGCCGACTCGGCGGCCACGAGGCTCCGCCCACCGTCATCTCAATCTTCCTCGGCGATGAGCTTTCGGGGCTTCTCGATTCAATTGCCGACGGCAAGGCCGCCGAAAAAAAAGCCGCGGGCCCGGCCGGGAAAAAGAATGCAGGCTCCTGGCTTGAGCTCGGCATAGCGAGCATGCCCAGACTGCCGCGCGACCTCACCGACCGCAACCGCACAAGCCCTTTTGCATTTACCGGCAATAAATTTGAGTTCCGCATGGTAGCCTCTTCGCAGTCCGTGGCCACACCCACGACCATGCTGAACGCCGCTGTCGCCGATGTGCTGCATGGCTATGCCGACCGGCTCGAAAAGGCCGCGGCCAAGGGCTCGAATGTCGCTGTCGAAGTGAAAAGCATTGTCGCAGAGTCCTACCGCGCCCACCGCCGCGTCGTCTTCGAAGGCAATGGCTATTCCGGCGAATGGGCGCACGAGGCTGAGCGCCGCAGCCTTCCCTCGTTCCGCAGCGCTGTCGATGCCATCCCCGAATTTGCCAAACCCGCAGCCGTCGGACTCTTCGAACGCACGGCCGTCTTCAGCAGAGAAGAAATAGAAAGCCGCTGTGTCATCTATCTTGAGCGCTATGCGAAACAGATAAATGTGGAGGCGGGCGTTATGGCTGATATGGCCCGCCGGAGCATCTTCCCCGCTGCCAGCGCCGAAGCATCATCTTTTGCCCGCGAGGCGGCCGAACTCGCGGCCATCGGTGCTCCCTCGGCCGCTCAGGCTCTCCGCGCCAAGCGCATCGCCGAGCTCAGCCAGAGCCTCTCGGAGAAGCGAGAGCGCCTCGAAAAGGCCCTCGCCGAAGCCCAGGATATAGAGGAGCCCCTCGCAAAGGCGCGCGCCTACCGCGACAGCGTTGTGCCGCGCATGGATGAGCTCCGGGCTTCAGGCGATGAGCTCGAACGCCTTATGGACAAGGCCTCCTGGCCCTTCCCCTCCTACGAGGAGCTGCTGTTTACGCTCTAGTTCATCCACCGTGCCCCGGCGTCCGCCTGCGCGGAGCCTGGGCACGGTGCGACGCTCAGTCGGCGGGTTTATCCTTATGGCCGATCTGCAGTATCAGGTTAAAAGCGATACCCCAGATGGCTGCGGTGGCGATAGCCGGGATTCTGGCGCTGCCGACCGGGATCATGCCGCCCTCGAAGGCGAAACTGCCGCCGATGCCGATTATCAGTATTGTGGCAATTATCGCGAGCTTGCGGTTGTCAAAGAGATCGACGTGGCGTTCGGCCATAAGGCTCACGCCCTGTACGGCGATGACACCGAAGAGGTAGATCGAAAGCCCGCCGACAACGGCCGCGGGGATTGTGTTGATCGCGGCAGAGAATTTGCCGAAGAAGCTGAATGCCATCGCTATAAAGCAGGTCACGATGAGGACCGGCACAGAGAAGACGCGCGTGATTGCCATAGTCGATACGTTCTCGCCGTAGTTGGTGCCGGCGGGGCCGCCGAAGAGGGCGCTCACCATGTCGCCGAGGCCATCGCCTATCAGGTTGAGGCCGAGCTTGTTCGAAATTTCATATTTTTTGCCATGGCGCTTCTCTGAGAGATTGTTTACATAGAGATCGATCTGATAGAGATGCGCCGTGGACTCTGGTATTGTCGCAATCGCGATGGGCATGATGGCCGCCACCGCTCTCCAGCTTACCGTGGGCAGCGTAAAGTGCGGCGTCTCGACAAAGCCCGCCTGGCTTACCGGCGAGAAGTCCACAATGCCGAGTATAAGCGAGGCCACATAGCCCGCTGCGATGCCGATGAGTATCGGAAGCTGGCCGGCAAAGCCCTTGAGGAAGATCGAGGCAGCTATTGTCACCACAAGGGTGATGAGGGCGACAGGCCAGTTCTGTGCAGCCTCGTTCATCGCGGAGCCGGCGAGCGAGAGGCCGATAATCATCGCGATCGGCCCTGTAACCTCCGGCGGCAGAACTTTGTCCATCTTGTCCTTGCCGAAGCGGTCCACAAGAATGCCGGCGAGGATGGAGACGAGGCCCGAGAGAATAATGCCGAACTGGGCTTCGCTGATCAGCGCGTCAGGCGCGACCGCGCCATAGGTCTTCGCTCCTGTCAGAGAGACGATCGCGGCTATATAGGAGAAAGACGAGCCGTAGTAGAGCGGTATTTTGCCCTTTGTCACAAGTATAAAGAAGAGGGTCGCGAGTCCCGAGGCGAATATCGTGGTGCTCACATGAAAACCGGTGAGCAGGGCAACAACCACCGTCGCAGGGAACATGACAATAAACTGCTGCAGGGCAAAGAGAATAAGTTTTCCAAATCCGGGCGCCTCATCGGGGAGAAGCCCCTCATCGCTGTTGCCATACGAGAAGCCGAGCAGCTTCCAGAATCCACCACGTTCTTTACTCATAAGACCTCCTTGCACCTGCCTGTGCTTTTCCTCCCAGGGCAGAATCCGCCACTGCGCCTCCCCGGTGCTTATCTGTGCGGTGTTCTGTATCTGTGAGGGCAAAAAAAAGGACCGTCCGAAGGACGGTCCAAAATTGACAGATGGAAAATAACTGAAACAGGAACGAAGGGAATATCCAGCTTTCCGGCCCCAGACAGCGCTCCGGAAGCCGCAAAAACCGAGACTCACGCGGTTTTCCCAACTCCATGCATTCCATATTAGCGGCTTTTATATCACAGCTCTCCAAAAACGCGCAAGCCCTTACCGGCGTTAAAAGGCAAAAAAAAGACAGAGCGAGACGCAGGGCCTTTCTCTATGCTATACTTCAGACTGATGAAAGTCTGGAAAAAGATTCTGCCCTTTCTTGTCATCATCGGGGCCGCACTCCTCCTCCTCTATGTGCCCGATGTAGGGCCGGAGAAATACACGGACCTCTCCACCTATTTCCAGACTGAACGGGGCCGGCAGTCCTATACCGGTTTTGCTGTTGTTGTCATCCGGGATGGCGGGGTCTATTACGTCAATGCATTTGGAGCCGATGGATCAGGGAAGCCGCTCAGCGCCGATACGCCATTCTGCCTTGGTGCGGTGAGCGAATCCATCACCGGCCTCGCGACCCTCTGCCTCGAGAAGGATGGCAGGATAGGCCTTGATACGCCCGTAAAAGACTATCTGCCCGATTTTGGCTTTGCCCCGCAGAAACAGAACGGCGATGGCAGCACAGTGACGCTCCGGCATCTTCTGACCCATACAAGCGGCGTCTCAGGCCTCGACTTTGATGACTATCATCCGGAGGCGGCGGATCTTAAGGCATCGGTCCGTGTGCTGAAGAGCGCAAAGCCGCGCGCGAAGCCCGGCGTCGAAGAGCACTATATCGATACCGGCTATCAGACTGTGGGGCTTATTCTTGAGAAACAGTCAGGCGAGGATTTTGCCGGGCTGATAGAACGGCTTGTCTTCAAGCCGCTCGCGATGGAGAAGAGCTCGGCAGGAGCCGATAAAGTCGCAGGCGCTCTCCCAATGGGCGCGAGTTCCTTTTTCGGCATTGCCCTTCCGCGGCGGCAGGTTCTGGATTCCGCTGCGGCGCCTTCAAATTATATTGTCTCTACGCCCAGGGATATGGGCAGCTATCTGAGTTTCCTCCTCGCCCCGCAGAAGACCAAGAAAAGGCCGATCCCCGTCCGCTTTGTGCCTGCGCTTTTTGAACGGCTCGAGAAGAATTCGGGCTATGCCTATGGCTGGCGTGTTTCAGGCAGCGGAAAAGAGCTCAGCGCTGATCATCTGGGCCCGCTTGGATCATCCTCCGCCGCTGTCTCGCTCTGGCCCGCCCAGGCTTCAGGCGTAGCCATACTCGCCCCGCAGAACAGCCTGCTTCAGTCCCTGATCGCGATGCCTGCCCTGATCAGCGGGACAAGGGAGATCATCTCGAAGGGTTCAACCTCGCGCCCCTTCCCGCTGGGCCGCCTCTATATTCTGCTGGCCGTTGTGGCCGTGGTGCATATTCTCGCTCTTGCGCTTCAGACCGGCGGCGCTCTCTCCTGGGCCAAAGACGTGAAGGGCAGGGCAGAGGCCTCCGATGGCCGCGGGCCTATTGTCTGGGCGCTCGTGAGTTCATGGCTGGGCATCGCCGTCCGGCTTCTTATAGGTATTTTTACGCCCCTTGTGCTCTCCGCCATCTTCGGCAGGAGGGTGAGCTGGGCCATGGCATTTGCTCTCGAGCCGGGTATCGCGAGCTGGGCTCTGGCCGCCATCAGTTTTGGCATGCTCCGCAATCTTGCCCGGCTCGCCTGGCTCCATGGGCCACGCTAGACTCTGCGCCAGGGACCGGAGCCATGCGCAGCCCTGAATGTCTGCGCCGCGCGCTTCCGCGCAAAGGAGGCTGATATGAAATCTCCGCCTGAATCCGAAGAGTCTGAATCCAGAAAAAGGAGGGGCCGCCGCTGGCCGCGCCTCCGCGTCGTTCTTATTGCAGTTCTGACTGCCGCCCTGCTGGGCGCCGCTGCGGCCCTTATCCTGACTCACAGTCTAAAAGGCCCCGTCGAGCGGGATGTCTCCGAGAGCCTTGTTATCTATCTTGAGGATATACGGCCGAGCGGCAAGCTTGTCCTCCTCACGGCTACAGACCGCTTTACGGCGACGAAGGATTTTACGGCCATGATCCTCTCGCTTGTGAAAGTCAGCGCCTCGGTGGAGATCTCGGCGGTGGCCGATACTTCGTTCTGCGTGGATCTGGCCGATACAAAACACTGGCGGGCAGTCTACAACAGCGCCACAGGGCTGCTGAGCATCAAGGCTCCGCCGCCCGGCATTCTGCCCCCCGCTGTGCGCACTGACACCATCGAAGTGCGCACCAAGGGCGAGAATATTATCTCCTCTGCCATGTTCAATCTGAAAAAAGAGGCGGCAGCAATGCAGAGCGCCCTCTCCGCCGATATCGCGAAGACAGAGCTCGCGGCGGTGCAGAAGCCCGAGATACAGAGCAAGATGGCCGACAGCCTCTCGGGACTTGCGGATGGCTTTTGTTCCAGCGTTCTCAAGCTTCAGCCCAAAAAGGTGGAGGTCAGCTTCTTTACGCCCGAAGAGGCCGCAGCGCTGGATGCTGCCAGGCAGAAAGCGTCGGGAAAATAAGAGGGCCCTGCCGGATAAAAAAACGGGGCGCCACTGGCGCTCCGTTTTTTTATGCAGCGGCTGGTCCCTTCAGCCTGTCTGATCCACAGTAGGCCAGTCCCTTATGCGCGCGAACTGGGGTATCTGCGGAGAATCGCCGCCCTGGGTTTTCCTGAGCGAGCCGATAATCCGCTCTGCCAGCGTTCTCGCTGCCGCCTCGATCTCGCGCCGCGGAAGCAGTATCATCGAATCAACCGCATTGAGCACGCGGCGCTCGTCCTTTTTGGGCAGCATGCCCAGAATCCGCTCGTGCGCCTCGGGCTGCATGCCCTGCATGGCCATCGCGAGCAGCCGGGGATCATAATTTTTCAGAGCGGGTTTGAGATCGCGCTCCTCAAGACTCATAACAGCCCGGGTAAGCTCGTCGACAAAATCAGGCTCGCCATAGAGTTCTTCTTCTTCGGTGAGCTCGAGCTCGCCGCCTTCTTCCAGGTTCGTGATGAGCTCGAGAAGGGCGGACTGAGCCTGAGATATCTCATCGCCCGAGAGGTGGCGGCGCAGATACTGGGCGTCGTCCTCGAGTACGGCTCCACCCAGGGGGCCAAAGACGGGCTTGGCCAGCTCTACGCTCTCCTGCGGACAGCCGGCGAGGGCAGCCGAGGCGAGCCCCCTGCCCCCGGCCCGGAGCACGCGCTCGAGTGAATGGCCGTCGAGAGCGAGCGTGCGTACCACATCGGGAAAATCTCCTGGAACCAGGAATGTCATTGGCTTGTCGGCCTTGCGGCGCTTCAGGTAGTCCTTCATCCAGGAGCCTGCTTTGTCAAAATATTCGGTGCCCAGGAAGGCAGTCATGCGGCGGAGTGCGATAAAAGGATGCTCGCCCCGCTCGAGGCTCTTGAGCCCCGCAAGTACCATCGTATATTCGAGGAGATCTCCGCCTTCCAGCCCCTCTGCCCTGCACTCCTCCTCAAAACCCTGCTCGAGGCTTTCTTCGTCGGAGCCGTTTTCGAGCAGTTCGAAGCCGAAGCGGAGCGATTTGCGGCGTTCAGAATCAGCCGCCCTGCTTACGACGGTGCTCTGACCCTTTGTCCGTGACTCCGAACAGAGCAGGGCGAGACGGCAGGCCAGATCGAAGAGAGCGTCTTTTTTCTGGCGCGAAACCTGCCCGAGTTTCCAGCTGTTCCAGTCGACCCTGGTGAGACCGCTGATCACGGGGCGCTCCCCTCAAGTTCCTGAAGAGCGTTGAGCGCGCGGTCGGCCCCGTAATACGATACAAGCTTGCGCACGATAAGCGCTGGTTCATCTCCGTCCGCCAGTGAAACAAGGCCGTCGACTATCACGCAGGACTTGAGAAAGGGCCAGCCCTTTTCATCGCTCACCAGCAGATAGGTTGTGAGAATTTCCTCGAGGCCGTCTCCCGAAATTCCCTCGCCGACAAGCTTGATCCCGACTTTGAAAAGCGGATCGTCGATGCCCGGTTCCTCATCGGCCTCGAGAGATGCAAAGCCCTCTCTGCGGGCCTTCCGTGAGAGCTCAATAAAACGCCGGATCAATGGGCCAAGCGCTCGCTTCTCATCATCGCCGCAGGCAAGCCTGCGCGAGAGTTCGGCGTTCCATCGGATCATCCTATACTCCCTCTCAATCTCTCTGCACTTGAGAACACAAGACTGTCCTCTCCAAATATACGACAATTCTCCCGTGCTTTCAAAGCTGGATGACCTGCGGGAGGCCTGGATTTCATAATTCTTCCATTTATTTTGAAGTGAAACGGAAAAGCCGCTTGCGTTCTGTGAAGGGTGAGATACAATAATAGGACGTAATTGGTGAAGTAAAGGAGCATGATATGGCCGGCCGGGATCCGACTCAGCTGCTTGATATCCGCCTGGTAGATGAAAAGAAAATCGACGAGTCCTTTTTCCAGGACTATGCCAGGATACATAAGCTGCTCGATGATGCGATTGCCGAGATATCGCCCGGCTCCGGAACCGGGGAATGCGGAATGCGGCCGCTGTCCGACAGCGAGGTCGAGTCAGTTTTGGTTCCGCTCTATGCCTGGCTCTTCGACCGCGAAAAAGAAAACACCCCAGCCGAAAGGCTCAATTACTTTCTGCGCTGCGGCTGCGGCCATATCTGTGCCGCCCTCAAGGCTCAGCCCGGCGCGCAGGCCGAGGCAGTCTCGCAGGCGGCATACGAAGAACTCCATGCCCGCGGCTGGGATCACGCCGTCTATGATTCCTCGAGGGGCAGAGATTCCGCTGCCATCCGCGACCGGCTGCTAAAAGAAAAAGAAGCGGCCAGGGCCGCAGAGGCAGCTGCTGCCGCGCGGCGGACTGCGCGTTCCGCGCAGCAGGGGAACGCAAAGACAGCCGCGGTCCAGCCGCGAAGAACAGGGTTGAATAACGCGTCGGACAAGACCACCGCCGCGGATTATTATAAGGTAGCTGTTAAGGAGGAGAGTACTATGAGCAACATTGAAGAGTCCGGCATGAAGCCGGTGGCGGAACCTGCAAAGGCCAAGCCCGCGAAGAAGCCCGCCGCGAAAAAGGCAGTGAAAAAACCCGCCGCTAAAAAGCCGGCCGCGAAAAAAACAGCAGTAAAGAAAGTTGCTGCAAAAAAAGCGCCCGCGAAGAAAGCGGCCGCGAAGAAGCCCGCTGTCAAAAAAGCCGCCGCGAAAAAGCCCGCCGCCAAAAAAGCGGTAAAGAAAGCAGTCGCCAAGAAGCCGGCCGCGAAGAAGCCTGCCGCCAAGAAAGCCGCTGCCAAGAAGCCGGCCGCAAAAAAAGCAGCCGCCAAGAAGGCGCCCGCCAAGAAGTGAAGTCCCGGGCCTGCAGATTCATGGCCTGTTGAGGGCTTTACAGGCGGCTGACGGAGGTCTTCTCTGTTGGCTGCCTTTTTTATACCTCTCCTGTCGGTACAGCTGCCCGGCCCCCGCTGTTTTTAGAGAGCTTTGGCGCGGCCTTGATGTGACCCGCAATCTGCGCCCTTTAAGCTCTCAGCTTGCAGCTTCAATTTTTAACCTGAATCTTACAAAGAAAAAGATTTTGTCATGTTCAAAATTTGAACAATCTGCCCTCACGGGTATGCAATAGTCAATTTAAGTAATATTTATATAAGCAATTAAGTGAATTGCCGAATGCCTGTTCGCCTATTGGCCAGCCAACCTTCGGCATGCAAAAAAACTTGACATCACAATTCGGCCATCATATACTCCTTTTGAACATGGAAAGGGGATTATTAAACCGTTGGTTTACCCCTATATTTGTAAGGAGGACTTCATGAAGAAGACTCTCGCTATTCTTCTTGCTCTCGTCGCGATTGGCGGTGTTGCCTTCGCGCAGGTAAAGATCGGCGGCTATGTCCGCACTGTTTACACTGCCAGCACCGATGGTGTTGCTTTTGCCAACAGACTCCGCCTCAACCTCAGCTATGACGCCGAGGATGGCACCTATGGTATTTTTGCCCGTCTGCAGAATGCCAACAAAGATGCGCCGACCGTTCCCTATGCCCAGGGCTATGTGAACCTTCTCGACAAGCAGCTCACCATCACCAGCGGTATCCTTGGTGTGTATGACTACGATGTGGGCACTGGCCTCACCGAGCTCAACAATGGCAACCTCTCCAATCAGGGCTATGAGCTTGATTCTACCAAGGCTTTCCTTGTGCAGATTAAGCCCGCCGCCGTCGAGGGACTCAACCTTGGCGTTGCCTATGAATTCGATGCGAACGCCGTGTATGGCGCCGCCAAGTTCGGCAGCGATGCCTTCAGCGTCGTTGCGAACGGTCACTATGCCATTGATAGTAATGCCGCTCGTGCTTCTCTCACCGTCGGCCTGACCCCCGTTGAGGGCCTCAGTGTCAACGTCGGTGGCAAGTACAACATGGGTGTTGCCGATTATAAGAGCACCACTGCCAATGCCATCACCCCCTTCGCTATCATCGATTATGGCACCGATGCCATGACCATCGAAGTTGCGCCTGCCTATGTCCTCTATACCGACAACAGCAGCACCAACGAGATCTATGTTGAGAGCAGCTTCTCCTATAAGGTTGCTGATCCCCTCACGGTCTATCTCTTCGGTGACTATGATTCGACCAAGGATGTTCTTGGCTCCACCTATATGGCTGGTATTGAAGCCAACTACAAGGTTGGCAAGGCCACTCTCGATGCCGCTTTCATCTATGATGAGTCCGGCTGGAGCATGCCCTGCTACACGAAGTTCTCCTTCTAACCTGACCGTTAAAAGCTAGACTTCTTTGAGCCGGCCTCAGGGCCGGCTCTTTTTTTGTCCTCTGCATCCCCGCCTTGAGCCGCCCGGCAGCGTATGGTGAACCCGCTCTTGCCCGGAATTTTCACTCCCTATACTATAGGGCTATGAAGAATCCATATGCCCTCCGTTCAGTGCCTATTATTCTGGCCGCCATATTCTGTCTTGCCGGCTGCGCCAGCCAGCCCGCTGCCCTTGAGCCGGCGCCGGCTGAGTCCAGTGTACAGGTCCGCCTTGTGGACCAGAACAGCCTTAAAGCCCGCTTCGGCTCGATAGATGATGAGAATCCCTATATTCCTCACCGGACACTCTTCCTGGGAGCGAGGGAAGAGTTTATAGCGTTCGAGGTGGATGTTGACGCAGCCGTCGATGGTCCCATATCGGTCAGGGCTGAGGCCCTCGATCCGGATGGAAAATCGGTGGCAGTTCTGCGCGATCTGGGCTACATGCAGCATTACTGGGAAGCCTACAATGATGGCCGCAGCGATTCCATATGTCTTAGGAAGCTTGGAAAAAGCTATATGAAGTCCAATCCGCTCAAGGCAAAAGCAGGCAGACAGAGCTTTATGGTGCTGCTTGTCGGCAATAACCCGATCCCCCGGCCTTCAAGCATCAGCATGGAAATAGACGTTCCGGGGATGAATTTGTCAAAATTCAGCTTTGATCTGCTGAAATAGAGAAAATGTTGATGTATACTATTTATACGCTATGTTTTAGCGAAATTTATCTTTTTGGAGTATTTCATGAAAAGAAACATCCTGATTCTGGTCCTTTCGCTTGGGCTCGTCATGGCCGCCACAGCCGCCGGACAGCCCGCGAATGCCAAGGGAAGCAAGGCCATTGATTTCTCTGTGTCCGGCCTCGTCTCCAACGCTGTTGTGAGCGGCGATACTGCCCTCCTTCCGTCGAGCACCCTTTCCAGCGGTGCTGTTGTCTATGGAATTGGCGGAAAGTACTACCTTATGGACAAACTGGGCCTTGGCCTCAGCATGTATATTTCGAACAGCAGCTATTCCAACATCGACAGCAGCGGATTCGCCATCCGCCCCTTCGTTCAGTATGCTCTCTTCCAGAAGGGCCCGGTCGAGTTCAACGTGGGCGGCTATTTTAACTATGGCATTACCGATAAAAAGACCACGATTTCGGCCACCGAGAGCGAGGATGATAGAGAGAGTATCTGGGGCCTCGGCGCGACAGCCGGTGTTGAGTACTTTGTCGCTGATGGCATCTCCCTCGGAGCCGAGTATGCTATCGGCTATGCTTCGTATGGCACCGCATCCACCTATGTCGATGGCGCCAGCAGCATCACAACGAGCAGCAGCGCCAGCTATTTCGGCACTATGCCGGCCTCTCAGCTCACCATCAATGTGAGAATCTATTTCTAATATGAATACAGACCGCCCGTGAAAACGGGCGGATTTGGGCGCTTTTTGCGCTCCGGGCGCGGCATCTCTGCGGACTTTGGTCTGTACAAATGCCGCGCCTTTCTTTTATAGTATCACTGGGCCGCGGAAGTTTTGGAACACGGTGCGCGAATCTGCCTGCTGAACAGCCTGTTTTGGGGCTGGATGGCGGTACAGACTGCAATTCCGTGGCGGGCCCGCCACTGTAACCGGGGATTGGCATGGACCGGAAGCAGGCGCAGCAGCGTCTGACTTCAGCCATTGCGGGTCGTATGATCTGTGAGAAGGTGTCCATGCGCGAGCTGATCCGGGAGCCAGGATACGATTCCGCGGCAGCAACTCCGGGGACTCAAGAGGCGCTTTGATGTCTGTATTGGCATATCCCGCATCATAAGCAGAACCTTCCTCATCGACCGATGTGCAGCCACGCTCCGACTGTATCCGAAGCGCCGCGGCATTAGCAGGAGAGGAGACTCTTGTTTGTCTTCCCGGTGAGGGAGACAGCAGTGATTTCCATAAACTCATATTTAAAGCAAAAGAGGGCCCTCCGCTCTGGATGCGGGACAGCTGTATTCCTTGCAGTGCTTTTTATGCTGCCCCTCTTTGGCGGCTGGAGCGCGGCCGCGGAAGAGAGCGCGGTCACAGGGCTTATCGAAGTGAAGGCCGCCTCGCCTTCTCTGCTCCCCGCTCCCAGCGCTGGCAGGACAAGGCTTGATGCGGCCCAGATAGAGGCCAGCGGGGCTGATTCCCTTGTCGAAGTACTGGGCACGATCTCGGGGCTCGCAGTGCAGCCCTATGGCGCGTCTGGAACCCAGGCGGCAGTCTCAATCCGCGGTTCCACGACCAATCAGGTACTCGTTCTTGTTGACGGCATTCCGGTTTCCGATCCATCGAGCGGCCTCAGCGATTTTTCCCGGCTGGCTGTCAGCATCGACGATATCGAGTCGGTCGAGGTAATCCGCGGCGGCGCGAGCGCACAGTACGGAGCCGATGCGGTGGGCGGGGTCGTTCTGATCAGCACCAAAAACGGCGGCAGCAGCCATGAGAGGGGCTGGGGGCTAAGACTGAGGGCCGGCACTGTTTCGCGCATTCCGTTCAGCGCGACCTCGGGATCAGGTTTTTCGGCCCAGGAAATAAGCCCAAGCGCGCTTTCGCTTGTCGATGGCCAGAAACTCAGCTTCCGCGCCGATATTCCGGGCGGTTTCTGCCTGTCGGGCGAGGCTGAGAGAGAGGCTAACCAATACCGCTACAGAGACAGCAATGAAGTCGACCGTGTTCGAAGCAATGCTGATATTATGAGAGCTTCACTCGCGGCGGGATGGGCAGGCTCCTTTGCAGGAGGCCAGCTTAGGCTGGACGCTGCAGGCGGGCTCAGAGAGCTTGGGGTGCCTGGCGCCATTACAGCGCTGACCCCCAATGCGAGGCAGAATGATCTCAACGCGAGGGCCGATGCCAGCTATTCCAATGATTCCCTTTTTGACGGCCGCGCCGCAATTTCAGTTTCGGCTTTCGGCCTTCTCGCCAATACTCTATACCGCGAAACTGCGTCTTCGAACGGCGATACCAACAACGCCACAAGAGCAGGCATAAGCACAAGAAGCACAGTCCTCATCGGCGAGAACAGCTCTGTGGGCTTTGGCCTTTCCGGCCGATGCGAAAGGCTGGATTCCTCGAACGTAACGACGAGTTCAGGCGGGGTTCCAGAGCGCTATTCAGGCGGCGCCTATGTAGAGCCCGAATTGAATTTCGGCAGCTGGATGATAGCGCCCGCCTTCCGTTTTGACTGCACGAGCGATTATCCCTCAGGCTGCTCATACTCGCTCGGCGCTGTAAAAGGTCTGTCTGAAAAACTCAAACTAAGTATGAATGCTTCGCGCTCCTACCGCGCTCCGAGTTTTGATGATCTCTACTGGCCCTCCGCGGGCGGTGTGGCAGGGAACCCGGATCTTTTGCCGGAGACCTCCTATTCGGCTGACGTGGGGCTTAAGTATGGAACAGAGGAGCTTTCGCTTGCTGCTTCGCTCTATGCCCGCTATGTAAAGGATGTGATCCTCTGGCAGGAAGGCGATGATGGCATCTGGCGGCCCAGCAACTGGGGCGAGGCCCTCTATCCCGGACTTGAAGTGGAGGCCTCTGGATCAAGCGGCCCATACTGGGCGCGGATTTCGTATACATATCTTCATAGTTATGTTCTTTCTGGCGGACTGGAGCTGAGCGATGACAAGAGAGTTCCAATGGTTCCAGAGCATGAGTTTGCACTGTCTGCCGGATATTCGCTGAAAAATATGCGCATAAGCCTCTCGCTTCAATATGAGGGACTGCGCTACATAAAAATGGCCAATGTCGCCTATGAACCGTCCCACTTTGTCCTCAACTGGCATCTGCGCGCAGTGTTGAGCACCTCGGCAGCCCTGACTTTTGACGCGGATAATTTTTTTAATGAGCGCTACGAAATGGTTGTGGGCTATCCAATGCCAGGGTTTTCACTTGCAAGCGGCATTGAACTGAATCTGTGACTGTTCCCGCTACAGGGAATCGCATATAAGGAGAGATATCATGAGAAAAGAAAAGAAGATGCGTGTACTGGCATTTCTTGCCGTGATGTTCACCGCAGCCATTGCCTTGGGCGGCTGTTCTTCACCGACTTCGGGACAGACGGCAAAAACCACCGTAACCACCACCTATGCCTACGCCGTGGATACAAACAGCGGGAAGGTTTTCCAGATAGACCGCAGCAGCAATACCGCTGCGTCAAGCGCACTGGTCACCATTGGCCAGAATGCCGCGGGCGAAATCAGATTTTGCGGGAATACTGGCTTTGTGGCAGTGGGCAGCTACAACAATACGGTGCCCGGACTCTACTATTTTGATGCCTCGAGCTCAAATCCCAGCGCTGCCCTTATTGGCACTTCCATGAGCGCTCAGTATATCTGCATTGTCTCTTCGTCCCTTGGCTATGTCTCTGTGGCCAATTACTCAGCCCCTTCGCTCGATGGCGTCTACAGCTTTAATCCTTCGAGCCCCTCGAGCGGTCTTACCCAGATCTATCAGAATAGCAGCTCTTTCCCCCAGGATATTGTCGTGGGAAGTGATGGCTATGTCTACGTTGCCAATTCAGCAAGCACCCTTCCTTCCAGCGCCGCCAATTCGATCCTGCGCATCGATTCCTCGGGCACTGTCACGACGATTGCACCCACAAGCTCTGGTGTAACGGGGCTCTCTACCGGCAGCTATAAAGGCAGTGCAGGTGTTTTTGTGGCGGAGACGGGCGGCTACACCGCGGGCAGCATCGATTTTATTGCATCAAACGCAACAACAGTGACGCCTCTCATCTCAAATGCATCTAGGCAGATTTTTGCCCGTGCAGCTCAGCTGGATTCGAACACACTGGTAGCTACGGGCGGCTACCCTGCCAAGACCTACCTTGTGTCGCTCGCGGGGACTCCCTCGGCCACCGAGGTCAGCTATAGCGGCTCCTCTTTTGGTTCCTCCGATGTTGATATCTATAACAATATCGCCTATGTGCCGGATGGGGCGCAGGCTGTATATGCCTTTGGCTCAAGCGGTTCGCCCGTAAAGATCAGCGTTGGCAGCAGCACCGAAAGAATCAGCAATGTCGGTATTGGTACAATAACTGCAGTGCAGTAAGCCTGCAGCCCGGGATGGGACCAGAGTCCCGCCCCGGGCCATCCGCCGGCGCTCAGAAGTCCTGCGGAGGTTCGAGACTGTAGCGGACAGTTATTATCAGCTCAGCCCTGATGGCCGATGGATTTGAAAGCGGAAAAACCGAGCGTGCCAGACTGAGAGCTGCCGCGTCGAGGAGAGAGCTCCCCGACCCCGCGGAAACACGCGAGGCGCTGAGGCTCCCATCCGGGGCGACAGCGAGCAGCAGCCTCACCGAGCCTTCGGAACCGCGGCGTCGGGCAGCCTCCGGATAGCTGAGCTTTGCGGCCATTTTGGCCTGAACGGCGTCGAGCAGTTCGAGCGCGGGGCTGCGGCTGCCTCCTGTCCGCACCGAAGCGGCTTCCGCGCAGATGACCCGGGCCAGCAGGGACGAGAGCTCTGCCCTGAGCTGGGCCGGCGCCGGGGCTGCCGGTTTAGAAGTCTGCAGCTGTCTGCCTTTCTGGAGGCTGTCCTCGGCTGCTACGATTTCCTCGCGGGAGCCGGCTCTTAGAAAAGCGGCCCCGGTAGAAGCGGCCACCAGTTTAAGGGCCAGAGCTGCATCTGGACCGAAGTCGCCCACGCCGACCGTGTAGAGCCGTACTCCGGCCGAAGCCGCACGCCCGCAGACAGCGGCGAGATCGAGCAGTCTGCTCTTTGCCGAAGGGACTTCCTTGGGCAGAGCATCGGTAAAGGCAAAAATCAGCCTGAGTGCATCTCCATCGCCGGCGGAGTGAAACAGATCGAGCCCTGCGGAAAGCCCATTGGCGAGGGCTTCGGGCTCATCTCCGCCCTTGTCTGTATATTCCCTTCTGAGCGCGGCCAGAAGTTCAGTCTGATCCTCCGCGAGGGGAAGAGATTTGGTGATATATTCCTCGCCTTCATCTCTGAAGAAAACAAGGCCTGCCTGGATGCGGGCCCGGGGCAGGGCAGCCGCTGCCTCGCCCAGACTGGCCGCGACTGCCTCTCTGAGTGCGGCAAAATAGGGACCCATCGATGCAGTCGAGTCCACAACAAAGACAATCTGGACAGGGAGAGGTTCCGGCAGCGGGCGGGCCGGACCGATTAGAAAGTGGAGGTCAGAGCCCGCAGTAAAGCGCTGAACCGACGCAGCTCCTCTGGCAGATGCCTCCAGCCTGAAAGCGCCTGCGCTTGTGCCGCCGGCCGCGGCGGCCCTGCTCTGAAAGCCGGGGCCTTCAGGCGAAAAAAAAGCGCTGCCATCGGCGAAGGCCCTGCCCTGAATAACAGAGTCTGCCTCTGGCAGAGCCCCCTGGCCTTCGCTCAGAATCCTGTAGGAGGCAAAGGCCGCCATTCCTCCCTCAGCGTCGAGAAATCTGAGTCTGAGCCTGCCCTGAAGGGCCAGCCATATGCGGCCGAGCGATGATGCGGGTTTTATCTCCGCTGGCAGAGAAAGAGTCTCGACTGGGGCTCCGGCTGATTCCACAGCCCAGAGAGGCCCCTTCACCGGAGCCCTTCTGGTGCCGCCCGAGAGAAAAGAGGGACAGAGCAGCAGAAACAGAGCGGCCAGAGCCAGACAGCGCTGTCTGAAATCAATATGAGAAAGCATCCGCATAGCTAAAGCGCAGTATAGCATTTTGCGGAATAAAGACCTGCCATATTCCAGATTTTTTCTCGCTTGCCGGAAGCGGGATGCGGCGTCATACTTTTCAGAAAGGAGGCAGCCATGCCTGCGGCTTTTTCGCTCTCGAAGCTCATAGAACGCGGCGGTGTGTACTACAACATCGCGGGATCGACGCCCGAGGAAGCTCTGGCTGTGGCGGCGGGGGCTATCGCTCTTCCTGGCGGCATAGACCGCGAGAAACTGCTCAAGGCCATTCTCGAACGCGAGGCTCTGATGCCGACTGCGATCGGGGAGGGCATAGCCATTCCCCATCCGAGAAATCCGGTGTTTTCGGACCCGGAGCAGCAGCGCGTCGGTGTTTTTTTTCTCAAATCCCCGATTGCCTACAATGCGCTGGACCACAAGCCGGTTTCAGTTTTTTTTATGATCCTCTCTTCTGATGCCCGGAGTCATCTCTCTGTGCTGGCCGAAATCTCCCATCTCTGCCAGCGGCAGGATTTTCTGGATGAGCTTGCGAAGAGACCATCGACTGGCGAGCTTGCGGATTTCGTGGCCAGCGCCGAGAAATCGATGAATGGCTCGAGGCCGAAGCCCCTTCAGCAGACAGAAGACTGAGAAGGAGCCCAGACCCAGCCCGGCTCAGACCCTGCTCTGTCCCCTGAAGCCTGAGGCAATCAGATAGGTTTCGAAGGACTGCGACCGGCAGGCCTCAGGCTTGAAGCCTCTAGCCGTTTCAAAGCTGAGTTTGAGGCGGGTAAGCAGAGCCTTCTCGTCTCCGCCCTGAAAAATCTTGGCAACAAGACAGCCGCCGGGCTTGAGAGCTTCGAGTCCATAGTCTATGACGGCTTCGACAATGGATTCCGATGCGCCCTGATCGACCAGCCTGTTGCCTGTTGTTGCGGGGGCCGCGTCCGATACCACGAGATCGTAGGGGCCGAAGCCGAGTATTTCAGCGCGCACCGCGGGGTCGTAGAGATCGCCCTGCCTAAAATGAAAATTGGGTGTTGGAGAATCGATTTTGAGGGGCTGAAGGTCGACGCTGGCAAGAAAGCCGCTTCCTCCCAGCTGCTGCAGAATCCAGAGGCTCCAGCTCCCCGGGGCCGCTCCGATATCGAGTATCCGTGCGCCGCGTTTCAGCAGATGAAATTTTTCATTGATCTCTTTGAGTTTATACACCGAGCGCGCGGGGTAGCCCTCTTTTTTCGCCTTCTGGGCCCAGAAATCGGGCTTTTCGTATCCTGACATGGACAGTTCCCCCTCGCCATAGTAAAGTAGGAAAATAAAGCTGGAAAATCTATGCAAAACGAGTATACGCGACTCCTTGGACTCATTGAAGAGGAGATAGCCCGCACCCTTCCCCGGGAACCGGATGCGGCCTGGTACAGCCGCTTTTTTGGCGCTTTAAGCTTTGTCCCCTCCCCAGAGGCTGGCAGAGCCCTGAACGCGCCGGCGAGGGAGCTGATAGGGCGCGGGGGAAAACGCTGGCGCCCTCTGCTGCTCATGCTCTCGGCCCGGGCCTTTGGACGGGAGGATGGCGCCTTAAGCCTCTGCCCGATTGTCGAGCTGGCCCACAATGGCAGCCTCATTGTCGACGACATTGAGGACTGCTCGGATCTGCGGCGCGGCGGCCCTGCTATCCATCTGATGTATGGAAACGACGCGGCGATAAACGACGGGAATCTGCTCTATTTTCTGCCGCTTGCCCTGATCGAGGAATTCGACGCCTCCGCGGAGGTCAAGCTGAGGCTTCACTCTGCCTATGCGGCTTCGATGCGCCGCCTCCATCTGGGCCAGGCTCTCGATATCCAATGGCATGGAAGCCCGGACTATCTTCCCCCGAAGCGGGATTATCTAGGCATGTGCGCGCTCAAGACAGGCGTGCTTTCGAGGGCTGCCGCCGAGCTTGGAGCCCTGGCGGCCGGCGCATCGGTCGAAGCGGGCACTGAGCTTGGCTGTCTTTTTGAATCGATGGGAGTGGCTTTCCAGATCCTCGACGATGTGAAAAATCTGAGGACGGGCAATCCGGGAAAACGCCGCGGCGACGATATTGTCGAAGGCAAGAAGAGCCTGCCTGTTATTCTCGCCTGCGCCCATGAACCGCGGCTCGCGAGGGAGCTTCCGCGCTGTTTTGCCGCGGCGCGGAAAAACGGTGTGATGGCGCCAGAGGTCGAGGAAGCCATAGGTATGATAGCCCGGACTGGGGCTCTCGATGAGGCCGAGGCCGAGGCCAGGGGCCTTCTTTCGGGAGTGCGCGATGGCATTCGGCGCATTGCACCGACAGAGGAGGGGACGGCGGGTCTTCTCGGCATTTTCGGCTTTCTGGGCGCCTGAGCAGAATGTAAACGCTTGCAGAAAGAGAACGGCGGATTTATACTTTTTTGCCATGACTTTGACTATCAAGGACATCGCGGCTGCCGCCGGTGTTTCCACCGCGACGGTATCCCGTGTCGTAAACAATCCGGAACAGGTGAGTCCTGAGACCCGAAAGCGCATCGAAAAGATAATCGCCGAGAAGGGCTATGAGCCGAATATCTTTGCCCGCGGCCTTATGAGGGCCCACACGGACTCCGTCGGCATACTCGTCTCCCATCTCGTAAATCCCTATATCACCTCGATTGTGGACACCATAGAGTCGATACTCTCGCGGAGCGGCACCTATATCTATCTGTGCAATTGCAGACAGGAAAAAGAATTGGAGCATAAATACGCCCGCGATCTTTTAAAGCGGAAGGTGGATACGCTGATCGCCGTCGAGACATGCAGCTTCAATTCAAGCTCACAATTCCTGCTCGACTACCAGGCTCCCTGTCCTGTTATCCTGATAAACGAGCATGTCGGGCTCAATTCGCGGCACCATATCGTGCGCTGCGATCAGGAACCCGGAGTCAGGGAGGCGCTGCAGTTCTTTGTCTCCCGGGAGCTCTTTCCGATTGTCCTCTTTAACGGCGATCCCCGCCAGTATTCATTCAAACTCAAGGAAGATGTCCTGCGCAGTTTCCGCACTGAAGCGGGGCTGAGCGAAGAGCAGATGCAGATCTGCTACCTCTACGGCGATACCAATTATGAGAATATTGTTCCCAAGACGGCAGACTATGCCTATCAGCTTCTCTCTGGAAAAAAGCGGCCGCGCTCCATACTTGCGGGCAATGATCTTATCGCTCTCGGCATCCTCCAGGCTGCGCAGAAGCTGGATATCAGGATCCCAGATGATCTGTCGGTGATCGGCGTCGATAACACAATCCTTGCGCGGACGAGCCTTATTCCATTATCTACTATAGATTTACGTACCGAAGACCTGGGCCGCATGGCGGCCGAGCTCTACCTGAAACTGCGCAATGGCGCCCAGCCTGCGGCGCCGGTCCATGAGACTATCCCTTCCTTCCTGCGCCTCCGTTCCACTACCTGATAAGCCCGGGAAGGGGTTCCTGTCGTTTTATTCAATTTTTATTGACAGATTCACAATGCGGGTACATCATTTTTTAAACACAATGTAAGCGCTTACAAAATTAAGCGCATTCACTGAGGAGGATCTATGAAACGTGTGATCAAATCCCTGCTTATTCTTTTGGCCGCGCTGATGATCGTGCTGCCCGCCGCTGCGGCTCCAAAGAAGCTGACTGTCGCAGTCAACTTCCCTGAGACTGACGGTACCTTCCTTGCCTTCAAGGAGATCGCCGCTGCCTACTGCAAGGCGAATCCCAGCGTCCAGATCGATATTGTGACCTATACGCCCTATGAGGATGTCATGAAGACCAAGATGGCCGCCGATGACCTCCCCGATGCCTGGACCACCCATGGCTGGTCTGTGGCCCGATACAGCGAATATCTTGAGCCGCTCAACAAGCAGCCCTGGGCCTCCAAAGTCAGCCCGACCATAAAGCCCGTCATCACCGACAAGCAGGGCAAGATCTATGTGCTGCCCTTCGATATGGAGGTCGCCGGTGTGGCCTTTAACCGCGATGTGCTCGATCAGGCCAAGGTTGATCCCTTCAAAATTAAAACATGGGATGATTTCAGAGCCGCCTGCGCCAAGATCAAAGCAATTGGCAAGATCCCTGTTGATATCGGAGGAAGCGCCACCGACAACTGGACTGTTGGCAATTTCTTCGACTGGACTGCACCGAGCTTCCTTATTACCGACGAAAAGAGCAACTCACGCAAGGCTCTTAAGGATGGAAGCTTTAACTGGAAGCTCTGGGAGCCCGTTGCCAGGCTCCTCGTTGAATTCCGTGACAAAGGCTATCTTAACCCCGACTATACTCAGGGCACCTGGACCAATATCGGCAAGCGCATGGGCGCCGGCGAGCTCGCCTTCGGCTTCTTTGGCAACTACGTGATTGGCGAGGCCAAGCGCTACAATCCGAAGGGCCATTACGGCTTTATCCCGGTTCCCTCCAATTCGAAGAACGACAAGCCCTCCCTTATTACCGGCGAGCGCGTTGCCATGGGTGTCTGGAAGGACAGCCCGAACAAAGCCGAGGTTCTCAAGTTCCTCAACTACTGCTCGCAGGCTTCTATTGTGAACAAGATTGCCACAATTAACGGCAATCCGACGGGCCTTATCGGCAAGGGCTACAAGTCGGATACTGGCGATCTTCAGACTTATTATAACAATATCGCGGGTGTCCGCGGCTTCCCCTATTTCGACCGCGAGTATCTGCCCTCGGGAATGTGGGATTCCATGTGCAAGACTGGCATGGGCCTTCTCGCCAATACAATGACGATGGATCAGGTTATCGACAAGATGAAAAATGACTATGAGACGCTGAGGAATCAGTAGACCATTCTGGGGGCCGCGCCTTCGATGAGAAGGCGCGGCCCTGTTTTTACGGAGGCATGAATGCAAACCCATTCTTTGTACCGAAAAGCGAATATCCTCTATATCCCTGCCCTGATTCTGTTTCTGATTTTTGTCGTCTATCCATTTTTCAGCGACATCCGTATCGCCTTTACCAACTGGAACGGATTTTCCAAACATTTCAAATATGTCGGGCTTCTCAATTTCAAGCGTCTTTTTACAGACGCAAATATTGGAATCGCCCTTGTAAATACGCTGTTCTATGGTTTTGGCAGCACTTTTTTCCAGCAGGTTCTCGGGCTCGCTTTCGCCCTGCTGCTCAATGAGCCCTTCCCGGGGCGGACTGCCGCGCGGACAATCATCTATCTTCCTGTTATGATCTCCGCGGTGATTATGGGCTATATGTGGACTTACCTCGTTGAATTCGATGGGGCCCTTAATGATATTGTGGCTCTGTTCGGAGGCAAACCCGTTCTCTGGCTGTCCAATGCCACACTCGCGGTTGTCGTACTGATTACAATAAACACTCTGCAGTTTGTGGGCATTTCGATGATTATTTATCTCGCAGGGCTGCAGGGAATTCCAAACATGTATTACGAGGCGGCTTCAATTGAAGGCGCAGGACGCAGACAGCAGTTCTGGAAAATAACAGTGCCGCTTCTCTACCCGAGCTTTGTAACAAGTGTAACCATAAACCTTATCGGCGGCCTTAAGCTCTTCGATGTAATTCAGGCATTGACGGCAGGCGGGCCGGGCTATACAACGCATTCGCTTGCCACCCTTATCCATTCAACTTATTTTGGAAGCCAGAACGCCGGTTTTGCCGCCGCTATTGGCGCGCTGCTCTTTGTTATAATTCTGATATTTACCATACTCCTTGAGCTGGTATTCAAAGGCAAGGAGGTTCAGTACACATGAAAAGTACGGAAAGCATAAAAAGATCCGCCCGTGTGCGCAGAACCTGGCGGATAATTCTCGCTCTCTTTATCTGTCTGCTCCAGCTGGTCCCGGTGTATATCACTTTTACTGTATCCGTAAAACCTCAGACTGATATGAGTTCGAAATGGCTTATACCAGCCAAACCATTCTGGCAGAATTATATGACGGCTCTCGAGGCGGGCAATCTGCTCAGGGCATTTCTGAATACACTGATTATTACCGTAATTTCGACCGGCCTTGTTGTTGTGCTGGGCGCGGCATCGGCATATCCGCTTGCACGGAATCCCTCCAGACTGAATAAGGGCGTAAAGACTTTTATCCTGTCAATTATGATGGTTCCTGCTCTGAGCCTCCTTGTTCCGCTCTATGTCATGCTTGTGCATTTCCATGCGATAAGCACCTATTGGGGCATTATACCGGTGCATGTAGTGTTCAATCTGCCGCTCGCGATCTTTATGTACGCGAATTTTATCGAGACAATCCCGCAGGAGCTCGATGAGGCGGCGCTGATCGACGGCTGCAGTGTCTATTCGATCTTTGGCCGGATAATCCTGCCGCTTATGACGCCCGTAACGGTCTCGGTAATGATCCTGACTTCGGTAAATGCCTGGAATGATTATCAGTATTCACTCTATTTTCTGCAGAAGCCGGCCATGAAAGTACTGACACTGTCGATAGCCTCCTTCTTTGGCCAGTCAGGCGCAGATCCCCATGTTGCGGCAGCGGCCGCCCTTCTCGCTATTTTGCCAATTATGATTATCTATCTCTGCCTGCAGAAGTACTTTGTTAAAGGCATGGTGGAGGGCGCAATTAAATAAAAAGCGCCGCCCGGCAAGGGGCGGCGTGGAATTGAATAAAGGCGGCGCCATTGAATAATGGCGCGGAGGGCTGCTATGGCGATTGACTATATCCAGGAGACGCGGGAATTCCATCTGCATAACCCGCAGGTGAGCTATATTATCTGCATTTATGAAAATGGCTGTGCCGGACAGCTCTATTTCGGGCCTGCCCTGAGGCCTGGCTACTCTTACAGACATCTGTGCCGGAGCCGGATCGAGGGCTTTTCCAACAAGGGCGGCATATTCGGCCACTTCGAATACCCAAGCGAAGGCGGCGGCGATTTTAGAATTCCTGCGCTGACCATTACACAGGAAGACGGTTCGAGCATTATCGAGCCTGTCTATGTGGCACACCGGATTTTTGCCGGCAAGGAAAAAATCCCGGGACTGCCGGCAACCTATGTGGACGACAGGGCGGAGGCAGATACTCTCGAGCTCGATCTCGAAGACCGGAAAACAGGCGCCATTATCACGCTGAGCTATACGATTTTCCGCGATTATCCGCTTGTCGCTCGCCATTCGCGCATACGCAATGCGGGCACACAGAAGCTCAGACTGGACTGCGCGATGAGCGCCAGCCTCGATCTGCCGGATTCCAACTGGGAGCTTGTAACACTGACCGGGGCCTGGGCCCGTGAGTGCCACGTAAATTCACGGAAACTGGTGCCGGGAACGAAAGCCGCGGTCTCGAGCCGATACGGTGAGTCGAGCCATTATCAGAATCCCTTTATAGTGCTTAAAAGGCCGGACGCGACGGAGGACAGCGGGGCAGCTTATGGTTTCAGCCTTGTCTATTCGGGCAATTTCCTTGCCGAAGTGGAGGCGGATCCCTATGGCTGCGCGCGCACGCGGATTGGGATAAATCCCGATGGCTTCAGTTGGGAACTGGAGCCCGGCGCTTTTTTCGATACACCCGAGGCGGTGCTTGCCTGTTCAGACTCGGGGCTGGGCGGTATCTCGGATGCCTATCATGGACTCTACAGCCAGCGTCTTGTGCGCGGAGAATGGCGGGGGAAGGAACGCCCGGTACTTATTAATAATTGGGAAGGAACCTATTTTAATTTTACCGAGGGACGCCTGCTCGAAATCGCGAAGGCGGCCAGGGAACTTGGCGTCGAGCTCTTTGTGCTGGACGATGGCTGGTTTGGCGAGCGGAATACCGATACCTGCTCGCTCGGTGACTGGCATGTAAACAGAGCCAAACTGCCCCATGGCATCGATGGCCTCTGTGCAGACCTGAAAAGGCTGGGCCTGAAATTCGGGCTCTGGATAGAGCCGGAGATGATAAGCCCGAAGAGCGAGCTTTACAGACAACATCCTGACTGGGCTGTCGGCACTCCTGGCAGACCGCGGACCGAGGAGAGACATCAGTATGTGCTCGATTTCTCGCGGCCCGAAATTGTAGACTGTATCTATGGCGAACTTGCGGAGCTCTTCGCGAGCGCGGATATCTCATATATAAAATGGGATATGAACAGGCCTATAACAGAGCCCTACAGTCTGTCGCTTCCAGCTTCACGGCAGGGCGAATTTTTCCACCGCTACTGCCTTGGTGTCTACTCGCTCTATGAGCGGCTCAGGGAAAAATTTCCCCACATTCTGTTTGAGTCCTGCTCTGGCGGCGGGGGCCGCTTCGATCCCGGAATGCTCTATTACGCACCTCAGGCCTGGGCGAGCGATGATTCGGATGCGGTCGAAAGGCTAAAAATTCAGTGGGGGCTCTCTCTCTGCTATCCGCAGTCGTCCATGGGCGCCCATGTATCGGCTGTGCCCAACCATCAGACAGGCCGTGTGACTCCACTGCAGACAAGAGCGGCGGTTGCCTTTTTCGGCGCGTTCGGATATGAACTCGACGCGACAAAGCTCAGCCCTGATGAGAAAAAAACAATAGCCTCGCAGATTGCCTTTTATAAAGCACACCGCCTGCTGTTCCAGCAGGGCCGCTTTATCAGGCTTCTGAGTCCCTACGAGGGCAACGATGTGGCCTGGATGGTGGTATCGCCTGACAGGAAAAAAGCAATTGTGGCTTTCTGGCGCATCCTGAACCAGCCGACCTATGGTCCCTGGAATTTAAGGCTGCGGGGGCTCGACCCTGAGCTGAACTACAGCGTCGCTGCCTGGCCCTCGGGCGTGGGCGACTCGCCCGAGACAAACAACAGCGGCCTCCGCGGAGGCGATGAGCTTATGGGAGCCGGTCTTGTCTTTGGCGACGATGAGTGGTTCAGACCGCGGCCCAACGACGAAAAGTGGTATCTGTCACGCTACGGGGATTTCTGGTCCAGAATATTCATAATTGAAAGCAAATGATATAATTATTTAATAAATGCTGCAAAAGGCCGGGGCCGCGCTCCGGCCTTTTATTTCCGCACAGACTGTTCCTCCGGCTGTCTCCCCGCGGCGGGAAGGGCTGGGTGCCAGGCAGCTCAGGGATCCGCCTCGGGGCACCCGGGAGGCTGGCGCATGCGGCGGCCCGCTGGGTCCCGCACGCATCAGCCTCCGAATCAGCCGATAAGTCTGTTGAGCCTGGCCGCGAAATCTGCCGGATCTTTAAGCGCTGTGCCCTCGACGAGGAGCGCCTGATCGAGCAGAACCCTCGCAAGGTCTTCGGCAGCCTTGTCGTCGGCGCCGGCAAGGCGCTTTACAAGAGGGTGCGAGCCGTTGAGCTCCAGTATGGGTTTGGACTCAGGCAGATCATTTCCGCCCATGCCCTTGAGGATTTCGCGGAGCTGGGCCGATGGATCGTCCTTGTCGAGTACGACGCAGGAAGGGCTGTCGGCGAGGCGCTTCGAAAGGCGCACGTCCTTTACTGCATCGGCAAGGATCTTCTTGGCGCGCTCGACTGCCTTGTTGCCCTCCTCGCTGTTCTCCTCGGGTTTCTTGTTTTTGTCCAGAGCCTCGTCGCTGCCGCTTCTGTTGACAGCCTTGAACTCGAGCCCCTCATAGGCGCCAATGCTTGAGAGCACTATGTCGTCGACTTCCTGCTCATCGCAGATGAGCACCTCGAGGCCATCTTTGCGGTACATCTCGAGGAGAGGCGACTTCTTAAGCCTGTCTGCGTTGTCGCCTGCGATGTAGTAGATCTCTTTCTGGTTCTCCTTGATGCGCGACTTGTAGTCGGCCAGGCTTGTCCAGCCCTCGACTGCTGTCGATTTGAAGCGTACGAGCTTCTCAAGCTGTTCCTTGTTGGCATAGTCGGAATAGAGACCTTCCTTGAGCGGGATATTGAACTGGTCGATAAATTTATCATATTTAGCTGGATCTGACTTTGAGAGATCTTCGAGCTCGCTCAGGATTTTCTTGACGCTCGAGGTTCTGATCTGCGCCATGACGCGGTTTTCCTGGAGTATTTCGCGGCTCACATTGAGCGGCAGATCCTCGCTGTCTATAACACCGCGTACAAAGCGCAGATAGACGGGCAGGAGTTCCTTGTCATCGTCGGTGATGAAGACCCGCTTAACATAGAGTTTGACGCCGGGCCGGTAATCGGCGCGGAAGAGGTCGTAGGGCGCCTTCGAGGGAATAAAGAAGAGCGTTGTGTATTCGAGGGTGCCTTCGGCCTTTGTATGAATCCAGAAGAGCGGCTCTGAGTCCATATCGCCCATATCCTGGGCAAAGGCCTTATAGAAATTCCTGTAGTCCTCGTCCTTGAGCTCTGTCTTGTTCCGCTGCCAGAGTGCGGTCGCGCTGTTGACCTGCTCGTCTTTGACCTTTTCGCCCTTGCTCTCGCCCTTCTCGTTGTAGTCGGTCTCCACTGAGATCAGGTGGATCGGGTAGGCGATGTGGTTTGAATAGCGTTTGAGCACCTCTTCGAGTTTCCAGCGGGAGAGGAAGTCCTCGCCCTCAGAGTTGAGGTGGACAAGAACCTCGGTGCCGGGCATGGCCGAAGCCGCGCCGGTATCGGATGCCGCAGCTGCCGATGGAGCAGCCGCTGCTGTGTCAGCGCTGGCCGCGGAGGCTGCAGCCGCGGGGAAGGGCTCAAACTTGTCGACTGGCTCGATGGTATAATCGCCCTTGCCGTCGCTCGACCAGCGGAAGGCCTCGGTCTTGCCCGCGCGGCGGCTCGTAACCTCGACCTTGTCGGCGACCATGTAGGCCGAGTAGAAGCCCACGCCGAACTGGCCGATCAGGTTGGAACTCTTCTTGGCATCGGCCGACATGTTCTCCATAAAGCGTCTCGTGCCCGAGCGGGCGATAGTGCCGAGGTTTTCCTCGAGCTCCTTCTCGTCCATGCCGACGCCGTTGTCGACGACCGCTATCGTTTTGTTCTTTTTATCGAGGCGGATGTCTATGCGGGGGTCGAGGGCGAGCCCTTTATAGGCTTCGTCCGAGATGCGCAGATAGGAGAGCTTGTCGATAGCATCGGAAGAGTTGGAGACGAGCTCCCTCAGGAATATCTCCTTATTCGAATAGAGGGAATGAATGATGAGGTCGAGGAGGCGCGAAACCTCTGTCTTAAAATGATGAGTTGCCATTGCCCTGTCCTTTCTTTGCTTGATTATCTTCATGAAAATAATGATGAAGACCGCCTCGGGGCAAATGATTGTGCGTATCTTCGAAGGGGAGGATCGGGGTTCCGGAGAGGGGCTGACGGCCTTGGTTTGACAAGGGGGCGTATGGAATGATACATTTAGCGTGAATTTTCATATTCTGAATCCATTTGCGCGGACCAGACCAACACTCAGGCGCAAGGAGACGATTGTGCCCAGCCTGAACAACCATAAGAAGAAGGAAAACGCGGCGGCGTCGCGGTTTTCCGTAAAGATGGGGGAATTTTGGAAATCGGTGAGGGAATTTTTTGCCCGCCTTCAGAAAAAAGGCAGACAGAGACTCACCATTATGCTTATTCCCCACAATGAGAAGAAGATTTTTAACCTGCAGCTCTCGGTTTTTGCCCTGACCGGAATACTTTCGGTGCTCGCCATTGTCATCTTTGCCTCCATTTTCTTCGCCCTGCGTTTTTCGGATACCACGAGAAGGCTGAGCGACCGCTCTCAGGATCTCAAGTCCAGCAAGGCGGAGCTGGAGGCCATGCGGAGCGAGACAAACCAGCTTGTGACAGCCGCAAAGCGCTTTGAGATTGCGCTCTCGGGTACCCTGACGCGTATTGGCGCCACCCCCTCGAAAGCATCTGACAGCGCGAGCCAGCCGGGCGATCTCGCTTCGTTCTTCAAGACCGATGACAGCAGTCAGGGCTCGGTCAGCGAGGTGAGCGACCTTAAAAAAGTCAGCGAGTACCTGGACCGCTCCGTGAGCCCGCTCAACAAGCTGGGCTCCCTCGTTGCGAACCAGAAATCTGTTCTCTCCGAAATCCCCAATATCTGGCCGGTCAAGGGCGGAGTCGGCCATGTCTCAATGTATTATGGACAGAATGAGAATCCTTTTACCGGGCAGTGGTACATCCATAAGGGCATAGATATTTCGACCTACCGGACGGGCGATCCGATTGTGTCTACGGCCGATGGCAGGGTCGTCTTTGTCGGCTACGATGAAAGCTTTGGAAACAATGTAATTATCCAGCACAGCCACGGATTCTATACACGCTATGGCCATATGCAGTCCTTCAGCGTAAGCAAGGGCCAGAAAGTCCAGCAGGGCCAGGTTATCGGCTATATCGGCAATACCGGCCTCAGTACAGGCCCGCACTGCCACTACGAGGTGCATCTCGGCACCAGCGTTATAGATCCCCTCAAATTTCTGAATATCCGCGCGACCGCCTCTTCCGCCGCTGACAGCGGCGCTTCCGGCGCCAAGGATTAAGGCGGAGCAGATGCCAGATATACGAGATTCGCTTGTCAATTCCCTGATCGGGGCCGGCTCGGCTGTGGACGGGGATCTGGATATCGAGGGGATGCTCCGCATCGATGGGGATTTCCGCGGTTCTATCCGGGCGACTGGCAAGATCCTTGTTGGAGCCGCAGGGCGTGTTGAAGCTTCGATCCGCGCGCAGTCGGCGATAATCGGCGGCCTTGTAAAGGGCGATGTCTATGTGGCCGAAAGCCTCAGACTGCTCTCTGGCGGAATTATAATTGGCAATATCTACGCGCCTCGGATAGAGATTGAGGAAAATACCATTATTCATGGCGATATCCTCGTCTCGGGCGGTGAGCCTTCAGAAGAGAAGCTCAGCAGTTTTGTGGTCAAGCATGGAGGCCAGAAGCGCTTTATCGAGGCCTTCAGAAATTCGGGTTTCGCCGTGCCCGCGCCTGGGCCCACAGCCCCGCGGCCGCGCGTTGAATCCATTGATTTCCCGGTGCGCACGGGCGCAGAGCCTGCCGCTGCGGGCGGAACCGGGCGGGCCAGCCCCGCAGCGGTTCAGAGCGCTGCGGCACTGCCTGCGGGTACCGTCCAGAGCAGAACGGGCGCCGGGAACGGCAGTGGAGGCGTTTCAGAATAGAGCATGGCCACCATCAATTTTCCGGATGGAACTCTTCCCAGCAATTTTGTTCCGGCGATGCTCCCCAAGCGTCCTGAGGAAGAAAAGAAGACTGGCAAGGGAAAAAAGGTCTTCCGCGCGAGCCTCGACAAGGCGCTGGAGACAGAAAAAGAAGCGGAGCTGGCTCCGCTTCCGCCGCCCGGTGAGTATTCCGACGGAGATCTGACGCGGCTCCTCGATGCCGTGCATGAGTCGGGCGATAAGCTCAAGGAAAATCCGACAGTGGAACTTGTTCAGAATTATAAGAAATCCGTGCGCGACTTTGTCCACTATGTGGTTGAGCGCGCCTTCAATGTCGAGGAAAAAACCTCGGGCGGGAATATTCTGAAACGCAAAAAGTACTATCGCGTATCTGTTATCGATGAATCGCTTGAACGCCTTGCGGCGGAAATACTGAGGAATCAAAAAGACCACCTTGAAATATTGAGGCGTGTTGACGAGATAAATGGAATGCTCGTCGATCTGCTCCGATAGAGGAAGTTGTATGTCCGATTTTGATGATGAAAACCTGTCCGAAGAGGATCTGCGCAATCTCGAGGATGAACATACTGGCGATGAATCCGGAGATTCCGGGCGTGGCCGCCCGCGGCGTGACCGCGGGGAGGGCAGGCCTCTGCCTTCGCCGCTGTTCCGCATTAAGGCCTCGCACTCCAATGAGACCTATATAGCCTGCTGGGAAGGCCCGCTGCCGCCCGAACTCGATGCCTGCGTAAAGGCGGCGCCCTGCGCCTTCTGCCCTGCCGCGTCAGCGGCGCCAGAGACCAAAACTGCCAGCGCGGCCGCAGAAGCGGCGCCTGCCGCGACAGCCTCCCCGGCCGCGGCTGATGGGGTACAGGCCCCTGCGGAGGCGGCCGAAGAAGCGGTGCCCGCGCAGAGCGGCGCCACAGGGACGGAGATGGAGGGTGCCAGTGTGTCCGGCGCTGCCGCGCCGGGGACTGCGCCCAGCGCCGTGCTGGCGGCCGATGAAAAGGGACCGGCGGCCTGCCTGCAAGGCGGCTGCCCCGCTGTCTGCCCGGGCCAGGCGCCGCGCGTAGAGGTTCTCGCGCCTACCCGCTATGGGCGGGATATCTGCGAACTCCAGGGACTTGTGCGCGACCCGGGCAAAATTGGGGCGGACGAGGTTGTCAGAATTGAACGCATCGCAGCTCCGGACGATCTGGCGCGTGCCGCTGCGAATGTCGAGAAAGAGCAGAAGGCCTTTGAGCTCTGCAGGGAAAAAATAGAGGCGCGCAAGCTGCCGATGAAGCTCGTGGCCGCCCATTATCTGCTCGAGGAACCCAAGGTTGTGTTCTTTTTCAGCGCGGATTCGCGCGTCGATTTCCGCGAGCTCGTCAAGGATCTTGTGTCGGTATTCAAAATGCGCATAGAGCTCAGGCAGATTGGTGTCCGCGATGAAGCGAGAATCACAGGCGGCTGCGGCGTCTGCGGCCGTGTGCTCTGCTGCCATGGGGTCACCGACAAACTCAATCCTGTCTCGATAAAAATGGCGAAGGATCAGAATCTCTCGCTGAACAGCATGAAGATCTCAGGACCCTGCGGCAGACTGCTCTGCTGCCTCTCCTATGAATATGGTTTTTACCGCGACGCGCGCCGCGAGCTGCCCAGCGAGGGCGCCCGCTTTATCTACGAAGACGTGCAGTTCAGGGTGCTCGAAGTGAACGCCCTCTCGGGCAGCGTAAAGGTCTCGGGCGAGGACGGACGCGTCCTCGAGATGCCCGCGGCCCGCTTTACGCGCTCGGAAGGGCGCTGGCAGGTCAGACCCGATGAGACCGGGCAGGAGCCCGATCCCGAGTCTGATAAATCTATTTCTTGAAGTTTACAAGCTCGATCTCGAAGACGAGGAAGGCGTTGGCCGGAATTACTCCGCCGGCGCCTTTTTCGCCATAGGCCATTTCGGGCGGGAAAATGGCAAGGCATTTCTCGCCTTTTTTCATGCCCATTACGACAGTATCCCAGCCGGCAATGACCTCGTTGACACCGATATGGAAGTCGATAGGGCCTCCATGCAGATCTGATGCATCGAATACCTTGCCGTCGAGGAAGCTGCCCTTATAGGACACAGAGACGGTGCTGCCCGAGGAGGGAGAAGCACCCGTGCCGGCCTTTAGAATCTTTTTGTAGATGCCATGTTCATCCGGCTTGAGATCGGGCCAGTTTTTCGCAATTGTGGCAAGATCTTCGGCGCGCTTGTCCGCAATACGCTGTTTCGCGGCGGCCGCGGCCTTGTCGGCGAGCTGGTTCCAGGTGGCCTGATCCACCTTGAAGGCATTGGCAGCGGCGCCTACGCGGATAATTTCAACCTTGCTGATCTTGTCGCCCTGGGCGATCTTCTGAACAACATCCATGCCCTCGACCACGTGACCGAAGATGGAGTAGGAGCCGTCGAGCCAGGGGGCTGCCTTGAGCGTTATATAAAACTGGCAGCCATTGGTATCGGGGCCGGCATTGGCCATGGCCAGAACTCCGGGGCCGTCGTGCTTGAGATCGGCGGATATTTCGTTGGCGAACTGATAGCCAGGATCGCCGGAGCCATCGCCATTGGGGTCACCGCCCTGTACTACAAAGTCTGCGACGACGCGGTGGAAGGTAAGTCCATCGTAAAAGCGCCTGCCCTTGGCTGCATCAAGCCTGCCTTCGGCGAGACCGACAAAATTGCAGACAGTCAGCGGGGCTTTCTGATATTCAAGCTTCAAAAGAATATCGCCCTTGGAGGTCTTCATGCGGGCATAGAGGCCCTCGGGAAGATTGCTCTGCTGGCAGGAGACCAGAGAAAGGGCTATAAGGCAGAAACTCAGTACTGCTGATGCCCTGAACGCGGATCTGCGCATCTTTCCTCCATTAAAAACAGATAAGGGAGCATAGTCCAAAAGACCGCTGTGTGCAACCAAAGCCCATTGTGGCCCTGAATATCCGGCGCAGGGCACCATCCGCCTTGACTCAGAGCGGGCACAAGCCTGATCATTGGGCTATGTCTGATTCAGCGTATCACCGCCCCTCCTGGGACGAGTACTTTATGGAAGTGGCCGCTGCCATCGCAAAGCGGGCAACCTGTGACCGGGGCCGCTCGGGCTGTGTTATCGAGCGCGACAACCAGATTCTCGCTACAGGCTATGTCGGAGCGCCTGCCGGCCTTCCACACTGCGACGAAGTAGGGCACCAGATGCGCAAGGTGCTGCATGAGGATGGCACGATAAGTCAGCACTGCGTGCGCACCGTCCATGCCGAGCAGAACGCGATCTGCCAGGCGGCCAAGCGCGGCGTAGCCATCGAAGGGGCCACGCTTTACTGCCGCATGACTCCCTGCCGCACCTGCGCGATGATGATTATCAACTGCGGAATCGTCAGGGTAGTCGCCGAGATGCGCTATCACGATGCGGCCGAGAGCGAAGAGATGTTTAAAAGAGCCGGTGTAAAGCTCGAGTATGTGCACAATGAAGTCGAGAAATACGACAATCAGTAGAGCCTGAGGCTGGGCCTTCCCGCCATGCCCTGCGCCGGCCGCAGACAGACAGTCCGGGGCGCAGAGGGCCGCCCCGGGGGCTCTGTGAGGCTTCCTCTTCAGATTTGATTCATGTGCTGAAATCCACTAGATTGAAAGGTGATCATGAAAGTTCTCTATGTAGGCGAAATTGTTGGCAAAGCCGGTGTCTTTACAGTAAAAAAGCTCCTTGCAAAGGCAAAAGGGGAGCTTGGCGCGGACTTCGTGCTTGGAAACGCGGATTCAGCGACGGGAGGTGCGGGCCTTGGCAAGCAGCATGCGGTCTATCTGCGCAAGCTCGGCCTTGACGCCATAACGCTCGGCGACTGCTGCTATTATAAGCGCGATATCGTCGATCAGATGGGACATGCGCCCTATTTAATCCGCCCTGCCAACTATCCCTATGGAAATCCGGGCCGCGGTTACCATGTCTTTGAAACGCCAGCCGGCAAGATCGCAGTGCTCCAGCTTCTGGGACAGGCGGGGTTCCCCCGCGTCCATCTCGCGAATCCCTTTCACGCCGTTGTCGATCTCGCACGGAAGCTGCGGGAAGATACGCCGATAATCATCCTCGATTTTCACGCGGCGACGACTGCAGAAAAGGAAGCGATGGCAAAGCAGGCGGAGGGCCTTGTCTCGGCAGTGATCGGCTCCCATGGCAAAACCCTGACAGCCGATGCACGGATTCTGCCGGGCGGCACCGCGGCGATTACCGATGCCGGACGCACCGGCAGCCTCCTCTCGGTAGGCGGGCAGGACGCAGAGACGAGAATTGGAGAATTTATGTCCGGCATCCCGGTCTGGGCCAAGGATGGCACGGCCGGGCTTGAGCTGCAGGGCTGTTTTATTGAAATCGGCGATGATGGAAAGGCCAGGTCGATGAAGGCGCTCCGGATTCCCTGTGAGGAGGTTCTCGATGATCGAACGAGGGACAGTGAAGGAGATACAGAACAAGCAGGTGAGCATTCAGCTTGAGACTCAGGCCGCCTGCTCGGCCTGTGGAAATACATTGTGCAAAACAAACCGGCAGTCCATTCTGGCGGTCAACCCGGAGAATTTTGAGCTCAAGGTGGGCGATCCCGTGGAGGTGACCGTTGAAGGCCGCGCCCAGGCGATTGGCGCTTTCTGGGTCCTGCTCTTTCCGCTTATCCTTTTTCTTGCAGGCTACTTTATAGGCCGTGCAGCCTTTCCCGGCCCGAGCGAGGCTCCGGCCGCCCTCTGCGGGCTGCTCGGGCTTGTAATCGGCATGGTGGCGGGCGTATTTATCCAGTCGCGCCGCAGACAGGACGCGATGCCGCGTATCGTCCGCGTTCTGCCCGCCGATCTCACTACAATCGGCGTCCTGCGGGGCGGTGAGGGCGGCGGCGTTGCCGGCGCCGGCGATGCCGGCATCAAGGACAACGCGGGCGGCGCCAACGACGCCCTCTAGCCGGCGCCTCTGCCGCGCTGTGCCGCGCGCATAAGGAGCGCGGGCGCCGGCAGGGCGCGAGGGGCGCCTTTAGCGCTCCAGCAGAACCTGCTGCGCTATCTCCTCGGCCTTTGCGGGCCCGAGAAGGGCAGCGATAATGGCGGCCGAGAATTCGCCCGCGCAGCCTGCCGCCCGTGCGGTGATCAGATTTCCATCGACCACGACGCGGTCAGTCAGGAAGACTGCGTCCTTCACCTGGGTTTCGGTGCCGGGATAGCTTGTAAATCGGCGGCCCTTGAGCAGATGGGCGGCACTTCCGAGCACTACGGCAGGCGCCGCGCAGATGGCGGCGACTATCCTGCCTGAAGCGGCCTGTTCGTGCAGAAGACCCATAAGGGCCGCGCTCGCCGCGAGATTGTCCGAGCCACGTCTGCCGCCGGGCAGCACAAGGGCGTCAAAATCGCCCTCTTTTCCTGCGGCGACCTCGACGATATCGCTGTCGCTCTCCACCGCTACATTATGGGAACCGGTGATATGACGGCTGCCGATACCGGCGCTCAGCACGTCAATTCCGGCCCTGCGCAGATAATCGATAGGCGTAAAGGCCTCAACTTCTTCAAAACCATCAGCCAGAAACACGCAGACACGCTTCATCGCAATCTCCTCATCCTCTGCGCCGGAAGCAGACCGGTGCCAGGGAAATGAGAGTATAGCACAAGTCTAGAAGCTGCTGCCGGCCCTGGCGGGGGCTGCCGTTCTGAGCGCGGATGGATCCTGGCCGGCTGATACAGAGCGCGGAAGCCAGAGCGATTCGGCGGCTGCCGCGAGATAGGAGCGGGAATCCTGGGTCGCGGTCTCGGGCGAATGCGCCGAACCGCTTGAAGCGGTCGTCTGTTCTCCGGCATTCTGCCTGCCAATGACGCCAAGTCTGAAACGGCCGTTTCCCTCATCGCAGCAGATTGGCTCGGCATTAGACCCCAGTCTGAGCTCATGCTTGAACTGTCCACGGAGCGAGCTGAGAAAGGCCTCTTCGCGCACTTCTTTCGGAACAGCCTCGAGGGCCCAGTTCAGGTAGACCACATTGTTCACATGTCCATTGGTATCGATATCGGATTTGCGGACAGCGAAATCCGGGTCCGGCAGGCTGATCCTGCCCTGTGCCGTCTCGTTAGGTCCCTCGACTTCGGAGAGGTCCTGGGCATTGGCATCTGGCCCGCCGGGCGTCCAGACTTTGACGATGTCATCGAAGATTGTCGCCGGCCTGCGTTTCGCGATGTCATAGAAGAGCCAGAGAGCTCTCGCCGTGCCGAGCACTTCGCCTGTCTTTGTGGCGACAACGCGGTTTTCGCGGAAGGCTTCGAAGCGCTTTACCTTTGAGATCCAGGTCTCGACGTAGAAATCCTCGCGGTAGCCTGGATAGCGGAGCATTTCAAAACCACCGCGGAGGAGTATCCAGCCATAGCCCTCATTCATAAGGCGGAAAACACCCCAGCCCGCTTCATCGCAATGGCTCGAGGCCGTTTCTTCCAGAATATCGAGCAGGGCAACCGGTGTGAGCTCGGCCCTGTTATTCACTTCATTGTATCGGAGACGGAAGTCCCGACGATGCCCATTCTCTTGCATGCCAATTAGACCCCTTGCGCTGCAAAAGGTTGCTGTTTTTCAGGGAATAGGCTGGAGTCCAGCAGAGGCAGGGCCCGTCTCGCTGGGCCTTTTCCTCACCTGCAGCCGCTCACCCGCTGGTTTTTTTTCGAGGACGCTGCGCCGCTTTGCTGTCTCGTAAAAATAGTCCTGTGCGCTGAAGGAGGCTTCTCCCTCTTTGGGCCTGATTCTCTCCCAGCGGCCGGAGCTCTTGAGCTCATGGGCTTTGGCGTTGTCCTTGAAATAGGCCGAAAGAATAGTGAAGACTCTCTTCCTGAGCTTTTCGTCCAGCACCGGAAAGAGCAGCTCGACGCGGCGTTCGAAATTGCGCGGCATCCAGTCAGCGCTGGACAGATAGAGCTCCTCTGCACCTCCATTTTTAAAATAAACAATGCGGGCATGTTCGAGATAGCGTCCAACGATGCTCACAACTCGTATATGTTCAGAACAGCCGGGCTGCCCGGGCACGAGCATCGATACGCCGCGCACATTGAGCAGAATGCTGACGCCGGCCGCGCTTGCCCTGTAAAGCGCGCGGATTATCTCGGGGTCGGCGAGAGAGTTGAGTTTTGCCATTATAAGGCCCGGGGCTTCGGGGAGGGAGCGCTCCGTCTCCCGCTCGATCATCGAGATGAGCCGTTTTTTTAGATCGAAAGGCGCGACCGCGAGGAAGTGGAGTTCCTGTACGGCAGAATAACCGGTTATCATATTGAAGAATACAGAGGCCTCGCTGCAGAGGTCGTCGTTTGCAGTAAAAATTGAGAGATCGGCATAGAGACGGGCCGTCTTTTCATTATAATTGCCTGTTGAGAGATGGAGGTAGCGCTTTATGGCGCCGGACTCCTCCCTGCGCACGACGAGGGCCGCCTTCGCGTGCACCTTGAGGTGGGCGAGACCATAGACGACTATTGCGCCGGCCTGCTCGAGCCGCGAAGCCCAGCCGATATTGCGCTCCTCGTCGAAGCGGGCTTTGACCTCCACAAGCGCCACAACCTGTTTCCCGCTGCGCGCAGCTCTGGTCAGGGCCTTTACAACGGGCGAGGTGCCGGATGTCCTGTAGAGGGTCATCTTTATCGCGAGCACGCGCGGGTCGAGCGAAGCCTCGTCGAGAAAGCGCACAATTGGGTCAAAAGATTCATAGGGGAGGTGGAGCAGGCGGTCGCCCGCCTTTATTTCATCCCAGACTGAGGAGCCTTCGACAGGCTGAGGCGGCTGAATGGGAGGCCAGGGCTTGTAGAGAAGCTTCGAGGATTCGGGCATGGCCAGGGTGAGCTCGCCCTCTGCCAGCTCGCCAAGAGACCTGACTTCGAGCGGGCTGTCCACTGTGTAGAGATCCTGAAGGTCGAGACCGAGGTCGATACGTATGCGTTCGGCGAGTTCGGGCGAACTGCGTGAGGCACAGAGACAGACGGGAAAGGAATTCTGCCTGTCCGCGAGGACTTCCTCCATCGCTGCGATAAAGTCGATATCGCGGTCCTCGTCCACGCCGATATCGGCGTCGCGCGTGACCTTGAAGAGCAGACGCTGGCTGACCGTAAAGCCGGGAAAGAGACGGCCGCCGAAGAAGGAGACGAGGTCCTCGAGAAGGACAAGACGCAGTTCGGTGCTCTCGGAGGGAAGCCGTATAAGCCGTTTGAGATTGGGCGGGACCTGGACGAGGGCCAGAAAGCTGTCCTGGGCGGCCGCCGCCGGGGCGGCCATGCTATTGTCCGCGCCCGTGACCGCCGCCGGGGCGGCCGCTGCGCTGCCTGCGCCCGTGAATGCCGCCGGGGCGGCGTCAAAGGTGGGGGCGCCGGCGCCCCGTTTCAGCAGGAAGGCCGCATGGACACGCAGATTGCCCGCCATCGGGAAGATGTCGGCGCCCCCCGCGTCGCTTTCAACGCGGAGTGGCGTAAGCACAGGCGCGACACTCTCTATAAAGTAGCGCTCAAGCCAGCGGCGGTCCGCCGGGCTCCATTGCTCTGGCGGGACGAGAGTGATGCCGGCCTTCGCGAGCGAGGGCAGGATATCGCTGCGGAGTGCCTTATACTGGGCATCGATAATTTCGCGGACCCGCTTCGAGAGCGCAGCGAGCGTGCCGCGCGCGCTGAGCCCGGAAGAGTCCAGGCTTTCGTCGCCTGCACGGATTTTGGCCTTGAGTGAGGCGGCCCGGACCATATAGAACTCATCAAAATTTGAACTGACAATTATAAGAAATTTAAGCCGTTCCAGAAGGGGATTCTTCTTGTTCAGAGCCTCTTCGAGCACCCGGGCATTGAATTCCACCCAGGACAGTTCACGGTTAAAGAAGCGTTCATTTTCCATGAGTTTTCCTTTTGAATCTCAGACAAGAACCGGCTCAAGGCCGAATGCGTCTTCGAACATATCGCCCTTTTCGGCGAGCGAAAGGCGCTCCAGCGAGAGATCGAGCGGTGCGCCGCTTCCACGGGCTGTCCGTATTATCAGTCTGTCGCCGCTCCGCTCAAAACTGACGCCGCTTACCCGCTGATCATGGCCCCGGTCGAGAGCGTCGGCTACGCGCAGAATGGCGGCGAGTTTGAGTACAACAATGCGGTCGGCGCGCTGCAGAGCCATATAGTTGATATGCGAGGGGCTGGGCGGCTGTTTCCTGTGATAGCGCGCAATGCTGGCCACAATGGCCCGCTCGTTGGGATTGAGGCCGAAAATCTCGGAATTGAGAATAAGATATTCCGAATGCCTGTGATGCCCGCTCGATTTGATGTAGGAGCCTATATCGTGCAGAATAGCCGCGACCTGGAGCAGAAGGCGCTCATGGCTTCCCAGCCCGTGTTCGGGTTTTATCGCGTCAAAGAGACTCAGCGAAAGCTCGGCGACATGGCTGGCATGGGCTTCGTCGAAATGGAATTTGCGTCCAAGAGCTGTGGCGCTGGCCACAATCTGTCTCTGAAGTTCGGCGAGATGCTCGGGATCCGGTCCCTGTGCCACGCTGTAGAGAAGCCCCTCACGGATCGAAACAGCCGGGACGACAATCGACTCCGCACCGGTATGCTCCAGAAAGAGCCTTTCGATTTCGAGTCCGGGGCCGATGCCCTCCGCGTCTGACCAGGAGACCCCGAGCCGGGCCACGCAGTCTTCGAGCGAAAGACCGGCGATTTCATCGGCAAAGCGCACAAAATCCTGCCGGCTGACTATTGAATACTCAGAGTTGTGCTCGGCGGGAAGAATCGAAGCCGCGAGCCTCGCGTCAGAGCCGATCACAATAAAGCTCTTTACCGTATCGAGCGGGAGCTCATCGTCGAGGAGGTCACAGCTGGTGCGGACATTGTCCTCAAGAAACTGCATCAGAAAGTCCGGCGTGCCCCCGGAGCCCGAACCGCGTATCAGCTCATCGACGCGCACAGTGCCAATGCGCAGCGAATGGGAGCCCGTCATGCGGCCCCGTCTCAGAAGCATGAGCTCGGTGGAGCCGCCGCCCACTTCGAGGATTATCGCGTTGCTCCGCGACAGCAGGCTCTTTTCATCCTGGAGAGCATGCTGTACTGCCAGATACATGAGGTAGTTCTCCTCAAGCCCTTCGATAACGGAGACATGGAAGCCTGTCTGAAGGGCGACACGGTCGACAAAGGTATCGCGGTTTTCGGCCTCGCGGATTGCGCTTGTGGCGATGACGCGGGCTTCCCCGGGTTCAATGCTATAGCCTTTGAGAAGCTCCCTGAAGCCCAGCAGAATAGCGATGCTCTCGCGTGCCGCCTCGCGGCTCACCGAACCGCCTGTAAAGACATCGCGGCCGATACGGCTCGGCTTTCCCGCCCTGTCGAGTATGGCAAAGCCGCCCTTTCCGTCCATCTGGGCCACAAGGAGGCGTATTCCGGTGGATCCAATCTCTATTACGGCGACAGGTCCCCGGGGAGGGGGGCTCTCTGTCTGCCCGCAGACATCGCTCATTGGTAAAATCATACTGTCTGGGGGCGGTTTCGGCAATCTTGAAGCTGGAATGGTGCCTTTTCAGAGAGGGCGCTTGCGTATTAGATTTAGAGTATGAATCTCAAAACCCTCAGGACAGGGCATAAGCCCTTATTGGCCCTTATCGCAGCGCTTGTTCTCTGTTCAGCGCTCTCCTCCTGTTCCCGCCATTTTGGCTGGGGAGTTGTGCTCTGGACTGTCACCGACGGCCCCATCCCCGCCGGTTCCATTGTCAACATCCATATAAAATCCAACATCGACAAGGCCTATGTCATCAGCAGTCTGGACGGCAAAAGAAATATAGAAGTGCCTTTCTGGCAGCTCGATGTGTTCACCACAAAGGGACAGGCCCGCGAGCGTGTCAAACAGTTTGGCAGCAATGTCAGCCTTTATCTGATAGCAGGCCGCGACGGGCTCCCCGTGCGGAAATCCGCAAAAGGCGGGGCCGACCGGGTTTTCAGACTGCGGAATGGCGAGCCCGTCAAGGTGCTCGAAAAGGCCGATGGCGAGAAAGTCGAGACCGGCGGCACCCTGCTCGCCGGGGACTGGTACTATGTCCTCACGAACGATGGCACAAAGGGCTATGTGTTTTCAAACACAATGAAGCTCTTCGATGAGTCGAAGGGTGTCTCCCTCGCCGCGGCCGTCGACGCCGCAGTCAAGCAGGACACGGCTCCGGTCAATATTGACTTCTTCTTCTCCCATACCTGGAGGCCCGACTACTACGAGGGCATGATAGCCAGCAGACGTGTCGATCTGGACCGTTTTGCGGCCCGCTTCGGCCTTTTTGCGGACAGTGTGCACAGACAGGTACGCCTGGAGCTGCCTGAGACCTCGCAGGTCTTCAACTATACGAAGGTGCAGAGGGAAGGCCGCGGCTATGCCTTTGCCGGCACGCCCCTCCGCATCAGCTTTACCGATCAGTCCCATGCCTTTGCAGACTGGTCCGGCCCCCTTGTCGTGGCCGATGACTCAGCTCCGGCCGACGCGGCCGATCAGGCAGCCGCCCAGACTGCCGATGCCAACAGTGCGGACGATCAGGCCCGGCTCGACGAAGCGGCGCGCTTCTCCTCCGAGATGGACAGGAACGCGGTCAGCTCTGCTGCTGCCGGAGAACAGGCAGTGCCGGGTGAAACAGCCCAGGGCTCGGTCCTTCCAACTCAGGCGGCCTTTGTTGTGCTCTCTGCCGATATCCGCACCGTGCTCTCAGACGAGAACCTCCGCGAGCAGCGCCTCCTCTTTGACTTCCTCGAAAATGGAAGCCGCTGGCGCCTCGAATCCGGGGCTGAACTCGATTTTATGGCCAATGGCCACTTCAGCATGGACAATGCTTCGAGCTTCCCCCAGGGCTACCTTCCCGCCGCCTTCGCCGGCGCGGCCAGCGTCTCGGGCGAACTCAGCTCCCGGCTCTATCTTTCGTCTGAGCTTGCCTCTCAGTGGAAGGGCAGCTTCTCCATGCGCTCGGATACCGACAAGACCGGGACCTGGGCGCATTTTGTCTACCGCCGCGAGGGCAGCGATCTTGTCATCGCGAAGATCGGCCAGATTTCGAATCTCGAGGCCCAGTCGCTCGGGCCGGAGGCAAAACTCAGGCTTCTGCCCCGCTAGAGCGGCAGGCATTCTGAAAACAAGCAGGTTGAGTGAATGGCTTTTGTACAGTTCTCCAATGTGAGCCTCGCCTTCGGGGCCCGTGATATTCTGCTTAACGCGACACTGAACCTGTCGTCGGGCTCCAGGGCGGCCCTTGCCGGCCCCAACGGGGTCGGCAAGTCCACGCTGATGAAGATCGTTGCCGGCCAGATCAAGCCGGATTCAGGCGAGCGGGCCGTGACCAAGGGCGCGCGTGTGTCCTACCTTCCACAGACCGGCGCTGTCTATGGCGGCGACTCGGTCTACGAGGAGGCCGAAAAGGCCTACAGCTTCGCGACCGATCTCCTCGCCCGCGAGGACGAAATAGGCCGCCTTCTCGAATCCTCGAAGGAGGACGATGCGGCGACCGCCCGCCTCCTCGAGGAGCACGCGGCCATACACGAGGCCGTCGAGGATTCGGGCTACTACCGCCGCAAAGAGCGCATACGCGAGGTCCTCGCGGGCCTCGGCTTCCATGACAGCGATTTTGAGCGGCCTTCGCGCGAGTTTTCGGGCGGCTGGCAGATGCGCATCGCCCTCGCCAAGGTCCTGCTCGAGAACCCCGACATCATGCTCCTCGACGAACCGACCAACTACCTCGATATCGAAGCCCGAGGCTGGCTCGAGGGTTTCCTTTCAAAATACAAGGGCGGCGTCCTCCTCGTCTCGCATGACCGCTACTTTCTCGACGTGACTATAAACGAAGTCTACGAACTCTGGAACGGCAGACTCACCCGCTACCCCGGCATCTACTCAGCCTACGAAAAGCGCAGACAGGAAGAACTCCAGGAGACACTCGAGGCCTGGCAGCGCCAGCAGGAGGAGATAGAGCACCTTGAGGACTTTATCCGCCGCTTCCGCTATAAGGCCAGCAAGGCCTCCCTCGTGCAGAGCCGCGTCAAGCAGCTCGAAAAAATCGTGCCCATCGAAATCCCCGAGGGCATGAAGAAGATCCACTTCTCCTTTCCGCCGGCTCCTCATTCCGGCACCAAGGTGCTGAGCTTCGAGAATCTCAACAAGAGCTACGGGGCCAACCATGTTATCCAGAACCTCAACCTCGAGATCGAGCGCGGCATGAAGGTCGCCCTCGTCGGGCCGAACGGCGCAGGCAAGTCCACTCTTATGCGCATCATCGCCGGCGATGACCGCGACTATACGGGCGAAATGCGCCTCGGCTCCGGCGTGCAGATCGCCTACTTTGCCCAGGACACCGCCGAGGAGATCACCGGCCCCAAGACCGTCGAGGAGATAGCCGAGGCCGACTGCCCCTTCGATTTTATCCCGAAGCTCCGCAATCTCCTCGGCGCCTTCCTCTTCCGCGGCGACGACATTGCAAAGCCCGCATCGGTGCTCTCGGGCGGCGAGCGCTCCCGCCTCGCCCTCCTCACCATGCTGCTCAAGCCGGCCAACCTTCTCGTGCTCGATGAGCCGACCAACCACCTCGACCTCAGCTCCAAGGACGTCCTTCTCGAAGCCCTGAAAAAATTCGAGGGGACAGTGCTCTTTGTCTCCCATGACCGCGACTTTATCCAGTCCCTCGCCGACCGTGTCCTCGAACTCGAGGCAGGCGAGCCCGCCCGCTGGTATGTCGGCGATTACAGCTACTTCCTCGACAAAAAGGCTCTCCTCGCAGCAGGCTCCGCTGGCACAGCCGGCGCTGCGGGCGGCTCCATAGGCAGCGCCTCAGGCCCGGCGGGCGGCAGAGCGGGCGGCGCCACTGGCGGCCAGCAGAGCGCGGCTCCGGCGGCGCAGGCCTCTCCCCATCAGCTCAGCTACGAAGAGGACAAGGCCCGCAAGGCCCGCCTCCGCAAACTCAAACGCCAGGAGGAGGAAATACTGGCCCGCCTCGACGCGATAGGCGCCGAAAAAGCCCAGACCGAGGCCGCGATGGCTCTGCCTCAGAACTACTCCGACGGCTCCAAAATGAAAAAGCTTCAGACCTCGATAGATCAGCTTGAATCCGAAGCCGAGACGCTCAATACTGAGTGGGAGGGGATTATCACCGAACTAGGGCCGGACGCCTAATTTTGCCACGCTTTAGTGGACATTTCCTATTGACCGGTTTATACTCAATTCATGAAAATTATCGTATTAGTCCGGCATAAAGGAGTCACCGTATGGATACAAAGAACGGTCTTGTGACTTTCGGTCTCTTTATTCTGCTTTTCGCCTTTACCTTTGTCTTCTGCGTCGATGCCCTGGCCATTCCGAATGCCTTTTACGGAATCCTCGCGCTCATCGGCTATGTCGTCTGCGTCGCCGCTTCTCTTTTTACCGGCTATATGGCCCGCCGCGATGGCGAGGCTCTTGGCATCTGGTACAATACCTATGCGGTTATCGTCTCGATTGTCTTCGTCTGGTACCTCACCCGCTGCGGTACCGCCTTCAAGTGGTGGTAATCGGTATCCTTTAAGCCATTTCGGCGTGGAGTAAAGAGAGCGCCTGCCTGCGATACGGGTCTGGCGCTCTTTTTTTGCCTGAATCAGCAGCGCACTGAGCAAGGCTGAAAGGATACGCTGTCCCCGCGCCCGCAGCCCTGTGCGGCGCATCTGCCCCCGGCGGGGTCCTGCCCCTGCAGCCGGGCTCTGTCCCCGCGGCAGCCCCCTGTCCAGCCGCCCCTCGCCGGGCCTGCAGCCGGGGCGCCGCCGACAAAAAAACGCGCGGATTTCCGCGCGTTTTTCTGCATCTCTACGGCAGCCTGTTCCATTCCAGAGACTGCCTGGCCGGGCAGGATCCGGAACTATTTCTGCTTTTTAAGCGCCGCCAGCACCTTGGGCTCAATCTTGTCCGCCAGAATCTTGTAGCTTGGAGGCAGCTGACTGCCGCCCTCTCCATTGTACATCGCAAGGAGCTCCGTAAAGAGCTTGTCGGATTCTGCATATTTGCCCTCTTTATAATAGAGGAAGGCAATTTCGTATTTGGCCATGCAGACAAGACTGCTCTGATCGCCATAGCGGTCCAGAACAGCCTGATAATAACTCACTGCGTTCGCGTAGCGGTAGTTGTCCGCCTCTTCCTGGGCCTTCTGGACAATCTCCTCGGAGCTCATGCCTTCGGGGATGACCAGCGGACCGCTGCTTGCGCAGGCCGAGAGAGCCAGCAGAAAGGCCCCCAGAACTGACAGAATGAGGGCTTCCCCTCCGCTTATTCGTTTCATAACCGCTCCGTCTCTGTGTGTTTTCTAGTGAGAATAGACTTCGTCCGTGGCGGGCAGAACGCTTTCGAGGTCCTTGATGAATTCCTGGGTTTCGCCCATATCTTCGTAGGAATCACAGGCTTCGATGCTGCGGCGGGCGACCGTAAAGTACTTGTACTGCTTTTCTTCGCCCAGTTTTTTGCGCCATTTGCCCATTTCGCAGCGGACTCTGAGGCGGTACTGGCCTTCGGCGGATGCGGGAGCCTGCACAAGCTTGCAGTGTATGCAGTTGGCGCAGAAAATACGCCCGCGGCTCTTTTCTTCCGTGCTCTGAAACACGGATCCGCGCTCGGCTTTTTCGTTCATGCCACAGGCCCCCTTCGTCCTCTGATTATGCTATACTCGCCTAAAAGCGGTCAAGGCAGGCCGCGGAGAGGATAAATGATCGCAACCATCATCAATGCGCTCGCTGCTCTTCTCGGCTCGGCTCTTGGTCTCCTCCTGAAGAAGAAACTCACGAACCGTTTCGAAGATACAGTCCATGTCGCGACCGGGATCATCTCGCTCGCTATCGGCGTCAGTATGGCCCTCAAATCCACCCATATGCTCGCCTTTGCGCTGGCCCTGATCCTGGGCGGCCTTCTCGGCACGCTTCAGAATATCGAAGGCGCCATACTCCGCTTTGGCGAAGGGCTCAAACGGCGTTTCGCGGGCGGCTCCGGAGAGCGGGAAGACAGCTTCGCCGCGGGCTTTCTGGACTCATCAATACTATTCTGCGCCGGCGCCATGTCTATTGTCGGCTCCTTCAAGGCGGGAACACAGGGCGATTACAGCCTCATCCTGACAAAAAGCGTGATGGACGGCTGCATGGCCATACTGCTCACCGGCACTATGGGCGCCGGAGTCTTCTTTTCAGCTCTGACAATTCTCCTGTATCAGGGGTCCCTGACCCTGCTCTCGGTCTGGCTCAAACCCTTTGTCTCGGATACCATGCTGGCCGAGCTCACAGGCACAGGCGGCGCCCTTGTTCTTATGATCGGCATCAGCCTGCTCGGCATCCGCAAGATGCGGACGGCCGATTTTCTTCCGGCCCTTGTCTTCACAGTGATCTTTGTCCTGCTGATGCCCTCTATACCGCTTCTGTAGAATCAGCCGGATGGCCGCAACCTTATCGCTGCGGCGCGGCACTATAAGTAAAATGGCAGAATAATGGCTGCGCCTCAATCCGTGGCGCCGCCAGGGAGAGTGGTCTTGACTGAAACACAGCAGAGGCGCAACAAGCGCAAATCCAGGACCGGTTTCCGGGATGCGATGGGCGCCTGGTATGCCCTCGACAATGCAGCGAGTATTATGCCCGCCATATCCAACAGAATCGGCACCTCGCTCTTCAGAGTATCTGCAACCCTCGATGCGCCTGTAAAACTCTCCGTGCTCGAGGAGGCTCTCGTCCATACGGCAAAGCGTTTTCCCTACTTCACTGTGGAGCTGCACCGCGGGCTTTTCTGGTATTACCTCGAACCTTTTACAGGCCGCCTCCATGTTGTCGCCGACGCGGATTCGCCCAGCCAGAACTTCGATGTAAACCAGAAAGGCACCTGCCTCTTCCGCATCCGCGCCAAGGAAAGGCGGATAGCCGGCGAATTCTCCCATACCCTCACCGATGGAACTGGCGGCTTCCGCTTCTTTAAAAACCTGCTGGTCGAGTATTTCCGCCTTCAGGGTATAGAGCCCAAGGACGGCCCCTCGGGCCCCGATCCCGACATCTACGACCTCAGCGCGAAGCCCGACCCCGAGGAATACGAGGATTCATACAACCGCTGTTTTCACGATAAATTTCCGATACCGGATTCGGGCAGACACGCCATACACCTCCAGTCGGCCCGCATCCCGCCCTACAACTACCGCATAACGACGGGCATTATCCCCCTCAAAGCGGCCCTGGATTACGCTAAATCACAGAAGGTGACCCTCACCGAGCTCTTTGCCGCCCTCTTTATGGACGCTTTTGAATCCATCTATTTCGCCAGCTCCGAAAAAGCCCGAAAGCATATGCCCCGCTATGCCGCGATCGAGGTGCCGGTGAACATGAGGCAGTTCTATCCGACCAAAAGCAACCGCAACTTCAGCCTCTTTGTCCTGATCACCGAAGACCTCTGGCTCGGCCGCCGCGATTTTACCGACATCCTTGAGCGGACTCATTACCAGATGAAGCTCGAGGTAGACAAAAAGAGCATTCTGAGGCAGATATCACGCAATGTGGGGGGGAGCCGCCTGGGCATTGTCCGCATAACGCCCCTGTTCATAAAGGATTTTTTTGCCCACCTCTTTTTTGCCTCGATGGGCGAGAGCCTCCTCTCAACCTTTATCTCGAATATCGGCCCGGTGAGCATGCCCGAAGGACCGGCAGAGCATATTGAACGCTTCGATTTCCTGCCGGCTCCGAGCATGACAACGCTTACCAATGCAGCCATGCTGAGCTGGAAGGGGAACATCTACCTCGATTTTGGCAGTCTCGCGGTCTCGCGTGAGGTGGAACGCTGTGTCCTTACCCGCCTCCGCTCGCTCGGCATACCGGTAAAGGTGGAGTGCAATATGCCCCTCGAAGGGCCGGAAGGGGAGTAGAGCGGGCTGGCCTGGCCGAAGAGCTTTCTCCCAAAATAGGTCTTGCACAACTCTGAATCTCTTGACATTTATTCGCGTTTTTTGTAGATTAGTCTCATCACGACGCAGGGTAGAGCAGTTGGCAGCTCGTCGGGCTCATAACCCGGAGGTCACAGGTTCGAGTCCTGTCCCTGCTATAGGCTTCCGTAAGGCAGCGTGGATTTCTTGAATCAGCATATGCTGATGAGGCCTGAAGATAAGGCTCCGCTCACAAGGCGGGGCCTTTTCTTTTGTCCTGACAGATAGCTGGCCGCTAGGCCCTGGCCTGCGCGGCCACAGCACTTTCAACGGACACGGCTTCTTCGCCTGTCACCCTTGTCTTGTACCCCTCAACGCTCTTTCTGAGGCTTTCGACAGCCTCTGAATTTTCGCGCGAGAGGTCGCGGATATGGAGCATGGCGGTGCCCGTATCGCGTGCACCGCCCTCAATCTCGGTCATGCCATTGCGTATTTCGACACCGAGCTGTTCGACAGCTGAGATCGACTCGGAACTGTTCCGGGCATTGCCGAGTATCGAACTGGAACTCTTTTTTATCTGCTTCGATCCTGAGGCAATGCTTGCAATATCGGCAGCGAGTACCTGAGCCGAATCGGCGAGATTTTCCATAATCTGAACCAGCGAATCGAGACTGTTTCTGGTCTCGCCGGTCCTCTCCGCCATATCGCGGAGAATGCCGTCGGTTTCCTCGCTCGAACTCTCAACCTTGGAGATACTCGCAGAGATGCCCTTTATGGTGGCCGCGATGCTGCCGGCATTTTTGTTTGTGGACTCAGCAAGCTTTCTGATCTCATCGGCAACAACCGCGAAGCCCCGGCCCGCACTGCCGGCGTGCGCGGCCTCAATCGCCGCATTCATGGCGAGCAGGTTGGTCTGGCTCGCGATGTCATCGATGATTTTAACGATATCGCTGACCTTGGCGACCTCGGCCACCGTGCGGTCGATGAGCGTGTTTGTCGCACTGAAGTGCTGGTGTTCTTCAGAAGATCTGGCGGCGAGCCTGCTTACCGCTTCTCCTTCGTGAAGTGCGAGGCTCTTCGCTTCGGAGACGGCCTTGGATATGGTCTGTGCGGCGCTGCTTGAACGGTCGAGGGCCTGGTTCTGTGAGGCAAGTTCCCGGTCGAGAGCGTCGACACTCTCCCCGATGGCGCTTGAAGCGCCTGAGGCATCGGTGGTCTTCTGGACCATACTGTCCATGCGGCTGCGGATAGAAGCGATGTTGCTGCCAATCTGGGCCATGGCTGCGCTGGTCTCCTCCGAGGCTGCGACAATCTCCTCGTGATCGGAACTGGCGCTTTCCGCGATTTCCTTAATGCCCTCGATAATCCGGCTGAAGGAGCCCATGGTCTGGTTGAGCTCGCGGGCAAGTCCGGCGAATTCATCTTTGCCCTTGCTGTCGAATTGAATGGAGAGGTCGTGGCCGTTCCAGCCGCTGATAGTCGAACTGAAACTGCCAAAGGATCTGTGGAAGAATCGTGAAAAGTTGGCAAAGAGCCCGAACATCAGCGCAAATGACAGGATAAAAACAATTATATCAAGGATGAGGAAGCTCCGCGAAAGAGCCGCATAGCGGACATTGGCTGTGCTGCTGAGGCCGTTGAGCAGAACCTCGAGGTATTCATCAAGAGTGATAATAAGATTCGGAACTGAACTATTGACAGTCAGACTGTCGTAATTTATGCCCTGGGCCATAAAATCTGCCACACGGTAGCTGATCTTTTCGTCAGCCAGCCTCTGGCCGCAGGGCCGTATAATATTCGCGTTTTTCTGCGCAAGACCCCAGATATTCGCAAGGCCGGCTATTTTGGCCTTGGAATCTTTGCCGGAAAAAGCCGAAAGCACAGCGGAATCCCTGCTGAATTCAGTGATGCTCCTGTCGAGAATATCCTGCTGATCCTTCCAGAGTCCGAAGGCCTTGGGAAAATCAGTGCTGGTAAGGAGTTCATCGGAGAGGAAGCGGTATCTGAATACCTCAAGTTTGAGCTCCGATATTTTAGCTCTGAGACTGTTAAAGCTGCTGTTTGCCGCATAAATGCCCACGGCCGTTCCGCAGACAACCACAAGAATCAGAAGGGAAAGCGAAAGAAGCATAAAGAGTCGTTTTCTAATGCTCATACATCAGCCTCTTCTCATGAGTAAGTCTCTATATTATGGGAGGAGTGTAAATATTATTCTCTAAATTGTCAAATAAGTTTAGTTTTATCAAAAATTCAGTATGAAACTGCGCTTTACAGGGCATCTCCGGTGGCTTACCCTCAAATTTATGAATACCATAGAAATGCGTCACAACGAAGCTCTGGGTAAAGCGGTCTGCGCCGCCCTCGAAAAGCGCGGCTTTACCGCCGTTTACGCGGCGGACGGTGCTGCTGCTGCCGGCCTCATACTGGATCAGATAAAGCCCGGCATGAAGGTCGCGCACGGCGGATCGATGACACTGGCCGCTCTTGGCGTTTTTGGCCGGATCGCAGGGCAGGGGGGAATTTTTATAGAGCAGAATGAGGCGGGCATCAGCGCGGCGGAGAAGGCGGCGCGCATCCATGAAGGCTTTGGCGCGGATCTCTACCTCTCGGGTACCAATGCCATCACAGAGGCTGGCGACCTTGTAAATGTCGATGGAGTGGGCAACCGCGTCGCTGCCCTCGCCTATGGGCCGAAGAAGATTATTGTTGTTGCCGGCATCAATAAAATTGTACGGGATATCGACGCGGCCTTTGAGCGCATCGAGACTGTCGCAGCGCCGCTCAACAGCACGAGGCTCGAAAAGGCAACGCCCTGTGTAAAGGCCGGCCACTGCATGGACTGCAGCGCCGGGGATAGAATCTGCCGCATCTACGAGGTAATCCGCCTGAAGCCAATGGGCGCGGACTTCGAGGTTATTATCGCGGGCGAGGCCCTCGGCTACTAGGCGAGGCCCTCGGCTGCTAAAGGCCGGGGCCCCTGGGCTGTCAGCTAGCTCCGCGCCGGCACGTTTACGCTCTCGAGCGCTTCTCCGTTCTGATCGCGGAAAATTAGGTCGATGCCCTTTACGGTTACATCGAGGTCGAGGTAGCCGAAGCAGCCCTGCTTGAACCATTTGGAGTAGGGCGAGCTGTAGATCGGAACCGGGTCGAGGGGGCCGCCCATCGCACCGATAACCGCGTAGGACACCCCATTGCGTTCAAGATATTCCATATAATGGTTGTGCCCCGAGACCATAAGGTCGACGTGGTATTTCTCGAGTATGGGGGAGACCTTTGCAATTGTGTCTTTATGGTCATACCAGGGCTGGCCTGTGCCGGCGTCTATATAGCCGGATGAGACAAAGAAGCAGTGCGACAGCACTATCTTGATCTTGCCGGCGGGCGTGTCGGCCAGGGCCTTTTCGAACCAGGCCTGCTGCCGTGAATCAAATTCTTCTGTTCCCCAGAGCAGATCGATGACAAAGATCCGCGCGGGCCCCGCGTCGATGGAGTAGTAATAGGGGCTGCCGCTGTCGCTCTTGAGAGGCGGCGGGAAGGCGAATCTGTTATAATTGTACTGACCATTAACAAGGCCATCGTGATTGCCCAGCACGATGCGGACAGGCATAGTCCCTACGGATGCCTTCAGGTCTTCGGCTTCGGCCTCCCAGAAACTTGAATTCCAGCCCATGTCGGCATTGTCGCCGAGGATAAAAAAAGCGTCGCGGGCGGGGGATTCGGCAGCGATGCTTCTGAGAATGGCGCTGCGTGCTTCGGGACTGCAGTTTTTGGCCCCCCAGTGTGGGTCGCTCGACATGGCGAGGCGCAGCACCTGGTCACCATCGGCGTCAGCGGGGCCATTTATCTGAATGCCCTTGGCGGGATCGACGAGATTGATGCGTGTTATTTTTTTAGGCAGAGCCCGCGAACGGAGCTGTATCTCGCCAAAACCGATAATCGTCACGGCGATAAGCAGACCCGCGAGCGAAATAGTCACTATATCGAGAATGGCGCCTGCTTTTGCCTCAGGCCTATTCTGCCAGATAAGGCCCACCAGAGAGAGAACGAGCGGTATGGCTCCCGCGATGCCAATGGCGGTGAATGCCTTCATCCAGCCCCACTGTGCGAGGCCCTTCATCCCCTGCAGAGAAAGGACCCACAGGAGAAAGCCGCCGACCACAAGGAGGGCAATAAATCCAGAGACCATGCTGAATATCCTTGTTTCTCTTTTCATGATTCCATGGTGAACCTTAGGGACAGGGGCGGTCAAGCTCTCGAAGCCGGCGGAATGCCGGCTCAGGGCGCGCCGGCCGAAGCCCTGGGCGCCTGACCTGGAATAATGGGGGAGGCCAGATCGATAAGTCCGCCCTTTTCGTCGAGGCTGAGTACGGGCACATCGTCGTATCGGCCCGCGTTGTTCCAGAAGGTCATGCCCTCGTCGCGGCTGTCGCGGACTCCCATCACTTCACGCTTTACATAATCGAGATTGTAGTAGACACGGTCATAGCTCACATTCATATAAAAGGCCTGCACATAAGGCCGCACAACAATTTTGCCGCGCGCGATCTGGTTTGTGCGGAGTGTTCCCAGTCTGTAGATGCGGTAGGGCCGCTGCTCAGCGGGCGGGTTCGCGAGAAAGGTCTGCTCGAAGTGTGAAGGATAGTACATAGGACAGATCGCATCGACATATTTTGAGAGAAGTTCGACATCCTGCCCGGTTCGGACGCCCGAACGGTACCAGCCATTTGCACCGTAGATATCGATGCTGAGAGGAGCTTTTATATTGGCGCGCGCATAGCCGAGGAATGAGGCGAGCGCGCTCTCTTTGTCCATGCCCGGATCGCGGCAGCGGAAACTGGCGTTTCCCAGATTCGTGCCGTCTGTGGGAAAGCGGATATAGTCAAACTGGATTTCGTCGAAGCCGCGCGAGATTATCTCATTGGCTATGGCCACATTGTAGGCCCAGACATCCTCGGAATAGGGATCGACCCAGTATTCCTTGGTGCCTGCGCCCTGCCAGGGCTTTTTTGTCGAACTGTCCCAGACGGCATATTTGCCGCCAGCATAGTCATAGATAACCTGGTCCTTGAATACGACAATGCGTGCAATGAGATAGATGCCCTGGGCCTTGGCTTCTTTGACAAAGCCTTCGACATCGAGAGGGCTCGCGGTCTTTCCCATCGTGCGGAGCAGCGGAGTCTGGGGCGAGAAGCGCAGCCTGCCTGTGTCGTCCTTCATATCGAGCACTACCGCATTGAGATGGCGGTCCTTCATAAGTTTGAGATAGCGGTCTCTGCTCTCCGGATGGACCATAAAGCCTGTTGCGAGATAGAGCCCCTGATGGTTCTCAGCCGCCGCGCGGTAGGGCTTGCGGTCGCGGAAGGAGGCGAGCCAGAGCTCGGAGACGCTGCTGTCCACGCCGTGCTCATTCCAGTACAGAGAAGAGAGCTGGGCTTCCGGCAGGGCTTTGAGGGCGAGTTTGAGGTGGAGTTCTGCGCCGGCATCCTGAACGGCGGCGGCCGAGCCCGGCTTAAGACGCTCAATGCCGCTCTGCGTTATAAAGCGGAGTTCGCCGCCGGGCAGCTCCGCAAGGGATTCAATGCAGCCTGTATCCGATGCGGCCGCATAGACCTCGGAGAAAGCGCTTGCGCCAGGGGCAAGGCAGTAGAGCCGCGGAATAAAACTCTGGGATGCATAGACACTGCGGCCATCCGCGGAGCGGCAGATATCGGCGATCTCCTCGACACTTGTTGTGCCGGTGATCAGAGGAAGCCCGGCATTCTTGTCTATCCAGCCGCCCTTTCCATCCACTCTGCGGGCGAAAAGCCCCTTTATTGGATGGGATGCCCAGACAGCCAGCGTATCGGAGCCGGGCAGAGGAGCAAGGGCCGCGGTCTTGAGCCCTGTCGTGCTGACGGGGGTGCCGAGATTCTGCCAGCGGGCGCCGCCGTCATCAGAGTAGTAGACCGCATCCTTTGTGCAGGTGCAGAGCCTGAGCGCGCTGCCCCTGTCGACGTCGAGATTCTTCAGGTCCTGTACTTCGCGGACAAAATTCTTTTTGCCATCGATAATTGTTTTATAGGTTTTGACCGGCAGATTCCCAGAGCGGTTCTCGAATCTGGACAGATCCGGGCTGAAAAAGACCCCCTTCGAGCTGAGAAAGTACCAGCCCGAAGGCGATTCTACATGGATGATCTTTTTTACCTCGCCGTCCTGCCAGAGGGCTTCGGCTCTGGAGCCATCGGCCGATATCCGGTAAAGCCCCGTATCAAAGCCTGCGATAAAGTCGGCGGGCGCGGTCTTGAGCGCAGTGCTTTCCGCAGTGGCTGCTGTGGAAGATGCGGTCTGGCTCCCGCTGGAAGAGACCGCCATGGCCTTTCTGAGCGGCAGTACAATGAGAACAGCGAGGGCAATGCTCCCGCCCGCGATCGCGGCTATTGAACGTGCTTTCATGCGTGAACTCCAGCTTGCTGTATAACAGTTCTTTCTGTCAGGTGTGAAGCGCTGCGCTTTTCAAAAAACGCACCATACTAGCTTTTTTGAACATCGGCGGAAAGTGGGGCGGGGTACAGTCCTCCTTCTATTTAAGAATGCCCTGAAGGATCTTCGAGACCATGGCCATATCGATGTTGTTGTACTGCTTGAGAGCGCCCATGATTTTGCCCTGCATCTTCCGGACGCGCTGGTCCTCCGGAATATCCTTGAGCAGCTCCATGATCTTGGCCTTTGTCTCCTCTTCGCTCATCTGGGGCGGCAGATACTCATTGAGCAGGGCGAGATCTTTCTCCTGCTTTGAGGCGTCGCCGTTTTTCTCCTTGATGAGCTCGATGGCCTCGGTCGTCTGTTTGATCTCTCTCCTGATCGCGGTGATAATGTCTTTTTCGGTCACATCGCGGATTTCCGCCTTTGCAATCTTTGTGGCTCCATCGACAATCATCTCGCAGACAGCGGAGCGCTCGGGATCGCTTGCGCGGAGCGTAATTTTATCTTTCTTGAATTCGGCCAGTGTTTTCATGTCTTCTCCTCGGTGCCCGGTTTCCTTCCTTTTGGGGCGGCCGGTGCACAATCTGGAGGAAGTATAGCACAGGAGGCCGCCCCGCGTTTATGGGGACTGGCAGGCTCCTGCTGATGCTGCGGCAGCCGCGGACGGATGCAGGCAGCAGGGCTCCGCATCAGCGGCATGGAAAGAGCCGGGTCTTTGTGCTATCACTGTGGCCAAAGGCACAGATGAAAAACAGGGTGGAGACCGCCAGGACCGCGGAAAAAAGGTCCGCATTGCAGGGCGGAAAAGGAAGTTCGAAAATCCTGGCCGCAGTTCTGATCGGAGCGCTTCTTCTCGGCGGCGCCTGCTTCCTGCTGGCCCGCGCGGCAGATGCGGCCCGAATCCGGCCCGCGAGGATATTCCAGTCTGGAATGGTGCTCCAGAGGGATAAGCCCCTGCCTGTCTGGGGACGGGCCCTGCCAGGACGGAAGCTCCGCCTTGAATTCGCGGGCCAGCTTGTTTTTGCGCGTGCGGACCAGGAGGGGCACTGGGAGGCCTCCCTCGCTCCTCTTGCCGCCGACAGTGAAGGCCGAAAACTCAGCATAGCCTATGATCCGCCTCTTTGTGCTCTCCTGCCTGCTGCAGGAAGGGCGGAGCTCGATGATGTGCTTGTCGGAGATCTCTGGCTCTGCTCCGGGCAGTCCAATATGGAATTCGGCTGCGGCAGGCTCACGGGAGCGGAGGCCGAAAATGCGGCAGCCGCTGCCGATCCCTTCATCCGCATTTTCCTTATCGAAAAGGCAGCTGGCATCGACAGGCGCGGTGAGCTCGAATCCGGCCGCTGGCTGCCCGCAGCGGGAGCCACGCTGAAGTCAGGCGGCTGGGGCGGGTTTTCGGCTGTTGCCTGGTTTTTTGCCCAGCGGCTCAGACAGGATATCGATGTGCCGCTGGGCCTCATTCAGTCGACCTATGGGGCAACCCGCATTTCGGCCTGGCTGCCGCGGGGGCTTATCGAGGACAATCCTGCATTCGCGGCCGAGAAGAAAACCCTTGCGGCGATAGACCTTAAGCCTGAACTCCGGGCGCGGCTTGCATCAATTTCAGAAAAAAAGGATATAGTACCTACAAGCTGCTACAATGCGATGATAGCGCCGCTCGAACCGATGGCGCTCAAGGGCATACTCTGGTACCAGGGCGAGACCGATATGGGTTCCGGCATGCGCTATGCCGTCTGGATGCGGGCGCAGATAGCTGCCTGGCGGGCCGCCTTTAGAGACATGGAGCTGCCCTTCTATTACGTTGCGCTTCCGCCCTACAAATACGGCCTTGAAGGCCAGCTTCCGGAGTTTACGGAGGCGCAGGCTTCCTGCCTTGATGTGCCGCATACGGGAATGGCTGTGATTATCGATCAGGGCAATTATGACGATATTCATCCTGCGCACAAGGCCGCAGTTGGGGAACGCCTTGCCCGGATAGCGCTGTGCCGTCTTTATGGACGGAAGGGCCTTGAGACGGAAGGGCCTCAGCTTGAAAAAATAAGTACTGTGATAATAGCTGATGCTGGATATGCTCTGCCCCGGCGCCCGCAGCGCGGCCTTAAGCTTGAATTTTCCCACAGCGGGGGCGGACTCAGCCTTGAGTGCGGAGGGAGAATGGCCGGAAGCAGCACGGAAGGGCCTCTGCCCGATTTTGAACTGGCTGGCAGCGACGGGGTCTACAGGAACGCATTTGTCAGGCTGAATGGTGGGGACATTGTGCTCTGGTCGCCATTGGTACAGCAGCCGCGCTCTGTCCGCTACGCCTGGTCGAATAATCCGCATACATATATTTATAATACTGAAGAACTGCCGGCGCTGGCGTTCAGAGCTGAAACAGGCTTCTCTGCGCGTGCACGATAAGGGGCCTGCGGCCCTTCTCGCGGGCCACAGGCCATAGAACATTGAAAGACCGCTGCTTTCTAGCGCGTAACGCTTCCTTCGCCAACCGCTGTAAAGGTATCGCTCGAAGAACCCACGCTGATAGAGCCGAGCGAGGTGCTTGAAACCGTGGCGGTGTAGATAAGCCCGGTGCCGCCCGCGATATAGGCAGTGCCGTTATAGACAACCACATCGGTCGCGTTGACGGTGCTGTCAATCTGCCTGGCTGCCGCCACGCTGCCTTCGAGAGTCACAATGCTCACTCCACCAACCCCAACCATAATCAGGTGCGTCGTGTCGAAGGCCGCGAGCCTCGTGCAGGGCGTGCCCATGATGAGTGGGGTGACATCGGTCGGAATGCTTGGGACTGTTGCATCGCTTGGAATGAAGATGAGCTCATCATCGGTTCCCACTGAGGGGCTGCAGATACATCCGACAAAGATGCCGGCTGTCCCATTGTAAGTACCGCCCAGCACAGAGCTGGGATAGACCGCCGAGGCAAATTGGTAGGTTTTTGTGCCCTGTATGCAGTCATAATAGTTCCCGCCGCCATTCAGAGAGGCGAGGCCTATGCTCTTCTCTGGACGGACAAGATAGCGCTGGCCTGCGGCATCGTAGCCGGCAGCGACGCCAAACTTGGGACAGCCAAGGAAGCTGGAAGAATAGTATGAGCTTGAGGACAAGCTGACGCACCTGACTCCGCCGATACTGTATTGGGTTGTGGAACCGCTTGTCTGGCTCCGGCTTGTATCGCCCACAGCGGCGTAAACAATGCCGTTGTTCAGTGTGAGGCCATTTGTACCCTCAGAGAAATAACGCTTTGCGCTGGGGGAGGTCTTGGAAAGATCGATTATATAGAGACCCGGACTCGCCGCGTTCTGCGGAATAGCCACATAGACGACATTGTCCGATATTGCGATGCCCGCTGCATCTTTCTGACCGACAGAGAGCAGAGCGCTCGATGAGGCTGTACCGGAAGCCGGATTAATTGTGTAAATATTGCCGTTTGAAGCGACAGCCAGTACCAGATTGGACGTGGTGGCTGTCGTGCTGGCGCTGTCCGGGGATGCCGTGTCCGTAGGAGTTGAGCAGCCTGCCAGCGCAAAGACGATGGCCAGAATCGCAGCCATGGCGGCTGTGCATCTTCCAGTCTTCTGATCCGTCATGATCCCCCCTGATTGAACGGCGGTGAAGCCATCCGCCTTAAACCATAATGCAGGGGCCACGGTATATGCAAAGTTTGAGGAGGATAAGGGCCTGCGCGCGCTGACGGCGCCATCCTGGCGCCTTTTCCTCGCATCCGCTCAGGCAGCGCGCTCCGCTCTGAGAGTACTCAGGTCAAGTCCCGCTCTGGGGCCCGGAGAATAAAAAAAGACGCGCTCGACAGGAGCGCGTCTTTTTTTATTCTGCCCAGAGCGGGACTTGAACCCGCAAGCCTCTCGGCACTAGAACCTGAATCTAGCGTGTGTGCCAATTTCACCATCTGGGCATAACGACAAAACGCACTTTATCCCGGCAGGGGGCGGCGCGTCAACGGGGGCGCGCGGGGGAGCAGCCGGGGCGGCAGATGCCGCGCTGGGCAATAGGGCGCAGCGGGCGCCTGCCAGACGCGCCCAGGGCAGGGGGCCCGGCGCTATGCCTGAGGGGCGGGGGCCACACAGGGGCGGCCGCGCCTCAGCTTTTGGATGTGGATTAGCGCCTGTCTTCGACCCTCTCGTGGAAGGAGCCGAAGGAAAGGCTGATCCCGACGCTGCTGTAGCTTCCATCCCTTGTATTGACGCTGCCGAGGAGGTATGCGCCAAAGGAAGAGGACAGCCTTGAGCCCAGTCCGAGGCTGAGCGAGACGGGGACAGTGACTGTCGTGGCTATGTTATTATTTTCGTCAGTATTGAAGACAAAGAGGCCAGCCGCGCTCAGGTTGGCTATCGCATAGACGTCGCCGCCTATAAATGTGTTGACCGAGCCAAGCCGGCGGCGGTATTCCGCGCTGAAAGCGGTTATATTTTCGCAGATATTCTCGCTGGCCGTGGAAGCAAGGCCGTAGAACATGCCTGGACGGTTGAGGGAGTACCAGTAGGCGGCAGAAGGCTCAAAGGCCGGCAGCAGGTAATCAAAATCAGTGCCGGCAAAGAAGCAGAGTCCGAGGCTGTCGGATTTTCCGATGGGAAGGCCGCCGCGGAGCGTAATATCTGTCTGCAGCATATTCTCGGTCGCGCCGAGCCTCTCATCGCAGAGGGAACCGTAGAGCGTGAGGTCAAAGCCCTTCCGCGGGAAAATCGTTGAGTCGCTTGTATTTATCCGCAGTGACAGCTCTGGCCCCATCACTATAGAGGATTTTTCCTCGGCGAGGAAATTTTCGGGCAGGATGACATTCTCATAGCTGAAGCCGGCCATAAAATCGGCCTTGTTCCCGATATTGCAGCCCAGCCACAGACCGCCGCCCATGCTCCTGTAGATCATTCCGACTGTAACAGGCGAATCCTCCGCGACAATATCGCTGTATTCATAGGCATAGCGTGCCCAGGGTTTGATAAAGAAGGGGCCAAGGGGCTGAAAGTACTCCGCGCTGATTTTGAGTCTGTTGACGAGGGAGGAGCTGATAAAGAGCGCGGATCCGGGGCCGGTAAGGCCGCGGAGCAGAAGTCCCCCTGTCATATAGAGCTGGCTTGAAAATGTGCTCGAAAAGACGCTTTCGTAGTCGAGCCCGGCAAAGACAGTGTTTTCGGCGCGGTTCAGAGCTTTTGCCCTGATAATAGCTGTGCTGCCCCTGCCTTCCGGCCCGGCCTCGAGATCGAGATGTATGCTTTCAAAATAGCCCTGGGCGTAGAGGGCATCTACTGCCCTGCGGAGGCTGTCACGCGTATAGGCGGCGTTTACAAAGCCGTCCAGCTTCTGGTGGATCATCGCGGTCTTGGCGGCATCCAGATTTCCTTCGATTCTGAGCGAGGATATGGCCGGCTCGGGCGCCATTGCGGCGCGGTTCGCCTGCCTGTCGGGTGTAACAAGTGCGCGCTGGCCGGCTATCTTCGCCGCAAGCTCCCTCAGAGTGGGAAGAGCCGCTATACCGGCCTTCCGCCCGGCCTCGATAATGCCGGCGGCTTCCGTAAAGCTCGCCGAGGAGAAGCCGGTCATATCGCATTTTATAAAAATATCGGCATCCCTGCGGTTGGGCCTCATATTGTAGAGCATCATATCGTTGATGGTCTGATTGGCCACACCGAGGGCGTTCTTGATATCGCCGTAGCTCTTGAGGTCTGAACCCCGCGATTCAACCGCGATAACTATATCGGCACCGAGTTCGCGCGCGACATCGACCGGCAGGTTGTCTATCATGCCTCCGTCGACAAGCCTTCTGCCCTCGAGTTCGTAGGGGCTGAAGACGCCAGAGATCGACATCGACGAGCGCATCGCCTCGGCTATCGAGCCGTGATCGATGACAATTTTCTCGCCGGTGACCACATCGGCGGCTACAGCGCGGTAGACAACGGGGAAACTGTTGAAATCGCGCCTCGTCAGCATATGGAGTGCTGCACTGGTGAATTCCGAGAGCACGTTCTGGCCGCTTATAAGGCCGTGTCCGATAATTCTGAGGCCATTTCTGTCAAAGCCTGAGCGGACTCCGTATGCCTGCTCGATGGACCGCTCGTAGCGGTCGCTGGTTGTCTCCCGCATCTCCGTGAAAAGAGCGCCCCAGTCCATGGTGGTTACGAGCTCTTCCATCTGGGAGGGACTGTAGCCCGAGGCGTAGAGGCCTCCGACGATCGAGCCCATGCTCGTGCCAATGACCATGTCGATTGGGATGCCTGCTTCTTCTATCGCCTCGAGGACACCCGCGTGTGCCATGCCAAAGGCCGAGCCGCCCGAGAGCACCACAGCGACAACGGGTTTCTGTCTGAAAACAGGTTTCGGCGCCTGCTTATAGCTGTTCTCGGCAGCCTTCTGCCCCTCCGGGTCGATGATGGACTTCCCCTTTACCCAGATGTCCTGGCAGAAAGCCGGACCGGACATCAGCGGGAGAAGAAGAAAGACGGCCAAGACAGCCATGCGGAAATTTGTGGCTCTGTTCATGCCTCAAATTATATTTTCGGGATTTCTATCCGCAAGAGCGAAACGGAGAATACTTCCATGCCATTTATAATTTGAAGGCCCCGATGACGATTCGCTTTGCCAAAATGGGACTATACTTGTACCATATTCACCTATCATGTTCTCAAAAGGAGAGAAATATGAAGCTTTACGCTTATTCCGGCGATCTGTCCACAATCGACTATCTGTCCTTTGTGGTCGTCGATGTCGCTGGAAAACTGCACTCGGTGGCCCTTCCGCGGAGCTACGTGAGTGAGAAGATCCTCAAGAACGGAATTGGCTTTGACGCCTCGAACTTTGGCTTTGCCCAGGTAAAGTCGAGCGACATGGTCGCCGTCCCCGATCTGTCCCGTTCTTTTGTGGAGGAAAAGGACGATTACCGCACGCTGCATGCCATGTGCAACGTCATGACCACCGAGGGAGAGCCTTTCGCCCAGTATCCGAGGACCGTCGCACAGCGGGCCGTCGAAGAACTGAAGAAGAGCGGCATCGGCGATGATGTGAAGATGCTCCTTGAGCTTGAGTTCTATGTCTTCGACGATGTGAGCTATTCGACCACACTCGATCATTCATACTATTCAGTACAGAGTTCTGAGGGCATTGGCGATGACTACGCCGATCTGCCGCGCTTTGGCCTCCAGAAGGGCTACCACCAGATGGCGCCGAACGACCACTATGAGCTCCTCCGCAACCGCGCGGTCGAGGCTATGGAGGGCGCCGGCATACCCGTCAAATACCACCACCATGAGGTTGGCAACGCCCAGCTCGAGATAGAGCTCAACTTTATGTCCCTCGAGAAGGCCGCTGACTCGGTCGCCCTCGCGATGTGGATTATCCGCAACTGCGCCGATGAGCTCAACCTCCATGTGACCTTTATGCCAAAGCCGATGTACAAGATCGCCGGTTCGGGCCTTCACGTCCATCAGTTTATAGAGAAGAACGGCAAGACGATTTTCCCCGGCGAGGGGCTCTATGGCCTCTCCGAGACCGGACTCGCCTATACCGCCGGACTTCTTTCGCACGCGCTCACCGGTTCTCTCCTCGCCTGGACCAATCCCAGCACCAACTCTTTCCGCCGCCTTGTGGCCGGCTACGAAGCCCCTGTCTCCGCGACCTTTGCCAAGGGCTCGCGCTGCGCGGCTGTCCGCATCCCCGGCTATCTCAAGAAGGGCGAGTCCCGGATTGAGTTCCGCACTGGCGATGCGACAGCGAACATCCACTATATGCTCGCAGCCATGCTCCTCGCGGGACTCGACGGCGTAAAGCGTGGTCTTGACCCCGTCAAACTCGGCTACAACACCGACAAGGAGACCAAGAAGAACACCTTCCCGACTGGTCTCTACCATGTGCTCGCCGGGCTTGAGTCCGACCATGCCTACCTCGACACGGTCTTCCCGAAAGAACTCATCACGAGCTGGGTAGATATCAAGAAAAAAGAAGCTGAATATGTTTATAATGCTCCTGTACCGCAGGAGTATGAACTCTATTTCTAGAGGGATTGAAGGGAATTGAATGATGAGGGACGCGCCCGGGGCTGAGCCCGGTGCCTTGCTCCGCAAGGCCGAGCTTTTTTCCACTCTTCTCGACGAGGATCTGGCCTATGTCGCTACAAGAGTCGCGCCCCTCGAGCTCTCCGCGGGGGAGGAACTCTATCACGCCGGAATCAAGGCCAAGAAGTTCTACATTCTGAAGTCCGGCGTTGTCGCAATACACCGCAACAACGAGTTCAATCCCGAGGAGGAGCTCGAAATCGCCCGCTATGTAGCCGGCGATGTTATCGGCGATTTCGATTTTGTGCTGGGCTCGGAGCGGACCGACCGGGCGGTCGCCATAGAGCCTTCTTCCCTGCTGTATTTTCCCGCGGGAGTGGACGGCCTTGAAGGCATCGAGGCTGAGAATCCCGCAGCGGGGGCCCGGATCCTGCTCGAGGCGGCCGCGATGATCTCGGCGCGGCTCCGTTCGACTCAGTCTCTTATATCGAACAATGCGCCCTGGGTGCGCGAACTCAGGCGCAGTATCTATACCGATTCGGCCACCGGCCTGCTTTCGCATGCATTTCTCGAAGAAGAGGTGCCGAAGTCCCTCGAGAAGCCCACCACAATTGTATTTGTCAAACCCGACCGCTTTAAGGAGCTGAATGACCAGCACGGGCATGCCGCAGGAGATGCAGCGATGACAGTGCTCGCCCGCGCGCTGATAGGCGAGACTGAGAGGCTGGGTCGGGGCTGGGCTCTCCGCATCCGCAGCAACGAGACAGCTCTTGTCGTACCCGGCTGCGGCGCCGATGAGGCGGTGGCGCTTGCGCGGCAGCTCGCCCGCGTTGTCTCGGACATCGATCTGCACGAGAGCATTCCGGGCTGCGATTTCAAGTTTACGGCGAGCGAGGCTCTCGCTGTCTGGCCCGATGACGGCGAGGACTGGCCGGCGCTTATAGAGAGCCTCTCGATCCTCCTTGTAAAGGCATGGAGCGGCGGCGGCAACCGGATCTACAGGGTGCGTCCTGCGCCGGACGCCGGAAGACCGGAGTCCGCAGGCAGTGCGGGTCCGCAGGGCGGTGCGCCATGCAAATGAACAATATTGAGGAATTCCTCGCAGCTGTTCCCATATTTTCAGGCATGAGCCCGCTCGAGCTTGTCGTTGTCGAGGCCTTTCTGGAAAGGCGCCATCTGAAAAAGGGAGAGACGCTGTTCAGGGAAGGCGAGCAGGGCGAGGAATTCTTTATTGTCGCCGAGGGCCTTATTGGCTCCTATGTGACCCAAAATGACGGTACAAAGCGTGAAATCTATTCATTTAAGCCGGGCTCCCAGTTTGGCGAGATGGCAGTTATAGAGGCTCAGCCGCGCTCGGCAACCTGTTATGCAAAGGAAGATACAGAGCTCTTTGTGCTGGATGGCATCGATTTTTACCGTGTTATATGGGAATATCCCGTATTCGGCGCGAAGATGCTCCGTTCGATGATACGTACTATGACTTCATGGCTCGATGAGGCCTCGGGCTTTCTTAACGATACCGTAAGGCTAGGCGAGACCGCGCGGAAGAGATCCATCACCGATGAGCTCTCTGGTCTGTTCAACAGGCGCTTCCTTGAGGAGAGCGCAAAAATCCAGTTCTCCCGGGGCAGGCCCCAGGAGAGGCATTCGGCGCTTATAATGCTCGATATTGACCATTTCAGGGATATCAACGCGGAATACGGATCCTCCGCCGGGGACGGGGTGATCAGTGCTCTTGGCGGGAAATTCGAGAATATTGTAATTGATCCTGTTATAGCCGCCCGCCTTTCGGGTGATGAGTTTGCGATATTCCTGCCCGGCGGCAGACTTGAGGAAGCGCGTACCCTGGCCGAAAACCTGCGGCGGGCGGCGGAAGCCCTCGATGTTGAATGGCAGCCGCCTGATGGAAAGGAGATCCAGCATATCAGGGCGACAATAAGCCTTGGAGCGGCGGAATCAGAAAAAGATTTCGAAACGCTGTCCGCCGCGGCCGACAGAGCGCTCTATCTCGCGAAGGAGAGCGGACGCAACCGGGTTATGGTCTCAAGCGCTGATAAAGACTGAGGCTGGAGGGCTGCCCGCGGCCAGAGCCCCGGGCATTTCCGCAAGGCAGAAAATGGGGCCTTAAGGCCGCGGTCTAGCTGCTTTTGAGCGCGGCTGCGAGGCGGAGAATATGCATGGGCGTAGTGCCGCAGCAGCCTCCCACGATGGCCGGTTCCGTCTGCTTTATTACCGCGGCGCTCTCTTCGGCGAAGGCATCCGGGTCGAGCGGCCAGCGTGGCGGCCGGCCGGAAGCTTCCTCCGGAATGCCTGCGCTGGGCATAAAACTCAGGGGCAGATCGCTCAGCCGGGCAAGCTCTGTCAGCGGCTTCTGCAGGGACTGCGGACCAAGACCGCAGTTGAGCCCGATAAAGAGCGGCTTCCAGAGAAGGGCGCTTGCGGCAAATTCCCTGAGCCCCGTGCCGGGACAGAGCTGGCCCGCGCTGTCCACCGCGGCGGAGAGAGCGATAGCAATGCCGCGGCCGCCGCGGCCTGAGGCGGCCGCTTCGAGCGCCGCCTGCATCCGCGCTGTATTCTGAATTGTTTCGATCAGGATAAAATCCACGCCGCCGTCGACCAGTCCCCGGATGAGAGGAATATAGGCTTCAGCGGTATCCGCTCCGGGGCCGACAGAGCCCGCTACCCATTTGCGCATTCCAAGACTGTGCTCGGCGTGTCGGGCTTCATCGACAGCTACAGAAGCCGCTGCCTTGCCGCAGCGGTAGGCAAGCTCGGCCGCGCTGCCTGCACAGCCGGGCAGCTGCGAGAGACTGTGCGCGTCCGCCATAAAAGTGGCTGTTTCGATGAGGTCGGCTCCGGCGCCGAGATATGCCCGGTGCAGCGATCTGAGGTATTCAGGCTTTTCGAGGGGGAGGAGGGCGAGCCGGGAATAATCCCCGCCGTTCATGGCAGCGAGAACAGTGCCCGTTGCACCGTCGGCGATAAGCGGCCCGGAAAATGGACCTCCCATGGCCCGTCTTTCGAGGGCCTCTTCAAGCAGGCAGAGCCTCTGACCGCCCCGGGCACCCGCGCCGGCTTTCATTTGGAATCTCCGTTGAAAAGCCAGGTGGACAGATAGCGCTCCCCTGTATCCGGAAGAATAACAACTATGACTTTATTTTTGTTTTCAGGACGCTTTGCGAGTTCGAGAGCGGCCCACGCGGCCGCGCCTGATGAAATGCCGACAAGGAGCCCTTCCTCGCGTGCGAGCCGGCGGGCCACACGCCCTGCGTCCTCGGAGCTCACCGTTATTATTTCGTCGAGCACGCTGCGGTCGAGCGCTTCAGGTACAAAATTGGCCCCGATACCCTGGATCTTGTGGGGACCCGAGCGGCCCTGGCTGAGGACGGGAGAATCGGCGGGCTCTACGGCGACAGCCCTGACTGCGGGCTTCTTCGATTTGAGAAGCTGGGCGCAGCCGGTTATGGTGCCGCCAGTTCCAACGCCGGCGATAATAATATCAACCTTTCCTTCGGTATCCTTCCAGATTTCCTCGCCAGTAGTGCGGCGGTGGGCCGCGGGGTTGGCAGGGTTGGAAAACTGCATGGGCATAAAGGAGCCGGGAATGGAGGCGGCAAGCTCTTTGGCCTTCTCGACGCTTCCCTCCATTCCGCGGGAGGCTTCGGTGAGCACAATCTCTGCGCCAAAGGCGGCAGCCAGCCTGCGTCTTTCGATGCTCATCGATTCGGGCATGGTGAGGATGACGCGGTAGCCCTTTATCGCACCTGCCGCTGCAAGTGCGAGGCCGGTATTGCCGCTTGTCGGTTCAATAATAACTGAACCTTTTTTGAGAAGACCCCGCGCCTCCGCGTCTTCTATCATCGCGCGTGCTATTCTGTCTTTCGCGCTGGACCAGGGATTGAAGGACTCAACCTTGGCCAGCACCAGCGCCTGGGGATTGTCTTCGTGGATGCGTACGAGAGGCGTATTGCCTATTAGATCAAGCATTGAATTGGCATAATTCATGCATAGTAATCTAGTCATGGCTGAATGCTTTGTCAATGCGAACGCGCCATTGCGTCTGCGGCAGCGCTGCTGGACTCAATGCAGCCGGCGCTGCTACTTGCGGGACTGGTCTTCCCTGTGCCGCATGCTATAATAATCTGCTGCTCAGCTCCGCTGGAGGAGGGAAAAATGGCAGGGGATTCAGCCTCCAATCTCTGGTCGAATGAGTATGACAGCCTGATGCGGGTTCATGACAGTGACAGTGGATATCCCTTTGAGGGCAGGAAGAAGCTGCTCGCGGCGGTATATTCGGAGATCTGCAGAAGGCCCGGAAAGCATATCCTCGATCTTGGCCCTGGATATTTTCTTATTGCGCGGAAACTCTGCTCGGAAGGATATGCCGTTACGGCTGTTGAGAATTCCGATGCGCGGATACATATGGCGCGGAGGACGATGCCAGGCCTTGAGATTGTCGATGAGAACCCGGAGAGAGGATTTCCTGCCTGCCTTCGGGACAGAAAATTCGATATAATTATAAGCGTTTACATGCTCCACCGGATTTGTGCGGCCAGACAGTATGCCTTTATCGAAGACTGTCTCGCCCGTCTGTGCCCTGATGGCGCACTGATTGTAGGCGATGTGATTTTCGAGACCAGGATGGAACTCGAAAAGGCGCATGAAAAATTCAGACAGACCTGGTACGAAAATGACAGCTATCTTGTTCTCGGTGAAATCGGAAAGCGTTTTGCCGGCATTCTGTCCAAAACCCAGAAGACATCATTCTGCGGCGAAATGCTTGTGCTGGAGCCAGGGAAAAGACAGGACGGGCGCCGCGCTGGAGAGCCATGAAAGACCTGGAGGGCAGCGCCGCCATCCCCATGGCGCAGAGGCGCCACGGGGACTTTGCTTAAAACGCGGGGACAACTCCGCCATTGTAATGCTCGAGAATGTAGTCTTTGACTTTCTGGGACTGCAGCGCTTCGATAAGAGCCTTTATGCGCGGATCATTTCCATCGCCCTTGCGGACTACAAGCACATTCGCATAGGGTGAATCGGCGCCTTCGAGCAGAAGGGCATCCTTTATAGGGTTGAGATTGGACTGAAGCGCATAATTGCCATTTATAACCGCAGCATCGACATCCTCAAGGCTGCGGGGCAGCTCGGCAGCCTCGAGTTCCTTAAAGGAGTAATGCATAGGATTCTCGACGATCTTATCGGGGGTAGCTTTGAGCCCGGCGTCAGGACTCAGCTTGATAAGTCCCTTGGACTGCAGAAGAATAAGGGCCCTGCCTTCATTTGTAGGATCGTTGGGGATCGCAATAGCTGCCCGGTCGGGGATGTCCTCGAGCTTTGAGTATTTTTTGGAATACAGGCCAAGAGGTTCCACATGGATTTTGGCGATGGCTTCGAGCTCCAGTTTGTGATCGGCGCAGAATGACTCAAGATAGGGGACGTGCTGGAAGAAATTGGCGTCGATCTGCTTTTCAGCAAGCGCGATATTGGGCGTATTGTAATCGGTAAACTCGACCACTTCGAGGTCAATCCCTTTGGCCTTGAGGTCGTCTTTTACCAGATTGAGCAGCTCTGCATGGGGTACAGGGCTGGCGCCAACTTTGAGGGCCCTGCTCTTCTGCGCGCAGGCGGTTAATCCGAGGCCTGCAGCCAGAAGCAGGGCCGCGGCGGCAGCGGAAAAGATTCTCTTTCTCATATATACCTCCAACTGATAAAATAGAGCCGGATATATATCTCCCATGGCGGGCCCGGAAACCGGACCTTCCCCGGGGCCGCTGGGCCGCCTGGGATGTGCGTCATGTGAGATTGTGCGGCGCGGGGCTTTGCAGCCTAGCGCCGCCTGAGCATGTCTCTTGCAATGCGGGTGCCCGCAAACTGGACGCCCTCGACGAGAAGAATAATGACGATGACGGCCGCGGCCATTATATCGATGCGAAAGCGCTGATAGCCGTATCGGATTGCGAGATCTCCGAGGCCGCCGCCGCCGATCGCGCCGGCCATTGCTGAGTAGCCGACAAGATTGATTATGGTGAGCGTAAGGCCCGAGACAAGGGCAGGAGCTGCTTCGGGCACGAGGACGGAGAAGACTATCCGCATCTTGCCCGCGCCAGATGTAAGCGCGGCCTCGACTATTCCGCGGTCTACGCCCTCCAGAGCTGACTCAACGACACGGGCCACAAAGGGCGCGGCGGCAATTGCGAGCGGTACTACGGCCGCGGATGTGCCAATGCTTGTGCCGACAATAAAGCGTGTAACTGGAAAGAGAATTATCATAAGTATGATAAAAGGGAAAGACCGCAGGGCGTTTACAATGCGTTCGAGCAGCACACGGAGGCGGGGGTTCTGGAGAAGTCCCTGCGGCGCGAGCATATAGAGAAGAATGCCCAGAGGAAAGCCCAGAATGGCTGCGAGCAGCGTGGAGACCGCGACCATGAACAGGGTCTGGAGAAAGGAGGGCAGGATGAGTCCGGCAAGTTCAGTCATGGCGCACCTCCTCGACTTCGACACCGCGGGCCTCAAGCCAGGCTTTTGCAGCGGCTGCTTCGTCTGGCTGCGGGCCGCCTCCGCTGGGGCTCTGGCCTGAAAGTCTGATGATGAGCTCGCCGGCGCGGCCAGCACGCGACGAATGTATTGTGCCGGCCATGATATTGGCATCGAGAGCGGGGAAGGCCCGTGCGAATTCGGAAAGCACCGGGCTTTCGGTGGAGCTTCCTCCAAAGCGCAGTCTATAGAGGGGCCTTGTGCCCGAACCGCCTGTCTCTATATCGCGGATTTCGTCGGGCAGCAGCTCCTCGACAAGATGGCGGGCCGCCTCGGATCTGGGCCGCGAAAAAAGCCGGGCAGCGGGAGCGACTTCGCACAGGCGGCCATTTTCGATTACTGCAACCTGATCGCAGGAGCGGCGGACTACTTCCATTTGATGGGTGACCATGAAGACGGTGAGGCTGAGCCTTTCCTTAAGCTCGGCGATGAGGTCGAGAATAGAGCGGGTGGTCTCGGGATCGAGAGCGCTCGTCGCCTCATCGCAGAAAAGAATTTCGGGCCGATTGGCAAGGGCGCGGGCGATGGCGACGCGCTGGCGTTCGCCGCCCGAGAGATGGGACACAGGGCGGTCGATTTTGTCGGAGAGCCCGACAAGCTCGAGAAGCTGTCTGACTCTGTCCCTGATCTCCTGTCTGTTCCATCCCGCGGCTTCGAGCGGAAAGGCCACATTGCCCCCCGCAGTGCGGGCGGAGAAGAGATTGAAGGACTGAAATACCACGCCGACACGGCGGCGCTCTGCGATGAGCTCTGTCCCCTTCAGACCGGAGACGGTCGTGCCGCCATAGCTGACTGAGCCTGAGTCTGGCGTTTCGAGCAGACAGGCCATGCGGAGAAGGGTCGATTTGCCCGCGCCGCTCCTGCCGATGACTCCAAAAACGGAGCCTTTCGGCACATCGAGCGAGACAGTATCGACAGCCCGTTTGCCATTAAAGGATTTGACGAGTGACGTGAGTCTGAGGGCTGGAATCTGCGTGTTCTGATTCTGGAAGCTGGTCTGAGAGGAAGAATTTAGAGAAGCGGCCTCACCAGGCCGCTGGGCATTAAACATAGGGTTGCCATTGAATACTCCCGTTCTGCCAGGGCGCCATTAAGGTCAATCCGCCGGCGCATCTGTATGGCAGAACAATAAACACAGATACAATGCCCTGCGCAGCTGGTTTCTGTCAAGCGTATCAGAGAAAAATCGGGGGACAGAGCTCGAAGTTTTCCGCAGATTTGAGCTCTGTCCCCCTGTAGAAGCCGATTTCCCGGAGCCGGCCCTGGCGCTCAGTCTGCTTTTTTAAGCAGGGTATCGAGCCTTTTCATAGCTTCGGATGCGCCCAATGGAATGTGGACACTGGATTCCGGGGTGAATTCGGTCTCGCCGGGGTCGATCTCGATGATTCTCCCGCCATGCCGCTTTACGGTGAGAGGCACGAGGGCGGCTGGATAGACTGCACCGGTCGAGCCGACGACAAGGCAGGTATCGGCCTGTTCGGCTGCCTCGAATGATTCGGCATAGGCTCCCTGCGGGATTGCCTCGCCAAAGAAGATGAAGTTGGGCTTCAGAATGCCGCCGCAGTCCGCGCAGAGAGGTGGCAGCTTTTCGAGGGACACTGATTTGGCCGGGTAGACCTTGCCGCAGCGCTCACAGATGAGTTCATCCATAGCGCCATGGAATTCGGCGAGCTTCCGAGAACCGGCCTGCCGGTGCAGACCGTCGATATTCTGCGTGACGAGAAATTTAAGTCTTCCGTCTTTTTCCCAGCGGGCGAGGATTTCATGGGCGGGGTTGGGCTTCGCAATTCCGAATGTGGAATAGAAGATCTCGCGGATAACTTCCCAGGATGCTGCCGGATCGGAATGAAAGCGTTCGATATCGAGCAGCGATGGATCATACTTATTCCAGATGCCCTTTTCGCCCCTGAAGGGCGGGATTCCGCTCTCAACCGAGATTCCGGCGCCTGTAAAGGCGATCAGAAATGTGGACTTGGCGATAAAACCGGCGGCTCTTTCGAGGGCCTCCTCGACAGCTTCGTTCTCTTCACTCATGCCTCGAAGTATAGCAGGTTCGGTCGTCCCGCGCGAGTTTGGGGACCGAGTTTGGGGACAGAGCTCAGGCACCGAAGGGCCGCCGGGAATGGCGGCTGGGGACAGAGCTCAGCTTTGGGGATAGAGCTCTGTCCCCAGAGAGGACGGAGGCCAGGGCGGCGGAGGCGGGCGCCGGCCCGTGTCCCGGATGGCCGCTTCCGCGGAAGGGCCGCAGTCTTCAGGTACGGGCCTGGTGGAAGCCCGCGGCGGGGAGCCGCGGGCCGGCCCGGCCTCATCCTTGATCCCTGAAAAATAAAAAAGCCGCCCCTTTCGGAGCGGCTGTCGCTGAACAGGGAGCCCGGCCTGGGGCCGGACTCAGAAGCTCAGGCGAGATTAGAGCGGATTCGAGCCCACGACGGTGAAGCGGTTTCCGTCCTTGGGGGCGATCGTCTTGAGGGTCTTGAGATACTCGACGAAGGTGTCGCGCATCCAGATCGAGGAATCGAAGGCCTTGCTGGCGTTCTTGAGCATGAGGTAGCCGTCGCCGCCAGTGGCATGATAGGAATCGGTCGCGATGACATAGTCCTTGCCGGCTTCGATCGGCTTGCCATTGATGGTGATGTTCTCGCACTTCTTGGTGTCATAGTTCAGTGTGAACTTGACGCCGTCGGAGACCTGCGGGAAGGCACCATTGCCCTGCTTGATCGTGACAAAGTAATCAAACATGGCCTGAACTTCGGAGCCCTTGAGGGTGACGAGGTACATGGTGTTGTCGAAGGGGAGAACCGCATAGACATCCTTCATGGTGAGGTCCTTGGCGGGCAGATCAGTTCTGATGGTGCCGCCGCAGACAAAACCGAAGTCGGGGTTCTGATCGCGGAAAGTCCACTTGAAGGCATCGGCGACGAGGTCGCCGAGCGGGGTCTCGGCCTTGCGGGCAGCCTTGTCGGTGTTCAGGAAGGCCTGAGTCGCGACGCAGCCGATCGGCGAGGAGAGAATCTGGTTGACCTTGTACTGGTACTCAATGAGGGTCTGATGGACGATGGGGTTCTCTTCGAACTGCGGCCCGACGGGGGTAACAGTCGTGGTGCCATCGGCATTCTTTACGGCCTTCTTGTCGTTGATGGAGACAGGAGTCCAGTCAAAGCCGACAACCTTCTTGTCTTTGATGGTAAGGACGCCCTTGCCAACATAGAGGCCCCACTGCCAGGACTGGACTATCGGCACGTCTTTGCCGCTGGTCTCGTTCTTCTGCATGACGGGGGCATCGAGTTTGGTGTGGGTATGGCCATCGATGATGAGGTCGATGCCGGGAACCTTGGCCGCGATGCGGCGGGAACCACTGGCAGTGCCCTCATAGAGTCCAAGGTGGGTCACGGCGATGACAACGTCGCAGTGCTCTTTTTCCTTGAGAACCTTGACGGTGTCGAGAGCAGTCTGAACTTCGTCGCGGAACTCAACGTCCTTGACATAGGCAGGGGTTCCAATGGTGATGGTCTCCTGTGTGGTCAGGCCGAAGATGCCGACTTTGACGCCCTGGTACTCTTTGGTGATATAGGCGCCATCGGCGAGGAGCTTGCCGGTCGTCTTGGAGTAGACGTTGGCGGAGATGATCGGGTAGTCGGCGAGCTCGAGCTGTTTCGCGAGCACGGTCTGGTCGTTGTCAAACTCGTGGTTGCCGAGAATGCCAACATCGAGGCCCATGAGGTTGTAGCCGACGATCATCGGCTCAGCTTTGAAGAAATCGGACTCGGGCATACCGGTGTCGTAGTCGCCGGCGTCGACGACGAGGGTGTTCTCGTACTCGGCGCGGGTCTGGCCCACGAGGGTGGTGATGGCGGCAAGACCGGAGATGTCGCTGACATTGTGGTCGCTATAGGGAAGCGCGTGGCCATGGACATCGTTCAAATGCAGAATGGCAATCTTTACTTCCTGACCGGGCTTCGCGGCCGGGCTTGAAGAATTGGCTGACGGCGCAGTGGCGCAGCCGAAAGCGAGAAGAGCGAAGAGAGCGATAATGACAGTCGCTCCACGCAGTTTCTTCATATAAAATCCTCCTTGAACAGAATGAAATGAAGCATTTCAGATTAACTCAGTGCATGCAATAAAGCAAGAGAAATATATATGTGCTCATGCTCCGGCAAATGTAATTACTATTAGAAGAAACACACAATTGTCATGGAAAATTTAGGGGGCATCCATGGACAGGGAAGGCTGGGACTGGCCCGGACGGATCCGGGGACAGAGCTGCGGACGCCGGGCGACGCCTGGGACGGGCGACGCCGGGGACAGAGCTGCGGGCGGAGCCAGGCGGACTGCTGCGGCATCCCGGCAGATACCTGAAGCGGCAGACTCCGGGGACAGAGCAGACTCCGGGGACAGAGCTGACTCCGGGTACAGAGCTGACTCCGGGTACAGAGCTGACTCCGGGGACAGAGCTGACTGCCTTCGCTGAGGCGCAAAAGACAGGGAAGCCGGCATAAAAAAGGCGCAAAACCCTTGCTAAACCGGTTTATGTTCCATACAATAGACCACAGAGGGGCGGCTGTTCTCTGCCTTGTCCCGGTTTTTTAAGAGGAAGAAGCGACATGCAAATGAATCGATCTTCGGGAATTCTTCTGCACCTCAGTTCTCTGCCCGGTCCTTTTGGCATTGGCGATCTGGGCCCGGAGGCCTGTGCCTTTGTGGACAGGCTGGCCGAGGCCGGCCAGTCCATCTGGCAGGTTCTTCCCCTTGGCCCGACGGGCTATGGCGATTCGCCCTATGCGCCCTTTTCAACCTTCGCTGGCAATGAGCTGCTGATCAGTCCGGAGCTGCTTGAAAAAGATGGTTTGCTGACGGCCGGAGAGCTCGCCGATGCGCCGTCCTTCCCTGAGGAACGGGTGGACTTCGGCGCGGTGCGGAGCTGGAAGACTGCGCTTCTCGACCGGGCCGCCGAGCGTTTTGTCTCGGAGCTGGCCACCAGGGCCGGAAGATGGAATGAGGACTTTGCGCGTTTCCACGAGGCGGAAAAACTCTGGCTCGATGATTATGCGCTTTTTATGGCGGTGAAGGGCGAATATGATGCTCTCGCGCTGAGGCAGGGTGGCAGCGATTCATCATGGAATGTGTTCTGGCCCCGGCCGCTTGCGCTCAGGGAGAGCAGCGCCATCGCCGGGGAAAGGGCCAGGCGTTTCCATTCAATACAGAAGATCGAGGCTCTCCAGTATTTCTTCTTCTCGCAGTGGCGGAAGCTCAAGGCTTACGCGAATTCGCGCGGGATATCGATTATCGGCGATATCCCGATCTTTGTCGCGCTCGACTCGGCCGATGTCTGGACCCATCCGGAGCTCTTCTGTCTGGATGCTGAGCTGCGGCCTGTCGAGGTTGCGGGGGTGCCGCCGGATTATTTCAGCGAAGACGGTCAGCGCTGGGGAAACCCTGTCTACAACTGGCGGGCGCATGAGCGCGAGGGCTTCTCCTGGTGGATCCGGCGGATTGCATCGGCGCTCGCGCGCTACGATTATGTGCGCGTCGATCACTTCCGCGGCTTTGCCTCCTACTGGGCGGTGCCTGCCTCTGAAAAAACAGCGCGAAACGGGTGCTGGCGGCCATCGCCGGGCAGTGCTCTCTTTTCCGCAGTGAGGAAGTCGCTGGGCAGCGAGGTGCCGATAATAGCCGAAGATCTGGGCTTTATTACTGAAGATGTTCGGAGGCTCCGCGATGATCTCGGTCTGCCGGGCATGCGGATTCTCCAGTTTGCCTTCGATGCCTCGGAGAGCGGCACCGCCTTTGATCCGCACAACGCGTTTCTTCCTCATAATTATATTGAACACTGTCTTGTGTACACTGGCACACACGACAACAACACGCTCGCGGGATGGCTCGCCAGTGCAAGCCCCGCGGAGCGTGACTACGTGGACCGCTATCTGGACTGCCGGGCCGACGACCGGGTCTGGGCCATGCTCCGTGCTGCCTGGAGCTCCGTCGCCGCCTGGTCTATCGCGCCCATGCAGGACCTGCTCGGTCTGGGGAGCGGGGCACGGATGAATGTTCCCTCGACTGTGGGCGGCAACTGGACATGGAGGCTCGCAGAAGGAGCTTTTGATCCGGCCCTTGCGCGCCGCCTCCGTGATATGACGGCGCTCTATGGACGGGCGCCGCAGGCCTAGCCGCTTCAGCAGGCCTGGCTCGGCAGCGGGAGGCCTAGCGGGGCGTGAGGCCGATACTGAGCCCGAGGCTGTCGGCCCCGCCCGCTTCGAGCACCATGCGGTCCCCGGCAGCGCGCGCTGCTTCGACACAGACCATTGTGGCGGCTCCCGCGGCGCCCATGTCCGACATGGCGGCGCTTTTTTCGGGGCCGGGATTCCAGATTACAGTGCTGCGCGATTTCTCTTTGTTCACAATTATAAATGAATCGCAGCCGCTGTCCTCTATTCTGTAGGGGCCGGCTGTCCCTTCGAAGATTCTGTCATAATCGCCCCGTGGCTGAATGCCCGCCCTGAGCTCCTCCGGGGCATGGGCCTCTTCCCTGCTCAGGACCCGGATATTCCCGATATGGCTGATTTTGAAATAGCTGTGAAGAGCTGCTGTGCATTCGTGCCGCACTGTGCCGCTATTCCTGACTGTAAGGCGCAGTCTGAGCTCCATGCCGAACTCGAGTTCGAGGCGGGCCTCAAGATCCTTCCATTCGGAGTATTCCTCCGGAGCCGGCGGGCAGGCAAGGCTGATACGCGTTTTGCCTGCCTCATCCTCTGCGGCCTCTGTGACGCTCCAGTCGAGAAGACGGGCAAAGCCGTGCTGGGGCCTTGCGGGCAGACCGGGCAGCTTCCCGAACCATGGAAAGCAGAGCGGGATGCCGCCCCGTATGGCCCTGTCTCTGCTGTAGCAGACTCTGGGGGAGAGCCAGAGAAGCTCCCGGCCGCCAGCCGGCGCGAAACCCAGCACCTGCGCGCCGTGCAGACAGAAGCGGGCATGGCAGAAGGGATTCTGGACAGTGGCGAAGATAAAACCGGCGGGACCGCGGGAAAAGAGAAGGCTCTGTCCCCGGTTCCGGAGCCGGCTTGCGAATGCCCTGTTCAGGCTTTCTACTTCATCTTCCATAGGGAGAGTTATAGACGGAGGAGGGGCCTGCTTCAAGTCAGGGCCCGCGTTCAGCGTGCTGCGCTGGCCTGCTTTGGCTCAGCTTATGCTTATAGTTTTCTGGGACAGCGCATTCGGCGTGCTGCGCAGGCCCGGTGGCGCGCAGACAAAAAAAAGACCTGCATCCAAGGGGAGGCAGGTCTTTCCTTATCCAGATTGGACCCGGATTATTTAACGCGCTCGATAAAGCTGCCGTCGCGGGTATCGATGTTGATCTTGGTACCGATATCGCAGAAGAGCGGGACGTTGACCTGGATGCCGGTATCGAGGGTAGCGGGCTTGGTGCTCTTGCCTGAGGTATCGCCCTTTACGCCGGGCTCGCAATAGGTGATTGTGCGGGTGATGGAGATCGGCAGGGTGATGCCGACGGGCTTGTCTTCGTAGAAGGTGATCTGAACGACGATGTCGTCCTCGGGGGTCATGTAGCCGGCGTTGTCTCCGAGATCCTCTTTGCTGAGCTCATACTGCTCGTAGGTCTCCTGATCCATAAACACATAGGTGTCGCCATCTACATAAGAAAGCTTCATATCCTTGTGCTCGAGGTCGATCTCTTCGAACTTCTCGCCGGCGTCGAGGCCGAGATCCTGAGTCTGTCCGGTGACAATGTTTTTAACGCGGAGGCGGGTCACAATGCCGGCGCGGCCGCCCTTCTGGCCGAGCATGCGCTGAACGATAAAAGGATCGTTGCCATACTTGAAGGCGCTTCCAGTGCGAAGATCTGAAGTAACTACCATACTCTGTCCCTCACATATATACAAAAAAGACTTAATTCCGCCGAATACCGCTAAAACGGCCCTCGATGGAACCGTAACTCAGGCATTCTACACGAAATCGCGCAATAAAGTCAGTAGGGGCAAGGCCAGGTTGCCAAGCGCAAGGACTTCTTCCGAAAAGGAAGAAAACGCAGGGGACAGAGCTGCCTTGGAATCAGCGGCGAGCTCAAGAAGGGGCAGGATTTTTTCCCGGCCAGAGGTGGAAGGGCTGTCGCTGAGTCTGTCGTTGAGGGCGATGCTGGCTGCCTGCCAGAGGACGAAATCCTCAGGATTAAAACAGTGCCGCATCCGTTCGAGCAGGGCTTCGACTTTGACCAGCTGCTGTTTTTCGGCCTGAGGGTAGGCCTGCCAGAGAAAGGGGAGGCCGGAGAGGACGGCCCGGGAGAGAGAATCTTCGCCGCGGACAATAAGGAAGTCGGAGTCGAGCAGAAGCCTGTCCCAGTCTGTCTGGGTCAGAAAGGGCAGCCGGACAAGCGGGAAGGGCCTCCCGAGCTTTTCCCAGGCAGAGATAAAGCAGGCTGAGCTTTTCCCTGCGGCCACCAGAGCGAGCACTCCTCCTTCGAGGCGCCTTTCCTTATGAAAGCGCGCAATATCAGCGGCGATCTGGCCGTAATCACGCTCATAGCTGAAGACGCTGATCCAGAAGGCGGAGGAGAGCGCTGCTTCAGGGACAGAGCTGGCTTCGGGGACAGAGCTGGCTTCGGGGACAGAGCTGGCTTCGGGGACAGAGCTGGCTTCGGCCGCGGCTGTAGTGCCGGCCGCGGGGACAGAGCTGGCTTCGGCCGCGGCTGTGGTGCCGGCCGCGGGGACAGAGCTCACTTCGGTCATCAATCTGCCGGCCTCCGCAAGGAGAAAGTTCCTCCTCGCCGCCGCGCGGACTGCCTCGGAGCGGGCACGGGCTTCCATAAAATTCCGGTCCAGAATAAGGCCGCCCGTCTTGGGAGTGTATCCTGGCATAAAGAGAGTTTTCGCAACGGCGGGCGAACGCGTAATCGAGGGGATAAGATGAAAATCATCGGCCCAGCTCTCGGCGGTCAGGTATTCGAGATCGACAATAAGGCGCCTGTCTCTGCGCTCCGGCGCAAAGAGGAGCTCCTCAAACCAATCAGGGCGTCCGCAGGCAAAGCACTCGAGGACAAGGCGAGGCGGCTCTGTGGCAAAAAGGGGACAGAGTTTGTCCCAGCGGACGACTGTCCAGCCCCTGACAGTCTGGACATCGAGATCCGGGTTTACGAGGGGCTCAAGCAAATGAAAGGCTTCGAGGTTGTCCACAACAAGGCGGAGTTCGAGAGAGCTGTCGAGTTCGCTCAGCGCCCGCGAGAGGCGGTAGACGACGCCAATGTCGCCGAAGTTGTCTACCACCTTGCAGAGAATATCGACTGTCAGCGCGGAGGATTTCTTCATCATTTCTGTTTTTTCGGTGCGAGATAGACGGTGTCGAATACGAGGGGTGTATCGCCGGGCAGCAGGGTATCCGCAGCCAGTTCCAGGGATGCAGAACTTGCGCTCAGGGACCTGACAATGGCCTTTGCGACGAGGTGCTTCTGCCCCGAGCCGCCCGCGCGGCAGATCAGCACTGTCTCGCCCGGCTTGAGCGCTGCAGAGATGCTGAGGTCCATAAGGAGGGTTCTGCCCGAGACAATTGAGAGCGTGCCGATAAAGGCTCCTGTAATAAGAGGGGGCTCCTGAACGGGCGCCGGGCTTTGTGCCGCCGCGCTGCTCTGGCCGGGGAGCTGTTCGTCCGGCAGGGGCAGAGTTCCATCTGCGGATGGCAGAGAGCCATCATGCGCAGCTGTCTGGCGCTCCGCGATGAGAGCCGCGGACACAGCAGTGGCCGTAGACCCGGTCTGCTGTGCGGCGGCCGTGGATGAAGGCCGCGCAGCAGGCGCGGCAGAGAGAGCGGCCGCCGGCCCGGCCGCCGCGGGCTCCGCTGCCGAGGCGGGGACTGTCTGGACTGGAGCGGCCAGAGTCTTATTTCCAAGCTCATTCTGAGCGTCCAGAAGCGAGGATTTGAGCTGCCTGTTTTCGTCTTCAAGGGCGATAAGGCGGTTGACCATGTCTGTTTTCTCTTTCCGGGCGTCGGCGAGGGCCTGAAGCACGGTATCGCTGCCGGCAAGAACGCGGGCAGGCTCGATCTTCGAAAGGGGGACAGAGCTCGCTCTGTTTTCTGCTTCGGCCGACTGGGGTGTGATGAGCCCTGGAGCCGTGCTGGCCGCGCTGCTCTGGACAGGGCTTCCCGCCTTGTCGGCAGCTGAGGAGGGGTCGGTCTGAGCCGAGACAGGCGTTGAGAGAGCGACTTCCAGACCGGAGAGCTGCTTCGCGTAGGACTCGCGCAGCCTTTCGCGCTTTTCATAGTCGGCGATGAGACGGTCGCGCTGCGAAATATCGATGTCCGAGCGTTTTTTCAGAGTCTCGATGAGAAGGTTTTCGGTGCTGTAGAGTTCCGAGGGCATAGAGGCAAGCTTTTCGGTATCGAGGCTGAATGAATGCCGCGAAATAATGAGAGCGACGGCGGCGAGGATGACGGAGACGATAAGCGGATAGTAGGAACTTTTTTTTCTGGCAGGGGCGGAAGGGGCAGCTGCCTTTGGATCCGCCTTCAGATCCGGCGTACGGAGTCTTCTGTCTCTGTCGCGGCTGAGCTCCTGCCGTATCTGACTGCGGAAAGTCTCGGCCGAGAATGTTCCGGTATCGGTTCCCTCTGAGTAGAAATCGCTGATCGCCGCGCTCTGGCTGGCCCTTTTCTTCTCTTCCATGAGACTTTCGCCCTTGTAGGTGCTTTCCTGCCCCCACTATAATACCTGTGAGAGAAAAAAACAGGCCGGGGAGAGGCTGAATGGCAATGCGCTCAACAATTCGTCAGAAAACAGTACTCACTATTCTGCCTCTTGTGGTGGTCTCGCTTTCAGTCTTGGGCATGTCCTCCTTTTATCTGGCCCGTTCAGGCATGATGCGTCTTGCGATCCGCAATCTCACCTTTAAGGCGGAGACGCTGAAACAGTATGCGGAGGCCCAGTGGCAGCTTCTTGAATCGCAGGGCTTTTCTTCTGATGAAGATTTTAAGCGCGCTGCCCGGAATTCGCTCGCACTGCGGGCCAAGTCGATGCTCCGGACCGACAGTGAGTGGGTCCTGGCTCTGGACCTCTCGGGCAGGCTGGTGATGTCCGTCCAGCAGAATCAGCCGGCCCAGGCCGGTTCTCCTGCCGATCTCGCGGGTTCAATGAAAAGCGGCATGACAGGCCTCGTCTATTTCGGCCAGGGAGCGGCAGAGCGCTATGGCGAATCGTTTTTCTTTGAGCCCTTTGGCTGGTACATAGTTGTGTCAGATACATCGAGGGCCATTTTTGCCGAGACCGAAAAGATGACCCGGATAATGGCGTCAATTCTGGCTCTCACCATAGCCTCGGCCGCGCTTCTTCTTATATGGCTTTCCTCTTCATTCTCGCGGCCTGTCCAGGAAGTTACAGGGGCAATGGAAGAGGTGATGCGTTCGGGCGATTTTAAGCGCCGAATTCCAGTTCGCAGTTCGGATGAAATCGGCCTTCTTGCCGAGAGCTTTAACTCGCTCTGCGGTGAGCTTGATACTAGTTATGAGAGACTGGGCGAGATAGCCCTGAGGGAGGCAGAGGCCCGCGCTACTATTGCGGACCGGGAAATAGAGGCCCTTATCGAGCTCGGCAAAGTGGCCGAGTTCCGCGACCAGACGACAGGCTCGCATATTATCCGCGTCGGACTCTATGCCAAGCTGCTTGCTCCTCTTTTTTATACGGATGAAAATGAACGCCGTCTGATCTATTACGCCGCGCCGCTTCACGACATTGGAAAGATAGGCATTCCCGATTCCATCCTTCTTAAGCCCGGTCCTCTCTCTGCGGATGAATTCGAAAGAATGAAGGCCCATACAACGATAGGGTACACAATTCTGAAGGATTCCAAAAATCCCAATCTCAGAATGGGAGCTGAAATCGCCTTGAGTCATCATGAGCGCTGGGACGGCTCGGGATATCCAGGCGGTCTTGCGGGAACAGATATCCCCCTCTGTGGAAGAATTGTAACAGTTATTGATGTTTTTGATGCTCTCACTTCAAAGCGGCCCTATAAAGACGCGTGGACGCTTGAGACTTCCTTTGATTACCTCTCTTCGGAGCGCGGAAAGATTTTTGACCCGCAGGTTGTCGATGCTTTTCTGGGGCGGCGTGAACAGGTTTTGCAGATTTGGACTGATAACAATTAAAGCATAAATCAGGGGACAGCTGCAGGGAGCGGAGCCGGCGCTGGCTGCTCAGGAGCCGGCGGCTGGTGCGCCTCCTGCTGGGACATGGGCGGCTGGCCCTGCGGGGCCGCCTGAGATGGGGCTGCCGCAGGAGGTGTTGGCGCCGCTGTCTGATCCTGCGGGGCTGCGGACTTTGCAGGCATATTCTGATCCTTCAGTATTGATTCACGGAAAAGTTCTATTTCTCCGGGGCTGTAGCCTGTCCCGCAGCCGCTCATCGCGCCGAGCAGTTCGACCGCGCCCACAGGGTCTCCGGACGCAAGGCGGCAGTCGCTGAGGCCCTTTACTGCGCGGTCGTATATCTCAGGCAGCGGGTAGTCATCGATTAGGCGCAGGTAGGTCATTTCGGCGCGCTGTCTGCCGCCCAGGATAAAGCTGAGGCGCGCGCTTTCGTAGAGGGCGAACGCGGCAGAGCGGGTCTCGGGATAGCTGCGGGAGAGCCCGTCGAATATGGCGAGCGCGTCCTCGAAATTGCCCTCGGACATTGTGGCTCTGGCAGAGGCCAGTTCCTTTTCGGCCTCCTCTTCTTCATGGAGTGGAGGAGCCGGAGTCTCCGAGAGAGAGAGCACATATCTGCTTTTCTGGACCTCGAGAACGGCACCCCAGATGAGCAGTCCGCCCGAGACCGCGGCATCCGCGAGCAGTTCAGGTTCGACCGGCAGATCGCTTTGATGCGGCCAGACTATTTCGCGGGCTGCAAGAACTGCGCTTGTGCCGATAAAAAGCGGCAGTGCCAGCCTGATTCCATCCAGACTCCGCTGGTTCCTGAAATTGAGCGCTTCCCTGAATGAGACAAGGCGGGGCTCAAACACGGAGTTGCCGGCAAGCTCGAAGCTCTCGGATCTGTCGACATATCCATCTTTTCTGAGCAGCAGTTCATGCCTGCCGGCCGGGAGACCGCGGATAAAGACTGGCGTGCGTTTGTCCAGCTTTGTGCCGTCCAGATAGATGGCTGCGCCGAGTGGAGTGCCTGAAATAAATACATTATAGCTGACAGCAGTTTTGGAGTTTGAGGATGATGAATCCGGGGCAGCGCTCTCCGCCGTCAGGCTTTCCGCCTGCTGCGCATGCATGCCGGCTGGGGCGGCAAACACCAGAAGCAGAATGGCCGCAGCGCACATGTACAGCTTCATGCCTATATCCTGAGGCTGACAGATTCAGTCAGCCAGATCAATACTACTGGAGTTTCGTCGAGAGGAACGGCGGCATAGAGCGAAAGCCCGGATGCGGCGCTGTCCCAGCCGAGCAGTGCCCGGAGCCCGAGGGCTGCAAAGGGCCGGGACCCCCAATATTCACTATTATCAACTATGATGTTTCTGAAATACCATCCCCCGCGGAGCAGAGGCTCCAGAATGAGGCTGGCATCGGCGCCATCTGCAGAAAGCTGAAAACTCCAGCCGATCTCTGCGCCTCCGCAGTACATAAATGACTGGCCAAAACGGGTATCACGGGCCCTGAAACCGGCCGCGTCAAGCCAGACCCCCGCACTCAGAGCGGGCAGAAAACTGAGCTGTCTTTCAAATTCAAGTCCGCCGCTTGCCGCCGCCGCGAAGCAGTCGACATCCTCAGGCGATCCCAGAAGTCCCAGCTCGATGCCGAGACGGGAGTTCCGGGAAGAGGATGCCTCGGACATGGCGGCTGCTGCCGGAGAGCAGAACGTGCAGAGCAGCAGAGCTGCAAATATGCAGGCCTTATTTTCCAGGGATCTGCTCAAGGAACGGCCTCCGCTGTCTCGGGCAGGGCAGATGAATCCTTCTGGTTTTTGAAGCTGGCCATCATCCAGGCGTCGCTTCTGCTGACTGTCGAGAGCCGTATCTCATCCATATCGCCATTAAGGCCTTTGGAGCCGGATGGAAGATTCCCGATATCCAGACTGTCATCTGCCAATAATTCATAGGTTCCAGTCATATCATCTGCTATAGCCGATTTTTCGCCGCTGCTGCCCAGCGGACTGCCATCCATATAGAAGGTGCATTTGTCGGAACCGCTTCCGCCCTGCCAGGATACCGCGAAATGATGCCAGGTACTGTCACCGCTGAGAACAGCGCCTGCACTTTTGGCCGAATAAGTGTAACTGGTTTTATTATATACGGTAACCAGCGAAAGCATTGAGGGATCATCGTTGTCAATTACCAGGTATTCGCCGCCCTTATGAAATATACGGCGGTCCTTGTTTGAAGGGAGGCTCGACAGCCTGAGCCAGCAGTCAAAGGCAAGAGCCGAATGGCTGTCGATATCATCTGCGTGAGGGGCGGCAAAACCACAGGAACCGCCGGAGAAGCTTATGCCTGCACCTATCTGGCCATCTGAAGCGTTTGAGGGAAGAGTAAATGGCACAGTACCGCTTGTCTGGCTCTCACTGGTAAAATTGCCATTATGCCGATTCAGTGAATCGACAATCCCTGAGCCGTTTATCGTGCCATGCCATACGGCTGCGTAGCCATTGGACCAGACTGAGGCCGCGTTGCTGTGGTCGCCGCAGTCGCCGGGACTGCTCAGAAAATATACATAGATATAGTCGGATGAGACATCGCTGAAGGAACGGATTTTAACCCAGAAATAGGAGTCGCCCATATAGGTCCATGATTCGCGTTCATAGGGAAGGCCATAGCCATCTGCGTCGCGGAATGCAAGATTGCCGCCATCAGAGGTACTGTAGGAGTAGACAGCGCTTCCGCTCCTCAGATGCACAAGAAGCGGGAAATCAGTGACGGAGGTATCGCTTGTTATGCCATTGAGCGCCAGTCTTATACGCATGGCCGATACCGCCCGGGTGTCCACTGTGTAGACGGCTGTATCTGAACTCTCCTGCCCGCCCGAGCCGTCTTCCTCGGTTCCGCTCGTGCTGCCCGCTGTCCTGTTCTTCGAAATTATATCCCAGGCTCCCAGACCGAGACCGGAGCAGGAGGCGAGGATGATGCTGGCGAGAATGAGCGGAAGACAGAGGCGGTACTGAGATTTTGAGCGGGAAGCCGCGCTCCGGGCGGGGCGGCGTACCCCGGCTTTTCTGGTGCAGGACAGGCTCATCCTCCATAGTTCAGTAAATCAACTAACCTAGGGTAGCCAATTCACTCTTTCATGGTCAAGCATATCGCTCTTGCCGCCGAATTCCGCTATAGTGTCTGGTTATGGAGGAAAGAAATAAATGAAAGAATCCTCGCTGCTGCTGGTCTATCTAATTCTCGCAGGGCTCGAACTCGCTATGAACCTCTGGCTCGGCTTTCTCAACTATAGAAGGCTGAAAAGGCATGCCGGCATGGTGCCTGATACCCTTAAAGGCGCAGTCAGCCCTGAAGAAGCAGCAAAGTCGGCCTCCTATTCACTCGCGCGGATGCGCTTCGCTCTCCTCGAGGGAAGTCTGGGCGATCTCCTCCTTATGGTTCTTGCGGCTGCAGGCTTCTTCGGCTTTTTTGATCTAGTGACGGGCATCTGGACTTCAAAACTCGGCGGCACTGCCTATGTGCATGCCGCTCTCTTCCTTTTCCTCCTCGCGGGTGCTCAGGAAATGCTCAGCATGCCTTTTTCGCTCTACTCAAGCTTCAATCTTGAAAAGCGCTATGGCTTCAATACGATGAATCTGCGCACCTGGTTCCTCGACGAGCTTAAAGAGCTGCTCATCGCCCTTCTGCTGGGCCTTCCGCTGCTGGCGCTTTTTTGCTGGTTTATGGGAGCCGCCGGAAAGCTCTGGTGGCTCTGGGCTGCCGCTGTTTTTTCAGCTCTGGATCTCCTTGTCTCAGTGCTCTATCCGCTTCTGATAGCGCCGCTTTTTAACAAATTCGGCCCTCTGCCCGATGGCAGTCTGAAGAGCAGAATTGAGAAGATGGCTTCTCTGCTCAAATTTAAAATGAATGGCATCTATGTGATGGACGGCTCGAAGCGCTCAAAACATTCCAATGCCTATTTTACCGGACTTGGCGGAGCGAAAAGAGTTGTGCTCTACGATACGCTTGTAAACAGCATGAGCGGAGACGAAATACTCGCGGTGCTCGGCCATGAAATCGGACATGAAAAACGGAAACACATAATTAAAATGACCTGTGCGTCAGTAGCGCTCTCGTTTGCGGGCTTTTACGCGCTTTCACTGCTCGCTGCCTGGCCTGAGCTCTATGCGGCTTTCGGCTTTGTAAAAGATGGCGCTCCTGCGCTGAGCGTCGAGGCTCTGCTCCTTATCTTCAGCCTGCTCTCCGGACCAGTGAGTTTCTTCTTTACCCCGCTCTTTTCGATCTGGTCACGGAAGCATGAGTACGAGGCAGACCGTTTCGCCGTCGGAGCGGTAAACCGTCTGGCGGCGGAGTGCCCGGCCGAGGACGGCGGCTCAGGCGAAGCCGCGTCCCATGCCGGATCGGCTGGTGCCGGCACTGCGGGACGGCCTCTTTCGCCGGGCGCGGCAGCGCTTTCCTCGGCGCTTATCAAGCTGGGAAAAGAGAATGCTTCAAATCTCTGGCCGCATCCTGTCTATTCGTTCTGGTACAATTCGCATCCGACTCTTGTAGAACGGCTCGATGCAGTCTCCAGCGTATAATATATTAGCTGTCAGCAATAAGGCCGCGCCTTCTGCCCGGAGACGGCGCGGTCCTGTGCTCTGTGCTGTCTGGGAAACGGCCTGCTATCTGCCCGGGCTGCCTGCGATGCCGAACAGGTCGAGGAGGTCCTTTGAATCAAGATCCTTGAGCTGTATCTTTTCAGCGATCGGAACCATCACAGCTGCGATAATTTCATCGCGGGCATCGTGCCCGAGCATATTGAGATAGGGCATCATGTGCTGGTAAGCCGCCTCTAGCAGAAAGAGGCGCCCTTTAACGGGCACAATGGTCGAAGGCACTTCGATAGCCGGGCCAGGCTGGGCATAGCCCTTTTCGGAGGCCACGCGGAGGGCAATGGCATAGAGACTTCTTGTAACCGGCAGCATTTTTATCTCGGGCTGGTAGAGCTCGGGCGCGGGTTCCAGTGTGTCCTTTTCCCAGACGCGGGGGGCTATATCGAGGCTGCTCGCGTAGCGCATAAAGTGCTGGACATGCGAACTGAGATAGTCGGCGAAGGCCCTGTTGCCTGCGGTAGGACCGGCATAGGCGTAGACCTCAAACTGCGCGGTACTGCCGCCTCTTGTCCTCATCTCATCCTGAAGCCAGAGCGCCATTGCGGGTGCGAGAAGGCCGCCCAGACTGTGGCCTGTAAAGCGGAGCACCCGCGGGGACCCATCTTCGCGGCTGCCGGACGCCAGACTGATAAGTTCATCCTCGAAACTGATGCCCGCTCCCTTTTCGCCTTTGAGCGGACTCATCGGAAGCCGCAGTCTGATGGCAGTTGCGGTTCCTTCGGAGATCATCGCGGCAGCAGGCGCTTCGGTTGGCACTATCTCATTCCATGGTATCTGCTTCTGGACCATAAAATCCTGGAAAACCCATTCCGCAGCCGAAATTGTATTTGTTCCGCGGAAGATAATGGAATAGATGCCGGTATTCCTGTCTTTTGTGATCAGTACGAGTGCATCGCTGAGCGGGGAGAGGGCATTCTCCGGGACAATTTTCTGTCCCTTGATAAGCTCGGGGAAATGCATGGCAGGACCCCAGACAATATCCTCTTCCGGGTTGAGCCTGCCGAGCAGGTCTTTTATCGAAGCTGATACGCGCGCCGGGTCTCTCTCCCAGCATCCGCAGAGTGTCAGAAATGAAAGGCTGACAGTTTTCTTCTCTACATCGGACCACATATGAGCCTCCTCTTCTGTCTCCGGCCTCTGCGGCTGCGGAGCCGCAGAGGAAGCTGCCGGAGGCGCAGCCGCCGGGATGGTCGCGCAGGCGCCAAGAAGCACGCAGAAGACTGAAGCCGGAATCAGTGAGTTTTTCATATATTCAATATAAGCTGTTTTTTTGACGAAAGTCTAATCGGGCGTCCCCTTTCAGCTCCGCTTTTTCGCGGGAGCGGCCTTGGCCTTTCCGCTGACGGTTCTGGAGGCTGCTGTCTTCGAGCCGGCGGTTTTTGAAGGGGCTTTCGATGAGGGTGCCCTTGAGGTCCTCTTTGACGCGGCCGCTCTGCCGCCTGTCTCCGCGGGCGCAGTTCTGGATGCTGCGGTTCCGCCGGTGGCTTTCGCGGTTTTCCGCCCGGCGCTGCCCGCGCTTTTCACTGTCCGCGCGGCGGTTTTCCTGCTGCCTGTGCGGGCAGCGCCCGGACCGCTGTGAACAGTGCTCTGGACTGTCTCCGCCTGCCATGTTCCATTGCGGTAGACAGCCCGCCAGCCTGTCGGCTTGCCCTCTACTTCGCTCTGAACATAGTGCTCCTGCGATTTGCGGCTGAAGCGCAGAACGGCAGGCCGTCCTTCCGGATCCGCTGCCGGCGCATCGCAGATATAGCGGTATTTTTCGGCCATCTCGGCACGGTGCGGAATAAGCTCCGAGACAAGGGGAGCGCGGGTTTCGCGGTTTTTGGGAAAGGCGCTGGCTGCAAGGAAAAGACCAGCGGCGCCGTCGCGGAGAAGATAGTAATCGTCCACTTTTTCGCAGTGAAGTTCGGGCATGGGCACCGGGTCGCTCTTGGGCGGCGCCGCCTGCCCATTGCGCAGCAGTTTCCGCGTGTTCTTGCAGTTTGGATTGGTGCAGCCGAAGTATTTGCCGAAACGGCCTGATTTAAGCTGCATCTCGCTGCCGCACTTGTCACAGACAAGGGTTGGGCCTTCGTAGCCTTTAATTTTGAAGTCGCCCTCTTCGATTTCGTAGCCGGGGCAGTCCGGATTGTTGCCGCAGACATGGAGCTTATGCTTCGAGTCGATGAGATAGGCGTCCATCGCGGTGCCGCAGATGGGGCAGCGGCGCCGCTCGCGGAGCTGCCTGACTTCGGCCTCCTCATCGTCCTCCGCGATTTCGTCGCCGCGGACAAGGTTTATGGTCTTGGTGCAGCGTTCTTTAGGCGGCAGGGCGTAGCCCGAGCAGCCGAGGAAGACTCCGGTCGAAGCTGTGCGGATCTGAAGCGGTCTGCTGCAGACGGGGCATGGCATACTTATCTCAACTGGTATATTCGGCCTCATACCGCCCTTGTCAGATTCAGCCTTTAAAAGTTTCTTTTTAAAGCCCTTGTAGAAATCGTCGAGTACGGCAGTCCAGCTTTTCTTGGCTTCTGATATCTCATCGAGAGATTCCTCCATGCCTGCGGTAAAGCCATAGTCCATGAGGTCGGAGAAGCTCTCCATAAGGCGGTCTGTAACAATGCCGCCCATCTTTTCGGCATAGAGACGGCGCTTGTCGAGACGGACATAGCCGCGTTCCTGTATGGTCGTGATAATTGATGCATAGGTAGAAGGTCTGCCGATGCCGCGCTTTTCAAGTTCTTTTACAAGGCTTGCTTCGGTATAGCGGGCGGGCGGACTTGTAAAGTGCTGGCTGGGTTCGAGCTTTTTCAGTCTGAGGATGTCCCCGACTTTGACTTCGGGCAGCATGCCTTCATCGTCATCGCCATTTTTGGAGCTGGAGCTCTGCGGGGGCAGCACCTTGGTATAGCCGTCGAATACGATAACGCGGCCACGGGCGCGGAGCGTATAGAGCCCGGCCTCGACATCGATATGGGTACTCGTATAGCGGGCTGCTTCCATCTGGCAGGCGATAAATACCTGCCGGATCAGGGTGTAGAGCCGGACAGCATCGGCCTCCATGCCATCGAGATCCTGTGGCGCGCGGTTTACGTCGGACGGGCGGATAGCCTCATGCGCTTCCTGGGCGCCTTCCTGGCTTGCATAGACGAGAGGCTGGGCAGGCAGATAATTTTCGCCATAATTGGTCTTGATGAAATCACGGACAGCAGCGACCGCCTCCTCCGAGAGGTGTGTGGAATCGGTTCTCATGTAGGTGATAAAGCCGGCCTCGTAAAGATGCTGTGCGAGGGCCATGGTCTTCTTTACGCCGAATCCAAGGCGGGTGCTCGCTGCCTGCTGAAGCGTCGAGGTGATAAAAGGCGCGGGAGCGGTGGAACGGCTCGGCTTGTCCTCTCTCAGCACAACCTTATATATGGCCTTCTCGAGCGCCTTGACGGCTTTCTGCGCTTCGCTTTCGCTTACGGGGGAGAAGGCATTTTCGCCCTCTTTCTTAACCTCAAGAGAGAGGCTCTGCCCCTTGGGCGTTTCAGTAAGCGCCTCTACTTCCCAGTATTCATCGGGAACAAAGGCATGGATTTCGCGCTCCCGCTCGACAACAAGCCTTACGGCGACCGACTGGACACGGCCAGCCGAGAGTCCGCGGGCCACCTTCTTCCAGAGCAGGGGCGAGATCATAAAGCCGACGACGCGGTCGAGATAGCGGCGGGCCTGCTGCGCCTTGACCCGGTCCATATCGATCGTACCGGGATTCGCAAAGGCTTCTTTTATTGCGCGCTGGGTAATCTCATTGAACACAACACGTTTATATTTTGATGGATCGCCTCCGAGCACCTCGGACAGGTGCCAGGCTATGGCTTCTCCCTCGCGGTCCAAATCGGTTGCGAGGTAAACTGCGTCGGATTTCGCGGCGAGCTTCTTGAGTTCTTCTGCCACCTTCTCTTTGCCAGGCAGTATCTCGTAATGGGCTTTCCAGCCGTGTTCGGGATCGACGCCCATTCTCTCAATGAGCTGATCCCAGGATTTCTCTTTTCTGTAGGCAGCCTTCTGTTTGGCCGTCATCTTGCTGAGTGCCGCCCTGGTTGCCGCCCCGATGGCGGCACGCTCGGCCATGGTCCTGCTGTCAGGCTGGCCTTCGGAGCCGCGGCCAGATGGAAGATCGCGGATATGTCCAATGCTCGATTTTACCAGATAGTTGGAGCCGAGATACTTGTTGATGGTCTTGGCCTTTGCCGGCGACTCTACAATGACGAGAGATTTACCCATGCGGCTAGCCTACCGATATCCGAGGGAAAAGAGCAAGAGAGAGGGACAGAGCAGGGGAAAAAAGAAGGAAGAGAGGGACAGAGCTGATCTGTTTTTTTGACCAGCGGAATGCTGTTTTCCGGGAATTCCTGTTGACAACAGGAAAAAGGCGACCAGAATTTAAGCTGGAAGGAGGGTGGTATGAGCGCGGTCCGCGGTTGTACAAAGCTTCTCTGGGTTCTGCTGCTGCCTCTTTTCCTCGCCTCCTGTGCCGGCGAAATCCGCGGCCGTCCGGATGCGGAGAGTTCGGCCCCCCTTGTTGTGACGGTTAATCCCCTTAAAAGAGAGCAGACGGTGAGGCATTTTGGCGTCTCCGCCGCCTGGTGGGCCCAGGAGATAGGCACCTGGCAGACTCCGGAGCGGGATGAGGTGCTCGACTATCTGTTCAGCCGGAAATCGGGTATCGGCCTTGAGATAATCCGCTACAACCTTGGCGGCGGCAAGGCTGAAGGCCAGGCCTCTGGCATAGGCGATCCGTGGCGTTCAGCGGAATGTCCCCTTCTCCCCGACGGCAGCCTTGACTGGTCACGGGATGAAGCCGCGATGAATATTATAGACGGGGCCGTCGGCAGAGGGGCGGAAGTTATACTTTTCTGCAATTCGCCGCCTGCCTCGATGACGATAACGGGGGCCCCAACCGGCAATGGCCTAAAATGCAATCTGAAGCCTGATCAGTACGAAGCTTTCGCCTCCTACCTCGCCAGAGCCTCACTTGAGCTTTCGAAGCGCTGGCCCCTCGCAGCTCTGTCCCCGATCAACGAGCCCCAATGGGGCTGGGACCCTGGAAAGGGGCAGGAGGGCTGCCATTACAGCCATGCGGAGGCTGCCGCCCTGCTGGATGCGACTGCGCGGTCGCTCTCCAGAATCGATCTAAGCCTTCCCCTTTCCTCGCCCGAATCCTGCGGGTGGAATCTGGCCAGGAATTCCGAATATGTCAATGCCATATCCCTCTCCGCAGAGGACAGTACATGGTCAGCAGCCATTCATAATTATGCGCTTCATTCCTATGGCTCCGCGCGCCCGGACAGAAGCGCCCTTTCGCGCGTCCTCGCCGAAAGGCTGCCCGGAAAGGAGACCTGGATTACCGAATGGACTGAGCTTCGGCCGGGCAGGGATGCCGGGATGGGATCGGCGCTTGCACTTGCCAATACAATCCATGAGGACCTTGTGTATGGCAATGTCTCATCCTGGCAGTACTGGATAGCTCTTTCCAAATACAACTACGCAGATGGGCTTATCTATGTTGATCCCGAAAGCCGGGAGATCGAGCCCACGAAGAAACTCTGGGCTTTTGGCAACTGGTCGCGCTTTGTACGGCCCGGGGCCCGCCGGATAGAGTGCGCCGATGCCGAAAATGACGGAGTAAGGATGTCGGCTTTCCGGAACAGTGACGGTTCCTACGCCTTTGTCTGCATTAACAATTCGAAGAATCCATCTCCTCCGCTGAAGCTTAAGCTGGCAAGGGGACATCTGCCGCCGCACACGAGAGTGTGGGAGACATCGGAGCAGCGGAATCTCGAACTTGCGCCCTGGCACTCCAAAGGCCAGCGGCTCGCCGCAAAAAGCATAACTACCATAATATTTTACTGAGTAAAACAGCAGAGAGGCCCGTGCCGGGAACCGCAGCCCGGAGGCCGGGCCTGCGGCTGCGGGAAGATAAAAAAGGCCGCTCCCTGTGGGGAGCGGCCTCGTACGGCGCTTCAGCGCCGCCCCGCGGGTGCCTGCGCTCAGCACTGGCACCCGCGGCCGGCAATATCCTTCTAGCTGTTAGAAGGGCCTGTCGGCTGTGTACTTGTACTCTTTGTATCTGCGCTCAACATTGGCCTTCTGCTTGGCGAGAAGCTCGGCAGCGCGCTCGGGGTTCGCGGCCTTGAGGCTCTTGAACCTGACCTCGTTGTACACGTAGGTCTCGATCTTGCTGATATCGGGCTCCTTCGAATCGAGCTGGAAGGGGTTCTTGCCCTGATCTTTGAGCCTCGGATCGTAGCGGTAGAGCGGCCAGACGCCCGACTCAACGGCGAGCTTCTGCTGGTTCATGCCCTTCGACATATCGAGACCCTGGTTGATGCAGTGGCTGTAGCAGATGATGAGCGACGGCCCATGATAGCTCTCGGCCTCACGGAAAGCCTTGATGGCCTGAACCATGTTGGCACCGAGGGCGACCTGGGCGACATAGACATAGCCGTAGGCCATGGCCATAGCGCCGAGATCCTTCTTGCCGATCGACTTGCCGGCGGCCGCGAACTTCGCGATGGCGCCGATAGGAGTGGCTTTGGACATCTGCCCGCCGGTGTTCGAGTAAACCTCGGTGTCGACGATCATGATGTTGATATCGCGGCCGGAAGCGATGACGTGGTCAAGGCCGCCGTAACCGATATCATAGCCCCATCCATCGCCGCCGAATGTCCAGACGCTCTTGCGGATCAGGTCCTCGGCAACATTCTCGAGCTCTTTGCCCCACTCGTCTTTGACGGAGGAGATCTTCTTCTTGAGATCGGCGACATTGGCGCGCTGGGCTTCGATGTCCTCATCGCCAGCCTGATCGTTTTTGAGGATCTTGTCGGCGAGAGCGGCACCAATCTCATCCTTGTGGGCTTCGACAAGCTCGCGTGCGTACTGCTGGCGCTTGTCGGCGGCGATTCTCATGCCGAAGCCGAACTCGGCCGCATCCTCGAAGAGGCTGTTGGACCAGGCCGGGCCTCTGCCGTCGGCGCGCTTGGTATAAGGCGTGGTCGGGAGGTTGCCGCCGTAGATGGAAGAGCAGCCTGTGGCGTTCGCGATAAGGGCGCGGTCGCCGAAGAGCTGGCTCATCATCTTGATATAGGGCGTCTCGCCGCAGCCGGCGCAGCAGCCGGAGAACTCGAAGAGCGGCTGCCTCATGGCAATGCCCTTCGGGGTGGCGAGATTCAGGAGCTTGTGATCGGTGTTCGGGATCTTCTTGAAGAATTCCCAGTTCTCGGCCTCGGACTCGCGGAGCGGCATCTGGGGCTGCATGTTGATGGCTTTCTTCCCGGGGTTGGCCTTGTCGACGGCCGGGCAGATGTTGACGCAGGCGCCGCAGCCGGTGCAGTCCTCAGGGGCGACCTGCAGAGTGGCCTTCATGCCGGCAAACTCCTTGCCCTTGGCTTCGGCAGCCTTGAAGGTCTTCGGAGCACCATTGGCATACTTGGGATCATAGGCTTTGAGTCTGATAACAGCGTGCGGGCAGACCATGGTGCACTGGCCGCACTGAATGCAGACCTCAGGATTCCAGACAGGGATGTTCTCGGCGATGTTGCGGCGCTCGTACTGAGTAGTGCCGGTCGGGAAGGTGCCATCCATCGGAAGCTCGCTGACCTTGAGGCTTTCGCCCTCGTTCTGGATCATCGGTCCGAGGATCTTTTTGACAAACTCAGGCGCATCGGCGGGCACAGGGCTCTTCATATGGAGCTTGCTCGTGGCCTCGTTCGGATACTTGACCTCGTGAACTTCGGTGACGGCGAGATCGATGGCCGCGATGTTCTTCGCGACGACATCGGCGCCCTTCCTGGCGTAGGTCTTCTGGGTGTACTTCTTGATCATCTCAAGAGCTTCATCCGCAGGGAGAACGCCCGAAATCTTGAAAAAGGCGGTCTGCATAATCGTGTTGATGCGTGTGCCCATGCCGGCCTTTGCGGCGATGGCCATACCGTCGATCACGTAGAACTTGATCTTCTTCGCGATGATAGCCTTCTGGACCTCGACCGGGATCTCATTCCAGACCTTGTCAGCCGTGTAAGGGCTGTTGAGAAGGAAGGTGGCTCCCTGTTTCGCGTGCTTCAGAATATCGATCTTCTCGAGGAAGGCGAATTTATGGCAGGCGATGAAGTTGGCCTTTTCGATAAGGTAGGGCTTGTCGATCTTCTGCGGTCCGAAGCGGAGGTGGCTGATAGTATAGGAGCCGGCCTTCTTCGAATCATAGAAGAAGTAACCCTGAGCATAGTTCGGGGTATCGGAGCCGATGATCTTGATCGAGTTCTTGTTCGCGCCGACGGTGCCGTCGGAGCCGAGGCCGTAGAAGAGGCACTCAACCTCGCCGGGGGTCTCGAGGGTGAACTCCGGATCATAGTCGAGCGAAGTAAAGGTGACATCGTCCTGAGGACCGACGCAGAAATGGTTCTTCGGCGTCTTCTGCTTGAGCTCGTCGAAGACAGCCTTGGCCATGGTCGGGGTGAACTCGGCGGAACCGAGTCCATAGCGTCCGCCGATAATCTCGGGCTCAGCCTTGAAGGGAGCCTTGCCGGCTTCGAGCATCTCGGTAATGGCGGTGACAACATCCTTATAGAGCGGCTCGCCGTCGGCGCCCTGCTCTTTATCGCGGTCGAGGACGGCGATCTTCTTTACTGAAGCGGGGAGAGCCTTTACAAAGCGCTCGGCGCTGAAGGGCCTGTAGAGATGGACTTTGAGAACACCGACCTTCTCGCCCTTTTTGTTGAGATAGTCGACTGTGGACTGGACAACATCGGCACCGGAGCCCATGACGATGACAACGCGGTCAGCGTCTTTGGGACCGACATAGTCGAAGAGGTGATAGTGGCGGCCGATGAGCTTGCCCAGCTTCTCCATGTTCTTCTCGACGATTTCGGGAACAGCATCATAGAGCTTGTTGGAGCCTTCGCGGGAAGCGAAGTAGACATCGGGGTTCTGGCTGGTGCCGCGGATCATCGGGTGCTCGGGCGTAAGGCCGCGGGCGCGGTGGGCGCGGACGAGCTCGTCGTTGATCATCTCCTTCATCACTTCGTAGGGGATCTCCTCGACCTTGGCAACCTCATGGGAGGTGCGGAAGCCGTCGAAGAAGTTGACGAAGGGAACGCGGGCTTCGAGGGTGGAGGCATGGGCGACAAGCGCCATATCCATAACCTCCTGGACGCTGTCGCCGCAGAGCATAGCCCAGCCGGTGGAGCGCACAGCCATGACGTCCTGATGATCGCCATAGATGGAGAGGGCGTGGGTCGCGAGGGCGCGCGCCGCAACATGGAAGACAGCCGAGGTGCACTCGCCGGCGATCTTGTACATGTTCGGAATCATGAGAAGGAGACCCTGCGAGGCGGTAAACGTCGTTGTAAGGGCTCCAGCGGTGAGAGCACCATGGCAGGTGCCGGAAGCACCAGCCTCGGACTGCATCTCGACCACCTGCGGCACGGTGCCCCAGATGTTCTTGCGGCCCTGAGCGGAATACTCATCGGCAAGTTCGCCCATCGGTGAGGACGGCGTGATCGGGTAGATCGCGATGCACTCACTCAAGGCGTGGGCGACGTAAGCCGCCGCCGTGTTGCCATCGATCATTACCATGTTCTTCTTATCGGGCATACGGTTTCCTTGATATGGAAGGTGGGGATAAATGGCTCAGTCTGAGCCAGCTACTATAGTAGATTGGAACGCCTCTTTGTTCAATACCGATTTCAATTGTTGAAATAGCGGCGGGGGCATTTTGACAAAAAATTAAAGCCTGTCAAAAAATAAACAGCCGCTAAAGGATGGCCTGAGAGGGACAGAGCTCATGAAATCCGGCCCTGCAGGCCGGATTCGGGCGCTGGATGAAGCTTCGTGATGGGACCGTGATGGGGACAGAGCTCACCAAAGCCCGGGGCTGCCGGGCTAGCGGCGCCTTTTGCTGGGGACAGAGCTGCCTTTTAAGCCTCTGGACGGGCTCTTGGCTCTGTTTCCTGCCGGGCTGGCCAGCTCCGGCGCCGCCGGGAGCCCCCTGTCCGTGTCTTCGCCCTGAAGGGTGAGGAGGGCGGGGATGGAGAGGTCTATGCCGGCTTCCTCAAGGCGGCTGAGCACCTTCATATTGACCCGCGAAATTGTGTCGAAGTAAGCCGCACCCTTTCTGAGCCAGATAATGAACTTGATCTCATAGGCTGAGTCCCGGAAATTTACCAGAGCTGCGCTCGAGCGGACGGCATCAAGGCCGTCGTCTGTTTTTATGATATCGGCGAGGATATCGAGGGCCTTCTGCACCTGCCCGGCGTTGTTGAGTCTCGAGAGGCCGATAGTCTCCGGCACCATGGTCGCCGGCTCCGAGCTTACATTTTCGATGACTGTCTTGGAAAAAACCGAGTTGGGGATGGTAAGGCGGCGGCCTTCGAGCGTCTCGAGTTTGGCCGTGCGCATTGTGACCTCCCTGACCCAGCCGTCATAGCCGTTTACCTTGATGCGGTCGCCGATGACGAAGGGCGTGTCGACGACTATCGAGAGGCCTCCGAAGAGATTGGACAGCGTCTCCTGGGCCGCGAAGGCCAATGCCACGCCGCCGATGCCGAGGCCGGTGACAATCGCGTTAACGTCGTATCCTGTGCTGTTGATGGCGGCCACAATTCCAATGCTCCAGACAATGATCTTGCCGCCCTTGCTGACAAAGGGGACGAGTTTCTCGTTGGTCTTTGGATTCGCGAGGACCTTGGGCATCAGGTAGGTATTGACGAGGCTGTCAATGAGCCTGGCCATGAGCCAGGTAATATCGAGAATAATGATAAAATCGAGGACCCTCGCCGAGATCTGGTCTATCTGCTTTGAAAACGCGAGGCGCAGCTCTGCCCAGTAGACACAGGCAATGACAATCGCTATCGCTATGGGCTCGTCCGCGAGATCGAGGACCATGCCCATAAAGCGGCCCTTGGGCTGCTTGAGCAGATGCTGGGAGATGCGTTCGGAGATAATGTAGAGCAGCCGTGCAATGAGAATGCCCGCGACGATGACTGCGAGAGAGAGCAGAATTTCCTTGCTGTCGTTCTGCTTGACCTGCCTGAATATATCCTCGATCATGCCTTTGAGCTTACCCTAAGGTGTGCTGAGGAGCAAGCGGACCCTGCGCTCTGCACCTGCAATAAAGCGGTGCACGTGCGCAGGCCTTCAGCCTGATTTCAAATACCTTCATATTTGGCTGAAGAATTTTTTTGTCTGTGCATTCACGTGGTGCGCAGCTGCGGTCAATGCGCCGGATTGGTGCATTATTCAGGCTCTTTCAATTTGAGCTGCCGTGCCCGGGTGCAGCAGCCCGGGGAGGGCCTGCCCGGCAGAGGGAGCCTTCGCAGGCTCTGGCGGTTCCGATTCCATCTTCCCATTTTTCCGAAGATGCGGATATTATGGAATAGTCCTCTTTTTCGCGAATGATTTCCGCTTTGAGGCAGAAAAAGGAGCCAAAGTGAACAAAATAATCGAAAAGACCCATCTCTCCGAGGAGGTCTACCGCTTTGTCGTGGAAGCGCCTCTGATTGCCAGGGAGAGAAAAGCCGGTCAGTTTGTTATTGTCCAGCTCGACGCCGACTATGGCGAGCGTATCCCCCTGACTATAGCCGACGCGGATCCGCAGCGGGGCACTATCACGCTCATTGTGCAGACTGTGGGCGCGAGCACACGCAAGATGGCCCTGAAAAACGCAGGCGATGAGTTTATTGTCCTCGGCCCGCTCGGCAATCCGACCCATATCGAAAAAGTCGGCTGGGCTGTCTGCGTGGGCGGAGGCATCGGGCTCGCGCCTCTGCATCCGATCGCGCAGGCGCTCAAGGCGGCGGGCAACCGCGTCACCATTATCTCCGGGGCGCGTACAAAGGATCTCCTCATCATGCAGGATGAAATGGAGAAGATAGGGGAAAGGAATATCGTCGTGACCGACGATGGTTCGGCTGGCAGAAAGGCTCTTGTAACGGAGCCGCTCAAGGAGCTCTGCGAGCAGAAACCGGCGCCCGATCTCGTCATCGCGATCGGACCGCCTGTTATGATGAAGTTCTGCGCCCAGACCACAAAGCCCTATGGTGTAAAGACACTTGTTTCGCTCAATACGATAATGATAGACGGTACGGGCATGTGCGGCGGCTGCCGTGTCTCTGTCGGGGGAGTGACCAAGTTTGTCTGTGTCGATGGCCCCGAGTTCGACGGCCACGAGGTGGACTGGGATAATATGATGGCCCGCCTCAAATCATATAAAAAATTTGAAGAGGAGGCGAACCATAAGTGCCGCCTCGAAATCGAGGCCGACGTGCTGGCAGCCAGCCAGGGGGCCGCTCAGAATGGAGGCCGCAGATGAGCGGATTCAATAAAGATGAACTTGAAACAGAGGCCCGCCGCGGGCTCGATGCGCTTAAGGCAAAGACCGCGGACAAGCCTCTTGGCCCCCGCGACCGCATGGCTGTCCCTGTACAGGAGATGCCCTGCCAGAATCCCGAGCTGCGGCGTTCCAATATGGAAGAGGTTACATCGGGCTATGGCGAGTGCCAGGCCAGGCTCGAGGCTGAGCGCTGTCTTCAGTGCAGAAACGCGCCCTGCGTTCAGGGCTGCCCGGTAGGTGTCCATATCCCGGAGTTTATTGCGAAGCTGCGCGAGGGTGAGTTTGCCGCAGCGGCTGGCATTATCGGCGAGACCAATCTTCTGCCTTCGATCTGCGGCCGTGTCTGCCCGCAGGAGAAGCAGTGTCAGGCCCAGTGCACTCTGGGCAAGTCCCTGGGCGGGCCGGCAAAGGCAGTGCAGATAGGCAGGCTCGAGCGCTTTGTGGCCGACCGCGCCGAGAGCAGCAAGGCACCTGCTGCCGCAGCGCCTGCAGCCGGGCATTCAACAGGGAAGCGCGTCGCCGTTATCGGCGCGGGCCCCGCCGGCCTTACCTGCGCCGCCGATCTCCGCCGCCAGGGCCATGAGGTCACTGTCTATGAGGCTCTGCAGAAGGCCGGCGGCGTCATGGTCTACGGCATACCGGAGTTCCGTCTGCCCAAGGCCCTTGTCCGCCGGGAAGCCGACAATCTTGCGCGGCTCGGTGTCCGCTTTGAGCTCGACTTCCTTGTGGGCCGCACGCGGCCGCTCCGCGCTCTTCTCGACGAGGACGGTTTCGATGCCGCCTTTGTCGGTACCGGTGCCGGCCTTCCCAAATTCATGAATATACCCGGCGAAAATCTTGTCGGCGTCTTCTCCGCGAATGAGTACCTGACGCGGGCCAATCTGATGCGCGCCTACGATAAGGGCCGCGCGGCCACACCGATCTATGCGAGCCGCCGCGTTGCGGTGCTCGGCGGCGGGAACGTGGCGATGGACTCGGCGCGCATGGCTCTGCGCCTTGGCGCCGAAGAAGTGCATATCCTCTACCGCCGCGGCCGCGAGGAGCTGCCCGCCCGGGCCGAGGAAGTGCACCATGCCGAGGAGGAGGGCGTCATTTTCGATCTCCTCTCGAGCCCTGACCAGGTGCTCGCGGGCGATGATGGCAGGGTCGGCGGTCTCAATGTGGTCAACTTCAAACTGGGAGAGCCCGACGCTTCAGGCAGACGCAGCCCGGTGCCCATAGAAGGGAGCGGCCATTTTGTGCCCTTCGATACGGTGATTGTCGCGATCGGCAACGGCTCGAATCCGCTTATCGCAAAAACAACACCGAACCTCGATGTAGACCGGCATGGCCATATCGTCGTGGACAAGAAGCAGAAGACGAGCCTCGACCGTGTATATGCAGGCGGTGATATAGTACTCGGCTCGGCGACTGTCATCCTTGCGATGGGGGAGGGCAGGCGTGCAGCCGCGGCTATTGGCGAAATTCTGCAATAGCTATAGTATTGATAGTTGAGAGATAAAGCCGGCCTTATTGAGGCCGGCTTTTTTATGCCTGAGCAGCAGAATGGATGTGCCTGTTCTGCCCTTCCTCGCCGATATAGTTCTGGTAGACCCGTCCGAAGATATTCTCGCGGCCCCAGGTTGTAATAGTTCTCAGTGTTGTTTTGAGCATTTCGCTGCCGGCTATAAGCGAGGCAATATCCGGATTGTACAGACTGCCTGCGTCTTTTTCGAGCTCCGCCAAAAGCACATCGAAAGTCTTGCCCCTGCTGTAGTTCCGTCCGAGTGTGTCTGTCCCCGCATCAATGCAGTCCGCTATACGGATGATATCAGTATAAATTCTATAGGCTGAATCGGGGAAGGGACCTTCCGGATAGCCGCCCTGCCCGTTGTAATAGCGGTGATGGTCACGGGCCACATCGGCGTATTTTCTGAGATCGGGATTGGAGCGGAGAAAATCGCTGCCCACGACTGTATGCCGTTTGAGCGCCGCAAATTCGCCCTGGGTTATATGCCGGCGCTGCAGGTCCACGATATCCCAGAAGGGAGTCTTGCCTATATCGTGCAGCAGGGCTGCGTTCTTTATATAGCGGAGTATCCTCTGCTTCTCTGCCAGCACGGCATTGAGGTCGGGACAGCCCGCGCTGCCTGCAAAGAGCTCAGGCCGAGTTTCGAAGATGCCCGCTGCGATCGCGCTGGCGAGAAGCTGGACCATCAGCACATGGATGCTGGTCTCGGTCTGCTGGAAAACTGTGAGTTTGAACAGGGATTCAATGAGGCTGCCGTCATCGCGGATAAGCGGAAGCATCGCAACAAGGTATTCGTAGGTTGCCTTGAGATAGGGATGGCTGTTTCTGGCCTGAGGCCTCGAGCAGAGATAATCGATTGTGTTCTGGAAAAGCCCGCGCTGAAGTTTCCGTCTTTCCTCGATACTGCGGTCTGTAAGTTCTATCGCATAGGCCATCTCAACACTTACCACTACATGGCAGAAAAGGCGGCCTCCGCCGAAGCTGTTTTCTCCTTCCTGCTCCTGATCGCGGGCGGCATATATCTGCCCGAGTTCGGCGTAATAATCCTCGGGCGAAATTCTGCCTGAGATGTATTCCGAGTAGGTCCGGCTGAGTCCTGACATCAGCGCTGAACCCAGATTGAGGGCTTTGTTCTCCTTGAGATATTGAGCCGCCTCCCCTGCGACGAGGTCACGGTACTGCTCAAGACCTGCGCTGTGGGAGGCAATCTCTTTGTCCCAGAGGCTGCGTTTCGCAAAAACATCCAGCGAATTTACCGCTGTAAGATAGGCCTCATGGCGTGCCCTCTCGATATCCCCCTCCGCTCCGGGACCAAGCCTGTCCTCTGCTTTTTTAAAGAGACGGAGAGCCTCACTGTACTGTGCATAGAGCTCGGAGTAATCCGGTATGCCTGTCTGATTCTGAAAGAGAACCGCGTAATAGAAACGCCGGAAAATGGCGCAGAGGTAGATTTTCCGCATGCTCTCGGGATTACTGAAGGCGTTTTCCGCATCCTGAATGGAGGCGAAGCTTTCTATAATGAGCCTGCAGATCTCCTCCGCTTCCCTGGTCTTTTCGGGACAGAAGGTGCGCCCTTTTGTGTCCCTGAGAGAATCGGCGAGAGGAAGCACTTTCTCGAGCGGCCAGCGCTTCCGGATATATTCAAAGACAAGAGTCGCGAGGTCATCGTGCAGAAGATAGTCGGCTTCGGTCTGATCATTGAGAAGCCTGCCGTTCTCCTCGATGATAATCGAGGCCAGCTCGTCGTCCATCAGCGCGGGGTTTTGGATGAGCGGATAGATTGTTCTGCTGAGAAGATGTTCATTGCGCGCATAGTGTGCGCGGATGAGGTCGGAGTTCCGTTCGAGGAGAAGAAACCATTTTCCCTCGTCTTTCTGGGGCGTCAGAAGGCTGTCTTCAAGACCGCTGATAAGGAGATAGCTTTTGCGGTATTTTCTGTAGAATTTCCTGAGTCCGGCGCCCGCCTCCGACATGAAACCTCCATCAATATAACCAAAGTATACAGCGTCCCGTATAAAAAGGCAGTTAAGCCAGAAAAAATATACGGTCTGTCTGCTTTTCTAGACAGACCTGTCTCCAGCACCGCGCCGGCCGGCCCAAGTTTCAAGCTCTGTCCCCGTTTCATCTGCTTCCAGCGCGAGCTCTGTCCCCGCCTTTTCGCTCCGGGCGCCTCGACAAGGCGGGGGCTTCCGTTCCATAATAAAAGGAGAGCGATGCCTGCCACGGTTTTTCCTCTGCCTGGGCGGGTATTTCCGGAGGATGTATCTCAAATGCGACGTTGCTTTGCTGTTTCTTTTCTTCTGACTGGATTATTTTCCTCACTTGAACTGCTTGGAGCCCAGACTGCCCCGGCTGCTCAGCCCGCACCTTCCTCTGCAGGCGTGCAGAATGCCCAGACGGCTGCCCAGAGCCAGGTCTCCAGACCCGATGCTCTTCTCCTGTACAGACAGGGCCGCGATCTCGAAACGATGAACCGCAAGGCAGAGGCCCAGACCAAATACGAGAAATCAGTCGCTGTCTGCGATTCTGAACTCGCCCAGGATCCCCGGCGTATAGAGGCCTATGTTGTCAAATGCTGGAGCCTTTTCCGCCTTGGACGGCATCAGGAAGTAATAAGCGCCGGCACAACAGCGCTTAAAATCCAGTCCGATGCCCGCATTTCGGAGATTATGGGCGAATCCTATTTCTATCTGAATGAAAATACCCTTTCGCTGAAATGCTTCCAGCGCTTTGTCGATGCCGCAGACCAGGGTGCGGACCGCCTTCCGACTGCCTACTTCTATATGGGCGAGATCTATATGCGGCAGAAAAAGTACTCTCATGCGGATATAGCCTATTCGATGGCGCTCTCGAAAGAGAGTACGATGCCTCGCTGGTGGTACCGGCTCGGTCTCAGCTGCGAAAATCTCGGCGAGTGGAAGCGTGCGAATGATGCCTATGCAAAGGCCCTCGCCCTGAGCCCTGATATGAAGGAAGCTCTGGATGGAGAGGCGAGGGTGAAACCTCATCTTTCCTCCAACTGAGTTATCGTTTTTTTGCGATAAGGATGTGTACATGAAGCTTTTCCTCCGCGCAGGCAGCGGCCGGCGCTGCCTTTCCGCCCTCTGTGCTGTGCTCTGCCTTTTTTCTTCTGCTGCGCTCGGTGCGCAGAATAAGATCCAGGTGGTGAACTCAGGGCTCAGCCAGGAGCTTGTCAAACTCTTTCCCGAGATAAGCCAGGGGTATATCGATCTGAATGGAAACGGGAAGGCCGACGAGCTTGCAGACCTCTCCGAGGTTATCCCCGAATCCCGGATAAAGGATGGACAGCTCCAGGCCCAGGAAATTCTCGACTTTATTATCGAGAACTGGCGCTTTATTCCGCTCGAAAAGCTTAAATCGGTGCAGAAAGCAGTAAAGACTCAGACCGGTGCTCTCGGCGAACTTATCGCGATCGACTATTCCGCTTCGATCGACGAGGCGGTGCGGCAGCGCGAGACGATGGGAAACCATCTCTATCTCACTCCTTCCGCCTACAAGGAAGCGATGTCGAAGATGGAGGAGCTGATCTCCGCGATGTCGGCCGCCTATAAAAAAGAGGGGCAGAAGAGCGAGACCGATTTTGTCAGCAGCCGCGATGCTCTGCTCGACATGATCCAGAAGGGCTATCCCCTTCCCGAAGACATTCCGCAGGAAGAAAAGGCTACGCTCAGCACTTCGATGACAAGCATTGTGCTCGGCGCAAAGGATGCGAAGGGCAGGGATCAGGATAAAGTAAAGGCTGCAATCGAGACCCTTGGCGGGCTTAAATCGGCAGATGCCGGGCCCTATCTCGTCGGACTCGTCGGCAAGGGCGAGTATCAGATTGAGGCGATGGATGCCCTGGGTTCCATACGCTACCGGCCGGCTGTGCCTCTCCTCTCCGATACACTTAAAAATTCCTCCGATCTGAATATTAAGCTCGCGGCCCTCAGTGCGGCGGGACGGATTGGCGGGGCTGAAGGGCTCGATGCGGTGCTGGGCCTTGTAAAGAAACCCGACCGTGATTCGATTGAGCCCGAGCTTCTTGTCGCCGCGACTCAGGCTCTTGCCGGCATCGCAAAGAGCGGCAATACCGATACAAAGATTCTGGCCGCCCTCAAGGAACTGGCCGGCCATGACAGCGCAGATGTGCGCATGGCCGCGGTAAACGGGCTCGGTGCCTTCAGCGCAGCGCAGTCCTCAGAAACACTGCTCGCTGCACTCTCGGGCGACAAGGACCCCGCTGTCCGCGCAGCCGCCGTCGGCGAAGTGAATTCGCAGAAGAACGATGCTGTCGCGGTGCCCGCCCTTATCAAGGTGCTGCGTGAAAAGGAACTCGACTCGAAGCTGGCGGTGTCGGTTATCAATGCCCTTGGCAGAAACGCCCTGGGCTCCCAGGCTCTGTCCCTCATTGTTGACAAGCTGCAGGACAAGGATGCCGATGTGCGCGCGGCCGCGTCGGCAGCCCTTGTTGCCCTCTACCCGAACAATGCCCAGCTTGTGACGGGAAGCCTTACGCGGCCCCTGCTCGCGAGCCAGGATCCGGATTTCCTTATTGCGGGCACTTCGCTGCTGGCTGGTTTTGCCGACGTATCGACTGTTCCCAGCCTTCTCACTCTGCTCGCCAGTCCCAATTCCGAGGTCAAGCGCAACGTGACCTGGGCTTTTTACCGCATTCATTCATCAAGCAATCCACGGGTTGTCGACGAGCTGCAGAAACTCATCACAAATGAAAATGAATCAATTGAAGTGAGGGTGAACGCGGTACGGGCGGTGGGCGCCATCGGCTATGATACCGCTCAGCTCAATATCTGGCAGACTCTTGTGACTACAGCTCAGATGAGGGGCGATAAATACACTTCGCTCCGCTTTTATGCGGTCCGCGCCCTGGGCGGCTTTTCGCCGGCCAAGCCGCAGGTGCTGCAGGCTCTTGCGCGTATTGCCGCGAAGGATGCAGACGCGGAGCTCCGCAAAGAGGCGCTGCGCTCGCTGATTCAGCTCTCGGCGGATGACAGCACCGTTGAAGCGGCAATCGCGGCTGCCTTTAGCGGCGCCGAGGATGCCGAGATAAAGACACTTATCCTTGAAGCACTGGCCGATATGGGTTCGGACAGAGTGGCAGCTCTGGCCGGAGACTTTATCTCCGGCAGCGCATCGCTTCCACTGAAGCGCCGCGTGCTCGCGGCCCTCTCCGAGACGCCGACACAGGCTTCGGCCGAGGTCCTGCTCGATGCCTGCAAGACCGCAGAGCTCAGCGGCTTTGCTGAGGGCCTGCTTGAAGGCTATCCTGCCTCTTTTATGGGTTCGCTGATTTCACGGCGTACCCGGAGTGAATCTGACAAGAATGTGCTCTCGGTGCTCGAGGCTCTGGGGAGCCGCTTTGGCGACTGAGGCAGAGCAGAAGGGCGCCGGCTTGGCCGGCGCGGGCCGCCCGGAGGATACCGGCGATATGGCCGGGCCTGCCTTTTTCTCGAAGCTCGCCGCGCCCTGCCGCTTTATTATTGTGCGGCATGGCGAGAGCGAGGCCAATGCACTCAAAGTGATTCAGGGCCACAGGGATTATCCGCTGGACAGTCTCGGACGCCGGCAGGCCGCAGAGACCGCGGACTGGCTTAAAAATCAGAATATACGGCGCATATTTGCTTCGCCGCTCTCGCGCGCCGCCGAGACTGCAGAAGCAGCCGCCCGGGCTGCGGGCTGCACTGCGGATGGAACACTCCTTTCCGCGGAACTTGATCCGGTCTGCCTCGACGATCTTGTGGAGCTCGACACGGGCTGTTTTTCCGGCATCTCCCTCGAAGAGGCAGAGCGCCGCTTCCCCCGCGAATTCGCGGGTTTTGAGGCGCGCAGCTGGGAAGGTGTTCCGGATGCGGAACGGGAGACCGAGCTCTATGCTCGGGCTATGCGGGTCTGGACGAGACTCCGGGCGGAGGCCAATAAGATGCTTGCTGCGGAGCCGGGTGCGGCTATCGCAGACAGGGCCGGCCATGGAGCCATCGACTCGGCATGGTCAACTGAAAAAAAGCCGGATGGCATTACGGGCGGCGACGCGGCAGTCAACCGCGGTTCGCCCTCGATTGTCGCTGTGAGTCATGGCGGTTTTATCCAGTGGATTGTGCGGGCCACATTCGGCTGCAGAACCTGGATGCCTCTCGTGGCGACAGGCAACTGCGGAATTTTCGAGCTTGTCGTTGAGCCCCGGCCTGCCGCCGGTTCTGCCTATATGCTCTGGAAACGGATCAATTTTCAGGTAGAGCCCGCCGACGCCAAGGCGCTTTTCTAGAAGTGAGTGAGGAGAGGCGCGCTCCGCGCCTCTCTGCCGGCACTGGCGGGGCAAAGCGGCTGCTGAGGGGCGGATTGCAGCGCCCGCTCGGCGGCCGGATGGCGCCGCCTGCGCCGCTATGGGCCGCGGCCGTATCCGCTCTCTCGGCGGCTGTAAGCTCCTCAGCGTATGCTTGTATCAGTTGGAATTATCTGAACTCTTAATTTCATCGGGCGCGAAGGCCGCCCAGAGCGGTTCATCCTGCGGAAAGGGCGCAATTAGGTCGACAGTCTTTCTTGTGCGTGGCTGGGTAAATACAAGATGCCGCGCGTGCAGCATGACAAGGCCGTTTTTATTGGAGCGGCGCGCCCCATATTTGAGGTCGCCGCGGATGGGCATGCCGCTTGCGGCGAGCTGGGCGCGGATCTGGTGATGCTTCCCTGTAATGAGTTTTACCTCGAGGAAGAAATAGCGCTCGGACTTTCCGACGAGTTTGTATTCGAGAATGCCCTTTTCGCCGGCTCGGCCTTCGTCGCCGGCTTCGTACTTGAAGGCGCGGACAACATTTCGGCGCTTGTCCCAGACGAGGCGGTGCTCGAGTCTGCCCTCCGGGGCAGGCGGCTCTTTTTCAACGCAGGCAATATAGAACTTGTCGATATTGCGGGTGCGGAAGTCGGCGTCGAGGGTTTCGAGAGCCCGGTGTGTCTTTGCGAAAATAATGGCTCCGCTTGCGCGGCGGTCAATGCGGTGGGCGGCTTCGAGAAAAACTGAATCGGCCGCAGAGGCCGCGCAGCGGGGCGCCGCGGCAGCAGACTTCGGCGCCGAAGGGACAGAGCCCGGCGGAAGGACAGCGGGGGCGGCCGCTGGGGACATCGGGGCGGGCCCCTCAGCGCCGGCTGCAGCTGCTGGAGCCGGCGGAACAGGGCTTGCTGTCCGTGCCGCAATCTCTGCTTTCAGCAGATCCTGGAGATTGGGATCGCCGGTCTTTTCGCGCTGAACCGGCAGAGGGCCCAGCTTGTTTGCGACGAGGATCTCCCCGTCTTCGTATAGAATGCTGTAAGGCTTGTTCATTGGCTTATGTTATAGCATGGGGAAGGCTGCTCCCATAAGGGGCCGGCACCCGCCGCCTGCGCTTCCCAGAAGCGGAAAAGCGTGATACCATTAACGCCCCTCGCAAGTCTGCTTTCGCGGATCTGCGGGTCGAATACTTCTACAAGGAAGGGAAGATGAGCACACACATTCAGGCTAAAAAAGGCGAGATCGCCGACAGGATTCTTCTGCCAGGCGACCCCCTCCGCGCCAAATTTATCGCCGAGAATTACTTCGAGAACCCCGTCTGCTTCAACCAGGTACGCAATATGTTCGGCTACACAGGCACCTATAAGGGCGAGCGCGTATCCGTCATGGGGACGGGCATGGGCATGCCTTCACTCTCCATCTATGTGAATGAGCTTCTCCGCGACTATGGCGTGAAGCGCCTTATCCGTGTCGGCACCTGCGGTTCGACCCGCAAGGAAGTCGGCCTCCGCGAAATGGTACTCGGCATCTCGGCCTCAACCGATTCCGCGGTCAACAAGGTGCGCTTCCATGGCATGGACTACGCGCCGGCGCCTGCCTTCAATCTGCTCAAGGCCGCCTACGACGCCGCTGTCGAAAAGGGCATCAAGGTCCATGTCGGCAAGATCCTCTCGAGCGACTCCTTCTATACTGAAGACCCCGATCAGTGGAAGCTCTGGGCCAAATTCGGTGTTGTCGCGCTTGAGATGGAGTCTGCCGAGCTTTATACCCTCGCCGCCAAATACGACGCCGAGGCGCTTTCCATCCTCACGGTGAGCGACCATATGGTCACTGGCGGGGATACGACAAGCGAAGAGCGCGAGAAGACATTCCGCGGAATGATGGAAGTCGGCCTCGCAGCTCTGCTCAGCAAGTAATACCAGTTATTAAGAATGATGAGGCCCGCGCGGCCCCTTCCTGTACTGCCGGGGAGGGCGCGCGGGCCTTTGCATATAGGGCCTGAAACAAGAAGACAGGGGCGGGCATCCGCGGGGTCCTTTCCGGAGGGACTGCCCGCGGGGCCGCCGGCGCTATTTCTTTTCGCCGAGTTCGAGGATCAGCTCTACCTCGCCGAGGGAAATCTTGACGGCGCGGGCAATCTCCTCATTCTTCCAGCCCTGGCGTGCGAGGCGCCTTACTGTGTCGCGCACGCTGGCCGAGGCCTTGCTGCCGCCCTCCTCGCGCTTGGCATTTTCATCGCTTTTGAGAAGGGTCGAGAGTACCTTGAGCTGTTCCTCGGCCTGGTGGTTGAGGTCATCGAAACGGGTCTCGGCGCGGGCAAGCCATTCGCGCGCCTTCTGCGTTTCGGCGATGCGCTTTTCGGCATCCGCGATAATGCCATCGAGTTCGCCGAGCTTGGCCGCGGCCTGGTCAATCTTGGGTTTGTCTGCGCCGATCTCCTCGAGCCTCTGCCTGATGCCGGCGAGCTGATCGGGGATTTCCTTTATCTGTGCGCCATAGCCGGCGAGCTGTTTTTCAAGCCCCTGTGCGGACTGGAAATTCCTGTCGACAGCTTCGGCTGTAGCGTCGAGGACTTCGTTTTTCTTTTCGAGTCTGTCGATCTTTGAGGCACTTTCGTTCGCGAGATCGAGCAGTTTCTGTATCTTGGCCTGTGCCTCAGTGAGGGCATCGCTCTGCCCGGTAACTTCTTCGATCTTCTTGTCGACCGTATCGGAGACCTGGGAGAGCTTGCCGAAGTCTTCCTCGAGGGCGTCGATGCGCCGCTTCTCCGCCATAAAACGCGTGACTTTCTGGTTTACCTCGTCTTCGAGGCGCTTTATCCTGCCGAGCTGATTTTCGATCTCGGTGATCTCTGCCTTGCGCTGATCGAGACCGGCGATCTCTGTCTTCATCTGATTGATGGAGTCGCCAAGCGCCGTCCTGAGTTCGTCCGTGCGCCCGAAAACCTTCGATTCAGCGATAAATGCCTTCTGTTCCTTGTCCATTTCGTCGAGAGTCTGCGAGAGCTTCGCGGCCTGTTCTTCTACCTTGCCGAGACTCTGGACCCGGGCTGTCTCAATGCTGAGAGCAAGATCCTGAGCCGCGTCATGGAAGTCACGGAGCTTGGCGTCGGCAGCGGCCTCGGCCTCTTTCTGTTTCTTGGCGTTGTCGGCGAGAAGATTCTCATAATTGCGGGAAAATTCCTGCATCGCCTGATTGATGCGGGAAGAGAGATCCTGTCTGAGTTCTGCAGTGCGGTCGGCAAGGCTGGCCAGATCTTTCGAAATGCGGTCACGCTGCGCCTGCGCCTGGCTCATATAGCTGTCGCGCTCTTTTTCGTAATCGTTCTTGAGTGATTCCGAGAGGGCAGTGGTCTCTGCCTTGAAGGAATCGAAATCGGTGCGGATTTTTAAGTCCGCCTCGGCGAGTGTTTTCGAGAAGGTATCGCGGTAGGCCGCGCAGGCCGCCTCAGTATCCTCGCGCGTCTTGGTGATCTTGCCCTGTTCTGCTCCGACCGAGGCCGCGAGAGCGGCGAGCTGGGCCCCGAAGCTGTCTTCGGAAGCCTTGATCTTGTTCTGCATCTCGAGAGAAAATTTCGAGAGTTCGCCCTCGACATAGGCCTGAGTTGTTCTGCTGGCATCCTGTGCGTCCTGCTGGACGCCGGCCTTGAGTGCCTCGAGCGTTTCGTTCGCGAGCCCGCCCTGGGCTTCGATGCCGTCGGAAATGCCCTGAACGCGTTCGCGCATTTTATCGAGCTGTTCCAGAACGCGGGCCTGCGTATCGGCCATATGGGATTTGAGCTCGTCGAGCGCGGCTTTTTCGGCCTCGGCGCGCTCAGCCTGCGTCTTGACCGAGAGATCGGCAAGGCTCTTGTCGAGCTCACCCTTCCAGGTCTGAAGCCGCGTATCGATGTTATCGCTCCTCGTCTTGATGTCCGCGAAGAAGTCATCCTCAAATACTTTGAGCTTCTCGGAGACATTGTCGTAGGCGCGGGATTTGAGGGCATCGAGCTCCGTCTCGAGGGCCCCCATGCTCTCTCTGAGTTTCGCGGTCTCTGCGTCGAAACCGGCCTCGAATTCCTTGTTCCTGTCCCCGAGCGCGGAGCCAAAGGCGGCGAAATCGCTCTCTACCTTCTGCTGTGCCTGGGTCATCGAACCTCTCAGCGCGGTTTCGAGAGCGCCGATATCGACATTGACCGACTCGAGCTTTGCGAATTTTTCCTCGATCTCGGAATTGTACGCATTGAGACGTTTTTCAACTGCGGTGAAGAAGGCGGCTTCGCGGGCCTTGCCCTCGGTGTCGAGTCTGGCCGATTCCGCTTCACGGTCGGCCGCGGCCTTCCGGGCGGCTTCGTCTGCCGCCGCCTGCGCCGTCTTGAGCTCGCCAAGCGCTGCCAGTGCAGCAGCCTTCGTCTCGGCCGCCCTGTGCTCGTAATCTTCTTTTTCCTTTGTGAGCGAGGCCTTGAATTTATCGCTCATGGCGGTGAGCAGAGCCTCTGCCTTTGTCTCGAGCTTGGCCCCGCGTTCTTCGTAGGCTGCTTCGATCTGGCTGACTTTGGCTTCGGCCGCGTCGAGCCGGGCACCCAGTTCATCGGACTGCGCCTTGACGGCGGCCGCGGATTCTGCGAGCTGGGCCTCGGTCTCCGTCTTGGCCTCCGCCCTCATATTTCTGACAAGAGTCTGAGTTTCGACCGCCTTGTCCTTCGCGGACTGGCCGATCTCCTTGAATTTGTCCTCAATCGTCTCTTTGAGACGGGCCGCCTTGGCATCCGAACTCTCCTTGAGCTTCTGGAATGCGGTATCCTCGAGTTTTTCGGATTCAGTCCTGGCAGTCTGAAAGGCGTCAGCGATCATTTTATCGGTCTGCTGCCGGCAGGACTGGGCTTTGGCCAGCGAGGCCTCTGCTTCGGCCTGGGCATTCTGCAGGGTTGTTTTCGCGTCATCAAGGCGCCTGCCCATATCGGCGAGCACTTCATCCTTGAAACCGGCGAGCGCGGTCTGGTTGTCCCGCGCAAAGCTTTCCTTGAGGACAGGCAGCTCCGCTTCGATCGCGGCCATGGCCTTCTGGGCCTGTTCGAGTTTCTGTGCCACCGAATCGGTAAACTCATTTTCCTCGTGAAGCCGGCTCAGGTTTTCGTCGGCCTTGGATGTCATATCCGACAGACGGCTCAGGGCAGTATCGTACTCCGAAAGCCGCGATTCAATTTTGCCGATCGCTTCTGCCCTGCTGTTGAGGTTTTCTTCGACTGTCTGAAGGCGCTTCAGCACTTCTTTGGCGGCCTTCTGCTGGACTTCAACTTCTATGCTGTAGCGCTGCAGATCCTCTGAGCGCTTGTCCACATAGGCAGAGAGCTCGTCCTTGAGCTTGTCGGCGTACTTCTTGACCATCTCGAGCGAACGGTTGTCCCTGTCGAGCTGTCTGTAGATGATAAGGACGACCGCCACTATGCCAAGAGTTATGAGATTTCCCGTCGTAAAGAGCATTGAGAACTCCCGCGCGTATCGAGTTATTCCGCCCCAGTATAGAGCATTTATGCCTCAAGAGGAAGCGTCACTCCTTGTTGGCGGCGAGGGGATTCCAATATAGTGGGCGGCATGAAATACATGAATAAAAACGCCTGTCTGGGAGTCTGCGCCCTTCTGATGGTGTCCTTCCTCCCGCTGGCCGCCTGGGCCGTCCCTCCCGAGGACGGGAAAGGCGGGCCCGCGGGCGGGGCCTCCGGGAATGCGGATGCTATGCTCCGGCTTCCACGGCTTTTCTGTGCCGATGCCACCCGTCCCGGTGCGCCTTTTTTTGTCTGGCTGGACGGGTTTGAGGGTATCATGGACTGGACACAGGGCTCCCTGGGGAATAAAAAATCAAGCTCTGTCCCCGCGGAGGCCGCCGTCCCCGCGCAGGCCGCCTTGGAAGACTCTCTTTTGAGCTCTGTCCCCGCTCTGAGCATTCTCTGGGGCCGGGTGGCACTGCAGACAGAGACCGGCAGAATCCTGTGCTCCGGACCGCTCTTCCGGACGGCCAGCGGCCTCTTCGGCTGCGTCCTCGCCATCCCCTGTGATGCGCCCGCTTCGGACTGTCAGCTCGTTTTCCTGAATGCCTTCGGCCAGAACGCCGCTCCGCCCCAGAGAGTGACTGTCAATCCGCGCAGCTTTGTCAGCGAGGATATAGCCCTTGATTCGAAGAATACCGATATCCGCGAGAAACCGGATCCGGCCAAGACCGCTGAAGCCGAAAGACTCTGGGCCATCTATCTGACCAGCGACGCGGATGCTGTCTATCTCGACGGGCCCTTTATCCTGCCGACCGGAAAATCGAGGCGGAGCGCCGGCTTTAACGATCAGCGCCGCTATCTCTATTCTTCTGGCAGCAGCGCGGCGAGCGTGCATGCCGGCGTGGATATAGCCGTGCCTCAGGGAACCAGAGTGCGCGCGGCCGGCAGGGGCAGAGTGGTTTTTGCAGCGATGCGCATTGTCACCGGCAATACTGTCATTGTTGAACATCTCCCCGGTGTGTACTCACTCTATTTCCACCTATCCAGGATTGAGACAAAAGAAGGCGCCTTTGTAAAAAGAGGCCAGGAAATAGGCCTTTCCGGCATGACGGGCCTCGCTACCGGCCCCCATCTTCACTGGGAGCTGAGGGTGAGAGGGGAGGCCGCCGATCCCGACTGCATGCTTGAGAATGCGGGCTGGTATCCTGCCCCCGCCGCGCCGGGCCTCGTACTCTCCCATTGACAAAGACCTGCTCCGTGTCGAAAATAGACGGCACGATCGAAGGGAGGTGAGTACTATCAATCAGATTATCGTGGATGACAATGAGCCGCTCGAGAAGGCCATAAAGCGCTTCAAGCGCATGGTCGAAAAAGAGGGAATCATCCGGGAGTGGAAGAAGCGCGAGTTCTACGAAAAGCCTTCTACCATCAAGAACCGGAAGAAAAAGGCTCTGGCGCGCAAGCTTCTCAAGAAGTCGCGCAAGCCGCGTGATTCCAAGGGTGGTTATTGATATCCCCTCCGATCGCGGACAATTTTGATCTGTGAATAAAGAAAGGCTGCCTCAAGGGGCGGCCTTTTTGCTGTCCGGCGCCGAATTCCGACTCCGAATTCAATACAATCCGAGGCTGATATGAAGAAAAATCAAGCTCTGTCCCCTGTTCTGCCATTTGCTCTGCTCTGCGCCTTCTGCGCCTTGAGCCTGACTGCCTGCGGAAGCAGGGACAGAGCTGCCGATGAAGCCAAACTGGGCATCAGGGAGGAACCGACAGTGCCGAATCCCCGGCTGCAGACTGCGGCCTTCCAGGCGGGTTCCCGGAAGCTCACCGTAGAGCTTGCTCTGACCCCCGATCAGCAGGAGAAAGGCCTGATGTTCAGGAAAAACCTGGGCGAGGATGAGGGAATGCTCTTTGTTTTCAACTCGGACCAGCATCTGTCCTTCTGGATGAAGAATACGGAGATTCCGCTCTCCATAGCCTATATCGCCTCCGATGGAACCATCCGGGATATCTTCGATCTTGAACCCCGCAGCCTCGCCCCTGTGCCTTCGACGCGCTCGGTCCGCTACGCCCTCGAGGTCAACCGCGGCTGGTTCGAAAAGGCAGGCCTCAGGGAAGGGGACAGGATTCAGCTTCCCGAGCTGCCCTGAAAACAGAAAGCGGGGACAGAGCTCGAAAACGCCGCAGACGGCTTGTTTCCAGCGCTGGTCCCAGACGCCGAGCTCTGTCCCTGTGGGTATCGCTTGGGTGCGCGGCTTCCGGCCCCGAGCTCTGTCCCCGCGGATTGACGAATCTATCCCGGCTTCCTTACCTTTGTACTGAAAGGTTGTAGTCAATGCTCGAAATTCTCAAACTTGGAAATGAAACGCTCACGCAGAAATCCCTGCCGGTGACTGTGTTCGATGATGCTTTTGCGGCCTTTGTTCAGGAGCTCTATACAACGATGAAGGAGGGCAAGGGCGTTGGCCTTGCGGCTTCCCAGGTCGGAAGGCTTGAACGGGTATTTGTAACTGGCGCCGAAGACGACAGGCTCCGTGTCTTTGTCAATCCGGAGATTGTCTCCACTTCGCCCGAAGAGGTCCTTATAGAGGAGGGCTGCCTTTCGCTTCCGGGGCTCTACTGCAAGGTGAGGCGTCCCGAGAAGATAAAGATCCAGGCTTATAACGAAAAGGGCCGTCCTTTTACTCTTGAAGCCTCTGATTTTCTTGCGCGCATTATCCAGCATGAGTATGACCATCTGAATGGCGTGCTCTTTATCGACCGCCTGCCGCCTCTCCGCAGGGAGCGGGCTCTGCTCGAATACCGCAAGCTGTCGAGGCAGTAGGTGAGGGTGCTCTTTGCCGGCAGCCCGGCCATTGCGCTGCCCGCCCTTGAAAAGGCGGCCGCCTGCTCCGAACTCGTCGGAGTGCTGACAAATCCGCCTTCGGTATCGGGCCGCGGACTCGCACAGTCGGAGACGGCCGTGGCCGTGGCCGGCCATAGGCTTGGCCTTCCTGTGCTCAGTTTTGAGCACCTTGGATCCGAAGCCCGCGGGGCTGTGGCTGCCCTCAAGCCTGATCTCCTTATATCTTTTGCCTATGGCCGCATCTTCGGACCGAAATTTCTGGCTCTCTTCCCGATGGGCGGGATCAACATCCACCCTAGCCTCCTGCCCAAATACCGTGGAGCTACCCCGCTGAATGCGGCCATCCTCGCCGGGGACAGCAGGACTGGTGTCAGCATCCAGCGGATAGCCCTCGAGATGGATGCTGGAGATATCTATATGCAGAAAGAAATTATGCTCGATCCGCGCGAGACGGCCGAGAGCCTTGAATCCAAGGCCGCCGCCTTGGGGACAGAGCTGCTCGCTGCTCTCCTCCCCGAGCTCAAGGCGGGCCGGGCGCTTACGCATCCTCAGAGCGGCGAAGCCAGTTTCTGTCCCCTCATTAAAAAAGATGACGGCCTTCTCGATTTCGGCACCCTGGGAGCGGAAGAGCTCGACCGCCATGTCCGGGCTTACTACCCCTGGCCTGTGGGATTTACCTGGCTCAGGGGACAGCGTCTCAGCATCCTTGAGAGCTTTCCCTATCCCGGAGAAAGATGGCCGGGCATGGAGGACGCTCTGCCCGGTACTCTCCTTGCCCTAGACAAGAGGCGGGGGCTGATGGTACAAACTAGAGATGGCCTTTTAGCCCTGCGGCGCCTTCAGATTCAAAGCAAGAAGGCACTTCCCTATAAGGATTTCGCGAACGGCCTTCGCGATGCCTTTGGCGCCGTGCTCGGCAGCCCGGCCGGACAGGAATCTGGAAAGAACCCATGAATTTGAATCTTCCAAATGGTTCTGATATGAAACCAAGTGTTGAGCTCGAGGAGCTCAATAAACTCAACAAAGAACAGTCCAAACGGGTTGCCTGGGGCTTTGTTGCCCTGATAATCCTGATGATTGTGGTAGCCCTTGTCTCCTTTTTCCTCGCGCTGCGTGGAAATGAGGAGACGATGGTCCCCGATGTCAATGGAATGGAGCTGGCTTCCGGCCTTATCAAGCTTCAGGACAAGGATCTCTATCCGCATATCACCCTCCGCTTTACCGACGATGTAAAGGAGAAGGGCAGAATTGTCGAGCAGAGCCCGCTGGCGGGAACCATTGTGAAGGCGGGACGGCGCATCCAGCTTACGGTGAGCCGCGGACCCATGATTGACCGTGTCGAGAACTATGTGGGCGGCGATATCAACGCCCTCAAGATACATCTGCAGACGCTCTTTGCCTCTTCGACGCCCCTTGTGACGATCAAGGAGCCGCCTGTCTATATCCATGACAAGGCCCCCGCCGGCACGGTTCTCCAGCAGAAGCCTCTGCCCGATACCCCGATAGACGGGCCTGTCGCCCTCGATCTCATTGTGAGCAGCGGCCCCGAAAATGCACAGATCCAGGTGCCCGAGCTCCGCGGACTCGACTTTTCAAGTGCGCTTGCCCTCATCGAGCGGGGGAATATTGCGGTCACCTTTACAATGCGCCAGGGAACGAGAAGCGAACGCCCGGGCGCTGTTGTCAGCGAGACTCCGGTGCCCGGATCATCTATCCCCTCCAATGGAAGGCTTTCGGTGACGGTGACTGCGCCTGCTCCCGAAAAGGGCATGGTGAGCGGGCTCTTCTCGAGGGATCTCCCCGAGTATCCCTATCCGCTCAAGGTCAGCCTCGATGCGACGCTCCCGAATGGCGAAAAACAGCGAATTGTCTCACTCAATCACCCGGGCGGAAATTTCTCTGCTCCCTATAACCTGCCTGATGGATCTGTCCTTGTACTGACTGTGCTCGACCGCGAGGTCGCGCGCATGGAGGTCAAAACGGAATGAGCGGCCGGACCAATGAACCGCACGGTTCCGGGCGCGATACTCCGGGACGGCGTGGCGAGGTCCGGAGTGGAGCACGCCGCGGGGCAATCCGCCACAGCGGTGCGGGACAGGCGCGCAGAGAAGCCCTGATTCAGCAGGGTGAAAGCCGCGCCAAGAAAATGGCGAGCGAATCGCCCAAACTCACAGAAGTCGTTTTCTTCTATATCTATGATATCGGCCAGCGGGCCGACCTGAAAAAAGTGGCGGCGCTGATACCGGCCTATGATGATATGGGCCTTGTAAAGCGCCGCGATACCCCGGCCTCTCTCTCTCTGCCGCGCCCCCTTGTGGTAAGGCTGAATGAAACCGAGGCGGTCGAGGCCAATGAGTTTGAATCATTTACCTCAATTGCCAAGATTTATGATGAAGGCGCCCTCTCGATCATCGTGCGGATAAAGACGAGGACTCCCTTTGATGCGCTCTATACAATGCGCCAGAAGACAGTCCTCGAAGACGGAGTCGGCCTCACCATAGATGATTATGCCGAGGAGAGCTTTCACCGCATCTATAATGCAATCCGGCCGGCGGTAGCCGGCCCCTACGAAAAGGGCTATGTCGACAAAGAGACCTACACCGCCTACTGCATCATCGATGATATAGGCGATCCCTATGAGTTTATCCGCGAACACCGCGCCGCGGCCGCCTCGCTGCTCATCGATGAATCCCGGCTCGAGCAGCTGCATGAATCACAGGTGAACGCGACTCTCGCGCGGCCTTTCTCCTTCCGCACCGACGATTACGCGGTCTTCGATATGGACCGCTGCATCATTATCGATCCCAATCATGATTACGAAGATCTGCTGCTTATCGTCGAGCACGCCAACTACCAGCTGCTCGAGCTCCGTGTGCTTGACCGCCTGCTTGACCGCTGGCTCGACGAGGCGGAGCGCGATATCCGCCTGATGTATTCTGATGAGGCGGGACAGAAGCACCTGCGCGGCAATGCCGCCCAGCGCAAATTCGCCCATATCCAGTCCCTGCGCTTCGATGCCCTCTTCATCCTTGAAAATCTTGAGAATTCTTCGAAGATCATCGGAGACTATTACCTGGGCCAGATCTACGCCCGCCTCTGCGGCATTCTGAACACTGACGGCTGGAAATGGAGCGTCGAGCGCCGTCTCGATACCCTGCAGTCAGTCTACGATATGGAGAAAACCGATACGAGCGACCAGAAGATGTTCTGGCTCGAAGTTGTCTTCGTTGTCGTCTGCATCGTCTTCCCGCTGATTCAGATCGTCCAGGTGATGATAAAGTAGGGCTCTCCCTTCGGTTTTTTCCATCCGCCATCCTGAGGCCCGCAGCTCTGTCCCCAGGGGCACAATTATTTAATGCCATTAAGAATTTGCTTGACGGCTCCGGCCTCCTGTCTTTACCATGAAGCACTATGAGAAACACGAGTCCGCTGGGCGCCGGCTGGCGCTATACCGATCATTTTGAGGATGCTTTCTGTTCTGCCGCCTATCCGCTTGCAGACTGGAGCCCAGTCGATCTGCCGCATACAAACCGCGAACTGCCATTTAACGGTTTTGACGAGCATATCTCCCAGTTTGTCTCGAGCTATGCACGGGATCTCGAATTGGCCGCCATCAGACCAGGTGAGCGGGTATTCCTCGATTTTGATGGAGTCATGGCCGCCTGTGAGCTCTGGATCAATGGGAAGGCCGCGGGCAGCCACAGAGGCGGATACACGCCATTTTCTATTGAGATAACGGAATACGTGCATGAAGGACAGAATCGTATCCTTGTAAAGGTGGACTCGACCGAGAGGGCCGATATCCCTCCCTTTGGCCACGTGGTCGATTACCTCTGCTATGGCGGCATCTACCGCGGTGTTTTTCTGCGGTGCGAAGGCGGAGCCTATATCCGCGATGTCTACGCGAAACCGCTCTGGCAGCCGGCGCCGGGTGTGCCGGGGGACAGAGCCGGGGCTGCAGACCGCGCCGGCACAGGCGCGGGGGACAGAGCTCGGACAGCCGGCAAGGCCTCGCTCAGCGCAGAGGTGACGATCGATATCGGAAAACTCAGGCCGGCTTCGGGCTGGGTCCTAAAGGGGCGCCTGCTCGATGATGCAAGGGAGATTGCGGCGGCGCGGGCGAGCTTTGTCCCTTTGGATGCTTCATGCACTTCAGTCCCATCCAGCGGCGCAGCCGGGAAAGCGGCAGCCAACCCGGCCGCCCAGACTGGCTCCTCCAGAACTGTAGCGGAGCTGGATTTCGGCGTCCTCCCTGGCATCAAGGCCTGGGAGCCTGATTCGCCGAAGCTCTATACTCTCGAGGTCGCATTTGAGCGGGATGGCGCCATGTCGGATCTGATGAGCCGCCGTATCGGCTTCCGCTCGGCGGAGTGGAAAGCTGAGGGTTTCTTCCTGAATGGCCGGCTTCTGAAGATCCGGGGCCTTAACCGGCACCAGTCCTATCCCTATGAAGGCTATGCGATGCCTGCGCGCGCGCAGAGGCGCGATGCTGAAATACTCAAAAATGAACTTGGCCTCAATCTTGTGCGGACTAGCCATTATCCGGATGCGCCGGCCTTTCTCGATGCCTGCGACGAGCTCGGACTTCTTGTTTTCGAGGAGCTGCCGGGCTGGCAGCATATCGGCGGTGAAGAGTGGCAGGATCAGGCCTGCGCCGATCTTGAATCGATGATAGTACGCGACCGTTCGCGGCCTTCGGTTGTGCTCTGGGGCGTGCGTATCAACGAATCGCAGGACTGCCATGATTTCTATATACGGACCAACGGGATCGCGGAAAAACTCGACCCGGCGCGCGCCCGCGGCGGTGTGCGCTATATTGCAAAGAGCGAGCTGCTCGAAGATGTATATACCTTTAATGATTTTAACTATAACGGCATTCTGCCTCCTCTTCAGAGGCAGCGCGCTGTTACCGGCCTCAGGCATGATGTGCCTTTCCTGATAACTGAATTCAATGGACACATGTTTCCTACAAAGCGTTTTGACAACGAAGAGAGGCTTGCAGAGCAGGCCCGGCGGCATGCGAAGGTGCTCGACGCTGCCATGGGCGCGAAAGGCACTGCCGGCGCCATTGGCTGGTGCGCTTTCGATTACAACACCCACAAGGATTTCGGCTCAGGCGACCGCATCTGCTATCATGGAGTATCGGATATGTTCCGCATACCCAAATGGGCAGCGGCGGTCTATGCGAGCCAGAAGGATGCCTCGGCGGGGATTGTGCTTGAGCCGGCGAGCATTTTCGCGAAAGGCGAGCGCAGCGCAGCGCAGATGCTCCCTCTTGAGATCTATACTAACTGTGATGAAATAGTTCTCTTTAAGGGCGGGAATCGGATCGGTACCTTCAAACCGGATCATGCGGCCTATCCCCATCTGAGGCATCCGCCTGTAATCGTGCGCGACCTTATCGGCGATCAGCTCGATGGCGGCCGGTTTTCGCACCGCGATGTGGATATCCTCAAGGCCATAGTATCGAAGGTTCTGATTCAGGGCATGGAGTGTCTCAGCAAATTCGATCTGCTCAGGATAGCCCTGCTTCTCAAGCGGAATCATATGACCTTCGCGGAGGGGACAGAGCTCGTGAGCAGCTTCGTCATGGGCTGGGGCGCCAAGGATGAAACATGGCAGATCGCGGGAATGCTGGACGGGAAGGAGGTTCTGCGCCGCAGCTTTGGCAGCGATGCCGTGCCCTCTGAAATCAGACTGACCGCAGATGAAAAAAAACTTGAAGCGGGGGGCGAGGGCAGGTACGGCGAAGCCTGGGATTGCGTGCGTATTGTCATCAGGCTTCTCGATCAGTATGGAAATCTCTGCCCCTATGTTCCCGAGTGCGTCGATGTCTCCGTGTCGGGACCGGCACGGATTCTCGGGCCGCAGCGGATTGTCCTGCAGGGAGGCTGTGCGGCCTTCTGGGTAAGGCCGACGGGGGCGGGAGCGGTCACTGTCGCCTGCCAGGGTCTGAGGGCTGCGGCAGAACCGATACAGCTCAGCGTGGAGTAATTCTATTTCCAGACGGCATTTATAATTGGACGGGCGTCCGCGGCGTTCAGCGATGGACGCCCGTGGGGACGGTGCGGGCTGTGGAGCACCGGTTGCGCCTCGGCCTTATTGATTATACTCTAGAATACAGCCATGACAGACCGCGAAAACCTCAAGGCGGGAGAGCGCCGGACCGCCACTATTCTCTTCTCGGATATGAAGGGCTCTACTGCCCTCTCCGAACATATGGACCCCGAGGAACTCGATGCCCTTATGACGAGGGTTTTCGGACTCTTCGAGGAGATTATCAAAAACAACGGCGGCTTTGTGGAGAAATATATAGGCGATGCCCTTGTGGCCGTGTTCGGCGTAGGCGAGCTCCATGAGGATGATCCATCGCGGGCGGTGCGTGCGGCGCGCGAATTTCTCTCCAAGATCAGCGCTGAGAATTCGAAGCTGTCCAACCGCAATCTGACCATCGGCTTCAGAACCGGGATCAATACCGGCCTTGTGACTACGGGAAAGCGCGGCGAATTCGATGTTGTGACCGGGCACGCGATGAATATCGCGCAGCGCCTTGAATCGGCCGCGCCGGTCAACGAGGTCCTTGTCTCGGAGTCGACGAGGGAGAAGTGCGAAGACGATTTTGAATTCGGTCCACGCATCGAAGTTGATGCAAAGGGCAAGACTGAACCGGTGGCGGCCTATCTTGTAAAAGGCGAACTCTATACGCTCAAGGAGCGCGGGCCGCTTATTGGACGCAAGGAGCTCCTCGATGAAATTCTCAAGGCGTATATCAGAAACCGCTACGATGAAGTATCGGGTGTCTACCTCATGGGCGATGCAGGCATCGGCAAGACGCGGCTTGCCCAGGCCCTCGTCGAAAAGATAAAGCTCTTTCCGGATTTCAGAACGCCCATACTTGAGGCGCGTGTTCAGCAGTTCAGACCATCGGCTTTCGCCGTGGTTGTCGATATTATCCTGGGCTATTTGGGGCTTGAAGCCGGCGATGATCCAGCTCGGATTGGCGAAGGGATCCGCAAAATCCCCGGCGTGAGCGGCGAATCAGCCGACCGCTTCCTTCCCCTGCTGACGAGCAGCGATCCGGACAAATCCGACGCAAATGCGATTTCATCGCTCTACAGCATTTTCAGCGCCATTCTGGACTGTCACGCAGGCGATCTTTTCCCAATACTTGTTATAATTGACAATGCACCGACAATGGACCGTTCGTCGCGTGAGTTCTTTCAGTATCTTTTCAAGAATGGAACAATTAAGCCGTTTTTTGTCCTGACCGGGCGTGATTTTCCTCTTGACCTCCGCAAGGTGTTTCAGGGCCTCAAGGTAACAAAGCTGGGACCGCTCAATACCGATGAATCGCTTGAACTGATACGTTTTCACTGGCCGGATTCCATACCGGAGACAGAGAAAAAGATCCTTGAGGCGAGCGGCGGGAATCCGCTCTTTATCCGGGAATATGCGATCTATGCCCGGAAACACCGCGATGTCTCCGCTCTGCCTTCTACTGTACAGACAATTTTTCTCGCAAGCCTCGAACGCTATCCTCCCGAATGGCGCGAGCTGGTAAGGATGCTCTCGGTGTTCATCCATTCTTTCTGCGCTGATGATGCCCGCTATATAGAGGAGTCGCTGGGCGGCGATTCCACTATTGTCGACGCGGCCCTGCAGGGCTTTGTAAAGGATGGCATTCTCGTCGAGGTGCAGCAGGGATATTTCTACTTCAGAACTGATGTATTCAAAAAAGCGCTCTATGCCTCACTGCTCAACCATAATAAGCGGATTCTGCATGGTCTTGTCGCCGATATCATTCTGAGACAGGATGAACCGAACCGCATCCGGCTCATCTATCATCTTGTCAACGCTGAACGCTATGGAGAGGCGGGGGCTGTTATCCAGAAAGACCCCAATGCTTCTTATACTTATGATTATCTGCCTTATATCGATCCGCTCTATCATAAGCTTAAGGCCGATGAAAAGTCCGCGGTGCTTCTGCTGATTACCAAGGCTGCGATACTCTTCAATCAGGGCAGGCTGGAGGAGTCGGAGACCGTGCTCACGCGGATTATGCATATCGCGCTTGTGCGCAAGGCCGACAGCCTTATGGCCTATGCCTACCAGCAGATATGCGTATACAGCGCGATGTGCTATTCGTTCCAGAAGACAATCTTTACCGGCAAAAAATCTCTGTACTATTATAAACGTACGCCAAAGAACGCGAAGGGCGTACAGAATGTACTCCGCTATATGGCCCTCGCTGAAGTTCAGCGGGGCAATATTGAGGAGGCACGGGGACTTATCGAACAGTGTGCGGCTGTGGAGGGCGGCGATCAGACTGATTCGGCTATGGCCCGCGCTGAATTCTGTCTGCTTTCAAGCGACTACAGCGGCGCCCGCTCCGCTCTCGAAAAGAGCCTCTCCACACTGAATAAGGAGAACATCTCCGCGTTTTTCTTTGGCTACGATCTCAAACTCAAGGTGCTCTGGCAGCTTTGCGATTTCAAGGCTGTACAGGAGGCTGCCCAGAAAATCCTGGCGCTGGGCCCCCTTTCGGAGTCGGTGCTTTCGCAGGCGAATGCGATGCTTGGGCTGGCTTCGCTTATTCTGGGCGATCCCGCGGCGGTCAAGGACCGCTTTGTGCAGGCAGAATTCTATGCGGGGCAGATTCATAATACCTATGATAAGATGGATGCCCTAAGGACCCTCGCAGTATGCCGCTATATGGCCGCGGACAGCCGGAAGGCGGAAGAGACGGGACTTGAGGCCCTCACAATTGGGTTGAGAAATTCCTGCTATGGTCCGAGCTTTACCGTCCTGCTGCTTCTTGTAGAGGTCTCGATGGAACACGGGCGGGACGAAAGGGCGCGCTTCTTCCTGAATGAGGCGTCCTATTTCTTTGTGACCGGTTTTCTGCTTCCGCCCAAAGATCTGATTCTCTACTACTATTATGCTTCGAAGCTGCTCGATCCCGATAAGCGCGAGCGCTGCCTGCGGGTGGCCGCCCATCTTATCGACGAGGAAAAGGCGCGGATTGGCGATCCCGGGCTGATAAAGGCTTTTCTCGCAATAAGATCCTTTGGAAAGATAGACAGAGAGGCGCATGAGGCGCTTGGATCAGCCTCAGCGGCGGATGCCGATATATCGATGGATCCGGGAGAGCTCGACTGATGAAAGCTGCTGAATCGCGTGAGATATGGCGGGAACTCTCGACTGTAGAGGACTGGCTTTCGGGAGGGCTCGCCCGCAGCAGGGTGGAGCCCGATTTTGACGCGCTCGAAAAAAAGGCCGAAGAGCTCAAGGCTATTCAGGCTGCCCTTACTGCGCGGACGGCCGGCGGGGAGCAGAAAATGTCCGGTCAGAAAGGGCCGCAGCAGAGGCGCGCCGGAATGGCAGATGCTGGAGCGGCTGCTCCGGCAGTCGGCAGCGCAGCAGATGGACCTGCAGCGGGAGGCACAGGGATAGCAGGCATCGCCGGACTTAGAAGGGGAATACCTGGGATGCCAGCGGCTCCCGCGGGGCATGGCACAGCATCTCCGTCGGCCGCGGCCGCGGATATCCGGCCTCTTCAGGCCCAGCCGCGAGCCCGGCTTCTCAAAGCCGGCGACGTGCTTAAGCCTGGAGAGAATCCGGCCTCGGCTCTGACCCGGCTTGAATCAGAAGTTTCCAGTTGTGATAAATGCGGGCTCTGTGCGGCACGCAGAAAAGCGGTGTTTGGCATGGGACCTGCCCTGCCCCTGGTTCTCGTAGTCGGCGAGGGGCCGGGAGCGGAGGAAGACGCGACAGGGAGGCCTTTCGTCGGCCCTGCCGGCAGGCTTCTCGACAAAATGCTCGGGGCGATCGGACTCGAACGCGGAAAAAACGCCTACATAGCGAATGTGGTAAAATGTCGGCCGCCGAACAACCGCACGCCGCTCCCGGATGAGTGCGCGGCCTGTCTGCCCTACCTTGAGGCGCAGATCGCCCTGCTGGGCCCGAAATATATTCTCTGCATGGGAAGGACCGCGCTCCAGGTGCTTACTGGTTCGAGCGAGGGCATAATGAAGCTGCGCGGCCGCTGGTTTGATTTTGGCGGAATTCCGCTTATCGCAACCTATCATCCAAGCGCTCTCCTCCGAGACGAAAATCTCAAGCGGCCTGCATGGGAAGATCTCAAGGAACTGCGGTCCCGTTTTGAATAGAAGCCGATGGAGCGTCCGGTGTCCAGATATCTGAAAGTCGCATTCAATATTCCCCTTCCCGGGACATATACCTATCTCAATGTATGCGGTGCCGCAGATCCAGATGCCGAGTCCAGCGCGGGAAACGCTGCAGCAGCAGATGCCGCCCCCGATGCCTTTGCAGATGTCCCGCTTTTTGAGCAGAGTCTCACAGAGGTGAAGGAGGACAGCGGAGCTGCGGCTGGGGAGGGGTCTGCAGAAAAGGGCGGCAGGGGCCGGCGGCGGAAGCCGCCCAGAGCGAAGAAAAAAACGGCCGCGCAGCCGGAAGCGAAGCTCGGCGTGCGTGTTGCAGCCCCTTTCGGCCGGCGTCTCCTTGTTGGCTATGTAGTCGCAGAGTGCGATGAGAGCGATATTCCGGATTCCCAGCTCAAGCGGATTTCGCGCGTTATAGACACTGAAGCGCTGTTCAATGAGAAATCGGTAGAGCTCGCAAAATGGCTCGCTGGAATGTATTACTGCGGCCTTGGCGAAGCTCTCGGCGCCATGCTGCCCTCAGGCCGGCGCGAAATCTCAGCAGGTCTTGAAACAGGCGAATTCGAGATTGAGGAAAAGCCTCTTGTGCTCTCCGATGAACAGAAAAATGCACTCGGCCATATTCTTTCCTCAAAAGATGGAATTTCATATCTCTATGGATTGACTGGAACAGGAAAGACTGAGGTCTTTCTGCAGGCTGCCGAGGCAACGCTCCGGGAGGGAAGAGGCGTTATCTATCTTGTGCCCGAAATCGCCCTGACCGGCCAGGTGGTTGAGGCCGCGGAACGGCGATTCGGAGCCCGCTGTGCGGTCATTCATTCAAGACTGAGCCCATCTCAGAAACTTTCGGAGTGGCGCAGGATTCTCCGCGGCGAAGCCGATGTGGTAATTGGTGCACGGAGTGCGATATTTGCCCCGCTTGAAAATACTGGTTTAATTGTTATAGATGAAGAACATGAGGGCTCCTATAAGGCCGGAAATACTCCACGCTATCACGCGAGGCAGGTGGCCATGCACCGGCGCGCGGTAGAGGGAGCCCGCCTTGTTATGGGAAGCGCAACGCCTTCTCTGGAATCCTGGAAGCTTATGCAGGAAGGCGGAATGGAGCGCCTTACCCTGACAAAAAGGCTCTCTGGCGGCGCTCCTCCCAAAGTGGAAATAATTGATATGAGCTCAGAAGAAGGTCCCATATCGGCACGCCTTGCAGATGCAGTACGCGGCACGGCAGCAGCGGGCGGCCAGTCTATCCTTTTTCTGAACCGGCGCGGATTTTCGTATTTTTTCCGCTGCAATACCTGTGGCGCCGAAATCCGCTGCAAGAACTGCTCTGTTGCTCTCACCTACCATAAGGACCAGAATGCCCTTGTCTGCCATTACTGCGGCTATAGAACCGCGCCGCCCCGGGCCTGCCCGGAATGCGGTTCGCTCGATGTTGGTTACGCGGGTTTTGGCACAGAGCGGATTGAAGAGGAGGCAGCGCGGCTTTTCCCGAATCTGCGGATCGCGCGCCTTGACGCGGATACTGTCTCGAAAAAAGGCGGCCTTGAGGATACAATCGCCGACTTCCGCGCCGGAAAAATCGATATACTGCTCGGCACGCAGATGGTCGCCAAAGGACTCAATTTTCCGAAGGTCAAGACTGTAGGCGTTGTGCTTGCTGACACAAGCCTCAATTTGCCGGACTTCCGGGCTGCGGAGCGCGCTTTCGCCCTGATTGTGCAGGTGGCAGGCAGGGCCGGGCGTTTCAGCCCTGATGGAAGGGTGCTTGTCCAGACCTACCGGCCTCATAGCGCTGTCATTGAACTCGCTGCCTCGGGAGATCTGCCCAAGTTCTATGAATTGGAACTTTCTGCGAGAAAAGAGCTTGAGTTTCCGCCCTATTCGCGGCTCATACGGATTGTATTCCGCTCTGGCGACCGGAGCCGGGCCATCGAGGCCGCCCAGGATTTTGCCCGGAGGGCAGCTGCCATCCTCCCCCGGGAGGCCGAAATCCTCGGCCCCGCAGAATGCCCGATTGGCATGGTGGCGGGCACTGCCCGATGGCAGCTCATTTTCCGCGCTCCCGATATTAGGGCCCTGCATGCCCCGCTTGGTGCGCTCCTTGCGGAATGGAAGGCGCCGCCCAGTGTGCGCATCGAGTCCGATGTAGATCCTGTCGCTCTGATGTAGCCCGGCACCGCACTGCCAGCGCGTATGGGCAGGGCTGACCGCTGTCCAATGCGCAGCGCTTTGCCGAGCTGGCCCGGCTTCTGCAATACGCCTGCGAATTATGGCAGACTGGCTTTCTCTGCCTGTGCCCCGCCTGCCGTTTCCTTCGGACTGATGGAGATTTCGCTGATTGCCTCGCTCAGCCGTCTGAGGCCATCTTCATTTTTATATCCGGCCTCACTCATGCCCTGCATCTCTGTCTTCATGCCCTCAAAGCGGGACATGGAACGTTCGAGACTTTCACTGATCTGCGAGAGAGCGCCATCGAGGAGGAGAAGTTTCTGGGCGGCGGACTGCACGCTTCCTTCCATCTGGCCTGTCGCCTCACGTACCACCGCGGTAATCTTTACCGACTCGGCTACTCCCCTGCTGATCTCACTGGAACCTGATGCTATCTCGCCAATTCCGCTCTCGATTTCCTGAATTCCTCCGACGACGGCGCCTGCCTCGCTGCTTACGCGCATGAAGAGTTCACGCGATGCCTTATCGATTTCAGAAGCTGTTCTGACCGCCTCATTGTTACGCTTGATATCCTGATCGATAAGCTTGACATTCCGGTTGGTCTCTTCGGAGAGCTTCCGGATCTCATCGGCAACGACTGAGAAACCGCGCCCGGCATCGCCCGCGTGGGCAGCCTCAATCGCCGCATTCATGGCCAGCAGGTTTGTCTGGCTGGCAACTTTTCTTATAACTGTCATTATGTCGCTGATCGACGCGGTTGATTCCTGCATTTTTGCGAAAGACTCGGCGGATTTCTGCATTTCGCCAGCACCGTTTTCTACTGTTCCCTTGAGCTTCTGAATGGAATTACGCCTCTCGGCTGCCACTTTTGAAATTACATCGACAGATGCGGCCATCTGTTTTACCGATGCGGCTGACTCGTCAATGAGAGCAGACTGTGCAGCGACGTGCTCATTGACCATTTTTGAGCTGTCCACAATGCTGCTCTGCGATGTTTTTATAATTGATATGTTATCCGCGAGAACATCTGTTGCTTTTTTTACTTCGCCAAGCTCAAGAGCCAGAGAATCGATAAAAGACTGTGTTTTCTGTGCTGCATCGGTTACCTGTTCTCCCAGACCAAGGGCGGAGGAGCTCGAGATAATCGCGTTTTTAAGCTTCTCGACCTGGGCGCTGCTCTGGGATGCCTGCTGGCTGACCCGGAAAATGAGCTGGCTTCTCATCTTGAACTTTCTCATTACAAAAAGCGCAACTATAAATATAATAATACTTGTGATATAGTCTGTCAAATGGCCGAAATATTTGGTGTTGTTTGGCCAGATACGCATAAAGTAATCGAGAGTGGCAGCAGCCGTACAGCTTCCGAGCACGATATAGGACTGCCATGAGGTCATTGATATTATGCCAGTGAGGATAAGGACAAGAAGCTGTGTTGTGTCTATTAGGTACAGCTCATATTGGCCGCGGTAACTCTGGAGAAAGGGAAGCGCTGCAAGAAGCAGAGCAAGGCAGCATGTGGTGGCGATGCTGGCGGCCTTTGCCCGGCCTTTCCTCACAAGTACAAGCAGAAAAATCATAAACAGGAGGAGTGCTGCAAGTGCAAGCCGGATTGCGGATGCATCCTTGATAATAAGGGCTATAAAAGCGCATCCTGCGGCCACGCAGAGCTGCACATTTACAAGACTCCTGATTTGACCCCTGTCGAATTCCGGAAGATCAGAATAGGGCGCTGAAAAATAGCCCCCGATAAAATCGCGCACTGAAAACTCCTCTCAGCTTCCTGCCTGATAGCCGGTACGGATGGAGCTACTATGGCATATATCGCTGCTTTGGAGTATAAAAAAATGCCTGTTTCTTGAAAAATGCAGAAGCGTCAGATGAGGGATTGCAGAACTTGATTGTATTTGAGAATTGGGATATTTACACTCAGTCCAAAAAATGAAAGGCAGTTCTCGGCTGGAAGCTGCAAAAATGACAGATAGGGGGCAGGAATAAATGCAGGCAGCCCGTCAAATGACGAGCTCCGAATAACGAGCTCTGTCCCCGGCACCGTCCCCGGCAGTGCCGGCAAAAAGCTCTGGCAGCGAGCTCTGTCCCTGCCTCTGGCGGAGTTTACGGCCCCGTCAGAGGTTTTTGCTGCCTGAATCTGTGTTCTCAAATCACCATTTGTTTTTAACTTTTTCGCAGAAACCAAGAAGATTCCTGACCTGGATCCGTCTGCCATCCTCGAGGGTTACGGTGCCGTTCCACTTTCCGAATACCTGATGCTGGTCTGAGCCGATGATGAGCATATCGGTATTTGATGCACGATCAAGGAGCGGTGTCATAGTGAGATCAAAACGGGCATCGTCCGATTTGGCGTGCCAGGGCCTGCAATAATCGCTGTCGTCGATATCCACATGAAGATGGCCGATTTTATGGGCACTGCCATCAAGAAAAACCATATTCTCGCTCGATGCACTGGTGTCGCCAAAGCCATAGCCGATGTTGAAGCCGAAGGAATGAAGTGAGCTCTGTCCCTCAAGTGCTGCGAGGCCCGACGAGGATCCCCAAATCCAGGTGTTTTTCCAGGTCCAGACACCGCGTCCCCAGTCAAGAACGCCAAAGGATCTGCCTTTGCTGAATTCTATGCGGCGCGCACCGACCTGGGCCCAGCCGACAGCATCCTGACAGTTGATCTTCTGATTGTAATAGAATGCTCTGGGGTTGCCCGCCCAGGGCGTGGCAATGACCATGGATTCGCGGGGTTCCTGCTCTGTCAGTGTGATTTCAACCTGAAGGCCTACTGCACCTGCCTTGGGCTTCTCCTGTGGAGTTGGCAGAACCGGCTCGATCCTCGAAGCCGGCTTTCCAAACAGCCGTTCTGCCCGGCCATGGCTCATGGCCCCGAAATTCGGCCAGCTTGCCCTTATCGTTCGCACGCCGTCATGGGCCTCAAAGCGCATCGCGCAGCCTTTATAGGCGTCCTGAGTGATGCCCGATGCAGAATCGGCAGGAAGATGCACTCTCCCCATCGGGAATGCGCACATGACGCTTTCTGTAACTTCACCTCTGTCCCCATCTGTATTCCCCGGTTCTTGGGCCTCACTTCCTGCAGCTCTGTCCCCATCTCCGAGGACGAGAACCGTAGCGGAGAGCAGACCCATGTAGCCATTGTCATCTATTGTGAGGGCAAGGACGAGATCTCCTGAGAGAATGGCATAGTAATCCCACTCTTTTATGCGGGATTTCGCTGCTTTTATCTGTTTTCTGTCGTAATTCAGTATGAGCTTCCGGGCGAAGCCCGGCTCGCGGAGATGGCCTTTTCCATCGAGCACAGGGCCGGGATTGGTAATTTCATGTTCCTGTTCTGCCATATTTTGCACTCCTTTCCACTGCAGGTCAAAAGACAGTATACACCCGCATTGAAGTTGAGTGCCCTGAAATGCTACTATGCCTCCAACCGAATCAACGCAGATCCATTTGCACGTGAAAGGAGCCAGAGATGGTCATTCTTACTTTGAACTGCGGATCTTCCTCCGCAAAGTATCAGGTCTATGACTGGGACAGCAAGGAAGTCCTCGCATCGGGAGAGGTCGAGCGGGTTACCCAGCCGAAGTCCAAGATTACCCATAAAGTAACGGGCAGGCCGAACTATGTTGAAGAGCACGACTGCCCTGACCATAAAGAAGCTGTCGAACTGATTATCCGGACAATCAGCGATCCCAAAGTCGGTGTCATCAAGGACATGAATGTGGTCAAAGCCGTCGGCCACAGGATTCTGCATGGCGGCGCCAAATTCACCAAATCAGTTCTGATTACTCCAGAGGTAATCCAGGGATTCCGCGATGTGCAGGATCTCGGTCCGCTTCACAATCCGGCTAATATCATGGGTATTGAAGCTGCCGAAGCCCTTATGCCCGGTGTCCCCCAGGCCGCCATTATCGATACTGCCTGGCATCAGACCATGGATCCCGAGCAGTTTCTCTATGCGCTTCCCTATGACTGGTACGAAAAGTACGCTGTCCGCAAATACGGTTTCCATGGCACTTCCTATATCTACACTTCAAAGCGCGCAGCGGTTCTCCTCGGCAAGGACCCGCTCGAAACCAATCAGATTATCTGCCATATAGGAAATGGCTCTTCAATCTGTGCTGTTAAGAATGGCTGCTGCTACGATACCTCGATGGGCCTTACGCCGCTTGAAGGCCTTGTGATGGGCACGCGCTGCGGCGATATCGATCCGGCTGTGCCCTTCTATATTATGAGGAAGACTGGCATGAGCCCTGCCGATGTGGAGAAGGCCATGAACAAGCAGTCTGGCGTTCTCGGCATCTCCGGCAAATATACTGACCGCCGCGATATTGAAGACGCAACCGATGCCGGTGACAAACGCGCTCTCCTCGCTCAGAATATCGAAGCCTACCGCATCAAGAAGTATATTGGAGCCTATATGGCTGCTCTTGGCCACGTTGATGCAATTACCTTCACGGCCGGCGTCGGCGAGATGGGTCCGATTACCCGCGCCAAGGCGCTGCATGGCCTTGAGGAATATGGCATCATTATTGATGATGAGAAGAACAAACTATCCCGTGTCCGCAATGGCGAAACCGACATTACCGGCAAGGGCTCCAAGGTGAAGATTTTCGTCATCCCGACCGATGAGGAACTTGTCATGACCGAGGATGCCTTTGCTCTTATGAATGGCACCTATGATGTTCATACCAAGTATCACTATATTTTCCAGGACAGGCACTATGAGAACAAGGCCCGCGCGGCGGCACTGAAGCTCGATATGGTAAAAAAGCCCTGGATCAAAGATCTTCTGGCCAAGGTGCCGGACTGATTCTCTGCCCGCATGCCGCCCGCACCAGCCCGGCTGGGCGCTGTGCTGAGGCGGCAGAGCGGCAGCTGAAAGCCGGCGGACGCGCACGGAAGGGCGCCCGCCGCCTGCTGTGGATGGTTTCTCTGGACTGAGCCGCCGCCGCCCGGCATTCAGTTCTGGAATGTCAGAAGCCGGCTCTCCCGCTCGGGGAAAAGAAGCAGCAGCCATTCAGGAGCGGCCGGGAGAATATCACGGCAGCCGTGCCGCTGATGCCACAGGCCGCCAAAAGGCCAGGAGCGAGGATTGTCTGTCTGATGTGCCCGGACGGGATTTGTGTCGATATAGGCAAAAGCATCAATCAGCTGCTTGAAGTTTTCAAGAATGCGGGAGAAGAAGCGCTCACCCCATACGTGTCCTGTCAGCGCGTGCTTCCTGTTATAGGCCATGGCAAAGACACTCAATATCCACTGCATTATTGAAGAAAGATTCTCGCCTGCGCCAGGCTTGATAATAAGATGAATGTGATTCCCCATAATACAGAAGTTTTCAATCTGAAAGGCATATTTCTTCCCCGCGCGTTTTAGAATGCTGAGAAACAGCATCTTGTTTTCTGAAGGATCGAGGAGCATTTCCTTCCTGTTGATGCGGGCAGTGACATGGTAGGTTGCTCCCCCTATCAGGGACCGTGGCTTTCTCATGCCATGGTAACGCCTGGCATCCGTGCTGCTGCTTGAATGCAGCAGCCTTAAGTTTCCGGCTCTGTCCCCCTATTTCTCTCGGCATCTGGTTCTGCCGCAGCCAGCTCTGTCCCTCTCCTCTTGTAGAGGGGAAATGCCGGTCATATACTCGTATCCTATGGCGTTTGTATATGCACTTGTCTGCATTCTCGGCTGGGGTGCCTGGATGGCGCTTGTCCGCGATATTAAATCGCAGAATATCGAGGGGCGGATGCTCTTTGTGACACTTGGGAATCTGATCTTTGCTGCTATTGTATTTCTGGCCACTGGTTCCAGACTGCCCGCTGCCGCCCTTGCCTTTCCTTCCGGTGCTTTCTGGCTGCCTTTTCTGGGCGGTGTTCTCTGGGGGCTGGGGGGTGCCTTTGGCTTCCGGGCAATCGATGATTTTGGCCTTGCCCGGGCAACCTCATATTGGTCTCCGCAGAATACAGTCTGGGCTCTCATTTGGGGAGCACTTCTTTTTGGAGAACTTTCGGGGCTCAGTGCGAAGGTATATATCGAACTGGCTCTGTCCCTCCTGCTGATCATCCTAGGGATCGTGCTTATCTCGGTGCCGGATACTCCCGCCAAGGATATGGCGCCGTCTGCGGGGAAAAAAGAGAAGTTCCGCGGTTTTTGGGACATTCTTGTTACAGGCTTCCTATGGGGCAGCTATAATATTCCGGTGAGTGCCTCGGCAATGCCGCCGCTTGCGGCGTCGCTGCCCATGGCTCTGGGTATGGTGGCTGTTGTCGCACTTCTTGCCCTGCTGGATCATAAACCTATAGCGCTGAATAAGGCTTCGGGCTATCCTCGTTCGCTGGCCGCAGGCGCACTGTGGGGGCTCGCCAACATGGCGGTACTCCTTTTAAGTGTGATTATAGGACGGGGGCCGGCTTATGCGGTGATTCAACCCAATCTTGCCGTAAGTGCGCTGATTGGTCTGGTGATTTTCAGGGAACAGAAGCCTGGAAGCCGCAATTTCTGGCGGGTTCTCGCCGGTTCTCTTGTTGTGACGGCGGGAGCTGCTGTTTTTGGATTGGCAAAATAGCCGCAGAAAGACAGAGGAAGAGGCGAGGGCCTGGCTCAGGGATGGATGCGGGCGCGGAAGGAATGGGAACGGATGGGGGACAGAGCTGGCTTTTGGGGCTTGCAGTGCAGAGTTGCAGGGCAGGAGAGCCGTCAGGGATAGCTCCTGCCAGCTGCGCTGAAGTGTTTTTTCGGGAATATGCGGGCAAAAATCCCGATAAAATCGGGAAAAAAGACTAAAAAAATGGATTTAAAAAAGCTGGAAAGTAAATTAACTCATTATAAAATAAGTAATTATAAAATTGGCTGTTTGTGAATCATTCCCTTGACTAATTGGAGATACGGCACTATATTTTGACTCGTCAGGTACGGAATGTTCAGTGTGACGCCGAAACACACTGAGCAGTCTACAAATGGTGACCGCAAGGCCATCGTCGGGCTTCCCAGGGGCTTTGCCTCCTTCCCGGGGAAGCCCGTTTTTTATATACTCCTCCTATGACAGCAAAGGATTTTGATCTCTGGTGCCGCTCCTTTCTTGAAATTGATTCACTTTCCTCCATTGATATTTCGCTGAATGGGATACAGGTTGACCGAGATGGAAGTCCTGTCAAAACAGTTGCCTTTGCTGTAGATGCCTCACTTGAGACCATAAACCGCGCGCGGGAACTCGGCGCAGAAGTCCTCTTTGTCCATCATGGGCTTTTCTGGGGCAGGTCTGTCCCCATCCGCGGTTATATCCGCGAGCGGATCAAACTGCTCCTTGATTCCAATATGGCTCTTTATGCCTGCCATCTTCCCCTCGACTGCCATCCTCAGCTTGGAAACAACGCGGGCATAGCCGCGCGCCTTGGCCTTGCCGATCTCAGACCCTTCGGGTATTTTCATGGAGTGCCTGTTGGGCTCAAGGGCCATTTTGCAGAGCCGCTCAGCCTCGATGCCGCGCTCCAGCGGCTGTCGGCTGATCCGCCTCTCGCCCTTATTCCGGCCGGTCCGGCCATAATCGGGAGCGCCGCGGTCGTCTCTGGTTCCGGGGCTTCCAATGTAGGCGAGGCCATAGAAGAGGGCATCGATCTTTTTGTGACTGGTACCGCAGAGCATGAGATATATCATATGGCGGTGGAGAGCGGTATCAACTTTGCGGCATTCGGCCATTATGCTACCGAAACCTATGGCCCCCGTGCGGTAGCGGAAAAGTTTGCACGTGAGACGGGACTGGCTGGTCCCTTTATTGACCTGCCTACGGGGCTGTAGGCCGATTCTGCCTCAGTCTGATTGGAGTAGAGATGAAAGTGAAAGCGAAAAAGCCTGAGATGAAGGAGAAAGGCAGAAGTGTCCGCCCGGTCGGAAAAATGAAGGAGCCGGCCGGCCTCCCCGAGGGGAAACTATGGCTGCCCTTTATTCTTACTGCTGCCGTTATCATCCTGGACCAGATTACAAAAGCCCTTATAGTTGCCAATATCCCGCAGGGACAGATTGGCTTTGCTGCCTTTGGCGATTTTCTCTGGATTGTCCATGAACGCAATCCGGCTATCGCCTTCAGTATGGGACTGGAACTTCCGCCGCCTGTCCGCAAGCTGCTCTTTATCCTGCTTCCCGTCATTCTGATGGTACTGATTGCCCTGTATTATTTCAAATCAAAAGCACTGAGCCGCCTTCAGCGCTGGGCTCTCTGCGGTATTCTGGGGGGAGGGATCGGCAATATCATAGACCGCATCTTCCGTCCAGAGGGAGTTGTGGATTTTATATCCAACAAGTTCTATGGCATTTTCGGGATGGAACGCTGGCCTACCTATAATGTGGCGGATTCCAGCGTTGTGATCTGTGGAATTCTTCTTATCATTTCTGTTATAGCAGATGAAAGGAAAAAGCCGTCATGAGCATGAGCAAAAATGCGCGCCGCGCCCTCTTTATCACTGTTGCGACGCTCGCGAACATCGTCCTTATTTTTGCGATCACCATTGCGCTGATCGCCCTGTACAGCCTAACCCTGGGCCGCGTGCTCAAGGCAGAGAGCACTGTTTTTGCCGTTTTTATCTGTATTATCCTGTCCTTTGTGCTTTCAATTGTCATCTATACCAAAATTCTGAACGCAATTCAGAAACGCCCCGATCTCGTTGAAAAGTGGGCCCTCAATAAGGAGAAAAAGAACTGACAGCTGCCAGCGCTGCTTTTTTGCAGCGCTGGCTCTGAAAATCCAGCTCTGAAAATCCAGCTCTGTCCCCAGCCTTCCGTCCCAAGCCTGACCTCCATTTCCGCCTTTCCTGCCATGCTCTGTCCCCTCAATTTTCCTTTTGACGATTCTCCTATCTGCCCGCATAATGAAGAAACACACAGCTGAATCTCTTTCATTAAAGGAGTGTTCTATGGACGAACTCAAGGCCGGCTTTGCCCGGCTGGGAGTGGAGGTGCCGGAGATCTATCTGCCTGCGAAGGGTATCGATTATACCCGCTGGGCAGTCGTTGCCTGCGATCAGTATTCCTCCGAGAAGAAATACTGGGAAGAGGTATCGAAAATTGTCGGCGAGCGGCCTTCGACTTATAAACTTATCTATCCCGAGGCCTACCTGAACGAGGCCGACAAATCAGACCGTATTGCGCGGATCCAGAAGACCATGAAGGAATATCTTGCAGCAGGCACTATTGAAAATATAGGGCCTGGTTTTGTTCTGGTTGAGCGGCATACGCCCTTTGGGGACAGAGCCCGTATCGGTCTTGTCATGGCGGTTGACCTTGACCGCTACGAATATGGCAGAGAATCCCGTTCCCTCATCCGCCCTACCGAGGGGACGATCGTCGAGCGCCTGCCTCCGCGTATGCAGATCAGACGCGGGGCCCCTCTTGAGCTTCCCCATATTATGCTGCTTATCGATGATCCCGCGCGGTCGGTTATTGAACCGCTTTATGCCGCGCGGAACAGCCTTAAAAAACTCTATGACTTTGATCTTATGGAGGATTCAGGTCACATCCGCGGCTGGCAGGTCGGGGACAGAGCTGAACTCGGTGCTGTCCTCAAGGCTCTTGAGAAAATTGCGGATCCAGCTGATTTCAGGCGGAAATACAATTCAGAGAGTCCGCTTCTCTTTGCTGTGGGCGATGGCAACCATTCGCTGGCCACAGCCAAGGGCATCTGGGAGGAGATCAAGGCGGCGCTCCCCGAGGGCTCAGACCTCCGTGAAACGCACCCGGCGCGATACGCTCTTGTGGAACTCATCAACATATACGATGAAGGTCTTCCTTTCCATCCGATACATCGTGTCCTCTTCAATACCGACGAAGCCGAGCTGGTAGAGGCAATCCAGACAGCCTGTTCAGGGGAAGGGGGAAAATGTACTGCAATGAAACTTGTGGAATGTGGGGACAGAGCTGAAATGCGCGCGGCTGTCAATTCGAATGCGGCAGATATGCAGCGCATCGGAATTTTTGCAGGCAGCCGGTCCAGCTATATCGAATTTAGAAATTCCAGGGCAAAACTGGCCGTCGGCACCATTCAGCCCATTCTGGACAGCTTCCTCAAGAGCCATCCGAAGGCCGGCATAGATTACATCCATGGGGATGAAAGCCTTGAGACGCTCGGCTCCGGCAAGGGCAATGTCGGCCTCTATCTGCCCCCGGTCGACAAGTCCAGCTTCTTTGGCACCATCGTCAACGATGGTGTTATGCCCCGGAAAACATTCTCCATGGGCGAAGCGCCTGAAAAACGTTTCTATATCGAGGCACGCAGAATAATGCCCGAATAAGGCATGAAAAGAATAAAAATTAAATCCAAGTTCCAGATGCAGCCGTTTTGGGCGGGATGCGGTGGGGATGCGGTGGGGACAGAGCTTCGGATTTGGCGTCCCTTTTGAAGCTCTGTCCCCAAAGTGATATCTCAGGATATCGTCACATGGCGGCGGAGCTCTGTCCCCACCCTCCGTTCCCACCCCCGCGGCCTTTGAAGCTCTGTCCCCGTTTCGTCTCTGTTCCGCGACCCCGTCTCCGGGCTGGACGCGGACCGGGGATCCGGGGGGCGGAACTGTATTTTCATAGATATAAACATGTATCAATATGCGATGTTGACAGCTAATAGAACCGTGTTAGAATGAACACACAGCGTATCATTTCCATTGCATGAACATCAGGGATAAGGGGGTTTCTATGGTCATTCTGCTGGCCGATGCATTTGCGGCCGACCTGCCCGGAAGGCTCGCCGGTTTTGGCGAGGTCACCTCGGACATGGGGCGTCTTTCTGAAGCGGAGGTTCTCATTGTCCGCTCGAAGACCAAAGTCGATAAGGCCATGATCGACAAGGCGCCGAAGCTCAAGTACATAATCCGCGGCGGGGTCGGCATTGACACAATCGATGTCGAGTATGCCAAATCGAAAAAGATCGCGGTGGACAACACGCCTGAGGCATCAAGCCAGGCTGTCGCCGAGCTCGCCTTTGCCCTCATGATCAGCATGCCCTGCCATATCGCCGAGGCAGATGCATCAATGAAACAGGGCAAGTGGCTTAAAAAGCAACTTGAGCGCACGGAGCTTTCCGGCAAGACACTGGGCCTTATCGGGCTTGGGCGCATTGCACGCGAACTTGCCTCCAGAGCCAAGGCATTTGGCATGAGAGTTGTCGCCTACGACAAGTACGTCGAAAAATCGGAATCGGCTGAGCTCGTCTCTCTCGACAGGCTTCTCGCTGAGTCCGACTATATCTCCATTCATACGCCGCTTACGCCCGAGACTCAGGGCATGGTAAACGCAGCCTTCCTCAACAAGATGAAAAAGGGCGCCTATCTCATCAACACCTGCAGAGGCAAGGTAATCATCGAGGCTGATGTCGTCGCCGCGCTCAACAGCGAACAGCTGGCCGGCTATGCCACCGATGTCTACTACAGTGATCCGCCCGAGAATTCTCCGCTTGTCACTGCGCCCCATGTTACGCTCACACCGCACATTGGCGCCTCGACGGCCGAGAATCTTGTCAGGCTCGGCGACTGCATTGTGGCCCGCGTAAAAACCTATACTGGCAAGTAATAAGGAGTTATACCAACTATGAAGAGAGCAATCAATTTCAACGCCGGCCCCGCGGCCATCCCGCTTGAGGTTCTTGAACAGGCTCAGAAAGAGCTCCTCGACTGGAAGGGGACTGGGATGTCCGTCATGGAGGTCTCCCACCGCTCTGCAGAATACGACGAGATGCACAATCACGCGATTGCGCAGTTCAAAGAGATAGCCGGCATGGGCGATGACTGGAAGATCCTCTTCCTCACGGGCGGTGCGTCGAGCCAGTTCTTCATGCTGCCGATGAATATGCTCTATGGCGGCAGGGGTGCTGACTATATTTCCACCGGCCACTGGTCCGAAGCGGCCATCAAGGAGGCCAAGCGCTATGGTCCCCTCAATATTACAACTGTGAAGAACGCCGATGATACCTTTACGCGCATACCGAAGCAGTCAGAGCTCAAGCTCGATCCCAAGGCCACCTATGTGCATATGACGAGCAACAACACGATCTTCGGAAGCGAGTGGCACTATTGGCCCGAGACCGGCTCTGTGCCCCTCGTCGCCGATATGTCGAGCGACATTTTCTCGCGGCCCTTCCCCGTGGATAAGTTCGCGATGATCTATGCCGGTGCCCAGAAGAACCTTGGCCCCTCAGGTGTTACTGTCGTCGCCATCAGGGATTCTTTCCTGGCCAAAGCGCAGAAGGATCTGCCTACAATGCTCGCCTATCAGACCCATGTGGACAAGAACTCCCTCTTCAACACTCCGCCCTGCTTCTCCATTTACATTCTCGACCTCACGCTCGGATGGATTAAAAAGATGGGCGGTCTCAAGGAACTCGAGAAGATCAATGTAGAAAAGGCCAGAGTGCTCTACGAGGCGATCGATGATTCGAACGGCTTCTACCGCTGCCCTGTCGAGAAGGATGCGCGCTCCAGAATGAATGTTGTTTTCCGTCTTTCATCCGAGGAGCTCGAAGCCCAGTTTGTCAAGGAATCCAAGGCCGCCGGCATTATCGGCGTAAAGGGCCACCGCTCCACTGGCGGTATCCGCTTCTCGATCTACAACGCGAATCTCGTTGAGAACGTCAAGAAATCCGTCGAGTTTATGCACGAGTTCCAGAAGAAAAATAAATAACTAGTTTGATTAAAGGCGGCTGCGACGGCCGCCTTTTTGTACTGGGAGGAGACCGCTGTCCGCCACCGGATGGCGGTCTCTTTTATCTGTACACTGCGGGAGAAATATGAAAAAGAGAAATGTGGCCTTTGTGTACTTTGCCTCTATCTTTTCGGGCGGACTCTATTTGATTTACTGGCTGCTTGAAAATTCGGCTGAATGCAGCGCATTTGATAAAAATGGCTTCAGTGATGTCCGGAAAACGATGATCAAGTTTGCGGTATTTCTCTGTACTGCCCTGGCTGCCTTCGGTCTGGCATTTTCGCAGATAGCAGACGACCTGAATACCAGGGCGGGGAATATCGTCTTTGCCCTGTCCATGGCCATCTTCATGGTGGCGGCAATCTATGGCTTTATCATCATTCTGAAATCTTTTTACAGCCTTGTTTTGCGGGTGAACAGTCTGCGCGCGCTCCGCGGCATTGATAATCAGCATTCCGCGGGCCTCTATACCTTTCTTATCCTGATCTATAACATCGGCCTTGTTCTTGCCCAGAAAGATATAAACGAGCTTGCGGATGCAGATATGCCCGGCTCTGCCAGGGCCAGAAGCCAGACAGAAGAGGACGAAAGCGCTCAGGACAGACAGCGTATAAAAAAATATATGGTCTGTCTCATCTCGGCCCTTGTCCTGTTCTGCGCAGGCCTGACCGCAGAGGCAATCATTGTTCTGCCTGCACGCGACCATATAAGCATAGGCGAGATCCGCAGGGGGAAGCTTGACAATGCGCTTCTCGATATCGATCTGGCGGATGGATGTTCCCATGTATCGGAATTTTCCTGCCCGGCCGCGGGGTCATATGGAATCTGGATTGATCAGGATATAAGTTACAGCGGGGGAGTGGCTCCCCGCCTTCGGATGGCAATATCCAATGAGGACGGAGAAATCTGCCGGCTGGATCTCTCCTGTGAAGAAACAAGCAGCTCATACCAATCAGTCAGTTCCAGCATCAACGGAGAAAACAGCAGGAAGATGCTGGGCAAGCTGACTACGGCAAATCTGCCCCGGCAGGGCAGATATAAAATTGAAGTGGAATCTCTGCTGCCTTCAAAATCCAGAATCCGGAAATTGAGGCTGCTTATTAAATAGCTCCCGGTCAGGAGCGCAGCGCTCTGCCCGGGAGTAGCGGAGAATGCCCGCCGCCAGAGCCTGCGCCCGATGCCGGCTCTGCTGACAGGCTGATTTCAGGCAGCGTTGCCGTTGGGCGTGCTGTCTGCGCTGTGCAGAGGGGCCACGCCGCCATGGGGGCCGGCATTGGGCTGGCTCGGGGCGCCGGTGGCGACGGCCTCAGCTATTTTAATGCCGTCGACTGCGGATGACATAATGCCGCCCGAATAGCCAGCGCCTTCGCCGCAGGGGAAAAGCCCCCGGATCAGGCTTTCGCCATTTTCGCCGCGGAGTATGCGCACTGGCGATGATGTACGGGTCTCAACACCGACAAGAATGGTATCGGGCCGGCTGAAGCCATGGATACGGCGGTCAAAGGCCGACATGGCTTCCACGATGTCATGAACCGCATAATCGGGAAGAGCAGCCGTAATATCGCCTGGCCGCCAGAGGCCGCGTATATCGGGAACAATAGCGCCGAGGCTGGCTGCTGAGCGGCCTGCAGAAAAATCAGCAAGGGTCTCGACTGGCAGGCTGAAATCCGAGCCGCCAGCCGTAAAGGCAAGGCGCTCCCAGCGGCGCTGAAATTCCACCCCGGCAAGGGGCTCTGTCCCCGGTCCAAAATCGGAGGGGCCAACCTGCACAACAATGGCCGAGTTTGCGTTCCTGCCATCGCGCGCATAATCGCTCATGCCGTTGCATGCGACCAGTCCGGGCTCAGAACTCGCGTTGACTACCGCGCCGCCCGGGCACATGCAGAAGCTGTAGACGCCGCGCCCGTCGGATGCGCGCCAGGTAAGCTTGTAGTCCGCCGCGGGAAGGTCGGGATTGCGCCAGCTTCCACCATACTGGTTCCGCGCTATAAGCTCCTGCGGATGCTCTACCCGGACACCGATGGCGAAGGCCTTGCGCTCCATGGGGACGCCATCTCTGCTGAGGGACTCGAAGAGATCCCGCGCCCCATGCCCCGGCGCGAGGATAAGCGCTGTCCTGAGAACCGCCGTGCTGGCGTGGAGCACTGGCCCCGAATCATCAAGCATGAATTTCTGCCCATTTATCATAAGGCCGGCGATCTGGCCCGGGCTGTCTCCGCCTGCATATGAGGGATTGATAATGAGGGAGTTTACGCGGCTGTTAAAGCGGACCTCTCCGCCGAGGGCCTCTATCTTGCGCCGCATATTCTTTACGACTGAGACTAGATAGTCTGTGCCGATATGGGGTTTGTTGGAATAGGCTATATCTGACGGTGCTCCTGCCTCGATAAATTCGGCGATTACCTTTTCGTTGCGGCCCAGACTGTCATGGCCGGTGCTGTTGAGTTTGCCGTCCGAGAAAGTGCCTGCGCCGCCTTCTCCAAACTGGATATTGGAGTCGGGATCGAGGCTGCCTTTTTCCCAGAATGTCTTTACTTTTTTAATGCGCTCATCGACGGGGGCCCCGCGCTCAAGCACAAGGGGTCTGTAGCCGTTTTCTGCGAGAATCAGGGCAGCGAAGAGTCCCGCGGGGCCGGCCCCGACTATTACAGGCCGTGTCGCAAGGGGCCGCTTCCTGTCTGAAGGGAAAACATATGCCGTCTCATGGAGAGAAGCCGGCTCGAAAACTGCTGCTCCGGAATGGGCGGTATCGTGGCCGCGGCCGCCCCTCCGGGCACGGGGAGCGGCTGCGTTTCGGAGCGTGACCCGGAGGGCGTACACAATTCTGATGTCATTTTTATCACGCGCGTCGATGGATTTGCGCTCAATATGATAGCCTTCGATATTGCCGGCTGCGGTGCCAAATTCATGCGCGATGCGCTCGAGAATGCGCGAATCCTCCATACTGCCTGCTCCGGCAGGGCCGGCGGCGGGCAGAGGAGAATGTGAAAGAGGAAGCTTGAGCTCGGGAATATAATAGTCATAACTCATACAGATTGATCAGTTCAGAGCGCCGCCTTCAGGTCGAGCGCGCGTGCGCGGAGGGCGGCGAGCTCTGTCTTCGTTGCCTTTACAAAGGAGTTGTCTTCGGCGCTTCCAAGCACGGCCTTGACCTCCTCGCTGTTCCGGAAGGTGGCGAGCCTGAATTTGTTATCGTAGTCTTTTCTGCGGGAGCGGTATACACCTTCTTCGACCTTCGATGCAAGCTCCGCGAAGGCTGCGAGCTGGGCCGCGAGTCCGCTCCGGCTCAGAGGCGGGACTCGGACGGCACCGCAGCCGCCGCTCTCGGGAAGGCCTTCTCCGGGAGCGAGCTGGGCGTTTCCGCCGCTGATAAAGCCTGAAGCCGCAAGGGCCGCGAGAGCGCCGGCAGAGAGTGTCGAGCACTGTCCTGAGGCCGTGGCCGCGAGCCAGGCAAGTGTTGCCCAGGCATGCCGCGCTTTTTCGAGAGGATATTCTGCGGCGAGTTTCGCATATTCGAGATGCATCTCGTGCCAGCCCGGCACTTCCCCTGCGGCTGCCCGGGCGAGCAGGGCGTTGAGTTTTCCGAGCGGCACAATCTGGCCGCCCAGATTTTCCCAGCGCGTCTCTCGCGGGAAGGGAGAGCCGGCGGGACCGCCAAGAGCGGCGGCGAGTTTTTCGAAGCCGGGCAGCCGGGCCTGCTGCCCGCCGGCTGCGGCTGAGGCCGGGCCTCCATCGGTGTTTTCTGCCCAGGCGATGACAGTTTTCACCCCGTACCAGAGCAGCATCTCGCGGTAGGCTCTGTATGAACGCGCGGGCCGCTTTATAACAGTGGGCCGGCGGCTGTTTTCGATGCCCTCGGCGCGGACTTCTGCCGGCGCGGAGGCCTCATCGTGGATCAGCGGGCCTGTCCATTTTTCAAGCAGACCGAGGGCGGTGATTATCTCCTCGGCGGTATCGGGTGCAAAAGGCGAATATTCAATGAGTGTCTCTTTTTTGAAGCGCTGATCCCGTTTCTGGAACTTGCTCTCGTTGCGCAGTACGGCGTAGAGGTCATGTATCCACCAGTAGGCGGGCAGCAGCACAAGCCTGTCGCGGCTTTCATCATCATTGACAAGGCAGAAGGGAAGGGGAAGATCGATTTCGAAGCGGTAGCTTCCCTTGGAGAGAAGGCAGAATGAGGCAAAGCGCGAGGAGTGCTTGACCGAGGTGCAGAGTCCCGGCCAGAATCCGCGGCCGGCTTCAATTTCGCCGTCGTTGGCGCGCGAATTGTGGTTTGAGCCGATTGTCGCGCCGGCGGCCATGTTGGACTGGCCGCGCACCAGGCTCGCGATTAGGAAGCTTGTGTTGTGGTGCTGTTCGTGCGAGGGGAAAATGAGATTGTTGAGAATTTCGCAGCAGGACACGGTGGAATTCTCACCGAGGAAGGAATGGATAAGCCGCGCGCCATATTTGAGCGCGGAGTTGTCTCCAATAATAAAGCGCACTGCCTTGCAGCCGTAGAATACGCGGCAGCCGTAGCCGATTATGCCATTCACAAGTTCGACGCCTTCGCCGATCTGTGTCCGTGCATTGTCGCTCGAGTTGACAGTGAGGTTTTTGAGCTTGTTCGCGCCTTTAATGTAGGCGCAGGGACCAATTGCGACATCTTTGACAATTCTGTTGGATTTAAGAACTGAGTTCGCGCCTACTGTGCCGTAGCGTCCACGGCGCTTGTCGAAGGCGCGTTCGGTCATGTTTTTGAAGGCTGCCTGAAGGGCGGAATCGTCGCGGCGCCTTGCCCAGAGGTAGGCATCGGCGGCGCGCATTCCGTTGAAGGGCAGTACCGCGCGGCCGCCGGCCTCATTCATTATATCGAGGGTGATGCGCACATCCTCATCTTCGCCTTCCATAACAATGCCATTGCCGAATTTCGCATGGTTTGAGACTTCAATTTCATCATTGTTGAGAAGAATGCATCCATCACCGATAATATAATGAGCTATATATGAACATTCGAGTATGGCACAGTTGTCGCCTATATCGCATGAAATAAGCCTTGAATTGTAAATACCTACTGGTACCCTGGTGTCGTGGTGTTCGAGAACGGCGCGGCTTATCCTGCCGAGGCGCACAAGGCCGTCAAAGGATGAATTTTTTACGAGCTCGGGCGTAAAGGGGTCAGTTACAAGAATCTCGTTCCAGTCCAGACAGGTATTGGCGTTTTTTACAAGCGCCTCGATTTCGTAGGGTTTTAAATGACGGTATGAACTGATATCTTTCCCGAGGGCGGCGAGCTGTTCATCTCGGACGCGAAATTCAGTTTCACCTGGTTTGATAAATTGTTTCGGGATAAAGTCCCGTCCCATGGCCTCGTTCGAGGCAAGATAAATATCATTCATAGCTCCCCCCTTTTTGACCCAATGCTAACTTGTCGGAGCCGGCAGCCGCAAGGGGTGGCATTCGGAAAACTGGCCTGCGGCGCGCACAATATTAGAGGCCAATGCGGCACAGAGGTACCTTGACAAGGGACCCCGCATTTGGGCACCCTATCGGTATGGAATTTCCGGAATTCGCGGTAGAAGAACGCCTCGTTTCCGACTCGGAGCGCGACGCATTCGCGGTCTTCAGCAGAATGATATCCGCCACAAGCGCGGATGAAAGAACGCTTGCTGCGATCGAGTTCTCGGATATCCTTGGAAACAGCGGCGAGTTTACTCAGTATGTTCACGGCCCCGCGCGTGAGCGCCTCGCGAACATTGATAGACTCTTGAAAACATTTGAAGAGAATGTACAGCTTCTCGTCCACAAGACATGGGTGGAAAAGTCCGACGAAAAGCACAAAGAGAAGCTTCTGGAAGAACTCTCCGCTTTTGAGGAAGAATACAAGAACAGCGCAGTCCGCTCCGCTTTTATACGCTTTGTCGCTCTCGCGCGATCCATCGCGCATCTGCTCTTCGGCGCACAGAGCAATGCGGCGGATTTCCTTGTCTACTGCTTCCGCATCGATCCGAAGCTTGGCCTCTTTTTCTGGTTTCTCGGCGAGCTTGAGGATCAGTCACAGAAGGAGCAGGGTGCCGTCTCCGATGATCTGATGAATGTCGAAACAATTATTGGTGTGTATATTCTTTCCTGCTTCTGAGCAATTTGAGGGAATAAAAAGGCCGGACTCCATGAGCTCCGGCCTTTTCTTTTTCTGATACTGGTCTTCTTCTGTGGACCAGAGGGTCCTAATCGACATCCTCAACAACAGTCTCGGGCGGCCTTTCGAGAGGTTCAGGATCCCGCAGCAGAGCGGACAGAATTTTAAAAGCGCTCGCATAGTAATGGCCGTCGCAGATGCGCTCATCATTCACTACTTTGAAACCTATATATTTCCGCTCAACCCACTGGCCGTCCCTGTTCATCTCATGGCGCTTTTCCTTATTGCCGAAGGCGATAAAAATGGAGGTTGTCCCGAAATCGTAGAGATGATGGTAGATGGATTTGATGCCAAGCGAGCCGAGATCGGTTATAAATGCGCTTGTATGGAAGGGGCTGGCATTATGTATGGCCTTGGGCAGAATCCCGAGGTAGTCGAGAGAGCGCACCAGCCAGAGCAGAAAACGCACGAGCATTCCGGGACAGAGCATAAAGAGCTTCGCGGTCTTGTCCGTGTCATTCTTCATCTCCATGGCCTTGTTGGCTGCTACAGCCGCGTTCACCTTGTCCCTCACGTCGTAGATGGTGTCTGTCGGCTCAAATTTCATCTTGATGGTGGTCTCGGGGCTGTCGTCTGTGAGTTTCTTTTTAAGAGCGAGGGAGATGGTGATGTCGTTGCGGGCGTATATTTTCTGACCGGCGATAAAGCGGTTGAGGGCCGGTTTCTGCGACATGGTGCGCACGAGGGCGGCGATAAACACATGGAGATAGCCGAGATCGTTCTGCCCGGCTGCCCGCTGTGCCCGAAGCCATTCCTCTGTCCGCGCGATATCGATTTTATCCTCAAAATAATCCTGCGCATCGACCCGGTGCCGCATAATATAAGGGGTTATCTGATAAAAGGCATTGAGGCTGCGGAGGCGGCGCCCGTCATAGCGGTCGCCGAGGCGCCGTTTTCGCTTGCTGTTGTCCATAGAAGCGAGCATAGCGCAGGGCGGGGCAGAAAGCAACGCTTCCGCCCCGGGGCCTATGTTCTGCGGCCGAGTGTGGCTCGCCATCCCTGGCTCGCACCCACTGCCGCGCGCGGCCGTCTGCTTACTGTTTCTTGGGTTCGAAGTGGCTGAGCTCCATCGAGAAGCTTGCGCGGCCCCGGGGCATCCCTGCCCCCGCAGAACATTGCGCCCCTCGCCTGGGCTCGGGGCCTATGTTCTGCGGCCGAGTGTGGCTCGCCATCCCTGGCTCGCACCCAGTGCCGCGCGCGGCCGTCTGCTTACTGTTTCTTGGGTTCGAAGTGGCTGAACTCCATCGAGAAGCTTGCGCGGCCCTGGGTCACGGAGCGGAGGGCTGTCGTGAAGCCGAACATGGCGGCGAGCGGGGCTTCGGCGTCGATGCTCTCGGTGCCGGGTTTCTCCTCGGAGCCATGGATTATGCCGCCGCGCTGGGTCACAAGGCTCATCGCCTCGCCGAGGAATTCCTTGGGAGTGGAGATGTCGACCTTCATAATTGGCTCGAGCAGTACGGGAGCCGCATCGCGGCAGGCCTCATCGTAGGCCATATTGGCGCAGGCCTCGTAGGCAAAGGGCGTCGCCGTGAGCTCGTTGTAATCGATACCGGTAAGGGTAACTCCGATATCGACAGCGGGATAGCCGAACTGGATGCCGCCGGCAAAGGCGCCGTTTATGGCGTGTTCGACCGCGTCGAATATCTCGGCGGGCACCTCGGGGGCGCGGACCGCCTTGGTATAGCGGTTGCCTGTGCCGCGTGGCAGGGGCTCGACCTTGAGGCTGAGGCCAGCGGCGTTCTCCTTGTTGGCGATGACTTTTTCGAACTTCTGCGTTTTCTCGACCGCTCTGCTGATGGACTCGCGGTAGGAGACCTGGGGATTGCCGATCTTGGCCTGTATCTTGAAGTCGCGGATTATCCGCGTTACAAGCACATCGAGATGGAGTTCGCCCATGCCCGAGATAACGAGCTGTCCCGTCTCCTCGTTTTCCTTGTGGGTAAAGGTTGGATCCTCCTTTGAGAGGATTTCGAGGGTCTCTGCGAGTTTGTCGCGGTCGGAGAGTGTCTTGGGCTCGATAGCCACAGTTATAACGGGTTCGGGGAAATGCATTTTTTCGAGGAGGACAGGCCAGCCTTCGGTGCCGACTGTGTCGCCGGTCTGGGCGAGCTTGAGGCCCACCATTACGGCGATATCGCCCGCCTCAACCTCTTCGAGGGGCTCTGATTTATTGGCGTGCATGCGGAGAAGGCGCGTTACGCGCTCCCTCTTTTTCTTGCTCACATTGTAGATGACGCTCGAATTTTTCGCGGCGCCTGAGTACATGCGGACATAGCAGAGAGGGCCCGCTTCACGGTCATATTGGACCTTGAAGATAAGGCCGAGGGGATAGCCTCTGCTGGAGCAGGGCACTTCGACTTCCTGGTCTTTTTTGGGGTTGTAGGCCTTCATCGGCGGAACTTCGTCCGGGGCAGGGAGGTAGTCGACAATGCAGTCGAGAAGGGGCTGAACGCCCATGTTGTGGCGGCTTGAGCCGCAGCAGGCCGGCACAAGGCGGCGGGAGAGGCAGGCCTTCCGCAGCTCTTTGCGGATCAGGTCGGCGGGCACTTCCTTGCCGTCGAGGTAGAGGGCGGTGATCTCATCGGAATTCTCGGAGAGAGCGTCGATCAGCGTATCGCGGTAGGACTTGGCCTCGGCCTGGCGCTCCGCGGCGATGGGAACGCGGCGCAGGCTCTGTCCCTCATCCCCGTCGAAGTAGACTTCTTCCTGGCTGATTACATCGACAATGCCTTCAAAGCTGCTGCCTTCGCCGATAGGGTAATTGACGGCGATGGGCCGTGCGGCGAGTTTCTGGCGGATGTCCTCAAGCACTTCGCTGAAGTTGGCGCCAAGGCGGTCTTCCTTGTTCACATAGGCGACAATGGGCACTTTATAGCGGTCTGCCTGATGCCAGACTGTCTCAGACTGAGGCTGGACTCCATCGACAGCCGAAAAGACCGCGATGGCTCCATCGAGAACACGGAGAGAGCGCTCAACCTCGGCGGTAAAATCCACATGTCCAGGGGTATCGATAATATTGATCTGATAATCGCGCCAGAAAGTGGTGGTCGCGGCGCTTGTTATGGTGATGCCCCGCTCCTGTTCCTGGTCCATCCAGTCCATGGTGGCTTCACCGTCGTCGACTTCGCCTATCTTGTAGGTCTGTCCCGAGTAGAAGAGGATGCGTTCGGTGGTGGTAGTCTTGCCCGCGTCTATGTGGGCCATGATTCCAATATTGCGGGTCTTTTTTAAGTCCATAGAGAGCTCCATTCAGCGTGTCGTGCAAATATATACAGGAAACCGCAGACTTTGCAAGACAAGCAGAATCTGCTAGATTGAAGCCATGTCTACTGTTGAACTGCTCGCGCCAGCGGGCAATCCTGAAGCTCTCGACGCCGCCATCGGCGAGGGAGCGGATGCCGTCTATCTTGGTCTCAAGAGCTTCAATGCCCGTATGAGAAGCCAGAATTTCGCCTTCAATCAGTTTGAAGCCCTGGTGGAGACCTGCCAGAAAAACGCGAAAAAAGTCTATGTGACGGTAAATACTGTCTTTGAGGAGCGTGAATCCGACCGGATGTACCAGCTTCTCGAATACCTCAACAAGGTGGGGCCCGACGGCCTCATTGTGCAGGATTTCGGTGTCGCCCATATTGTCGAAACCTGCTTCCCGAAGCTCAAACTCCATGCATCGACCCAGATGAACATCGCTTCGGCGCGGGCGGCCAACCTGCTCTCAAAGCATGGCTTTAACCGCGTAGTGCTCGCGCGGGAGCTTTCCCTCGACGAAATCCGCAAGGTGAATGAGGGCACCAACCTCGAGCTCGAATTCTTTGTCCATGGCGCTCTCTGTGTGTCGGCCTCGGGGCTCTGCCTCTTCTCAAGCTATCTCGGAGGAAAAAGCGCCAACCGCGGCTGCTGCGCTCAGGCCTGCCGGCGCCTTTACTCGACCGAGGGAGCCGACGGCTATTACTTCTCGCCCGACGATCTTGAGCTTATCGGCCAGGTGCCCGACCTTGTTGCGGCCGGCGTCGATTCCTTCAAGATTGAGGGAAGAATGAAGAGCGCCGAGTATGTCGGCGCCGTTGTCGCGGCCTACCGGCATATGCTCGACAACTACAAGATCGACCCTGAGCGTGCCCTCGCCAAGGCCAGGGCTATACTGGCCCAGGATTTTGCGCGGCGCAAAACTACCTTCAACATAACTGGAAGTTTTGACCCGGACTATATCCGCCCCGATCAGGCGGGCGGCACAGGGCTCTATCTCGGCAAGGTCAAGGATGTCCGCGTTATCGACGAAAAGCGCTATGCCCTTGTCGATTCCTACCGCGGCGCCGCGGGCATCGCCGAGGGCGACTCGCTGCGCCTCCACTCGGCCGACGACTCGAAGCGCGTAACTGCCAAGGTCCGCGATATAAAAGAGACGCCGAAGGGGCTCCTGCTGTATTTTGACGCTGATTTTGTCCAGGGCGACACGGTCTACCTCGTGCAGACGAGGAGTATGGGCAAGCGCTGGAAACCGGTGATTCCCAAGGACCTCGATCATTACCATAAATTCCCGAGCCACAACAGCTGCCCTGCCGCTGTTCTCCCCCATTTTGAGAAGGATGATGCCGCAGTGCTGCCCGAGGGGCTCTACTCGGTTGTCGACCAGGTCGCGGATCTCCACCTGATTCTCTCGGCCCGGCCGCAGAAGGCCATGATTGTGCTCGACCGCAAGAATGGCGAAGGCATGCGTCTGCACGAAAAGGATATTCCCTTCAAGCGCGACAGCCTCATACTGTGGCTCGATCCCTATCTGCCCGAGGCCGACTCAGACTGGCTCGCAGGCGAGCTTGAATACTGGGTTTCGCGCGGTCAGCGGCTCTTTGTCGCCAACAACCTCGGCCATATTACGATGCTCAAGGCACTTCAGGCCAAACTGGGCGCGGACAGCGCAGCGGCCATGAAGGAGAATGCCGCCCGGAGAGCAGCAGCGGCTGCGGCGGCCCAGGCTGCCGAAGCGCGGGCAGGCGAGGCCGACAGCGGCTCTGCGGTTCAGACCGAGGCGAAGACGGGCGCGCCCCGCGCCGCCCGCAGCGGGGCAGCCCGCGGGGAGAGAGGCCGCGGCGGCAGGGCGGTCTCCGACGAGATTGTGATCATCGCCGGTCCCTGGCTTTATACCTTTAACCGCCAGGCTCTGGCCTTCCTCCTTGGCGAAGGCTGCCGCTTTGTGATTCCGCCCTATGAAATTTCAAAGCAGGATCTCTTTAAGGTGAGCGAAGGCATGGAGCGTTTCTTCCTGCCGCTGGCCTTTGCCTATCCGCCGCTTTTCAGAATCAGAGCCGATCTTGCCTCGAAGTACAGTTTCCGCTTCTTTACAGACCGCGAGGGGCAGGGCTATGAGCTTGTGGGCCGACGCGATTACTCTACGGTCATTCCACAGGAGCCCTTCTCGATTGTGGACCGCATCCCCTATCTGAAAAAGGATGGCTATTCGCGTTTTGTCCTGGATTTTTCCCGGGTGGCGATGGCTAAGTCTATGTACAAACAGGTGATGCATGCCGCCGACGAGGGGGTGCTTCTGCCCGAGACCGGGCGTTTCAACTGGAAAGACGGTTTCTGGCGGCCGGCTGAGAACTGAATCTTGACGCCTGCACCTCGCAATGTTAGGCTTGGATGGTTTATTAAATGAAATGCCGTTTCGTTTAATAAACCATGGACTGAATGGAGAGGGGCAAGCGAATGAGCGAATCGGCCGGCAAGGCTATCGACCTGCTGTTTTATCTGGCGCGCACTGAGGGCGATGTGACTCTTGCGCGGCTGTCCCGCGAAACCGGCATGAACAAGGCCACAGCTCTCCGCTATCTCTCCGTGCTCGAGTCGCGCGGCGTCGCTGAGCGCCACGATGGTGCCTGGTCGCTGGGCCTCGCTCTGTATGAGCTTGGAACAAGGGTGCCTGTCCGCTCCCTTGTGGTCGAGCGGGTCAGGCCCCATCTTGAGTGCCTCGCGCGCGAGACAGGCGAGACGGCCAATCTGGTCTGCCTTTCGGGCGACAATGCAGTAAGCCTCGACAGGGCCGAAGCTGACCGCTCGCTCCGAATGCGCGCAATGCCCGGCGACCGGATGCCCCTCTACTGCACGGGCGCGGGCAAGGCGATTCTCTCCGCCCTGCCAGACGACAGAGTGCATGCGATTCTGGGTTCGGAGCCGCTTCCGCGCATAAATGAACATACTCTGACTCTGGTGCCCGATATTCTGGCCGATATCGAAAAAACAAAGCGGCAGGGTTATGGCATCGATCATGAGGAATATGAGATTGGCCTCACCTGCATCGCGATGCCCGTCTCCCTGCCCGAAAATGATTTTTACGGCGCGATGAGCGTCTCGGGCCCCACAGCGCGCATGCGCGACGAAGGCGTGCGCGAAAAGATGATCAATGCCCTGAGGCGCAGCGCCGACGCCGCTGTCGAATCGCTCAAAAACAAGCACGGGGTCAATCCTGATCCTCTGTCCGCCGTATCGCAGCGTTTCGGCCAGGAAATAGAGTAACAGGCCCGTGCTGCAGGGGGCGCGCATGCCTGCCTGCAGCGCTGAGCGTTCCAGCTTCTAGAATACGGCCTCGGCTTCCTCCTCGCGCTCCTTGACCGCCTGAGGCTGGGCGGCTGTTTCGGCTGCGCTCTCCGCTGTCTCGGGCTTCTTGAATACAGGCTTGAATTCCACATGTTCGGCGACAATTTTAACGCGCGAGCGGGCGCGGCCATCGGGATCGGTCCAGCGGTCCTGGCGGAGCCGCCCGACGACGCGCACCCCTCGCCCCTTTTTAAGATTGGTCGCGCAGTTCTGGGCCAGTCTCGACCATGCTTCCACATCGAAATAGGAAACCTCCCTCTCGAGTATCTCGTTCTGCTTGTAGAAACGGTCTGAGGCAAGCGAGAAGTTGCAGACCTGGGTCCCCGTGGGCAGATCGCGGCTTTCGGGATCGCGCACAAGGTTACCCTCAATTAGTACTGAATTGAGTGCGTTCATGCTTTTGCTCCTCTTTCCTTAAGTTTGTTCCATCACAGCCCGGGTATGAAAGGAAATGCGCGCAGGCCTTTTGCGCGCATCTGCGGCTGAAGGGCGGCAGCTGTGCCAGACCATAGGTCTCTGTCTGCTCCGGCCGGCCGCTGGTCAGTCAGCATAGCTCATTACGCCCTGAAATCCCGCCGGCGATTGAACCTCGTGAAAGCAAAACGCCAAATGTGAATAAAAAACCATCGGCGGCCGGCTGGTCTGCATATTTATGAATGGCCTTAAAAATTAATTTTGCGTATTGACGTTTTTTATTACTGAGCCTAATCTGGTAATACCACAGCATTTTCTGGAGATACCAGTATGAAAGCAAAGACAGGAAAAGCCGCGAAGACGCTTGGAAGCGCCAGGACGGCAAAGGGTAAACGCGCGGGTTCGGCCCGTGGCGCTTACAGACCAGGCAGACCGATGAACAGCAAGAACCACAAACAGGACTTTATTGACTGGTTTGAGGGGCTGATCCTTTCGGGGAAGTACGAGGCGGGGCAGAAACTGCCTTCCGAGCGAGAACTCGCCGACTCCCTGGATGTCTCAAGGCCTGTTGTGCATGATGCGCTCAATGAGCTCGCCAGCCGCGGTCTTGTCCGCGTAGAGCCGAGGCGGGGCGTTTTCGCAGTAGACTGGCGGCGCGAAGGTTCGGCAGAAATGCTCATATCTATTATGAGATATGCCGATGTCGACAGGCCCGATGGCGAAAAAACAGCGCGTGAGAAACTGCGGGCCTTTGAACCCGAAAAGGTTTCTCCCCAGCTGATGGAGAGCTTTCTTGAGGCCCGTGTCTATTTTGAAAATGAGCTTGCGCGCCTCGCTGCGAGGAGACGCACAGAAGACAGCCTTGCCGATCTTGAGAAGACTCTGGCCAAGGAAGAACTGGTAGATAAAAAAGTCCCCCATAAGGTGACAGAACTCGATTATGAGTTCCATCTGAATGTGGCTATCGCCTCGGGCAATGTTTTCTATCCGCTGCTGATGAATTCACTTAGGCGGATATACGAGAACATCCTCGACCGCTTCTATACCGATGAAGCGGTCGTTCCGACTGTGTTCAAGCTTCATAAGTCGCTTGTCGCCGCCATTTCCGCCAAAAAGGAAAAGGAAGCGGAGGCAATTATGAATGAGATACTGGAATACGGCGAGAACAATCTGAGACGGATACTTGTAGGCAAAAAAGCCGTGAGCGGTGCGAAGGCCCTGAACAAGGGCGCTGCCCGCGGACGGAAGGAAAGAAGGTAGAAAATTGAGACTCGCGCGATTGCGGAATGGTGTGGCGGCGCGGCTCCGCGGAATGGCGGAGCGGACCGGCACAGAAAAGGCGGCTTCTGTTAGGGTGGATGTCGCGGTGAGCGAAAAAGAAGGCTCGATTATGCTCGAAGGGGAAGTACCCACATGGGCAGATAAAATTGAGCTTGGCTATTACGCCGCGCATTTCGGCTACAGAGGCGTTGTGAATGATGTTGTGGCCTCTGATTCGAAATGGGCCGCCTCCGAAACGCCTTTTCATGTCGGCGGCAGCAAGCCGGATCGCCCGCTGGAAGGCCGAAACTTTGACGCTGCGATTATCGGCGGCGGAGTTGTCGGCTGCGCAATCGCGCGGGAACTCTCAAAGTGGAACATAAGTATTGTGCTGATCGAGAAGGAAGAGGATGTAGCCACTCAGGCTTCCGGGCGCAATGATGGCATGATCCATGACGGATTCGCGGCCAAGCCGGGCACAAAAAAGGCAAAATACAATGTGCTCGGAAACAGGCTCTGGGAGCCGCTTGCGAAGGATCTCGGGGTGCCCTTTTCGCGGCCGGGTTCTCTCATCGTCTATTCATCGGCGGCTCTGGCGGCACTGGGACCAGCCCTAGCTGCGCGCTCGCGGATGAATGGTGTAGATGGCTGGGAGTTCTGGAGCTCCAAAAAACTCAAGGCCGAGGAACCTAATATTACTGACAGTCAGCACGGCGCCTTTTTCCTGCCCAGCGCAGGCGTTATCTCCCCCTACAGGGCAACTGTCGCTCTCGCGGAGAGTGCGGCCATAAATGGGGCGCTTGTAATGCTCGGGACCTGTGTCCTCGGCTTTGATATGGAAGAAGGCCGCATTGCGAAGGTTAAGACGGACCGCGGCGACTTCAGAGCCGGCGTTGTCATCAACGCGGCGGGCAACTGGGCCGATATTGTGGCCGGCTACGCGGGGGACCGCTTTTTCAGCCTGCATCAGCGCAGGGGAGTTGATATCATTCTCGATAAAAGCGCAGGACCGACCCAGAAGCATATTCTGGGCATGCCTGCGCTGGCTCAGACCAAAACCCACTCGAAGGGCGGCGGCCTAGTCAAAACCAATGAAGGCAATATACTCGTGGGGCCCACGGCCGAGGAAGCGCCTGGCCGTGAAGAATATGCCACCTATCCACGCGATATGGCTGGCCTCGCAAAACACTTCAAAATAAACACAAAGCTTTCGCAGGGAATGGCCATAACCTATTTTGCGGGGGTGCGTCCCTGCACCTACGAAGAAGATTTTATAATTGAAGCTTCATGCAAAGTGCCGAATCTGATCCACGCGGCGGGCATCCAGTCTCCAGGGCTTGCCTCTGCGCCTGCAATCGCGGTCGATATTGCAAAGCTCGCCCTCGAGTCGCTGCGGAAGACAAGGGCGGTGGAACCCAAGCAGAACTTTATCGCGAAGCGCGAGGTGACGCCCGAACTCCGCTCGCTTCCTTTGGAAGAGCGCGCCGCCTACATTGCCCGCGATCCGGCCTATGGGCGGATCGTATGCCGCTGCGAAGAGATATCCGAAGGCGAGATCCGCGATGCGCTGCGTTCGCCTGTGCCCGCGGCCAGCCTTGATGCGGTAAAGCGCCGCGTACGGCCCGGCATGGGCCGCTGCCATGGCGGATTCTGTACGCCGCGTGTCATGGAGATAATCTCAGGCGAGCTGGGTATTCCTCTCGAAACTGTAACAAAGAAAGGCGGGGGCTCGAGAATTGCCCTCGGCGAGACAAAATCGAGGGGAGGCCGGCTGTGATCAGCGCGGAAAAATTCGATGTAATTGTGATAGGCGGCGGCCCGGCCGGCCTCGCGGCGGCGCTCGCGGCGCAGAAGGCTGGTGCTTCTACTGCCCTGATCGAGCGTGAATCAAGGCTGGGCGGCATCCTTAAGCAGTGCGTACACGACGGATTTGGACTCCAGCGCTTTGGCGAACAGCTCGCCGGCCCTGAATATGCCCTCCGCTTTTCGAAGCTTATTCCGGATTCCGGGGTCAGGGTTTTTATGGAGACCTTTGTCCACAGCGCGGAAAAACTCAATGGCGAAGGCAATTCTGAAACTCAGAAGGGCGCAAGATTTATTCTTAACTGTGTGAATAAAGAGGGCGTTCTGCGCCTCGCGGGCAGCTGTCTTGTGCTCGCGACAGGCTGCAGAGAGCGCACAGACCGGCAGGTATTTATCCAGGGCGAAAGGCCCGCTGGCATAATGACCGCGGGGCTCGCGCAGCGCCTTGTCAATATTGAGGGACTCCTCCCTGGAAGACGTGCGGTAATACTCGGATCGGGTGATATCGGTCTGATAATGGCGAGGCGCCTGACTCTGGAGGGCATGGAGGTCGAGGGCGTCTATGAAATCAAACCCGAGCCCTCTGGGCTTTCCCGAAATCTCCGCCAGTGCCTTGAAGATTTTGATATTCCGCTTCACCTTGCCACGACAGTGACGTCGGTTTGGGGCAAAAAGCGCGTAGAAGCTGTCTGTGTCGCCCCGGTGGGACCAGATGGAAGGCCCGTGCTGGAAAAAGAGCGCAGAATCGAATGCGATACGCTCGTGCTCTCTGTTGGGCTTATTCCGGAAAATGAAGTGGGCCTCTCGCTGGGGCTCAGCCTCGACCGCGCAACCAAGGGCCCAATGGTCGACCAGTGCGGAGAGACGGAGATAGAAGGGCTCTTTTCCTGCGGAAACGCCCTCCATGTAAACGATCTCGTGGACTATGTCTCCGAATCGGGAGAGACCGCGGGCCGCGCCGCCGCAGAGCGCGCTCTTTCTCATAGTGCTGATAAACGAAGACTTGTACGTCTGAACGCCGGCAGGGGTTTCCTCTACGCGGTGCCGCAGTATATAGATTTGAACAGGCATGACAAGGCAGCTCTCTATTTCCGCTCCGCTTCGACGCTGAAAGACGGCGCCAAGGTAAGTTTGAGCTCGGATGGCAGGGAAGTGCTGAAACGCAGCTACACCGCGCTGAGACCGCCCGAGATGGAACGTCTTGAGCTCGATCCCGCCGCTCTTGAACCGGCTGGAGAGGGCGGCATCAGCTTCTCTCTCGAGAAAAAGGAGGCCGCCCATGTCTGAGACAAAGAGCTTTGTCTGCATCTGCTGCCCTCGGGGCTGCCATCTGAATGTGCAGCTCCCTGAGCTCGCCGTCACGGGCAATTCCTGCAAGCGTGGAGAGGAGTACGCGAAGCGCGAGGTGAGCGATCCACGGCGCACGATTACAAGCACTGTGAGAACCACCGACCCGGAGAGACGGCGGCTCCCCGTCAAAACAGACGGGAGCATCCCGCTCGCGAAACTCCGCGAGGCCGCTGCTGCCCTTGATTCGGTAACAGTATCACCGCCAGTCGCCTGTGGCGACATTGTGCTCAAGAATGTTCTGGGGCTTGGCGTGAACATTGTCGCGACAGACGAAATCCGGGGGCAGGGCAATGGATAAACTCATACTTGCGATTGACTGCGGGACACAGAGTACCCGCGCGCTTATCTTCGATTCGGAGGGACACCTTCTCGACAAAAAGAAGGTTGAATATCCGAGCTCTTACTTCTCCGATGAGCCTGGCTATGCAGAACAGAAGGCTGAAGTCTACTGGGACTCCCTTAAAACCGCGGCTCAGGATCTTGCGGCAAGGCGCCCCGAACTAATGCAGAGAGTCGCCGGTGTAGGCATTACCGCTCAGCGCGATTCGCTGATCTGTCTCGATAAAAATGGAGTTCCTCTCAGACCCGCTATTCTCTGGCTCGATGTGCGCAAGGCAAAACCCTGCTACAGACCCGGGTTCCTTATGAAGGGCGTTCTCTCCCTTGTCGGCATGTCGGAAGGCGTGATGCGAACACAGGAAGAGGGCAAGGCCAACTGGATAATGCAGCAGGAGCCCGAGATATGGGAAAAGACATATAAACTGGTACAGGTTTCAGGCTACCTTACGCAGAAGCTCTCCGGCGAATTTATGGACTCGATTGCAGCGCAGATAGGACATCTGCCCTTCGATTATAAAAAACAGGAATGGTATACATCCAACAGTGTCAACCGGAAGATGTTTCCGGTTCCACTTGAAAAACTGCCCGGTCTTGTTAAGCCAGGCGAGAAGATCGGAACCGTTACGCAGCAGGCATCCGAGCTTACCGGCATTCCGGCGGGAATCCCTGTTATAGCGGCGGGAAGCGACAAGGGCTGCGAGACTATCGGAATGGGCGTTCTGTCCCAGACTATGGCTTCGCTCTCTTTTGGAACGACAGCGACGGTGCAGACCACGAGTCCGCGCTATTTCGAGCCGATTCCCTTTATGCCGGCATATCCGGCCTGCATCCCCGGCTATTACAACCCGGAGGTCGAAATCTTCCGCGGCTACTGGATGATAACCTGGTTTAAAAACCAGTTTGCCTATGAAGAAGTTGTCGAGGCCCACCGCCGCGGCATTGCACCCGAAGTGATGCTCGATGAGCTTCTGAAGAAGACGCCCGCGGGAGGACATGGTCTTGTGATGCAGCCCTACTGGACGCCGATGCTCAAGATGCCCTCTGCCAAGGGCGCGATTATAGGCTTCGGCGATGTCCATGATAGAGCATATCTCTACCGCACAATTATCGAAGGTCTGGCCTATGGGCTTAAAGACGGCCTCTCCGCAATTGAACATTATGGCAAGGTAAAGGCAACAGAAGTGGCGGTCTCCGGAGGAGCAAGCCAGAGCGATGAGATCTGCCGCACAACAGCCAATGTATTCAATCTGCCTCTTGTACGCGGAGAAACCTACGAGACGAGCGGGCTTGGCGCAGCCATGGTTGTGGCGGCGGGGCTGGGATTCTATTCCTCTGTGGAGGAGGCGGCGCGCGCCATGTCGAGGCGTTCGCAGTGCTTTATGCCCGATGCCGAACGCTCCGCGCTCTATAAAGAACTATATGAGCGTGTCTATAAAAAGATGTACGGGGCATTGGGACCTCTCTATGAAGAAATCCGGGATATTACCAATTACCCGGAAAAATCAGTGAAATGGTAAACGCAAGGAGATATAACCATGGGCAAGAATGAATTTACCCCTGACTGGTTTGAGGGCGATCTGCCCGAACAGTCTTTCCGCTCCATTCTTAAATGGGGAGATCCGAAAGCATATAAGCATCCCAATGACAGACTCTTCGCCGAGATGAAGCGCGTCTTCAAACTGGACGATTCCTGGTTCAAAGAGAAACATGAGATGGGCATGGAGAAAGTGCCTGACTCGGTACCCTGCGGGCTCGATAAAAAGCATGTTGAGGCGCTGACTGCCATTGTCGGGACAGAGAATGCCTTTACCGATACCTATCACCGCCTTCAGATTGCCTATGGCAAGACCATGATAGATCTTATGAGGCTCAGAAAAGGCATAATTGAGAATATACCCGATATTGTGCTGCACCCGAGAAACAGAGAGGATCTCCGCGCCATTGTAAATTACTGCGATAAAAATAAAATTCCGCTCTATGTCTATGGCGGCGGCTCCTCTGTTACGCGGGGTGTCGAGGCCGTAAGGGGCGGAGTAAGTCTCGATATGCGGGCTCACCTGAATAAGGTCCTGAGCTTTGACGAGAAGAATCAGACCATTACAGTTGAGGCCGGCATGAGCGGCCCCGAGCTCGAGAGGACGCTTAGAAACGCCCCCGATACGCTTAAGGCCGGGCTCCCTTATACCTGCGGGCATCTGCCGCAGAGCTTTGAATACAGCTGCGTTGGCGGATGGACGGTGACCCGCGGCGCCGGACAGAATTCAACCTATTATGGCAAGATTGAGGATATAGTGATCTGCCAGGATTATGTCTGCCCGCGCTTTGATCTCAAGACCAGCGATGTGCCTGCGGCAGCCTGCGGCCCTGATATGGATCAGATAATGATGGGCAGCGAGGGGACTTTCGGCGTACTCTACAGCGTGACGCTCAAGGTGCGCAAATACCGGCCCGAGAATACGCGGCGCTATTCATTCATCTTTAAAAACTGGGAGGATGGCAAAGAGGCTGCCCGTGAAATTATGCAGGGCGAGTTCGGCTATCCATCGGTGTTCAGACTCTCCGACCCCGAGGAGTCCGACCTCGCCCTGAAGCTCTATGGTGTTGAGGGCACAATTATTGACACAGTTATGAAGGCACGCGGGTTCAAAGAGGGGGAGCGCTGCCTTATGCTCGGCACAGCCGACGGCGAAGCGGGATTTACGCGCCATCTCGCCCATATGGTAAAGAAGATTGCGAAAAAACACGGCGCGATGTCCACGACTGGCTTTGTAACCAAGGCCTGGGAGAAAGGCCGCTTCCTCGACCCCTATATGCGCGAGGACCTTCAGGACTACGGCATTATGACCGATACGCTTGAATGCTGCGTAAACTGGTCCGATCTTGAAAAAGTGCACAGCGGCGTAAGGGCTTTCTGCCATTCAAGGCCTGATACAATATGCACAACTCATATGTCCCATTTCTATCCGCAGGGCTGCAACCTTTACTTCATTTTTATTGCGAAGATGAGCGATATCGACGAGTATCTTAAGTACCAGTACGGAATACTCGACAATATCCAGAAATACGGCGCGACAATGAGCCATCATCATGGCATTGGCAAGATGACGGCGCCCTGGCTTGAGACCAATATCGGTCAGCCTTCGATGGATGCGCTGAGGGCCCTCAAGGCCTATTTTGATCCCAACGGTGTGCTCAATCCGGGCGGCACTATCGGGCTCGATCTGCCCGAGGAGAAGAGGAGAACTCCGCTCCCCAGGGACTGAATCTGTTCTCGCGGCCGGTCGTCCTGTGCTGTGGCGGGGCGGCCGGCTTTTTATTTTCTGAGGATGCAGAGCTTTTTTAAGAGGGACGGGCGATGCCGTCTCCGTACATGGATCTATATCCTGTCTGCGTAGAATCCGCGGTATTCTTTGGGGAGCAGAGCCGCAATGCGGAGCATAATATCCTCTGAGCAGCGCTGGCGCTCCGCCCTGCCAAGGCCCCCCTCGGGAACCTTCAGTGTATAGGGCTCGCCTACCCGGAAATGGAAGGGCGTTTTTCTGAAGGCCCGGAGATTTTTCCAGAAGCTCTCGCCGCCGTAATGCGCGATAGGCAGTATTGGAGCTCCGCTTCTGGCCGCTATAAGGACGACGCCGGCATGGCCTTCGCGGAGGCGGCCGTCACCGCTCCTTGTACCCTCTGGTGCGATGGCGAGCATTCCGCCCCTTGAGAGCGTCCGCAGGGCTCCGCGCATCGCGGTCATATCCGCCGTGCCGCGGTTTATCGGAATTGCGCTCCAGACGCTGGCCAGAGTCCCGATAAGGGGATTGTCCCAGGTCTCGGCCTTTATAATGCCTATAATCTCGCGCGGATAGAGAAAAGAGTAGAGCATAGGCACTTCAAGAAAATTTATATGATTTATTACTATTATGAGCGGGCCGGTGGCGGGTACTTTTTTGAGCTCGGAACAGTCAACTCTGCAGAGCACCTTGAGAATCGCCCTGATGCAGGGCGTGACAAGATACGATGCGGTTTTCATGGCAGGGTCTTCCCGGGAACCGGGATGCCGGCGAACTCGACGCTCCGCGCGGCAGCCACTGCGGGATCATAGATAATGCGCAGAGCAGAAGGCAGGCAGGAAATTTCGAGCGCTGTGCCATTGGTTGTTATTGTTTCGCCATCGGCATGGACAACAAGGCCGCCAGAGGGTGCCTTGATGGAATAGGCAGGGGAGCGGGTTGTGATAATTTTGGGATTGCGGTACTGAGTGCCTTTTGTGTAATCGGCCATTAAATGGATCATGTCGCTGCGGTTGAGCTTCGCCGCCATGCAGAGGTCCAGACAGCCGTCAAAATTGGAGGCGCGGGGCGCCATAAAAAAGGTTCCGCCCATTCTTTTTCCATTCATAATTGATATCTGCGAGCTTTCCATCTCGACTGCCCTGCCCGGGGCAGCGCTGGATTCGAGCCGCACATGGGGCGGCATCGGATAGAGAATAAAGGTTCTGAGGGCTCCAAAGACATAGGCCATAAAACCATGGACATGCTTCATCTTGGCGGCTTCGAGCCCGACAATTGTGTCGAAACCGACGCCGATGCCATTTGCAAAATAGCGGCCATCGGGATAGTCGCCGCCGGCAATCCGGCCCACATCGAGAGGACGCGAAACGCCTGCCGATATGGCGGCGACGCAGTCTTCAAGGCTGGCGGGAATATCGGCACCATAGCAGAAATCATTGCCCCGCCCGATGCTGAGTACGGCGATGGCAGGTCTGTCCTGAATGCGTGTGCCCGACTCCATGAGTCCGTTGGTGACTTCGTTGACTGTGCCATCGCCGCCAGCGGCAACCACAAGTCCGTAGCCTTCGACTCTGGCTGCTCTGGCCAGCTCAATGGCGTGTCCGGGCGCTTTGGTAAGGAAGAGGGTATAGCTGAGCCCGCGCTGGCGGAACAGAGACTCAACCTGGGGTAGTCTCTGCGCTGCGGTCCCCTTGCCTGCAATGGGATTTAGAATCAGCTTGACTCTCAAATTCGCCATGATTGAGGGAGTATAGTCGCCGCACCCGGACGGGTAAAGCCCCCGCTCTGCGCCGTTTTCCGCGTCCCGGCAGCTGCCGGAAGCCTCAGGAGCAAGGCCAGAACTGCCTGTGCCGCCTGCCTAAAAAAGACGCCCGCGTCGCGATCCGGCCGCCTCGGCGCGGGATTCAGTGCCCGGAGAGGACCGCAAGGATGGCTGCGCCGAAGCGCTGCACCTTTATCTGCCCGAGCCCATAGACATCGAGCAGTTCATCAGTGTTCCGCGGCTTTTTGGCCACGAGGTCCAGCAGGGTACGGTCGCTGTAGATAACATAGGGCGGTACGTGGAGTTCTTCGGCGAGGCCGTGCCTCAGTTCTCTGAGGGAAAAGGCCAAGGCCTCATCCGCTGCGGAAAGGCCTGCGAGGCCGCTCTTTACGCTGGCGCGGGCTTCGGCCGCGTCGATGCTGGCCTCTGCGCCTGCGGCCTTCTTTCTGCGCTCGAGCTTCGCCTCCGGTCTGATGCCGAAAATAGGGCTCCTGTCCCTGAAGGCCGCGAGGGCGCGCTGCGTCAGCGAGAGCACGCCATATTCATCGTCCTTTGCGAGATAGCCTTTGACAAGAAGCTGGCGCGAAAGATCCTGCCACTGGGCGGCATCCCAGTCGGCCCCAATGCCATAGGTCGAAAGTCTGTTGTGGCCCAGTTCCAGAATGCGCTCTTTTTTGGATCCGCGCAGCACGTCGATGATATAGCCCGCTCCAAAACGCTCTCCGCAGCGCTTTACGCAGGATAGAAATTTATAGGCGGGGACGGTGATATCCATCTCTGCAGGGCTGTCCGCGTCAGCGGCGGAGGAAAGCATGGCGCCGGCCGCGTCCGGGGCCGCATCCACAGCAGCCCTGCCTGCAGCGCCCTTTGACGTGGCAGCCCCCGCGCCCGCTGCCGGGCTGGCCCCCACGGCCGCGCTGCCCCTGGCTCTGTCCCTCGCGCGGGTCGCGCAGTTGTCGCAGCCGCCACAGTCTTCCGAGCCGTCCCATTTTTCGCCAAAATGGGCGAGCAGCGGCACCCGCCGGCAGCAGGTGGCTTCGGCATATTTGATCATCGCGTCGAGGGACAGAGCTGCCGCTTCTGCCTCCCCGCCTTCCTTTTCGCCGAGCAGGGCTTTGAGTCTGTAGACATCGCCATAGCTGTAGTAGAGCACGCAGCGGGCGGGAAGGCCGTCACGGCCGGCCCGGCCGATCTGCTGGTAGTAGTCTTCGAGCCCCTTTGGCAGGTCGGCGTGCAGCACAAAGCGGACATCGGGCTTGTCGATGCCGAGGCCGAAGGCAGTAGTCGCACAGATTACCTGCACCCGGTCCGCAATAAAATCATCCTGATTCCGCGAGCGCTCCTCGTCGGAGAGGCCCGCATGGTAGGGCCGTGCGCTGATGCCGGCAGCGCTGAGCTCCTCCGCGATCTTCTCGGCTCTGGCTCTGGAAAAGCAGTAGACAATGCCCGCTCCGCCCTTTCTGGTCCTGATAAAATGGATGAGCTGCTGGGGTCCTTTCTCCCTCTGCTTCACTTCGAGAAAGAGATTGGGCCGGTTGAAGCTCGCCATAAACTCGAGTGGACTGCGCAGACCCAGCGAAGTCTTTATATCCTCCCGGACCCGCGGGGTGGCTGTCGCTGTCAGGGCAAGCAGCGGTACTCGCGGAAAGAGCTTCCGGAGCGGGGCAAGCAGACGGTATTCGGGCCTGAAATCATGGCCCCATTCCGAGACGCAGTGCGCCTCGTCGACAGCGATCAGATTGACATTTAAGTCTGAGAGGAGCTCGCGTCCGCGGTCGGACACTATGGTCTCGGGAGCGGCATAGAGGAGCTTCGCCCGGCCCTTTCTTGCACTCTCCGCGTTGGCATACCATTCCGCCGCTTCGAGGCTTGAGTTGAGATAGACGGCCTCGACACCGGCGGCGCGGAGCAGGCTTACCTGGTCGCGCATCAGGGCGATCAGGGGCGATACGACAAGGGTTATGCCCTCCATCGCGAGGGCCGGAATCTCGTAGCAGAGAGATTTGCCTCCGCCTGTCGGCATGACCGCGAGCACATCTTTGCCGTCCAGCACCGCGCCGATAATGTCCTTCTGCAGCGGGCGGAAATCCGTATAGCCGAATACCCGCTTCAGTATCTGTTCAGGCTTTTCTTTCATTTTGACAGACGAAGTATAGCAGAGTGAAGAAAATCTGTCGCAGGCCGGGAGAATGATGTATACTTAAGGCGCCTGGAGGGACACAAGGCGTTTAGGCAGCCTATTCCGGTCCCGCGGGCGCATAAAATAACGCTCAAGGAGTGATCATGATAGATTTTATCGTCAAAGGCGGTATTGTACTCTGGGTCATTATGGCCCTCTCTGTCGTGGCGGTGGCCATCATCATAGAGCGCTTTATCTATTTCAAGAAAATCAGGGTTGATGAGGATAAGCTCTTCCAGCGTGTAAAGGCTTCGGTCGAAAAGGGCCATTACGATGAGGCCCTCGCCATCTGCGATCAGAACATTTCGCCGCTTGCGAGCCTGATGCGCGTCGGCATCGAGCATCACAGCGAACCGAGCGATGTGCGCAAGGAGCTTCTTGAGGACGCGGCCGAACAGGAAGTGCCCCGCCTCGAGCAGGGCCTCTCCTTCCTCGGCACAATCGGGCATATCGCCCCGCTCCTCGGACTTCTCGGAACAGTCACCGGCACAATGAAGGCCTTCGGTGTACTCGGCCGCTTCGGCGCAGTCGCTGACCCCTCGATTCTCGCACGCGGCGTCTCCGAGGCACTGATCACCACAGTAGGCGGCCTTGTGGTCGCCATCCCGGTGGTCATCTTCCACAACTATCTGATAGAAAAGGTCAACAATATCCTCATCAAGATGGAGAATGAGGTAAACAAGCTCGCTTTCAGCCTTGATGAACAGGGCAAGGTGATTCAGGAAGTTGAAGATGAGCCGGCGAAACCCCGGAGCAGGCAGGCGAAGAAGGAGGCGGAGTAATGAGACTTCGCAGCCATCTGCAGGCCGATGAGGGCATCGATATGACGCCGCTTATCGACGTCGTCTATCAGCTGGTCATCTTCTTCATGATCACGAGCGTCTTCAAAACCGCGCCCGGGATCGCCCTCGATCTGCCCGGCGCCGCCACTGCAGGCGCTGTGTCGACCACCGCGATATCGGTGGTCGCCGTCTCCGAGAACGAGATCTATGTCGATAAAACGCCCACAACCCTCCAGGGCCTCGATGCGGCCGTAAAGACTGCCATCGAAGGGCGGGATAAAAAAGACCTCAAGGCCTACTTTCAGGGCGATCAGGCGTCTTCATATCAGCTCATGATTTCGGTGCTCGATGTTCTCCGCGCGAATGGCATCGAAAACGTGGGGCTCGCCACAACCAATAACAAGGAGAGCGCGGCACAGAAGAAGGCCGCCTCAAAGGCCGCCCCATGACGGCGAGGGCAGAGTGGCTCCGCCTGCAGGGCAAAAAAAGGCAGGCGGCATCCTGGACAATCACCGTCCTCGCCTATGCCCTTGTCTTTGGCCTTGTGCTTCTTATCCAGGGCAGACAGGTCGATGAACTCGCGGACAGCGTCGGCCCGGTGATGGTCAGGCTGGGAAGCCCTGAAGGGATCAACTCGCCGCTTGCTTCGCAGATTGTGCAGGGCGAATCGGCGAAACAGCCGGGGCCCGTCGCTCAGAAAACAGAGTCGGCCCCGCCCCCCGCAGCCAGCCCTGCGGCAAAGAAGACAGAGCAGAGCGCAGTGCCTGTGCCGGCAGAAAAGCAGCCGGCGGCTTCGGACCACGAAGTTCCGGCCCTGCCGAATCAGCCGGCCCAGACAGCCCAGCCTTCGGCTGCAGCCTCATCGGCTGTCAGCACATCCAAGCCAGTTGGCCCCGAAAGCCGGGACACTGGACCGGTGATCGCCAAGGGTTCAGAGGCGGGCAACAGCTATTCCGCCACTGTGGGAGGGGCCGCCGGCCAGGTGGCAAGGAGCCTCTATATACCGATCTACCGCTATATGCCTGTGCCCATGTACGTAGACAAGGCGGTGGCCGACAGGGTGATGGATCCCTCTTCTTCATCCTTTACCCCAGTGGATGAACGGATAAAACTGCTCAAGGACAACTATGTGCGGGATGGGGACAGCTGGAGCCTTAAAAATCCCCTGCCGATCAACAGACGGGAGCGGCTCTGGACTCTTCTCGAAGAGGCGGGCTATCCGATCGCACGGGCGGATTATAAGGAGGGCAAGGTTCTGAGCCCCGTCATCATTGTTTTTACGGTGACGCCTGGTACGGGCAATGGAAACCCGACTCTGACGGATGTGAAAATTGTGCAGACCTGCGGCTACGCCGACATCGACGAGGCCGTGCTCTATGGTTTCAAACAGGCTGTTTTCTCTTCGAGCGCCAAGAAGCCGGTTACCGGAAAATTTACCTACCGGTTTAACCGCTAGCATTCCTGCTGCCGCCGGCCGCCGCTGGGGAGCATATCCCCGCTGCCGGCGGCTCAGGCCTGGCTGGCATGCGCCGGGCGGGCGGGACTGAGCCCTTCAGCCTCTTTTCAGGCCTGCGGTGGACAGGATGAAAAAGGAAGAGTAGACTGGCGGACATGCGCCCTCAAGATCTGCAGACCGCTATTGGCCGGCTTTTGGAACACAGCCCCGCTTTTCCGGGCGATTCTCTGGCTGTAGACCTCATTGCCAACCCCAAGGCGGGAGGTTTTACCCGGTCGCGGTATTCGCTGCGGCGCCAGGCCGAACTCGATTCCCTGCTAAAAAAGGCGGAGCTTCTGCCCAGACGGAGCGGCGATATCCAGCTGCGCCTTCATCTGACTGAGCGCAGCGGTCATGCAGCCGAAATCTCGCATGCCATCATGCAGGAAGCCGATTCCGACAAGCCCGGAATACGCCATATTATTCTGACCGCCGGCGGCGATGGAACCTCGCTCGAAACCGCGAGCTCCCTTATCTCCCTGTCGGGCGATATGCGCAACCGCTTCTCGCTGATCCGCCTGCCCTATGGCACCGGCAACGATGGCTCTGAGGGCCGCGATCTGATCGCGGCGCTTGGCCGCTTTCTGGGCCCCGTCCGCCAGGACCTCCGGAGGGCGATCCGTGTCACGCCGAATCCGATGGGCGGCAAAAAGCCGCTCTATTCCTTCAATATCGCGAGTGTCGGCGTGGATGCCTATATCTGCAAGATGACCAACAAGCTGAAGACTGTCTTCCCCGGCGACAGCTATAAATTCTGGGTTGATTTCAGCTCGGTCTTCTATGACTGCGTCTGGCCCCCTGCGCCAATAAAGGTGAGCGCCTTTGACGAAAAGGGCACTGCACTGCAGAGCTTTGAAAGAGCCTGCCAGCTGGTCGCCATGGGCGCTTCTGGACACCGCGATTATGGCTCCGGCATTCATATCCTGCCCGACGATGACAATGTCTGCGCCGTCTATCAGATGCCCCTGCTTAAGAAACTCCAGTTCAAGGAGTGGATAGCTCAGGGCACGCACCGCGGACATGATGTGATCAACCTTTTTTCAGCCCGGAAATTGGTCTTTGAGTACCAGAGAGGCATCCTGCTCGAACGGGATGGCGAAGTCGATGAGCTCGGCATCTCAGACTTCCCGCTTTCGATGGAGCTCACCGAGCCCCTCTACAATGTGCTGATGCCTGCGAACAAATAGTATGGCTCCGAGTGTGCATCCCCTCCGCGCCGCGGATATCCGCCAGCGCAATGAAAAGATCGTACTGAGACTCATACACTCGGCCCGCGGGCGGGGGCTTTCGCAGTCGGAGGTCGTGCTCGCTACCGGGCTCAAGCCGCCGACTATTTTCCGGATTTTCAGCAGTCTCGAAGAGATGGGCTATATCGAGCCTCTCGAGAGAGGAGTCGCCGGTGCCCGGCCCGACCGCAAGGGGCGCAGGCCCCTCGCCTATGTGGCGCGGCGCGGCGCGCTCTATGTAATCGGCGTCGAGTTCTGGTATGAGAGGATTTCTCTCGGCGTTTTCGATTTTCAGGGCGCCTCTGTCTATTCCAAGATGATAAATCTCTCCCGCACCGAGGATGCTGAGGCCGTGGTCGGCCGCATCGCCTCCCTTGTCGAGGAGGCCATAGCCACGCTCGGGATCGAACGCGACCGGGTGCTGGGCGTGGGCATCGGGGCGCCCGGCGAGGTCAATGTCGGTCGCAGGGAAGTCATCGCCTACCAGCGTATCCGCGGCATGAAAAATTTCCCCATCGCGGACCTGCTCGAGAAAAAACTCGGCCTTGAAATATTCGTCCACAACAACTGCTCCGTCGTTGCAAAGAGCGAATTCCGCTATGGCGGCCTCGGCGATGAGGATTCACTCTTTATGTTTCTGCTCCGCTCTGGCCTGAATGGCGCCTTTGTCGACAGAGGCAAGGTGTTTCTGAGCCCCCAAGGTACTACCATCGAGATGGGGCATATCTGCATAGACTATAATGGCCCTGTCTGCGAATGCGGCTCAAAAGGCTGCCTTGAGGCATTTATCTCCGCCCTCAATAAGGAGAACCTTGAGGCAGGGCGCTGGCTCTTCCAGTCTGAACCTGGAAAAGATGAGGGCTGGAAGCTCGAGCTGGCTTCAGACTATCTCGCATCGGCCGTCCATACCCTGCTGCGTCTCTTCAAGCCTTCTTCCTTCCTCTTTGTAAGCTGCTCGGAGCAGATCTCGGCTGCTCTCGCCGAGGGTGTTCAAAAAAGGCTGTCGGCCAACCCCTCAAGCTTCGACGAGGTCCAGCCCCGCTTTATCGGCCGCTCCTATGATCCCAGTCTCGCCTGGCGGGGCGCCGCCGACCTCGTAATCGACAGTTTTCTTGAATAATCCCTGAGCTCTGTCCCCACCAGCCTTCCTCAATCCGCCTTTCGGTGCCCGATGCCCGGGCTCTGTCCCTCAAAATATGCCTCAATCCCAGCCTGCCTAAGGTTTTCTGTTGACGAAAGCGGCTTTTCGGTATTTACTTACATTAAGAAAATAATTCAGGAGGGCCGGGAAGTCATATGAAACAGAGAATTCGGCTGGGGCTTATCTGCCTTGCACGGGAAACTTACGATTATAAGGCTGCCGCCGAGATCTATGGCGGGCTCAGAAAGTCGCTTGAGTCTCTTCCTGAAGTCGAATGGAAGACTGTCCCCGAACTGGTCATTAGCGAGCAGGACGCGCGCGATGCCGCGGCTGTGTTCGCCGCCTCCCGGGTTGATGCGATTGTCTGCATCTCGGGCACCTTCCACCTCGGGCATCTCGTGCTCGAACTCAAGAAGATCAATCAGGTGCCCATCCTGCTCTGGGGACTCGACGAACTGCCCTACAATGGCGGCAAGATCCGTCTGAATTCGGTCTGCGGCGTCAATCTCGACGCTTCAAACCTCTATAAGGCCGGCGTGGATGATTACCGCGTAGTCATCGGCAATAAAATCGATGAGGACTGGGTCGACGCCATCCGCGTTATCGTGGCTCTGCGGGAAGCCCATGTTGGTCTCCTCGGCTTCCGCGCCCACGGATTCTTCAATCTCTCTGTCGAAGATCCAAGTCTCTATGGAGAAACCGGCGTCATCCTCGATCACTATGAGCTCTCCGATGTCTACAACACGGCTGTGCCCCAGAGCGATATCGAAGCGCGTGCGGTCCAGATTGAAAAGATATTCGATGTATCGGCTCTGAGCGCCGATCAGGTTTCGAAGGTGGCCACGCTCTCGGCGAAGCTCAATGCCTTCTGTGGAAAAAATAAGATAGACGCGATGGCGATACGCTGCTGGCCTGAGTTTGCCCGGGATTTCGGAGTCTCGCCCTGCGCTGCGATGTCGCTGCTGCAGTCCGAGGGCCGCATCCTTGCCTGCGAGGGCGACATCGAGGGCGCCCTTTCGATGCTGATGCAGAAGGCCGTCGGCGCCGAGACACCCTATCTCTTCGATTTTTCCCAGGTCGATCTTAAACAGAACTTCGCCCTGCTCTGGCACTGCGGAGTCGCTCCCTGCAATCTCTGGGACGGCTGCTCGCTGCGCTCCCTCGACACCTATTTCGCTGGCGGCAAGGGCGTAACCGCGGGCTTTGTGCTTAAAAGCGGGGAACTCTCTGTAGCCCGCCTTGATACGGCGCGGGGCCAGAAGAGGCTCTTTTTGGAGCGCGCCGAAGCCGTGCCGATGGAAAAGCTTTTAACTGGTACATATCTCAAGGCAATTTTTGAGAAGCCGGTAAAAGAAGTACTGGATCTGATTATTGATAATGGCATCGCGCATCATGCGTCGATGGTCTATGGCGACTATATACGGCCTCTCGAAATTGCGGCCAAGATTAAGGGCTGGAAAGTTATAGAGTGAGGGAGCTTGAAGATGGAAGCAGCGGAAAGGGCGCGCCTTGAGGCGGCAGCCAAAGAGATACGGAAGAAAACAATTGATACGATTGGATTTCTGGGCGTAGGCCATATAGGCGGAGCGCTCTCGATCGTCGAGGTTCTGGCCTGCCTCTATTATAAAGAGATGAAGACTGACCCGAAGGCGCCGCGGGACCCTGAACGTGACCGGCTTGTGCTCTCGAAGGGCCACGCCGGGCCAGCCCTCTACAGCACTCTCGCGCTCAAGGGCTTTTTCCCCGTCGAGTGGCTGCACACGCTCAACAAGGGCGGCACAAATCTTCCAAGCCACTGCGACCGCAATAAAACACCCGGCATCGATATGACAACGGGCTCTCTCGGACAGGGCATCTCGGCAGCCTGCGGCATTGCGCTCGCGAATAAAATCGACCGGAAGCCGGTCTACACATTTGCGATTGTAGGCGATGGTGAGTCCGACGAGGGCGAGGTCTGGGAGGCGGCCATGTTTGCGGGCCACTATGGCCTTGACAGGCTTATCGCCTTTACCGATGCAAACAAGCTGCAGATCGATGGCCCGACCTCTGAGATTATGAGTGTTGACGGCAGGCCCGAAAATGGGGGACCGGGGGGCGGTTCGGATCTTGTAGCGAAATACAGAGCCTTCGGCTGGAACGCGGAGCGCGTAGACGGCCACAATGTTGAGGCCATCTGTGCCGCAATCGAGGCGGCCAAAGCCAGGGCTTCCAATCCGGGGCGTGCTGCTGGAACTCATGCGGCTTCGGGCGGCGGCCGGCCGACGATGATAGTTCTCGACACTATAAAAGGCAAAGGCGCAAATTTCTGCGAAGGCATGCTTGGAAACCACAATATGAATTTTGATTATGAGACCGCCAAAAAGGCGATCGAAGCCTTGGGCTGAAAGGGGCGGTAACTATGGAAAATAAGGAGATGAGAGCGGTCTACTGCGATACGCTCAAATCGCTCGCCGCAGCCGATCCGCGGATAATGGTGCTCGAGGCCGACCTGATGAAGGCTTCCGGAACAATGCCCTTTAAGGCAGCCTATCCGGACCGCGGAATCGATGCCGGTGTCGCCGAGGCCAATATGGTAGGCGTGGCGGCCGGTCTTGCGAGCGAAGGCAAGATTCCCTTTGCCGCAACCTTTGGCTGCTTTGCATCGAGACGCGATTTTGACCAGTTTTTCCTCTCGGGCGCCTATGCGAAACTTCCCGTAAAACTCGTGGGTACGGATCCCGGCGTTACCGCGGCCTTTAACGGCGGCACTCATATGCCTTTTGAAGATATAGGTATTATGAGAAACGTTCCCGGCCTCGATATTGTCGAGCCCTCTGACGCTGTTTCGCTCGAAGCCTATGTGCGTCTTCTGGCTGCTTCGGGAAAACCGGCCTATCTGAGACTGCACCGCAAGGCTGTCGAACCCATCTATAAGGAAGGCGAAAAGTTTGAACTCGGCAGGGGCAAACTGCTCCGTGAGGGCAGGGATCTTGTAATTGTGAGCCTTGGTGCTCTGATGACTCATGAGGCTCTCAGCGCCGCGAAGCTCCTCGCATCGAAGGGCATTGAGGCCGCGGTCATCGATGCGCTCTGCGTCAAGCCAATTGATGAAAAGCTTATTCTCGACTGGGGAAGAAAGACAGGCGCGGTGCTCAGTGTTGAAAATCACCAGTGCACCACTGGCCTTGGCGGCGCGCTTGCGTGGCTTCTCGCGGGCAGAGATGGCATCCGCTTTGACAGCGTCGGCATCCATGATGAATTCGGCGAGGTCGGCACTCTTGAGTATCTGCAGCAGCGCTTTAAGCTGACGGCCGGCGATATTGCGGCCAAGGCCGAAAAACTCGCAAAGGTCTGAAAACGGCTGTCTCCTGTATGGGAGATGGCAGCGCCGGATTCGGGGCGGCCGGGATTTTGGACTGGAGCCGGCCGGCGGGCAGATTTGCATACAGTATTCACGCGCCGCTTTGGGACGCGGAAAGGGCAGTACTATGAAGATTGCGATTGCATCTGATCTTTCGGGATTTCCGCTCAAGCAGGAGATAGTCAAACATCTCGCCGAAAAAGGAATCGATGTGCTGGATTTTGGAATTCCGAGCGCCGACAAGCCCTCGCCCTATATTGTGCAGGCTCCGAAGGTCTGCGAAGCCATTTTAAAAGGCGAGGCGGAAAAGGGCATACTTATCTGCGGAACAGGCCAGGGCATGGCTATTGTAGCCAATAAATTCAAGGGTATTTATGCCTGCGTTGTCGATGATATCTTCTCGGGCGAGCGTGCAAAGATAATCAACAATGCCAATGTCATTACCATGGGCGGATGGATAACGGCGCCCTTCCTGGGCACTCAGATTGTGGATGCCTGGCTCTCGATGGAGTTCACTCAGAAGATGGAGTTCAAGAAGGAATTCCTTACTAACTGCTTCAATCAGGTGAAGGAACTTGAGACGAAGAATTTCAAATAAGGAAGAGCTATGATCAACGCACTTGATTCTCCGACTAAATTTCTCTCCTTCGAATCGATGAGCCCCGAGGATCTCTCGGAGGCTGTGTTCTGCCTTGGAGGCTTTGTCTCCGGAAAGCCGCCGAAGCGGGTTGCTTTTGTGCGCGATCCACGGCCTTCGAAGGCTGTGGATGCGCTTATCGAAGGCCTTGAAAAGCGCTATGAGCTGATAGTACTCGATAAGATCCAGCCCAATCCGCTTGCCTCCGATATAAGCGATATGGCCGGAAGCTGCTCTCTCAATACTGTCGATGCTGTTGTCGGCCTCGGGGGCGGTTCGGCCATGGATTCGGCCAAGGCCCTCGCCATGCTCGCTGAGAATGGCGGAAGCCTCGAGGACTACCTTGGCGCGAAGCCCGCCAGAAAGATCGAACGGAAGGGGAGGCCTCTTCTTCTGATCCCGACTACAGCCGGAACAGGGTCTGAAGCTACACGCGTTGGCGTCTACACAAGCGCGTCGGGCCGCAAATACACTCTTGGCTCTCCGCTTTTCCAGGCGGATGCAGCCATATTGTCCGGCGCCCTTGCCGCATCGATGCCGCCTTCCCTTACTGCGTCCACAGGCTTCGACGCGCTGTCTCATGCGCTCGAATCGATATGGAACAAGAATGCGACAGAGGTAACGCTGGCCGCTTCGACACGGGCAGCACTTATGGTGCTCGACGCAATAGAGCCCGCCTATGATGCAGCGGTAAAGGCTGCCGCCGGCGGGAAGAATGCCGGCCATAATGGCGTCGCACTCCGCATGCTTGAGGCAGCCGCATCGGCAGGTATCGCCTTCAGTGTGACGGGCACGGCCCTTGTGCACGCAATTTCCTTCGTGCTCTCTGAGGACTGGCATGTGGCACATGGAGCCGCCTGCGCCTTTGACCTCGAAGATGCCTACAGACTTCAGTGCAGAGATCCGCTTGTAAGGGAGCGCCTTGCCACAGTCGCCCGCGAGGCAGCCCAAAGGGGACTTCTCGCGAATGGAGCGGAGAACAGCGGAGACCCGGCAGCGCTTCTTCTCGATAAGATAATAGCTATGAAGAAGCAGATGAAGCTGCCTGCGACCTTTGCCGATCTTGGAGTAAAGACAGACAGGGCCGATATCGAAAGGCGCTTTGCCCGCTCTTTTGATGACCCCAAGATGTGGAATTCCCTTCCTGCAGCGAAGCCGGAAGAAATTTATGCAATGCTTGGAGCCAAGGCATGACAGACATCCTCCTCGCGGGACTGGTGATATTTGTTACCCACTCCCTCGAGGCGGTGACGGGCTTTGGCTGTACGGTGCTCGCACTGCCATTTATTACCGCACTCTTCGGCCTTAAATCGGGAGTAATGACCCTGACTGTTCTCGCCTGGGTGCTTGCCCTGTACATAGTTATTACAAAATGGCGCAATATTCAGTGGAAGCAGTTTGGCATTATCGCGGGCTTTATGCTTTTGGGACTGCCGATAGGAATGTATCTGTTCCGCCATGTGGAGGCCGCGCCGCTTAAGAAGGCCCTGGCAGTTTTTATTGTACTGGCGGCATCTTATCAGCTTGTCGCAATGCGGATCCCGCGGCTGAAGGACGCGAAACTTCCGAAGCCTCTTGGCTTTTTTCTTCTCTTTGCGGGCGGCATTGTGCATGGCATGTTCTCGTCGGGCGGGCCTCTTGTTGTACTCTACGCGTCGAATGCTCTGCCCGAAAAAGGGAAATTCCGCGCCACTCTCTGCCTGCTCTGGGCGACTCTCAACACAATACTTATCGGTTCATATTTTTTCGCCGGCGGCTTTCCGCGGGTGACGGCGCTAAATACGGCATATATGCTGCCATTTCTTGCCCTTGGCATAGCTGTCGGGGAATGGCTGCATAAACGCGTAAATGCGGAGATATTCAAATTTATTGTCTTCGCGACACTTCTCGCGACGGGCGTGATTATGCTGGCCGCGTAAGAGCCGCAGCCGGCGCAAAGGAGCGGAAAGTGAGCATCGAGAAGATCAGGGCGGCCAATCCGAGGCTGGAAATACACGATTCACAGGATGTCGCGCTCAGGCCCTATGGACGGATGCTGAATTCGGATAGGCTGGCGGGTCTGACTGCCCTCGCCGGCAGAATCACCACGATTGATCAGGGCGGAAATCACTATGTTGGATCTCTGCCGGAATTTGAAACTGGTCCTGGACTGGACAGTCTCGAGGCGGAATTTGGCTTTGCCCCGATCCAGGTTGGCTACTGCAATGGTCCCAACTCAAAACTCAATGGTCTTGAATATCATAAATCATACGAAATAGACATAGCTGTGACTGATCTCGTTCTGCTCCTCGGGCGGTGGTGCGATATCGATGCCGATGGAATCTATGATTCGGAATGCGTGGAATGTTTCTATTTTGAAAAAGGCGAGGCCGTAGAGCTCTATCCAGAGGTTCTGCATTTCTCACCGTGCAAGGCTGAAGCCGGCGGATTCAAGAGCATTATCGTGCTGCCGCGCGGCACAAACGAGGCGCTCAGCGCTGGAGAACTGGCAGCTGCGCAGAAAGAGGCAGCGGAGGCCGAGGAAATGCGCGCGCACGGTGCTTTCGCCGGCGATCCGGTGGCCAGCGCGCGGAGTTTTGAGCCGCGCTTTCTCTTTATGCGGAACAAATGGCTGCTTGCACACCCGGAACGCACAATCCTTGTAGAACGGGGGGCGTGGCCGGGGATCCGCGGCGAAAATACCGAAGTGCATATCCCCCTCTGATCTGAATGGCTGCCATCCGGGGCCGTGCCGCCAGGCGCGGCCCCCTAACGCCGGCATCCCGGCGTTAGGGACATTGGCTGTCCGGCTTTCGATTATGGTTTGAGCTCGCTGATCTTCTCAAGCTTGTCCTTCGAGATGACTGCGAAGCTGCCGTCAGGTGTCTGTACCACAAGCCCATCGGCACTCTGGGAGAGCATTGTATAGGGAATAACTGTTACATTCGATGTGGCGGCGAGCTTGAGATCAGCGTTGAACCTGAGCAGATGGCAGCCGCCATTCTGCGCCTTGCCGACAGCATAATAAAAATCGCCGATCTTCCACAGGGCACTGTCTGCAAAGAGATCGTCCTGCCCCTCGACACTCGCGGTAAGGCTCTTTTTGTCGACGCGCTCCAGCCGGACAGCCCCGCCACCGCCATCTTTCCCCGCGATAAGGACATAGCTGTCTGCTTCTTCAACTACTGCCCGCGAATGAATCGTATTGAGGGCTGAGGCCGAAAGCAGGGCGCCGCTCTTCGGGTTGAAGCGCATAATACGCGCAAATGAGGAGTCGAGGCTGAGCACCTGAAAGACAAATACGCTGCCGGCCGCCCCCTGATCTTTGGAAGCGACTTCTTCATTGATTGTCTTCTGCTGGTCCGCGGCTATATCCTGCCGGCTCTGATTGACTTCATTCTGCTTCTGATCGATCTGCTGCTGCTCCTGTGCAGCCTGCTGCTTTTCCTTGTCTATCTGGGCCTGTTCCTGATTGGCCGCTTCCTGACGCTTGTTGAGCTCTGTTTCCTTGCTCTGCACATCGGCCTGCTGCTGATTGTTATTATCAGTATTATCAGCATTCTGGACGGCAGAATTCTGAGCGCTGTTCCCGCCCGTGCCGTTCTGACCCTGGCCCGCGGTTCCATTCTGATTCTGATCAGCGGCCCCGCTGTTCTGCGCATCCGCAGTGCCATTCTGGGCGGCTTCGCTTCCGCCTGCAGCGCCATTCTGGCCCTGTGTGCCCTGATTCTGAGCCGAGGACGTGCCGCCCTGCTGGCCCGCAGCGCCGTTCTGAGCCTGGGCTGAAGCCTGCTTCTGGGCGTCAAGCTGCTGCTGCTCTTTGGCTATGTCGGCCTTCTCCTGATCGACGGCGGCCTGTCTTTTGTCCAGCTCTTCATTTTTGGCGGCGAGATCCTCGCTGCGCTGATCGACTTCGCGCTGCTGGAGATCTGTCATGTCCTGGCGTTCGCCGACGCTGCTGCCTGGCTCGGCCCTGAGGTTTTCGGTGGTCGCCTTGTCGGAGATGGCACCGGTCTCGACCGCACCAAGTTTGCCGCTTTTCGCATTGGCCGAAAGCGGAATGACAATGCGGGTCTTCCCTGGCCATTCATCGTAGCGGGTTGAAAGGCCGGCGTTTTCCGCGCTGAGCTCCTTCATCACCACTGGCTTGTAATGGGCGGAGAAGTAATCCATTCCGCCGCGGTGTACCGCATTGTAGACAGTGATATAGACAGCGAGTGTGGAAGCATCCTTCGCACTGTAGCCCCATGCCGAGCTCAGATAGCCCGCGATAATGGAGCGGAGGTTGCGGATCTTGTCCACCTGGGCACCCGGGCCGAGGATGAGGATATCGGCGTCAAAGCCCTGGGGAATAGTGCTGTCTACCGCCCGGATAACCCAGTAGCGCCCTTCCTCGCCCGTGCGGCCGCTTTTCAGACCGCTGCGGCCCATGGCGGAGCCAAGACCGGTGCCGATAGACCTTATCTGGGCGCTGCTCTGTATGCTTGTCTCGGGGCCGGTATAGTCGATAAAGGCTATATTGGCCCCCTGCTTCTGCGCCGAAGCCAGTTCATCCTGATCGGGGCTGAGGCTGCCTGCTGTGGAATTCTGTGCCGATACCGAGGCGCCAAGGCCAAGCACCAGACAGAGCAATATGCTATAGGAGCGCTTCACCATTTCTCCTCCAATACTTTTCTGATTCCTGCTTCTATAAGTCTAGCGCGCATGACGGAAACTCACCAGTGAGAATTATCCTGCTACCCGCCGATTAAGGTGCTGACAGCCTTGTTGGCCCTGTTCCTGACTGTCGCGCTGCGGCCAGCCGAGGAGAGGGCAATAAGGGCGCGGACAAGTCCGAGATCGGGAGCGCCGCCCGAGCGCGAGGCGATGCTCTCGATTGCCTCTATCAGGGCAAGAGCGAGCTCATCTCCCAGGTTTCCGCCGTTTTTCTCGACGATTCCCTCAAATGCAGCCCCAACTCTGTTGTCCGGATCGAGGCCGATTTCGCCGAGCGAGCGGACGGCGGCGGCCTTTATGCTCGCGTCCGCATTGCTGCCAAGCACCGCGAGGAGATCGTCGATGGAATCGGGAGAGCCGATTTCGCCGAGCACCGAGGCTGCTCTCGCGCGGGGAAGAGGGTTGTCACGCAGCATCCAGCCGGGCTCGGGTGAGGAGGGCTGGAAGCGGCCCCTGGCGATGGCTCCGGAGAGCCGGGCTGCGCGGTCCTCGTCGCTCCCCAGACTGCCCGCTGCGATTTTGGTCTCTATGTCCTGGATAAGGGCGAGCTGATGGCTGGGATTGCCGATTTCGGGATCGAAGAGAAGGGTTGTCGCAACGATTTCATCCTCGCTCGGCGCCGCGTAGCGGGCCGGCCGCGCAGAAAGCCCATTGCCCAGAGCCGGGACAAAGCGGTAGGCGCCGAGGATCCAGTCCTCGCCTGGCGAAAAAAGGAGACCCTGCGGCGACGGAGCCGCGGCGCCTGAGCTGTTTTTAAAAGTGGCTTCCGCTCTGAGTTCGCCCTCGAGCGTATAGGATTTCGCGCCGCCCTGTACAGTGACGATTATTCTATGCTGAAAAATATAGAGCGAGTTTCCGGCGGCTGCCCTGCCGTCCAGAGCGGTTTCGGCCTGCCAGACTGTCCTGAGCTGCGGAGTTCCGGCAGGCGAAAAGCTGAGCACCGAAAGTCTGCCGTTGGCGCAGAGCAGGGCGATGGAGACCGCGGGGACAGAGCTGCTGCCGGAACCGGCCGGATTGGCGCCGGCGGGGACAGAGCTGCCGGCGCTGGAGCCGGGCGGGGCATTCGGCGGGATGGCGGCCTGAACACTGCCAGGGGGACAGAGCTCAACCGCTGTGACCGGGCCGGGACCGCAGTCAGCGCTGACTATGGAAGAGCCTTCGCTGTCCAGAATGATGATGCGGCCCGATTCAAGCCCCGCCGCGAGGACAGGCCCGTGGCCGGCCACGGGGACAGCAGCGGCAACGGGGGACAGAGCTGCCAGGGCGCCGAGTTTTCCCGGCCGTACCTCTGTCAGAAGTTCGCCATAGGGGCTGAAGAAGAGCAGGCGGCCATCCTCAAGACCCAGAGCGAGGCGGCCAAGAGCGTCGACGCAGGGCCGTGAGGAGGGCGGCGAGGTGAGGACCGCGGTCCAGAGTTTCCGTCCATTGGCGGCCAGACAGAGCAGTTCCTTCGCGCAGGCGATATAGAGGCGGCCATCGGCACCGCTCACCGGGGGCTCTTCGGGCCTCTGGCTGAGGAGGAGCCGGTAGGCCGGCCTGCCGGTACGGGTAAGGGCGCTGAAGGCCCAGGGCCCTGCTCCCTGTGAGCTCTGAGCGGCCGCCTCGCAGCAGACGAGGGCGCGGCCGCTTGAGTCGAGGGCCAGAAGGGGAAGGGGCTTTCCCTCGAGCTGGGGATGGGCCAGAAGCTTTCCGCTTTCGGAAAGAAGATAGAGGTGCTTGTCCTCCGAGAGTATCCAGATAACTGTGCCATTTCCGCCCGAATCAACCAGAGGGCCGGCGAGTGCCCGGCCTCCGATCGGAAGACGGAATGCGGGGTCGAGCTCGTCCGCCGTGGCAGGCGGCTGGAAGACGGCCAGAAGCAGCACCGCCAAAATAAAGAGGCCTGCTCTTTTGCTGGCGCTCCCCGCTTCAGCGCGGTCTGAAACGCGCGAGACACTCAACATGGTTTGTCTGGGGATAGAAGTCGAAGGCCTTGAGACTTTCAAGATTGAATCCCCCCTTATCCCGAAGATCGGCTGCATCACGCGCGAGGGTAACTGGATTGCAGGAAACATAGACGAGAAGGGACGGCTTTTGAGCAGCGAGCCAGCCCTTTAGTTCCGGCGAAAGCCCGGTACGCGGAGGATCTACAAGCACACAGTCAAAATGGGCCTGTGCCGGCTTCGTCCTGATCCAGTCCTCGACTGAGAGCGGGCAGTACTCGTTGTGTTTTCCAGGCGCGTTCCGCTTTGCGAGCCCAATCGCGTAGGGATTGGATTCCACCGCAGTCACACGTTCAAAGTGCTTTCCGAGAAAGGCAGAAAAAAGGCCGACGCCTGCATAGAGATCGGCGGCCGAGCCCCCCTCAAGTCCGCCGATAGCGTCGGGAATAAGGGAGTCGAGCATGGCGAGATTGCTCTGGAAGAAGCCCTTAATATGAAATTGAATGGGCAGGCCCGCCGCCTGCACGGTGATAACTCCGTCTCTGCCTTCAAGAAATACATCATCCTTATAGCCATAGGCGATAAAGCGGTCCTGCCCGGAAAGAAAGGGGGCAAGCTCTTCGCGGGCCCGGCTGGTGCCCGCTCTCTCCCCGATCCAGCGCTGAATGGCCTGCACGGCCACAGGGCAGCCTGCCGCTTCGACCGGCGAATTGGAGAGCCGCTGCATAAAACCCAGTCTTCCAGCGGCGCTGAGGTGAAACTGGAGGCGGTTCCGGTAGCCAAAGGGCGCCGAAGGCTGGATGCTGAGCCCGTTCGTTTCGATGCCGCCGAGGCGTCTGAATGCTTCGGCGACTATCTCTGTCTTGGCACTGAGCTGCCTGGGGTAGGCATAGTGCTGGAGATTGCAGCCGCCGCACTGGCCATAGAGAGGGCAGGGCGGCTGGACCCTGTCGGGACTGGCTTCGATGATACTGGAGAGTTCGGCGCGGCAGAAGTCTTTTTTCTCCTCCACCAGTGTGGCATTGACGAGTTCGCCGGGCAGGGCGAGGCGGACAAAGCAGGCTTTTCCGTCTATAAAGGCGAGCCCATCGCCTCCCGCTACGAGTTTTTCGATTTTGAGCTGAACAGTTGCGCCCATACCGGCAATCTTACTCCGCAGGGACCGAAAAGCACCAGCCGGCCGCAGGCGGAACCCGGCCGCCGGCTGGCGCCGATGCGGCGCAGGGCCCATATTGTGAGAGCCGCGTTCAAAATGCTATAGTGGGCGCACCGTGAGAAAGAACAGCGCCTTTGCCCCCGACGGGAAGGACGATTCGCAGAAAAGCACAGACCCCGAGAAGACGGTCCAGAGCGGTGCCCCGAACGGGGCGCAGGCTCCCGTACCGGCCCAGGCGGGGCAGAGCGCCGGCGGTGAAGTACCCGCCGGCGGTGACAGTCAGCCGCAGAAGAAGAGCCGCTCCAAAAGGCGCCGCGAACGCCGCAATGAGGCGAAGCGTGCCCGTGCCCGCGAAGCCGCGGAAAAAGCGAGCGGCCAGCTCCGTATGTTCGATGACAGCGGCCATCCGGAGTCCCCGAGCGGACAGGTTCCGTCCGGAGCTCTGTCCCCATCCCCGGTTTCCGGGGCGGCCGGGAACGGTTCCATTCCCTCATCGGAGGGATCTGCAGGCGCAGGGCCGGATGGCCGCCAGCAGCAGGGCTGGCATGGCCAGAGGCGCGGATCTAAAAATCATCAGGGCGACCGCCAGGGCAGACAGAGCCGTCCGGGCTATCAGGACCATGGAGGCGGCCGCAGAGCCTCAGACCATGAGGGGCCGGGGCCAGCCGAAAGCTTTGGCCGGGGCGAGGGCTTTGGCCGCCGCTCCGGCGGAATCCGCCAGGCTGGAGGCCATGGCCGCGGTGCGCAGGACCGCCATGGCAGGGCCGGCTATGAGGGGGGCCGCCGGGGACAGAGCCCGCTGAACGCCCTTCCCGCCGAAAAGCCGGCTGTGCGCCGCCTTGAAGGCCTCGCGCCTTCCGACGAAAGCCTTGCCCTTCTCGACAAGCTCAATCTGGTTCTCGATGAGGCGGCGCCGCTTCAGGCCAAGCACAGGGCCAGCCTCAAGGGCGACATCCGTGACCTCTGGGAGTATCTGACTTCGGAGCGCTCCGAGCGGCCTGCCGACTATCTCGGCACGGCGCCGGCGCTCTCGGCTTATCTTCATTATTTCCTTCCTTGGAATATATTTAGACTCTCAGCCATATTCTGCAATTCCGATTTCTGCCTGCCCGACAATGCTATTGTAGCCGATATCGGGACAGGCCCCCTCACCCTGCCCATAGCGCTCTGGATTTCGCGGCCCGAACTCCGGGATGTACCCCTCACTTTTTACTGCATCGACCGGGTCGAGCGGGTTATGGAGGCGGGGAAGACGATTTTCGAGACTCTCTGCATGAGGGCCGGCGGAGCGCTTCCGCCCTGGAAGTTCATCCTGATAAAGGACGGCTACAGCGGACACCTCCCTGAGCGCGTGCATCTCCTTTCGGCTTCGAATGTCTTCAATGAATTCTTCTGGAAGGGCAAGGATACCCTCGGCGAGCGGGCTCTCGATACGGCGCGCGGACTCCTTTCAAATCTGAAGGAAAACGGAAGCCTCTTTGTGATGGAGCCAGGCGATCCGCGTTCCGGGGCCTTTATCGCCGCCCTCCGCGCCGCTCTGCTCGCGGAAGGCGCCTCGCCCCTCGGCCCCTGTCCCCACGCGCTGAGCTGTCCAATGCCCGGTATCTTCCGGCATCTTTTCCCTCCCGAGGAGACCAGAGCAAGCAGCGCCGATCCCAACAGCGCCCCTTCGCGCTTTCTCCTGCCTCAGGTTGTGATGCCCAAGAACCGGGACAAGTATCCCTGGTGCCACTTCGGCGTGGATACTGACAGCGCACCTGCCTGGCTCAGAGCCATCTCCGAGGAAGCAGGCCTGCCCAAGGAGCGCGCAGTCTTCTCCTACCTCTGGGCTGCCCGCGGTGCCGGCATGGCCCGCATGCCCATGGATATCCCCGATCCTCTTGGCCAGCCCGAACGGGGCCAGCGCGGAAAAAGCGCAGCTAACAAGGGGCTCCTTGTCCGCGTAATCTCCGAGCCCTTTGCCCTGCCCGGCGGCGCAGGCGGACAGTATGCCTGCTCCAATCTGGGCTATACCCTTTTGAAGCGTGCCCACGGCGCCGAGGCCTTTGAGCCCGGAGACCTGCTCGAGGTGACCTCGCAGGCTCTGCCTCATGCCGATGAAAAATCGGGGGCAATAGTCATTCCTACTTGACAGTGGAGGGCCGGAACCGCTATAGTCCCTTTTGTCGAAAGACACGGGGGCGTGGCGAAACTGGTTTATCGCGCCGGCCTGTCAAGCCGGAGATCACGGGTCCGAGCCCCGTCGCTCCCGAATATCCCGTCCTTGTCGACGGGATTTTTTTTCGGGCTGTAGCGCAGAGGCTAGCGCGCTTGGTTCGGGACCAAGAGATCGTCGGTTCAAATCCGACCAGCCCGAGAGAGAAGTAAAGGCAATTCAGCCAAGGCTGAATTGCCTTTTTTCGTATATGCGGGCAGGTTGGATTTGAAGGGAAAGCGCGCCGCAGGACTCTCGAGGAGAGTCCAGCGGGACGAGCCGACAGGGAGAAGGCCGAAGGCCTTCGGGTCGGCGAGCGCGCTTTCCCCGGCGCGAGCGGGGCGACAGGAGGTTGGCCCGCGAGGGCAAATCCGACCAGCCCGAGAGGCGGGAACGCGGCCTGTCAAACCTGCTGAAATATGCGCTGGGCAGGAATTTATTGAAAAACCGCCTGCCTGTGACATCCCCTGTCAGGGGGGCCTCATTATAATTGCATCAGGAAATGGAAGTTCTGTCTGCCCCGATGCTGAATGTGACAGATAGCATCTTCTGTGCCTATTCTTAAAGAAAGGCAGGCAGCTGCTGTCTGCCTTGGAGGTATGTTCCTATGGCTGTGATGGGTCCACCCTACTTCTATGTATGCCGTTTCTGCGGCAGCCGTTTTTCTCTAAATAAGGATTATCCCGATTCTGATGGCGGGATGCTGGCGGGTGGCGGGGCTCCCGGCTTTATGGGGAATATCGGGCGCCTGCTGCATAGAGTCTCCTCGTCGGGTGCGCGCTGTCCAAAATGCGGATCGAGGGATACATACAGGGATCCGGCGGTGGTGAAATAAAGAACAATTAGCATTGTCTGGACATAACTAATAGTACCATATTGTGCTGCACAATGCATCTGCTGCTGCAGCTTTTACCTATTGCAGAACTCTGCCAGCGTGCTGAAGAGTTTCTGCGGATCGATTGGCTTCGCGATGTGGGCGTTCATGCCGGCCTTGAGACTGCGGTCTACATCGGTTTTGTAGGCATCGGCTGTCATCGCGATAATCGGCACTGTCGCGGCGTCGGGGCGGGCGAGGGCGCGGATTTCGGCGGTGGCTTTGTAACCGTCGAGCACGGGCATTCGGATATCCATAAGAATGGCGTCTATGCTGTATGGCGTGCTCTGTTCGAAGGCCTCTACACCCTCGCGGCCATTGGCTGCAGCGATGAGGGCTATGCCCTTGGATTCGAGGAGGGCCTTGTCGATCTCCATGTTGAGGGAATTGTCCTCGCAGACAATGACTCTGAGACCGCGGAGCCGCGGCTCAGATATGGCGGGCGGCTGGGCCTTGGAAAGGGTCTGGCCGGAGCCGCAGCGGACTTCGGCAAAATGAAGCCGGACTGTAAACTGAGTGCCTTCATCTTTGTGGCTCTGTACTTCGATGGTGCCGCCCATCAGGTCCACCAGGCGTTTGACAATCGACAGTCCCAGGCCTGTACCGCTGCTCTGTATCCCCCGCCGCTGCTCCTGAGCGAAGGGTTCGTAGATATGGGGCAGGAAATCCTCCGAGATTCCGACACCTGTATCGCGCACAATGAGTATCGAATCGGGATCCGGCGACTGCTGGGGATCCAGCCTGAGGATGAGCTGCACCTGGCCGCCGGGCTGAGTGTATTTGACTGCGTTGGACAGGATGTTCAGGAATATTTTCTCTGTATTGAGAATATCAGCCATAATTATGCGTTCATGGATGGCAGTTCTGTCGACGGCAAAACCGACATGCTTTTCGGCTGCTGCTGCACTTATGGGCACGAGTATCGCATTGAGGAGATCTGTGTTTCTGATTGGCTCCGGCCGCAGCTGGAGCTTCCCGCCATTTATCTTCGAAATTGTGAGTGTATCATTTATTAAATCGAGGAGGAGCTGGCTGGATATCCTGATGTTGGAGGCATAGCCGCGCTCTTTGGGATTGAGGTTTTCTCCGTTCAGCAGATCGGTAAAGCCGATAATCGCGTTGAGGGGTGTGCGCATATCATGGCTGATAGTGGAGAAAAACTGGTTGCGCTCATCTTCGCTTTTTTCAAGTGCTGCGAGGCGCGATTCCTTGCGCTCGTTTTCGTTTATCGCCGCGCTGAGGGCGAGTTTTTCTTTCTGTCTGCGGATAATAAGAATTATGGCGATAAAGAGCATGACCACAAGCAGAAGCAGTACAGCCGCGAAAATGACGATTGCAGACAGAGGAATTCGGTTTATATAGCCCTCGAGTGAATTATCCTGGATGAGCGAATGCCTGAATATGAGCGCGTCCATTGTCGTGCTGTTCATGTAGCGCATGCATTTATTCAGAATTGTATAGAGCGCATAATCGCCATCCTGCAGGACAGCGCTGGCTATGGCAAAGCTGGAGTTGCCGACAGCCGAAACGGTATAATCGGATCCGCGGCTGTTGTTTATAAAATAATTGGCGGCAGCGCTGTCGAGATAGACAGCGTCGATGCTGCCCTGCCTGAGCGCGCGGCAGCAGAGTTCATCGCTGCCAAAATAGCTGATGCCGTTCAGCTGTTCTCCGCTCGCTCCCTGGGCCGCATCGAAGGCGCCGGCTATAAATTCGGGCAGGCCCGCCCAGACAAGCTGGCTTCCTGCGCTCCTGCGGCGTGCGATCCTCGTGAGGCTGAAGCTGGCATAATCGTTTGTAAGCCTGAGGTGGTTTGCCGCGGCGAAATATGAGTCATCGGTAATAGTGGCAACTATATCGACGCGCTTTGCCTTGAGCATGGCGATGGACCAGGCAAGCGAGGGCGATTTTATATATTCAAAGTGGAGCCCCGAGATCTGGGCGATTCTATTGTAGAAGTCTGGAATGGCTCCCTGGATTTTTCCGTCTTCGCCGGTGTAGACAAAGGGCGGATTGCCATTCTGCAGAGCGACACGGATGGGCTTTTTGAGTCTATCGATATAGGCGTGTTCATCCAATGAAAATACGGGGGTCTGCATTTCGCCCATCGCAAAATATTTGCGATAGAGCCCGGCCTGGAAATCGGGCTTGTTGATGGATATCTGATCCATCGCACTGTCGAGCTGTGCCATGAGCGCGCTGTTCTTTTTGGGCATGCCAAAAAAAAGGCTCTCGGGGTCGAACTCGGCGATAATACGGTAGCTGCTGCTGTTGCCGACATAGGTGATGGCAATAGCATCGAGATCGCCCCTTTCGAGAGCGGCGAAGAGCTCTTCTTCGGCGGGGATTTCGACAATTCGGGTGTGCAGATTTTTCCGGGCATCAAACTGGCGGAAGCGCTTTCCATCGAGACCGCCTGCAAGAACGCCGACACGCATGCCCGAAAACGAGGGGTAATCGTCATAGAGATATCTGCTGTTCTGTGCGGAGGTAAGAAGGGTGATTCTGATTCTGCCCATATCCTGATTTGAAAAAAGGAGTTCTCTTCCCCGCTGTTCGGAATAGCGCAGCGCTGGCAGAAGGTCGATGGTACCCGATTTGACGGCGTTGTATGCCTCCTGGAAAGTATCAAAATCTACTATATGATATTCCCAGTTGGAGTATTTGGCGATTTCGTAGAGATAGTCGAAGTTGTAGCCGCGGTACTGCCCTGTTGATGATTTGTTCATGGAGTCGGCATCGAAGTAATAGCCGACGGTGACAGGTATCGAAGTGTTTGAGAAAGCCTGACCTGCAGTCTGGGCACTGGCTTGAGAAAGCGCTCCAGGCCAGCTGAGCATGCCGAGAGCAGCTATAAAAAGGCTTCTGCGCAGAAAACCGCGCTGCACTCTGTCCGGGGCTGGGGTCATTTTTGCTCTCCATTGCTCTCCGCTCTGTAAGGCAGCGTACTTCTGCCTTCCTTCCTATCAAGTATATTTGCCGGAAGGGAAAAATAAAGGGCAGAAGCAGAATTAGTAATAACGCGGCCCTGTGCACACATGGAGAAAAATCAGCGCGGTTTTATCCAGCTGTCGTAAACAGAGCTCGGATGCTCAAGACCGGCGTTGACTTCGTCGATGCCGCCCAGCTCTTCGATAAGGGTTGGTTCAGAGCTGAAGAGGGAGCGGCCAAAGCCGAGCGCGTGGCCTGGAACTGCAGCGCCGATACTCTCGAGAATGGTGGGGAACATGTCGAAAGATGAAAAGCGGCGGTGCTTGTCGGCCCCCGGGGCGGGAAGCGGAATGGCACTGTTTATAATTATGTCTATCCAGTAACGTGTTGAAACGGTGGCTGATGCGGGGAAAACGCGGCGGTTCATAAACTGGTGATCGCCCATAATAACTATGACAGTATTGTCATACCAGCTCTGCTTTTCCGCCCATTCGAGAAAATCCGATACCTGCCTGTCGGCGCAGAGGACAACATCGGTAAAGCGTCCTTCTTCTGTTTTGGAGCCATTGTCGGGACAGAGGGAGCATATGTAGCCGCCCGGGGTGTGGGTGTCTACGGTGAGAAGGCCAAACATAAAAGGCGTATCGGATTTTGAAAGCTCATCGAGTTCGGCCTCGGCGAGGGGATAGAGGCGCTGATCCTCGATGCCCCAGTAAACATGGTAGTCGTCTGGAATCATCCCGTTCTTTTTATAGTAGTTATAATCATGAAGCTCCACATTGCCGTGATCCCTGAAAAAAGTGCCGCGGGAGGCAAATGCCTCGTCGGAGCCGAAAATAAAGCGCTGGCGGTATCCGTGGGCGGCGAGGATATCGGTGAGGCCTGTGCTGCCCGGCAGAAAGTGCTTGAGGCCGGCTGGATTGAGCGAGCCCGAGAGGGCAAAGGGAATGCCATTGAATTTTGAGAGGAATGCAGCGATTGTCCAGTTGGTGCCATAGAGCTTCATGCCGCCGCCAAGGCCTCCTGTGGCGCTGAAGTTGATGTTGTCTTTCGCAATCGCACTGAGATTGGGTATGTAATTCTCATCGAAAAAACCGCCATTGTCTTTGTCGGAGAAAGAGCTCTCCATACTTTCCATCATAATTATTATTAAATTTTTCTTCTCCGCGGGGAATTCGAGCTGAACCCCGCTGGGGTCGACATAGTGCGCGCGGTAAAAGGCGTCGCCCAGAGCTCTCTGATCGCGTGCCCTGAGGGCCGCAGCACGGGCCTCCTCCGCTCTGGCTGCTGCCTCAGCCTTGGTGCTGGATGCGGCCGCGGAAGCCGTCCCGCCCGCGGGCTGGTCTGCGTTCTGCGCGGATTCGGGGCCGGAAGGACTGGAAAGGCCGGCGCTGCCCGGCGTCTCCGTGCCTGCCATTGCGGTGCTTCCCGGGGCCCGGCTTTCCATGGGGCTCTCTGCCTCCGTTTCGGGCCGGGCTTTGAGGATGCGGACTGCCTGTATATAGGAGGAAAGCGGCAGGGAGAGGGCGGTGTAGGCGAGGAAGAAAAGCGAGATGAAAGCCGAGATGAGGAAGGCTGCGCCTCCTCCGGCATGGATTCTGCCGCTTTTTCTGTCTGTAAAGCTGTGGCAGGCGGCAAGACGGAGGAGCCAGCCGAAGGCGGCTGTGCTGGCAATGACGGGCAGGGCCACCTGGAGGATGATCTCGCGGGGAAGAGCGCTGTCCATGCCGGTAAGAGGCATGGCGAGGGTATAGAAGACGGCTTCGGGCTGTTCGAGCGGGTACTGGCAGCGGGCCCAGATATAGGCAAAGAAAATTATACTGGGAACTATGATGAGTATTATGGAGATACGCGTATGCCTCCGCGCGGCGGCGGTTTCGAGGCGGGCGGAGGAGAATCGGCCGAGGATAAGGGACGAGATGGCTGCTATGGCTGGCGTGAACAGAACAGCGGCGGCAAGGGGCGGCTCCCGGGCAGGCGCGGGGCCGAAGGAAATAAAGGCCCTGAACACCGATTCGGCGGTGCCATTTTTAACGCAGAGGCCGGAGATAAAAGAGATGGGGAAGAGAGACAGTGCGAACAGGGGGAAGCCTGCCGCCAGGCGGAGGGAGTATCTCTTTTTTAGAAAATGGCTGCCTGCGGTCGAGCAGAACAGCACCAGGAGAAGCAGCATTGGAGGCCTTCGCTGTCTTTCAGTATAGCACAGCGGCGGCTGCCGGTGTGGGCCCGGTACGGTAAAAAAAGCGGCGCCGGCTCTGCTCGGAAGAGCTTGAGCCGACCCAGGGGCCGCAGTCGAGGAAGAGAGGCCGGGGCGCAGGACGGACGCGGCCGCGGAGCGGCGGTACCGAGTGAGGGGCGGGCGCGCGGCAGGGCGGAGGGCGGGCCGCTGTGACGCTGTGCGGTCCCGGGGCCCGCGCAGGGAGAGTCCGCCCTGTCCGCGCGGGGCCCTTAGGGTCCGCTCAGTCTAAAATGCAAAGCGCAAAATGTTGCAATATTGTATAATGCCACATAAATGCAACAAAATGCAAAAATAAATCTTGCATGCATTAAAAAACCATGGTAGCATTTGTGGAATTAATTGAAGAAACAGGGAGGTCCGTATGAGACATTCGCGCTCGTTCTTGCTGATTCTTTTCGGCATGATGATGGTCCTCGCGCCCGCCTTTTCGGCTGGCAAAGGGCTGACGCTCTCAGCCAACGCGCCCAAGGGCAAGTACCCGGGGCAGCTTGAGCTCGCTGAATACGAGAAACTCTATGGCAGAAAACTTGCCTACAAGTCCAACCCGCTTTTTAAGGGGCTGCCCGATGTCGCGCAGAGACTGCCGGAAAACCCGCTGGTTGTGATCCCGGAAAAGGATATCGGCAGGTACGGCGGGACGCTGATGATGACGTCCAAGGCACCCGAGAGCGGCACTTCGGCGGTGCTCTCTCTCCGGCATGTAAACTGGGTGCGTTTTGACAAGGATTTGAACACAATTGTGCCTGATGTGGCTTCGGAGTTCTTCTATAACAAGGATCACACCGAGCTGACTTTCAAGATGCGCAGGGGCATGCGCTGGTCCGATGGCGAGCCCTTTACCGCTGATGATGTTATGTTCTGGTACGAAGACATAAAGCTGAACAGCACGCTCAACGCCGGCAACGCGCTGCCCTACAAGATTGTGAAGGTCGACGATTATACAGTTAAATATGTCTTTGACCATCCTGATTCTTCAATGCTGATCACCTATGCCTCGAACAGCTATACCCAGCCCTGGCAGCCGAAGCATTTCCTGAAGCAGTTCCATATTAAATACAATCCCGACGCGAACACGCTCGCGAAGCAGCAGGGTTTTGATACCTGGCGCGATCTTTTCTTCGCTTATTACAATGACTGGAAGGATTCGTATCATAAGGTAGGAGTACCGACAATCGAGTCCCATGTTCTTGTCGAGGAAACAACGGATCACAGGCTCTTCAAGGCCAATCCCTATTACTTCAAGGTCGACACTGCCGGAAACCAGCTGCCCTATATCGATGAGATCCGCGAGTCCTTTATCCCGGACAACGAAGTTGTAAACCTCAAGATTATCGGCGGCGAAGTGGACCTCCTCGGGCAGAACGTTGCCATTACAGATTATCCGCTTCTCAAGAAAAATGAGAAAGCCGGCAAGTATCAGACGCTGATGCCGCCAGTCGGCCTTGGCGCGGCCTCGGTCTATGTTCTCAATATGACATCGAAGGATCCTGTAAAGCGGCAGCTCTTCTCCAATATCAAGTTCAAACAGGCCCTCTCTCTGGCCATGAACCGCAAGGAGATAAATGAGCGCGTCTATCTCGGCCAGGGCAGGCCGATTGCGGGCCTCTTTGCCGATCCGCTCTCTGTTCCTTTTGTGTCAAAGGATCAGGAGACCTATATGACCGAGTACAATCCCGCGAAGGCAAACCAGCTTCTTGACTCCATAGGTCTCAAGAAACGCGATGCCGACGGCTTCCGCCTCGGAACCGATGGCAAGCGCTTTACAATCTACCTGAACTTCGCCCAGCAGGGCGGCCCCCAGCTGATCCATGAGCTCACCAAGAGCTACTGGGAGAAGGTGGGCATCCGCACTGAGGTTAAGGAAGTAAGCTCGGAGGTCTTCAGACAGAGCACTATTACAAACGATCACGATGTATACACCTGGTTTGACGACAATACGTCCTTCCCCTCCATCGCGAGCGACCCGACTATTCTGTATCCGCCTTTCGGCAATGGCGTTCTGCAGCGCAAGACCGGAGGCACCTGGCTCGATTACTGGGCGACCGACGGCAAGAGCGGCGAGAAGCCGCCAGCCTACATCCAGCAGTGGCGGGATGAGGGCGAGAAGATGAAGACCCTCGAGGTTGGCAGTGCAGCCTGGAAGAAACTGGGGCATTCGCTGGTACAGAAGGGGCTCGACAACATGATCGCCATCGGCACTGTGGGCTATGTGCCCGGTCTCTGCGTGGTTTCAAACCGCGTAAAGAATGTGCCGAAGATAACGACCATGGTCTGGGATTATTACTACTTCTATCCGTACCGTGCAGAGCAGTTCTATATTTCGAAGTAAACGCTTCTGCCTTTAGGGCTGGAGGAAGCATCTCCAGCCCCAAAGCAGAGCTGTCCGGGCCGATGGCCGCCGCGGAGGGTGCTGTTCAGACTGCGCGGGGCCATGCGGCATTTTATCCGGGGCTTCCTGCGGCCCTGAGTCTGCGGTAACTGCGGTTTTAAATTATTTCTAATTAGTTGGAGACGCGTGCATGGGCAGGTTTGTAATTCGAAGAACCCTGACAATGTTGCTTACGCTCTTTCTGGTGTCCGGAGTGGTCTTTATGCTTATCGACCTCCCGCCAGGGGATTTTGCCGAGCGGCAGGCGCTTAAGCGGGCCGCGGCCGGCGAGACGGTGACTGCGGGAGATGTGCATGACCTCAAGGTGCGCTATGGACTGGACAAGCCTCCTCTCTACCGCTACCTGAAATGGATGGAAGGTATTCTGCTCCATGGCGATTTCGGCATGTCCTTCCAGTACCAGCTTCCTGTGACAAAGGTAATAGGCGACAGACTGGCCATTACCTTTCTTATCGCCGTATTCAGTCTGATACTCATCTACCTTATAGCAATACCAGTTGGTATATTTGCGGCCATAAAGCAGTACTCGGTGGGCGATTTTATTGCCTCGTCGCTCTGCTATATCGGCCTTGCCATACCCAACTTTATGCTTGCGCTCTTCCTTATGTACTTTGGCCTTACAACTTTTGGCATGAGCGTGGGCGGGCTTTTTTCGCCTGAATATCTCGATGCACCCTGGAGCTGGGCGAAATTCGGCGATCTGCTCGGGCACCTCTGGGTACCGACTATCGTACTCGCGGTGACCGGCACCGCTTTCCAGATCAGGACAATACGCGCGACACTGCTCGATGAACTCAACAAGCTCTATGTAAAGGTGGCGCGCTCCAAGGGCCTGAGCGAAAGGCAGGTGCTCTGGCGTTACCCCATACGCATCGCCATGAACCCGATTGTAAGCACTATTGGCTGGGAGCTTACCAATATTATCTCGAACGCGGCTATTGTATCGGTTGTGCTCTCGATATCCGATACGGGCCCCCTCCTCATCAATTCGCTTATCGACCAGGATATGTACCTCGCGGGGTCTCTGCTCCTTATGCTCACTTTCTTTACGGTGCTGGGAACCTTTATATCGGACATTCTCCTCGCGGCGCTTGATCCGCGTGTGCGGCTCGGCAAGGGGGTAGAGTGATGGGCAGCAGGGCAAAACGCGGAAGCGACGCCTATTATACCGCAACTCAGGGCCAGCTTATGTGGGCCTCGTTTAAAAAACACAAGCTCGCCGTAACCGGCCTTGTGCTCCTTGGAATTATATTTATAGTTGTTCTGTTCGCTGAATTCCTCGCGCCCTATTCGGCCGATTACCGGGATCAGGACTATCCCTTTGGACCGCCGCAGGGAATCCATTTTTTCTATGAGGGGAAGCTGAGGACGCCTTTTGTGTATGGCATTGGAATGGTGCGCGACCCTGAGACGCTAGAGATGAATCTCGCCGAAGACAAGACTGTTGTCTATCCGGTTTATTTCTTCGGACAGGGCGAAAGCTACAAGCTCTGGGGCTGCATACCTGCGGGCGGGCATCTGGTGACGGTGGCTGCGGGCGGACATGTGCATTTCTTCGGAACCGACGATCTCGGGCGCGATCTCTTTTCACGCGTGATGTTCGCTACAAGAACATCGATGCTTATCGGTGTGCTCGGCGTCGCGATCTCATTTGTGCTCGGCATTCTGATCGGCGGTGTGTCGGGATATTTTGGCGGCAGGCTGGATTTCTTTATCCAGCGGCTAATTGAGTTTGTACGCTCGCTGCCGACAATTCCGCTCTGGATGACGCTCTCGGCTTCGCTGCCGCGTGACTGGCCGACGGAGAAGGTATACTTCGCAATAACGGTTATTCTCTCCTTTATCGGCTGGACAGGGCTTGCGCGCAGAATCCGCGGAAAGCTCATAACACTGAGAAATGAGGACTATGTTGTCGCTGCACGGCTTGTGGGCTCCTCCTCGGCGCGCATAATTGCCAAACATCTGCTTCCAACTTTTTTAAGCTATATTATTGTCGATCTCTCTGTCTCCTTCCCCTACATGATTCTGGGAGAGACTTCGCTGAGTTTTATCGGACTCGGCCTGAGGTCGCCGGCTATTTCCTGGGGCACGCTGCTTGAAAACGCGCAGAATGTGCGGACAATTGCCTTCCACCCCTGGCTCTTTATCCCTGCGCTTTTTGTGATTGTCGCGGTGGTGGGCTTCAGTTTCGTGGGCGATGGCGCCCGCGATGCGGCTGATCCCTACAAGAGGTAAGGCATGGCAGAACTGATGACGGATAAAGAAATACTCAGGGTCGATGATCTCAAAGTCGATTTTCCGCTCGATGACCGCGTGGTGCATGCGGTGCGGGGAGTCTCGTTCAGTCTCGACAGGGGCGAAACTCTGGGCATCGCGGGCGAAAGCGGCTGCGGCAAGAGCGTAACCGCATCGGCGCTGATCCAGCTTCTGGACCGGCCGGGCAGAATTGCAGGCGGTTCGATACTGCTCCGCGGCAAGGGCGGAAAGGTGATAGATATTGCGAAGCTTCCGCCCAAGGGGAAGGAGATAAACGACATCCGCGGCAAGGAGATCTCGATGGTCTTCCAGGAGCCGATGAGTTCATTCTCGCCGATCTACCGGATTGGAAAGCAGGTGCTCGAAGCCAAGCCCAATGGAACCAGAGATGAAGTGGTGGAGCTCTTCAAGGAAGTGGGCATTCCCAACGCAGAGAAGAATGTCGACAGCTATCCTTTTGAGCTCTCGGGCGGCATGCGCCAGCGCGCGATGATCGCAATGGCTCTGCTGAATGAGCCCTCGCTGCTGATCGCAGACGAGCCGACAACGGCTCTCGATGTGACCATTCAGGCTCAGATTCTAAGGCTCTTCCGGGAGCAGCAGAGCAAGCGCAATCTGTCGATAATTTTTATTTCGCACAATCTCGGCGTTATCAATCAGATTGCGGGAAAAATCGCAATAATGTATCTGGGCGAGGTGGTCGAGTACGGCCCCACAAAGCAGATTCTGCGTTCGCCCCGGCATCCCTATACAGTGGATCTGTTCAAGTCGATCCCTGATATTTCGCGCCGGCAGGACAAGCTCTTTACAATTAAGGGTTCCGTGCCGGATTCCTACAAAGAGATAAAAGGCTGCGCTTTTGCGGACCGCTGCAGAGCCGCGTCGGAGCGCTGTTTTGCCGAGGATCCCGCTCTGGTAGAAGTCGAGAGCGGACGCTGGGTCCGCTGTCATGAGGTAAAGCAATGAGCGACGACATACTGGTTGTAAAGAACCTCAAGGAATATTTCCCGGGCTCGAAGCGCAAATCCCCTCCCGTAAAGGCGGTCGATGATGTGAGTTTTGCGGTGAGGCGCGGCGAGACGCTGAGTCTTGTGGGCGAATCGGGATCCGGCAAAACCACGATCGCCCGCTCGCTGCTCCGTGTCTGGGAGCCTACGGCGGGCGAGGCCCATTTTTATTCGCGAGAGGGCAGAGACTTCAATATTATGAAGCTCTCGAAAAAAGAGCTTAAGGAATTCAGGCGTTACGCGCAGATGATTTTTCAGGATCCCTATTCTTCTCTGAGCCCGCGCATGACGGTCTATGACATTATCGGCGAGCCCCTCATGGTAAATTTTGGACTCAGAGGTGAAGAGCTTTCAAAGCGGGTTATCGAAATCGCAGAGCTCTGCGGACTGAACAGGGAATACCTCAGGCGCTATCCGCACGCATTCTCAGGCGGCCAGAGGCAGCGCATTGGCATTGCCCGCGCTCTTGCGATGAAGCCCGAGCTTGTAGTCTGCGATGAGCCTGTATCGGCCCTCGATGTGTCGATACAGGCCAAAATACTGAATCTGCTCAAGGACTTGCAGTCACAATTAAACCTTTCATATCTGTTTATTGCCCATGATCTCTCCGTGGTTAAACACATCAGCGACCGCATTGTCGTACTCTATCTCGGCAGGATAATGGAGATCGCCGATGTCGACGATCTCTTTGAAAAGCCGCTGCATCCCTATACCGAGGCGCTTATTTCGGCCATTCCGCCGACCAATCCCGATATGGAAATGAAGCCGATTCTGCTCGAGGGCGAAATTCCCAATTCTATCAATCCACCCTCGGGCTGCCGTTTCCATCCGCGCTGCGCCTACGCGAAGGATATCTGCTCAAAAGAAGAGCCCGTACTCAAGGCCTATAGGGGACAGAAAGAAGACAGGTTCTGTGCCTGCCATTTTGCCGGGGAACTGAAGCTTCATTCTCTTGCCGATACAGAGGCGGAGGAAGCCGCGCTGTCCAGGAAATAATAAAGCCGCCGCAGAGTGCAGAAGGCATTTGGGCGGCGGAGGAGGAACTGTATGAAAATGGAACTGTCTGTAAACAGCGATTACATGGGCGATCATGGGGATCCCGAGCCTTCGCTGAGGCATATCTCTGAAGCGGGATTTCCCTATGTGCACTGGTGCCATCACTGGATGGGCGATTATATCTATTCATATTATGAAGTGAAGAAAATAGGACGGCTTTTCGAAAAGTACCACTTAAGACTTTTCGATCTGCATGCGACCCATGGCATCGAGAAATACTGGTGCTCCACAGACGAGACCTCGAGGCTTTCGGGAGAGGAGCTCCTCCTGAACCGCATAAAAATGACGGCCGATCTGGGTGGAAGGGCCATTGTCCTACATACCAATGTGGATCCGCTTTCGGATATAACCCGCGCGCGTGCCGAAAAGGGAGTGCGCACTCTTACAGAACTCGAGCCCGTATGCAGAGAGCTTGGCATCCGCATAGCAGTCGAGAATCTCTTCGACAATGGCGGAGCCTCAAGTTTCTATGATATAGACAGATATTTTGCGGCCTTCCCGCCCGATTATATCGGCTTCTGCTGGGACTGCGGCCATTCGAATATGGTAGAGCAGGGAGTTGCGCGCTGCAAAAACTATATGACCAGGCTCACTATTCTGCACATGAACGGCAACCATGGCAAACGCGATGAACATATGCCCATAGGCAATGGAACTGAAAACTGGGATGAGATTGCCTCGATGATAGCGGGTTCGCCCTACGATGGCGCTCTGACACAGGAAGTAAATATGCCTGCGGGCTCGGATCCGCTTGTCTTTCTTAAGGATGTGCATACACGCGGCGAAGCCTTTGCCGACAAGATACAGAAGCTCCGGGAGAGCGCGCGTTGAAAGGCAGTCTGCGGAAGGCTGAATCGCCTTGGGGGGTCTTTCTGCTCTGCTGGTTTGCCTACGCGGTAAGCTATCTCGGCAGGATGAATCTCGCCATCGCGATACCCTCGATGCAGCAGGCAGGGGTGGCGGGCCTCAAGGATTTGGGGCTTGCGGGATCCCTGTATTTCTGGTGCTATGGCGCCGGGGAACTGCTCAATGGATTTTTGGGCGATCTTCTCCCCGTAAGGGCGATGATATTTGTCGGACTTATGCTGAGTGCCGCAATGAATCTCTCAGTCGCCGCCTTCCACACTCCTCTTCTGATTATGATATTCTGGAGCATGAATGGATTTTTCCTCTCCATGCTCTGGGGACCGATTATCCGGCTTATCGGAGAACGCGCTCCCGATTCCAAACAGGGCATTATGTCAATGCTGATGAATATGTCGCTTGGCGCGGGATCCTTTCTTTCCTGGTTCGCCCTGGGCCGGACTATCGATTCGCGTTCTGACTGGCGCTTTGCATTCTGGATTCCGGCGGGGGTCGCGGCCGCCATGGCTTTTATCTGGCTTGTCCTCTGTCCCGATGAGCGGAAGCCGGGGACGGCTGAGGCGCGGCCGCCCCATCTGGCGGCTCCCCAGTCTGCCCCGCGCGGCAGCTTCTGGAAATCATTCTGGCGTTCCCGCCTTTACCTTATAATCCTCGCAGGCATGGCCCAGGGCATGGCCAAAGACGGCCTTACGCTCTGGCTGCCGACTCTTATGCGGGCGCGCTATCCCGAGCTGCCAGAAACCGATCTTGTCAATTTTATTTCTCTTATACCTATGTTCAATGCACTGGGGATTCTGGCAGTGGCGGTACTGCTGCACAGAAGTTCCTTTAATTACCGGAGCGCGTCGATAGCTCTCTTTATAATTGCCGTACTGGACCTGCTCCTTGTCGTATTCTTCCGCCTTCCTTTTATAATTACCCTTCTGGCCTTCTGCATACTCTCCCTGCTTATCGCGCTGATAAATGCCTTTCTGCTGGGCTTTGTGCCGATGCGCTTCGCGAAGACAAGGCGGGTCTCGACGGTTGCCGGCCTGCTCGATTTTTTCGCCTATCTGGCGGCGGGCCTTTTTTCCTTTATCTCGGGGAGTCTTCTTGAGTCGGGCTCTGCTTCTTCTTCGGGAACAGGCGGCAATCGGATATTTGTATTTCTGCTCTTTGAGATGATTTTCGGAGTTCTGGCAATGATCCCTGCACCCAGAGAGATTGATGAATAGAACCGCAGCGGGGGGGGCCTAGACGCCCGCTGCACCGTTCTGGCCGTCTATTGAAAGCCAGAGAGCGGAATGCTAGTATGGCAGGCAGCAGAATTTGAGGACAGGAAGATGTTGCAGAAAGAAAGACAGACGAGGATTCTCACAATTCTTCAGGCAAAGGAGTCTGTTTCTATCGCCTCTCTTGTAGATGAATTTCACTGCAGCCGCGAGACTATCCGCCGCGATATGGAATCCCTCGAAAAACGCGGACTTATCACCAAGGTGCATGGAGGCGCTGTGCTTATAACGCCCGATGAGGTCCTGTCCTCCTTTGGCTCGCGGAAAGTTATCCACCACCGCGAAAAAATCGAGATGGCTGCGAAGGCTGTGGATTTTATCGAAGAAAATTCAGTAATAGGAATGAACGCAGGCACCTGCACCTATTTTATCGCCTGCGAAATGCGGAAGAAATTTTCTCATCTTACAGTTATTACCAATTCGCTCAACGCAATATCGGAGCTGTCTCTTAAAAAGGATTTTTCGATAGTGGTGCCAGGCGGGATTCTGGACCATAACGAAGAATCGCTGAATGGCCCTGTCGCAGAGAATACGCTCAGAACCTTCCATGTCGATACTGCCTTTATTTCCCCGGGCGGAATATCCGAGGAGTGGGGCGTAACCGAGTTTATGAACAACGAACTGCCCATAGAGAAGATACTGCTTGAGAGGGCGGACCGTGCCTACATTGTCGGCGAACATCAGAAATTTGACCGGAAATGCCTTTTAAAGCTCTGTGATTTCAGCCAGATAAAGGGAATTATTACTGATTCCCAGTGCCCCGACGAGGTGATTGAACGCTACAAAGAACGCGGCGTCGAAGTGTTCAGGGCTGCCGCGCTGTAGACCGCGGCGCCGGGTCTGCACCCCACAGCGGCGACGGGCCCGCACCATGTGCGGGCTGCCCGCGGCCAAATGCGCGGCGCGGGTGCCATGGCGCTGCCTGCTCCCCAGGTCCGGTCTCTAGCTCCGGCGCGGAGGCTTCGCAATCATGCAGGCGAGGTAGCCTGCTCCAAAACCATTGTCGATATTTACAACGGAGACACCGGCGGCGCAGCTGTTGAGCATTGTGAGCAGGGCCGAGAGCCCGCCGAAGCTCGCCCCATAGCCGACGCTCGTCGGCACCGCAATCACAGGCACATCCACAAGGCCGCCCACCACGCTCGCGAGGGCGCCCTCCATGCCCGCCACGGCGACTACCGCGGCGGCACCTCGGATTGTATCGAGCCTCCTAAAAAGCCGCTGGATTCCGGCGACACCCACATCGTAGACCCTTTCGACGCGGCAGCCGAAGACCTCCGCTGTGACAGCCGCCTCTTCGGCCACTGGCATATCGGATGTGCCGGCGCTCACAATGGCCGCGTAGGGGCCTTCTGCCGCTGGAGAAGAGCGCCGCGCCGAGACAGTCCGCGACAGCGGGTCGTAGACAAGATCCGCTGAGAGGTCTTTTACCGCCTCATAATAACTGGAAGGGACTCTGGTCGCGAGAAGGGGAGCGCTGCCCTTGAGAAGCTCGCTGAGAATGGCGCGGAACTGCTGCTCTGTCTTGCCCGCCGCGTAGACTACCTCGGGATAGCCCTGTCTGAGCTCGCGGCGGGAGTCCAGGACCGCAAAGCCAAGATCTTTCTCGGAGAGGCCGCTCAGGGCGCCAAGCGCTGCTTCTTCTCCAATTTTCCCATCTTTAAATGAATTGATAACGGCCCGGACTTCGTCTTCAGTCATGCTTTTTCTCCGCAGTGCGCGCCCTGAGGACCGCGGTTTCGGCTTCGAGCCTCTGCTGCACAAGGCGGAGGGGAAGGCCGCTCCGCAGAGCGGCCTGGCGGATGTCCTCATACTCGAGCTTGTATTTTAGCTCCTTTCCATCGAGGAAGGCGCTTTTTATATGCACCGGTCCGAGGCTTGTCCCGACAAGCTCGAGTCTGCGCTCAAGGGCGCATTTGCCCACTGAATAGCGCCGGAATCCAAAGCTCGATGTCTCGCTGAGAAGAAGGCGGGACAATTCTGCTTCTTTCTCCGGAGAGCAGAGCAGGGAAACAGTTATGGCGGGGCGGCCCTTTTTCATCACAATTGGTGTGAGCCAGAAATCCTGGGCGCCGGCGGCGAGGAAACGCTCGAAAAGGTAGCCCTGCTGCTCGGCTGTCATGTCATCGACATTGCACTCAAGGACGACGCCTTCGGAGCCGGCGCATGAGGCTGAAAATGCTCCGGTGCCCGCGGTCTCTGTTCCGGCGCCGGCGGCCGTATCTCCGGCGGCCCGCTCCGCGCTGCCTGCGCGGGGGCTGTCCTTGCCGAGATAGAGACGCAGCACATTGGGAATTGCAGTGTCGCGCTGGCCAATGCCATAGGCTGAGCGCTCGATGCAGAAATCGGCCCTGTCGCCAAAGTGCGCGGCAGTAGCCATGAGGATGGCCGCGCCTGTAGGGGTTGTAGTCTCGAAGGGTACGGCGCCGGTTTTTACGGGGACACCTTCGAGCAGATTGACAACGGCGGGGGCGGGAACCGGAAAAAGGCCATGCTCGCACCGTACAAAGCCGCCCCCGAGTTCGACCGAGGAGGCGAGCACAAGGTCCGGCGCGAGGTATTCAAGGCCAATGGCCGCTCCGACAATATCGATTATCGAATCGAGGGCGCCAACCTCATGAAAATGAACCTCTTCGATGGGGACGCCATGGACTCTGCTCTCGGCATCGGCCAGACGGGCAAAAATCGCGAAGGCGCGGTTCCGTGTTCCAGCGGGCAGGGCGCTGTCCCCGATAAGACCGCGGATTTCGGCATAACTGTTATGGGCGTGTCCTTCATGGCCGCCGTGCTCATGGTCATGATCGTGGTCAGCATGGCTGTGTTCATGGCCCTCATGATTGTGGCCCTCATGCTCATGGTCGTGATCGTGATCGTGATCGTGATTGTGGTCCTCGTGGCCCTCGTGGCCCTCGTGGCCCTCGTGGCCCGGCAGCGCACCGGAGCCTGAGAGCAGAACCTCGGCACGGGTGCCCTGGATGCCCATTTTTGCGCCTTTCTCGAAGCGGAGAGTCCAGCCTTCTACGCCGAGCTTTTCGAGCTCGCGTACTGTGTGCTCTGGCGGGACGCCGAGATCGGCCAGAGCGCCTAAGGTCATATCGCCCGAGATGCCCGAAAAGCAGTCGAAATAGAGAATCCTCTGTGCACTCACTTTCTTTGCCCCCTCTCCTTGAGCCCTGCGTTCAGACTGCCCATACGGTAGCCTCCCGCGTCGATGCAGCAGTATAAAAAGCCAAGCGATTTGAACTCGGCGTCGATTTTGTCCAGAAGCTCGAGCGAAAAAAGACGGCTCCGCTCTTCGGGCGCCACTTCTATGCGCGCGAGATCGCCATGGCTCCGCACCCGGAGCTGCGAAAAGCCAAGGCTGTGCAGATAGATCTCGGCCTTTTCGACCCGGCGCAGCCCGGCAGCGTCAATGCGCATGCCATAGGGAAAGCGCGAGGCGAGGCAGGCAAAGGACGGCTTCTCCGCAGTGGGAAGACCATAGCGCCTTGAAAGTATTCGTATTTCCTCTTTGTTGAGCCCCGCTTCGCGCAGCGGCGCCCTGACGCCCAGCTCCGCCGCGGCTCTGGCACCAGGGCGGAAATCGGACGAATCGTCTGCATTGTCGCCGTCGGCGAGAAGGCCGATGCCCAGGCCGCGGGCCGCCTCGAGAATGCGCGTAAAATTCCGCTTTTTGCAGTAATAGCAGCGCTCGGGCGGATTGGAGAGCACTTCTTCATCGAGACTGTTTATATATATAAGCTCATGCCTGATGCCGATCTGGGCAGCGACAGTGCGGGCGTCCTCGAGTTCGCTCCAGGGCAGAAGCGGCGAGACAATGGTAAAGGCCACGGCGGCGCTGCCGAGACAGTCGTGTGCTGCAGCGCAGAGGAGAGAGGAGTCGACACCTCCCGAAAAGGCTATGGCGAGATTTCCGCAGCTGCTGAGGATGTTCTTGAGTCTGATGAGCTTCGCATCTGCGGCTGTGTTTTTATCTGCGGCCCCGCCTTCGTCTACAGCCGCCTTTCGGTCTGCCGCCGCGGCGCTCCTGCCGTCCGCTCCGCTCCGTCCTTCATCTTCAGTATTCATATTTCTTCCTCTCTACACAATATTCTGCGATTCGAGAAAGGCCCTGTCCGCAATAATGCCGGCATAGGGTCCTGAACGCACAATGCGGTGATCTGCCGAAAACACAGCAGCCTTTTCGAAGACACCGTCTATATATTCAAAATCGTGGGTAGCACAGATGACTGTTTTGCCGGACTCCCGCAGGGACAGGAGAAATTCGCGCAGAAATCGCTTGGTGCGCGGATCGAGACCGTTCATGGGCTCATCCAGGGCCAGAATATCGGGATTGAGGGCGAGTACAGCGGCGAGAGCGACCTTGCGCTTTTCGCCGCCGGAGAGGTGATAGGGCGCGCGGCCCTCGAGAGCTTTTATGCCGAGCAGGGCAAGCAGATCCTGAACGCGGCTGTCTACCTCGGCGTCATCGAGCCCCATCTGCCGCGGGCCGAAGGCAATTTCGTCGTAGACTGTCCCGCAGAAAAGCTGAGCATCGGAATTCTGAAAAAGAAAGCCGATGCGCTTATGGAAACTCTTTGCAAAACGCTGATCCTTTAGCCTTGCTGCGCTTATCTCGATGCCGTCCAGCTTCCAGCTGCCTGAGTCTGGAAATACAAGCCCGTTTACAAGTTTGAGCAGGGTGGATTTGCCCGAGCCGTTTGAGCCGATAAGCGCGAGATATTCCCCGCTCTGTATGCTGAGCGATATTTGGGTGAGGGCCGGAAGGCCGGTATAGGATACAGAGATATCCTCGAGCTCTATCATTATGACCTGCCCCTGAAGAAAATATATGCAGCAATTATACCTATAATAAACGCAGAGGCAGCGAAGTCCATGGCTGCGGGCCGCCAGTGCCTCCGGGAATGGTAGCTGCCGGAAAAACCGCGGCATTCCATGGCTTCGTATGTTTCGACAGAGGCTTCACGCGATTTGAGAAAGAGGCTTCCGGCGACAGCGCCGAGTGTGGCTGTCTTGCCGCTGTTCCTGCCCACAGATCTCAGCCTGAGAGCGTAGAGCATTTCGAGAGCGAGCTGGCCTAATAGATAAATGTATTTTACGCTGAGATCGAGTACAAGGATAAAAATATCAGGGATATGGAGCGACGAAAGGCCAAGCGATATGCGGGGCCAGTCGAGAGTGGCTGGCACAAGGGCCGCGGCTGCCGCGCAGAGAAATACCTTAAAAGGCACGCGCAGAAAACTGCCCCAGTCACTGAATGCTCCCCAGAAAGCAGATGGCAGAAATATAACAACTGTGAACACTGCCGCCACAGCGCCCGCCTTGAGGGATTCCGCTATGGCCGCGGGCCTCTGTGCGCTTATAATAACGAGCTCGATGGTCGCGGCTAGAAACAGAAAACCCCTGCTCTGTGTCAGGGAGATAAGCAGCAGCAGAATAAAATCGGCCGTAAGAAAGAGCGCCGGCTGCGGAGTTCTGCCTTTCGGCTCTGGCCGGCGCTCGAGGCCCGAGAGCACCCGGAGAAAGGCGCGGATGCTCTTCGAGATAAAGCGGTCCGCGTCGGCTCCGGGGCTGTAGCTGTCGGAATGGCGCAGCCATTCCGGCGCATCGAAACTGCTCAAAATGCAGACCCTTATACAGCAGGCGCCCGGCCTGTTCTGTCCTGCTTCGCGAGAGCGATAAGCTTGAACACAATGACCAGTATGGCGGCGCCCGCGACTGCCGAGAGAATATAGCCGACAGCGTCCGGCAGCCCGTTTACCGAGTAGTCCGGCATCAGCGCCCTGAAATCGAAGCCGTGCTCCATGCCCGACGGCACATAGCCGAGGGCTCTGCCGCCGCTTTCGACAGCGCCGATCTCATCGGCGCCCCATTCACCCCAGGCGGTGCCGCTCGCGAGAAGGCCAAGCGGGGTCAGGGCGATAAGGACAGCCATAAGTATGAATATCGGCTTTGTTTTGATTTCCGCGGCGTGAACGCCGGCAGCGGGCTCAACTCTCCGCAGGAAGGCCACGATGGCCACCGTAAAGAGAGCCTCTACCACACCCGCGACAAGAAGGTGCGGAATAAGCATGGCCGGGATCGATACCGGAAGAGGGTAGGGGCAGTAGAGAGGCTGTCCTGCGGCGTCATGGAAGAGCGCAGGCTGGATGCCGAATTCGACAGCCGCGCAGAGAGCCGCGACATTTATGCCACTATAAGAGCCCAGCGCGAGGGCCGCGTAATCGCGGCCTTTCCCGCTGCCCGCTGCCTTTCCAGCGATAAGCTTATACATATAGCAGCCAACAAAGGGCAGAACAAAGGCCATATTGAAGCAGTTGGCGCCAAAGGCGAGAATCCCGCCGTCGCCGAAGAGCAGAGCCTGGATAAGCAGGGCCACCGAGACAGCCAGTGCCGCCGACCATGGTCCGAGAAGGACCGCGATAAGCGTGCCTCCTACGGCGTGCCCTGTTGTCCCGCCAGGAAGCGGCACATTGAACATCATCACGAGAAAAGAAAAAGCCGCGCCGATACCGAGAAGGGGAAGCTTGGCTTTGCTGATCTCCTGTTTTACATGCCTGATGGCGAGGCCCCATACTGGCAGCATCGCCGCACCCATAACAGCGCAGGTAGAGGGACTGAGATAGTTGTCCGGAATGTGCATAGGTACTCCATTTTCAGGAATTCGTTTCCCAATGCGCCTTCGATGGCAGTTTTTTGTGTAAGGTAGTAAAGAGAGAAAAAAACCGGATACATCCGATCTCTAAAGGCCGGCTTCGTGCCGGTACTCTCCAGTATAGATGCTGGCGGAAGCTCCGTCTAGCGTCTGCGCGCCTCTGTCCCTGCCTTAGAGCGGTCTGAGCTCAGCCTTGAGCGCCGCCGCCGCCTCGTCGATGAGCTCGGCGAGATTTTTCTGCGCAAGACCGACGAGGCTTAAGTGCTGCTGCGAGAGCGGCAGAAGGATTTTTTTCGCGCGGGAGCAGAGGACCGCCTCTGCCATCGCGGGCGTGAGCTCGCCCATCATCGAATCGGGAAGCGCCACGCCGAGCGGACCGAGTATAAAATCGGCGCACTGGAGCATGACGCGGAAAGAGTTTTCGCCCGAGGCTCCCCGGGTCGCGCCCGCGTCGACCATGTGCTGGACTGCGACCGCGTTTGTCGCGAGCGCGAAAATCTCCGCCGTCGGGCCGAGCTCTTTTCTGAGCCGCGCGACAAGCTGGGCCCCGATGCCGCCGCCCATTCCATCGATTACCACGATAACTGCCATACCGATGTTATGGCGGCAAAATGCAGAGAAATCAAGAGAGATGCTGACCTGTAAAATACTAGTTGGTAATTTAAATTGAAAGGCGAACCGCACCGCCCCCGCGGCTCCCGAGGCCGCGGCTCCCGAGGCCGGCCCGCAGTCCGGGATGGCGCAGCCCGGGCGCGGTTACGCGCCCGGCAGCTCAAATTAAAATCCTCTGCTCTTTCCTCTTGCATACTAAACTTTTGTGTAGTACTATCAGGGTATGGCTTGGGAATCTCAGGCGGGAGACGAGAGTCTTCCCGACATCCGCTTTGGCACTTCGGGTTTCGACTATCCGGAGTGGGAGGGGCCTTTTTATCCTCCAGGCTATGGACGGAAGGACTACCTCGCCTACTACAGCCAGATCTTTGGCACGCTCGAGCTCAACTTTACCTATTACGGCATGCCCAAGGCGATGCAGATGCGCGAGCTTATGGCAAAGGCGCGGAAGCCGATCGATTTTTCGGTCAAGGCGAATCAGACGCTGACGCACAAAATCGATCCGGCTACCTGGGGAGACAGCCTTACTGAGTTTTCGCGCGGCATTGCGCCGCTTCAGGAGCTCGGGCGGCTCTGCGCTGTCCTGCTCGAGTTTCCCTATTCCTTCCATTACGAGGACGATGAGCGGCGCTATCTCGACAAGATTACGAGGGGACTCGCCTCCTTCCCGCTTGTGGTCGAATTCCGCAATGCACAGTGGTACAACGCGCGCGCCATCGAGGGACTTAAAAAACGGAACATCGGACTCTGTGCTCTCGATCTGCCGCGCCTCGAGGGACTGCCGCCTCTCTCCGATCTTGTCACCTCCGATGTGGCCTATGTCCGCTTTCACGGGCGGAACGGGGCATCCTGGTGGACGGGCGGGGCGGGAAGCCGTTACGAGTACCGCTACACAAAAGAAGAGCTCGAGCCCTGGGTGCCGCGCATCGAGGCGATGAGCACACAGGCAAAAAAAATACGCGTGTACTTTAACAACCATCCGCGCGGGGATGCTCCCGCCAACGCGAAGGAGCTCGCGGCACTCGCGGCCAAGGCAAAGCTTATCTAGCTGCCTGATCCGCTCCGGGGTGCTGCCGCGCCTCTCGGTACCAGCTGTCATAAAATTTTCCGGAGGGTCGAGCTTTGAGTTCTGGCTGCATCCTGCATATAAATGAGGTGGGGCTTATGGCCGCTCTCGAGGAGAATCTCGAACCCCATCTGCGGGGACGGCCCTTTGTTGTTGCCCACGCCGACGCGCCGCGCTCCGTGGTCCTCGACCTTTCGCCCAAGGCGCACAGCGAGGGGGTAAGGCGGGGCATGGGGCTTTCGCTCGCGCGGAATATCTGCCCGGGCCTTGAGCTGCGCGCGCCCCGGCCCGAGCTCTGCACCTATGCCGAGGAAAAGCTCTGGCGCATCAGCCTCGACTATACTCCTCTGGTCGAGAAGGCCGGGCGTGGCCATCTCTTTGTCGATCTCTCCGGCACTTCGCGGCTCTTCGGTCCTCCCGAGGACGCGGCACAGAAAATACGCTGGCGGATCCTGAACGAACTGGAGCTCTCTCCGAGCATGGCGCTCTCGGGCAGCAAGACAGTGAGCAAGGTCGCGACGCGGGTATTCAGGCCGTCGGGCTTTGTCGCGCTCGCTCCGCAGGAGGAGACAGAGCTTCTGGGCATCCAGCCTGTGTCTCTGCTGCCGGGGGTGGGCCGTATCCTTATGGGGCGCTTCGCCCTCCTCGATATCGGTTTTATCGGCGACCTCGCCCTTCTCTCGGACTGTGAGGCCAGGGCTGTCGGCCCCCGCGGCCCCGAACTTGTGGCGCGGGCCCGGGGCATAGACAACTCGCCTGTGGATCCCGAGCTGCCCGAGCGGCGCACTGTCGCCGGCGAGACAGTCTTCGAGCCCGATACCGCCGATCCGGCCCTGCTAAATGCCCGTCTCGGCGCCCTCTGCGCAGAGCTCGGTTTCAGCCTGCGCTCAAAGGGCTGGGGTGCGCGGCGGGTCTCGGCCGATGTGCTCTATACCGATGGGCTCCGCGATAGCGCGGGCAGCCGCTCGCTCCGTCTGCTCTCCCGGGACGACGAGCTTTTGCAGCTCGCATCCGGGGCGCTCGCGGCGGCCAGAAAGCGCCGCGTACGCATCCGCAGAATTGGTATTAAGTATTATGATATTGAGTCGGCAGGCCCGGAGCTCGATCTCTTTGAGCCGGCCGAGACAAAGATAATACGGCTCCAGTCGGCCCTCGATAAAATTCACGGCCGCTTTGGCCTCGGCGCTATAGCGCCCTGTGCCCGCTCCCTCTATCCCGCCGGGGAAGGCGCGCAGGCTGAAGCCGCTGCCCGGCCTGCGGCCCGCTCCGGGGCGCGGAGCTCTCCGTGCCGCTCAGGCGGAAGTACCTCTGCTTCCAGCGAACCTTCCGCCCTCGATGAGGCTTCGGCTGCCTGTGTCTTCAATCTGAGCGACGGCTATCACAATGGCATGATGCCGGCGTCGCGGCCGGCGAGGCTCGGCGCGAGGGCGGGCGGGATGCTCCGGCCATGACAGCGCCGCTCTTTGTAAATTCGAGCTATTCATTCTACTTTGGCACAATGCGCCCCCGTGAGATCGCTGCCCGTGCGGCAGAGGCGGGGTATAAGGCCATTGCCCTGACCGACCGGAACGGCGTCTACGGACTCCCCGTTTTCTGCGAAGCCTGCGCCGAATTCGGGCTCAAGGCCATTCTGGGGACAGAGCTGCTCTTCGAAAGGCCAGCCCCGGCAGGCGCTCCAGCCTCCTCGGGCGGTGCCGCAGCGTCTTCGGCCGCGGCCAGGGGCATGGCAGTCCCTGTGCCCCCGGAGCTGTCCCGCGCCCTTCTTATCGCCGAGGACGAGGAGGGTTTTGCCTGCATATCGCGCCTTCTCAGTTCGCGTGCGGGCGAGTTCGGGCAGCGCGTCTGCATGAGGCTGAGCGGCGGCATCGATATTATCACCGATGATATGGCCCTCCTCGCCGCCTTCGCGCGCGGCGCCGCCCCAGACCCGCCTGCGATGCATGCGCAGGCGCCTGCGCGGGGCGCGGCCATCGATATGGCCGCCTTCCGCGCCTGTGGCTTTCCTCCTGTCTACGCTCTGCTCTCGCCTGCGAACCGGCCGCGATGGCGAAGCCTTAAGGCCTCTGGCTTTCCATCCCTCGCCACGGGCGAATTCTGCTTTGGGAACCCTGCTGACCGCGAAATTCAGCGACTTCTTATAGCAATTGGCACGAATAGAAATGAGGAAGAGGTCGAGGAGCGCGAGCTCGCCCCGGCCGGGGCGCTTTTTATGGCTCCCGGCGAGTTCGAAAAGCTCTATGCCGGCGAGCCGGATGCTCTCGCAGCCAACGAAGAGCTTGTCGGCCGCATTTCAAAGACCGGACTCTTCCACGGTTTTTTCTTTCCCGAGTACAGGCCGCATGAAAATTCCGGCGCAGCTCTGTCCCCCGTGTGCGGCGCTGTCAGTACAGCTGCCACAGCTGCTGCCGGCGCGGGCAGCGCGGCTTCCCGGGGGGCGGCCGGCGCGATAGCCGCGTCCACAGCTGCGATAGCCGCGCCTGATTCCACCGCCCAGCTCCGCGCCCTCGTCTACGAAGGTGCCCGCAGACGCTATGGATTTGATCCAGGCGCCGCTCCGGGGTCAGGCGGCAGCGCGGGCGCCATTACCCCTGAGGCCGTCCGCGCCCGCATCGAACGGGAGCTCTCCATTATCAGGGCCAAGGGTTTTTCCAGCTATTTCCTTGTCGTGCACGAGATAGCCAGACGGGCATCGCGCACCTGCGGCAGAGGCAGCGCCGCGGCGAGCATAGTATCCTACTGCCTCGGCCTCACCGATGTGGAACCAATTGGACATAATCTGTATTTTGAGCGCTTTCTCAACCCTGGACGAAAGGATCCGCCCGATATAGATATAGACTTTGCCTGGGATGAGCGGGACGCCCTCCTTTCCTCTGTGATCGAACAGTATGGAAAAGCACATGCGGCCCGCGTCTCGAACCATATCTGCTTTGAACAGCTCTCCGCCGTCCGCGAAACAGCCCGCGCCTCGGGCATGCCCGATGGTGAAATAGGCGCATTTGAGCGCAGCCTTATTATGGATTCGGGAGCGGCCATCGCTTCGGCTGATCCCGCGTGGAGAGATATAGTGCGCAAGGCCCAGCGGATAATTGGTTTTCCGCGTTTTCTCGGCGTACACTCAGGCGGCCTTATTATCGTACCCGATGAACTCGCCAATCATGTACCAATTGAGACTACAGGAGCCGGCGTCAGAGTCACCGTCTGGGATAAAGATGGCGTCGAGGCCGCCGGACTTGTAAAAATCGACCTCCTCGGCAACCGCTCACTCGCCGTTGTGCGCGATGCCCTCGCCAATATAAAAGAGAATGGCCGGCCGATCGATGAGTACAGCTGGCGCCCCCTCGAGGACAAAGCCACGGAAGATATTCTCGCACGCGGAGACAGCATGGGCGTCTTCTATGTGGAGAGCCCCGCGATGCGCCTTCTTCAGCAGAAAACGCGCCGCGGCGACTTCGAGCACCTTGTCATTCATTCGTCGATAATCCGGCCCGCCGCCAACCGCTATATCAGCGAATACATCGATCGACTGAACGGCAAACCCTACAGACCGCTGCATCCTCTTCTCGCCGGCCTCTTCGACGAGAGCTACGGCATCATGTGCTATCAGGAAGATGTCTGCAAGGCCGCGATAGCGCTTTCGGGCTTCAGCGCTGCCGAGGCCGATGGCGTGCGCAAAGCCCTGACCCGCCGTGACGCGAGCCTCAAACTCGAAGCATACCGTGAAAAATTTTTCGCCGGAGCGCGCGCAAAGGGCGTTGCCGATAGCGATATCGAAGCCGTATGGAAGATGATAGAATCATTTTCAGGCTATTCTTTTGTCAAGGCGCATTCCGCGAGCTATGCCATGCTCTCATTTAAATCTGCCTATTTGCGAAGACATTTTCCAGCCGAGTTTATGGCGGCCGTTATGTCGAATCACGGAGGTTTTTATTCGACGCTCGCCTATGCGAGCGAGGCCAGACGCATGGGCCTTGAGCTGCTCCCGCCCGATGTGAATCGGAGCGCGGCGCGATGCAGAGGCAAGGACAAGGCAATCCGATTCGGTCTCGAAATGATCAAGGCCCTGTCCGGAGCCTTTGTAGATCGGCTTATCGCGGAGCGGACACGCGGAAGCAGTTTTGCCAGCCTCGATGATTTCGCGCGGCGCCTCAGACCCGGCCGCGCTGAGGCCGAAGCCCTTGTCGGCTCGGGCGCGGTGGATTCACTCGCCGGCGGCCTTCCGCGCCCCGCACAGCTCATGCAGCTCTTCGCCTACAGCTCGGCGCTGGAAGCCGAGGCCAGATGCGGCCCGGACAGCGCAGAACTCTTCGACTCCCTCCCATCCGCCCCCCTGCCCGTGACCCCGGCCCCCCGCATACGCCAGGGCTTCGCCGACTCAAAACAGGGCCGCCTCGAAGCCGAGATGCGCTGCCTCGGCACCACACTCGAAACGCACCCGCTCTTCCTCTATCCCGGCCTGCTTTCACGCCCGCGGAGCCGTGGCTGCGATCTGCCGCGCCTTGTCGGACAGCGGGTCTCCCTCCTCGGCTGGCCCATCACATCAAAGCCCACCATCACCGCAAAGGACGAACCCATGGAATTTGTCTCCTTCGAGGACGAGACAGCGCTTTACGAGACAGTACTTTTCCCCAAAGTATATATCCGCTGCCGCCGTTTTCTTTATGAAGAGCGCCCCCTCTTTGTACGCGGCCTCGTGCAGAACGACCGCGGCGCCATTGTGCTCACAGTGGAAGATATCTTCCCTGCCTAAAAAGAACTAACTATAAAAATACTATGTATGTGGGGGCGAACTTTTCTTCCACGGCGCAGGAGCGCCGCTCCGCCTGCTCCCGCATGTGCACAGGCCGCGGCCGCCTCTAGCGGCCGCGCCGGGCACGCGTCGCCCCCTGCGCTCCGAAGTCCTCGCGCGGGCCGCGGGCGGCCCGCGTTCCGGTCTTCTCCGCTACCCCTCTCCTTGAGCCCCCTGGCAGCCCTTTGCCCGGCCCTGTGGCCGCTCGCTTGACAGCAGAGAAAAGCCATACTAATTATATAGTCATGATCAGGAACCTCTGGTACGCTGTCCTCGAATCGAGGGAGCTCAAAAAAAGTATTGTAGGCGTTACAAGGCTGGGCGAGCGCCTTGTTTTCTGGCGCGATTCAAAAGGCAGGGCTGTATGCTTTTATGACCGCTGTGCCCACCGCGGCGCTTCTCTCGAAAAAGGCAGACAGTGTGGCGATGCCATAGCCTGTCCCTTTCATGGACTCGAATACGATGCCACAGGCCGATGCATTAAAATCCCGGCCAATGGCAAAAACGCGCCGGTTCCGCCATCATTCAAAATGCGCGCCTATCCGACCCATGAGGAGTATGGAATAATATGGATCTGGTGGGGTGAGGATCCGCCCGCGGATCTTGAGCCACCACTCTTTTTTGATGACCTTAAAAACATGAAAACCTGGAAGACTGCCGTCGATCCATGGGACAATCACTATACCAGAGTCCTTGAAAATCAGCTCGATGTGGTGCACCTTCCCTTTGTCCACCACAACACCATAGGCCGGGGCAACAAGACCCTGGTCGAGGGCCCCGGCCTTGAGTGGAAGGGCGACACTATGTTCTTTCACTATGTCTATAACAAGGTTGATGATGGATCAAAGCCGCGGACGCCGAAGGAGGTGCCCGTTCCAGATCCCGACCGGGAATACAGGCTCGAGTGCATCCTGCCCAATATGTGGGAAAACAATATCGGCGCCAAGGTCCGGGTGCTCGGCCTTTTTGTCCCGGTCGATGAGACCCACACACTGCTCTATCTGCGCTTCTATGAGGATTTCCTCCACGTGCCGCTGCTCAAAGATCTCGTACTCTGGGCAGCCTGCCGCTTTGATATTATCGTCGCCCACCAGGACCGCCGCGTGGTAAACACACAGCTCCCCAAGGGCGACGGTACGGGCAAAGGCGAGCTCCTCATCCAGGGCGATTATCCCATTATGGAATTCCGCAAAAAGCGGATCGAACTCCGGAAGCGGGCAGAGGACAGCAGGAGATAAGGATTTTTTTGGGGGGCGAATGGCAGCGGCAAATCGGCGACAATAAATATTCTAAGTACTCTGCTAAATCAAATCTCTGAATCCGTATTCGTTCATGGCAAATCAATAGATAAGGATCAAGTCGGGATTGACTGGACTGGCACCTTACAATTTAGATTCAGTACCTCCGCCTGTTAAAATTGTCGCAGCCTTAAATCCTATTACCCATCATGTCAATGCTGTTAGGAGCATTTTCTCCGGTACTTATCGGCCATAATCGATATCTGCAATTATCTGCCTGGCTCTTGCGATAATTGCATTATTGTCTTCGCTGATTGTATCCTTGCAGCTGCCCCTGCCCCTGCCCCAGTTCCGTATCCCTTCTGAGGCCGGGAGTGATAACTCATGTTGCCAGATGGAGTTGCTGCCCCAAATAATCCGAACAGCCCCTCCTGTCGGCTCCCTGCGGGCCGGGGAAAGTGCGCTCGCCGACTCGAACGCCTTTGGCGTTCTGGCAGGCCTGCGGCCTGCCTTCGAATCCCACATTCTCCTTTAAACGACAAACGCCACTCTTTGAGTGGCTCTGGTTTTGAGACAGAGGGGATTCGCCCTCCGGTCGCCGACATACGTCGCTTGAGCTCCGTTGGCCGAAAGCGGAGAGAATAGATGCGCCCGCAGTAGCGGGCTGCGGCCTCCTGTCGGCTCCCTGCGGGCCGTCTCCGCGCCTTGGCCCGACTTCCTGTCGGGCCATCCCTCCGCGCGCTCATTGAATCGCGCGCTCCGGGTCGGCGCTCTGGCAAGCCTGCGGCTTGCCTTCGAATCCCACATTCTCCGACAATAAAAAAGGGGCTGTCATTAGACAGCCCCCTGATTTATGGAGAATGTGGGATTCGCCCTCTGGTCGCCGACATCCCTGTCGGCTCCCTCCGGGCCGGGGAAAGTGCGCTCGCCGACTCGAACGCCTTTGGCGTTCTCCCTGTCGGCTCGACCCTCCGGACTCTCCTTGAGAGTCCGGAGGCGCACTTTCCCTTCGAATCCCACATTCTCCTTTAAACGACAAACGCCACTCTTTGAGTGGCTCTGGTTTTGAGACAGAGGGGATTCGCCCTC